>Ga0302157_10000001_pt1 | contig 556887 bp, 488 predicted proteins | sample I_Bog_N3_3_FD_193502 | JGI IMG/M metagenome (GOLD analysis project Ga0302157, IMG submission 193502) | Peat permafrost microbial communities from Stordalen Mire near Abisko, Sweden - I_Bog_N3_3 | ecosystem: Environmental > Terrestrial > Soil > Wetlands > Peat | place: Sweden: Abisko... | reverse complement strand
CCGCCGGGCGGGAGGCAGCGCGGGCCGCCGGGCGTGGGGCGGTGCGGGTCGCCGGGCGTGGGGCGGCGCGGGCCGCCGGGCGTGGGGCGGCGCGGGCCGCCGGGCGTGGGGCGGCGCGTGCGGCGCCGGCGCCGGGTCGTGCCGGTCGGGGCTGGGAGGACTTCTTCTTGGGGTGAGCGGCTTTTTTCTTCTTCATCAAATCATCCTTCTTTTTCACTTATGCGCGCTGGACCATCGGCCCGAGGTGCCGTCCACCGATCAGGTGCAGATGCAGATGGTAAACTTCTTGGCCACCATCCGAGTTGCAGTTGACGATCAATCGATAGCCGCTGTCGGCAATCCCTTGTTGCCGGGCCAGATCGCGTGCCACGATCACCATGTGTCCCATCAGCGACTCGTCCTCGTCGGCGATGTCGTTGACCGTGGCGATGGCCTTGTTCGGCACGATCAGTATATGCACCGGCGCGGCCGGCCGGATGTCCAAAAAGGCGGTCACGCGGTCGTCCCGGTGGACGATGGTGGCGGGCAGCTCGCCGGCGATGATCCGTTCAAACAGCGTGGGCATGTCGCACCCTCGATGGGCCAAAACGCAAGATTACCCCCAAGATCACCCAAGATTAGCAGGATCGGGCCGCCGCCTTGGGTTTCACACCCTGTGACGGCGCCCTCAAATGCGGTAATGTGCGGTGCGTCATTTCTATATTAGATAGGAATGGGAACGATTCTCATATAGAATTGCATCCATGGTGAATTCCTCCGACATGCAGTTGACCGAGCTCGCCTCGGGACGGATGGCGCGGGTGGTATCCGTTTCCGCGGAGCACGGCGCGGCGCCGCCGGAGATCGGCCGGCGCCTGGCGGAACTCGGCTTCCTGCCCGGTGAGACCGTGAGAATCGTGGCGCGCGGTCTCATGGCGCGCGATCCCATTGCCGTTCGCATCGGCACCGGAACGTTCGCCTTGCGGCTGTTCGAAGCCGCGTGTGTGCGCGTACGCCCGGAGCAGCCGCAGCCGGCGTGAAGCCATGGCTGGAAGCCCCGCTGTTGCGCCGCTCGTCGCCCTGGTGGGCAACCCCAATTGCGGCAAGACGGCGCTGTTCAATGTCCTCACCGGCAGCCGCCAGAAAGTCGCCAACTACGCCGGCGTCACCGTCGAGCGCAAGGAAGGCTCGCTGCTCACCCCCTCGGGACTGCGGGTGCGGCTCCTGGATCTGCCCGGATCCTACAGTCTCGATCCGCTGACCCCCGATGAACAGGTGACGGCCGACGTGCTGCTCGGCCGGCGCGCGGGCGAGACCCAGCCCGACCTGGTGGTGTGCGTCACCGACGCGACCAACCTGCGCCAGAACTTGCGATTGGTGCTGAGCCTGAAGCGCCTCGGCCTGCCGATGGTGGTAGCGCTCAACATGACCGACATCGCCCGGCGCAAGGGCATTCTCATCGACGCGGTGCGGCTGTCGGCCGAACTCGGCCTGCCGGTGGTTGAGACCATCGGTGTGAAGGCCGATGGCGTGCGCGCACTCGCCGCGGTGCTCGACCGCGTGACGCCCTTCGCCACGGCACGGCATGCGGTGCCGTGGCAGACGCCGGCGGCGGCGGACATCGAACACGACCAGGCGGAGGTACGCCGCATCTTGGGCGCGGTGGGCGGCGAGCGCATCGACGGCGTGACGCTGTCCGACCGGGTCGATGCCGTGGCGCTGCAACCGGTGCTCGGCCCGCTGATCCTCGCGCTGATCCTGTTCCTGGTGTTCCAGGCCGTGTTCGCCTGGGCCCAGGCGCCGATGGATTGGATCAAGCTCGGCGTGGGCGCGGCCGGCGACTGGCTGGGTGGGGTGCTGCCCGCCGGTCTGCTCAAGGACCTGCTGATCAACGGCGTGCTGGCGGGCGTCGGCAGCGTGCTCGTGTTCCTGCCGCAGATCGTGATCCTGTTCTTCTTCATCCTGGTGCTGGAGGATTCCGGCTATCTGCCGCGCGCGGCGTTTCTGCTCGATCGGATCATGGGCAGCGTCGGCTTGTCGGGGCGCGCGTTCATCCCGCTGCTGTCAAGCTTTGCCTGCGCCATTCCGGGGATCATGGCGACGCGCACCATTCAAAACCCGCGCGATCGGCTGGCGACCATCATGATCGCGCCGCTCATGACCTGTTCGGCCCGCCTGCCGGTGTACGCGCTCATCATCAGCGCCTTCATTCCGCGGCGCGAGTTGTGGGGCGGCCTGCAACTGCAGGGCCTGGTGCTGTTCGCGCTGTACGTCGCCGGCGTGGTGAGCGCCATGGCGGTCGCCTATGTGCTCAAGCTGGCCGGGCGGCACCGGCACGTTCAGGCGCTGATGCTCGAGCTGCCGGCCTACCACTGGCCGAACCTGCGCAATCTCGGCATCGGGCTGCTGCAGCGCGTGGATATTTTTCTGACCCGGGTGGGCACCATCATCCTGTCCCTGATGGTGATCCTGTGGGCGCTGAGTTCGTATCCGGCGCCGCCGCCGGGGGCCACCGGCCCAGCCATCCAATACAGCATCGCCGGACATCTCGGCGCGGCGCTCGCGGTGCTGTTCGCGCCGATCGGCTTCAACTGGCAGATCTCCGTGGCACTGGTGCCGGGGCTGGCGGCGCGCGAGGTGGCGGTGGGCGCCCTCGGCACGGTGTATGCCCTGTCCGCGACCGGCAGCGATGTGTCCAGCGCGCTCACGCCGCTGCTCACCCGCTCGTGGAGCCTGCCCACCGCCCTGTCGCTGCTCGCCTGGTACGTGTTCGCGCCGCAATGCCTGTCGACGCTCGCCACGGTGAAACGCGAGACCAATTCCTGGCGCTACCCGCTCATCATGGCGGCCTACATGTTCGCCCTGGCCTATGCGGCCTCGTGGCTCACCTTTCGCATTGCGACGGCGCTCTCATGACGGCCCCCTCCGTGCTCGGCAATCTGCTGGTGGCGCTGGCGGTGCTCGCGAGCGTGCTGTATGCCGCAGCGACTCTCGGACCCAAGTCCTGGCGGGCGCGCGCCTTCGGTGCGCTGGCGGCGTGGGTGTCGCGCCAGCCGGCGTGGCTCGGCTCGCGGGCCATCGCGCAGCACCTGTCGGTGCACTCCGTGCGCGCGGGCGGCTGCGGCGGCTGCGGCGACTGCGGGTCGGCGGCGCCCGCCAAGGCCAACGCCGATGTGCGCATCCCCGTGGCGAAGATCGGCCGGCGCGGCTGACGGTTCCAGCCGCCCACGCGTCTAGCCGCCGCCCACGCGTCTAGCCGCCGCTGAAGCGCGGCGCGCGCTTGCTGCGAAACGCCGCCAACCCTTCGGCGAAATCCGCGCCGTCGGCGAGCGCGCCCTGGGCCAGCGCCTCGACATCCAATTGCTCCCCGAGGGTGCGCGGCAGCCCTTCGTTGAACACGGCCTTGATGCGCCGATAGGCGCGGGTCGGCCCGCACGCCAGGCGGCGCACGAGGGACTCGGCCTCGGACGTCAGCGCGGCGTCCTCCACGCAGCGCCAGATGAGTCCCCACGCGGCCGCGTCCGCGGCCGAGAGGGGATCGCCGAGCAGGGCCAGACCCTTGGCGCGTGCGCTGCCCACCAGCCGCGGCAGAAGAAACGTGGCACCCAAGTCGGGCATCAGTCCGAGCTTGGGCGCGAACAGCTGCAGGAACACGGCCGAGCGCGCCGCGATCACCAGGTCGCCGAGCAGCGCGAGGCTGGCGCCGGCGCCGGCGGCGACGCCGTTGACGGCCACCACCACCGGCAGCTCGAGCCCGTACCAGGCGCCCACCATGGGATTGAAATGCCGGCGCAAGCTGGCGGCCACCCGCTCGCCGGCACCCTCTCCGGCATCGCCGGTGAGACCGCCCTGCAGCAGATCGGCGCCCGAGCAGAAGGCGCGGCCCGCGCCGGTGAGCAGCACCGCGCGCAGCGAGGCATCGGCGGCGATGTCGGCTGCCGCCGCGGTCAGATCCTCCACCAGCTGCCGATCGAGCGCATTCAAACGATCGGCGCGGTTCAGCGTGACGTAAGCGACGCCTTCGCGGCGCTCGAACAGCAGTGTCTGATAAGTCATGGCCACCCCCTTGGCGCTCAAGTTTACCCGACGCCTGCGCTATGATGCGCGAATGCCCCTACCCGAGGTTCTCAAAGGCCGTCTGCGCCTGCCCGTGATCGGCGCGCCGATGTTCATCGTCTCGACCCCGCAGCTGGTGCTGGCGCAGTGCAAGGCCGGCATCATCGGCTCCTTCCCGGCGCTCAATGCGCGCAGCGGCACGCAGCTCGATGAGTGGCTGGCGCAGATCACCGCGGAGCTGGCCGCGCACGTCCGTGCGAATCCGCAGGCCGCAGTGGCGCCGTTCGCGGTCAACCAGATCGTGCACGCCAGCAACGACCGGCTGCTGCACGACATGCAACTGTGCGTCAAGCACCGCGTGCCCATCGTCATCACGAGCCTGCGCCCGCCGGCCGAGGTGGTCGCCGCCGTGCACGGCTACGGCGGCCTCGTGTTCCACGACGTCATCAACGTGCGGCATGCGCAGAAGGCCGCGGATCAGGGCGTGGACGGCATCATCGCGGTGTGCGCCGGCGCCGGCGGCCACGCCGGGGTGTTGAGTCCGTTCGCGCTGGTGAAGGAGATCCGCGAAATCTTCGCCGGCACCATCATCCTGTCGGGCGCCATGAGCAGCGGCGCCGATGTGCTGGCGGCGCAGGCGCTCGGCGCGGACCTCGCCTATCTCGGCACCCGCTTCATCGCCACCACCGAGGCGAACGCCGGCGCGGACTACAAGAGCATGCTCATCGACAGCCGCGCCGAGGACATCGTCTACACCTCGCTGTTCAGCGGCGTGCCCGGCAATTACCTCGGCGCGAGCGTGGCGCGCGCCGGGCTCGATCCGCTGCATCTGCCCGAAGCGGACAAATCGAAGATGAACTTCGGCAGCGGCGGCAACACCGAGCTCAAGGCCTGGAAGGACATCTGGAGCGCGGGCCAGAGCGTCAGCGGCATCCACGAGGTCGAACCGGTCGCGGCGCTGGTCGCGCGGATGGCCGGCGAATACGACGCCGCGTGCGCGCGGATCGCCGCGGCCCGGGGCTGATGCGCCTCAGCCTCGAGCAGCTGCCCGCCGCCCTCGAGCGCGCCCTCAAGGGCGCCTATCTGATCTCGGGCGATGAGCCGCTGCTGGTGGAGGAAGCGGCGGATGCGGTGCGTGCCGCCGCGCGTGCCGCCGGCCATGCCGACCGCCGGGTGTTCTTCGTCGAGCGCGGCTTCGATTGGAACGAGTTGAACGCCGCCGCGCAGTCGTTGTCCTTGTTCGCCGAGCGGCGGCTGTTCGAGCTGCGCCTGCCGGGAGGCAAGCCGGACAAGGGCGCGGGCCTGCTCGCCGAACTCGCGTCGCGTCCGCCGCCCGGCGTGCTGAGCCTGGTGATCGCCGGCAAGCTCGACGCCAAGGCGGCCGCGGCGCCATGGGTGCAGGCGTTCGTGCAGCACGGCGCGTGGGTGCCGGTGTGGCCGGTCAAGATGGAGGCGCTGCCGGGCTGGCTCGCCGCCCGCGCCGCGCGCCTCGGTGTCGAGCTGTCGGCCGCCGCGGGCGAGCTCATCGCCGAGCGGGTCGAGGGCAATCTACTCGCCGCCCGGCAGGAGCTGCACAAGCTCGCGCTGCTCGCCGACGGCGGACGCATCGACACCGATCTGGTGCTCTGCGCGGTGGGTGACAGCGCACGCTATGACGTGTTCCAGGTGGCCGAGGCGGCGGCGGCGGGCGACGCGCGGCGCAGTATGCACATTCTGCTCGGACTGAAGAACGAGGGCGCGGAGCCGACGCTGGTGCTGTGGGCGCTGACGCGCGAGCTGCGCGGACTGTGGCAGGCGCGCGAACGCGAGCGCCTGCATTCGGCCCAGGGCAGCGGCTGGAACCTGGCGGCCAAGCCCGCGCCGCGGGCGCTCGCGCGCATGCGCAGCATGCCGCTCGCCGGATTGCTGGTCGAGGCGAGCCGCGCCGACCGCATCATCAAGGGACTGGCGGCCGGCGACCCGTGGACCGCGCTCACCGGACTCACCGCGCGCATGGCCGGCGCTTTGCAACCGCGCCGCATTTCAGGCAGGGTAGCTCAATGAACCCCATGGGTATCTTCGGCGGCACCTTCGATCCCATCCACTACGGCCACTTGCGCACCGCATTCGAATTGCTGCAGGCGCTGCGCCTGCAGGAAATCCGCTTCCTCCCCGCCGGCAATCCGCCGCATCGCGACCAGCCCTTCGCCGACGCACAGCTGCGGCTGCGCATGGTGCAGGCGGCGACCTCGGGCCAGGCGGGCTTCACGGTGGATGATCGCGAGGTGCGCAAGGCCGGGCCGTCCTATTCGGTCGAGACCTTGGGCGAACTGCGCCACGAATATCCGGATCGGAGCCTGTGCCTGATCCTCGGCATGGATGCATTCTTGAGCCTGCCGAACTGGTACCAGTGGCGCGAGTTGCTGAAATTGGCGCACCTGGTCGTCGCACACCGTCCGGGTTGGCGGGCGCCCGGCATGGGTCCGCTCGGCGAATTGCTGGTGGATCACGGCACCGGGCGCATCGGTGATCTGCACGAAATGCGCGCCGGCCACATCTTCATCCATGCGGTCACCCAGCTCGAGATCACCTCCACCGACGTGCGCCAGCTCATCGCCATGGGCCGGGACCCACGGTTCCTCATGCCGGACAACGTGCGTACACTGATCATCGACGCGAACTGTTACTCCAAATCACGGACAACGTAGTGCCGCCGACCCGAAAAAAGACCGCCCGCAAGACCACGCGCCGCGCCCCTGCGGCGAAAAGCAAGAAGCCCGCAGGTGCGGCGCACGACGCCGCAGCATCGCTCGAAACGGTGGTGCTCAACGCCCTGGCCGACATGAAGGCCCTCGAAATCAAGCGACTCGATGTGCGCGGCCAGACCGACATCGCCGATTACATGATCATCGCGAGCGGCACCTCGGACCGGCACGTGCGCTCGGTGGCGCAGCGGGTGGTCGACCGTGCGAAGGAGGCCGGTTTCCGCCCGCACGGCGTCGAAGGTCTCAAGGACGGCGACTGGGTGCTCATCGACCTGTCCGACCTGATCGTGCACGTCATGCTGCCGCGGGTGCGGGAATTCTACGGACTGGAAAAATTGTGGGACATGACGGCCAGCAAGCGCGCCGCCGCGCGCGCCTGAAGCGCGCCGATCCCGCATGAAATGCCGGTTGATCGCCGCCGGTACGCGGCTTCCCGATTGGATCAACAGCGGGTTCGAGGAATACCGCAGGCGCATGCGCACGCCGCTATCCCTGGATCTGGTGGAGATCCCGGTGGCCACGCGCCGCGCCGGCGAGGATCCGCGGCGCGCCGTCGAGCGCGAGGGCCGCGCCATGCTGGATGCGCTCGGACACGATGACTACGTGGTGGCGCTCGCGATCCCGGCCGCCGCCATGAGCACCGCCTCTCTGAGCACGTGGCTCGCCGGGCGGCTGCGCGAGGGCAGACCGCTCGCGCTGCTCATCGGCGGCCCGGACGGCCTGGCGCCGCCGTGCCTCGAGCGCGCCGATCAGTCCTGGTCGCTGTCGCCGCTCACGCTGCCGCACGGCCTGGTGCGGGTGGTCGTCGCCGAACAGCTGTATCGGGCGATGAGCCTGCTCGCCGGCCATCCGTATCACCGAGCGTAGCGTCCCGCGCTTCGCTATCCTGGCGGCATGGTGGAATTCGTCTATCTCGCCTCGGAGTCGCCGCGGCGCCGCGAGCTGCTGCAGCAGATCGGCGTGCCGTTTCGCGTCGTCGGCGCCGGAATCGACGAGACGGCGCTGCCGTCGGAGCCGGCGGCCACCTACGTGACCCGTGTGGCGCAGGCCAAGGCCGATCACGGCTGGCGCGCCACCCGCGGGGCGGGGCCCGAACCCGTACTCGCGGCGGACACCGCGGTGGTCGTGGGCCGCGACATCCTCGGCAAACCGGCCGACCGGGACGACGCCGCGCGCATGCTGCGCGCGCTCTCCGGCCGCACCCACGTGGTGCTGACGGCGGTGTCGCTGCGCAGCGCGGCCGGGTGCATGAGCCGCGTGAGCCGCAGCGAAGTCACCTTTCGGGACATCAGCGCGACCGAATGCGCCGCCTACTGGGACAGCGGCGAGGCGCGCGGCAAGGCCGGCGGCTATGCCATCCAGGGACTGGCCGCGGTGTTCGTCGCGGCGTTGAGCGGCAGCCATTCGGGCGTGATGGGACTGCCCTTGTTCGAGACCGCCGAGCTGCTCGATGCCGCCGGCGTGCCGCGGTGGCGCCACGCGTGAGCACCGAGATCCTGATCAACGCCAGCCTGCACGAATCGCGCGCCGCCGTGGTCGAGAACGGCGTGGTGCAGGAGGTGTTCCTGGAGCGCGCCAGCCGCCGCGGCCTGATCAGCAACATCTACAAGGGCCGCGTATCGCGTGTGCTGCCGGGCATGCAGGCCGCGTTCGTCGAGATCGGCCTGCAACGCACCGCCTTTCTGCATGCCTCGGACATCTTCGATCCGCGCCACGCCGACACCGGCATCGAGGCGCCGCGCACCGACAACATCCGCGCGCTGGTGGCCGAAGGGGACGAGATCCTGGTGCAGGTGGTCAAGGATCCGCTCGGCACCAAGGGTGCGCGCCTGACGACCTACATCACGCTGCCCTCGCGCCACCTGGTCTATATGCCGCAGGGCAGCGGCGTGGGCGTCTCATCGCGCATCGAGAACGAGGCGGAACGCGAGCGCCTGCGCGCCGCGGTGCAGGCCTTCACGCAGGAGAACGGCAACGCCGGCTACATCGTGCGCACCGCGGCCGAGGACGCGGCCCCACAGGCGCTGAACGCCGATGTGATCTACCTGCGAAAGCTCTGGGAGGTGGTGCGCCAGCGGGGGCTGCGCACCGAGCCGGGCGGCCTGGTGCACGCCGACCTGCCGCTGCACCTGCGGGTGCTGCGCGATCTGCTGCGCGCGGACGTCGACCGTGTGATCGTCGACCAGCCGAACGCGCACCGCGACATGTGCGAGTTTGCCGCGACCTTCATGCCCGAGGCGCTGCCGCGCATCGAGCTGTACGGCGAGTTGCGCAGCGTGTTCGAGCTGCACAGCGTGGAGGAGGAGATCCAGAAGGCGCTGGAGCGCAAGGCGCCGCTCAAATCGGGCGGCCATCTGATCATCGAGCAGACCGAGGCGATGACCACCATCGACGTCAACACCGGCGCATTCGTCGGCCACCGCAATCTCGAGGAGACCATCTTCCGCACCAACCTCGAGGCGGCGGTGGCGATCGCCCGGCAGCTGCGGCTGCGCAACCTCGGCGGCATCATCATCATCGATTTCATCGACATGGAGGAGCCGGATCACCGCCGCCAGGTGCTGCAGGCCCTGCAGAGGGCACTCGGCGAAGATCACGTCAAGACCAACATCTCCTCGGTGTCGCCGCTCGGACTGGTGGAGATGACGCGCAAACGCACCCGCGAAAGTTTGGAACATCTGCTGTGCCAGGCTTGTCCCACCTGCGAGGGTCGCGGCTTCGTCAAGACGGTGGAGACGGTGTGTTACGAGATATTCCGTGAGATCGTGCGCCAGGCGCGCCAATTCGAGTGCCAGCAGCTGGTGGTCCTCGGCCATCAGGACGTCATCGAGCGCCTGCTCGATGAGGAATCGGCTGTGCTCGGCGAGCTCGAGCTCTCCACCGGCAAGCCGATCCGGCTGCAAGCCGAGTCCCTGTACTCGGCGGACCAATACGACGTCGTGCTGATGTAGATGAAGCTGCGCACGCTCGGCAAAATCCTGCTGTACGCCGCGGCAGGCTTTCTCGGATTGATGCTGCTCGCGACGCTGGCACTCAAGCTCGCGCTCGACCGCGTGCCTGCCTACCAGGATGAGATCAAGGAGCTGGTCAACCGCCGCACCGGATTCCACATCCGCTTCGCGCACGTGGAGCCGACGCTGCGCTGGTACGGCCCGGAGCTGTATTTCGACCATCCGGAACTGCGCTCCAAGGACGACCGCCGCGTGCTGGCGCGCGCGGAGGGCGGACGCATCGCGGCCGACATCTGGCGGCTGATCTTCAATCAGAAGCTGCTCGCCGGCCGGCTGCAGCTCGACGGCCCCGACATCGTGATCGCGCGCCTGGGTCCGGACGCCTTCGCCCTGGCCTCGGAGATCGAACTGCGCCAGGACCCCGCGGCCGCGGCGCTGTCGCTCGATGATCTGCCGGACGGCACCCTGGACATCCGCCACGGCCGCGTGACCGTGATCAACTGGAACGCCTCCCTGCCGCAGCTGGCGCTGTCCGGCGTCGATCTGGAGCTGCGGCGCGACGCCGACGAGCTGCAGGTCAAAGCCGCCGGGCGCCTGCCGCCGGCGCTCGGCGGCAGCCTGCGCGTGGTGGGCGCGGTGCACGGCCTCACCGATGCAGGCACCATGGTCTGGAGCGGCGATGCCCACGGCCGTGACATTTCCTTCGCCGGGTGGCGGCTGCTGCTGCCCGAATACCTCGGCGGCCTCGACGCCGGAACCGGCGCCTTCGAGCTGAAGGCGAACGGCGCGGGCGGCATGCCGGAGCGGGCGGTGCTCGACTTCTCGGCGCGTTCGGTGGTGACCGGGCAGGGCGCGGCCGGCGCCCGGTTCGATGAGATCGGCGGCAAGCTTACCCTCACCCACGCACAGGATCGCTGGACGCTGATCGGGCAGGGCGTGCAGGCCCTGCAGGGCGGGCGCCACGATCCGGCCTCGCAGTTCAATGTCACCTGGCGTGCCAACGAGGCCGGGCTGCTCGAGCTTCGCGCCCGCGCGAGTTATCTGCGCGCCGAGAGCCTGGCGCCGCTCACCGGCCTGCTGCCACAACCGGACATCCGCGACCGGCTGCGCGTCCTGGGGCTCACCGGCGAATGGTCGGATGCCTCCTTCGAACTCGCCCGAACGGCGGCCGCGGCGCCGTGGCGCATGCGAGTGCGGGCGAAATTTCACGACGCCGGCTTCGCGCCCATCGGCCGCGCTCCGGGGATGCGGGGCTTGAGCGGCAGCGTTGCCGGTGACCAGGACGGCGGGCGCGTCGATTTGGACAGTCACACGGTCGCCATCGCCTGGCCGGGCGAGTGGCAGCAGCCGCCGGTCCTCGAGGTGGTCACGGCCACCCTGTACTGGAAGCTCACGCCGCAGGAACTGCTGGTCGCGACGCCGGCGCTGCTCGCCCGCAACCGGGATGCCGCGCTGCATTTGCAGGCGGCGTGGCGGCAGCCCTCGAACGGCGATTCGCCGCAACTGACCGTCGTGGGCGGCGTGGAGAACGGCGATGTGACGGCCGCGCACAATTACTTACCGCGCGCGCTGATCGCACCGAAGGCGCTCGAGTGGCTGGACCGGGCTTTCCTCGCCGGGCGCATGCCGCACGCCGACATCATCGTCAAAGGTCCGGTGCGCCGCTTCCCGTTTCGCGACGGCAGCGGCCTGTTTCTCGCAAAGCTCCGGATCGAGGACATGACCCTGGACTATCAGGCCGGCTGGGCGCCGCTCGAGAATCTGTCCGGCGAGGCCGAGTTTCGCAACGAAGGACTCTCCGCGCAGCTGCTCGCCGGCGACCTGTCGACGGGGAAGCCCGGCGGCGTCGCCATCAAATCGGGCAGTGTCCGATTCGCCGATTTCAAGACCGGCGAACTGTCGGTGCACGCCACCGCGGACGGCGACGCCGGCGGCGCGCTCGACTACCTGCGCGCCACGCCGCTCGATGCCCTGACCGACCAGGCGTTCTCCGTGGTCGAGGCCTCAGGTCCGCTGCACGCCGACATCGAGCTGTTCCTGCCTTTTCGCGACTTCGAACAACGCCGGGTCCTGGTGCACGTCCAGGCGAACGGCCTGACGCTCGCCCGCGTCAAGTCGCCGCTGGTGGCGACGGAGTTGATCGGCGAGGCCGACATCGACGGCGGGCAGATCGCGCACGCGGATGTGCGCGGCCGGCTGCTGGGCGGCCCCTTCCGCGCGCAGGCGCGCTCGCCCAAGAACCGGCCCGTGAAGCGCACCCAGCTCGACATCCGTGGCACCTTGAACGGCGATGCGCTGCGCGCGGCCCTGGAGCTGCCGGCGGCCGTCGCCATCAGCGGCTTGTCGGACTGGCATGCGGTGCTCAAGATGGCGCCCGACCCGGGGCGCGAGCGCTCGCTTCGAATCAGCGGCAGCCTGGCGGGGTTTGAATTCAAGCTGCCCGAACCGTTGGCGAAGCCCTATGGCCAACCGCTGCCGTCGTGGGTGGAGATCGAATGGCCGCCGGCCGCCGGCGCACAGCTGCAATTCGCGCTCGGAGCGCTGCTGCGCGGTGCCGCGACGCTGCAATCGGACGCCGGCGGCTGGCGGCTCGGCAGGGCCGCCCTGCAGTTCGGCACCGAGGATCCGGAGTTCAGCGACTCCCAACAAGTCAATATCGGCGGCGACATCGCACGCCTGGATCTGGGCGGCTGGCTGCGGCTGCACAGCCCGGACAAGGATTCGCGGCCGCTGTCCGCCTACCTGCACACCGCCAAGCTCGAGATCGGCGAGGTCGATTACCTCGGCCTCGCCTTTCGCGGCGTCGGCGTCGAACTGACCGTGGGCGATGCCCGCTGGCAGCTGGCGCTCTCCGGTGCGGACGTCAGCGGCAGACTGAGCGCACCGGTGGCCGCGGATGCGCCCGAGCCCTGGGACCTCGAGTTCGCAAGGCTGAAGTTCGACGATGCTGCGGCGTCGGCCGGCGCCGAGCGGCCGCCGGCCGCCGACCCGCACGGCATACCGGCCATCACCTTCCACTCCAAGGCCACCGTCTGGGGCGAGCGCAATTTCGGCGATGTGCAGGCACGGCTGACCCGGCTCAACGACGGGATCAGTCTCGATCGCCTGGCGGTGACCGGACCGAGTTTCACCCTGGGCGCGCAGGGTGAATGGCGCGGCAAGGATGCCGGACAGTGCCGCATCCAGGGCAATCTGGCGAGCACCGACGTGCAGAGCACCTTGAAGCAGCTCGGCTACGCCGACGTCATCGCCGCCAAGAGCGGGCACGTCGTGTTCGATCTGCACTGGGCGGGCGCGCCCACGGCCGACGCGCTCGCCGAGTCGGTCGGCCACGTGCAGGTGTCGCTCGACAAGGGACAATTGATCGGCATCAAGCCGGGCGCCGGCCGGGTGCTCGGCCTGGCGAGCGTCGCTGCACTGCCGAGGCGCCTGGCGCTCGATTTCAGCGATCTGACCGACAAGGGCTTCGCCTTCGATACGGCGCGCGGCGACTTCGATCTGCGCGACGGCAATGCGTATACGGACAACGTGCTGGTCAAGGGGCCGGCCGCGGAGATCGGCATGATCGGCAGGGTCGGGTTGAAAAACAAGGATTACGACCAAACAGCGGTGGTGACGGGCAGCATCGGCAATTCCCTGCCGGCGGCCGCCCTGCTCGGAGGACCGGTGCTCGGCGCGGCGGTGCTGGTTTTCACGCAGGTGTTCAAACAGCCGCTGAAGGGCCTGGCGCGAGGGTATTATCGCATCACCGGCAGTTGGGACAATCCGACGGTCGAACGCATCAAGAGCGCGGAGGCCGCCGCCGCAACCGCAGAAGGACCGAAGTGATGGGCAAAGTAGCCGCCATTCAGATGAATTCGAGCCATGTGATCGGGGACAATCTCGCCAGCGCCGGCCGGCTGCTGCGCGAAGCGCGGGCCGCGGGCGCGGACATCGCCTGCCTGCCGGAGAATTTCGCGTTCCTCGGCATGCGCGACGCCGACAAGCTCGAGGCCGCGGAGAAGGACGGCGACGGCCCGGTGCAGTCCTTCCTCACGGACACCGCGCGCGAACTGAAGATGTGGGTGCTCGGCGGCACCATCAACCTGCGCTGCGACGGCGACCGCCGCGTCGCCAACGCCTCGCTGCTGATCGACGCGGCCGGCCGGCGCGTCGCCCGCTACGACAAGATCCACCTGTTCGACGTCACCATACCCGGCCGCAACGAGCAGTACCGCGAGTCCTCGACGGTGGTGCCGGGCCGCGAGGTCGTGGTCGCCGACACCCCGGTCGGCCGGCTCGGAATGTCCGTGTGCTACGACATGCGCTTCCCGGAATTGTACCGCGACCTGGTGTCGCAGGGCGCGCAATGGTTCGGCGTGCCCGCCGCCTTCACCGTGCCGACGGGGCGTGCGCATTGGGAGACGCTGCTGCGTGCGCGCGCGATCGAGAACCTGTGCTACGTGGTCGCGCCCGCGCAGGTCGGCACCCATTCGAACGGCCGCGACACCTACGGTGATACGCTGATCTGCGACTACTGGGGCGGCGTGCTGTCGCGGCTGGCTTCGGGCGCGGGCGTCGTGACTGCGGATATCGACCTCGACAAGCTCGCCGAGACCCGGGCGCGATTTCCGGTGCTCGACAATCGGCGCCTCGCCGGCCCTGCTGCGGCTGCCGCCGCGGCGCCCGGCGCCGCCGCCGCGGCGGCGCGGGCCGCGGTGCCGGCATGATGCTGCCGAATCTCGCCATCGCCGAGCGGATGATCCTGGCGCCCTCCGGGCTCGATGAGGGCCGGCTCACCACGGTGCTCGATGCGCTCATGAGCCGCGGCGTCGATTACGCCGATCTGTACTTCGAGCTGTCACGCGAGGAATCCTGGTCGCTCGAGGACGGCATCGTCAAGGACGGTTCGCACAGCATCGAGCAGGGCGTCGGCGTGCGCGCCATCAGCGGCGAGAAGACCGGCTTCGCCTACACCGACGAGGTGCTGCTGCCGGCGCTGGTGGAAGCCTCGGAGGCAGCGCGCGCGATCGCGCGCAGCGGCGGCCGCAATGCGGTGAAGGCCTGGGACCGGCCTGCTGCGCACCGCCTGTATCTGCCGATCGATCCGCTCGACACCATTCGCGACGAGGACAAGGTCGAATGGCTGATGCGCATCGATGCCGATACGCGGCGCATCGATCCGCGCGTCAAGCAGGTCATGGCGTCGCTCGCGGCGGTGCACGAAGTGGTGCTCATCGCATCGAGCGACGGCACCCTGGCGGCGGACGTGCGACCGCTGGTGCGGGTGAACGTGTCGGTCATCGTCGAGCACAACGGGCGGCGCGAACAGGGCTACAGCGGCGGCGGCGGGCGCTTTGGTCTCGATGAGCTGCTGCGCGGCGAGGAGCCGTTCCATCATGGCCGCGAGGCGGTGCGCCAGGCGCTCGTGAATCTCGATGCGGTCGCGGCGCCGGCGGGCTCGATGACCGTGGTGCTGGCGCCGGGCTGGCCCGGCATCCTGCTGCACGAGGCCATCGGCCACGGACTCGAGGGCGACTTCAACCGCAAGGGCACCTCGGCGTTCTCCAACCGGATCGGCGACAAGGTGGCCGCCGACGGCATCACCGTGGTCGATGACGGCACCCTCGAGCGGCGCCGCGGCTCGCTGAACGTCGATGACGAGGGAACTCCCACGCAGTGCACGGTGCTGATCGAGAACGGCGTGCTGCGCGGCTACATCCAGGACAAGCTGAACGCGCGCCTGATGGGCATGCCCGCCACCGGCAACGGCCGGCGCGAGTCCTTCGCGCACATGACGCTGCCACGCATGACCAACACCTACATGCGCGCGGGCACACGCGCGCCCGAGGAGATCATCGCATCGGTCGAGAAGGGCCTGTATGCGGTCAATTTCGGCGGCGGCCAGGTCGACATCACCTCCGGCAAGTTCGTATTCTCGGCGAGCGAAGCCTATCTGATCGAGCACGGCAAGATCGGCGCGCCGGTCAAGGGCGCGACGCTGATCGGCAACGGTCCGGATGTGCTCACCCGCGTCAGCATGGTCGGCAGCGACCTGAAGCTCGACGGCGGCGTCGGGACCTGCGGCAAGGAGGGCCAGTCGGTGCCCGTCGGCGTCGGCCAGCCCACCTTGCGCATCGATGCGCTCACCGTCGGGGGCACCGGCTGACCGGCTTGCCCGCGTCTTTTTCCGCTGCGCACCCGGTCGCACCCGCCGGCGCTTTATGTCGCAACCCGGCTACACCCGGCGCGCCCGATGGAACGCCGGCCCGGTATTTCCGCGCACTGTTTCGCATCCGGCGACGGCGCAGGCCGGTAGGCTGGCGCATCAATCGAGGAGCTCCCATGGCTGATGATTCAATGACGGGTTCATACAGGGTCGCCTTTCCGCAGGATCTGCTCGCCGAGGCGAGCCGCGTCAGGAGCAGCGCAAAGAAAGACAAGCTGAACGTCGAGCAGTGGCGCACGTCATGGCTGTCGCGCCTCGCCGAGAAGCTGGTCGGCAGGGATTGAACGGCGCGCATCCGCCCGCCCGCTACTCCACCTTGTCCTTGTCGAGCACCTCGGTGTCGGTCATATCGCTCGGCCGGTGCCGCGGCACGCGCTCATCGATGTACATGATCTCGTGCTGACCCACGTGCACCACGTCGCCGTCGTTCAAATTATGGCGCCTCACGCGCTTCGACATCACGTAGATGCCGTTGGTGCTGTTCAAGTCCTCGATGACGCAGGAGTCCGGCTGGGTCACGATCTGGCAGTGATGCCGGCTGATGAATTTGCTGTCGATCTGCAGGTCGTTGTCGGGCGTGCGGCCGATCACCAGGCGCCCCGGCTTGAGCTCCCGTTCGATCGCGGTCTCGCCCTTCTGCGCGAGCAGTATCCGGCCCACGGTCTGCGGCGATGAGGTCCCGGATGCCCGCGCGGCGGCCGGTTCCGCCGACGGCTCGGCGCTCGCCGTGGGCAGCGCCGGCACGCGGTTGGTGTTGCTGGTGAATTCGCTCCACTGCAGCTCCTTGACGGCCGCTTCGACATCCGCCACGGTCACGTGATCGCGGTTGGCGGCGAATGCGGACATCATGCAGGTGTCGCACAAGGTGTTGGTCAGGCGCGGCACGCCGCCGGTGTAGCGGTAGATGACCGGGAAGGTGTCCTCGGCGAAGATGTGGCGGCCCTGCGACCCGGCGACCTCGAGGCGATGCTCGATGTAGGCGGCGGTCTCGGTCTTGCTGAGGGCCGACAGGTGGAATCGCAGACGCACGCGCTGGGCGAGCTGCACCAGCTCGGGCGAATTGAGCTTGTCGTTGAGTTCCGGCTGTCCGGCGAGGATGATCCGAAGCGCCTTGTCCTTGGTGGTCTCGACCCCGGACAGCATGCGGATCTCCTCGAGCACCCGGCTGGAGAGGTTCTGCGCCTCGTCGACGATCAGCAGGATCTTGCGGCCGCTCTGGTGCTGCTCCATCAGATACTGGTTCAAGGTGGCCAGCACCTCCGGTTTCTTCATCGCGAAGGGCGAGAAGCCGAATTGCACCAGGACGGTCTGCAGGAACGCGGTCGGCGACAATTGCGTCTGGTTGATCTGCGCCACCACCACGTCGGTTTGCAGCTCCTTCAGGAAGGTTTCGATCAGGGTGGTCTTGCCGGCGCCGATCTCGCCAGTGATCACGACGAAACCGTCCGTGAACCAGATGGTCGATTCCATGTACGCCTTGGCGCGGGCGTGCTGCTTGCTGAGATAAAGGAATTGCGGGTCCGGACTCAGTCGGAACGGCAATTCATGCAATTTGAACAGCTCTAAATACATCGGTCTTCCGTGAAACTCGCGCCCGGCGGCCGACCTCAGTCGGTGCGGCCCATCATCTCAAGTGTATCCGAAAAGGCCCGGTTGCGATCGGCCGCACGTTTTCGGACAATTGTGCAGTGGCCCAATTTGCGGCCAGCGCGCGGCTGTTTGCCGTAGTCGTGGTAAGCGAGGCCCTCCACCCCGAGCAAACGCGCCCGATCGGGCATTTCCCCGATGAAGTTGATCATCGCTGCGTGGCCCAGGGCGCGCGTGCTGCCGAGAGGCAGTCCGCAGATCGCGCGCAGGTGGTTCTCGAACTGGCTGGTCACGCAACCCTCGATGGTCCAGTGGCCGGAATTATGCACTCGCGGCGCCATCTCGTTGGCGACCAGTCTGCGGCCCACCACGAAAAATTCGATGGCGAGCACGCCGACATAGTCGAGCGCCTCGAGCACCCGCTTGAGGTGTCTGCGCGCGCTGCGCTCCAGCCGCGCGTCGGCGTAGGGCGCCAGACTGTGACGCAGGATGCCGTCACGATGACGATTGTCCGACAGCGGATAGAATACCGTCTCCCCGCCGGGTGAGCGTGCACCGACCATGGACAGCTCGCGCGAAAAGGCCTGGAATTTCTCATAGATCAGTGCCTGTCCGCCCAAGGCCGACCACGCCGCATCGATCGCTGCCCTGTCCGCCAGCGTGAACTGTCCCTTGCCGTCGTAGCCCATGCGGCGCGTCTTGAGCACGCCCGGCAGCCCCAGCCGTTGCACCGCGCGCAGCAGCTGGCCGCGCGTGTCCACGGCCGCATGCGCGGCGACGGGGATCCGCAGGCGCTTGAACAGCGCTTTCTCGTGCAGCCGATCCTGCGACACGGTGAGCGCCGCGGCGGGCGGCCGGATGGTGGTGAGCCTGGCGAGCGGTGCGAGCGCCGCGCCGGAGATGTTCTCCCAGTCGAAGGTCAGCACGTCGCTGCGCGCCGCCAGCTCCTCGAGCAGTGCGCCATCCTCCAGCTCGCCGATGAGACTCGGAGCGACCTGGGCCCCGGGGCTGTCGGCGCTGCGATCGAGGAAGCAGCAGCGCAGACCGAGAGGATAGCCGGCGAGCGCCAGCATGCGGCCCAGCTGGCCCGCACCGACGATGCCGATGCGGGAAACCCGGCGCGCCGTCAAGACCCGCGCGGATCCGGCTGCGCGAGCACCGCGGCGGTTTGCGCCTGGCGGAATGCGTCCAGGGCGGCGCGGATTTCGGCCGATTCGTTGGCAAGAATCGCGGCGGCGAACAGCGCCGCATTCTTTGCGCCCGCCGTTCCGATGGCGAAGGTGGCGACGGGCACGCCGCCCGGCATTTGCGCGATGGAGAGCAGCGAATCCAGCCCGTTCAAGGTCCTGGTCTGCACCGGCACGCCGAGCACCGGCAGCGAGGTCTTGGCCGCCGTCATCCCGGCGAGGTGGGCTGCGCCGCCCGCACCGGCGATGATGGCCTTCAGGCCGCGCGCCCGCGCGCCCGCGGCGTACTCGAACAGCAGATCCGGGGTGCGGTGCGCCGACACCACCCTCACCTCGTGCGCGATCCCCAAGGCGGCGAGGGTTTCGGCGGCCGCCTGCATGGTTTCCCAGTCCGACGAGGACCCCATGATGATGCCGATCAAAGGCTCAACCCAGGAGCTGCCGCAGATAGGCGAACAGTTCGCGCGCACCCACGGGCGAGCGCTGTTCGATGCGCTCGCGGGCGGCCTTGTCGATGAGCCGCGAAACCTCGTCCTTGTCGGCGTTCGGATGGTCGCGCATCAGGTCATCGATCGCCCCGTCCTCGCCAAGCAGCCGGTCGCGCCAGCGCTCGATCTGCTGAAATTGCCGGATCTCCAGGTCGTGGCGCTGCTTGCGTTCGGCGAGCTTGGCGAGCACCGGCTCCGGATCGATCTCGCGCATCAGCTTGCCGATGTACTGGCGCTGGCGCACCTGCGCGCCGTGCGAGGGCAGGCGGCGCAGTGCACGCAGCGCGACAAACAGGCTGTCCGGCAGTTCGAGTTCCTTGATTTCCTGATCCGGCAGGGCCGAGAGCTTCACGCCCAGTTCCTGCAGGGAGGAGGCCTCGCGCTTGCGGGCGCTCTTGCTCAGCCGCTGCTGCTCCGTCTCGCCGGCCTCGCCGGCCTCGTTTTCGGGTGTCATATTGCCCATGCTATCACCGGGGCCGGTAGAATCGCGTGCCGGAACCCCCTTTGGACCCCCATGGAGATGCCGATGGCCGTCGTGCCGCAAAGCCCCCCGCGCCTCGCCCAGACCGATCTGGAATCCATCATCGAGCGAGGGCTCGAGGAGGCGCACGCGCGCGGCGCCTCCCAGGCCGAAGCGGTCGTCAGCCAGGATACGGGTCTTTCGGTCGGAGTGCGACTCGGAGAGGTCGAAACCTTGGAACACCAGCGCGACCGCAACATGGGCATCACGGTGTATTTCGGACGGCGCAAGGGCTCCGCGAGCACCGCGGATCTGTCGATTGACGCGGTGCGGGCGACCGTGGCGAAGGCCTGCAGCATCGCCCGCTTCACGGCGGAGGATGCCTGTTCGGGCCTGGCGGACGCCGAATTGATGGCCGGCACCCAGCCGAACCTCGACCTCTCGCATCCCTGGGCCGTCGGCGCCGACCGGGCGATCGAGATCGCCAAGGCCTGCGAGGCCGCGGCGCTGTCCTACGACCCGCGCATCAACAATTCCGAGGGCGCTTCGCTCTCCAGCCACCAGGGGCTGCACGTGTACGGCAACACGCACGGCTTCGTCGGCGGCTATCCGACCACCTCGCACACCTTAAGCTGCGTGGTGCTCGCCGGCAGCGGCGAGGACATGCAGCGGGACTATTGGTACAGCAGCTCGCGCGACTGGCGCGAATTGGAGAGCGCCGAGTCCATCGGCCGCGAGAGCGCGCGCCGCACGCTGGCGCGCCTGGGGCCGCGCAAGCTCAAGACCCGGCGCACGCCGGTGCTGATGGTGCCGGAGCTGGCGCGCGGACTGATGGGGCACTTCCTCACCGCGATCCGCGGCAGCAGCCAGTACCGCCAGTCCTCGTTCCTGCTGCAGGCGGCCGGCGAGCGGGTGTTTCCGGCCGGGTTCTCGATCGCGGAGCGGCCGCATCTGCCGAAGGCCATGGGCAGCGCCCCCTTCGACGACGAGGGCGTCGCTACCGTCGACCGCGAGCTGATCGCCGACGGTGTGCTGACCGGTTATATCCTGTCGAGCTATTCGGCGCGCAAGCTCGGGCTGAAGACCACCGGCAACGCCGGCGGCGCGCACAACCTGCTGGTCGCGCCCACGCAGCAGGGCGGGCTCAGCGCCTTGATCGCACGGCTCGGCACCGGGCTGCTCGTCACCGAACTCATGGGCCAGGGTGTGAACACCGTGACCGGCGACTATTCGCGCGGTGCCGCCGGCTTCTGGGTGGAGGGCGGCGCGATCCAGTACCCGGTGGCGGAAATCACCATCGCGGGCAACCTCAAGGACATGCTCGCGAACATCGCGGCGGTGGGCGACGATGTGGACAGCCGCGGCGGCGTGCGCGTCGGCTCGGTGCTGCTGTCGGAAATGACCGTCGCCGGCGAGTAGCCGCGCGGCGCCGGCCGCTCGTGGCGGGGGATGGCGCGCGCGGACCGTCAGGCTCCCGCGGTCAGCAACTCCAGGGCCCGCACATAGTTGTCGCTGGTGCGCGCCAGAATCTCGGGCGGCAGATGCGGCGCCGGCGGCCGCTTGTCCCAGTGCAGCGATTCGAGATAGTCGCGCACGAACTGCTTGTCGAAACTCGGCGGACTGATCCCGGGCTCGTAGGATTCCACCGGCCAGAAGCGCGAGGAGTCGGGCGTGAGCAGTTCGTCGATCAGCAGCAGCCGGCCGGATGTGTCGATCCCGAACTCGAACTTGGTGTCGGCGATGATGATGTTGCGCGAGCGCGCATACACGGCCGCGTGCCGATAGATCTCCAGCGAAATGCGGCGGATGGCGTGTGCGTGTTCGGCACCCACCCGCGCCGCCATGGCGTCGAAATCGATGTTCTCATCGTGCTGGCCGGCGGGGGCCTTCGAGGCCGGGGTGAACAGGGGCTCGGGCAGCTGATCCGCGAGCTTGAGGCCGCGCGGTAATTCAATCCCGCAGATCGCACCCGACCGGACATAATCCTTGAAGCCGGAGCCGATCAGATAGCCGCGCACCACGGCCTCCAGCGGCAGCGCCGCCAGTTTCCTGACCACCATCGCCCGGCCGGCCAGCTGCGCGCGCTCGGACGGATCGGTGATAATCTCCCGTACATCGACGCTGCTGACATGGTTGGCCACCAGCTGGCGGGTGCGGGCGAACCAGAACAGCGAGATGCGGGTCAGCACCTCACCCTTGCGGGGGATGGGATCCGGCAGCACCACGTCGAACGCCGACAGCCGGTCGGTGGTCACGATGAGCAGGTGGTCGGCGTCGACGTCATAGATGTCGCGCACCTTGCCCTGATGGATTTTCTTGAGCGATTTCAACCGCGATTCGAACAGCGGTGCCGATGACTGTGATGGTTGCATGTGTACCCGGCTGCCTGCTGCTACCATTGCACTATTGGGGGCGGCGGCGATTGTGGCGGGATGGGTGGGATAGGTCAACGCGAATGGTGTGGAAAGGCAAAGTCATCTGTGCAGTGGCCGGATTCCTGATCACCCGCAACGTCTGGGGCGCGGTCGTCGGCATGGCCATCGGCCATCTGTTCGATCAGTCCACCGCCTCACGCCGCCGCGCCCCGCCGCCGCCGTCGGTATCCGAGGTGTTCTTCCGCAGCACCTTCGAAATGATGGGTTATATCGCGAAGTCCGACGGCCGGGTTTCCGAGGCCGAGATCGAGGCCGCGCGCCGCGTGATGCAGCAGCTCAAGCTGACGCCGGCGGACACGGCCCGTGCCATCGACTTCTTCCGCGCCGGCAAGTCGGGATTCTTCCGCGCCGAGGCCAGCATCGAGCGGCTGCGCCTGGCGTGCGGCCAGCGCCATGATCTGCTGAGAAATTTCGTCGAACTGCAGCTGCGCGCGGCGGTGACCGCCGGCATCTCGCCGCCGGCCCGCGTCATCCTCACCCGCCTGGCCGAGAAGCTCGGCATCTCCGGCGTCGAATTCGCGCGCATGGAAGCCTACATGAGGGCGCAGCGGCAGAGCGGGCAGGCGGGTTCGAGCCACGTGAGCGGGTTGTACCCGTCGCTGGCCGCCTGCTACGCCGAGCTCGAGGTCGAGGCCGACGTCAGCGATCAGGAACTGACCAAGGCCTATCGCCGGCAGATGAGCCGCCACCATCCGGACAAACTGGTGGCCAACGGGCTGCCGGAATCGATGGCGGAGATGGCGAAGGAGAAGACCCAGCGCATCCAGGAAGCCTACGAGGGCATTCGTGCGGTGCGCGGCATGCAGTGATAGAGTGATTCATGTCAAGCATCATCGCGCCCTCCATCCTGTCGGCTGATTTCGCGCGGCTCGGCGAGGAGGTCGGGGCGGTGCTTGCCGCCGGCGCCGACTGGGTGCATTTCGACGTCATGGACAATCATTACGTGCCCAATCTGACCATCGGTCCGCTGGTGTGCGAGGCGCTGCGCAAGGCCGGGGTGACCGCGCACATCGATGTGCATCTCATGGTGTCGCCGGTCGATCGGCTGGTGCCGGATTTCGCCAAGGCCGGCGCCAGCGGCATCAGCTTCCACCCCGAGGCGACGCAGCACATCGACCGCACCATCCAGCTGATCCGCGACAGCGGCTGCAGCCCGGGGCTGGTGTTCAATCCGGCCACGCCCTTGAACTGGCTGGATTATGTCATCCACAAGATCGATCTGATCCTCATCATGTCGGTGAATCCGGGATTCGGCGGCCAGTCCTTCATCCCGGAGGCGCTGCCGAAGCTCAGCGAGGCACGCCGGCGCATCCAGGCGGCGAAGCGCGACATCCGACTGGAAATCGACGGAGGTGTGAAGGTGGACAATGTCGCGGCCATCGCGCGCGCCGGTGCCGACACCTTCGTGGCCGGCTCGGCCATATTCGGCAGCGACGATTACGCGGCGACCATCAAGGCCCTGCGGGCGCAGATCGAGGCCGGCAGCAAGGCCTGATCGCGCTACTCCTCGTCGTCCTCGTCCTCATCGTCTTCCTCGTCATCCGGCGGACGCGAGTGCGCGGCCTTGACGCCGGCGGCGGTGCCCGCCTTGACCGGGACGATGAGCGGCCGCGTCTTGACCTTGGGGCGGGCGTTGAACACGACGATGGTCTTGCCGGTGGCGCGCAGCAGTCCCTGTTCCTCCAACACCTTGAGCACGCGGCCTGCCATTTCGCGGGAACAGCCCACCAGGCGCGACAATTCCTGGCGGCTCACCTTGATCTGCATGCCCTCCGGATGTGTCATCGCGTCCGGTTCGCCGCACAGATCCATGATGGCGTGAGCCACGCGGCCGGTGACGTCGACGAACGCCAGATCGCCGAGCTTGCGGTTGGTGCGGTCGAGCCGGGTCGCCAGCTGGGTGGCCAGTTCGAATATCAGTCCCGGACTCTCGGCGGCGATCTGCCGGAAGCGCGGATAGGTCATCTCGGCGAGCTCGGATTGCTGGCGCGTGCGCACCCAGGCGCTGCGCGTCGGCTGTTCATAGAACAGGCCCATCTCACCGAAGAACTGGCCCTTGTTCAGGTAGGCGAGCACCATTTCATTGCCATCCTCGTCCTCGATCATCACCTCGACCGAGCCGCTGATGATGTAGTAGAGGATGTCCGGCAGATCGCCGGCGTGAATGATCACGGTCTTGGAAGGGACGGTCCGGATCCGGCAATAGCTCAGAAAGCGATTGATCGCCGGAATGTCGCTTAAGGCCTTGGCCCCTTCTTCCATGGTCTCTCCCTGGTCTCGAATATCGCTGAAATGCCCGTACTGGCGGACGTTTTATTACATAAGTACCGGAATCGCAAGCATTAAACGGGAACTACCGCGATTGCTAGATCCAATATGTGGTGCGCGTCATGACCCGCGACATCAGGCGCATGCCGAAGCGCACCGGCAACGGCAGCTCGCGGCCGCCCATCGCCGCGGCCGTTGCGCCGTGCTGGATTTCGTCATGTTTCATCTGTTCCAGGATGGCGCGGCTGCGGGCGTCGGCCGGCGGCAGTCGGCCAAGATGATCCTCGAGATGCGATTCGACCTGTCTTTCGGTCTCGGCGATGAAGCCGAGGCTGGCGCGGTCGCCGCCGAGTGCGCCGGCCAGCGCGCCGATGGCAAAGGAGCCGGCGTACCACAGGGGATTCAAGCGGCTCACCCGGCCGTTGAGTTCATCGAGGCGTTGCGCGCACCAGGCCAGGTGGTCGGTTTCCTCGGCCGCCGCCTTGCGCATGGCCCCGGCCACCGTCGGGTCCCGGGCGGTCAGCGCCTGGCCTTGGTACAGGGCCTGGGCCGAAATCTCGCCGGCGTGGTTCACCCGCATCAGGCGCCGCGAGCGCCGGCGCTCCGATTCGCTCAGGTCCTCTGCCTCCGCGGGGGCTGTCGGGGTACCGCGGGCGGCCCGGGCCGGTACGCTCAACACCTTGATTGCCTTGTCTATTTCGCCGATGAAGCGGTCGATCAAGCCATGTCGGCGAGTCTCCATGGCACACATTATATTATAGGTCCCGCCGCGAGTGTGCGGGACTGGTAACGGGCCGCGCCGTTCTGTACACTTTCGCGCCTTTCGTTCAAGACCCATATTGTCGAGTGTCCCCATGTACACGGTATTCTCCAAGCCTGAAGAAACCCGCGGCGACTGGTATCTGGTCGATGCCGCGGGCAAGACCCTGGGCCGCCTGGCCTCGCAAATCGCGCATCGCCTGAAGGGCAAGCACAAGCCCAACTACGCGCCGCACCAGGATCTGGGCGATCACATCGTGGTGATCAACGCCGGCACCGTGAAGGTGACCGGCGCCAAGCTGACGGACAAGTTCTATCATCAGCACACCGGCTACGTGGGCAATCTCAAGAGCATCGCCCTCGGCAAGCTGCTCGCGGAGCATCCGGAGCGGGCGATCCAGTTCGCGGTGAAGGGCATGCTGCCAAAAGGGCCGCTCGGCCGGCGCATGTACCGGAAACTGCACGTGTTCGGCGGCAAGGAACACCCCCATCAAGCCCAGCAGCCCAAAGCGCTGGAAATCTAGTCTAGGAAGCTCCATGGCAACGAAAAAAGCCGTCAACTCGTTCTACGGCACCGGCCGGCGCAAGACCTCGAGTGCCCGTGTGTACCTGAGCCAGGGCACCGGCAAGGTGTCGATCAACGGCCGCACCCTCGATGAATTCTTCGGCCGCGAAACCGGCCGCATGATCGTGCGCCAGCCGTTCGAAGCCGTGCAGCTCGCCGGCAAATTCGACGTCCGGTCCTTCGTCGAGGGCGGCGGCATCACCGGCCAGGCGGGCGCCCTGCGCCACGGCATCACGCGCGCCCTGATGGCGTACGATGAAATGCTGCGAGGGCCGCTGCGCAAGGCGGGATTCGTCACCCGCGACGCGCGCGAAGTGGAGCGCAAGAAGGTCGGCCGCCGCAAGGCCCGGCGCGGAACGCAGTTCTCCAAGCGCTAATCGCAGTCCACCGCAACGGTATGCGATCGGTTTTGGGGGATCGTCTAGTGGTAGGACAACGGTCTCTGACACCGTTTACCTAGGTTCGAATCCTAGTCCCCCAGCCAAACAAGGGCCCACAGCGGTGGGCCCTTCCCTCCGCCCGGAGCACCAGTCGGAATGTCGGTGGAACACTCCTCGGGTAAACGGACCGCGCAACTGGCGATTGCGGCCCTCGGCGTGGTGTTCGGCGACATCGGCACGAGTCCGCTGTACGCCATATCGGCCTGCTTCACCGGCCCCAACATCGCGGTCACCCCGGATCACGTCCTCGGCGTGCTGTCGCTCGTGTTCTGGTCCCTGGTGCTGGTGATTCTGGTCAAGTACGTGAGCGTGGTGCTGAACGCCGACAACAAGGGCGAGGGCGGCGTGCTGGCGCTGACCGCCCTGGTGGTCAACACCGAAAGGCAGAGTCCGCGCCGCAAGGTCTACGGCACCCTCGGCATCCTCGGCGCGGCGCTGTTCTTCGCCGACGGCGCGATCACGCCGGCGATATCGGTGTTGAGCGCCATCGAGGGTTTGCACGTGGCCGCGCCCAATGCGCAGTTTCCCATCCTGCCCATCACCGTGGTGGTGCTGATCGGGCTGTTCCTCATCCAGAGCCGCGGCACCGGCTCGGTGGGCCGGATGTTCGGTCCGGTCATGCTCGGTTGGTTCGCGATCCTGGCGGTGATGGGCGTGGGCTGGATCGTGCGCGAACCGCGGGTGCTGCTCGCCCTTGACCCGACGCAGGCCGTGCGCATGCTGGCCGGACACCAGGTGGCGGCGTTGGCGGTGCTCGCCGGCGTGTTCCTGTGCGTGACCGGCGGCGAGGCGCTCTACGCCGACATGGGCCACTTCGGCAAATCGCCGATCCGCCTCGGCTGGATATTCGTGGTGATGCCGGCGCTGGTCGCCAATTATTTCGGCCAGGGCGCCCTGCTGATCCACAACCCGGCCGCCATCTCCAATCCGTTCTTCCTGATGGCGCCCGATTGGTCGCTGTGGCCGCTCGTGATCCTCGCCACCGCGGCCACGGTGATCGCCTCGCAGGCGGTGATCTCCGGCGTGTTCTCCGTGACCCAGACCGCGGTCAGCCTCGGGTTGCTGCCGCGCGTGCGGGTGGAGCATTCCTCGGCGGAGAACGTCGGACAGATCTACGTGCCCACCATGAACTGGCTGCTGATGATCGCGGCCATCTCCCTGGTGCTGAGCTTCGGCAGCTCCACCGCACTGGCCGGGGCCTACGGCCTGGCGGTGTCGGGCGCCATGACCATCGTCACGCCGCTGATCCTGAGCCTGATCAAATCCCGCAGCGGCCGGCAGAGCCTGGCGCTGCGCACCGGCCTGTCGCTGCTGTTCATCATCGACCTGGCCTTCCTGTTCGCCAACCTGACCAAGCTCGAAGATGGCGGCTGGCTGCCGCTGGCCTCGGGCCTGATCATCTATTGGCTGATGCAGAGCTGGCAGACCGGACGCGCCTCGATGATGGGAAGGCTGCTGCGGGAACAGAAGCCGGTGCGCGATTTTCTCGAGGACCTGAAGCGCGACCCGCCGGTGCGGGTGCCGGGCACGGCGGTGTTCCTCGACGCCAAGGCTTCGGGCATCCCGCGCGCCATGCTCAACAACATCAAGTTCAACCGCATCCTGCACGAACACGTGGTGCTGCTCACGGTGGTGACCCGCGAGCAGCCGCGCGTCACGGCGAGCAAACGCCTGACCGTGACGCCGGTGGGCGACGGCATCGTGCGCATCGTGGCGCAGGTGGGATTCATGGAGAAGCCGGACATCCTGCAGATCCTGCGCGAGGCGGAGGCGCATGGGGTGCCCTATGACCCGGAGCACACCACGTATTTCCTGAGCCGCGAGCAACTGATCGCCGGCCAGCGTTCGGATCTCAGCCCCTTGAGGCGGCGCGCGTTCATGCAGATGGCACGCAGTGCCCAGGTCATCGCCGACTACTACAATCTGCCCCACAACCGGGTGATCGAAATCGGCACGCGCCTGGAAATCTAGACAGGCTCCCGGGGCACGAGGGTGCGCACCCCGACGTCGCCGCCCACGATCAGCACGTCGGCGCGGCGCCGGGCGAACAGCCCCACGGTCACCACCCCGGCGATCTGATCGGCCGCGGTCTCGAATGCGGCCGGGTCGGTGAGCCGCAATTGGTGCACGTCGAGGATCACGTTGCCGTTGTCGGTGACCACCCCTTCGCGCCATACGGGCCGGCCGCCCAGCTTCACGAGCTGCCGGGCCACATAGGCGCGGGCCATCGGCACCACCTCGACTGGCAGGGGGAAGCGCCCGAGGATCTCCACGAGTTTGCCGTCGTCGATGATGCAAACGAACCTGGCTGCTGCGCCCGCGATGACCTTTTCGCGGGTGAGCGCCGCGCCGCCGCCCTTGATGAGGGCGCCCTGGAAGGTGGCCTCATCGGCGCCGTCCACGTACAGCGCGAGCTCATCCACGGCATTCAGATCCAGTTCCGGAATGTGCCCGGCGCGCAATAGTGCGGAGGTGGCGTTGGAGCTCGAGACCGCGCCCGCGAGCCGGATTCCGCTGTCCAGAAGGGCTTTGACGAACTCGGCGACCGTGGATCCGGTGCCTATGCCGAGCACCATGCCGTCCTTGACGTGGCCGAGGGCCGCCTGCGCGGCGCGGCGCTTTTTCTCCCGGGCGGGCACGATATTCCGTACTCCCAAAACAACTGTGCCCGCTTACGCGGGCACAGTTGATTACTTTCGAAGGCTTACTTTTTCTTAGCGGCCTTTTTCTTAGCTACCTTCTTCTTCGCCTTCTTTGCTTTCGCTGCCATGTTAGAAACTCCGTTGTCGGGTTAGTCCGGGGTCCGAGTATATACACGAATAATCAAATTACAAGCAATACGTCGCGACTCGTAGCCCGATGTGTGATAGCCACACGCGTCGAGTCACTCGAGAGTGAGAACGAAATCCCAATCCTTCTTCGATACCGGCGTGACGGACAGGCGATTGCCACGGCGCAGAATCAGCAGACCGGCGAGCGACCTGGCGGCATGTGCGCGCAGCTCATCGAGGGTGATGACGCGCTTGAATTTGCGCTTGAGCTTCACGTCCACGGCGAACCAGCGGGGCGCCGACGCGGCGGCCGCGGCGGCGTCGTAGTGCGGATCCCGCGGATCGAGCGCGGTTGCGTCGGGGTAGCCCTCGCGCACCACCTCGACGATCCCGGCGATGCCGGGCACCGCACAGCTCGAATGATAGAAGAACGCCAGATCGCCTTTCTTCAGGGAGTCGCGCAGCATGTTGCGCGCCTGGAAATTGCGCACCCCATCCCAGGCGGAGGTGCGCTTCGGCGCCCTGGCGAGGTCGTCGACGCTGAAGGTGCCCGGTTCGGATTTCAACAGCCAGTGGTTCATGGTCTATCTCAAGTACGGTTGGGAGAGGGTTTCATAGGAGGCGAAGCAATCCGCTTTCCGTCGCCAGCGCGTCGACGCGCAGGTCCCAGGGTTGCGCGTGCACCGACGGCACACGCTGGCAGTCGAAGGCGAACCCCACCAGCAGGGGACCCATCCAAGACCGCCGCGAGCGACGGAAAGCGAGCGCATGATCGTAGAATCCGCCGCCGAAGCCCAGCCGCCGTCCCTGCGGGTCGACTCCCACCAGCGGCACGAGCATGAGGTTCATCCAGCGCGGCGCTACCGGCGGTGCAGCGCGGCGCGGCACGTGGATGCCGAAGGTGCCGCGGCGCGTGCCGCCGCCCAAGGGATGAAATCTCAAGGTGTGGTGGCGGCGGCTGACGACCACCGGCACGTAGATGCGCACGCCGCGCCGGCGCGCGGCGGCGATGAGCACCGCGGGGTCGATCTCGGCATCGAAGGGCAGATACATCGCGACCCGGCGGCCGCTGCGAAACGCCGCCAGCCGCATCACCGCCTTGGCGGCCAGAGCCGACCGCCGCCGATGCTCCGCCGCCGGCAGCGAACGCCGGCGGGCGCGTAGATTCAGTCGCAAGGCCGCTTTCTGCGTGCTCATCCCGGACAACCGCCCAAGCAACCTCGAAGGGAGATGGCGCCACCCGCATATGCCGTTTTGGACCGTTGCTCCCGACCTGAGCAACAGGTGGGGCTAACTGCGGCACTTAAGGCTTTCCGCTCGAGGCGGACCTGCACAATGTTGCCAGCAAGCAATGGCCCCTGGGGTTTACAAATTAGGGTCGAGAGGTAACCCGATCCGCATCGAACACCGCAGGCAGCGCCAAACTTGAACGTGCGCGAAGGGGACTAGAACTCGAGCTGTTGGCCCTTCGCCAACGCTGACTCTACGCGCTCGCGCAGGATACGCAAGCGCCCCCCCAGATCCGAATCGAGATCGGTGTCACGATTACGGAACTGCAGCAGTTCATTGGCCATGTTCAGCGCCGCGATCACCGCGATGCGGTCGAGACCGACCACCTTGCCGCCGTCGCGGATTTCACGCATCTTGGCGTTGAGGAACTCGGCCGAGTCGAGGAGGTCGGCGCGCTCGGCCACCGGGCAGGTGATGTGATACTCCTTCTCGAGTATCCGCACGCTCACCCGGGCATAGGCCGTGTCGTTCATACCTGTTCCATGGATTTGAGCCGGCCGATCATGGCCTCCACCCGCGCCCTCACCTGTTCGTTCTTCTGCAGCAGATTGGCGCGTTCGGAGGTGAGGGTCTCCTGGCGCTGGCGCAGGGCGCGGTTCTCCTCCTTGATCTGAGCCACGGTGATGATCAGGTCCTCGAGGCGCTTCTCCAGGCGCTTCAGTTCCAAATCGACGGCGGACTTCGGGGTGGCATCGCTCATTGGCCCAATATAGAGCGCCGACCTTTTCAATGCAAAGGGGCAATGCAATGGGCTCAGGCCGCCTGCTCTGCGGTATCATCCGAAAATGATGATGTCCGAGATCAGATTCAAGGACTTCGAGGACGTCCTGGCGTCGGCGGGCAGCCTGGCGGATGCCGCGGAAGCTCATGGGTCGCTGTGCGGCGCGCTGTGTTCGATGGCGCCCTACAAAATGCAGGATTGGGTCAATGAGATCCTGCCCGACGGGGCAGCCATGTCCGAGGAGTCGGCCGCGGTGCTCGAAAAGGTGTTCACCGCCACCTCCACCTCGTTCGGCGAACAGGGCATGGAATTCGAGCCGCTGCTGCCCGACGATGAATCGCCGCTCAACGGCCGCGCCAACGCGCTCGCTTTGTGGTGCACCGGCTTCCTGTACGGCCTGGGCGCGGGCCCGATCTCGGATCTGTCCGGCTTGTCCGGCGACGTCGGCGAGATCGTACGCGATTTCACCGAGATCTCACGCGCCACCGGCGATGACGCAGACGCCGACGAGTCCAATGAACAGGCCTATGCCGAACTGGTGGAGTTCATCCGGGTCGCGGCCCAGGTGGTGTTCGAGGAATTGCTGCCGCTGCGCGCACAGGTGTACCCGGCGCAGCAGCGATTGCATTGAGCGCCCGGGTGAATCACGCGCACGGCGGGGTGGGCAGGGCCGAATTCGCGCGCCGCCGGCGCGAGTTGATGCGCGTGATCGGCCGGGATGCGATGGCCATACTACCGGCCGCGCCGGTGCGCCACCGCAACGGCGACGTCGAATACGCCTACCGGCAGGACAGCCACTTCCACTACGTGACCGGCTTCCCCGAACCCGAAGCCGTGGCAGTGCTGGTGCCCGGGCGGCCGCAGGCCGAATACCTGCTGTTCGTGCGCGAACGCGATGCGCAGCGCGAGTCCTGGGACGGCAGCCGGGCCGGCACCGAGGGCGCGGTGCAGCGCTTCGGAGCGGACGACGCCTTTCCCATCGCCGACATCGACGAAATTCTGCCCGGCCTCATGGAGGACCGCTCGCGGATCTTCTATTCCATGGGCATCCACCTGGAGTTCGACCCGCGCGTGGTCGGCTGGGTCAACGGCCTGCGGGCGCAGGCGCGCCAGGGCGCCGGAGGTCCGCAGGAGTTCGTCGCCCTGTCGCACGTGCTCGATGACATGCGCCTATACAAGAGCCGCGCCGAACAGGCGAATCTGCGGCGCGCCGCCGATGTCGCGGTCGGCGCGCACCGCCGCGCGATGCGCTTCGTGCGGCCGGGGCGCATGGAATACGAGGTGATGGCCGAACTGCTGCACGAATTCCGCTCGCACAACGCCGATCTGTCCTATCACCCCATCGTCGGCGGCGGCGCCAATGCCTGCGTGATGCATTATCGCGACAACGACCAGCCGCTGTGCGACGGCGACCTGCTGCTGCTCGATGCCGGCTGCGAGGTCGATTACTACGCCTCGGACGTCACGCGCACCTTCCCGGTGGGCGGCCGGTTCACCCCGGCGCAGCGCGCGGTTTACGAGGTGGTGCTCGAGGCGCAGGCCTGCGCCATCCGCCAGGTGCGCGCGGGCAACAACTGGAACGATCCGCATGAGGCGGCGGTGCGCGCGGTCACCGCGGGCCTGATCCGCATCGGCCTGCTGCGCGGACGGCTGCCGAGGCTGCTCAAGGCGCAGGCCTATCGCGATTTCTTCGACCACCGCACCGGCCATTGGCTGGGCATCGACGTCCATGACGTGGGCGACTACAAGGTCGGCGGCGAGTGGCGCGTGCTGGAGGCCGGCATGGCGCTCACGGTGGAGCCCGGCATCTACATCCGGCCCGCGCCGAAGGTGCCCCGGGAATTCTGGAACATCGGCGTGCGCATCGAGGACGATGTGCTGGTGACCGCGGGCGCGCCCGAGGTGCTCACCGCCGCCCTGGAGAAGGATCCGGACGAGATCGAGACCCTGGTGCAGGCCGCATGAGCGCGCCGGTCCGCTACGACCTCGCCATCGTCGGCGGCGGCATGGTGGGCGCGAGCCTGGCGGTGGCCGTGGCGCCGCTCGGGCTGTCGGTGGCGCTCATCGAGGCGGTTGCGCCCGAGGCCGAATCCCAGCCGAGCTTCGATGAGCGCACCACGGCCCTATCGAACGGCAGCCGCCGCATTCTCGAGACCATCGGGGTGTGGCCGGACATTGCGGCGGAAGCCACACCCATCCGCAGGATTCACGTCTCGGACCGCGGCCGCTTCGGCTTCGCACGCATCGACGCCGCCGCGCAGGGTCTCACCGCCATGGGCCATGTGGTGGCGAATCGGGTTCTGGGCCGCAGCCTGTGGTCGGCGCTGCGCGCGCATGCCAATGTGCGGGTGTTCTGCCCGGCCGAGGTGTCCGCCATCACGCCGCTCGCGGACGAGGTGGCGCTCGCGGTGCACGGCCAGCGCGGCGATGCGGCCATCGAGGCCCGCTTCATCGTTGCGGCCGACGGCGCGCAATCGATGGTGCGGCAGGCCTTCGGCGTGGCCGCCGAGGTGCGCGACTACGGGCAGACGGCGGTGATCACCACGGTGCTGCCGCAGCGCTTTCACGATCACATCGCCTACGAACGCTTCACCGACTCAGGACCCCTGGCGCTGTTGCCGCTCGCCGACGGGCGCTGCACCCTGGTGCTCACCCTCAGCCGCGCGCTGGCCGATGCGGCGCTGGCGTGGACGGATGAGCAGTTCCTCGCCGAATTGCAGCGGCGCTTCGGCTTCCGGCTCGGCCGCTTCCTCAAGGTGGGCCGGCGCGTGGCCTACCCGCTGTCGCTGACGGTGGCCGGTCGCACCAGCGCGGGACGCTGCGTCATCATCGGCAACGCCGCGCAGGGCCTGCACCCGGTCGCGGGCATGGGATTCAATCTCGGACTGCGCGATGTGGCGTGCCTGGCGGAGCTGCTCGCCGAACACCGCGGCCGCGCGGATGCCGATGCCGGGCTGCTGGCCGAGTACGATGCCTGGCGTGCCGCCGACCGGCGCGGGATCATCGGCTTCACCGACGGCCTGGTGCGGGTGTTCGCCAATCCGTTCGAGCCCGTCCGGCAGCTGCGCAACCTCGGGCTGCTCGCCTTCGATCTGCTGCCGCCGGCGAAATCGGCGCTGTCGGCCTTGAGCAGCGGCGCCTCGCGGCGCACGCCGAAGCTCGCGCGCGGCGTGGCTCTCACATGAGCCGCGACTTCGACCTGGTGATCGTGGGCGCCGGCCCGATCGGCGCCTCGCTCGCCTGCCTGATGGCCGCGCGCAAGCTGAGCGCTGCCGCGCGCGTCGCACTCATCGCCGAGCGCCTGCCGGAGGCACCGCCGGCAGGCGCCGATTGGGACCTGCGGGTGTTCGCCCTGGGGCGCGCCTCACAGCGCCTGCTCGAGCAGGCGGGCATCTGGCAGCGCCTACCGCCGGCGCGCGTCGCGCCGTATGAGCGCATGTGCGTGTGGTCCGGCAGCGGGGCAGCGGACGCCGGCTCGCTGAGCTTCGATTGCGCCGAGATCGGCGAGGCGAATCTCGGCTGCATCGTCGAGGGGCGCGCCCTGCAGTGGCAGGGCCTGCAAAGCGCGCGCGCCGCGGGGATCACCCTGATCGAAGCGGCCGTCGAGGGCATTGCGGTGCACGAGGGCGGTGCGCGCCTGCGGCTGCGCGATGGACGGGAGCTCGGCACGCCGCTGCTGGCGGCGGCCGACGGCACCGAGTCGGCCTGCCGGACGCTGCTCGGCATCGAGACCGCGGGCCATGCCTACCAGCAGGATGCGCTGGTCGCGCACGTGCGCACCGCTGAGGCGCACCGCGCCACCGCCTGGCAGCGCTTTCTGCCCGGCGGACCGTTGGCGCTTCTGCCGTTGCCCGACGGCCGCTCCTCGATTGTGTGGAGCACGGCGCGCGCCGAAGCGGCGCGGCTGCGCGCCCTGGATGCCGCGGCCTTCGGCGCGGAACTGACGGTGGCCTCGGCCGAGGTGCTAGGTGCCTGCGAATTGACCACGTCCATCGCGAGTTTTCCCCTGAAGCTGCAGTACGCGCTCGACTATGTGCGCCCGCATGCCGTGCTGCTCGGCGATGCCGCGCACGCCGTGCACCCGCTGGCGGGTCAGGGCTTGAATCTCGGCCTGATGGACTGCGCAGCGCTGATCGAAGTGCTGGGCGATGCCGCCGATGCACGCTCATTCGGCGATCTGCGGCTGCTGCGCCGCTACGAGCGCTGGCGCAAGAGCGAGAACCTGCTCGCGGCCGCGGCCTTCGACGGCCTGGATCGGTTGTTCTCCAATGCCAACCCGGCGCTCGCCGGCCTGCGCTCGGCGGGCCTGTCGGCGGTCGGCCGGCTGCCGTTCCTGAAGCGGGGATTCGCGCGGCACGCGCTCGGTCTCGACGGCGACATCCCGGCGTTCCTGCGCCAGGAGCCTGTCTGAGTATTCGGCGTGGCCGCGATCCGGCCGGCTAGCCGAGCCGATCCACCTTGGCCGCGCAGATGAAGTCGTTCTCCGACAGACCACCGATTGAATGCGTTGACCAGGTGATGCGGCAATGGTCGTAGCCCACCTCGAGATCCGGATGGTGATCCTCGCGGTCGGCCACGTACGCCACGGCATTGACGAAGCTCATGGTGCGGTAGAAATCCTTGAACTTGAACGAGCGCCGCAGACTCTTGGTGTCCGCGGCGATGCTCCAGTCCGCATGCAGCTGCGCGCGCAGCTCATCGGCGGCGGCCCGCGTGAGCGGCGGCACGCCGCCCTCGCAGGGCGCGCACTTTTTCAGGGTCAGATCCTTCATGGGCGGGCTCCTCGCGGCTAGACGGCCTTCTCGGGATGCGGACGATAGCTGCGCTCGACGTAGCGCTCCACCAGCTCCTGGAATTCCTCGGCGATGCGGTCGCCCTTGAGGGTCACGGTCTTCTTGCCATCCTCGTACACCGGCGCCACCGGGACCTCGCCGGTGCCGGGCAGGCTGATGCCGACGTTGGCGTGCTTGCTCTCGCCGGGTCCGTTGACCACGCAGCCCATCACCGCCACCGTCATGGTCTCGACGCCGCTGCGCTGCTTGCGCCATTCCGGCATGCGGTGGCGGATGTGTCCCTGGATCTTTTGCGCCAGTTCCTGGAAGTAGGTGCTGGTGGTGCGCCCGCAGCCCGGGCAGGCGATCACCATCGGCGTGAAGGAGCGCAGCCCCATGGTCTGCAGGATTTCCTGGGCGACGATGACCTCCTGGGTGCGGTCGCCGCCGGGCTCGGGAGTCAACGACACCCGAATGGTGTCGCCGATGCCCTCCTGCAGCAGCACGCCGATGCCGGCCGTCGAGGCGACGATGCCCTTGCTGCCCATGCCGGCCTCGGTGAGTCCGAGGTGCAGCGGGTAGCTGCAGCGCGCCGCCAGACGGCGGTACACCGCGATCAGATCCTGCACGCCGCTGACCTTGGCGCTGATCACGATCATGTCGGGTCCCAGCCCGAGCTCCTCGGCGCGCCGGGCGCTGTCGAGCGCCGAGACCACGATGGCCTCGCGCATGACCTCGATGGCCGGTTTGGGCGAGGCCTCCCGGGAGTTCTCGTCCATCATGCGGGTCAGCAGATCCTGGTCGAGGCTGCCCCAGTTCACGCCGATGCGCACCGGCTTGTGGTAGCGGCAGGCGGTCTCGATCATTTGCGCAAACTGCGGATCGCGCTTGCTGCCGCGGCCGACATTGCCCGGATTGATTCGCAGCTTCGAGAGCGCCGCCGCGCAGTCCGGGTGCGCCTGCAGCAGGCGGTGGCCGTTGAAGTGAAAATCCCCGATCAGGGGCACGAAAATCGACTGGCGGTCGAGCCGCTCGCGGATGTGCGGCACGGCGGCGGCGGCACCCTCGTCATTGACCGTGATGCGCACCAGCTCCGAGCCGGCGCGCGCCAGCGAGGCGACCTGCGCGACCGTGGCGTCGATGTCGGCCGTGTCGGTGTTGGTCATCGACTGCACGACGATGGGCGCCGCGCCGCCGACGGTTACCGGGCCGATTTTGACGGCGATGGATTGTCTGCGGGAAATCATCGGCGCTCATTCTACCGCTATCATGGCCGCCATGACTTCACGGATCGTTTATTCGACCGGCCTTGGGTCGCTGTGCCCCAATTGCCGCCGGCCGGTGCGCGAATGCGTCTGTCCGAAGGGCGCGCCGGGGGCGGTGCGGGCCGCCGGCGTGCGGGTGGGCCGGGAGACCCAGGGACGCGCCGGGCGGGGCGTCACCACGGTGCGGGGACTGGCGCTGCCCGAGGCGGACATCCAAGCCCTGGCGACCCGGCTCAAGAAACGCTGCGGTGCGGGCGGCACGGTGCAGGGCGGCGTCATCGAAATCCAGGGCGACCACCGGGACGTGGTGGTGGCCGAATTGATCAAGCTCGGCTGGTCCGCCAAGAAATCGGGCGGCTGAGCCCGGCGCGGCCCGCCGAACCGCCGCGGCCGCCGGCGCCGGACGCCGGGGCGCCGGGCCGACCGCCGTCAGCCCCCGCGTGTGCCCGCTTGGGCCGGCTGGGCCTGCTGGACGGCAATCCACTCGCGCACGACGCGCTCGAGCACCGGCAGCGGCACCGCGCCGGTGGAGAGCACCGCGTCGTGGAACTTGCGGATGTCGAACCGATCCTTGAGCGCGCTCATGGCCGCGGCGCGCAGTTCGAGTATTTTCATCTGGCCGATCTTGTAGGCGAGCGCCTGGCCCGGCCAGGAGATGTAGCGGTCGATCTCGTTGGTGATGTCGAGTTCGCTCTTCGGCGCATTGGCCGCGAAATAATCGATGGCCTGTTGTCGCGACCAGCCCTCATCGTGCATGCCGGTGTCGACCACCAGCCGCACCGCGCGCCACATGTCGTAGGTCAGCTGGCCGAATTTCTGATACGGATCGGTGTACAGCCCGAGCTGATCGCCGAGGCTCTCGGCGTACAAACCCCAGCCTTCGACGTAGGCGGTGAAATCGGCCATGCGCCTGATCATCGGCATGCCGGCACCCTCCTCGTATTGCAGGGCGAGCTGCAGGTGATGGCCCGGCACGGCCTCGTGCGCGGTCAGCACCTCCATTTCCCATTTCGGCCGGGCCTCGGGCTTGAATAGATTGACGAAGTAGATGCCGGCCCGCGAACCATCGGCGGCGAGCGGCTCGTAGTACGCAGTGGTGGTGTTCGGCGCCTTGACGGCGGGGATGGGGCGCACGCCGTAGGGGGTGCGCGGCAGCTTGCCGAACAGCTTGACCAGATTCGGATCGATGCTCTTGGCGATCACCATGTAGCCGCGCAGCAGGTCCTGCGGGTCGGTGTAGAAGAATTTCGGGTCGGTGCGCAGCTGCTGCGAGAACTCCTGGAAGCTGCCGCGAAAGCCGACCGCGGCCATCACTTCCAGCATGCGGCCGTGGATGCGCGCGACTTCCTCGAGGCCGATGCGGTGGATCTCATCGGCGCTGAGATGGGTGGTGGTGTGATAGGCGATGCGCTCGCGATAGAACGCCCGGCCATCCGGGGTGTCGAAGATGCCGACGCTGCGGCGGCACGCCGGCAGATACTCGCCGGTGAAGAATCGCTCGAAGCGCGCGAAGGCCGGCAGCACCTCGGCGGCGATCGCCTCACGCCCCGCCGCCGAGAGCCGCGCGCGGTCGGCCGCGGAGAACGCAGCCGGCATCTGCGTGAAGGGTTTGAAGAACGGGCTGTCCTTGGGATCGGCGACCCGCTGCGCCGCGATCTGCGGCGTGATGCGCTCCATGATCACGCGCGGCTGGGTGCGCTTTTCGCGGATGCCCACCTCGAGCAGCGCGATGTTCTGATCCATATAACGGCCGAAGGAGCGCAGGCGCGAGATCCAATCCTCGTAGTCCTTGACCGTCCGGAACGGCGCGATCTCGGCCGTCTCGTCCGCGGTCTGAATGCCGCCCTGATGATTGATGTCGTACAGGTGGGGCTTGAACGGTGCGCGCGCCGTGCGCCTCTCGAATTCGAGCTTGACGATCTCGTAGTTCTGCCGGTCGGCCGCGGCGAGCCCGGAAGCATCCACGGCGGAGAGCCGCGCGAGCGCCGCCGCGTCCATCGCGTCGGTGTGCGCCAGGGCGCCCGGCGACAGATCGGGCCAGCGGTCGTTGTAGCGGGCATCGCCGACCTCGGTGGCGAGCAGCGGGTCCTCGGTGAGCCAGCGCTGCCATTCGGCGTCGTAGATCCGGTCGAGATCCTCCTTGACGCCGGCCGTCGCGGCCGCCCGCGGCGAGCCGAGGGCATCGATCAGGCACAGCGCGGCGCACAGGCCTAGCGCGGACAGCAACGGCGGAAGGCGGCGGGTTTTGCGATTCATGCCGTGCATTCTACCTTCGTGTATCATGAGCACGCGATGGGCCTGAAGACTCCGCTGTACGAAGTTCACGTGGCAGAAGGCGCAAAAATCGTCGATTTCGGCGGCTGGGACATGCCGCTGCACTACGGATCTCAAATCGAAGAGCACCATGCCGTGCGCCGCGACGCGGGCATGTTCGACGTATCGCACATGGGCGTCATCGACGTCGAGGGCCCGCGGGCGCGCGAATTCCTGAGACACCTGCTGGCCAACGACGTGGCCAAGCTGCCGCCCGGCAAGGGACTGTATTCGGTCCTGCTGCGCGAGGACGGCAAGATCCTCGATGACCTGATCGTGTTTTTCGTGGCGCCGGAGCGCTTCCGGCTGGTGGTCAATGCCGGCACCCGCGACAAGGATCTGTCCTGGATGCGCGCGCGCGCCGCGGCCTTCGGGATCACCGTGACCGAGCGCAGGGATCTGGCGATGATCGCGATCCAGGGGCCGAACGCCCGCGCTAAAAGCGTGCGGCTGTTCTCCGCGCCGGATGCTGCGGCGGTGCTCGGCCTCGGCCCGTTCGAAAGCGCCACCCTCGGCGGCTGGTTCGTCTCGCGCACCGGCTACACCGGCGAGGACGGCTTCGAGATCGCGCTGGCCGCGGCCGATGCGCCGCGAATCTGGCAGGCGCTGCACGCCGTCGGCATCGCCGCCGCGGGGCTGGGTGCGCGCGATACGCTGCGACTGGAGGCGGGCATGAATCTGTACGGCAGCGACATGGACGAGACCCATGATCCGCTCGAGTCCGGCCTCGGCTGGACGGTGGCCTTCGAGCCGCACGACCGCGACTTCATCGGCCGCCGGGCGCTGGCGGCGGCGCGCCCGGCCGGCGATCGGGAACTGGTGGGACTGCTGCTCGAGGAGCGCGGCGTGCTGCGCAGCCACCAGCCGGTGATCACCGTCAAGGGACCGGGCGAGGTCACCAGCGGCACATTTTCCCCCACCCTGAACCGCTCCATCGCGCTGGCCCGCGTGCCGCGGGAATGCGGCGCCTCGGTGCAGGTGCAGATTCGCGGCAAGGCGCTGGCGGCGCGGGTGGTCAAGCCGCCGTTCGTGCGACACGGCCGGCCGCTGATCGGGCTGATCGAGGGCAGTTCGCCATGAGCAAGATTCCGGACGATTTGCAGTTCACCCGAAGTCACGAGTGGGTGCGCCGGCTGCCGGACGGCGCACTCGAGATCGGCATCACGGATCATGCGCAAGGTGAACTCGGCGACCTGGTGTTCGTGGAGGTGCCGCACAGCGGCCGCGGCGTCAAGGCCGGTGAGGCCTGCGCGGTGGTGGAATCGGTCAAGGCCGCCTCCGACGTCTATGCGCCGGTGAGCGGCACCGTGATCGCCGGCAATGCCGAACTCGCCGCCAAGCCTGAACTGCTGAACCAGGACCCGTACGGCAGCGGCTGGCTGATGCGCATCGAGCCCGCTGCCGGCGTCGCGCCCGCCGTGCTCATGTCGGCGGCCGAGTATTCGGCCTACGTGGCCGAAACGGCGCATTGAGGCGATGCCCTTCATACCACACACCCCCGAAGACGTCGCCGGCATGCTCGCGACGCTTGGCGCGGCGTCGATCGACGAGCTGTTCGATGAAATCCCGGCCGGACTGAAGGGCGCGCGGCTCGCCGGGGTGCCGCCGGCGCTGTCGGAGATGGAAGTCGCCCGGCTGCTCGCCGAACGCGCCGCGCAGGACGGCCGGCCGCTGTGCTTCCTCGGGGCGGGCGCGTACGAGCATCACATCCCCGCGCCGGTGTGGGCCATCGCCTCACGCGGCGAGTTCTACTCGGCGTACACCCCCTATCAGGCCGAGGCGAGCCAGGGCACGCTGCAGCTGATCTATGAATACCAGTCGATGATGTGCGGCCTGACCGGCATGGAGGTCTCCAACGCTTCGCTGTACGACGGCGCCTCGGCGCTCGCCGAGGCCTGCCTGATGGCGGTGCGTGCCAACCGAGGTTCGAACTCGCGGCGCGTGCTCATGCCGCGCACCGTCAATCCGACCTACGTGCAGGTGGCGCGCAGCATCGCCGCCAACCAGAACATCGCCTTCGAGATCGTGGACTTCGACCGTGCGCTCGGGCGCACGCCGGTCGAGTCGTTGCGGGCTTACGGCGGCGAGGATTTTGCCGCCCTGGTGGTGCAGCAGCCGAACTTCTTCGGCAACCTCGAGGAGGTGCACGAACTGACCGATTGGGCGCATCAGAACAACGTGCTGCTGATCGGCGTGGTCAACCCGATCTCACTGGCGCTGCTCAGCGCCCCGGGGCAGTGGGGCGGGCGCGGCGCGGACATCGTGTGCGGCGAGGGCCAGCCGCTCGGCGTGCCGCTCGCCTCCGGCGGTCCGTACTTCGGCTTCATGACCACGCGCATGCAATACGTGCGGCAGATGCCGGGGCGCATCGTCGGCCGCACCGTCGATATCGAAGGGCGGCCTGGGTTCACCCTGACGCTGCAGGCGCGCGAACAGCACATCCGCCGCAGCAAGGCGACCTCCAACATCTGCACCAACCAGGGACTGGCGGTGACGGCGGCGACCGTCCACCTGTCGTTGCTCGGCGCGCAGGGTCTGGAGCGCGTGGCGCAGGCATGCCTGCAGCGCGCGCACGACCTGGTCGACGCGCTGTGCCGTGTACCGGGCGTCAAGCCGGCCTTCGGGCCGCCGGGATTTCACGAGGCGGTGCTGACGCTCGACCGGCCGGTGGCGCCGGTGCTCGCCGCACTCGCCGCGCGCGGCATCTTGGGCGGCCTGGATCTCACCGAGCGCTACCCGGAGCTCGGGCAGGCGCTGCTGGTGTGTGCGACGGAGACCAAGACCGACGCCGACATCCGCGCCTATGCCGAGGCGCTTGCCGCGGTGCAAGGCGAGGGGCTGCGGGCGGCGCGCGGCGCCGCGTGAGCACTGCCATGGCGGAACTTGGCTTGCGCGAACCGGTGATCTTCGAGCTCTCCAGGCCTGGCCGCCACGCGGGCACGCAATTCCCGCCGCGGGTCGCCGGCACTGCGCAGGTGCCGGCGCATCTGCGCCGCGCCGCGCCGCCGCTGCTGCCCGCGGTGTCCGAGCTGCAGGTGGTGCGCCACTTCACGCGCCTATCGCAGATGAACTTTTCCATCGACACCCATTTTTATCCCCTGGGTTCATGCACCATGAAGTACAACCCGAAGGTGTGCCACACCCTCGCCTCGCTGCCGGAGTTCCTCGGCCGCCATCCGCTCGCCCCGGAATCCCAGGGCCAGGGATTCATGGCCTGCATGTACGAACTGCAGGAGATGCTCAAGGACATCACCGGCATGCAGGGCGTGAGCCTCACGCCCATGGCCGGCGCCCAGGGCGAGTACGCCGGCGTCGCCATGATCCGTGCCTATCACCGCGCCCACGGCGATCTCGCGCGCAGCGAAATCATCGTGCCGCAGGCCGCGCACGGCACCAATCCGGCGACCGCGACCATGTGCGGCTGCAGCGTCAGGGAGATCCCCTGCGATGCCAACGGCGATGTGGATCTGGATGCGCTGCGCGCCGCGGCCGGTCCGCAAACCGCGGGCATCATGCTCACCAATCCGTCGACCTTGGGCGTGTTCGAACGCCGCATCGAGGAGGTCGCGCGCATCGTGCACGATGCCGGCGGCCTGCTCTATTACGACGGCGCCAATCTGAACGCCATCCTCGGCAAGGTGCGCCCCGGCGACATGGGCTTCGACGTCATCCACATGAATTTGCACAAGACCTTCTCGACGCCGCACGGCGGCGGCGGCCCGGGCTCCGGCGCGGTCGGCGTGGGCGCGCGCCTGCTGCCTTTTCTGCCGATTCCGCTGGTCGGTCGCGAGGGCGGGCGGTATCGCTGGCTGACCGAGAAGGACGCACCGCAATCCATCGGCCGTCTGTCCGGTTTCGCAGGCAACGCCGGCGTGAATCTGCGTGCCTACATCTACATGCGCCTGCTCGGCCGCGAGGGCATGATCCGCGTGGCCGAGTACGCCGCGCTCAATGCCAATTATCTGATGAAGCGCCTGCAGGCGGCCGGTTTCGAGGCGGCCTACCCGGGCCGCCGCGCCAGCCACGAGTTCATCATCACGCTGAAGCGCGAGAACCGCGATCATGATGTCACCGCCATGGACGTGGCCAAGCGCCTGCTGGATTACGGGTTCCACGCGCCGACCACCTACTTTCCGCTGCTGGTGCCCGAGTGCCTCCTGATCGAGCCCACCGAAACCGAGGCGAAGGAAGATCTGGACCGGTTCTGCGAGGCGATGAGCGCCATACGTCACGAAATGGCCCACGATCCCGGGAAACTCTCCGCGGCACCGCATACAATGCCGGTGCGGCGCCTGGACGATGTGCGCGCGGCCAAACAGCTGGACCTGGCTTGGAAACCGGCCGCCTGACTCACGCGTGAGCGGCCCCTCGAAGGGCAATGACCGACCGACACAAACCGACGGGAATCACGCGCCTGATACGCGCCTTCGGCTATTCGCTGCAGGGCTTCGCGCACAGCTGGCGCGGGGAGGCCGCGTTCCGCCAGGAGGTGCTGCTGTCGGTCGTGGTCATCCCGGCCGGTTGGTATCTGGGGCGCACCGGCATCGAGCGGGCACTGCTGGTCAGCCCGATGCTGTTGATCCTGGTGGTCGAGTTGCTGAACAGCGCCGTCGAGGCGGTGGTCGATCGATCCGGCACCGAACGCCATCCGCTCTCAGGGATGGCCAAGGACATGGGCTCGGCGGCGGTGATGCTGAGTTTCGGCCTATTGGGAACCGTTTGGTTCCTGGTCTTGTCCGATCACCGCCATTCATAAGATTCATCAATCACCCAAGGATCTGCATGCCCCGCTTCGCCGCTTCCGTGATGTTGTGCGCCTCGCTGATCGCCGCGGGTCAGCCCGCGCATGCCGCGCAAGCGGTGCAAGCGGCACCCGCCGCGCTGGCCGCGCTGGCCGCGCCGCCGTCCGCCCCCGAGACCGCCAATTGGGCCCAGACGCTGTCGCGCATCGCCACCGGCGTGGTCAGCATCCAGATCGACAGCGTCCGCGCCTTCGACACGGAGTGGAATACGACGGCGCAGGCCACCGGCTTCGTGATCGATGCGAAGCGCGGACTGATACTCACCAACCGGCACGTGGTGACGCCGGGCCCGGTCACGGCGCAGGCGACCTTCCTCAACCGCGAGGAGGTGCAACTGTATCCGGTGTATCGCGACCCGGTGCATGATTTCGGCATCTACCGCTATGACCCGGCGAAGCTCAAATTCATCCAGCCGGCGGAGCTGCCGCTGTATCCGGCGGGCGCGGTGGTAGGGCGCGAGATCCGCGTCGTCGGCAACGACGCGGGCGAGCAGTTGTCGATTCTGGCCGGTACGCTGGCGCGCCTGGACCGCGAGGCGCCGGAGTACGGCTACGGCAAGTACAACGATTTCAACACGTTCTATTTCCAGGCCGCCTCCGGCACATCGGGCGGCTCCTCCGGTTCCCCGGTCATCGACATCGAGGGCCGCGTGGTGGCGCTCAACGCCGGCGGCGCCACCGGCGCCGCGTCGAGCTTCTATCTGCCGCTGACGGCGGTCACGCGGGCGCTCGGCTACATCAAGGCCGGCCAGCCCGTGCCGCGCGGCACCCTCGAGACCGTGTTCAAGTACACGCCCTACGATGAGCTGCGGCGCCTCGGACTCGACCCGGCCACCGAAGCGCGCATGCGCGGCGTTTATCCGAAGCTCACCGGCATGCTGGTGGTGGACGAGGTGCAGCCCGGTTCGGCGGCCGACGGCATGCTCTCATCCGGCGACATCCTCATCTCAATCGACGGCAAGCCGGTGCCGGAATTCTTCTCGCTGGAAGACGTGCTCGACGCGCACGTCAACCGCCGGGTCGACATCGAGGTGCGGCGCGGCGACGCCACCGTCGTGCATGCCATCGAGGTGCAGAGCCTGCACGCGATCACCGCCGATGAGTACATCGAGTTCGGCGAAGCGGTGGTACATACGCTGTCCTACCAGCAGGCGCGGCATTTCAATCTGCCCGTGAAGGGGGTCTACGTCGCCAACCCCGGCTACGTCTTCGGCAGTGCCGGCATTCCGCGCGCCGCGCTGATCAGCGCCTTCAACGGCACCAAGACCGATCGGCTCGAGGATTTCGAATCCGCGCTAGCGGGTCTCGCCGACGGCGCCCGCGCCACCGTGCGCTTCGTCACGCTCGAGGATCCGCGCGCCCAGCAGCTCAAGGTGATCCGCATGGACCGGCGCTGGTTCCCGGCGCGCAAGTGCAAACGCGACGATGCCATTGGGCTGTGGCCCTGCGTCGACCTGCAGCCGGGACCCGCGCCCACGCCGCCCGCGCCCGCCGCCACCCAGTTTGCGAAGACCGGCGACCCGCGCGAGGACCGGCTGGCCGCCTCGTTGGTGATGGTGGGCTTCGACATGCCGTATTCGGTGTCCGGCGTCACCGAGAAGTACTACCACGGCACCGGCGTGATCGTCGATGCCAGGCGCGGGCTCGTGGTCATCGACCGCAACACCGTGCCGGTGGCCATGGGCGATGTGCGCGTCACCTTCGGCGGCGCCGTCGAGGTGCCGGGCAAGGTGGTGTTCATCCATCCGCTGCACAACCTGGCGGTCGTCTCCTACGATCCGAAGTCCATCGGCGACACCCCGGTGCGCGCCGCCACCTTCGTCACCCGGGAGCTGCGCGCCGGCGACGACGTATGGGCGGTGGGCGAGCGCGCGGATTCGAAGATCATGTCGCAGAAGACGCAGATCGCGAGCCTCGACGTGGTGTCCTTCCCGTTGTCGCGCACGCTGCGCTTCCGCGACAGCAACCTCGAAGCGGTCAGCCTGATCAATCCGCCCACCGATTACGACGGCGTGCTCGCGAACGAGAAAGGCGAGGTGCTCGCGCTGTGGTCGAGCTTCGCCTTCGAGACGCAACGCGACGTCGAGCAGACCAACCGCGGCATACCGGCCGAACTGGTCACCGAGATGATCGACGTGGTGGACGCGAGCCGCCCGCTGTATTCTTTCGAGGCCGAATTCAATCTGCAATCCCTGGCCGGCGCGCGCAAACTCGGGCTGCCGGACGCCTGGGTGCGCCGCTTCGAGGAGCATAACGAACAGCGGCGCGAGGTGCTCGGCATCGACCGGTTGGTGGCCGGATCGCCCGCCGCCAAGGCGCTCGAGCCCGGAGATCTGCTGCTCGCCGTGGACGGCAAGGTCGTGAACCGCTTCCGCGAGGTGGAGCGCGCGGTGCAAAAGCCGCAGGTCGCGGTCACGGTCTGGCGCGATGGCGCGGAGAAGACCCTGCAGCTCGAGACCGTCGCGCTCGACGGCCGCGACATCGATCGTGTGCTCATCTGGGCCGGCGCCACGCTGCAGGCGCCGCACCGTGCCATGGCCGCGCAACGCGGCATCGCGCCCACCGGCGTGTTCGTGGCGTACTTCTACTACGGCTCGCCGTCCACCCACTACGGACTGTACGCGGGCCGGCGCATCACCGAGGTCGACGGCCAGCCGACGCCGGATCTCGATGCGTTCATCAAGGCGGTGCGCGGCAAGGCATACCGGGCGTCGGTGCGGCTGAAGACGGTCAGTTGGAACGGTCAGGTCGATGTGATCACCTTGAAGCTCGACCAGCATTACTGGCCCGCGTACGAACTCGATCGCCAGAGCGACGGCAGCTGGACGCGCACCGAACTCGATTCTCCGGACGTGATGGCCGCCGACAAGCGATAGCCTGCGGAAACCGGACGGGCTCGTCGTCGGGCGGCCGGCCAGTCTTGTTATCATGGGGCCGTGGTACGAGCCAAACAGGCAGATATCGAACAGGCCGTCGAGGCGCTGCGCGCCGGCGATCTGGTGGCCTTTCCCACCGAGACCGTCTACGGTCTCGGTGCCAACGCCGCCGATCCGGTGGCCGTCACCCGGCTGTTTGCGGCCAAGGGGCGCCCGCCCGATCATCCGGTGATCGTGCACCTGGACAGCCCGAAGTATCTGCATCGCTGGGTGTCCGACGTGCCCATCGCCGCGGAGCGGCTGGCCGCCCGTTACTGGCCCGGTCCCCTGACCTTGATCCTGCCCAAGGCCGGCAACGTCAACGACATCGTCACCGGCGGCCAGAACAGCATCGGCATCCGCGTACCCTCGCATCCCATGGCCCAACAGCTGCTCACCGCCTTCGGCGGCGGGATCGCCGCGCCGTCGGCGAACCGCTACGGCCGCTTGAGTCCGACCCGCGCGGAGCATGTCCGCGACGAGTTCGGCGATACCGTGCGGGTGGTGCTCGACGGCGGCGAGTCGCAATTCGGTCTCGAATCGAGCATCGTCTCGTGCATCGGCGGGACGGTGCGCCTGCTGCGCCCGGGCTCCATCACGCGCTCGCAGATCGAACAGGTGGCGGGCAGGATCGGCGATGCGGGCGCGGCGCCGCGGGTGCCGGGCGACCGGCTGCTGCACTACGCGCCGGCCACTCCCCTGGAAATCGTTCCCGCGGACGCCCTGGAAGCGCGCGCGCTGGAGATCGCGGAACGGTCGGAAAAGGTGGCGGTGCTCGCCCTACGGCCGCCGCTGCAGACCCGGCGCCATATGACCTGGATCAACGCCGGCAACAAGCCCGACGCCTATGCTCATCATATGTATAGCAATCTGCGGGTGCTCGACCGCGCCGGCTGCGTGCGCATTTTCGTGCAGGCGCCGCCCCGCGAGGAGCGCTGGGCGGCGGTGCGCGACCGGCTGCAGCGGGCGAGCGGGCTCGCCGGCGACCCCTTGGAAATTGGCGCCGGCTGAGCCTACAATCCCCGCTTTTTTCATGGGAGATCCTTTTGGCAAAAGCCGGCAACCGCCGTTCAACCCAGGAAGCTCCGGAGCTGGATCCCGGGCTCGATCCGTTCGAGCCGGCGGCCATCCGGCACCTGGTCGGCCGCTACGGCTCGCCGCTGTTCATCATCGACGCCGAGCGCATCCGCCGCCAGTACCGCAGGCTCGCGGCAGCGCTGCCCGGGGTGGATCTGCATTACGCGCTCAAACCGCTGCCGCACCCGTCGGTGATCAGCACGCTGCTCGCCGAAGGCGCGCACTTCGATCTGGCCACCAACGGCGAGGTGGAGCTGGTGCGATCGGCCGGGGTACCGGCGGCGCGCTGCATCCACACACATCCGATCAAGCGTGACCGCGACATCCGCACGGCGCAGAGCTTCGGCGTCGACACCTTCGTGGTGGACAATCCCGACGAGCTGCGAAAATTCGTCAAATTCCGCAGCCGAGTGCAACTGCTGGTACGCATCTCCTTCCGCAGCCCCGACGCGGTGTGCGATCTGTCGCGCAAATTCGGCTGCGAGCCCGGCGCGGTGGCCGGGCTGCTCGCCCTGGCGGCGGAGCTGCGCATCAGGGTCAGGGGACTGTCCTTTCACGTCGGTTCGCAGGCCACCGGACCCGGCATGCACGTGCAGGCGATCGGCGTGTGCCGCGAGCTGATGGCGGTCGCCGCCGCCGGCGGGCAGGCGCTCGACACGCTCGACATCGGCGGCGGCTACCCCGCCGATTACACGCGGCCGTCGATGCCCATCGAGGAATTCTGCGCGCCGATCCGCGCGGCGCTGGCCGGGCTGCCCACGGGGGTGCGCGTCATCGCCGAGCCGGGCCGCTACATTGCGGCGCCCGCGGCGGTGGTGGTCGCCTCGGTGATGGGCCGGGCGCTGCGCGACGGGCGCTGGTGGTATTACCTCGACGACGGGCTGTACGGCTCCTTCAGCGGCCAGATCTACGATCACGCGCGCTATCCCCTGGAGGCGCTGGTGCCGGCCGCCGACACGCTGCCCGCGGTGCTCGCGGGGCCGACCTGCGACAGCATCGACGTCATCGATGAAAACTTGGAGCTGCCGAAGCTCGACGTCGGCGATCTGATTCTCGGCCGCTCGATGGGCGCTTACACCCTGGCGTCGGCCACGGAGTTCAATTTCTTCCCCAAGGCCACGGTGCTCGCCCTGGACCGCGGACGGCTGCTGCCGCCGGCAGGGCCCCGATGAGCATCAGCCGCCGCCGCCTGCTCGTGGCCGGACTGCTCGGCGCCTGCGGCGGCAGCCGGGCGCGCGCTGCCGGCCGCGGTGGGCCGCGGCGGCGCCTGGCGCTGCGCAATCTGCACACCGCCGAGCAGATCGATGTCGAGTACTTCCGCGACGGCGGCTACGTGCCCGCCGCGCTCGCCGGCATCAACCGGCTGCTGCGCGATTTTCGCACGGGCGAGGTGCATCGGATGGATCCGCTGCTGCTCGACCACGTGCACGAGGTTGCGCTGTCGATCGGCGTCGAGCCGGTGTTCAGCGTGATTTCCGGATTCCGCTCGGCGCAGACCAACGAGCGGCTGCGCGCCCACGGCCACGGCGTGGCGCAGCACAGCCTGCACCTGCAGGGCCGCGCCATGGACGTGCGCCTGGCCGGCATCGATTGCGCCACGCTCAGCGCGGCGGCGCAGCGCCTCGCCCGCGGCGGCGTGGGATACTACCGCGCCAGCGATTTCGTGCACCTGGACACCGGCGCCTTTCGCACCTGGCGCGGCTGAGCACGGGCGCAGGAGCAGGAGCAAAAACAGAAGCAGAAGCCTAGGATTGCAGCCGCGCGCGCCGTGCGGCCAACGCCTGCTCGAGGCGCGCGTCGTGTCCGTAGATGTCGTCGAAGAAGAATATGTGGCCGTGTTCGGTCGCCACCGCGGTGCCGTACACGATGAACACCCGGATGGGAGCGCCCAGCGTCACGGTGACCGAGTCCGCGCCGCTGTTCATCGCCGCGTCGATCTTCGCCCGGCTCCATTCCGGCTTGTTGCGCAACACGTATTCGGCCAGGCCCGCCGGATCGCCGACTCGTACGCAGCCATGGCTGAAGTCGCGCCGCGATTGCGCGAACAGCGATTGCGCCGGGGTCGAATGCAGATACACATTGTAAGGGTTCGGCAGCATGAACTTGATCAGGCCCAAGGAGTTGTCGGGCCCCGGCTTCTGCCTCAATCGCAGGCTGCCCTTGGCGAGCAGTTCGACGTTGACGGCGGTGTTCGGGTACACCGTTGCGGTGGCACCGTAGCCGTCGACGATCTCCATCTGCCTGGCGGCGATGCTCTGCGGATCGAGGCGCGCCTTCGGCACGATCTCCCGGACGGCGATGTCGTGTGGCACCTCCCAGTAGGGACGAAACACCACGTAGGTCATGTCACCCGCGAACACCGGCGTCTGCGTCGAGTGGTAGGACTTGCCGACGATCACATCCATCTGGCGGATCTGCGCCTCGCTGTCGGCGTTCGACTCGAACGCGAACAGGCGGAACTGCGGAATGTTGACGATGATCGGTTCGTTCTCGAGCTTCGGCGGCATCCAGCGCCAGCGCTCCATGGTGAGCACGATTTGACGCACCCGCTGTGCCAGGGGAAGCGTGAGCGCCACATAGGCTGCGTGTCCGAGGATCCCGTCCGGGGTCTGGCCGTGCCGGCGCTGAAAACTCTTCAGACCCTCGACCAGGGACGGCGTCAAGGCCGCCGGTACGGCCGCATCCGGCGCGGGCGGCGGCGCATCGCCGAAAGCCACCAGCAGCCGCTCGAGCGGTGCCGCACCCGCATAGGCATCACCCGGCTTCAGCGACTTGGGCGGCGGCGGCAGCTCCTGCAGTCCGGGCTGCGCGGCGAGCTGACGATAGCGCTCCAACTGGCTCTTCAACAGGCCGAAGTGCTTGAACTGCGGTTCGGCGGCGTCGAGCGCGGTGGCGACCTGGGCGGCGCCGGCCATCTGCGCCAAGCCTGCCGCCAGATCCATCTGCGAATGTTCCACGCTGAGGTTGTTGCCCACCGTGGCCGGATCAATGCGGCCGAAATGCAGGTCCGACAGCAGGCGCATGCCGGCATAGGACAGTGCCGCGTCGAACAGCGCCCACGAGTCCTCGTCGGGATGCGGCGCGCCGATCAGATCGACCAGCAGATAGTCCAGCCGGTTGCCGGGATAATCCTCCGGGTCCAGTCCGCGGTCCGAGGCGTTGCGCAGCTCCTGCAACAGCTCGACCGCCGCCGTGGTCGGCCGGCCGGCGGCACTCCACAGCGGCCGGCCCGCGCCCTGGTACAGGCGCAACAGGCTATCGCGGCCACCTTCAAGCGCCGACCAGTTAAAATAGTCCGGGTTGCCGGCATCGATGACGCGCTGGACCGCGGACTCGCCCGGTGTTTGTGCAGCACCGGCGGACGCGAACCCCAGCGCCATTACGAGCGCAATTGCGGCCAGCGGGGCGGCACTCAATCTCAACATGACGACTCTCCAGCATGAACACACGAATCATGATGACAATCGCGGCCCTGACGTTCTGTGGCTGCTCGCCCGGCACCTCCGGCCCGGGCGCTGCCGCGCCGGTACCAACCGAGGATACCGGCGAACGAATCTACAGTGGAAACTGCCTGCCTTGCCACCAGCAAAACGGCCAGGGCATCCCGAACGTCTACCCGAGCCTCGCCGGATCGCCGGTGGTTCTCGGGGATCCGCAGGAACTCGCCCTGTGGGTAATCCGCAGCCGCCGTCCCGCCACGCTGCCGGCCGGACGCTATCCCTCGGCGATGCCGCCCTTCGGCTGGTTGAAGGCGGAGGATGCCGCGGCGCTTTTGACCTATGTGCGTGCGAATTTTGGCAACGCGGCGCCGCCCGTCGACGCCGCCACCGTGGCGCGCGCGCTCGGCGAGTAGTCCCGATGAACACCGCCATCCACCGGCTGGTCGACCGCTGTCGTGCCGGGGAGCATGCCGCCGCCGTGGCGCGCCTCGCCTCCGGCTGGGTGATCCTCGGCGAGCGCCAGGTGTTGGCGGGCTATTGTCTGCTGCTGCCGGATCCGGTGGTGCCGCACCTCAATGCGCTCGCGCCGCCGGCGCGCGAGCGTTTTCTATCCGACATGGCCCGGGTCGGCGATGCGCTGATCGCGGCGACCGGTGCGCTGCGCATCAACTATGCCCTGTTCGGCAACGTGGAGCCCGCCCTGCATGCACACGTGTTTCCGCGCCAGGCCGACGAGCCGCAGTCCTTGCGCACCGCCCAGCCCTTTGCGCTCGATTGGAACGCGGCGCCGGCCTATAGCGAAGCCACGCACGGCGCGCTACAGCGGCGAATCGCCGCCGAACTCGGCCGCGATGGAACCGCGGGTCCCTGATGCAACAGCGCTATGCCATCCTCATCCCGACGCTGTGGATTCTCTGGGGAGTGTACTGGTGGTTCGCGGCGCGCAACGTGAAGCGCACGGTCTGGCGCGAACCCCTGGCCTCGCGTCTACTGCACATCGTGCCGCTGACGCTGGCCGTGCTGCTGCTGGCGCTGCCCGAGCTGCCGATCGCGGGCCTCGACGCAAGATTCCTGCCGCGGGCCGCTTGGCTGGTGTGGCTGGGTGCCGCACTCACGGCCGCGGGACTACTGTTTTGCGTGTGGGCGCGGCGCCTGCTCGGCCGCAACTGGAGCGGCACGGTCACCCTCAAGGAGGGCCATGAATTGATCACCTCGGGACCTTACCGGTGGGTCCGCCATCCCATCTACACCGGACTGCTGCTCGGCTTCGCCGGCTCCGCGATCGCGCGCGGCGAGTGGCGCGGCGTGCTCGCGCTGCTGATCGTGGCCGCCGCGCTGTGGCGCAAGCTCAAGGTCGAGGAGCAGGGCATGCGGCAGATCTTCGGTGACGCCTATGACGCGTATTCGCGGCGGGTTGCTGCGCTCATCCCCCTGCTGTTGTGAATCCCGGGCGTCGGGTGTTCCGATGCCCGCCCTCGCCAGGGTGGGTTACCGCACAGACGCCCTCGAACCGGCTCTGTAATTCTTACACGACTGATCGCTTGATCGATCGCGAACGGATGGGCCGATGCGGGACAATATCTCAAGAATCGCCGTGGCGGGTGCGGACGCTGGCGCCGAGGGCGCCGAGGGCTTCCGTGCCGAGGGTGCCGATGCCGGTGCTGCTGGCATCGGCGCTGCTGGCGCCGGCGCCGGTGGCCTTGGCACGGCGGCCGATGAAGCCGGCCGAGCTGCCGCAGCGGAACGTTCGGCGCAGACCATTCGTCTATGGCGCTCCTATCTGCCGGATGACTGCGTCGAGACCATGATCAGCATGCGCTGGCATGAGAGCACCTCGGGATGAGGGGGTGGCCGCGGGGCGTGCAGCTGCGGGACATTCGCCTGCGGGACCTGCGCGCCGCGCTGGTGCGCCGCGGCGGTGTGTGCGGTAGCGTCCCGACGGGGCTGGTCATTGGTGTTCCAATGGCAAGGAGTCCAACAACGGAGAATCCTCATGTACATCGGCGGCGGCCTTCTCGGAGCCATTCTCGTCATCGCGCTCATTTTCTATGTGGTGCGCCGGATCTGACCCGAAAACCCAAGGAATTCCCATGAAAACCCTGCTCATGATTACGCTGCTCGTCAGCGGCGGAACCCTGGCCTCGGCGGCGATCGCCCAAACCATGGACGCGGATGCCTCGCATGTGTCGACCTACGTCAAGGATTCGGTCATCACCACCAAGGTGAAGGCCAAGCTGGCCGAGAAGCACCTGTCGACCCTCACCAAGATCCAGGTCGACACCGATCGGCAGGGCGTCGTCTGGCTGAGCGGCATGGCGCCGACCAAGGACGCCAGCGATTTGGCCGAGGTGATCGCCAAGAACACCGACGGCGTGACCCAGGTGCACAACAAGATCCAGGTGCCGTGACGCCGCTCACGGGGCCGTACCCGCCTCAAGGGCGCGCAGCAGCTCGCCAAGATCGGTGATCGGCGCCGAACAGGCCATGCCCGTGCACACATAGGCCAGGGTGGCGGTCGCGGCGGGCTTGCCGGCGAGCGCCGGAGGCAGGCCGGCCGCGTCCTGCGGGATCGCGAACACCAGGCGTTTCGGCGCATAGCGCCGTGTGAGTTCGATCTGCCAGCGCCTGCAATCCGCGGCGCCGCCGCGGATGATCACGATCTGCGGCGGCGCGGTCCAATCCTCGAGGGCGTTCAACAGCGCCATATGGGCCTGCGGGTAGCGCGCCAATTGCGGCCAGGCGGCGCGCAGCGTGCGCTCCGCCGCCTGCAAATAACGCGTCTCGCCGAGCAGAAACCCGAGGCGGCACAGCACCACCGCGGCGACGCCGTTGCCGGCGGGGAGCGACTCGTCGGTGAAGGTCTTGCTGCGATGGATGAGCCGCTCGTGATCCGAGGCGGTGAAAAAGAATCCGCCGGCCTCGGGGTCCTCGAATTTGTCGAGCATCACCTCGACCAGCTGCCGCAGGAATTCGAGATCCTCGCTGCGCCAGCGCGATTGCAGCAGCTCGAGCAGGGCCTCGGCGAGAAACGCATGATCATCGAGATACGCCGGCAGGTGGGCGCGACCCTCCCGGGCGGTGGCGAGCAGGCGGCCTTCGCGCCACAGGTGAGCGCGCAGAAAATCGACGGCCGCCGTGGCGGCCTCGGCCAAGTCGGGCCGTTCGAGCACGCGTGCGGCGATCGCGAGACCCTTGATCATGAGCGCATTCCAGGCGGTGAGGATCTTCTCGTCGCGCGCCGGCCGGATGCGCGTGTCGCGCACCTTAAGCAGTTTCGCGCGCGCCGAATCGATGAGCGCGGTCACCGACCCCGCGGTCGCACCCAGCGCGGCGGCGATGCGTTGCGTCGATTCGTGGGTGTGCAAATGCCAGGCGCCTTCGAAGTTCGGCTCCCGGTCCAGACCGAAGCGCCGCGCGAAGGCGTCGAATTCGCCTGCCGTCAACACAGCCTGTACCTGCGATTTAGACCAGACGTAGAACCGACCCTCGTGGCCCTCGGAGTCCGCATCCAGGCTCGAGTAGAAACCGCCCTGCGGCGAGCGCATCTCGCGCAGTGCCCAGGCGGCGGTTTCGCAGGCGACGCGGGCGAACAGCGGCTCGCCGGTCGCGAGCGCTGCCTCGGCATACAGCGCGAGCAGCGGACCGTTGTCGTAGAGCATTTTCTCGAAATGCGGAATCATCCACCGGGCGTCGACGGAATAGCGGCAGAATCCGCCGCCCAGCTGGTCATTGAGGCCGCCCTCGGCCATTCGCGTCAGCGTCAGGGTCGCCATATAAAGCGCCTGCAGATCCGGGCTGGCGGGCGTGGAGTACCAATGGCGCAGGCAGCGTTCGATGCTGCCGGCATGCGGAAACTTGGGGGCCGGCCTGAAGCCGCCGAAGTTCGCGTCGAAAGCCGCCGCGAGCGCCGCGCGTCCGGCCTCGAGCGGCGCCGCGTCGAGAGCGCCCGGGGACGCGCCGCCGTCCGGCGCGAGCTGCGCGAACGCGAGCCGGAGCTGCTCGCTTAACCGCCGCAGGTCCTCGCCGTGGCCGTGGTAGTACTCGGCGACGCGCCGCAGCAGCTGGCCGAACGCCGGCAGCCCGTGGCGCGCGTCCTTGGGGAAATAGGTGCCACCGAAGAAGGGCGTCTGCCCGTCCGGCGTCAGGAACATGGTGAGCGGCCAGCCGCCGGCGCGCCGGGTGATCATCTGCTGGGCGACCTGGTAGATCTTGTCCAGATCCGGCCGCTCCTCGCGATCCACCTTGATGTTGACGAACAGCTCGTTCATGAGTGCGGCGGTCGCCGGATCCTCGAAGGATTCGTGCGCCATCACATGGCACCAGTGGCAGGCCGAGTAACCCACCGACAACAGAATGGGCTTGTCGTTGAGTTTTGCCGCCGCCAGCGCCTCCTCGCCCCAGGGGTACCAGTCGACCGGGTTGGTGGCGTGCTGCAACAGGTAGGGGCTGGTCTCGGCAGCCAGGCGATTGCGCTGCATGTCGGCCGTCCACGTCGGTTAGAATGCGCGCCACTTTAGCCGAAGCGCCCCGTATGTCCGAATCCGCCATTGCAGCGCAGCTGCCCGCGCTGCGGCTGCTGCGCAATGAAGATCGACGTCTGCAGGCCGGTCACCTGTGGGTGTTCAGCAATGAAGTCGACACGCGCCAGACGCCGCTCACCAGGTTCAAGCCCGGCGAGCTGGTGCGGGTGCTCGCCCACAACGACCGCGCGCTGGGTGTGGCCTATGTCAATCCGAAATCGCTGATCTGTGCGCGCCTCCTCGGCGGCTGGAGCCTGCCCGATGCCGGCTGGTTTGCGGCCCGCATCCGCCATGCGCTGGCGCTGCGCGACCGATTGTACGCGGCGCCGTACTACCGCCTGGTGTACGGCGAGTCGGATGGTTTGCCGGGCCTGGTGATCGACCGCTTCGGCTCCGCCTGCGTGGTGCAGATCAACACGGCGGGGATGGAGGCGTTCAAGCCGCAGATCGAGCGGGCACTGGTCGAGGTGCTCGGCATCGAAACGCTGCTCTACAAGAACGACGGCGCAGCACGCGAGATGGAGGGGCTGCCGGCCTACGTGGAACTCGCCCGCGGCCGGCTTGGGGAGCGCTCGGAGGTGATCGAGGACGGCCTGGCTTTCGAAGCGCCGCTCGCGGCGGGGCAGAAAACCGGCTGGTTCTTCGATCAGGCGGCCAACCGGCGCGCCCTGGTGAAATACGTGCGCAAGGGTGCCCGGGTTCTCGATGTGTTCAGCTACGTGGGCGCGTGGGGCGTGCGGGCCGCGGCGAACGGCGCGGCGGACGTGTTGTGCGTGGACAGCTCGGCCGCGGCGCTCGATCTGGCGCTGGCGAACGCGGCGCGCAACGGCCTCGGGGTGGCGGTGCGCAAGGGCGACGCCTTCGAGGTCCTGGAGGCCCTGGAGCAGGAGCAGGCCGTCTTCGATGTGGTCATCGTCGATCCGCCGGCCTTCGCCAAGCGCAAGAAGGACCTGCCCAAGGCTCAGGCGGCCTACAAGCGCCTGAACCAGCTCGCCATGCGCTTGCTCGCCGGGGACGGCATTCTGGTGTCGTGTTCCTGCTCCTATCATCTCAGCGCGGAGGCGCTCGTGGATGCCATCGCCAAGGCGGCGCACGGCGCCGGCCGGCAGGTGCAGCTGCTGGAGAGCGGCGGCCAGTCCCCGGATCACCCGGTGCACCCCGCCATTCCCGAGACGCGCTATCTGAAGGCGTATTTTTGTCGCGTCAGCGAGACTCTGAAATAATACCGGCCGCATGCTGACGTACCCTCACATCAATCCGATAGCCATCTCGCTCGGACCGCTCAAGGTCCATTGGTACGGCATCATGTACCTGGTCGGCTTCACGGCGGCGTGGTGGCTGGCGCGCTTGCGCGCGCGCACCTCCGGCTCGACCTGGACGGCCCTCGACATCGACGATCTGATCTTTTACTGCGCCGTCGGGGTGATCCTCGGAGGCCGCGCCGGCTGGTGCCTGGTGTACGGCCACGACGTAATCGCGGAGAACTGGCTGAACGCGTTCCACATCTGGGATGGCGGCATGTCCTTCCACGGCGGCCTGGTCGGGGTGATCGTGGCGGTGATCGTGTTCGCCCGCATGAAGCACAAGCGCGCCGGCGACGTATTCGACTTCCTCGCGCCGCTGCCCGGGATCGGCATCATGGCGGTGCGCATCGGCAATTTCATCAACGGCGAATTGTGGGGCAAGCCCAGCGCCGTGCCCTGGGCGTTTCTCGTGCCGAATGCCGAAGGTGAGCTGATCGCGCGGCACGCCTCGCAGCTGTACGAGGCGACCCTCGAGGGTCTGGTGCTGTTCCTGATCGTCTGGTGGTTCACCTCCAAGCCGCGCCCGCGTTGGGCGCCCGCCGGCCTCTTTCTGCTGGTGTACGGCTGCGCCCGCTTCGTGGTGGAGTGGGTGCGCCTGCCTGACGCCAATATCGGCTACCTGGTGGGCGACTGGCTGACCATGGGCATGCTGCTCACCACGCCGATGATCTTCATCGGCGCCGGTATGATGATCCTGGCCTATCGCAGCCGGCAGCCGAGCGGCAATTTTACGGCGGCGCGGGCTTAGCGCGCATGCGCCAGTACCTGGATCTGCTGCGCCACGTCCGCGACACCGGCGTGTCCAAGGAGGATCGCACGGGCACCGGCACGCTGAGCGTGTTCGGCCACCAGATGCGCTTTGATCTCGCGGCGGGCTTTCCGCTGGTGACGACCAAGAGGCTGCATCTGCCCGCGATCGTTCACGAGCTGCTGTGGTTCATCCGCGGCGACACCAACGTGCGCTACCTGCAGGAACACGGCGTCGGCATCTGGGACGAATGGGCGGACGAGCACGGCGATCTCGGCCCGATCTACGGCAGGCAATGGCGCAGCTGGCCGACCGCCGACGGCCGCAGCATCGATCAGCTGGCCGACGTGCTCGACCAGATCAGGCGCAATCCGGATTCGCGCCGCCTCATCGTCAGCACCTGGAACGTGGGCGAACTTAAGGCCATGGCATTGGCGCCGTGCCACGTGCTGTTCCAGTTCTACGTGGCGGACGGCAGACTGTCCTGCCAGCTATATCAACGCAGCGCCGACGTGCTGCTCGGCGTGCCCTTCAACATCGCCTCGTATGCACTGCTCACCCACATGCTCGCACAGCAGAGCGATCTCGGCGTGGGCGATTTCATCTGGACGGGCGGCGATTGCCACCTGTACCGCAACCACCTCGCGCAGGCCGATCTGCAGCTCGGCCGCACGCCGTTCGCGGCGCCGCGGCTCGCGATCAAGCGCCGGCCGCCATCCCTGTTCGACTACGCCTATGAGGATTTCGAATTTCTCGACTACCAGCACCACGCCGCCATCAAGGCACCCGTCGCCGTATGAGCGGGCGCCGCCCACCGATGATCGAGGTCCGTCATTCGCCCATTCACGGCCACGGCGTGTTCGCCCTGCGGCGCATCCGCAAAGGCACCACGGTGATCGAATACCTGGGCGAGCGCATCAGCCACGCGGAGGCCGATTCGCGCTACGAGAACAAGGAACCGCACGACAATCACACCTTCCTGTTCACCGTCGATGCGCGCACCGTCATCGACGCGGGGGTGGGCGGCAACGACGCCCGCTACATCAATCACTGCTGTGATCCGAATTGTGCGAGCACCACCGTCAAGCGGCGGATATTCATCGAGGCGCTGCGCACCATCCAGCCCGGCGAGGAACTCGCCTACGACTACCAGATCCAGCGCGACGCCGACGACGAGCCGGATGTGGACGTCGTCTATGCCTGTCGCTGCGGCGCGGCAGGCTGCCGCGGCAGCATGCTCGAGCCGCCGCCCCGGCGGCGCGCGCCGCGCAGGGCGCCCGCCAAGCAGGAGCGCGGCGCCAAACAGGCACGCGGCGTCAAGCACGCGCGCGGCGTCAAGCACACGCGCGGCGTCAAGCACACGCGCGGCGTCAAGCACACGCGCGGCGTCAAGCACACGCGCCGCGGCAAGCAAACGCGCGGCGTCAAACGCTGATTGATGCGCGCCGCCGTGGAGGCGCTGCTCGCCACCGGCGTTGCCGTCCACGACGGCTTCCTCGATGCGCGCGCGCTGCGCGCGCTGCGCACCTGTGCCGAGCGGCGCATGCGGGGCGGCGAGTTTCGTCCCGCGAGCATCGGCGCCGGGGGGGATCGGCTGCGGCACGCGGAGATCCGCGGCGATTCGATCTGCTGGCTGGCCGAACCGCGGTATGCAGCCGAGCGCGATCTGCTGCGCGAACTCGAGCAGCTGCGGCTCGGGTTGAACCTCGAGGCCGGCCTCGGAGTGTTCGAGTTGGAATTACAGTACGCGTGGTATCCGCCGGGGGCCGGCTACGCGCGCCACGTGGATCAACCGCATGGCCGCACCGCACGGCGGGTGTCGCTGGCGATTTACTTGAATGCCCGCTGGGACCCGCGCGCGGGCGGTGAGCTGCGGCTGTACGATGCGGCCGGCGCATGCCTCGACGTCGAGCCGAAGGGCGGCAGGCTGGTGTGGTTTCTGACACCGGGCCGCGAGCACGAAGTGCGGCCCGCGCGGTGCGGCCGCTGGAGCTTGAGCGGCTGGTTCTGCAGCCGCCCGTGACGGGTTCTGCAGGCTCCGGTGAGGACATGCGCGCGCGGCATTGCGCCAGAACCGTGCGGCATGCATCGATGACCGCTCCCTGGGACGGCGGCGCCGGCGGTGGACGCGCTCATTTCGGCAATTTGACCTATTCAACCCTCTGGCACGATTGTTGCTTGCAATGTTTGTGTAGTATACGGATGTGAACCGTCGAAGGGCAGGTTCGTCCTCTGTAATGTCCTCGCAGTCCACCGTGGTTGTTTTTTTATGCGCCTGCCGTCGCTCAAATTTCTCAAGACATTCCAGGTCGCGGCCAAGCTGCAAAGCTTCAAGGCGGCGGCCGAGGAGTTGTTCGTCACGCCCTCGGCCGTGAGCCATCAGATCAAGTCGCTCGAGGAGCAGCTCGGCGTCGCGCTGTTCGAGCGCGGCGTGCGCACGCTCTCGCTCACCGACGCCGGCGCTCATTACCTCGAGCACATCAACGACATTTTCTCCAAGCTCGAATCGGTCACCGAACAGCTGCAGGAGCGCTATGGGCGCACCATCATCCGTCTGAACGTGCCGCCGTTCTTCGCCAACGAAATGCTGCTGCCGCGGCTCGCCTCCTTCTCGCAGGCCCGCGAGGAGACCGACATCCGGATCGAGACGGCCCTGTCCGCGCCCAAGTCCCATCCGCCCGAGGCGGACCTGTCGATCGTGGTCGGCGCGGGGCCGTGGGACGGGCTGACCGTGCACGAGCTGTTCGCGCAAAGCTTCATCGCGGCGTGCTCGCCGGCGTTCCTGCTCGACAATCCCATCGATGACTACGCCGACCTCAACGGCAAGACGCTGCTGGTGCACGAGGAGCGGCGCGATGCGTGGGAACGCTGGGCGCTGGGTCTCGGCATCGAGCCGACCAAGCCCAACCGGCTGGTGCGGCTGGACACCATGTCGGCGGTGGTGCTCGCCGCGGAGCAGGGCGTCGGCGTCGCGCTCGTGCCGGCGCGGCTCAGCGCCGATCGCTTCGCCGCCGGCGGCCTGGTCAAGCTGTTCGACGCGGAGCTCACCACCAACGAGAGCTATGTGCTGCTGCAGCGGCCCGAGGATCGCGAACGCGAGGATCTGCAGGAGCTCACGCGCTGGATCCTCAACGAATGCCGCGTGGCTTGATGTCGGCAATGTCCTACAGATGAGAAAAATCCGACGGCCGCCCAAGTTTTCTCGTTTGTAGCACGTCCGGCGGCGAACTATGGTGTCGGCGGGGCGTTGGTATCTTTGACCCTCAAGGAATACCACCATGAATATCCGTAATGTCGTAGTCTCCCTGGCCGCCGCGGCCGCCATCTCACCCTCGATCTCCAGTGCGTCTCCCGAGAGCGCATCGCTCGCCGCCTGCGCGCAAGCGTTTGCGACGGGCATCGCATCGCCCGGCTCGGCCGCACCGAAGTACAAGGTGTCCTATCTGACCGATGGAAACTTCGGCAACTTCTCGCAGATCTTCGCGCGTGAATTCACCTTCGAAATGCAGGCGAAGGATCCGAAGACGGGCCTCGACGTCGCCACCGCCCGCTGTTCGGCGAGCACCGAAGGCGTGGTGACCGAGCTGGCGATCAAGCCGCTCACCACCGCATCGCGGCTCGCCGCCCGCAACTAAGGGGGGGTCGTTTCCCGCCCGGCCGGCCGCGATGGCTGGCCGGCGCGGACGCCGCGCGGTATAACTTCCGGGTGCACACACCCGCCCTGGAACTCGTGCTCGCGGCTGCCGAAAACGATGTCATCGGGCGCGGCAACGCGCTGCCCTGGCATCTGCCTGCGGATCTGCGGCGCTTCAAGTCGATCACCCTCGGCAAACCCGTGCTGATGGGCCGCAGCACCCATGAGGCCATCGGCAAAGCGCTGCCGGGGCGGACCAATCTCGTGCTGAGCCGGCGCACGGACTTCCAGGCCGCGGGCTGCAGCGTCGTATCGACGCTCGATGCGGCGCGCGCCGCTGCCGCCGGCAGCGAGACCATCATGGTGATCGGCGGCGCCATCGTGTACCGCCAATGCCTGGCGCTCGCGCGGCGCATCCATCTGACGCTGGTGCATGCGCAGATCGAGGGCGACACCTTCTTCGACGGCTGGCGCGATCCCGGGTGGCGGGTGACGCAGAGCCTGCGCCATGAAGCGGACGCGCAGCATGCCTGGGCGTACAGCTTCATCACACTCGAGCGCAGTGCGGCCTGATTTTCCGGCGCGGCTAAATCGGCGGCAGCAACGAGCCGATCTCGCGGGCCGCGTCCTCGAAATCGATCTGTGCGAGGTTCGTGCGGCCGGCCGTCAGCCGCGCGAGCAGGCGCGCCTGGACGGCGCCGCGCTCGAGCGCCAGCAGATAGGGAATCTCGTGGTGGAACATCACCATGGAATAGCGCGGGATGAAGCGCTGCGGATGGCGCCGCTCCAGCTCCAGGGCGAGGGCCTGTTGCAGCCTGAAGTCCGGATCCGCGACGCGCTCGCGCATCTCCAGGTAATTCTCCAGGGCCATCGCCGCGATGGCGTCCGTGTTCGGCTTGCGCAGCGCCTCGAACCGCGCGAAGCACGCCTCCCAGGACTCGTGCCGCCCGACGCAGGTGTCGAATTCCACGCAGTCCTCGAAGCAGCAGTTCATGCCCTGGCCGTGAAAGGGCACGATGGCATGCGCGGCGTCGCCGATCAGCGCCGTCATCCCCGCGTGGCGCCAGGACGCCGCGTACACCGTGCCGAGAAAGCCGATGGGCCGGGCTTGGAATTCGCGCACGCGGTGGGGCATCAGCGCACAGGCGTCGGGGAATTGATCCCGCAGGAAGCCCTCGATCGCCGCGGGGTCCTCGAGCGTCGCGAAGCTCGGGTCGCCGCGATTCGGCAGGAACAAGGTGGCCGTGAAGCTGCCGTCCTCGTTCGGCAGCGCGATCAGCATGTGGCCGCCGCGCGGCCAGATGTGCAGCGCGTCGTGCGCCATGCGGTATTCGCCGTCGGGTCCCGCCGGAATCGACAGTTCCTTGTAGCCGTGCCCCAGATCCACCTCTTGCGCCCCGATCAAGCCGTGCTCGACCAGGCAGCGGCGCATGCGCGAGCCGGCCCCGTCGCCGGCGAGCAGCGGCCGCATGGCGACATGCAGCAGCCGGTCGCCGCGCAGGTCGCGCAGCTGCGCCGTGCCTGCCGCGAAATCGGCGGTCTCCAGCCGATGTTCGAAGTTCACGCGCGCCCCCTGCTGCGCGGCGACCTCCAGCAGCGCCCGGCGCAGCCGCTCCCGCGAGATGGAGAGCAGCATCTCCTGCGGCCGCTGCCCGTACGGCTGCAGCGAGGTGCCCCCGTGCCGGTCGTGGATCATCCGGCCGCGCATCGGCACGCCCGCGCTGCGAATGGCGTCGTAGACCCCGGCGGTCTTCAGGGCGTGGATGCCGCGATCGGCGAGCGCCAGATTGATCGAGCGGCCCGCATCGGCGGATTGGTGCAGCGGCCGGCTGTCGTACACGGTCACCGGCATGCCGCGCCGCCGCAGCAGGATGGCGAGCAGCGCCCCGGTCGGGCCGGCGCCCACGATGCTCACGGGCTGCGAGCTCATGGGCGCAGCGCGTCCGCGAGCGCCTGCACGGCGGTGAACACATCGGCATACGAATTATAGAGCGGCACCGGCGATAGCCGCAGCACGTCGGGCTCGCGCCAATCGCCGAGCACGCCGGCGGCGCGCAGCAGTTCATGGCAGCGGCGTGCGGCGTGCGGCGGGCGGTTGATGCGCAGACTCAACTGACAGCCGCGCGCGTGCCCCTCCGGCGGCGTGAGGATCTGCACCGCCGCGCCCAGCGAACGCGCGATGCCGTCGTGCAGATACGCGGTCAGCGACAGCGACTTATCCCGCAGGCGGCGCAGGTCCGCCGCATCGAACACTTGCAGCGAGGCGAGCAGCGGCGCCATCGACAGAATCGGCGGATTGCTGATCTGCCAGCCTTCGGCGCCCGCCATCGCCTCGAACCCGGGCTGCATGCGGAAGCGCGCCGATTTGTCGTGGCCCCACCAGCCGGTGAATCGCGGCAGCGTGAGGCTGTGGGCGTGGCGCTCGTGCACGAAGCAGCCGCCGACCGCGCCCGGTCCGGCGTTCAGGTACTTGTAGCTGCACCACACGGCGAAATCCGCGCTCCAATCATGCAGCCGTAGCGGCGTATTGCCGATCGCGTGGGCGAGATCCAGACCGACCGCGGCACCGGCGGCCCGCGCGGCGGCGGTGAGCGGCGCCAGATCGAGCGCCTGGCCGGTAAGATATTGCACGCCCGGCAGCAGCACCAGTGCGAGCCGCGGTGCCTCGCGGCCGATGCACTCGACCAGGTCCTCCGTGCGCAGCGAGCGCTCGCCCGGGCGCGGCTCGACTTCGATCAGCGAGGTCTGCGGATCCAGGCCATGGTACTGCAGCTGCGACACCACGGCATAGCGGTCGGAGGGAAACGCCGATTTCTCCATGAGCACGCAATGCCGGCTGCCGGCCGGTCTGAAGAAACTCACCATCATCAGATGCAGATTGACGGTGAGGGAATTCATCGCGACCACCTCGCTCTCGAGGGCACCGGCGAGACGCGCCAGCGGCGCGGCCGCCGCCTCGTGATAGGCGATCCAGGGGCGCAGGGCCTGCGTGTGGCCGAGCACGCCCAGGCGGCGCCAATCGCCGAGCTCCTGGTCGACGAATCCGGCGGCCGACTTCGGCTGCAGACCGAGGGAGTGGCCGCACAGATAGGTGAGCCGGCGTCCGGCGTCGTCGTGCGGAAGATGAAATTCGGCCGCGAACCGCGCCAGCGGGTCGGCCGCGTCGCGACGGGCGGCGTCCGCGGCGGAGAATTCCATGGCTAGCGGCTGCAGACGCCCCTCACCTGACCGGCGCCTGCATGACGCTGCCGCAGGCCCCGCAGGTGCGCTGCGGCAGGCTCGAATAGAACCGTTCGAATATCGCGGGCAACTGGGTCTCGATGTCGCTCACCGCAACCCGCTCCAGGTGCAGGCGGTGGCCGCATTGCTCGCAGTACCAGGAGAAGCCGTCGAGCTCATGGGGCCGGCGCCGCCGCTCCACGACGATTCCGACGCTGCCCGCCGGCCGCTGCGGCGAATGCGGCATTTCCGCTGGCAGCAGGAACAACTCGCCGGCCCGGATGGGCACCTCGACCAGGCGGCCGTCCTGGACGGTCCTGAGCAGCATGTCGCCTTCGATCTGGTAGAACAGCTCCTCGCTCGGATCGTGATGAAAATCCTTGCGCGCATTCGGACCACCCACCGCCATGATGATGAAGTCGCTGTCGTGGAACAGCAGCTTGTTGCCCACCGGCGGCTTGAGCAAAGCGCGATTTTCCCCGATCCACGCGTGCAGGTTGAAGGCTGGCATCAATGGCATTGGCACATTATAAGCGCGAAGTGAAACTTCGCCGCCAGCGGCATGGTCAAAACAGCCGTCGGGGGTTGCGTCAACGAGGTATTCATGGGATGTCCTAGGTTCATGGCGGCTTTGTGCCTGAGCGGCGCATTGGCGGTCTCGCCGGTGCCGGCGCCGGCACAAAGCGGTGCGACCGTGACCGCCGTCTGGAGGAAGCAGCACCTGCAATTCGCCTACCTGGGATTCACCATGCGCTACACCTGCGACGGCCTGCGCGACAAGGTGCGCGCCATGCTGATCGAATTGGGCGCCCGTCGCGATCTGCACCTGCTGGCGCAGGGCTGCGCGGACTCAGGCGCGGAACTGCGGCGCGGCGGCCCGATTCCGCGGCTGGTCGTTGATTTCTACTCGCCGGCGCCGGCGTCACCGGACAAGCCCAAGCCGGCGCAACCGGGCGACCCGGAACCGTTCGAGGCACGCTACGAGCCGTTTCGAATATCGACGGATGTATTTCGCAACATGGGGGCGGGCGAGTGCGAACTGGTGGAGGAATTCGCCCGGCAGATTCTGCCGAAACTCGCCACCCGCGCCGTGACGCAAAAAATTACCTGCGTGCCGTACCAGGAGAGCGGCAGCAGCTACCGGGTCATCGGCGAGGTGTTGCGGGCGGTGCCCAAGCCCTGACGCGCCGCCCACGCAAGGCGCGCTCACACCCGGCGCGCCCGGCAACCGACCGATACCGGCTTCGCATCCGACACATCCAGACGCAGCGCCGTCAGGCTGCCGCCCCAGACGCAGCCCGTATCCAGGCCGATCACGTCGGCATTGCCGAAGAATCCGAGCGTCGACCAGTGGCCGAACACGATGCGCGTGCCGCGCCAGCGGGCGCCGGGCACCGCAAACCACGGGATCAGCGACTTCGCTTCGCCCTTGTGCGGCGCTCCCTTGGCGCGCAGCGCGAGTCGCCCGTCGGGATGCAGGTAGCGCAGACGCGTCAGGCAATTCGCGACGTAGCGCAGCCGCCCGGCACCCGCGAGCCGCGCGTTCCATAAATCCGGCAGATCGCCGTACAGCGTTGCGAACAGAGCGGCCGGATCGGCCTTGAGAGCGGCTTCGAATTCGCGTGCACAGCCTTCGGCGGTGGCGATGTCCCATTGCGGCGGCAGTCCGGCGTGCAGCAGGCACAGTCCGGCGGCGGCATCATGATGCATGAGAGGGCGCGCCGCCAGCCAGTCGAGCAGCACCTCGCGATCCGGCGCGGCCAGAATCTCATCGAGAGTGTCGCCGCTACGCTGCGGGGCGCCGCCGCGCGCCACCGCGAGCAGGTGCAAATCGTGATTGCCGAGCGTCACCGTGGCGGCGGCGTCGAGCGCACGGATCCTGCGCAGCACGCCGGCCGATTCCGGACCGCGATTCACGAGGTCGCCCACGAACCACAATTGGTCGCGGTCGGCCGAGTAATTCAATTGATTCAGCAGCTCGCCGAGTTCGGCATCGCAGCCCTGCACGTCGCCGATCGCGTACAGCGCCATATCACGTCGCCCTAATGCAGCACTCCCGGCATGGCGAGCCTGAAGGGCGCGATCGGGGCATCGAACTGGTGCCCGTCGTCGGCCATCATCTGATAGCTGCCCTGCATGGTGCCGACGGGAGTCTCGATGACCGCGCCGCTCGAGTAGCGAAATCCCTGGCCGGGCTTCAGGTAGGGCTGCTCGCCGACCACGCCGTCGCCGCGCATTTCCTTCACGTTGCCGTTGGCGTCGGTGATGATCCAGTGGCGGGTCAACAGGCGCGCCGGAACCTGGCCCTCGTTGCGGATGGTTATCGTGTAGGAGAACACGAAGCGTTTGTCGCGCGGGTCGGATTGTTCCTCGATGTAGGAGGTTTCGACTTCGACGCGGATTCGGGGCCCAGAGTGCTCGGTTGTCATGATTTGCACGGAATTACGACAAACGCACCGCCAGCAAGTCGCAGTGTGCGGCGTGCAGGACCGTATCTTCCGTGAAATTCACCAGAATTGCGAGACCGTGGCGCTCGCGGCTGCCGAGCACGATCAAATCCGGTTTCTCCGCCGAGGCGACCCGCAGGATCTCCGCCTTGGTCGCGCCATTTTCGACCCGGCAGCGGGTGCGTGTCATGCCGAGCCGGTGCACCAGGTCCTGAAGCTGCTGCATCGAACGTTTCGTCAGCTCCATTTCGATCTGCATGGTCGGCATCACCGACTCGCCCATCGGTTCGACCGGAATGTACTCGACCACATGCATGGCGATGATCTCGGCGTTCGAATGGGCCGCAAGATCGCGGGCGGCGACGGCAACCTGTTCGCTGTCATCGGACAGATCCAACAGCACCAATAATTTGCGGTATCCGGCCATCTGCGACCGAGTATAGCGGACTGCCGCGGCGCCTACGGGCTTTGTCGCGCCGCTGCCTCGCGCCGCTGCCGGTAGCGGGCGGCAAGCAGGCCGAATTGCCGCGGAGCAAGGGTTTCCGGGCGCAAACCCGCGTCCACGCCGCAGGCCTCCAAATCCGCGGAGTCCAGCAATCCTTTCAGACCATTGCGCAGTGTCTTGCGCCGGTGCGAGAAGGCCGCCGTGACCACGGTGCGCAGGGCCGCATCATCGCCGATCTCGAAGCGGGCGCCGGGTGCGGGAATAAGTCGCACGATCGCCGACCAGACCTTGGGCCGCGGCTGGAACGCGCCCGGACCCACGTCGAACAGGGCCTGCACTTCGGCGTAGGCGGCGAGCATGACCGTCAGGCGACCGTAGTCCTTGCCGCCGGGCCCGGCCGCCATCCGCTGCACCACCTCTTTCTGAAGCATGAAGTGCATGTCGGCGATGGCTGCGCGCTGCGCCAGCAGGCGAAACAGCAGCGGCGTGGAGATGTTGTAGGGCAGATTGCCGATGACGCGCAACCGCGGACCGTCGCCGCGCAGCCGCAAAAAATCCGTGTCGAGCACGTTCTCGACATGTAGCGTGAGGCCTGCCGCGCGCGGGTCACGCGCAAGCGCCGCCGCCAGATCGCGGTCGATTTCCACCGCATCCAGACTGCCGGCGCGCTCCAGCAGGCCAAAGGTCAGCGCTCCGCGGCCGGGGCCGACCTCGACCAGGCGCTCATCGGGCCGCGGGGCGACGGCCTCGATGATGCGGCGGATGGTTCCGGTGTCGTGCAGGAAATGCTGGCCGAAACGCTTACGTACCGGCATGCCCGGGGCCGGAGCCCGCAGCTGGGCTCGACAATTGGATGGCGAGCGCCAGCGCGGCGCGCAGACTGCCGGCGTCGGCGCCACCGCTGCGCGCCAGCGACAAGGCCGTGCCGTGGTCCACGCTGGTGCGCAATATCGGCAGTCCGAGCGTCATGTTCACCGCATTGCCGAAGCCCGCGTACTTGATCACCGGCAATCCCTGGTCGTGATACATGGCGACGACCACGTCGGTGTCGCCGAGCAGGCGCGGCGTGAAGGCCGTGTCGGCCGGCAGGGGACCCTTGAGATCCAGGCCTTCGGCGCGTAACTGATCGATGACGGGAGCGATCACCTCGATCTCTTCACGGCCCAGATGCCCGGATTCGCCCGCGTGCGGATTCAAGCCGAGCACCGCAATGCGCGGTGCGCCGAATCCGAAATGCCGTCCCAGATCCGCATGCACCACACGCAAGGTGGCCCGCAGCCGCTCGCGGGTGATCGACCTCGGCACTTCGGCAAGCGGCAGATGGGTGGTGACCAGGGCGACCCGCAGGGCGCCGGTCACCAGCAGCATCACCGGCAGCGCCGCGCGGGTTCTCGCGGCGAGGTACTCCGTGTGGCCGGTGAATGGGATGCCGGCGTCCATGATCACGCTTTTCTGCACCGGCGCGGTGACCATCGCCGCGAATTCGCCGTTCATGCAGCCGTCGCATGCGGCATCGAGCTGCCCGAGCACGTAGCCGGCATTGGCGGAATCGAGGCGGCCGGCAACCACCGGCGCCGCCGTCGGCACGTGCAGCACCCGCAGGCTGCCCGCGGCATGCGCCGCATGCGCTGCCGACGGCTCGTAGCGCGTCAGGCGCAGCGTCAATCCGAGCTCGGCGGCGGTCGCGGCCATCAGGGATGCGTCGCCGGTGACCACCAGATCGGCCGGCCAGTCCGACTGCGCGATCACGACGCAGGCGTCCGGCCCTATTCCGGCCGGCTCGCCCGAGGTGATGACGATCCGCGGTACGTACACTACATCTTGATTTCGACGAAAGCCTCGTCCCGCAGACGGCGCAGCCACAACTCGGTTTCCTCGTCGGCCTTGCTCTCGCGGATGGCGGCGAAGGCGTGCTGTCGGCGCACGTCGGCCGTGCTGTCGTAGGTGCGGGTGCCCAACAGCTGCACGATGTGCCAGCCATAGCGTGTCTTGAACGGCTCGCTGATCTCGTTGACCTTCAGATCCGCGACCGCCTTGTCGAATTCAGGCACGAAGGTTCCGGGACCGGTCCAGCCGAGATCGCCGCCGTCGGGTGCCGAACCCGGATCCTCCGAGGTGGCCGAGGCGATGCCGGCGAAATCCTCACCCTTGAGGATGCGCTCGCGCAGCTTGGAGAGCTTCTGGCGCACCGTCTCATCGTCGTCGAGCTCGTTCGGCTTCATCAGGATGTGCCGCACGTGGATCTGATTGATGATCACCTGGGCCTCGCCGCTGCGCCGCTCGTTCAACTTGACGATGTGAAAGCCGCTCGGGGTGCGCACCGGTTCGCTGACGTCCCCGGGCTTCATCTTGGTCACCAGATCCAGGATGAATTGCGGCAGCTGGGAGCCCTTGCGCCAGCCGAGCTGACCGCCGTCGAGCGCGGTCTGTCCGTTCGAATTGGCGATGGCCAGCTGGCCGAAGTCCTCGCCCTTGGAGGCGCGGTCCGCCAGATCACGGGCCTTGCGCGTGATTTCGGCGAGCTGTTGCGGGGTGGCGGCCTCCGGCAGGGACAGCAGGATGTGCGAGACGTTGAATTCATCGTTGGTGGCGGCGCTTTGCTGGCGCGCGAGATATTGTTCCAGCTCGTGCGGGCTCACGTTGATGTGGGCGATCACGTCGCGCTCGCGCAGCGTGCTCAGCACCATTTCCTTGCGCATCTGTTCGCGATAGGTCTTGTAGTCGATGCCCTGGGCCTGCAGCGCGGTGGGCAGCTGGTCGAAGGGAATCTTGTTGCGCGCGGCAATCTCCTGCAGCGTGCCGTTCAATTGTTCGTCGGATATCGCGAGGCCCACACGCTTGGCGCGCTGCACCTGGATCTCCGACAGGATCAGCCGCTCGAGCACCTGTTGTCTGAGCACGCTGGCGGATGGCATCTGCACCTTCTGTTCCTGCAGGCGCTTGGTCACCGCGTCGATTTGCGCGTCGAGCTCGCTCTTGAGGACCAGGCCGTCGTTGACCACCGCCGCGATGCGATCCAGCAATTCGCCGTGCACGCCGAGATCGCGCGTCTGCGCCAGGGCGACAGGAACCCGCAGGATTCCGATCAAGACCAAACCGAGAACGGCTAATTGGCGCATCACATCCACTCGTTGAGAATTTCAAGGCAACTGGGCGTCCGGCTGGCGCGCGGAGTATCCGCGAATCGAGCGCTCCAGGAAAGTATCCGCCGATTTTCCGACCGAACTCAAGCCCACGAGTTCCAATTGTAATGCAATCGAGGTGTCCAGTGTGCCGGTGCGGCTGGTGAGATAGCGGCGCTGCACCACCTGAATCCGCCAGCAGCAGCTCTTATACTCGAATCCGGCCACCTGTTCGATGATTTGATGGTCCACGAGCGAATACACCATGCTGCCGACGGTGTTCCAGTGGTCGGCGATCGGCCAGGCGAACGAAGCGTCCCATTGCTCCAGGATGTCGCGTTGGAAGCGATAGCCGACATTCACCACCTCGGAGGGGTTGGGGCGGTACTGGATCAGGACCTCGGATTTGTCGGTGACCGAGGTGTACGGATTCCATTGATATTCGAGGTTGACGCTGAAATCCTTGTAGGCGGTGACGGAGACCTGGCCGATGAGATCCGAGGCCCGGTAGATCTCCGGAGTCAGGCCGGGCAGCGTCACCTTGGGCTCCGAGAAGTAGCGTGTTTGACCTAATGTGGCCGACAGGTATTGTAGTCCGGTCACGCTGTCGAACAGGCGGGTGGTCATGCCCATGCTCAGCTGATCCGCGTCGCCGACCCGGTCGGCGCCCACGAAACGGTTGGTGCGGAACAATTCGGTCAGGTTCAGATCCGGCAGCCCGGTGTCGAACAACGGCAGAGCGTCCTGGTTGCGGTAGGGCACGTAGCTGTAGACCAGCCGCGGCTCCAGGGTCTGGGTGCGCCCGCCATCCGCGCCGGCGTCGCGCTCGAACACCAGTCCGGTGTCGAGCCGCGCATACGGCAGAGCTCGCGTCGGCGTTTGCGGATCGCCCGGCTGCACGTTCTGCAGGTCGTACTGGGTGAAGCGGTAGCCGACGGCCGGCACGAAGAACCAGCCGGCGGTGCGTTCCGACCAGCGGAATTCCGGGGACAGATCGAGGCGCAGGCCGGTGGGCCCCACGCCGCGCAGGAAATCCACCGCTTCGGCGCCCATGGCGAATTCGAAATTCGTGTCGCCGATCGGCCACAATCCGTCGGCCTGCACCCGCGGCACGCTCGAGTAGGGCCGCTGGTCTGCGGCCAGCGCAATGTCGATGGTCTGGAAATTCTGCAGCTGGGCGCGCACCCGCCAGTAGTCGTCATCGTAGAGCAGCGAGGCGCGCCGCTCGAGGTAGGTGACGCTGGTCTGGTCGGATCCGACCGCGAAATTCTCGAAGTAGTTGCTGTCGCTCACGCTGGCGACGTCCACGTCGAGGCGCAGCCGCGAACTGAGGTCGGTGATGTCCGTGACGTGCATGTAGGCGCGGTCGCTGTGCGCGATGGCGTCGCTCGGCAGAAAATTGGTCTCGATCTGCGCATGGGAGGCTGCGCCCAGGTAGCGGAATTCGCCGCCGAGCTGCACGCCCCGCGCGCTCAGCACTCCGGGCGTGAGCGTCAGGTCGTAGTTCGGCGCCAGGTTGAAATAGTACGGGATCTCCACGTCGTAGCCGTTCGTGCCGGAGTGGGCGAAGCTCGGAAACAGCAGGCCGCTCTTGCGCGCATCGCCCAGCGGGAACGACAGATAGGGCGTGTATAGGATCGGCACGCCCTTGAAGCGCATGTGCACGCCGCGCGCCACCCCCTGCTGGAGTGCGGTGTCGAGACTGAGCGAGGAGGCCTGCAGCATCCAGTCCTGGTTGCCGACCGGGCAGGTGGTGTAGCGCAGCATCGCGAGCTGCACCTTGCCGTCGGGGTGCACGTCGATGGAACTGGCGACGCCACGCCCGTTGCGGTCGAGCAGGTCAAAGGCGGCCTCGCCGAATTTCGCGCCGCCGGTGCTGTCGTAGGTGCCGGTTTCGCTGCGCACCCGCAAGCGAGGATCCTCGAAATCCACCTTGCCATGGACGGTGATGCGGCCGCTGTCGTTGTCGTAGGTGACCGAGTCGGCGGTGACGCTACGCTCCTCCTGGTGCACGGTGACGCGGCCGTTCAGGACCGCATTGCCGTCGACGCCCAGAACGGCGTCATCGCTGTCGATGTGGATGCGGTGATCGTCGGCGGCGATCTCGGCGGCGGTGCGCGGCGTGTGATGCGGCGGGGCGGGACACATGTCGCCAGCGCGGGCCGCACCGGCTGCCGTCAGGCAAAAAAAGACCAGTGCGGCTCGAACTCGAAAGGCCATGGGCAAAGGGCGTCGCCTTGGGGGTTTAGGTCGGCACCGCCATTATAGTCGGTATACTTGCGGGCGCCGCATCTGCGGCTGGTCGGCGGCGACGTATGAGTGTAGATGATGCGAGCGATTTTCGCCTGACCCTGCTCGGCCGCTGGCTGCGCGAGGAGCTGGGTTTCACGGACGGCCGGATCGTTCCCGCCTCCACGGACGCGAGTTTTCGCCGCTATTTCCGCGTGACCCGCGGCGGCGACACGTACATTGCGATGGATGCGCCGCCCGCCAAGGAGAGTCTCGGGCCGTATCTGCACGTCGCGGGCATGCTGGCGGGCATGGACCTGCACGTTCCGGCCGTGCTCGCGCGCAATCTGCAGCAGGGCTTCCTGCTGTTGACCGATCTCGGAACCCGCCAATATCTGGAGGATCTCGCCCGGGACCGCGACGTGGATCAGCTGTTCACCGACGCCCTCGGCGCCCTGGTGCACATGCAGGCGGGCGGCCGGGAGATCGGCCGGATGCTGCCGAATTACGACCGCGCGCTGCTCGTCAAGGAAATGCAGCTGATGCCGGAGTGGTTCCTGCACCGCCATCTGCGGCTCGACCTCGATGCCGGGCAGCGCGCCATGCTCGAGCGGCTGTACGCGGTGCTGCTGCAATCCGCGCAGGCACAACCGGCGAGCTTCGTGCACCGCGACTATCATTCGCGCAACCTGATGGTCTGCGAGGAGAACAACCCGGGCATCCTCGACTTTCAGGATGCGGTGTACGGACCGCTCACCTACGATCTGGTGTCGCTGCTCAAGGATTGCTACATCGATTGGCCGAGTGCGCGCGTGCGCGGCTGGATACTGCAGTACCGCGGGCTGCTGCGCCGCGCCGACATCGATCCGGACGTGAGCCATTCGCAGTTCATGCGCTGGTTCGACCTGATGGGCCTGCAGCGGCACATCAAGGTGCTCGGCATATTCTCGCGGCTGTTCTACCGCGATCACAAGCCGCAATACCTCAAGGACCTGCCGCGCGTGCTGCACTACGCCCGGGACGCGGCGGCCGAGTATGCGGACACCGCCGAGTTCGCCGAGTTCCTGGCCGCGCACGAGACGCAATTCGAGCAGGCCCAGGCGCGTGCCTTTCCATGAGCGGTGCGGCCGGGCCGCTGCACGCGCCCGAACGTCCGCTCGCGGCGATGATCCTCGCCGCCGGACGCGGCGAGCGCATGCGACCTCTGACCGACAGCGTGCCAAAGCCGCTGCTCGAGGTGGGCGGCGAACCGCTGATCGAGCGCCATCTGCGCGCGCTCAAGCGCGCCGGCATCGTGCGGATCACCATCAATCTCGCCTGGCTGGGGCCGCTCATCCGCGCGCGTCTCGGGGACGGGGCGCGCTTCGGGCTGTCGATCCGCTACAGCGAGGAGAAGCCGCAGGCGCTCGAGACCGCCGGCGGCATCTTCCGCGCACTGCCGGGCCTGCTGCCCGGCCCCTTCGCGGTGGTGAACGGCGACATCTACAGCGACTATCCCTTCGAGCAGCTGTGCATCGGCGCCGGCGCCGATGCACATCTGGTGCTGGTACCGAACCCGCCGCAGCACCCGGGCGGGGATTTCGGGCTGGAAAACGGCCTCGCCGTGGCGCACGCACACCGGCCGCACACGTTCTCGGGCATCGCGGTGTATCGGAGCTCATTCTTTGACGGCTGCGTGGACGGGGTGTTCCCGCTGCGCCCGCTGCTGCTGCGCTCGATGCAGGCGCGGCGCTGCAGCGCGGAGCTGTACGCCGGAAAATGGGAGGACGTCGGCACGCCCGAGCGGCTGCGCGCCCTGAACACGGCCACCGGAGTACAATTCCCCGCATGAGTGCATTCAAGAGCGGCGAGAAGTACACCACGCCGCAGGGCTTCACGGCCATCAAGGACGGCATCAAACCCTCCTCGGTGCCGGCCGCGACCGAAGCCCCGGCCGCGGCGCGCAAGCCGCCCTGGCTGCGCGCGCCCTGGGCCGCCGGTGCCGGTTTCTCCGCGGTCAAGGCCATCGTGCGCGAGCACCGGCTGAGCACGGTGTGCGAAGAGGCGAAATGCCCGAACATCGGGGAATGCTGGAACGCCGGCACCGCCACCATCATGCTGATGGGCGCGGTGTGCACGCGCGCCTGCCGGTTCTGCGCCGTCGACACGGGCAATCCGCACGGCTGGCTCGATGACGAAGAGCCGCAGAACGTGGCCCGCTCGGTGGAGTTGATGAAGCTCCACTACGTCGTCCTTACCTCGGTGAACCGCGACGACCTGGCCGACGGTGGCGCGGCCCACTATGCCGCCGTGGTGCGCGCCATCAAGCGGCGCAATCCCGGCACCGCCGTCGAGGCGCTCACGCCGGATTTCAAGGGAGTGCTGCGCGACGTGCACACCGTGATCGATGCGGGTGTCGAGGTGTTCGCGCAGAACGTGGAGACCGTCGAGCGCCTCACGCATCCGGTGCGCGACCCGCGCGCCGGCTACGCGCAAAGCATCGGCGTGCTGAACGCGGCCAAGGCGCACCGGCCGGGCATGCTCACCAAGACCAGCCTGATGCTCGGCCTGGGGGAGACGGACGCGGAAATCCGCCGCACCATGGCCGATCTGCGCGCCGCCGCCGTCGACATCCTTACCCTCGGGCAGTATCTGCGGCCAACGACTCATCATCTGCCGGTCGAGCGCTATGTGACCCCGGCGCAGTTCGACGAGTACCGCCGCTGGGCGCTCGACCTCGGATTTCTGGAATGCGTCTCCGGTCCGCTGGTGCGCTCGAGCTACCGCGCCGAACAGGCACTCGCCCGCAACAACGCCGGATTGGTCAATCAGGGCGCTGGATGACGCACGCGCCGCTGCTGCGCCATCTCGGCCTCGCGCCCTATGAACCGGTGTGGCGCGCGATGCAGCGCTTCACCACCGAACGCGGACCCGACACGCGCGATGAGATCTGGTTCGTCGAGCATCCGCCCGTGTTCACCCTCGGCCTGAACGCGAGCCGCGAACATCTCATCGCCCCCGGCGACATCCCCGTGGTGCAAATCGACCGCGGCGGCCAGGTGACCTATCACGGGCCGGGACAGCTGGTGATCTATCCGCTCATCGACATTCGCCGCCGCGCGCTCGGCGTGCGCCAGCTGGTCGTCGCCCTGGAGGATGCCATCATCGACACCGTCGCGGGCTTCGGCATCCGGGCCGCTGGCCGGCGCGACGCACCCGGGGTATACGTGGACGGCGCCAAGCTGGCGAGCATCGGACTGCGCATCCGCCGCGGCGCGAGCTATCACGGAATCGCGCTCAACGTCGCCGTCGATCTTGAGCCGTTCCGGCGCATCAACGTGTGCGGCCATCCCGGTCTTGCGGTGACGCGGCTCGCCGACCTGTGCGGCGCCGAAGCGCCCGGTGTCGCTGACCTGGCGCTGATCGCCGGGCGCGTGACGCCGCATCTGTTGCGCCGACTGGGCTTCGAGGAGCATCACAGCGCCATCAGCACCGATTTGCAGGCGGTGAGTTCGCGATAGATGGCATCGAGCTGCGCCTTGTTCTGCGCCACCAGCAGATACGTGATGGCCAGAAAATTGCCGTCCGCGCTGGTGCGCACGCGCACCCGCTCGGGCGGCAGCGCACCGGCGTGGCGCTCGATGATGGCGCGGCTCGCCTCGGCCACGTCGCCGTCGTGGCGACCCATCACCTTGATGGGAAATTCGCAGGGAAAATCCAGCGGCGAGCGATCCGCGGCGCGGCTCACAGTGCCGGCGTCCCGGCGAGTTCGCCGACATAATCGTGAAAAGCGCCGTGCAGGCGCCGAAACAGGGCGCCCGGCCGGCCGTCGCCGACCGCGGCATCGTCCAGGCGGGTGACCGGCAGCACGCCGCGCGTCGAGAACGCCAGCCAGATCTCATCGGCCGAGCGCAGCCGCGCTTCGCTCACCGGGCCGCTCTCGCAGCCGATGTCGAGGCGCGAGGCGAGCATCTCGACCACCTCACGGGTGGTTCCGGGCAGCATCTGCCGGCCGTTCGGCGGCGTGCGGATCACGCCATCCTCGACCACGTGCACGGTGGTGGACGAACCCTCGGTGAGCTGGCCGTTCTCCAGCAGGATGGTTTCATAGGCGCCGGCATCCACCGACAGCTGCTTGAGCAGCACGTTGGCGAGCAGCGCCGTGGATTTGATGTCGCGCCGCGCCCAGCGCGTGTCCGCGGCGGTGATCGCGCTCACGCCGCGCTCCAGGATCTGCGCCGACAGCGGCTCGAGTCGCGATGCGAAGGCGAACAGGGTGGGGGGCAGCGCCTCCGGGATGGCGTGATTGCGACCGAACTCGGCGCCGCGGCTCACCTGGACGTACAGGTACTGATCGCCGCCGCCGTTGCGGTCGATGAGCGTGCGGCACACCGCCGCCAATTCCTCGTGCGACAGCGGCGCCGGCATGCGGATGCCGGCGAGGCTGCGGACCAGCCGGTCGGCATGTGCGCGAAGGCGGAACGGACGGCCCGCGTACACCGGGATGACCTCGTACACGGCGTCGGCGAACAGGAACGCCCGATCGAGCGGCGAGACGCGCGCCGCCTCGAGCGGCAGATACTCGCCGTTCAAATGGCAGATCGGCAGCGGCATGTGCGCAGGCTCCCCGGCGTCACGCGAACCACAGGCGCACCCCATCGATGAGCCGGCGCCACCAGGGACCGGCGTCGATGCCCTGCAGCGGATGCAACACCGCGGTCGCGACGGCTTGTCCGCCGGCGAACACCCGCAGCCGGCCGACCGCGGAGCCTGCGGAAAGCGGCGCGATCAGGCGCTGCTGCACGTCGAGCGCCGACTTGATCGCCTCGGACTCCTCGCGTGGCACGGTGACGTACAGATCCCGGTTCAGGCCCACATCGACCGGCGAGCTGCGCGCCTTCCACACCTGGACGGCGGCGAGCCTGGCGCCGGCGCGGGCGATCAGCCTCGTGTCGTAGAAGGAGAAGCCGTAATTCAGCAGCGCGGCGCTGGCGTTCTCGCGCGCCTTCATGCTGCCCGATCCGAGCACCACCGACACCAGCCGCATGCCGTCGCGCAGCGCGGACGTCACCAGGCAAAACCCCGCAGAATCCGTGTGGCCGGTCTTCAGTCCATCGACGCTCGGGTCACGGCCGAGCAGTCCGTTGCGATTCGGCTGCCGGATGCCGTGGTATTCAAAATCGGGCTGTGAATACCAGCGGTAATACTGCGGAAAATCCCGGATCATGGCGGTCGCGAGCAACGACATGTCGCGCGCCGTTGTGTAGTGCCCCGGCGACGGCAGGCCGGTGCTGTTGTCGAAGTGGGTGGCAACCATGCCGAGCCTCGCGGCTTCGGCGTTCATAAGCTGCGCAAATTTCTCCTCGGTGCCCGCGACGCGCTCCGCCAGCGCGATGCTCGCATCGTTGCCGGACTGAATGATCATGCCAAGGATCAGGATCTGGGCGGGTACCGCCTTGCCCGGCTCGAGGAAGGTTCGCGATCCCTCGGAGTGCCAGGCCTTTTCGCTCACCATCACCGATTCGTCCAATTTGAGCCGACCCGCCGCCAGCTCCTGGAACACCAGGTAGGCCGTCATCAGCTTGGTGAGGCTGGCAGGCTCCATGCGCGCCACCGCCTCCTTGGCGGCCAATACCGTGCCGGTGTGATAATCGACGAGAATATAGGCGCGCGCGTCCACCGCCGGCGCGGCCGGGACGGCGGCAGCGGCCGGGACGGCGGAAACAGCGGGAACCGCGGGAACGGCCGGAACGGTGCTGCACGGCGCGGCGGCGGCCAGAAGCACCAGGGGCGCGAGCACGGCGAGCGGATGGCGGGACATGGCGGGACGATCACCTCGGTCAAATCGGGCAGTCTACCGAGATTCGGCCTAGTCGGTCAGTAGCGGCCGGTCAGCAGCGCGCTCAGTCCAGAGCGAGGTGCGCACCGCTGATGCCGACCTGTTCGAGGGCCGCGACGATGCGGTCGAATTCCGCGACGTCGGTGACCGGGCCGATGCGCACCCGGTACAGCCGGCGCCCGGCGATGCGGTTGTCGCGCACGAAGATCTTGCCGAAGTTGCCGCCGCGCAGCCGCGCCGCCATGCGTTCGGCATTGGCCGGATCGCTGAAGGCTCCCGCCTGGATGAACAGCGCACGCCCGGTGCCTACATTGCGCGCCACGATCGGATTGCGCGCCGCGGTGCGCGCCCCGGTCGGATTGCGGCGGGCGACCGGGGCGGCGGCTTCGGCCGTGCCGGCGGCGTCCGGCGTGCCGGCGGCGTCAGGCGTGCCGGCGGCCTCGACCGTGCGCACCTCCACGATGGCGGTGCCGTCGCGCAGCATGTCGAGCTTGGAGGCGGCGGTGTACGACAGGTCGATGATGCGGTTGTCGACGAAGGGTCCGCGGTCATTGACGCGTACCACCACGCTGCGGCCGTTCTGCAGATTGGTCACGCGTACATAGGCCGGCAGGGGCAGCGTCTTGTGCGCCGCCGTCATGGCATACATGTCGTAGGGCTCGCCGGTCGATGTCCGCACTTCGTGAAATCCCGGTCCGTACCAGGAGGCCACTCCGCGTTCGACGTAGCCGCTGCCCGAGGACAGGACGTAGTAGCGCTTGCCGAACACATCGTAGAACGGCGGATTGCCGTTCGGCGAACGCGGCTCGGCCTGGGGTATGGCATCGGGCACGGACTGCAACGCCGCGGGCGGCGGCGGCACCACGGCGCCACCCGGCACGCCCGGCGCTGCGGCGGCGGGCGCCGCGGCCGTCGGCGAGGCGGCCGGCGCAGGCGCCTTGCGGGCCGCGGGCGATGCGGTTGCGATGGGCGGGGCGGGCGGTCCGCGCCGCGGCGGCGCACTGCAGCCGGCGGCGATGAGCGCGCCGGCGGCGCTGAGCGCGCCCGCGGCGGTGAGCGCGATCCGTCGGCGGCCGATCACGGCTTCGATGATGCGCCGCCGGGCGCGCCGCGCGCGGTTGCCGGCGCCTCGGCGGATTGCAGCGCCGTGACGAGTATGCGCGTCTTCACGGCCGCGGCGAGTTCATACACCGCCATGGCGTACAGCGCGCTGTGGTTGTAGCGCGTGATGACGTAGAAGTTGGTGTAGCCGATGCGCCAATGCACGCCGTCGGCCTCGTCGACGGCGATCGGCAATGCCGGCGACTGCGCGGGCAGCGTGGTGTCGAACACGAAGCCCTGGGCGCTCAAGGATCCGACCGTGTCGCTGAGCACAAGCTTGCGCCCGGTCTGCGACACCCTGGCCGGATCGGCGGCGGCCGCGGTCAGCACCGGCTCGCCGGGCAGCCAGCCGAATTGATTGAGGTAATTGCCGATGCTGGCGAATACGTCGGCCCAGCTGGTCCACAAGTCGATGCGGCCGTCCTTGTCCGCATCGACGGCATAGCGCCTGAAGGTCGAGGGCATGAACTGCGGTGCGCCCATGGCGCCGGCGTACGAGCCCATGGCGGTGAGCGGATCGACGGCCGCCTCGCGCGTCAGCAGGAAGAACTGTTCCAGCTCGCCCTGGAAATATTTGGCGCGCGCAGGGTAGTCGAACGCCAGGGTGCACAGCGCGTCGAGCACGCGGTAGCGGCCGGTGAGGCGCCCATAATAGGTTTCCACGCCCAGGATGCCCACCAGATATTCGGGCGCAACTCCGGCGACGGCGCTGGCGCGATCGAGTTCATCGCGATGCGCCGTCCAGAATTCCACGCCCTCGCGGATGCGCTTTTCGGTGAGGAAGGTGGCGCGGTATTCATACCAGAGCTTGGCCTTCTCCGCGGGCCGCTCCATCGCGTCGAGGATGGAGGACTGGCTCTGCGCCGCCCCCAGCCAGGCGCGCAGCCGGTCCGCGTCGAAGGCATGGGCCTCGATCATGTGCGTGATGAAGCTCCTGACCTCGGGGCGCTCCACATCGAGCGCCGCAGCCGGTGCGGTGCCGGCAACGGCGAGCACCACCGCGAGCAGCAGAACGGTGCGCACGTCAGGACCCGATGAGCTTGCGGTGGGAGTGCAGCGACATGAGTATGCCGAAGCCGGCGAGCAGCGTGACCATGGAGGTGCCGCCGTAGCTGATCAGGGGCAGCGGCACGCCCACCACCGGCAATATGCCGCTCACCATGCCGGAATTGACGAACACGTACACGAAGAATCCGAGGGCGATCGCCCCGCCGGTCAGACGCGCGAAGGTGTCCTGGCCCTGCATGGCCATATACAGCGCCCGCGCGATCACGAAACCGTACAGCGCCAGCACCAGCAGCTGGCCGAGCAGGCCGAACTCCTCGCCGATGACCGCGAATATGAAATCGGTGGATCGCTCCGGCAGGAACTCGAGCTGCGCCTGGCTGCCGTTCATGTAGCCCTTGCCGAACACGCCTCCGGAGCCGATCGCGATCTGGGATTGGATGATGTGGTAGCCCGCGCCGAGCGGGTCGCTCTGCGGATTAAGGAACATGAGCACGCGCTGGCGCTGATAGTCGTGCACGAAATGCCACGCGGCCCACGCGGCGGCGCCGAGCAGCGGAATCGAAATCAGCATGATGCGGACCGCCAGGCCCGCGAGCAGCATCACGATGAGCCCCGATGCCGCGATCAGCAGCGCCGTGCCGAGGTCCGGCTGGATGACGACCAGAGCGGTCGGAATCGCGATCAGCAGCGCCATCATCGACAGGTCCCTGAAGTTCGGCGGCAGCGGCCGCTCCTGCATGTACCAGGCGCACATCATGGGCACGGCCAGCTTCATGATCTCGGAAGGCTGGAAGCGGATTAACCCGAGGTCGAGCCAGCGCTGCGCGCCCTTGCCGATGTGCCCGGTCACATCGACGACGATGATCAAAAGCACCCCGATGAGGTACGCAAAGGGCGACAGGATGCGCAGATACTGCGGCGTCGCGAACTTGGCGATGGCTATCAGCGCGGTCACCGCGACCGCGATGTTCATCAGATGATGCTCGACCATCCTGAGGTTCTGCCCGGATGCGCTGTAGACCACCAGCACGCCGATCGACACGATGAGTGCCAGCACGCCGGTGAGCGGTCCGTCGAGGCCGAGGGCGCGCAGGGTGCGGCCGCCGGCGGTCAGGGTGCGGCGGGTGCGCGAGGGTGAGAACTCATCGTAGATCACGGCGTTCCGACCTGCGAGGCCGGCCTGTCCGGCAACAGGTAGGCGTCGAACAGCTTGCGCGCAATGGGCGCCGCGGTGCTGGCCCCGTGCCTGCCGTTTTCGACAAACACCGCCACCGCCAGCCGCGGATCCTCCGCGGGGGCGAAGGAGACGAACAGCGCGTGATCCAGCATGCGCTCGGACAGCTCCTTCTCGTTGTATTTCTCGTTCTGCCCGATGGTGAACACCTGCGCCGATCCGGTCTTGCCGGCGACCTTGTAGGGAGTGCCGATCATCTCCCGGCCGGCGGTGCCGCCCGGCGCCGTGACCTCCTCCATGCCCTCGATGATCACGTTCCATTCATCGGCGGTGACCTCGGACACCGTCTTCTCCGGCACCGCGGCACGCCGCGTCACGAGATTCGAGCCCGGCGCCCGCACGCCCGTCACCAGCCGCGGCTTGAAGCTGCGGCCGCGCGCGGCCATCACGGCGGTGGCATGCGCGAGCTGCAGCGGGGTGGCCAGCATGTAGCCCTGGCCGATGCCGACGCTGATGGTCTCACCTGCGAACCACACCTGATCGGCGGCGCGCTTGTAGGTACGCCGCTTCCATTCGGCTGAGGGCATCAGTCCGGGCTTCTCGCCCGGAATGTCGATGCCGGTGGCGTCGCCGAAGCCGAAGGCGCTCATGAACTCGTGCATGCGGTCGATACCGAGCCTCTCCGCCACGTTGTAGAAGTACACGTCGCAGGACTGCGCGATCGCGCCGCGCATGGAGATCAGGCCGTGGCCGGTCTTCTTCCAGTCCCGGAAAAGATGCGTGCTGCCGGGCAGTGTGAAATACCCCGGACAAAATATCGTCCGCTCCGGCGTCATGACGCCGTACCGCAACGCCGCCAGTGCGTAGAACGGTTTCACGGTGGAGCCCGGCGGATAGGCGCCGCGCAGGGCGCGGTTGATGAGCGGCTTGTCGGCGTCGTTCTGCAGTTCGTCGTACTGCTTGTTCGACAGGCCGCGCGCAAAGCCGTTCGGGTCGAATTCCGGCGTGCTGGCGAGGGCTATCACATCGCCCGAGCGCGGATCGATCGCCACCACCGCGCCGCGCAGACCCGCGAGTCCTTCCTCGGCGGCGCGCTGCACGCGCGCGTCGATACTCAGGATCAAATCGGCGCCTGCCACCGGCTGCTGGGTCTCGAGCTTGGGCGTGAAGGCACCCTGACGCAGCACCGGACGGCCCGCGGCGTTCACCAGCACCTCGCGATAGCCGGCGGTGCCGTGCAACTCTTCCTCGTACGCGCCCTCGACGCCCAGTTTCCCGATTAGGGTCGTGCCGGCGTAATCGGTCGCGTCGATGCGTTTGAGATCCTGCTCGCTGATCGCCGCCACGTAACCGAGGGCATGCACCGCGAAAGCGCCCAGCGGATAATGGCGCGACAGCCGCGCGCGTATGTCGATGCCGGTGAATTCGTGGCGATGCACGGCGAAACGCGCCATTTCCTCATCGTTCAGCTGCAGCTTGATGGGCACGCTCTCGTACACGTGATGCGAGAGCAGCGTGCGCCTGATCGCACCGATCTCCTCGGCATCCAGCAGGCCGATGTCGACCAGACGTGCGAGGCTGGCATCCACCTGCGCCTGCGGGCCCACCTGTTCGCGCACCAATTCGAGCTGGAATGCGGGCAGGTTCTCGGCCAGCACCACCCCGTTGCGGTCGAGAATCAGTCCGCGGCTCGGGGGTATCGGATCGATACGAACCCGGTTTCCCTGCGAGAGCTCGGCATAGTAGTCATGGCGCAGCACCTGCAGATAGAAGAGGCGGGAGGCGACCGCCAGCAGCAGCGCCGCGACGATCGCGCCCGCGACGATGCTGCGCGTCGTGAAGATGCGCTGCTCGCCCCAGTGATCCTTGATGCGTACGCGATCCAGCAACGTCAGGTCCTGCGCGTCAGCGCTCGTGCAATCGGGAGAGTGTACGCGCAAGCAGCGGCCAGATCAGCGCCCCGGTGATCGGCGCGAGCCAGCGCCCGAAGGCGGTCACCGGATTGCCGGTGGCGCCGTCGACCCAGAACAGCACGAACTGATAGGCCGTGAGCAGCGCAAAGACGGTCAAGGACTGCGAAAGCACCGAAAACACGCGCAGCCGCAGCCGCAGGTGCGTGGCCCAGGCGGCCGTCAGCGTCAGGGCGAGCGCGTGCTGGCCGAGGACCACGCCGCCCACCACGTCGAGGGCGAGCCCGGAGAAAAAGGCGAGCGAGAGCCCGCCGGCCTGCGGCTGCTCGATCGACCAGTAGTACACCACCAGCACCAGAAAATCCGGCCGCAGCGGGTCGAGCAGATCCGGCAGCGGCAATATCGCGAGCCCGAGCGCCGCGAGCGCCGACAGCATCACCGGCATGCGGCGCACCCGCGTGTCGCGCATCATGGGGTGGGCGCCTTCGCGGCCGGTTTCAGCCACACGAACATCAATTCGCGCGCACGGTCGAGCGCCGCGGCCGGACGCACGTCGACGTCGGCCAGGGATTGGGCGGGATCGCGCTTGACCTCGGACACGGTGCCGACCGGATAGCCGGCCGGAAATCCACCGCCGAGCCCCGAGGTGACCAGCGTATCGCCCTTGAGTACGTCCGCGCTGGTGGATATGTACGCGAGCTTCAGCCGGTTCATGTCCCCGGTGCCGAGCGCGACCGTGCGAAGGCCGTTGCGGGTGATCTGCACCGGAATGGCGTGGGCCGCATCGCTGATGAGGATGACCTCGCTGGTCAGCTGGCCGACACGCGCCACCTGTCCGAACACCCCGCCGGCATCGAGCACCGCCTGGCCCACGTACACGCCGTCCTGCGCGCCCTTGTCGACGATCACCCGCTCGCGGAAGGCGTCGATGTCCAGATCCATGATGTCGCCGATCAGAAACCGCGCGGCCACATCGGCGGTGTTGTCGCGCAGGCCGCGCAGCCGGCGGTTCTCCGCCTCGAGGGCATCGTAGCGCTGCAGCCGGAATCGCGCGCTGCGCAGATCCTCGGCGAGTCTGGAATTTTCGGCGCGCAGCGCGTCGCGCGTGCTCAGGATCTCGCGCAGCCACGCCCAGCCCCGGAACGGCGAGGCGACCGCGACCTGCGCCGGATAGGCGACGACCGACAGCACCCTGCGGATCCTGCCGAGCTGATCATAGTGCTTGTCGGCGATGATCAGCCCGAACGCCAGCAGCGAGAACAGTATGCAGCGGAACAGCAGTCCCGTGGGGCGCCCGGATATGTCGGTGCTACGAAATGCGACCATGGGCGGCAGCTTCCCCCGGCGCTCGCATTACTCCAGTCCGAAAATGCCCGGTCCATGCTCCTCGGTCAGCTCGAGGATACGGCCGCCGCCGCGCGCCACACAGGTCAACGGATCATCCGCGATGACGACCGGCAGGCCGGTCTCCTCCATGAGCAGTTTGTCGACGTCGCGCAGCAAAGCGCCGCCGCCGGTGAGCACGATGCCGCGCTCCGCCACGTCGGCGCCGAGTTCCGGAGGCGTCTGTTCGAGCGCCTGCTTGACCGCGCCGACGATGCCCTGCAGGGGCTCCTGCAGCGCCTCGAGGATCTCATTCGAATTAAGCGTGAAGCTGCGCGGCACGCCCTCGGAGAGGTTGCGTCCCTTGACCGAGATCTCGCGCACCTGCTGGCCCGGGTACGCCGAGCCGATCTCGAGCTTGATGCGCTCGGCGGTCGCCTCGCCGATCAGGATGCCGTAGTTGCGCCGCACGTAATTGGTGATGGCCTCGTCGAATTTGTCGCCACCGATGCGCACGCTCGCCGCATAGACGATGCCGTTCAGGGAGATCACCGCCACCTCCGAGGTGCCGCCGCCGATGTCGAGCACCATGGAGCCGCGCGCCTCCTGTACCGGTAGACCCGCGCCCACCGCGGCCGCCATCGGTTCGGGCACGATGTCGACGCTGCGCGCGCCGGCGCCCTCGGCCGATTCCTTGATGGCACGGCGCTCGACCTGGGTGGAGCCGAAGGGCACGCAAACCAGCACGCGCGGACTGGGGCTCAAGAAGCGGTTGCCGTGCACCTTCTTGATGAAGTACTGCAGCATCTTCTCCGTGTAGGTGAAGTCGGCGATGACGCCGTCCTTCATCGGCCGCACCGCCGTGATGTGGCCCGGGGTGCGCCCCAGCATGTTCTTCGCCTCGACCCCGACCGCGACGATGATCTTGCCGCCGCGCATCGGTTCGTCCTGCACCGCGACCACCGAGGGCTCGTTGAGCACGATGCCGCGCTCGCGCACGTAGATCAGCGTGTTGGCGGTTCCAAGATCGATTGAGAGGTCATTGGAGAAATAACCTCTAAGGCGTTTGAACATGGGGTGTTTTTCGGGGCGAAACAGGGTGAAAAAAGTTGCGCTAATGTAACAACCGACAGGACTTTCAGCAAGGCAACGTGTATGATCCCAAGACCTGCGGCGCCCTCGTGGCGCGCCTCCGGCAGCCCTATGAGCCTAACCCGTCAAGATGTGGAAAAGATCGCGCACCTGGCGCGACTCTCGATAACCGACGTTGAAATGCCGGTCTACGTCAAGAGCCTGTCGAGCATCGTCGATTTCGTCGCCGAGCTGTCGAAAGCCGCAACCGACTCGGTCGAACCGATGGCACATCCGCTCGCCGGCCAGAGCCAACGGCTGCGCGCGGACACGGTGACCGAGACCGACCTTCACGAAAAATATCAGGCGAACGCGCCGAGTGTGCAGGCGGGCTTGTACGTCGTGCCGCGAGTGATCGAATAGCCGCACGACACGATGCCGCATAATCTTTCCATCGGCGAACTCGCCGAGCGCCTCGCCCGCAAAGAGACATCGAGCACCGAACTGACGCGCCACTTCCTGGCGCGCATCGAGCGGCTGAATCCGCCGCTGAACGCGATCATCACGCTGACCGCCGAGCAAGCCCTGGCGGCCGCCGGCGCCGCCGACCGCCGCCGTGCCGCCGGCGAAAGCGGACCGCTGCTCGGCATACCGCTCATCCACAAGGACATCTTCTGCACGGACGGCGTGCGCACCAGCTGCGGCTCGCGCATGCTGGATAATTTCATTTCGCCCTATGACGCCACGGTGGTGGCACGCCTGAAGTCCGCGGGTGCGGTCATGCTGGGCAAGGCCAACATGGATGAATTCGCCATGGGCTCATCGAACGAGACCAGCTGGTACGGGCCGGTGCGAAATCCGTGGAACACCGCCAAGGTGCCCGGCGGATCCTCCGGCGGATCGGCGGCGGCCACGGCCGCGCGCCTCGCGCCGTTCGCCACCGGCACCGACACGGGCGGTTCGATCCGCCAGCCGGCGGCGCTCACCGGCGTGACCGGCGTGAAGCCGACCTACGGCCGCGTGTCGCGCTTCGGCATCGTCGCCTTCGCCTCCAGCCTCGATCAGGCGGGCGTGTTCGCGCGCTCGGCCGCCGACGCGGCCGTCGTGCTCGCGGCCATGGCCGGCTTCGATCCGCTCGACTCGACCAGCGTCGATGCGCCCGTGCCCGACTACGCCGCGGCCCTGGATACGCCGCTCAAGGGCCTGAAAATCGGCCTGCTGCGCGAGTTCTTCGATGGATTGGAGGCGCGCAATGCCGCCCTCATCCACGACGCCATCGCGGTGTATCGCTCGCTCGGCGCCGAGACCCGCGAGGTGAGCCTGCCCAACCTGCCGCTGTCGGTGCCGACCTATTACGTGGTCGCGCCCGCCGAGTGCTCCTCGAACCTGTCGCGCTTCGACGGCGTGCGCTTCGGGCATCGCTGCGCGGCGCCGAAGGACCTGATGGACCTGTACGAGCGATCGCGCGGCGAGGGATTCGGCGCGGAGGTCAAGCGGCGCATCATGACCGGCACCTATGTGCTGTCGGCCGGCTACTTCGACGCGTACTACCTGAAGGCGCAGAAGGTGCGCCGTCTGATCACCGATGATTTTCGCGCCGCGTTCGAGCAGGTGGATCTGCTGATCGGACCGACCACACCGACGCCGGCCTTCGACATCGGTGCAAAGATCGACGATCCGATCACCATGTACCTGAACGACATCTACACCATCGGCGCCAATCTCGCCGGATTGCCCGGGCTGTCCATGCCGTGCGGCTTCGTGGACGATCTGCCCATGGGCCTGCAGCTGATCGGGCCGCATTTTGCCGAAAGCCGGCTGCTGAACGCCGCACACCGCTTTCAACTGGCGACTGATTGGCACCGCCGCGCGCCGCGGGGCTACCAATGACGGGGGTGGATTGGGAGGTCGTCATCGGGCTCGAGATCCATGCGCAGCTCGCCACCCGCTCGAAGATCTTCTCCGGCGCCTCGACGGCCTACGGTGCGCCGCCCAACACGCAGGCGAGCCTGGTCGATCTGGCGTATCCCGGCGTGCTGCCGGTGCTGAACGCCGAGGCCGTGCGCATGGCGGTGAAATTCGGCTTAGGCGTGGGCGCCGCCGTGGCGCACCGCTCGGTGTTCGCGCGCAAGAACTACTTCTATCCGGATCTGCCCAAGGGTTATCAGATCAGCCAGTACGAGCACCCCGTCGTGGGCCGCGGCTCGCTCAGGATCGTGCTCGAGGACGGCAGCGAGAAAATCATCGGCATCACGCGCGCCCATCTGGAGGAGGATGCGGGCAAGTCCCTGCACGAGGGACTCGCGCACGCGAGCGGGATCGATCTGAACCGCGCCGGCACGCCCTTGCTCGAAATCGTTTCCGAACCGGACATGCGCTCCGCCCGCGAGGCGGTGGCATACATGAAGAAGATCCATACCCTGGTGCGTTATCTGGAGATCTGCGACGGCAACATGCAGGAGGGCTCGTTCCGCTGCGACGCCAACGTCTCGGTGCGCCCGCGCGGCAGCGACAAGTTCGGCACGCGCGCCGAAATCAAGAATCTGAATTCCTTCAGATTCGTCGAAAAGGCGGTGCAGTATGAGGTGGCGCGCCAGATCGAACTGCTGGAGAGCGGCGGCAAGGTGATTCAGGAAACGCGGCTGTACGATTCCGACCGCAACGAGACCCGTCCGATGCGCTCCAAGGAGGAGGCGAACGACTACCGGTATTTCCCCGATCCGGACCTGTTGCCGCTCGAGATCGACGATTCGTTCATCCGCGCGGTGCGCGCGACCCTGCCTGAATTGCCCGATGACAAGGCGACGCGTTTCGCGCGCGATTTCGGCCTCTCGGCCTACGATGCCGGCGTGCTGAGCGCGAGCCGGGAACTCGGCAATTATTTCGAGGCCGTGGTCGCGGCAACCGGAACCCCGCATGCCAAGCTCGCGGCCAACTGGATCATGGGCGAGCTGTCCGGCGCCCTGAACCGCGACGCCGTGGAGATCACGGCGGCCAAGGTGGGTCCGAAGGAATTGAGCGGCCTTTTGGCACGGATCAACGACGGCACGATTTCCGGCAAGATCGGCAAAGAGGTGTTCGAGGCGATGTGGTCCACGGGCGCGGCGGCCGATGCCATCATCGAATCGAAGGGGCTGAAGCAGATCACCGATGCCGGCGCCATCGAGGCGGTGATCGACGCGGTGATCGCCGCGAATCCGCGCCAGCTCGCCGATTACCGCGCAGGCAAGGACAAGCTGTTCGGATTCTTCGTCGGCCAGGTCATGAAGGCGACCGGCGGAAAGGCCAACCCGGCGCAGCTCAACGAACTGCTCAAGGCCAGGCTGGGCGCCGCCGATGCATGATCGCGACTGCCTGCATCGGTTCATGTTCGAGCACTTTCCGATCCGCGGGCACCTGGTGCACCTGGATTCGGCCTGGCACGCGCTGATCGAGCACCATGACTATCCCGCACTGATCCGCGACATCCTCGGCGAAACCGTGGCCGCGTCGCTGCTGCTGGCGGGCACCATCAAATTTGACGGCGTGTTGTCCCTGCAGCTGCAGGGCGACGGGCCCGTGCAGCTGATGCTGGCGCAATGCACCAGCGGACTCGGCGTGCGCGGTCTGGCGCGCCATCGTGCGGGCTCCTCGCCGGCCGGTGGAATCGGCGATCTGATGGGGGCGGGGAATCTGACGGTCACCCTCGAGACCGACGATGGCACGCAGCGCTACCAGGGCATCGTGCCCATCACCGGCCGGCGTCTGGCCGAGTCGCTGCAGATCTACTTCGAGAATTCCGAGCAGCTGCCGACGCGGCTGTGGTTGCATGCCGATGCGCGCGGCGCCTCCGGCATGCTGCTGCAGCGGCTGCCGGGGCCGGCGTCGGAAGCCGCCGACCCGGCCGCGATCGATGATGCCTGGCGGCGGGTGCAGCTGATCGGCGAGACCCTCACCGCCCCGGAGCTGTCGACGCTCGCCGATGCGGAAATCCTGCACCGGCTGTTCAATGAGGACGACCTGCGGCTGTTCGAACCCTCGCCGGTCTATTTCCGCTGCCGCTGCTCGCGTGAACGGGTGAGCGGCATGCTGCAGGGGCTGGGGGCTGCCGAAACCCGCTCGGTGCTGGCGGAGCGCGGCGAGGTCGAGGTGCGCTGCGATTTCTGCAATCGCGCCTATGTCTTCGATGCGGTGGACGTCGAACAGCTGTTCAAGGCGGCGGTGGCTGGCGGCAGCTCGGTGCATTGACGGTGTGCCGCTGACAGCGGGCGTCGGACATCGCTTATAATGGCCCGCAAAGCCACAAGAGGCCGAACCGATGCGCCTGCATAGACTCCATCAGAATCCCGTCTCCTGCCTCGCCGTTCTCGGGCTGTGCCTGGGCCCGGCGGCTTGGGCACAAGCCGCGAGCGCCGCCCGCGGCTGCGCGAACGATGACACCGGCCTGACGCTGCCCGCCGGCTTTTGCGCCAGCGTGTTCGCGGACGGCATCGGCCACGCGCGTCACCTGGTGATGGCGCCGAACGGCGTGCTGTACGTCAATACCTGGTCCGGGCGCTACTACGGCAATGACATGCCGCATGCCGGCGGATTCCTGGTTGCCCTGCAAGATACGACCGGCGCCGGCCGGGCGAACGTCATCGAACGGTTCGGGGAGACCGTGCAAAGCGGCGGCGCCGGGGGCACCGGCATCGGCTACTACCAGGATGCGCTGTACGCGGAACTCAACGACAAGATCCTGCGCTATCCCTTGAGCGCCGGCTCCATCATTCCGGGTGCCGCCGAGACCGTCGTGTCGGGCCTGCCGTTGACGGGTGATCATCCCATGCATCCGTTCGCCATCGACGCCGACGGATCCTTGTATGTCGATGTCGCCACCGCGACCAATGCCTGCCAGCGCGAGAATCGCACCCTCAAATCGCCGGGCCTGGAGCCATGCACCGAACTCGAGACCCGCGGCGGCATCTGGCGCTATGACGCGAACAAGACCAACCAGGTGTTCTCCCCGGCCGGGCGCTTCGCCACCGGCATCCGCAATGCCGAAGGCTACGGCGTGGATCTGGCCGAGCATCGCATCTACTTCACCCAGCACGGACGCGACCAGCTGCACATGAACTGGCCGGATCTGTACAAGGCGGACCAGGAAGCCACGCTGCCGTCGGAGGAGTTGCTGCTGCTGACCCGGGACGGCGATTACGGCTGGCCACGCTGCTATTTCGATCCCTTCCGCCACAAGCTCGTCCTCGCCCCGGAATACGGCGGCGACGGCAAGAAGTCCGGCCCGTGCGCGCAGAAGATCGCGCCCGTAGCGGCATTCCCCGCGCATTGGGCGCCGAACGGCATGGTGTTCTACGACAAGGTGCAATTTCCGGCGCACTACCGCAACGGCGTGTTCATCGCGTTTCACGGCTCGTGGGACCGCTCGCCCTATGCGCAGTCCGGCTACAACGTCGTGTTTCAGGGATTGGCGGGCAAGGCCGCCGGCAGATGCGAGATTTTCGCCGACGGATTCGCCGGCCGGGTCAGATCGCCGGAACAGGCCTGGCATCGTCCGGACGGTCTGGCGGTCGGAGCGGACGGCGCCTTGTATGTCTCGGATGACGTGCGCGGACGGATCTATCGCATCGTGTACCAGGGCGGCGGCGGCGCCGCGAAAACCACGCCCTGTCCGAGCCTCCTCGCGGCGCCCAGGAAGGTGCGCATCGCGAAATCCGCCGCTGCGGGTGGCACCGGCGCCGCGCCCGCCACCGCGGATCTGCCGGTGCCAAACGGCGCTAGTCGCGAGATGCTGATGCAGGGCGATCGCATTTATCACGGCGAGCTGGCCGGAGCGACGTGTGCGGGCTGTCACGGTGCGAATGGGGCCGGCGGGCCGCTCGGCCCGAATCTCACGGATGCCGAGTGGCTGTGGAGCGATGGCAGCATGCGCGGAATCGCCATGACCATCCGCAACGGGGTCATGCAGCCCAAGAAATATCGCTCACCCATGCCGCCGATGGGCGGCGCGCAATTGACTCCCGAGCAGGTGTCGGCGGTCGCCGCCTATGTGTGGGGCCTCGCGCACCGTTGAGCGCGGCGGAAAATGAGCACTTGAGACACTAACGGCCTGGGGCGAGCGATGTGATTTTTCCGGTGTGCATGCATCGGGAATCGAAGCGGCGGGCCCCGGATTGCCCGCTCACCGAGCGTCTATCTTGACTGGAGCGCTGCGTGGGCTGTCGCCGCGGCGGCGGTCGTCGGGATTTTCCTGATTTTTATTGGACCGGGGCTGGAGTGATGGGAGCATTCATCCGCAGCCAGCGTGCAGCCAGCGACGGGATCAACAGCAGGCTCACCAGAGTCGATGAGACCAGGCCGCCGAGGATCACGACGGCCATGGGTCCTTCGATTTCATGGCCCGGCTGATTCAGCTGCAGGGCAACCGGCAGCAGGGCGAGTGCGGTGAGCAGGGCGGTGAGCAGCACCGGCGTCAGGCGTTCCTCGGCGCCGCGCAGCGCGGTCGCAAGGTTCCAGGGCTGGCCCTCTTCGTGTACCAGATGGTCGTAGTGCGAGACCAGCAAAATGGTGTTGCGCGCCGCCATGCCGAACAAGGCCACGAAACCGACCATCGAACCGAGGGTCAGAGTGCCGCCCGTGAGCGCCACCGCGACGCCGCCGCCAATCAGAGTGCTCGGCATCACCAGCAGTACCAGCAGCACGTGGCGCCATTCGCCGAAGGCGAGCCCGAGCAGCAGCACGATCAGCACGAATGCCGCGGCGGAATTCAGCAGCAGTTCATTGGCGGCCGACTGCTGGGCCTCGGCCACACCGGCGTAGCGCAGGAAGATGCCGGGCGGCAGCGCCACCCGGGCCTCGATGGCGCGGCGCGCGGCGGCCGCATAGGCCGACTGATCGCCACCGGTGGTGGTCGCAACCACGATCTGGCGCCGCAGCCCGTCCTGGTGGTCGATCAGGCTGCGCTCGAGCACCCGCTTCAGGGTTGCGACGCGCGACAGCGGGACGAGCGAGCCGTCGCGGCCGCGAAGCGTCAGGTTCTCGAGGGTCTGCGGATCGCCGCCGGCGCCGCGCAGCCGCACCACCACGGGCACGCTGCGGTCCGCCAGGTTCAGCTGTGCGGCCGCGCGTCCGTGGAAGGCGGCGTTCACGGCCTCGAGCACATCAGCCGCCTGCAGACCCTGGCCGGCGAGCGCGTCCGCCAGCAGCGTGATCTCAAGCTCCACCTGGCGCGGCGGCACCGACAGCCGCACGTCGCGGCTGCCCGGCACTGTGCGCAGCACCTCGACGATCTGCGCACCCACCCGGTCGTCGGCATCGAGGTCCGAGCCGATGATGCTGATCGAGAACGGCGCGGACTCTCCGGACAGGGTCTCGCCGATGCGTTCGGCGAGCACGGAATTGATCTCGATCAGCTCGTTCGGAAATCGGTCGAAGACCCGGCGGATCGCCGCGTCGATCTCGCCGGCTCCATGGTGCAGCTGCGGGTCGATCTGCACCTCGAATTCGCTCTTGTTGGGGGCGTCGGGATCCTGGCCGTTCTCGGCGCGGCCGATCTGCTCGGCGACGCTCTTGACGCCGGGGATGGCCGCCAGATCGCGACTGATGCGCTGCCCGACGCGCGCGGTTTCCTCGATGGACACCCCCGGTCTCAGGGAGGCGTGGGCGATCAGGTAGTTCTCGCGAAAATCGGGCAGCAGCCGCGCACCGAGCAGCGGCAGACACACGAGGCCGGCGATGCCGGAGCCGATCAGGATCGCGAGCGCGGTACGGGGACGCACCTCGAGCCAGCCGATGACGCGCAGCTGCCCGCCCTTCAGCCGCCGCAGAAAGCCCGCTTCGGGTCTGGGCCGGTGCGTCGCCATGGCGAGCATGCACAGCGCCGGAGTGGCACTCATCGCCACCAGCAGCGACAGGCCGATGGCCACCAGAAAAGCGATCGACAAGGGCCGGAAGAACGCGCCCTGCAATCCGGACATCAGCAGTATCGGCAGAAACGCCACGGCCACCGCGGCGGTGGCGTAGAACACCGGACGGCGCACTTCCAGCGAGGCGGCGGTGAACAATTCGCGCAATTCGGATTGGACGCCGGCACCGCGCCGCCGGCGCAGGATGTTCTCCACATCGATCACCGCGTCGTCGACCACCACGCCGAGCGCCACCACCAGTCCGCCGAGCGTCATGGTGTTGAGGCTGAGTCCGAACGCGTGCAGTATCCACACCGTCGCGAGCAAGGTGAGCGGTATGGCGCTGAAGGACACCAGGGCGCCGCGCCAGTCGCGCAGCGTGACGAGCAGCAACGCGACCACGAGCAGCGCGCCGATCAGCAGCGAATTGCGCAGCTTCTCGATGGCGCTTTCGATGAAACTCGCCGGCCGCAGCAGTCCGGGGTGATACTGAACGCCCTGTTTGGCGAGCGCGGCGGCGAGCGTGTCCAGCCGCTGTTCCAGCGCGCGCGTCACCTCGAGCGTGTTGGCGCCGAATTGCGTCGAGGTCTCGATCAAGATCCCGCGCCGGGCGCCGATCAGCGCATCGCCGAAGCGCGGCTGCGCGCCGTCGCGGATCAGCGCCAGATCGCCGATCCGCAGCGGCAGCCCGTTGCGGGTGGCGACCATGGCCGCGGCCAGCTCGGCCGTGGTGGCCCCCGGCGTGCGTGCGCGAATCACGACGCGCTGGGTGGCGGTCTCGATGAAGCCGCCGCCGATCGATGCGGTCGCGCGTTTCGCCGCGGCTACGATGTCCTCGAGCGCGACCTCGTTGGCGGCGAGTTTGGCCGGATCCGCCTCGATCTGCCATTCGCGCTCGTCGCCGCCGAGAATCTGTGCCTGGGCGACGCCGGGAACCGCCAGGATCTGCGGCTTGACGGTCCATTCGATCAGATCGCGCAGTTCCAGCGGCGAGAGCCGCTCACTGGTGTAGCCGAAGTGCACCAGATATTCCATCGAGGAACTCAGCGGCGAGAGCAGCGGTGCACGCACGCCCTCGGGCACCAGACCTGCGAACTCCGCCAGGCGTTCGGTGACCACCTGGCGCTGCCGGTAGGGATCCCCGCTCCGGTCGAAGACGATCTGGATGGCCGAGAGGCCCTGGCTGGAGGTCGAGCGCAGCGCCTTGATGTTTTCGGTACCGGCCAGGAGCGATTCGAGCGGGCGGGTCACCAAGGCTTCGACCTGGGTGGCATCGAGCCCGGGCGCCTCGGTCTGCAGCAGCACGTGCGGCGGCGCGAAATCCGGAAACACATCGAAGCGCACCACCGTGAGCGAGGCCGCGCCGATGAGGCCGATCAGGCAGGCGAGCGCGGTGACGATTCGCGGATTGGCGAGCGAGGCGCGGACGATGACGGCCAGCATCGTTTTCCTCAGTCGTCGTCGTCGACGACGCGACCGCGCAGCCCCTCGAGCGACCACAGCACCCCGGCCCCGGCGACCACGATGTCGTCGTCATCATCGACGCCTTGCAGCAGCCATTGCCCGCCATGCGGCAGCAGCAGCTTGACGTTCACCCGCACGTAGCGCAGCTTCTCCTTCGGTTTGGCGCGGAGCTGCTTGAACACATAGGCGCCCACCTCATCGAACAGCAGGGCATCGCGCGGCAGCAGGAAGCCGGAGCGCTCGGCCATCTCGAGCGACACCGGCACGCGTGCGCCGGCGCCGAGACCCGCGGGCGGCCTGGCAAGGCCGAGCAGCACCCCGGCGCTCTGGGTGGCGTCGCTTTGGCGGAGCACGCCGAGCACCTGTGCGGAGACCTTCAGGCCATCCACGTCCAGCTGCGCCCGGGCGGGTGCGGCCGGCAGCGTGTGGCGGCCGGCCACACCGGCGCGCAGCAACAGGCTCCGTCCGCTCGCGACCGCCGCGAGCAGCCGTTCGCGGCGCGCGCGCGGCAATCGCTGCAGCGGCGCCCAGCGCTGGGTGAAGCGGGCCGCGGCGAGACGCCATTGCGCAAGCGCCCGGGCCTCCTCGGCCCTGGCGGCTTCAAGCATTTTCAAGGACGCGCCGGCGCCGTTCTCGTACAGGCCCGTAAGACGCAGCACCTCGGTGCGCGTCGCGCGGGCGGCGGCATCGGCGGCCGCGAGATCACCGCTGTCGGCCACCAGGCTCTCGGGATCCAGGACCAGACCCAATCCCTCGAACTGCTCGCCGACCCGGGCCGCCACCGGATGGGCGAGCGCGATGCCCACCGCCTGTTGCTGCTCCACCGTAAGACTGAGTCCGGAGGCCGCCTGGGCGGCGTCCGCCGGTTTGTCGTCATCATCGTCCGCCCAGGCATCGGGCATCCAAGCCAGCGCCGGTGCCAGCGTCAGCGCCAGACAGGCGACCCGCGCGACGAATCGGCGCGCGGTGATCATGAGCCGGGCACCGGCGGTCGGGCGGCGCGCAACAGGGAGAGCTCCGGACCGGACAGCGGCATGTGCAGCGCGTCCTCGAGCTGATTGCGCGCGCGCTGCAGCTGCCCGCGGGTCCGCAGCAACTCCAGTTCGGCACGAATCGCGACGATGTCCGCGGCCAGCGACTCTTCGAGGCCCGTGTCGCCCAGGCGCAGGGCGAGTGCGTGGTGCGCGACGTCGCGGCGCGCGGCCTGAAGCTCCTGCTCTGCCACCGCCGCGGCGTCGCGCAGCCGGCCCTCGGCGCGCTCGGCGGCGCTGATCTGCCCGATGATATCCGCCTGCAGCGCGAGCATGCGCCGGCCGGCCAGCTCGCGCGCCGCGCGCGCCTCGGCGATTTCGCCCCGGTTGCCATCGATCGGCAGGGTGAATCCCAGATCGAACGGCCACTTGGCGATGCCATGGTCCCAGTAATAACCCGGCTCGACATCGATGCGCGGGTACTGGCGCGACACCGCGAGCTTAAGTTCGGTCTCGGCGAGGCCGTACTCGCCGATCGCCTCCGCCAGATCGCTGCGCGACAGCAGCGCCCGTTCGCGCTCGCGGCCGTCCGACGCGTCGAGCGGCGGCGGCTCCCCCCAGTCGGGCCAGTTCAGGCTCAAGCCCTGCACCGCGGCCGGCGCTACCCCCAGAGCCCTGGCGGCCGCCGCCTGCGCGGTGGACAGATCGATGAGCGCCTGGACGTGCTGCTGCTCGATGTCGAGCCGCGCCGTTTCCACCGGCACGATCGCCGCGGGGGCATCTTCTCCCGCAGCGATGCGCCGCTGCTCGAGCTCCTGCAGCCGTTCTTGGTCAGCCGCGAGCCGATCCAGCAAGTCGAGGCGGCGGCGGACGCCCTCCCAGCCCGAGAGCGCTTCCGTCAAGTCCCGCCGCACCGCCCAGGTCTGCTCCAGGTAGTGCCAGCGGCTGTTGGCCGACTCGATGCGCGCCAGCCGCTGTGCGACGGAACGCTCGGTCGGGCGCAGCGGCAGGTCGAGGCCGATACCATACAGCCAGGGGCGGGCTTCCTGGCGCGCATACTCGGATTGCAGAGTGACTCCCGGGTTCGTCGGGCGCGCGGCGGCGAGTTCATGCGCCAGCGCCTGGTCAATCTGCGCCTGGACGGTGGCGAGTTCCGGGTTTCGCAGCAGCGCGGCCGCCAGCAGCTCATCTCGGTCCCAACGGTCCAGCGGCCAATTGCGCAGGTCGCGCGCCAGCACGCGTTGTAGTTCCAACCGCAGTCGCGGGTCGTCGAGGCGCCGCGCCGCGAACGCCGCGGCGCTCGCCGGCGGCGCCAGCGGCGATTCCTGGTAGTGCACGCAGCCCGGCAGCATGCCGAGTATGCACCAGGCGGCTGCCCCGCCTGCGCGCCTGCCGACTTGCCGCCGTGTCATCGCCACCCTTGGGTTTCACCGTTGCTCCAACCATCTAATGTTAAATGGCTTGCGTCGGCGATTTCGCGACCCGGGTCTCAGTAACACATTTCAAGACCGACAACCGTTGACCTGAATAGGAATACGAATTATTCTCATTTGCACATCGGAAATGGCATGGGCCGGGGCGGCCGATGAACGGGAGTGCCAATCGACATGCAAATGCGGAATGTCCGTCTCGGGTTTATCGCGTGTGTGGCCGCGGCGGCGTGTGGCACCGGCGATGCGGCGCTCGCGGCACCGCCGCCGATTTCCGTCCCGCTCAGTTCGGAGCAATCGGCCGGCATGCCGGCGAGCGACCTGGACAGCTTCCTCAGCCAATTGAAGCGCAGCAATTTCCTGCTCGGCGACATGTTCGGCCTGCGCACCTTCTTGAGCCGCTATGGCATTTCGTTCGCGGTGCAGGAGACCAGCGAGGTGCTGGGCAACGCCAGCGGCGGCATCCGCCGCACGGCCGAATACGACGGACTGACGCAGGCCATCCTGCAACTGGACACCAAACGGGCCTTCGGCTGGTACGGCGGCCTGTTCAACGTGAGCGCACTCAACATTCACGGCAAGAATTTCAGCGCCGATGACCTGGGCACCCTACAAACCGCGAGCGGCATCGAGGCGGATCGGGCCACGCGCCTGTGGGAGATCTGGTATCAGCAGAAATTTCTGCTCGAGGACCGCCTCGACGTAAAGATCGGCCAGCTGAGCGCCGACCAGGAGTTCATCGTGAGCACCAATGCCGCTTATTTCGTGAACACGATGTTCGGTTGGCCGGCGCTGCCCTCTTATGATCTGCCGGGCGGCGGACCCGCCTATCCGCTGTCCGCGCCCGCCGTGCGCGTGCGCCTGCGGCCCATCGATTCGGTCAATATTCTGGTCGGCCTCTTCAGCGGCAGTCCCGTGACCAGCGAGGCCGGCGATCCACAGCGCCAGAACGCCTCCGGCAGCAGTTTTCCGCTGCACCAGGGCAGACTCCTATTCACCGAACTGCAATACGCCTACCCGTCGCTCGGCAGCATGGTGTATCCCGGCGCATCCGCGCCGCTGGCGCGCACCTTCAAGATCGGCGCCTGGTTTGATTCCGAGCCGTTTGCCGACCAGCGCTACGACACCAACGGCCTATCGCTGGCGAGTCCCGCGAGCAACGCCACGCCGGCAAATCACCATGGCGACTGGTCGCTTTACGCGGTGGCGGATCAGATGCTGTGGAGAAATGCAGATGACCCGAACAACACCCTCAATGCCTTCGGCCGCGTCATGGACGCGCCGCAGGCGGACCGCAATCTCATCAGCGTCAGCATGAACGCGGGCCTCGTGTATCACGAGCCGTTCCGCTATCGGTCCGACGACACGTTGGGGGTCGGCATGGGAAATGCGCGCCTCAGCAGCGCCGTGGCGGGCTACGACAGCGATGCGTCGAGATTCGCCGCCGCCGCCAATCCCGGCAGCTACAACCCGGTCCAGTCCGCGGAGACCTATGTCGAGGTGACGTATCAGTACCAGGTGCGTCCCTGGTGTCAGCTGCAGCCCGATTTGCAGTACGTATTCAATCCGGGCGGCGGGATCATCGACCCGGCCTCGCCCGCGCGGCGCATCCAGAACGAACTGGTGTTCGGCCTGCGCATCAACGTGTTGCTATGAGGACCTGGGAGATGAGGACCTGCGCGATGAACCGATTCGCGAGCCGTGTTCTGCCGGGCCTGGCGCTCGGCCTGGTCTTTGGCGTCGCTTGGGCCGCAGAACCGAAGGGCCTGCTCGAAACAATCCGCCGCCACGAGACCCTGACCTCCTCCGTCGCCGACAACGGCGACCTGAATCCGTATGCCGTGGTGGTGGCGCCGGTGTCGGCGGGCAAGATCCTCAAGGACGATGTGCTGGTGGATAATTTCAACAACATTTCCAATCTGCAGGGCACCGGCACCACCATCATCGACTACCGGCCCTCGACCAAGCAGACCACGCTGTTCGCGAAGCTGCCGCAGAAGCTCGCCGAATGTCCGGGCGGCGTCGGGTTGACCACTGCGATGACCATGCTCAAATCCGGCTGGATCCTCGTCGGCAGCGCGCCGAGCACCGACGGCACGACGGCGACCAAGGGCGATGGCTGCATCATCGTGCTGGATGCCAACGGCCAGATGGTTGCGGCCTGGTCCGGTCCCACCATCAACGATCCTTGGGGCAACATGGCGGTGCTCGACGACGGCTCGAGCGCCACGCTGTTCATCAGCATGGCGGGATTCGGTCTGCCGGGTCCCGACAAGCTCGACCCCGCAACCGGCTTTCCGGTGCGCCTGCACCAGGCCACGGTGCTGCGGCTGAATTTGCGCATCGACGCCGGCAAGTCGCCGCAAATCGCCGCTCAAACGGTGGTCGCGGACGGCTTCTCGCAGCGCGCCGATCGCGATAATTTTCTGCTGGGCCCGACCGGACTTGCGCTGGGTGCGGACGGTACCTTGTACGTCACCGACGGCCTCGATAATCTGATCGTCGCCATCCCCGATGCGCTCACGCGCACCACCAGCGCCGGTACCGGCCGGGTGGTCACCCAGGGCGGCCTGTTGAGCTGGCCGCTCGCCATGCTCTACACACCCGCCGGCCATCTGCTGGTCTGCAACGGCAAAGATGGACAGGTCGTGGAAATCGATCCGGTCGCAGGCAAGCAGATCTACAGCCAATGGATCGATTCGGATCAGGCGCAATCACCGCCCGGCAACGGCGATCTGTTCGGCATTGCGCTGACGCCGGATGGGGAGGGCTTTTACTATGTCGAGGATGACATGAATACCTTGGTGCTCGGCAAGAGGAAATGACGACGTCATGCGCTACAGGAACACCATGAGCGGTGCGGACGATGAGCGGCAAGCAAGCGACCAGCGGCAATCCATGAGCGGCAGCGGCGATGCCGCAGACGAGGATCCCACCATGCCCTCGCGACGCCGCTTCTTCGCCACGGCCGCGGGAGCGGCAGCCGTCACGGCGCTGGGGCCGGGCGCCGCCGCGCTGGCCGCGCCCGCGCGCGATGCCGTGACCTTTTGGGGCAGGAACCAGGGCGGCATCGCCACGGCGCAACAGTCCTATGCCTATGTCGCCGCCTTCGATCTGACCACCGCGAAGCGCGATGAGCTGATCGCCCTGCTGCGCACCTGGACGGCTGCGGCGGCACGCATGGCGGACGGCCAGACCGCCGTCGCCCTCGGCGATGATCCGGCCGCCGAACCGCATGACTCGGGCGAGGCGCTCGGTTTGCCGCCGAGGCGCCTCACCCTCACGTTTGGCTTCGGCCCGTCACTGTTCAGGCAGGACGGCGTCGACCGCTACGGCCTGGCGCCGCGCCGGCCTGAAGCGCTCATCGATCTGCCGCGCTTCAACGGTGACCAACTCGTGCCCGAACGCACCGGTGGCGATCTGTGCATACAGGCCTGTGCCGACGAACCGCAAATCGCCTTTCACGCCGTCCGCCAGCTCGCGCGTCTGACCTATTCGGCGGCGAAGATGCGCTGGGCGCAGGCCGGATTCCTTCCCATCAACAATCAGCAAGAGACGCCGCGCAACCTCATGGGGTTCAAGGACGGCACCCTGAACCCGCCGCTGTCCAGCGCGCCGCTGCTCGAGCGACTGGTGTGGGTGGGGGAGGAGGGCGACTGGATGCAGCATGGCAGCTACATGGTGGTGCGGCCGATCCGCATCGCCCTCGAGCATTGGGATCGGATGAAACTCGGCTTTCAGGAGCAGGTGGTCGGGCGCCACAAGCGCTCGGGCGCACCGCTCGGGAGCCGGCACGAACATGACCCGCTGGATCTCGATGCGAGCGATGCCGACGGCAATCCGCGCATTCCGGAGAACTCGCACGTGCGCCTCGCGGCACCGGCCGCCAACGACGGCGCGCAAGTTCTCAGGCGCGGCTACTCCTACGACAACGGCCTGAGCTTCACCGCCGAACGCTGGCCGCCGTGGCGCCAAGGAATGGAATTCGACGCGGGACTGCTGTTCATCTGCTTCCAGCGCGACCCGCGCACCGGCTTCGTCAAGATTTTCGACAAGATGTCGAAGTTCGACATGATGAATCAGTTCGTCACGCATGTCGGCGGCGGACTGTTCGCCTGCCCGCCGGGCGCCGCGAGCGGCGGCTTCATCGGGCAGTCGCTGCTGGAGGGCGCCTGAAGAGGGAAACCGACCGCCGATCACGCGATGCGATTTGCCACGCGGGGAATCTCCAGTCAGCGATCCTGGCCGCGCCAACCGCCGCCGAGCGCCTTGAACACGGCGATCTGATCCTGAACCAAGGCGGCATCGGCTGCGGCCACCGCGGCGTCCGCCGCCACCCGCGATTGTTCGCTGGTGAGCAGATCCAGATTGCTGAGCGCCCCGGCCAGGAATTGATCGTGCGCCATGTCGAAGGCTAAGCGCAGTTTGTCGCGCGCCTCGCCGAGGGCTTGGCGCTGCGCGAGCGCCGCCCCGTACAGGGCGAGCGCCTGCTCGGTTTCCTTGAGCGCGTTGAGCACCACCGAGTCGAAGGACGCCAGCGCGGCCGCCTGCGCGGCCTTGGCCTGACGCACGCGGGCGCGGGGTCCGGCCATGTTGGGGAACGTCCAGCTGATCGAGGGGCCGATGCCCCAGGTCCGGCCGAGGTTGGTGTCGAGTTCGGACAGTCGCGATGCGGCGCCGCCGTAGAGGCCGACCAGCCGGATGCTGGGGTACAGATCCGCCGTTGCCACGCCGATCGCGGCGGTCGCCGCGGCCAGACGCCGCTCGGCCTGGCGCACGTCCGGACGCCGTTTGATGAGTGCCGTGCCGTCGCCCACCGGAATGAGCGCGACCAGACGCGGCGCCGTGACGCAGGATTGCAGCTCATTCGGCGCATCGGCAGGCGCGCGGCCGAGAATCGCCGCGAGCTCGAACAAGGCCGCCCGCCGCTGGCCTTCGAGCGCGGGAATGCCCGCTCTGACCTGGGCCACCAAGGCCTGCGAGCGCGTCACGTCGAAAACCGAATTCGCGCCCGCCTCATGACGCCGCTCGACGATATCGGTCTCGCGCGAGACGACTTCGAGCGACTGGCGGGCGACCTCCACCTGCTCGCCGAGCGCACACACCGCCGCGAAGCCGCGGGCGGTCTCCGCGGCCACCAGCACCTTCACGCCGTCACGCGCCGCGGCCACCGCGTCCGCGCCGGCGGCCGCCCCTTCGATGGCGCGGTGCACGCGGCCGAACAGATCGACTTCGTAGGCCGCTTGGATCACATCCTCGAGCAGCCACAGGGTCTGCGGAGAATGTCCGCCGAGTTCCAGGATCTCATCCGTGGCCGCATCGCGCCCGTACACTCCGGCGGCGGCGACGGACGTTGCCGGATAGCGATAGGCGCGTGCGCTCGACAGCACCGCCCGTGCCGCGGCGAAGTTGGCGTCAGCCGCAATCAGCGAACGGTTCGCCTGCAGCGCCTCGCGGACCAGCGCGTCGAGCCGCGGATCCTCGTATAGCCGCCACCAATCATCCGGCGGCGGCGCCGGGGACTCGGCTGCCGCATCCAGGGACACCAGCGGCGCCTCGGCATGCGGCGGCGGCGCGGGAGCCTGATAGTCAGGTCCCACCCGACACGCGGCGAGTGCGGCGCCGATGAGCCACGCCACCGCAATGACCCACGGCACACGCCTCATGGCAAATGCACGGCGTGTGGACACGTCATGGCGGGTCCGCGGTGCGCGGCCGGAACAGCGGCGCGGCGGAGGCGGGCCCTTGGGGTGCCGCGCTGCGAAACACCACGATCAACAGCGCGACCGAGGTCAGGACGCTGACGGCAATGAAGCCGTCGATCACCGCCTGGGTGGTGGCCGCGGCGCGCACCTGGTTGCCGAGCACGGCGGCGCCGCGCGCTATGGCCGATCCGGGATCGATGACGCGGGTGGTGGCGGCGCCATAGGCCCGCAGCCGCTGGATGACCCGGGGGTCACCCAGCTGCACATGCTGTCCGAGCAGGTTCGAAGCCACCTGTTCGCGCACCCGGGTGAGCGTGGTCATGAACGCGGTGCCGATCTCTCCGCCCATGAGCCGCGCCGTCTGCAGTACCGCGCCGAAGGTCAGCGCATCCTGCGGCTTGAGGTGCAGGATGCCGAAGAACACGACGCCGGACAGTGCGAAGCTCTGGCCCACGGCCTGCAGCAGCTGGGATGGCAGAAACTGGCTCGAACCCCAGATCGGCGTCAGGTTGTACGCCACCTGCAGGCAGGCGATGCTGATGAAGATGAAACCCACCGCGGCGACCAGCCGGGCATCCGTGTGGCGCAGCAGCCACGCCGCCAGCAGACAGATGACGAGTTGCGGCGCCGCGATCCAAAACAGCGTCTCACCGACTTCCAAGGCGCGATAGCCGCGCACCGAGCCTAAGAACAGCGGGATCAAATAGGCGGTGGACAGTATGGTCAGCCGCAGGAAGCCGATCAGCAGAAATTGACTCGGCATGGGTGCGCCGAACAGCACCTTCAAATTGAGGAGCGGCCGGGGAGTGCGTGCCTCATGGATCAGAAAGGCCGCGAGCAGCACGGCGCCCGCCGACATCAAGCCCCACACCAATCCGGAGTTGAGCCAGTCGAGCCGATTGCCCTGATCGAGCGCGGCATAGATCAAAGCGAGGCCGCCGCCGCCCGCCAGCAGCGCGAACACATCGGCCGGCGGACGGGTGGTGATGGGCTTGATGGCAATGCCGCGCCGCAGGCACAGCGACATGATCAGGGCGAGCGGCACGTTCTGCCAGAAGATCCATCGCCAGGAATGGTGCTCGACATACCAGCCCTCGAGTGAGGCCGAGATGTTGAGCGACAGCTCGAGGTTCAGCGCATAGATCGCGATGCCATATGCCCAGTACTTCGGGGGAGTGTTCAGCAGAATAAAGCTCAAGGTGAGCGGAATGAAGCATCCGGAGGCCAGTCCGCCGAGAAACTGCATGCTCAGCAGCACGGGCAGCGTCGCGGCAAACGGCGTCAGCAGGGAAATCACCGCGAACGCGATGGATGCGCCGATCAGCACCCGCCGCGAGCCGTAGGCCGCGCCCATCCAAATGGCCGCCAGGGTGATGAACATCTGTGCGACGGTTTGTGCGGTGGTGATCCACGCGCCTTCATCGAATCCCGCGCCCACGGCACCGCGGATGTCGGCGAGACCAAAGGTGGAGAGCCGTCCGTTCAAGGTCGAAATGAAGGTGCCCATGAGGACCGCGAGCAATCCGAGCCAGGGAATGGAGGTCGGCGGCGAGGCCAGGGTCGGCGCAGTGATCCCCGGACCCGGCAGAGGGACGTTGGTGGCCATCAGCGCCGGCCTTCGCGCGCGTCGACATTGGCCTCCACCGACATGCCGGGCACCAGCCGCTCCGCCAGCCCGTCCGCCTCGTCGATGGCGATCTTCACCGCGATGCGCTGTACGACCTTGGTGAAATTGCCGGTGGCGTTATCGGGCGGCAGCAGCGCGAACTCGGCGCCCGAGGCGGGGGCGAAGGCCAGCACATGACCGCGCAGGGTGTGTCCCGGAAAAGCGTCGACAGTGATTTCCGCGCGCTGTCCGACCGCCATGTGGGTGAGCTGAGTTTCCTTGTAGTTGGCGATGACCCAAACCTTCGGCAGGGGCGTGAGGGTGGTGATCTGGCTGCCCACGCCCACCAACTGGCCGGGTTTGACCTGGCGCTGTCCGAGCACCCCGTCCTGCGGCGCTGTAATGGTGGTGTAGCCGAGATTGATCCGGGCGGCATCGAGGGCGGCGCGTTGCGCGCCGACCGCGGCTTCGCTCTGTGAGATCTGCGCCTCCAGGACCGCCAGCTGACGTTCGGCGGCACGCGCCTGCGCGCGGGCCTGCAGCCGCTGCGCCTCGAGTTGGGCGTGGGTGGTCGCCAGCCTTTCGCCGGCCTCGGCGGAGGAGGAACCGGTCTCCAGCAGGCGGCGCTGGCGCGCCAGATCGCGGGCGTTCTGGTCGGCCAGGGCGTCGACCGATTCGACGGCCGCCCGTGCCGCCTCGAGGTTCGCGATCTGCAGCGCATGCTGGGCGTTCAGTGCCTGGGATTGTGCGGCGGCGGTTGCCACCCCGGCCGCAGCCTGGGCCATGGCGGCGCGATAGTCATCATCGGCCAATTGTGCGAGTACCTGGCCCCGATGGACACGCTCGAAATCCTGAATCGGCAGCTCGCGGACGTAGCCGGCCACCTTGGCCGCGATGGGCGTCAGATCCGCCTGCAGGTAGGCATCATTGGTCCTCTGCCAGCCCGCGCCGCCCTCCCAGCGCGTCCAATTCGTCGACACCACGATGATGATGCCGATCGCCACGACGAATACCAGGATCCGCCAGGCGAACTCGAAAAACCGATTCCAATCGATCGCTAGTTTCATGGCTCCAGAGGATGATACACGGCCGGTTGACCCCCAAGTTTACGAGGCCAGGCGGGCGGGGCCCAGCAGGGTCGTGAGCGTGGCGGTGGTGAGGAGAATTGCGGCGCCCAGGATCATTTCCAGAATGATGGAGCGCCGCAGCGCCGCGACGGCCGATGGGTCAGCGGCGAGGAGACGCGGCGTTAAGCGCCATTTGTTCAGCGCGCCGAGGCCGAGCAGGCTGCACACCAATCCCAATTTGCACAACAGGGCCACGCCATAGGGGCTGTCCCACAACGCCGCCGGACTGGCGAGCAGTAGGCACAACAAACCCGCGCCGGCCGCCAGCAGAATCCCAACCACCCCAAGCGCGATGGCGCCGAATCGGCGGGCGACGCGGCCCAGTTCCGGTGCGGCCGCCGAGTGCGTCATCAGGAGCAACGGCGGCAGGGCACCCAGCCAGAAGCACACGCATACCCCATGCACGGCCACCAGCACCGTCGGCAGAACATTCGGCCGCAATGCATGCGCGTGGCCGATCCAGGCGAACGAGGTGGCCGCCACCAGCGCTGCGAGAACCGACCAGATCCGGGATCCGCGCGGCAGCGTCAGGGCGACCGCGAGCAGCGTCAAGCCGAGCAGACGTGTTCCGGTGGACCGGGCCTCCCCGGCGTTCCAAATCATGGCGATGAGGCCGCCGTCGAACATCCCGGCGAACCCGCCGGTCATGGAGCCGGCCAGCAGCGGGATGCGAAGCAGACTGCTCGCCACGCCCAAAGCGGCGGCCGCGGCGGCGATCTGGCGCATGCGCGGACGCGCGGCCTCGGCGACCAAGGAGCCGCTGTACGCGAGGAACCATGAGCCGCCCGCCGCCATCGCGGTGGCGGCATAGAGGATCGCCTTGACGATGACGGCCGCGACGTCCCAGGCACCGACGCCGTTCATGGGTTGATTGATAGGTGACTACTGTGGTTTCGGTGCCGATCCGAGCACCGAGAACGAAAAGTGCCCCTTGGTCACGTGGCCGTCGTCGGCGGCCAACGCGGTCCATTCGACCTCATAGGTTCCCGGCGACAGCTCGGGCAGGACAACGGTAATGCTGGTAGAGGCCTTGGCCTGGCGGTCGAGCGCGAGCGGCACGGGCGAGCTCGCCTTGGTCAATTTCAGGACCGCGAGTTGCGCCGCTTCGCTGAAGGTCAGGGTGAGCGCTTTCGGCGCCGCCGGCAGCTGCGCGTCGGCGGCGGGCGAAGATTTCAGCAGCCTCGCGTGGCCGAACGCCGGTGCCGCGAAGACGATCAGGGCAATCAGTGCCGGCCATGTGCGTTTCATTGAGTCATCCGCGGCGCCAGGGCCTGGATGATTGGACACGGATCGCCCGAGGCCGTGTGATGGCAGGCGTCGATCAGACCGCCCAGTGCCGCGCGCATGCGCGACAGGTCGCCGAGCTTGGAATCGATCTGCGCGAGCCGCAGGGCAGCGATTCTGCGGATGGATGAGCGGTCGGTGGCGCCGTTCAGACGCAGCAGCTCGCGAATCTCCTCGAGCGAAAACCCCAGTTCCTGGGCGCGCTTGATGAAGCGGATCCGCCCGACCAGATCCGCCGGGTAGCGGCGAAAAGCGCCCGCGCCGCGGCTTGGGACCGGAATGAGCTTGCGCGTCTGGTAGTAGCGCACGGTCTCGACGTTCACCGCGGCGGCTCGCGCCAGCCGCCCGATGGTCAGCAAGGAGTCGATCATGGCCAGGTCCTTGACTCTGGGGTCAGCTACGGAGTGTATCCTGCCGCGCGTGGAATCACACAGGAGCATGCGCGGCTGGCGCGTCGGGCGGCAGGCCGCGCCGGCGGCGCTGCCGGCGGCCTTGCTGCCGCTGCTGGCCGCCATGATGGTGCTGCCGGCGGCCAGGTTGCCGGCCGCCGCCGCCACAGCACCCGATCCGCTGGAGGCACCCGCCGCGGACGCTGTGCCGGCGATGAGCATGCTCGGCCTGGACGGCCCCTACCCGATGTCGCGGGAATCCTCCGGCACGAGCTGGCAGCCGGATTCGACACCCCACGAAGGCCTGCATGTCATGGGGGATCGTTGGATGACCATGTGGCATGGGTACGCCGATTTCATCTATGACGATCAGGGCAGCCCGCGCGGCGACACCAAGGCGTACTCCACCAGCATGCTGATGTTCATGGGCCGGCGTGCGCTGCCGGATGGGGATTTCGGTTTCCACGTGATGCTGTCGGCCGATCCCCTCATGGGCAAGAGCGGTTATCCGGAACTGTTCCAGACCGGCGAAACGGCCGATGGCGTGCATCCGCTGATCGACCGCCAGCATCCGCACAATCTGTTGATGGAGGCGGCCGGCACCTATAGCATGAACACCTCCGCGGACAGCGCCGCCTTCGTTTATGCCGGCATTGCCGGTGAGCCGGCGCTCGGACCGCCGGCCTTCATGCACCGCTTCTCCGGCAGCGATGATCCCGAGGCGCCGCTCAGCCATCACTGGCTCGATTCCACCCACATCACCTACGGCGTGGTCACCGGCGGCTATGTCTGGCGGCAGGTCAAGCTCGAGGCCTCGTCATTCAATGGCCGTGAGCCCGATCAGCACCGCTATGACGTGGAACTGCGCCGCTTCGATTCGTATTCGGCGCGCCTATCCGTCAACCCGACGCCGGATCTTGCCCTGCAGATCAGCAGTGGCCGGCTGGCGAGTCCGGAGCAATTGCAGCCCAATGTCGCGGTGCGGCGGACCACGGCATCCGCCAGCGTCAACCGCATGCTGTCCGAGATCCAATGGCAGACCACCGCCGCCTTTGGCCGCAACCAGCCTAAGCCTGGGACTGCGAGCGACGCCTGGCTCATCGAGTCGTGCTTGATCGTGGCCGATGCGCACAGCGTCTTCGCGCGCTTGGAACGCGTCGCGAAAGACGAGCTGTTCCTGCCGGGACAGCCGCTGTACGGCCGCACGTTCACCGTCAACAGCCTGTCGCTCGGCTACATCCGTGATTTCACCCTGCACCCGGTGCGGCTCGGCATCGGCGCCCTGGCGAGCGTGTACCGCTACCCCTCGCCGCTCGATGCCGCCTACGGGGAGGGACCGGTGTCGTTCCTCATCTTCACGCGCGTCAAGCTGTAGTTACCAGCGCCAGAAATCCGATCTCGCGCAGGTGCCGGCACGGGCCGGGCCCTGATCAAAAGCGCTTGCCGATGGTCAGTCGGGCCGAGATGGGTTCGAGCGGGTGGATGTGCAGGTCCGCGACCCCGTCCGCGGGTTCGCCCTGCAGGCGGTCGACGTACCAATATTCCATGGCGTCCGCCTTCTTGTTCAGCAGATTGTAGATGCCGAGCGCCGCACTCCAGCCATTTGCGAAGGCGTAGTGCACGTCGCCGTTCCATTCACCATAGCCATGGCCATCGACCTGGCCCTTGGCGGTGGGCGCATTGGCGCAGGAGGTGTAGCCGGGAAAATCGTTCGCCACCGCCGAATCGACGCAGGGTCCTGAGGATAGCGGGTAGGCGCCCAGGTAGCGGTAGCTCAGACCACCGCTCAAGGGCCCGAGATTCTTGACATAGACGTTGAACGAGCCGGCCGCAAAGGGTGCATTCGGCAGGTACTCGCCCAGATGTCCGGTGCCGTCGTCATAGGGCGTCTTGTAGCGGGCCCGGTCCTGCGAGAGGCTGCCGTAGAACTCCAGCCAGCGCAGCGCCTGATAGGTGATGTTGATCTCGTAGCCGATCCGCCGGCTTGCCGGTCCGGCGGCGTCCTGCCCGACGTCCGGGTCATAAGTCGTCTCGGATTGGGCGTCGAGGTTGAACACGGCGAGCGTCAAGGCGACCTTGCGCTCGAAGAATTCCTGACGCATGCCGATCTCCTCGCCCGTTTGGCTGGCGATCAGCGGCGCCCCCGGCACTCCGGTGATCTTGGCCTGATTGACTCCGCGCAGGTCGTCGCTGTGAAAGCCGCGACCCGCGCTCACGTACACCTCGGTGCCGTCAGCGGGCCGGAAGATCAGGCTGGCCTTGGGCTCGAACAGCGCCGAGTCGGCGGTGCCGTAGTTGGTGCCCGCGTCGCTGCCGTACTGGTAGTCCTCGCGCAGACCGAATACCGTGCGAAACCAGGAGTTCCAATGCGAGGTCGCCTGCAGGTACACGGCATTGCTGCCGAGGCGGATTTGGTCGCTTTCGTTGAGGTTCAAGGGATCGTCGGCGGCCGGCACGGGCTCTGCATCCTTGCTCGGGGTGCGCGACACTGTCAAAAAATCGTAGCGCGCCTGCACGCCTGCGAGCAAGTCGTGGTCCACACCAAAGAGCTCGGCCCCGTGTTCATATTGGATTGCGCCGCCCACGGTGGAGCGGTCTTCGTGCTGGTCTTCCTGGTCGCCGTTGACCGGATCCACCAGGAAATGGCTGAAGTCATTGATCAGCGTGAGGTGATTGCTGAAGGCGTAGGCGCTGGCCGCGAGCCGGCCGCCTCCGGCATTGCCGTGGTATTGCCAGGATAAATTGATACGCTGCGCCGCGCCCTGATCGGTGGGATCCAGTTCGCCGAAGCGGCTGATGAGACCCTCGGCAATGGCGCGCTCGGGCTGATCGGTCTGGTTGTTCCAGAGGCCATGATACAAGGAGGCCGTCAGACTGTAGCCCGCTTGCTCATCGCCTTCGCTGTAGCGCAGCACGACATTGATCTTGCGCTGATCGCCGGGGATCACCCAGGGGCCGTCGTAATGCTGCAATTCCAGGGCGCCGAGCAGATCACCGGCGCCCACCCCGGTGGAGCCCGCACTGAACACGCGCTCGAATCCCCAACTGCCGTCGGCAATGGACACCTGATCGGGAATCGTATCGAGATAATTGACGTGCACGGAGCCGACCGAGGCGAAATCGCCCTCATCGGCATAATAGGTGCCCTTGGTGTAGTGAATGTTGGTGGCGAGCTCCGGAATCAGGAAATTCAGGTCCGTGTAGCCCTGGCCGTGGGCGTGGGTGGGCTCATTGACCGGGATATCATCGACGAAGGTGGCCAGATCCGTGCCGTGGTCCAAATTGTAGCCGCGCAGCAGATACTGATTGGCTTTGCCCTCGCCGCTGTGCAGCGTGACCACCAGCCCGGGCACCGTTTCGAGCAATTGCCCGGGTCGATACGCCGGTGTCAGCGCCAACTCGTCGTTGACGACCACGCCTTCGCTGGCGGTGGTGGCCGAGCCGATCAAGCTCAAGCGTTCAGCCGTCACGGTGATGGTCTCCAGCACGTCGGGCGGGGTTGCGGCCGGCGGGGCGGCGGGCACGGGGTCCGCGGCCCCGGGCATGGCGCTGCAGAGCATCAGTGCGCCACCGACGGCCTTGGAACCCGCCAGGGCCAAGGTGCTGGATCGCTTTTGCACCCTCACGCTTGCCCTGCCTCGTTCATTCGTCCCCAGCCTGTCACGCAACCTGCCTGCGCTCAGAGTGCCCCAAGGTCAGCGAACACGTCAGGTAATTACGGTTTCAACGTACGTTAATAACAACGTTAATCAGGCCCCCGAGCAAGCGATCAGCGCCCACTACGGGTAAATCCTCATGCGCGGTCCAGTCGGCTGATCCACGGATCTGGCTGGAATCAAGGCGGCCGGCGACAGCCTCATCCTCAACTGCGAAATTAGCCGCAACACGGCTGCGGCTCAGCGTTTCGATTGAATCAACAGCTTTCCGGTCATGTTCACGCCGTCGAGCGCGTTGACCTCGAGCAGAGTCTCGAACGGCGTCGCCAGATTGGTGTGCTGCTGCAGTTCATCGAGCTTCACGGGATTGGTAAATGCTTCGGCGATCTGGCGCACGCCCTCGTCGCGCGTCCCGGAGATCACCATGAGGGTATTGCCGCCGGGACCCAGCAAGGTTGAAAAGTAGCCGTAGTCACGGTACGGCGCGTTGCCGTTGCTCGACGGTGGCACATTGATGAAGCGCTCGGCGGTTTGACTCGTGTAGGTGTGTTTGCCGATCTTGTCGAACAGTTCATCGAACGACGCCCCCACGGAGAAGCGCGAACCACTGAACACCAAATCCTGCAACATGCCCATGCCGCTGAAATAGCCGATGTAAATGATGTCCGCGGATTTGAAGCTTCCGGGCTGGACATTGGACATCAGATTCACACTCACCCGCCGATTCGCGGGCGCCAACACCGCCATCACGTCACGCAGCGCAAACGCCACTGCGGTGGGCAGATAACGGATGCCGACATCCATGTAATGTTCGGCAGCCTCCGGATGTTGTTGCACGTAATCATCCAGGTCACTTTTCGAGTTGACCGGGAATTCGCGCACCAAGCGTTTCACCTCCATCGACGAATCAGTCTCGCCGATGAGATAGTAATCGCCAACGATCAGGAGGATGGGTCGCTCGTCCCGCAAAATCGACGCCCACACCGGACTCGCCCGCACGAGGTCCAAATCGGACCGCGGGCTACGAATCCAAAGCAGGGTCAGCGCAATGCACAAGGCTGAACCGAGGGCGATGCCCATCCAAGCCGGGCGCATTGCTCGCGTCCGCGGCAGCGGCACGACAGCCTTTGGCTTGACCCTCAGGCGGTACTCGCCGCGCTGGATCTGCAGCTCTTCGACATCCGCCCCGCTCGCCTGGGAGTACACGCGCTCGAGTGCGCGGCGCAGTTTATGGATGTAAACTCGCACCAGGGCATCCTGCGAGACGTCGAAATCACCGGTCTTGCCGAACACGTCGATCGCTATCTCGATTTCCTTGGGCGAGTGGCCGGCCGCGGACTTGTCCACCAGATAATCGAATAGGTCGCGCAGCCGTGACTCGCCCAGCAGGCCGCTGGCGCGAACACGCTCAGCTTCGCGCAGCAGCACCGGGTCTGCGTCAGGAGTCGACAGCGTGTCCATTGGCGCGGCAGTTTAACGTCAAATAACGCCAGTCTGACCAGTAGTTTACAGAAGTGGTCGCGGCGACCTAGTGCTGTGGCTTCAAATGACGATGCGTGCTGCCGCCATGGGTGTGCGGCTCGCCCAGTTCCACATTGACCAGATTCAACGTGCCGTGGCGTACGCCGCGCTCGGCGATGATCTCCTCGGCAAATTCCCGTACCCGCTTGACCGGACCCTTCAGCATGACGGTCTCGATGCACTGATCATGATCCAGGTGCGCATGCATGGTGGACACCGTCAGATCGTGGTGAGCGTGTTGAATGTTCGTCAGGCGCTCCGATAGCTCACGCTCGTGGTGATTGTAGACGTACGACAGGTTGGCGACGCACGAGCCCTTGGTCGAACGATTTTCGGCGCTGCGCTGCAGATGGCTTCGCAAAATGTCGCGCACCGCTTCGCTGCGGGTGGTATAGCCGCGCTCCTTGATGAGCTCATCGAACGCCGCAGCCAGATTCTCATCGAGAGAAATGGTGAATCGATCCATGGAATCTCCGCGCCGGGGGATGGGAAGTTGCGCCGTATGCGCAGCACCATATCTCCGCGGCCACGGCGGTGTAAAGGCCCGGGCGCCGCACTTTCAGCGATGCGTGTGCGTGTGAGAATGCTTCAAGGCGTCCTGGTGTTCATGGGCGTGAATGTGCGGTTCGTAGCGGCTCGCGTGACGATGCTCCAGTCGGCCGAATTTCCACAGCGCCACCGACAGGACGGTGGTGCTGGGGCTCACCATCGCCATCGCGATCGCCGCCACGCTGGTGGCGGAGGAGAGTACGGCCGAGCATAGCTCAACCAGGTAAGACAAACAAAGAAAGGTTTCTTACACCCCCGGATGGAACGCGGCACACCCGACGTGCATCCGGATTCGCGTTCGATCCGTAAGGGTAAGACAAAATGGAAATACATCACACGAAATCGTACCGTCGTAAGATCTTTTATAGTATTCATCTTACCGGTGCGCATGGGGCATCAGCCATGAAAAAAACTACTGCGCCGGCCATCGCCGGCACTCTAGTCATGGGCATTGCGTGCTCGCCGGCGCAGGCCGATCCGGCGCCAGCCACGGCGGCAACCGAGTCCACGAATTCGACCACCGGGACACTACAGGAGATCACGGTCACGGCCCAACGCCTGGAGCTGCTCGGCATCGCCTCGACCGCCAGCGAGGGCGTCGTCGATGACCAGGAACTGCAGCTTGCGCCGCAGTACCGACCGGGGCAGCTGCTCGAGACCGTGCCGGGGTTGATCGTCACCTTGCACAGCGGCGAGGGCAAGGCGAACCAGTACCTCATGCGGGGCTACAACCTGGATCACGGCACGGATCTGGAAACCTACGTCGACGGCATGCCGATCAACCAGCCCACCCACGCCCATGGTCAGGGCTACACCGACCTCAACTTCATGATTCCCGAGTTAACCGATCAGCTCGGCTATACCAAGGGACCGTACTACGCCAATGTCGGGGACTTCGGGGCCGTCGGTTCCGTGCGCGTCGATTACCGCGACACGATCGATGACCAGGTATCGGCAACCGCGGGCACGCTCGATTTTCAGCGCCTGTTCGCCGCGGGCACGCAGGCGCTCGGCGACGGGCATTTGCTTGCCGCCGTGGAACTGCAGCACTACGACGGCCCGTTCGTGGCGGCGGATGATGCGCGCAAGGACAATGTTCTCCTGCGCTACAGCGACGGCGACGAGAAAAACGGCTATTCGATCAGCGCCATGATGTATCACCAGCTGTGGACCAACACCACCGACATCCCGATCCGTGCCATCACCGAAGATCTGGTGCCGGATCGCTTCGGGACGCTCGATCCTTCCGACGGCGGCCGTGCCTGGCGCTCGAGTCTGTCCTTCAATCTGCGTGAGACGCTGGGCGAGGGCCGGTTGACGGGAAGCGGGTTTTTCATCGACAACCAGCTGCACCTGTGGAACGACTTCACGCATTACCTGGTCGATCCCGTTCACGGCGATCAGGAGGACCAGTTCGAGCATCGGGATGCGTTCGGCGGGCAGGCCGGCTACACGCTGCCGCTGCCGTTGGGTTCGATCGACAACACGGTATCCGCGGGCGTGCTGGTGCGTAACGACCGGTTGTACGTCGGACGCCTGCCGAGCGAGGATCGTGTGCCGTTGCCGCCCGCCAATGATCCGCCGTCGTTTTCCAACGAGGATCAGGTGTACCTGTTCGCCGGGGCGGCCTGGGTGCAGACGGTCACGAAGTGGACGTCCAAGCTGCGCACGGTCCTGGGGTTGCGCGAGGACTATCAGCACGGCACCGACATCGACTATCTGGCCGCACTGCACGAGGAATCCGGGCCCGGCTACACCGGCTATACCAACGGCGGCACGGCCCAACAGGCATTACCCCAGCCCAAGGGCAGCCTCATCTATACGCCGACCGGCAACCTGGAATTCTATGTGAGCGCCGGCCGCGGCTTTCACAGCGCGGACCTGCGCGGCGTGAACCAGGATACGAGCGTGGATTTGGGACTGCCGCACACGCCGCTGCTCGCGCGGCAGGAGGGGCAGGAAGTCGGCGTGCGCGCGGCGCCCATGCCCAATCTCACCTTCACCTTCGCCTACTACAACCTGTGGCAGCAGTCCGAGACCATCATCGACCCGGACGTCGGTGAGGATACGGCCGGCCCGGCGAGCCGCCGCTATGGCTACGAGATCAACGTGACCTACCAGATCAATCGCTGGCTCGAGATCTACGGCAGCTATTCGGGTGACCACACCCATTTCACCCACCCCTTCGATGATGGCACCGGGCATGTGGGCGAATACATCACGGATGCACCGCTCGCCACCGGTGCGTTGGCCCTCTATGTGACGAACCTCGGACCGTGGAGCGGCGGCCTCAACTACCGTTATCTCGGCAATTATCCGCTGTCTTCCGGCCCCTGCGTGAATTCCGCCGCCGCCCAGGACTTCGGACCCGGCTACACCTGCGCCAACGCGCCGACGGCACCCGGCCAGGTCGACGGCAAGGGCTTCGGCGAATGGAACCTCGACGTGCACTACGCTCTATCGGGGGGTTGGAGCGCCTCTCTCGGGATCTACAATCTATTCAACACCCACGCGGCCGCGGCCGAGTTTTGGTACGTCGACCGATTGCCCGGGGAGCCCGCCGTCGGCGTCGCCGACGTTCACGAGCATCCGCTCGAACCCCTGATGGCACGCTTCACGATCTCCAAAAAGCTCTGAGCCGATCACAGATGAGGAACGTGGGCTTAAACGATCCTGGTGAAACTACTTTGCTCGTCCAAGTCGCGCCGCTTATACCCAACCGCCTCGAGCGCTTGGAGAACCTGCAGCGCACGGTAGCGCACACCGGTACTCTGCAGGGTCGTGAAGATCGTGTCGAATTGGGTCGCCACTCAACAATACCTGTGGTGCGGCAATGATGGCGTCAAGGGCTCTACTTCACGGGCAGCAGCCGGATCACCATGCCCGGCGAATTCGCCAGGGTCTGGGAATTCTGCAAGAGGATGTACAGGTAGCCGTCCGGCCCGGTGATCACATCGCGGGTGCGGCCGAAGCCCTGATAGACGGTTTCTTGATTCAGGATCGCACGGCCCTTGATCTCGAAGCGGATCAGCCTCTGGCCCACCAGTGCCGATAGGAACAGGCTGTTCTTCCAGCCCGGATAGCGCACGCCCGTATAGAAACTCATGCCGCTCGGCCCGATGGCGGGTGTGAAGTACGCGATCGGATCTTCCATCCCGGCATGGTGCTGTTCGCTGATACCCGGCTCCAGGCCCATCGAGATCACCCCCCAGCCGTAGTTGCGGCCCTTCTCGATGATGTTGATCTCGTCTCCACCGATGGGCCCGTGTTCGCTTTCCCACAGAAGTCCTGTGCGCCGGTCGAAGGTCAGCCCCTCGGGATTGCGATGACCGTAGCTCCAGATGGTGGGATCGGCGCCCGGCGTATTGACGAACGGGTTGTCGGCCGGCGTCGAACCGTCGTCATTGACGCGATGGATCTTGCCGAGTGGCGAGTTCAAGTTCTGCGCATTGCTCTTGTCGCCGCGGTCACCCATCGACCAGAACAGATGCCCGTTGCCGTCGAACAGGAAGCGGCTGCCGTAGTGAATGACGCTGGCCGTGTACAAATCGGCGCGGGCACGGAAGATGTCCTGCTGGTCGACCCATTCATTGTTGGCGTTGAGACGGCCGCGCACCAAACGGGTCATATTGAGCGGTGCAGGGGGCAGGGATGAGCGCGGAACCGTGGGGTCGTCCGGCGGCGGCGTCGCAAGGCCGGGCGCCACTTCGGAGAAGGACAGGTAGATCCAGCCATTGCGCCGGTAGTCGGGATGCAGTGCGATATCGAAATAGCCGCCGTCCTGGCGTGCCCAGGCCTGGGGCGTGTGCTTCACCGGTTCGGGCAGCAGCTTCCCATGGTCGATGATGCGGATATCGCCGGGGCGCTCGGTCACCAGCATGCGTCCGTCGGGCAGGAAGACCTCGCCCCAGGGCGTGTTCAGATTGGCCGCCACCACCTCGATCTTGAAGGTCTGCTTTTTGCTCTTGATGATCTGACCGTTGGGATCCGGCAGAAAGCTGGGGCGGCCCTTGATCTGGCCGCCGCGGACGCGCAGATACGCGATCAGCCGGCCGATGTCGGCGTCGCTCAACTGGTCTTTGAAGGCCGGCATGCCGGCATTGACGATGCCCTCGCGAATGGTGTGCAGCAGGGCGGCGTCGGAGAGCTCCGACAGCAGGCTCTCGGCGAACAGGCTCGGTCCGCGTCCACCCGCGAGGTCGGTGCCGTGGCAGCCTGCGCAGGTGCTCGCGAACAGATCGGGCGTGTTGCCCATCGACGGCACACCGGGCGGCGCCGGCGCCGCGGCTGTCGCCGGCGCCGCGGCTGTCGCCGATGCCGCGGCTGTCGCCGGCTGACCCTCGGCTGGGTAGCGCTGAGACAGCACCGGGCAGCCCTGGTAGGCCTCGCCCTTGGCGACTTCCGCCGCGCAGCGTTCGCGAAAGCGCGCGACGCCGCCTTTGATGAACTCGATCACGTCCTCTTGTTTCATGGGCGGGAAGTGCACGGGCAGCAGGGTTTGCACGTCGAGGTGGTAGTGTTCGATGTCATCCATGTAGTTGTCGGCCCACGGCTGATAATCGCGCGCCGCCGTGGCGATGTCCGCCTCCGCCATCACCTTGGCCGCCGGCGCGTACGCGAACAGGCCGTCCGCCATGTGCGAGTTCGCGCGCGCCCAGTAGACATCGACGATCATGGTCGAATCCTCGAGCCGCAAATGCTCGTCGACGGGCACGAACTTGAGAGGCCGGGGGTGTTTGCTCAGTTCGTCCGGGTAGTCCGGTGCCGGGTGCGCGATCATGTCGTGGATGATGAGTTCGTTCTCGCGCCGCGATATCACCGCCAGCCCCTCCGCCACGGCGACCCGTATGCCGTCGATGTGATCGGTATGGGCGTGCGAGGTGATGACCGCCGTCGGCACCTTGCCAGGTACCAGCGTCTTCGCGAAATCGATCATCGCCTTGGCCATCGGCTTGCTGTTGAGCTCGAACAGCACCAGATGATCGGCAAATTCGAACACCGTCGTGCCCTGCACGGCGGGCAGGCCCTTGCTCGACAAGGGACCGCCCGACAGGTACCAGATCCCCTTCGCGATCGGCGTCGCCGTCACCGGCGAGAGCTTGAGCTCCGGTTCCGGCGCGCTGCGCACGGCCGCCGGCGCCTCGAGATTCGCGATGGCGTCGTCGATGGCGTAACCGTCCACCGAAATCTGCAGCTCGCTGATGTTGCGCCAGTCCGTCTTGGTGTTGTAGCTCATGGGGAGCAACAAGCCGTCGAACGGCGCATAGCCCTCGAGGTAGGTGGTGAAGGTGAGTTCGCCAAAGGTGTTGTGGGGGTTGGTCCAGCGCACCCACGCCGGCAGATGCGTCGCCTGCGAAACCGCCAGGGTCAGCCGGTCGCCCTGCGCGAGCGTCAGGTCGACCACATCCACCTTTCCATGGTTGCGCGCATCCGGCAGGCTTCGCACCGGCCCGAGCGTCGTCGCCGGGTCGAGCGCTGCGCGTACCACGGCCACGGGATTGTTCAGCATCCACATGCGCCGCATGTGCACGCCATCGACGTACCAGGCGTTCGCTACCCACCGCCGCGAACGGGTGGCGCTGCCGTCGGTCGCCACGTCGTAGGCGATGTCGCCGTCGAGCACCAGATTGAACGGTTCCCAGAGGGTGGGCGCCGCGCGTGCGAACGTGAACAGCATGTTGCGACGCTCGGTTTGTTGAAACCGGCCGTGTTCCAAATCGTAGACGCGGCGCAGGTCGTTCGCCGCCAGGTAACGCTGGACGGCGAGCGGCGACGCCGTCACGTTGCCGCCGCCGAATTGATAGGCATACATCCCATAACCGATCAAGGTGATGTTCCTGATACGGCGCACCCGTTCGAGGCCGCCGAGAGCTTCGGCCGCGGCAAGCATCAGTGCGTGTTGGCGCGCCGCGGGTGCCTGCGCTGCGCCCGCGCCGCGAACGTCGGCGGCGCCATTCTCCGCGGCGGGATTCTCGGCGGCATGCGCGACGTGCCGCAATGAAAGCGACAGCACGGTTGCGCCGATGGCGAGAACGGCCAGCGCCGGGAATCGGGACGGCGAATTCCCGGTGCCGCCCATCAGAAAAACCAGTGCTTCTCGTAGATCAGCACCGCCGCCACCAGCAGCGCCGGGATCTGCCATGATAGCCCCGGGGGAAGCCGCTCGGCCCAGGTGCGCGGCACCAGGAAAGCGATCACGGCGCTCGCCACGGCCGCGATGGCGATCCAGGCGTACCAATTGATCGGCGGACCGGCGGTTTTCGCCGGCAGCGCCTGCAGGCTGAACTGACTGATTTTGGGGTAGTACCGGAACACATTCCAGTTCAGGTAAAAGGACAGCGTGTAGATGACCCCGAACAGGATGGAGAAAATCTTGAAGGCGCTCGCCTGGGTGTTCATGCGGGCAGCAGTCCCTTGATGTTGTTGAGCACATGGCCAACCAAAAAGTTGAACCACACCACGAAGGCCAGCAGCCAAACCAGATAACGCCGGGTGGCCGCCGACTGCGCGTCGAGCGGCTGGCGCCAGTAGTACCAATAAGCCGGCAGCAGACCCAGCCCGATCGCGGCGAGGTGCTCCTTGATCTCGAACACGCCGTTGGCGGAGCGCAATTGCAGATCCTCGAGCGTCGGACGCACGTCGATCCGGTATTGCGGATACAGCAGGGCGCCGAGCACCGTGGTCAGCACGAACAGCGCCACGATGGCATTTGCATAGTGCGCCGCGCCCACCCCGCGAAACCGGTCGACGAACGAACTCGTCGCCGAGGCCGGAATGCGCCGCGCCACGGCGAACGCCTGGTGGGTGATGGCGCCGAGCAGCGCCACGGCGAGCAGCGCATGAATGAGCAACAGTACCGTAATCATGGCAGCTCTAGAGGGTTCCAGTGGATTTTCAAACGGTCATTATCCACATACGCAACACGGGCCGAAAGCCACACCGGTTCTTTCAAAAGGTTAGGCGAATGCCGCCGACTATGGCGAACGGCGGCGCCGGGCTCTGAAACCGGTTGTCGACTCCCGGACCGTTGGTGATGCCGACGGCCGGCACGCCCGGCGCTCCGACACCGGTGGGATCGCTCAAGATGCCGTAGGTCGCGTACTTCGAATTCAGCAGATTATTGATATTGGCGAACAGCTGCAGATGCCCGGCCACCTGATACGCGGTGTGCAATCCCACCACAGTGTGGCTCGGCAGGGGTGCCAGCTGATTGGACTCGTCGCCGAAGTAGTACTGAGCGCTCACGAAATTCACGCTCGCGCCGACGGTCCACGGGGGGGAAATCTTGTAGTCCGCACCGGCCTTGATGCGGTGCTGCGGAATGCCCGGCAGGCGGTCGCCCGGTAGCACCTGAATGTTGCCATTTTGATCCTGATACGGATTTGACGGCGAGGGCACGGTGAGCGGAGATTGGAAGGTCGCCTCCACGTAGCTGTAGTTGAGGTACGCCGACCAGGCATCCGACTTGTAAGTCAGGCCCGCTTCCACGCCTTGGCGCCGGGTGTCGCCGATGTTCTGGAAGAACCCCTCGCTCACGGAGGTGGCAATGCCGTAGATGTCATCCTGCAGCAGCGTGCGAAACACGCTCACATTCCACGACAGTTCGCCGGCCGCGCCCACGGCGGAGTCCCTGCCGCGCAGGCCGAGTTCGGCGGTGTGTGACATCACCTGGCGCAGCGTCGGTGGATCGCCGGCGAGATTCGACGGCAACAGGCAGGGCTGCAGCGGATTGGAGCATTCGATCTCGCTCGCCGTGGGCGCGCGCGTGTTTCCCGACCAGCCGGCGTACACCGTCAGCGCCGGCAGCACCTTGTAGGTGCCGCCGAGCCCGGGGTTGAAATGGCTGTAGCGGTTGTTGCCGGTGAGATTGCTGCCAAGCTGATCCTGAAGGTCGAGATTGGCGACGTTATAGCGGCCGCTCGCGGTCACCGAGAAGGCCGGGGTGAGATCCAGGGTGTCGGTCAGGTAGAAGCCGTACGTCTTGTTGGTCGACTGAAGGCTCACCGGCGTCGCGCTGATCGCGGTGCTGCCGGCCGCGATGGCGGCGTTCTGTGCCGCTTCCGGCGTGACCACGATCAACGAGGAAGGCAGCACCAGCAGGTCCGGATTGATCACCCCGATCTGGGTTCCCGAGTAAAAATTCACCCGCGCCGCGTCGACCGTGGCGCCGGCGGTGAACCGATTGTCGTGGCCGGCGATGGCCCGGTCATCGGTGCTCTGCAAGGCCGCACCGCGGCCGTAAGTGTGAATCTGTTCGTAATCGTTCTCGCCGATGGAAAGGGTGCCCCCATCGGAAATGTCGGGCAGCACGGCGCCCGTCGGATCGGTGAGCGGGGTGAGGCCGTCCGGCTGGCACAGCGTGCCGGCGGTATGGGTGCAGCTGAGATAATCGGTGGTGTTGCCGTTGGCCACGAGCTGCTGGAATTGCCGGTAGTAGATGACGCTCTGCAGCGACCAGCCGTCCGATAGCTTGAAAGCCCCAGTGAGCGTCACGAAGTCCAGCCGATTGTCATTGTTCTGCGGACCCGTGAACACCAGGCCGCGGCTGATGGCGAGTTCCTGCAGCGGCGCGGAACCCTGACCGTTCAGGTGATTGTCCGCCGTCGTATAACTCAAATCCAGCGAGCCCTGATCGCTACGCGCGCTCAACACCGCATACAGCTGGCGCAGCGAGTCGCTCGAGAACAGACGCCAGCCATTCTCATCGAGCGCCTTTCCGGCGACATACAGGCCGATATGCTCCGACTTTGCCCCGTACTGCACGGCCACGGCGCGTTGGCCGAACGAGCCGCGGGAGGCCTCGAGGTCGGTGCCCTGATAGCTGAAACCGTCCTTCATGCCGACCGTGATGGCGCCGCCGAGCGCATTCAGGCCATACACCGGGTTCGAACTCACGATGCTCACCTGATTGATGGCGATGTCCGGAAACAGATCCCAATTGACGGTGTCGCCGAAGGCCTCGTTGATGCGCACGCCATTCTGATACACCGCCAATCCCTGTGGCGTGCCGAGCACCGGTGAGGCCTCGAAGCCCCGATATAAAATGTCCGGCTGGAACGGATCATCGAGATTGTCATTGACGTTGATGCTGCCGAGGCGCGAGCTCAAGGCCCCGGTGAGGCTGGCCGGGCCATCGCGCGACAAGTCGGCGGCATTCAGGGTCTGGACGTCGCCCGGGATCTTGTCGATGTCGATGGCATTGCCAGGTATGGCGCTGGCCTGCACCACGATGGCCGGCAGTTCCTCGGCCGCGCCGGCCGGGCCCACGTGCACCGCACCGAGCAGCAGGGCGCCGGCCAAAAATGACTGAATCCCGGCCAAACCGCACGTTCTCACTGGATCGTTGCCCTGCTGTGTTCTACGCTCGCGAGTCTGTCCGATTGCCATCCGAGCCACCAGAGAGCCCTTCCCGGTCGAATCGGGAATGATTCCCGCCGGAGCGCAGCCGATGCCCGAGGAAATCATGTCCATGTCCACCGAATCGCCGCCGTTGCAGCCGCGCCGGGAATTTCCCGGGCGGGATGCCGCGCTGGTGGCGGCAGCCACGATATTGAGCGTCGTGATATCGGCGCATTTCGAGCTCAACGAGGCCCTGTATTCGCTCACCCGCCATGGAGAATTTCTGCAGCTGGACGAATTGCCGGTGGGCTTGCTCGTGCTCCTGGCCGGCCTGATCTGGCTGTCGTGGAAGCGCCAGCGGCAGGCGCAGCGCGAGCTGCGCGCCCGGCGGATCGCCGAGGCGAGGCTGGTCGGCGTGCTCCAGGACAACCGCCGGCTGGCGCAGGAGAACCTGCGCATCCAGGAGATCGAGCGCAAGCACCTGGCGCGCGAACTTCACGATGAGCTCGGACAATACCTGAATGCGATCAAGCTCGACGCCGTGGCGCTTGGCGAGGGCGGCGGTGAGACGGCCACGCGCGCTGCGCAGGCCATCATTCGCAACGTCGATCACGTTCACGGCGTGATCGGCGGCATGATCGGCCGCCTTAGGCCGGTGGGTCTGGATGAGCTCGGCGTCGCGGCCGCCATCGAGCATTGCGTCGACCAATGGCGGCAGCGGCTTCCCGCTACGCAATTTCAGCTGTCGGTCTGCGGCCACTTCGATGATCTGGGTGAGGCGCTGAGCCTCACGGTATATCGCCTGATCCAGGAGGGGCTCACCAATGTGTCCAAGCACGCCCGCGCCGGCCGGGTCGACATCGCGCTCGAGCGCCGGACGGCGCCGGGCGGCGGCGATGAGCTGCGCGTGACCGTGGCCGATGATGGCTGTGGCATGGGACCGGACGCGCGCGGCGCGCGCTTCGGCCTCTCGGGCATGCGCGAACGGGTGCAGATGGCCGGCGGCCATTTCGCGGTCGCGAGCGCCCCCGGCCGCGGTTGCCGGCTGGAGGCGGTGCTGCCGGCAGGTGAGCGATTGCCGGCAGGGGAGCCCTGATGTCCGCCGCCATTCCGCGCGTGAGCGTGCTGTTGGTGGATGATCATGCGGTGGTGCGCGAGGGCTACCGACGGCTGCTCGAGCGGCACGGCGACATCGTGGTGGTCGGCGAGGCGGGTGACGCGGACTCGGCCCACGCCCTGTTCTGCGAGCTTGACCCACAGGTGGTCGTCATGGACATCACCTTGCCGGGCAGCAGCGGCATCGAGACCCTGCTGCGCATGCGGGCGCACCGGCCGCAGACCCGCGTGCTGATGTTCAGCATGCACGAGGAGGCGATTTTCGCAACGCGCGCCCTGCAGGCCGGCGCCTGCGGCTATGTCACCAAGGCGAGCGCGCCGCAGGTGCTGGTCGAGGCGGTGCATGCGATTGCCGGCGGCCGGCGCTACTTAAGTCCGGCGCTGGCCCAGGATCTGGCGCTGCGGCATGCGGCCGCGGATGAGCGGGCGGGCGATGCGCTGTCCGCCCGCGAATTCGAGGTGCTGCGGCTGCTCGCGCAGGGGCAATCCGTGCGGCAAATCGCCGACACCCTTGGCCTCAACCCCAAAACCGTCGCCAATCATCAATCGGCCATCAAGCAGAAATTGGGGGCGCAGACGCCCATTCAGCTGCTGATGAAGGCCCGATTGCTGGGTCTGAAAATCGGGTGATGCGGCACCGAGTGGCCAGAACGAGAGCGGCGGCCCGCATCCTGGCCATCCTGGCCGTCATCGCCGGTGGGTGCTCGAGCGCCGCGAGTACGGCCGCGGCCGTCTCAGATGCGGCGCCGGCGCCGTTCTATGCCAACCGCTTCGACAAGACGCCCACGGTGGCGGCGATGACGGCCGTGGGGCGCGCCTTGTTCATGGACCCCGGACTGTCGGCCTCGGGCAAGCTCGCCTGTGCGAGCTGCCATGATCCGGCGCATGCCTATGGACCGCCCGGCGAGGCGGCGTTGCGGCGCGGCGGCAGCGACGGCCGGCAGTCCGGCCTGCGCGCCGTGCCCTCGCTCACCTACAGCCAGGCCACCCCGCCGTTCACCGAGCATTACCTCGAGGATGAGGGCGACGACAGCATCGATGAGGGTCCGGCCGGCGGATTGACCTGGGACGGCCGCTCGCAGTCCGCCCACGATCAGGCGCGACTGCCGCTGCTGTCGCCGTATGAAATGGCCAACGCGCGCGAGGGGGACGTTGCCGAGAAGGTGCGTCATGCCGCCTATGCGGCCGACTTTCAGGCCGCCTTCGGCGACCGGGTTTTCGATGACCCCGTCCTGACCTTCAAGGGCGTGCTGCTGGCGCTCGAGACCTTCCAGCAGAGTCCGGCGGAATTCTATCCGTACAGCAGCAAGTACGATGCGTGGCTGCGCCGTCAGGTGACCTTGAGTGCGCCGGAGGCGCGCGGACTGGCGGTGTTCAACGATCCGGCGAAGGGCAATTGCGCCCGCTGCCATCCGAGTGCGATGCGCGACGGCGCCTTTCCGCAATTCACGGATTTCGGCTACGTCGCCGTCGGTGCGCCGCGCAACCGCTCCATCGCGGCCAATGCCGATGCGCATTTTTTCGATCTGGGGCTGTGCGGACCGCTGCGCACGGATCTGACGGACAAGGCGGAATACTGCGGATTGTTCCGCACACCGTCGCTGCGCAACGTGGCGCTGCGCCACGTGTTCTTCCACAACGGCGTGTTCCACCGCCTGGAGGAGGTGCTGCATTTCTATGCCGAACGCGACACCCGGCCGCAGCTGTGGTATCCGCGCGCGCCCGATGGCAGGGTGCGCAAGTTCGACGATCTGCCGGCGCCGTATCAGGGCAATGTCGACCAGCAGGCGCCCTTCGACCGGCACGCGGCCGATGAGGCCGCCTTCGGCGAGCAGGACATCAAGGATTTGATCGCCTTTTTGAACACGCTCACCGACGGCTACGCGGCGGCCACGGGCAAGGCAGCCGGCGGCACGGCGCCCGGCGGCACGGCGTCCGGCGGCACCGCGCGCGAGGCCTGTCCGCGACGCCGCGCTGAAGCCTCTGGTATCGTATGCCGCACGTGCGCCTCACCCGCTTATCCGACGATGAACTGATCGAGCGGCTGCAACAGGGCGCCTTCGCGTATCTGGCCGCCCATGCCAATACGGACAACGGGCTGATCGCCGATACCTCGCGCCCCGGCTCGCCGAGCAGCATCGCGGTGGTGGGCATGGCGCTCACGTGCTATCCGGTGGCGGTGCAGCGCGGTTGGATGACGCGGCGCGCAGCGGCCGCGCTCGCCCGCACCACGCTTAGCTTCCTGTGGGACAGTCCGCAGGGTGAGCAGCCGGACGCGAGCGGTTACCAGGGCTTTTTCTACCATTTTCTCGACATGCGCAGCGGACGGCGCGTCTGGCACTGCGAACTGTCGGTGATCGACACCGCGTTGCTGATGGCGGGGGTGCTCGCCGCGGGGCGGTTCTTCGACGGCGATGCGCCCGATGAGCCGCAGGTCCGGGCGCTGTCGGAAGCGCTGTACCGGCGCGTCGACTGGGCGTGGGTGCTGCACGAGGGAACCCTGGCGCAGGGCTGGAAGCCGGAGTGCGGATTCCTGCACTACGGCTGGGAGGGCTACAACGAAGCGACGATACTCTATGTCCTCGCCCTGGGTTCGCCCACCCATGCCCCCGCCGCCGACGCCTTCGCCGCCTGGACCCTTACCTACCAATGGGAGAATCAGCTGGGCCGCGATGTGCTGCATTCCGGTCCGTTGTTCACGCATTTGTTCTCCCATGCGTGGATCGATTTTCGCGGCATCCGCGATGCCTTCATGCGCGAGAAGCGCAGCGATTATTTCGAGAACACTCGGCAGGCGATCGCCATCCAACGCGAATACGCCGCCCGCAATCCGCGCGCCTGTGTGGGCTATGGCAGGGATTTCTGGGGAATCACGGCCGGCGAGGGTCCTTACAACCTGGGTACCCTGCCGGACTTGAGGCAGCGCCGCTATCTCGGTTACATGGCGCGCGGTGTGCCCTTCGGACCGGACGACGGCACGATCGCGCCCTGGGCAATGCTTGCCTGCCTGCCGTTCGACGCCGAGGCGGCCCTGCGAGGCACGCGGCAGTTGCTCGAGCATCATCCGCAGATTTGCCCGGAGGACAAATTCTTGAGCGGCTTCAATCCTACGGCCGCGGTTGACGGCGACCCCTGGGTGTCGCAGGGTTGGGTTGGATTGGATCAGGGCTTGCTGGTCATGATGATCGAGAATCATCGCTCCGACCTGATCTGGCGCCTGATGCGCGGATCGCCGCCGCTGCGGCGCGGCCTCAAGCTCGCAGGTTTTGACGGTGGTTGGCTCCGATGACCAGTCCGCGCGCCCAACCGGCGTATGATCTGGTGGTGGTGGGCGGCGGTCCGGCGGGCCTCGCGGCCATCGATGCCGCGCTCGAGCTCGGTCTGCGCTGCGCGCTCGTCGAGCGCGACCGGCTCGGCGGCAATTCGCTGCAGACCGGCTCGGTGCCCTCGAAGTCCCTGATCCGCTCCGCGCTGGCGGTCGAATCCGCGCGCGGCAGCCAGCTGTTCGAGGCCATGCGCGGCTTCGCCGGCGGCGTGGATTTCGCCGCCGTGATGGCGCGCATGCGCACCATTCGCGCCCGCATCGGGGAATTCCATGCGCCCGAGCGGCTCACGGCCCGGGGCGTGGAGGTGTTCTTTTGCGACGCGCGCTTCGTCGACCCGCGGTCCGTGGCCGCGGGCGCCGCCACCCTGTCGTTCAAGAAGGCCGTGGTGGCGACCGGCGCGCGCCCCGCGCAGTCGGACATTCCCGGCCTGGCACAGCTCGGCTATCTGACCAGCAGCACGATTTTCGACCTCGCCGAGCTGCCGCACCGATTGGGGGTCATCGGCGGCGGTCCCCTGGGCTGCGAGCTGGCGCAGGCCTTTGCACGCTTAGGATCGCGGGTCTCGATCATCCAGAACGAACCGAAATTCCTGCCCGAGGAGGAAAGGGACGCCGCCGAACTGCTGTCGCTGTCGCTGTCGCGGGACGGGGTCGAGACCCGTCTGAATACCACCGTGACCGGTGCGCGTGCCAAACACGGCGCGCGCGTGATCGACACCACCAACAATGATGTACACGCGTCCATCGAGGTGGATCAGATCCTGCTCAGCGTCGGCCGGGTGCCCAACGTGGAGGCGCTTGATCTCGGGGCGGCGGCGATCGATGTCGATGCGGCGGGGATCCGGGTGGATGAGCATTTGCGCACCAGCAATGCACGGGTCTATGCCGCGGGGGATGTGTGCATGCGGCGCCAGTTCACGAATGTCGCCGCACGCACCGGCCGGATGGCCGTGCGCAATGCCTTTGGCGCCGCCCGGGCTCGCCACGACCGGCTGCTCATACCCTGGTGCACCTACACCGATCCGGAGATCGCACACCTCGGCCTGCATGCGCGGGAGGCCCGGGAGCAGGGGATTCCCGTCAAGACCTACACCATTCTGATGCAGGACGTCGATCGTGCCATCATCGACGCGCAGGACCGCGGATTCGTCAAGATTCACGTGCGCGAGGGCACGGACGAGATTCTAGGCGCGAGCATCGTCGCCGCGCGCGCCAGCGAAATGATCAATGAGATGAGCGTGATCATGAATGCCGGAATCGGCATGCGCGCCCTGGCCGAGATGCTGCATGCGTACCCGGCTCAATCCGACGCCATCCGGCAGGCCGCCGTCGCCTTTCGCTTGAATGCAGCGGTCAATTCAAGACCTTGATCGGATCCGCGCTCGGGACCCCGGGTGACTGGTTTCGCCATGCGCCGATGCCGGGGCGTCGCTTGGCGCGTATCAATGTATCGCTTTGTAGACGGATAAATTATATTTCGTCTATTATATGATACATGCCGTCCAAACAGCCGCCCATGTACTTGCCGCAGAAGAAGCTCTTGGAAAGTCTCGGGGAGCGGCTTCGCCTCGCGCGCCTGCGTCGCAGGCTCGGTGTCGAGCTGACCTGCGAGCGGGCGGGGATCTCGCGGATGACGCTATATCGGGCGGAGGCTGGCAGTGCCGCCGTGGCGCTCGGCACCCTGGTGCGCATTCTGTCGGTCCTAGGATTGGAAGCCGATCTCGACGGGATTGCGCGCGACGATAAGCTCGGGCGACTGCTGCAGGATCGCGCACTCGCACCCCGACGCCGCGCGCGCGCGGCAAGGACAGGTGCACCGCACCCGCGCACGACCCCCCAAGGGACGCCCTCGTGAACGACTCACTCGACGTCTGGGTCGATGCGGACTTCATGGCGGAAAGACTGCGCGTGGGGACACTGGCCCATGATCGGGGCACGGTACGTTTTTCGTACGATCCCGCTTGGCTCCAGCATCCGTCGAGTTTCGCCTTGGACCCGGATCTTTCGCTCGGCGAGGGGGCCTTTCATCCCACCCCGGAACTCGGCAACTTCCGGGTTTTCGATGACTCCGCGCCGGATCGCTGGGGCCAGATGCTGATGAAACGCCGCGAAGCCTTGGCCGCCAAGGACGAAGGCCGGATGCCCCGAACGCTGCATGCCTGGGATTATTTGCTCGGCGTTCAGGACCTCACGCGGCAGGGTGCGTTGCGCTTTCGCCGCCCCGGAGAAGCGCAATTTCTGGCGCATGAGGCCCTGTCGGCGCCGCCCGTGGCGAGTTTGCCCGAACTCGAAAGTGTCGCACGGGAGATCACGGCGAAGCGCATGGACGACCTGGATGCGTTGCGACGATGGCTGGCCGCGCTGGTCGCGCCGGGCGCGTCGCTCGGCGGCGCCCGCCCGAAGGCCAACTTCACCGAGGTCGACGGCAGTTTGTGGATCGCGAAGTTTCCGGCACGGGACGACGAGCGCGATGTCGGCGCCTGGGAGGCCATTACGCATGAGCTGGCTCAGCGCTGTGGGATCGATGTGCCCGTCGCTCAGACTCGTCGCCTCGGTCGCGACTTCCACACGTTCTGCGTGCAGCGCTTTGACCGCACCGGCGCTCGACGGCGGTTTTACGCCTCCGCCATGGCGATGCTGCGCAAGGAGCACAGCGAAGGCACGAGTTACCTTGAGATCGCCGAATTTCTGCACCACCGCGGCGCTAAGGATCACGTGGCCGGCGACCTTGAACAACTCTTTCGCCGCGTGGCATTCAATGTAGCGGTGGGTAATCGCGACGATCATCTGCGCAACCACGGATTTCTGCTGACGCCGACGGGGTGGCGTCTGGCGCCCGCCTTCGATGTCAATCCCAACATCGATAAAGCCGAACACGTGCTTAATCTCGATGAGACGGATAATCGGCCGAGTCTCGCGTCAGTGATCGCAACCGCCGAGTGGTACCTGCCCTCGAAGGATCGCGGCGCCGCCATCGTCGCTGAGATTGTCGGTGTGGTACGCCATTGGCGCGATGCCGCAGCACGATTTTCCATTTCTCGTGCCGACATCGAGCTCACCGCCGCCGCGTTCGCGCACGCGGCTGCCGTTCTCGGCAGGCCGCCGCCTTTCGCTTGAATACGGGGACGCGCGGGGTAACATCAGGCTGGCCGCGCAATGGGCGGGCGCAATGGGCGGCGCAATGGGTGCGTCAACGCACAGAGCGGCCCGCGGCGGCAACCGTAAACTTGACCGATCATCAGGTCGGAGAATCCCCATGCGAGTGCTCACGATTGTCGCGCTGCTGTTGCTGGGTGCCTGTGCCTGGGTTTTGCCGCGGCCGGATGACACGCCGGCCGAGATTTCCGGGTCACGGCCCGATCTGGATCAATGCTCCCTCGACGTGACCCAGAGCCGCAAGACCTTTCCCGAGCAGACCGACGCGGACGGCGTGCCCGAACCCTTGATGATCCGCGACCAATCGCGCAGCGGCGCGAGCCGCATCATCAGCAACGGCCACCTGATCTATTTTCTGCTGACGCGCCATGATCCGGAACCGTTCAGAAATTACGGCCCCGACATGAGCCGTCACATGGTCAGGCCCGATCCCCCCGGTCCGCTGCCGCTGTCCTCGGTGTGGCGCATCGACGCCGAGCGGAACGACGGGCCGCAGGGCGAGGAGCCCTTGCTGGACCGCAGCATCGTGCGCCTGGTCCGTCCGGACGCCGCGGGCTATCTGCGCTTCGAGACCGGCAGCCAGACCTTGGCCGCATCGGCCGATCGAGCCTCGCTGTTCATGCTCTACAAGGCGGATGTGCCCGATGCCACGCGTCCCTCGACCTGCGATGGCCAGATACGGGATGGCGACTTCGTGTACCTGCGTCAAGTATCGCCCAGCTTGTGGATCGATGCGGCCGACGATGGCGTGCTGTCGGCCAAACCGGTGCCGCCCGGTCGGGGTGTCGCGCCTGCCGGCAGCCGAGGCGATCCGCGCTGCGCGCGCGATGAAGAGCGCTGTCACACCGACGAGGGCGGCGGCCTGGTCTGCGCCTGGGCGCCGATCTGCACGAATTGATCGCTGTCGGAGCGGATCGCCGTCTGAGCGGACCGCTGTCGGAGCGGACTGCCAACGAATCGGGTGCGAGTCCTACATACCGGCCGGGAATACCCGCCCTAATCTGCCGCCATCCGCCTGCGGGCGTCGTTGAGGAGATTCGACATGATCACCAAGATCGCAATGCGCGCACTGCTGCTGGTTCCGCTGTTGCTGCCGTCCCTGGTCATGGCGCGGGCCAGTGAATATACCGACACCGTCGCGCTGTTCAAGAATGCCGGACCCAGTTCCGCGTTCTTCGACGACAGTTATGCCTACGCGGTGTTTCCCACCGTCGGCGAGGGCGGCTTCGTGGTGGGCGGCGCGCGCGGTAAGGGCCGGGTCTACGTGCACGGCCGGTTCGTGGGCACTACCACCATGACGCAGGTGAGCGCCGGATTTCAGGCCGGCGGCAAGGCCTACAGCCAGATCATTTTCTTCCGGGACAAGTCCGCGCTCGACGTGTTCGAGTCGGGGACCTTCGAATTCGCGGCCGGCGCGAGCGTGGTCGCGATCACGGCCGGCGCATCCGCCAGCGCCGGCACCAGCGGCACCAACGCGGGTGCGAGCGCCGGCGAACATGACGCGCGAAACACCGGTTCGTACGAGAAGGGCATGGCGGTGTTCACCATCGCCAAAGGCGGCCTGATGTACGAAGCCGCGATCGCCGGACAGAAATTCTCCTACACGCCGCGTGCCAACTCGCTGGCGCGGCAATGACCAGGCCGTTCGGCAGGACGTAAGTCGCGCCAGCGCGACGACCCGCGGCCGCGGCGATGGGTGTTTCAAGCCGGCTATTGCAGCCGCCGGCTGAAGCTCACGCCGTAGGCCGCGGGACGCGCCAGCAAGACCGGATCGTCGGACGGTTCGATGCCGGCCAGCAGCGACAGTGGATTGAACATGAGGGCCTTCTGTTCCGCGACCTGGTCTTTAACGGTGCCGGTGAGGCTGATCGTTCCGAGCTCGAGAAGCTTGCGATCGGCAGGCCAGACCACCGTCGGATCATTGACGGGATCGCCCGGCTGCGCCAGCTGCACCAGCAGGCGGAATTTCACCGGGCCCTTCGCGATGCGCCGCGGCAGGTCATCCATCAGATAATCGGGGGCGGCCTTGGCCGCCGCGGCATCGCTGAGCGCGTGCTCACCGGCGGCGGGCCGTATCTGGTAGCGCCCGTAGCGGCTCACGCCCCCGGCGTTGGTGAACTTGAAGGCGTTGATGCCGTAAAAGGCGAGCGTGGCGAAACTCTCCGGCGCCGGCCGCGGCGTGCTCACGAATTTCAGCGCCGCCGGGTGGCTGCCGAGAAACCGCTCGATGGGCGTGGGCTTGGCGGCGCCCGGTCCGCTTTGTGCGACGGCCGTGAGGAAGGCGAGAAAATCCTCCGGTGTGGCCACCGGAAAGGCATTGGCCGACAGGCTGACGATGTCGGTGGAGGTGCCGCCCGGCAGCTGGAAGCGGATGGCGATCCCGTGCGGACTGGCATTCGGATCGGCGTCGGGCAGGTTCGGCACGCCGGTGGGGTCGGAAAAGCGCACCAGTACGGGCACCGACCTGGCGAAATGCGGCGCTTTGCTGAGCGTGGCCGCCGCTTTGGTGGGTGTGAAGCGACCGGTCACGAGCACGCCTTTGGCATGATTGGCGCGCATACCCGGATGCGGTCCGCCCGATAATTTAGTGAGTGCATCCACCAGAGCCACCGGCAGCGGCTGTTGTGCAGCCGCAGGAACATCGGCCACGACCAAGGGCGCCGCGGCCCATCCGGCAGCCAGCCACAGCGCCAATCCAGCAACGGACAATTTCATATCGACCTCGAACCACGACTCATCGACGAGCCGTCCGCATGCTATCGCAGGACGCGTTCGACTTCGTCATCCGCGCGTTCGCCCACCCCTAGGGGTCGCGTGCCGCAATCCGCCGTGCGATCCCCAAGTCCTTGAATTTAAATGATTCAGAAATGCTTCAACAATCCCTGACCAAGCCTTGAGGACTTCGATGGGCAGGGCCGTCCAACCTCGATCGCACCACCGGCGCAGTCGGTGGCCTGGCAACCAACCAACGAGGACGACCATGAAGAGCATCAACCTGAAGTCGATAACCCTGACGGCCTGGCCGCATTTCACGATGAGCCTGGCCTGCCTGTGTGCCATGGGCGCGGCCGGTGCGCTGCCGGCGGCCGCGGCCGAACCGGACGCAAAACAGACCGCCATCCGCTACGACGATCTCGACATCCAGCAGGCCGCCGGCGCGCAAGTGCTGTACCACCGCATCCAAGCGGCGGCGCAGCAGGTGTGCGCGCTTCGCATGGGCGACCTGGCATTGAAGGCGCAGGAACGAGCCTGTATCGAGCAGGCCATCGACGCGGCGGTCAAGAACGTCAACTCGGTCACGCTGACCCGGTTGCGCTTCGGCACCGACCTGCGTCTTGCCGGCAAATGACCGGCCTCTCCGCCATCCATCACTTGAAGTCAAAGGAGAACTCCATGAACCATACGAAACACTTGTCCGCCGCCGCCGCCGTGGCCCTATGCGCCCTGGCGACCATTGCCCCCTCGGCCGCCCGGGCCGACGGGAAGAGCGCCATGGTGTCGCTTGCGGGTCTGGATCTGTCCACCGACGCTGGGCAGCGGGCGGCGCGCGAACGCGTGCATCAGACGGCCCGCACCCTGTGCGGCCGGGTGGTCGATGCGTGGACCCTGTCCGCGCAACCGGACTTTGTGCATTGCGTCGATGACGCCACCACCGCGGCGTTGAAACGGCTGCAAGGCGCGTTGTTCGCGGCGAACGTCAAGCCGGACACGCAGGTCTTCGGCGAACGCTGATCGCAAGCGCGGGGCGATTTGCGGGACGCCGCAAATCGCCCCTTTATTAGCCGGGCCCAAGGGTTGCGCGATTCCCTGGCCGTATACTGTTGCGCTGGAGGGGCGGGATGTCGAGCGGCAACAGCGCGCAAGTGGTGCAGATTGGCGAGTGGCTGGTCAATCCGGCGCTCGACGTCATTTCCCGGGGCGCTGAGACGCGCAAGCTCGAACCGCGCACCATGCGACTGCTCATGTGCCTCGCGAGTGCCGCTCCCGACGTGGTGAGCGTGGATGCGCTGCTAACCGAGGTATGGAGCGGCGTGATCGTCAGCCCGGCATCGGTGTATCAGGCGATCTCTCAGTTGCGCAAGCTTCTCGACGACACCGACCCAGACCCGACCTACGTTGCCACCGTCCCGCGGCGCGGCTATCGGCTGGTGGTCCCCGTGAGGCGCGAGCCGGTACCGGTTGTGCCCACCGCATTCACCGCGCCCATCTCGCTCACCGCGCCGACCGCGAGACGCCGCTGGCTGACGAGGTCGCTCGGCGTCGCGACGTGCGCCGCGATCCTCACGGGGGTGTGGTTTTGGAAGAGTCCGCCGGATGACGGGCGGTATGCGGCGGCCTCCATCGTGGTGCTTCCCTTCGTCGACATGACCGCCGACAAAACCGATCAGTTCTTCTGCGACGGCCTCACCGAGGAGTTGTCCAGCTGGCTGTCACAGATACCGAGCCTGCGGGTCGTGGCGCGAACCTCGGCATTCGCGTTCCGCGACCAGGCCGAGGATGTGCGGGCCATCGGCAAGGCGCTCGACACGAATCACATTCTCGAAGGCTCCATCCGCCGTTCCGGCGACCACCTGCGCATTACCGTGCAGCTCATCGACGCGCGCAGCGGCTATCACCTGTGGTCGACCAGCTACGATCGGCCGACGGAGGACGCCATCAGGATCCAGGAGGACATCTCCAGAACCGTGGCGCAGAACCTGCAGATTCGTCTGACCGCGGAGTCCGACCGGCAATTCGCCGCACGCCGCACGGCAATCCCGCAGGCCTACGAGCTGTACCTGCAAGCGCGCCATTACACCCAGCAACTGACGCCCGATTCGACCGACCACGCAGTGGAACTGTATCGCCAGGTGCTGAGCGCGGATCCGCGCTTCGCGCCGGCCTATGTCGGTCTCGCGTACGGAATTCTCAATCAGGGATTCTTCCGCGAACTGCCGGTGGCTGACACGGCGGCGCAGATGGAGCCGCTGATCGCGTCGGCGCTGCGCATCGATGACCGGCTGTCGGGTGCCTACGCGGTGCGCGGCGCGCTGCGGGCCACGCAATCGCGGAGCGCGGAGGCGCTCGATGACCTGAAATTTGCCATCTCCCTGAATCCGAACGACATGGGCGCGATCGCGGAAATCGGCCGCATCCGGCTGCTGAACGGGCAGCCCCGGGAAGCGCTGGCGAGCTACGACCGCGCCGCCGTGCTCGATCCACTGAACTACGCCCTGCATGTGCAACGATGCCTGGCATTGGAGGATCTCGCCCGCTACGGCGAGGCGGCGGAGGCTTGCGAACGGGCGCACCGGCTGCAGCCGAGCAGCCCCTCGGTCGACGATCGTACGGCCTGGCTCGCCGAATCACGCGGACTCATCGATGAGGCGTTGGACTGGAACGCGCAGTCCATCAAGGCGCAGCCCGGGGATGACTTCACCTACTACTGGACGCGTGCGACGCTGTATCTGTCGCTCGGGCTGCCCGCCCCGGCGCGCGAAGCGGTGGATCTCGGCCGACGCGCCACGCGTGATGATCCTGAGGCCGATGCCGCACTGGTGCGGGTGGTGTATTGCGAGGGCGGCGCGAGTGCGCTGCGGCGGTATGTGGAGGCGGCCCATCTCGAGCAATCGCCGCACTCATCCGCGCTGATGGAGGCGGCCTATGCCCGGATGGTGTCGGGCGAACCGGCGGCGGTCAAAACGCTGATCGCACGCGCCCTGGCGGCTCCGGATCGGGAGCCGGGATTCGCCGAGACGCCGTGGTTTGCGCGCGGCGAGCGCGCAGTCGGTACGTCGTACCGCGTGGATCTCGCCGTGGCGGATCTCGCGCTCGGTGATCGCCGCTCGGCCGACCGCGAATTGAACGAGGTGCTCGTCATGCTCGATGGAATGCTCGCCGCCGGCATCGAGCGCTACGCGACCTATGAACTCCGCGCCAAAGTGTACGCACTCGAGGGGCGCGGCGACGAGGCCATGCGGGATCTCAGCAAGGCCGCCAAGCTCGGCTGGCGCCGAGCCTGGTGGGCGGCCAACGAGCCGTACTTCGCCGCGCTGCGTGCCCGGAGCGATTTCAACGCCCTGCTGTCCGAGGTGCGCCGCTCCAACGAGCAACTGATCGGTAAGCCCGGCTTCGATCAGTCCGCGTCGTCGACGGGACCCAGCGGCGGCTTGACGCGCGCCGCGTGTATCGCCAGCGCAAACGCCGCGAAGTCGAGCAACGGCTTGTATGGGACTGAGACGTTTGGATGACCGCCCACCGATCCGCCGCTGCCATCCGCCCAACCCGGCGGCGGCTGCGTCGGCGGCCCATACGCATCGCGCGGAAATTTCTCCAGGATTTTCATGCCCATGGAGAAAATAGTCTGTCGATAAAGATACTGCCATTCCTCCAAGGAGGTGTCCGCCGGCACCTCCCGCAGCAGCAGCTTCAGTTTCTTCGAAAATGCATCCCTTGAGGCCATGACCGTCCCTCCTTTGTTTTGATCAGTATGCCGAATTCGCAGCGAATTCGCGCCGAATTTGCGCAACGGCGTCCAGGTCATCAAAATGCCGACTCTTGGAGCGACGGGCGAGGTAGCGGGATGCAGGGCCGCATCATTCTGTGGTCCATCACCTCCGCCCTGGCCGGGTTTCTGTTCGGCTTCGACACCGTCGTCATCTCGGGTGCCGAGCAGACCATCCAGGCCTTGTGGCACCTGGACCCGGGCACCCATGGCATCGCGGTCGCCGCGGCCTTGTACGGCACCGTGGCGGGCTCACTGCTCGGCGCATGGCTGGCCGATACGCTCGGCCGCCGGCCGACGCTGATGCTCATCGGGTTGCTGTATCTCGTGGGCGCCGTGTGGTCGGCGCTCGCGACCGGCGTGGACGCGTTCATCGCCGCGCGCGCGCTCGGCGGCATCGGCATCGGCCTGTCCACGGTTGCTGCGCCGCTCTACATATCCGAGATCGCGCCGGCGCGCCACCGGGGGCGCCTGACCGGCATGTTCCAGTTCAACATCGTGTTCGGGATCCTGGTGGCGTTCCTGTCCAATGCGCTGCTTTCGGGAATCGGCAACGAGGCGTGGCGCTGGATGCTCGGCGTCGCCGCGATTCCGGCGCTGCTCTACACCGCGATGTGTTTCGCGGTTCCCGAAAGCCCGCGCTGGCTGCTCGGCAGGCGCAATGACGTGCAGCGCGGACTCCAGGTGCTGCGGCTCGTCGAGCCGGAATCATCCGAGGCCGAGATCCAGGCGCACGCCGCGGTCATCATCGCGGACTCGAGGCAGGGCGGCTCGGCGGCGCCGTTCTGGAGCCGGTGGCTGCGCATCCCGATCGCGCTCGCCTTCCTGATCGCCTTCTTCAATCAGATGTCCGGCATCAACGCCATCCTGTATTTTGCGCCGCGGATATTCGAGCTGTCGGGCCTCGGCGCCAGATCGGCGCTGCTGCAATCGGTGGGCGTCGGAATCACCAATCTGGTCTTCACCCTGGCCGGCGTGTGGCTCATCGACCGGCTCGGGCGCCGCACGCTGCTGTTCATCGGTTCGTACGGCTACATCGCCTCGTTGGGTTCGGTGGCGTGGGCCTTCCACAGCCATCATTACGGCATCGTGCCGGAATGCATCTTCGCCTTCATTGGCGCGCACGCCATCGGCCAGGGCGCAGTCATCTGGGTGTACATCTCCGAGATCTTTCCGAACTCCCACCGGGCCCAGGGCCAATCGCTCGGCTGCGGCACGCATTGGATATTCGCCGCCCTGATCACCACGGTGTTTCCCACCCTGGTCGCGCGGTTCTCACCGGGCAGCATCTTTGCGTTCTTCGCCGCGATGATGGTGCTGCAGCTCATCTGGGTGAAGCTGATGGTGGTGGAGACCAAGGGCGTGCCTCTGGAGGCCATCCAGCAGAAGCTCGATCAGCGTTTCGGGGGCTGAGGTGCAGTTGCCGGGGCGAAAAAAGCGCCGGTCGGGGTGAAAAAAAAGCGCCGGAGGATTGCTCCTCCGGCGCTACCAGCCTCTAATGCGGGCTGCTTTCGCATCTACTTTCGAATGGGTGCTACTTCGCGCCGGCCGGCCAGCCCATGACCTGCACCTCTGCGAGCTGCAGCTGATTGGTGCCCGCCAGCTGCACCCTCACGTAGCGGCCCAGTACGCCGCCCACGCCCACCGTGAATTCCTGCGGCGAATTGCCGAAGACATAGCCGGAGTTGGCGAAGTACTGCTTGTTCACGGCGGTGTTCGCGAGCAGCTGCGCAAGCGACTGTCCGTCCATGGAGGTCTGCGAGACCAGCACGTAGAAGTTGTTGAGTCGCGTCCCGCAGCAATCCGTGCGATTGAACAGGTTCACGGTCTGGATGGTGCCGACGGCGCCGAGATCGACCTCCCAGTAGTCCTGGGCGCTGGTGCCGCCGGTGATGCTGACCGAGCCGTCGAACCAGCTGCCGTCGACGTTGCCGTCCACGGCCGAGGCCGCGCTGGTGCCATAGGCGATCTCCGCCGCACTCGCGGTCTTGCCGTACGAGAGATTCACCATCGGCGAGACGAAGCTCGTGCCGCTCGGGCCGCGATCGGCCAGGGAGACGGCGTCGATCAGCGAACCCAAGCCCGGCGAGGTGCCGGCCGGCTGCGCAAACGACAGGGTGTCCTTGCCGGTGGCCTTGACGATGTAGGTCGCCTGCTGCCACGCCGGGGCGTTGAGCGGGGTTCCATTGGGTTCCAGCGTATCGATCACCTTGCCGTTCCACTCCACGTTGAAGGTGTTGGATGTTGCGCCAAGTCCGGGCCGCGCCGAGTACCAGAACGTCAGGAGCAGGGAATCGCCGGCCGTGGTGGTCACTGTCTGCGACACCGTGTCGAGGGTGGAACTGCCGCCCACCTGCATCCAGGAGCCGCCGTCTTCGGCGCTGTAGCCGAACAGGCCATTCCAGATCTGCACGACGCCATTGCTGCCCGTCCAGCCGGCGAGCGAGGTCACGTTCGACCAGCCGCCCGCCGGGACCGCATTGGTCTCGAAGCTGCCGTTGACCAGCAGGTTCGGCTGCGTACCGCTGGTGCAGACGCGTGTCGTGGTGGCGCCGGAGGCACCGTCCAACACGCCGTCGTCGTTCTGGTCGATGCCGAGCACATAGCCCGTGCCGCGGCGCACCGCCGTGAAGGTGATGGGCGAGCCGCTCTGCGCAAAGGCCTTCATGGCCGCGAGGCTGTGCGACGCGCCGCGGTCGTCGGCATAGTTGCCGCCGCCGACGTAGACATAGCCGCGCGTCTCATTGCCGACGCAACCGCTCGCCACCAGGTCGATGGCATTGGTGTCGGCGAGCGCCTGCAATTGCGGGAGGATCGGATCGGTGGTCACCGAACCGGACAGGGTGACCTGACGCCCGACGGCCGCATGCGAGTCGACCGCCGTGTTGGTCGCATTGAGCCCGGTCGGCGTGTACGGATACGAGCCGTTGAACGAATACATGAAGGCCATCATGTTGTCGTCGCGCGAGAGGTTCTGGGTCGAATCGAAGGTGCCGTCCGGCTGGAAGCCGAAACCCGCCGTGCTGGCCGTGGGATCACTGAACCAGAGGCCGTCTCGCCGGTAGAAGTTCTGCCAGGTCGGCGGGTTGCGCAGCTGATTGATGCCGAAAGCCGCGTTGTTCACGAACAGGTAGCCGCGGTTGGTGTTGCCCGGATGGCAGGAACGGCAGTTCGCCTCGAATTCCTGGGCGCCGGCCCCGGCATTGCCGGTGCGATAAGGCACATTTCGCGGACCCGGCACGGCGATTTCCGCCGGGTACTGGTTCGTGATGGTGCGGAACGGATTCGGCGGCGTGCGCAGCGTCGCGAGGAAGGACTGCATGTTGGCGATCTGGGTCGCGGTCGGTTGGGCCGCGCCGCCCTGCAGGGCGACGAAGGCCGGCGAGAAGGCGGCGAGGTTCGCGCGGTCGCCGCGCCAGTGCAGGAAGGGGCTCTGCATGCGATCGACGAGGGTCATGGTGAGGAACGGTCCCTTCATGGGATGTTCCGTGACCGAGGCGACCGGGACGATCGCACCACCGGTCTCCATGTCGCGCAGCGTGACGCCGCTGCTGCTGCCGGTGATCGCTGCGGGCTGGGAGTTGATCACCTCGGGCTGGGAGGTCGGATCGCCCAGATCCCAGGCGAGCCGGTCGGTACGCGCATCGACGTGACAGGAACCGCAGGAAATCTGGCCGAGTCCCGAGAACAGCTGGGTGTTGTAGAGGAGCGGACGGCCGTTACGGATGTCCTGCGGCGTCGGATCATAGGAGAGCGCGACGCGAGCGACTTCGGCCGAGCCCGGAGTCGTGGCCGCGAGGTTCAGGACCGAGATGTTCGCATCGAAGCGGTTGAAGACATAGGCGAGGCTCGGGGAACTCGCGTTGGCGCCCACCGCGTTCAGCACGATGCCCGTCGGTCCCTGGCCGACCGGGATCGGCGTGCTCAACACCGAGTCGCGCCCACCCGCAGAGTTGATCACGATGACGCTGTTCGTGCCCATCGAGGTGACGTATCCCTTGCCCGTCGCCGCGTTCCAGGCGATGCCGCGCGGATCGCCGATCGAATTGGCGGCACAGAGGTTCGACCCCGTGGTGCATTTCGCCGGAATCGACGAGACCGCGTAGGTGCTCGTGACGGAAGAATACGGCAACAGGTGCGGGTTGAGATCGGCCTTGGTGCCGGCGCTGCCGCCGAGCGCATACGTGCCCATGAGCACTTGAATGAACGTGCCGTCGAGCATCGGTTGGTAACGGATCTGATTCGTGGCGTCGGTGCCGACGGCCGTCACGGAGTTCGTCGCCGGATTGACCGCGAGCGCCATGACCATGTTGAGCACACCGCCCTGGTAGGTGACCGCGTTGGTGGCGGTATTGACGACGGCGATGTCGCGGTCGATGAGATCCCAGTCGGCCACGCGATCGGCGTTCGTGCCCTGCCGCGCGAGGCTGCCGTTGATGAAGATCGACCAGTCCTTGCCGTTCTCATCGAGCCAGGTGGGCAGCGCCGCGCTGCTGGCGGGCGCCTGACGACGCACGATCACGCTCACCGGCGGCGGGGTGGGTGTGTAGTAGGAGTCGAGCACATTCGGCGTGACGGTCGTCACCGGCGCATACAGGCTGGTGTACTTGTTGAGCACCGCGTTGACGTTGTCGGGGAACGGGCTGATGCCGCCGTAGGGGCCGGAAGGCGAGCGCGCGAGATCGACTTCGTAGGGCAGATCGTCCTTGCCGCCGGTCATCGCCGTGGTGCCGTTGCCGGACTCGAAGATGCCGACGTAGACGTTGGTGCCGCCGGAGCCGTTCGGACCCACGGCGAGCGCGCGCGGCTGTTGACCCAGGATGGGTATGCGCGCCAGCGTTGCACCCGGCACCAACGGATCGAACACCTCGAGTTCTTTCGCCTGCGCCACCGACACGTAGGCGCGCGCCGGATTGGTGGCGCTGCCGGCGGTGCCGGTGAACACCACGTCTGCGGGTTCCGCGCCCGTCTGCAAGGTGGCGATCAGCGCATTGTTCTTCAGGTCGACGATGCTGACGCTGTTGGAGATCTTGTTGACCACCCAGGCCTGGGTGCTCGAATAGGCGCGCACCGTGACCGGCTCCAGGCCGACCTTGACCACAGTCTCGAGCGTCAGGCTGTTGCCGCTGATCGCGAAAATCTCCAGGTCGTTGTTGGGTGTGTTGACGGCCAGCAGCTTGGTGCCGTCCGGTGTGATGTCGAGGGGATGCACGTGCGCCGATTCGAAGCTGGAGAAGGCCGCGTCCGGGAGGCCGGCCGACGCCGGCGGAATCGTGACCGACTGGATGGTGGCGCGCTCCACGGGATTCTCGACCGCGGCCGCGGTGCTCGCGGCACCGGCGGCGGCGGTGGCGGCCGCAGTCGCGGCCGGCAGGGTAGTGACCGTTCCGCCGGAGCAAGCCTGCAGCAGGGCGGCCGCAAAGGCGGCGGCGGCGAGGGTGACGGGGGTTTTTCTAAGCAGAAGGACGGAACGCGGCACGGACGACATCGATGAATCACCTGGTGTTGAAGAAAAAAGCGCATTGCAGCGAATGACGGCAGGCTAATGTGCAGTTGCGGCATCAGCAAGGGAGGAACGTGCTTCGACGTGACATAACACAGAATATTTCGCCGTCGCGTGAGATGCTTCGACTCGCCGCCCGTGATATGTCAGGGCGGCGATTCGACCAAGGACCCCATGGAAACACCTCGCTGGTTGCAGTCGGCCCGATCGCAGTGGCGATGGCGGGGCCAGGAGCGTCCGTCGTTCGCGCCGGCGCCCGGCCCCGGGCAGGAATCGGTGTGGGACTATCCGCGCCCGCCACGGCTGGTGCGCGATGACCGCGAAGTGGTCGTTCGCTGGGGCGGCGTCGCAGTGGCGCGAACCGTGCGCGCCATCCGCGTGCTGGAGACCGCGCATCCACCGTGCTTCTATCTGCCGTGGGCGGACGTGGCGCGGCCGCTGTTCGAACCTGCGGGCGGTGGATCGTTCTGCGAATGGAAGGGTGCGGCCCGCTACTGGTCGCTCGTCGATGGTGAGCGGCGCCTGAACGGGGTGGCCTGGAGCTATCCGCAGCCGCTCTTGGGCGCCGAACTGCTGGCCGATTGCGTCGCCCTGTATCCGGCGCATCTGGATTGCCGGGTCGCAGACGCCGTGGTGCAGGCACAGCCCGGCGGATTTTATGGCGGCTGGATCACGCCCGAGCTGGTCGGACCGTTCAAGGGAGAAGCCGGCAGCAGCGGCTGGTGAGAGATCTCAAAGCGCCGACACGCCGCGCAGTTCCGTGAGACTCAAGGTGCGCGTCAGCGCGATGAACTCGCGAATGTAGGCGGCTTCGGCGCCGGCGCGGCTGGTGGCCGCATACAGCTCGCAGCGCAGACCGTCGCGTCCGATCGGGCGCGACACCACATAGCCGCGTTCGAGGTAGTTGCCCACCGCCCAGGACGGCAGCGCCGCCACGCCGCGTCCGCTCGCCACCAGCTGCAGGATCGCGACGGTGAGCTCTGCGGTGCGCCGTTTCGGATCGATGCCCGCCGGGGTGAGGCAATGCTTCATGACATCCAGCATTTCATCAGGCACCGGATAGGTGATCAGCGTTTCCTTGGCGAAGTCCTCGGCCTCGAGCCAGTGCTTGGCGGCGAGCGGATGTCTCGGGCTCATGAGGGCTACGCTTTCGTAGCGAAACAGCGCACTGAAGGCCAGGGTGGGTCGCGCGTCGGGCTTGTCATGGACCACGGCGAGTTCGGCCTCGCCGCGTTCGAGCAGCGGCAGCGGATCGACGACGAAGCCGGAGATGATGTCGAGCTCCACCTCAGGCCAGAGCGAGCGGTAGGCATCCATGGCGGGCATCAGCCAATCGAAGCAATTGTGGCATTGCACGGCGATGCGCAGCGGTCCGGCGTGACCCTGCGCCAGGCGCGCCACGTCCCGCCCGGCCTCGGCCACCTGCGGCAACACCGCCCGCGCGAGCTCGAGCAGGCGCTGGCCGATGGCCGTGAAGCGCAGCGGCCGGACGTTCTTTTCCACCAAGGCGGCGCCGAAATGGCTTTCCAGCGCTTTTAATTGATGCGACAGGGCGGATTGGGTCAGAAACAGCCGTGCCGCGGCCTTGGACAGGCTGCCGCATTCGGCCAGGGCCAGCAGGGTTTCCAGGTGACGCAATTCCAGGGCGGTGGAAGGCATGAGCCGGGTTCATCCTCGATATGAAGATAATGAGTTTGAATCATAAAACCAGTCAATGCATGCTCTTTTCATGGCGGTCTCCGTGTCATTCGAGTTCTTTCCGCCGAGCAGCGACGCGATGGCGGCCCAATTGTGGGAGGCGGTGCAGCGGCTTGCGCCGCTCGGACCGAGATTCGTCTCCGTGACCTATGGTGCGGACGGCTCGACCCGCGCCCGCACGCATGATTGCGTGCTGCGCGTGCTGCACGAGACCTCGCTCGTGGTCGCGCCGCATCTGACCTGCGTGGGCGCCTCGCGCGATGAGCTCCTCGGGATCGCGCAGGATTACTGGCGGCACGGGGTGCGTCATCTGGTCGCGCTGCGCGGCGATGCCCCGGCGAGTCCCCCGGGCGGCCCGGCGTGCGGCCGGGCGGCGGCCGGTCACGCGGCGGGCGGCTTTGCCCATGCCTCGGATCTGGTGTGCGGTCTGAAGCAGATAGCCGATTTCGAGATCTCGGTGGCCGCCTACCCCGAAGGACATCCGGAGACTCGCACGGTGGAGGCGGACCTCGAGAATCTGCGCCGCAAGATCGATGCCGGCGCGAGCCGTGCCATCACGCAGTTCTTCTTCGATACCGATCTGTTCCTGCGCTATCGGGATCGCTGCGCCGCGGCTGGCATGCGCGCCGCCATCGTGCCGGGCATCCTGCCCATCACGCGCTTTGCGCAGATGGTGAAATTCGCCGAGCGCTGCGGCACGTCGGTTCCGGACTGGCTGCATCAGCGCTTCGACGGACTCGAGGATGACGCGGACACCCGCCGCATGATCGCCGCCCACGTCGCCATCGACCAGGTGCAGCGGCTGCGCCAGCACGGCGTCGAGGAGTTTCACTTCTACACCCTGAATCGCGCCGAGCTCAGCTACGCGATCTGTCATGCCCTGGGTCTGCGCGCCGACGTGCAGCCCGCCGCCGCGCGGGTGGCCTGACATGCCACCGGCGAGGTTAGCTGCGCAGAGCGCGCGCGGCGATGCCTTCAGGCTTCTGCTGCGGCAGCGCCTGGTGCTGCTCGATGGCGCCATGGGCACCCAGATCCAGGGACATCGCCTCACCGAGGCGCAGTTTCGCGGCAGCCGCTTCGCCGCCTGGCCGAGCGACCTGCGCGGCAACAACGATCTGCTCACGCTCACCCAGCCGGCGATCATCGCGGCCATTCACCGCGACTATCTGCTCGCGGGCGCGGATGTCATCAGCACCAACACGTTCAACGCCAATGCCGCGTCGCAGGCGGATTACGGCCTCGAGGATCTCGTGCGCGAATTGAACCTCGAGGCGGCGCGCCTGGCGCGCCGCGCGGCGGATGAGGTACAGGCCGCGGACGGCGTCCCGCGTTTCGTGGCCGGCGCACTCGGGCCCACCAACCGCACCGCCTCGCTGTCCCCGGACGTCAACGATCCGGCGTATCGAAACATCGATTTCGACCGGCTGGCGGCGACCTACGGCGAGGCGACGCGCGCCCTCATCGAGGGCGGAGCCGACATCATTCTGATCGAGACCATCTTCGACACCTTGAACGCCAAGGCGGCGCTGTATGCGGTGCGCGAGGTGTTCGACGAACTCGGCGTGGATCTGCCGATCATGGTGTCCGGCACCATCACCGATGCCTCCGGCCGCACGCTCTCGGGACAGACCACGGAGGCGTTCTGGAATTCGATCCGCCACGCGCGCCCGGCGGTGGTCGGCTTGAACTGCGCGCTCGGCGGCACGCAGCTGCGGCCGTACATCGAGGAACTCGCGCGCATTGCCGACACCCCGGTGTGCGCCTACCCGAATGCCGGTCTGCCGAACGCCTTCGGCGAATACGACGAATCGGCGCGGCAGACCGCCGCGATCCTGCGCGAGTTCGCCGAGAGCGGCTTTTTGAACATGGCGGGCGGCTGCTGCGGCACCACGCCGGATCACATTCGCGCGCTCAAGGCGGCGCTCTCCGGCCTGGCGCCGCGCGCCATTCCCGTGATCGGGCGCGCCTGCCGACTGAGCGGCCTGGAACCGTTCAACGTCGGGGCCGCGAGCCTGTTCGTGAACGTCGGCGAGCGCACCAACGTCACCGGCTCGGCCCGATTCCGCAAGCTGATCGAGGCGGGTGACTACGCCGGGGCGGTTGAGGTGGCACGCCAGCAGGTGGCGAACGGCGCGCAGATCATCGACGTGAACATGGACGAAGGCATGCTCGACTCGCAGGCCGCCATGGTGCGATTCCTCAACTTGATCGGCGCCGAGCCGGACATCGCACGCGTGCCGGTGATGATCGATTCGTCCAAGTGGTCGGTGATCGAGGCCGGCCTGAAGTGCGTGCAGGGCCGGCCGATCGTCAACTCCATCAGCCTGAAGGAGGGCGAGGCCGCCTTCCTCGCGCAGGCGCGCACGGCGCTGCGCCACGGCGCGGCCGTGGTGGTGATGGCCTTCGACGAGCAGGGCCAGGCGGACAGCATCGGGCGCAAGGTGTCGATCTGCGTGCGCGCCCACGATTTGCTCACCGGGCGGCTGGGGTTCGCGCCCGAGGACATCATCTTCGATCCGAACATCTTCGCCGTGGCCACCGGCATCGACGAGCACAATCGCTACGGTCTGGACTTCATCGAGGCCACGGCCGAGATCAAGCGGCGCCTGCCGGGGGTGATGGTGAGCGGCGGCGTGAGCAACGTCTCGTTCTCCTTCCGCGGCAACGAGCGCGTGCGCGAGGCCATGCATTCGGTGTTCCTGTATCACGCGATCCGCGCCGGGCTGTCCATGGGCATCGTCAACGCCGGCCAGCTGGCGATCTACGAGGACATCCCGGCGGAGCTGCGCGAGCGGGTGGAGGATGTGATCCTCGCGCGCCGCGCGGATGCGACCGAGCGGCTGCTGGAGATCGCCGAACGCTTCAAGGGCGACGGGGCCGTGCGGCGCGGCGATGACCTCGAATGGCGCAATCTGCCCGTGGCCGCGCGACTGTCCCACGCGCTGGTCAAGGGCATGGACGAGTTCGTGCTCGAGGACACCGAGGAGGCGCGCCTTCAGGCCCGGCGCCCGCTCGACGTCATCGAGGGGCCGCTGATGGACGGCATGAACGTGGTGGGCGATCTGTTCGGCGCCGGCAAGATGTTCCTGCCGCAGGTGGTGAAATCCGCCCGTGTCATGAAAAAGGCGGTATCGGTCCTCATTCCGTATATAGAGAAGGAGAAGTCCGGCGCAAGCCGTTCGAACGGCAAGGTGGTGATGGCCACCGTCAAGGGCGACGTGCACGACATCGGCAAGAACATCGTCGGCGTCGTGCTCCAGTGCAACAACTTCGAGGTGATCGACCTGGGGGTGATGGTCTCGTGCGAGAAGATCCTCGCGGCGGCCACCCGCGAGGGTGCGAAACTCATCGGGCTGTCGGGCCTCATCACCCCCTCGCTCGATGAGATGGTGCACGTGGCCCGCGAAATGCAGCGCCTGGGCCACCGGCAGCCGCTGCTGATCGGCGGCGCCACCACCTCTCCCGCGCACACCGCGGTGAAAATCGATCCGCAATACGCGGGCGGCGTCATCCACGTCAAGGACGCGTCGCGCGCGGTGGGCGTGTGCCAGCAACTCGTCAGCCCGGCCACGCGCGACACCTACCTCGCCGGCGTCCGGGCCGACCACGAGCGGCGGCGCGAGCAGCATCGCAACAAGAGCGTGAAGTCCCCGCAGCTGTCGCTGGAGGCGGCGCGCGCGCGCCGGTTGCCGGTCGAATGGCGCGGCTACAGCCCGCCGCGCCCCGGCTTTCTCGGCCTGCAATCCTTCGAGAACTATCCGCTCGAGGAGCTGCTGCCCTATATCGATTGGATGCCATTCTTCAATGCTTGGGAGTTCACCGGCAAATTCCCGGACATCCTGCGCGACCCGGTGGTGGGGGAGGCGGCCTCCAACCTGTACGCGGATGCCCTGCGCATGCTCGGCGAGCTGGTCGGCGGGCGCTGGCTCGAGGCGCGCGCCGTGATCGGCTTCTTTCCCGCCAACGCGAGCGGCGACGACATCAAGGTGTTCACGGACGACACGCGCGCATCCGTGCGCGCGTACCTGCGCCAGCTGCGGCAGCAAAAATCCAAGCCCCAGGGCCAGGCGCAGCTGTGCCTCGCGGACTTCGTGGCGCCCGAGGCCGACGCCGCGGATTACATCGGTGCCTTCGCGGTCACCGCCGGCATCGGCATCGATGCGCACGTGGCGCGGTTCGAGGCGGCGCATGACGATTACAGCAGCATTATGCTGAAGGCGCTCGCCGACCGGCTGGCCGAGGCCCTCGCCGAGCGCATGCACGAGCGCGTGCGGCGCGAGTTCTGGGGCTATGCGCCGGATGAGCATCTGGACGGCGCGGGCTTGATCCGCGAGCAATACCGCGGCATCCGGCCGGCGCCCGGCTATCCGGCCTGTCCGGATCACACCGAGAAGGCCGTCTTATGGCAGCTGCTCGACGCCGAGCGGCGCACCGGCATCCGGTTGACCGAGTCCTTCGCCATGTTTCCCACCGCCGCCGTCAGCGGATTCTACTTCTCGCATCCGCAGGCGCATTATTTCGGCGTCGGCCAGATCGACCGCGATCAGACGGCCGATTACGCCGCCCGCAAAGGCATGAGCGTGGGCGAGGCCGAACGCTGGCTCGCGCCGATATTGGGCTACGAGGCCGGGCCGCCGGGCCTGCCGCAGGTCGCGCCGCGGCCGGATGCGGCGGGTGAGACGGCGGCGGGCGCGACCGCCCCGGACAAGGCGGCTTGAGCCTTAGGGCTGCGAGCGCAGATCCGGCTTCAGCGTGGCGAGATCGACCGGCACCGACACGTGTTCCTGCACGATCAGCCAGTGACCCTTGATCTTTCGGTACACATCCGTCACGCGCACCACCAGGTCGAATTTGGCGCCATCCTTGCCGGTAAAGCGTGCCGTCTGAATGCTGTGACCATAGGCCACCGTGCCCACCACCGTCACATCGAGGTCCGAGATCGAGAAGGTAGCCGGCCCGGGAAATACCGCAAACAATGCCTGCCAATCCTTCTTGTAGTCCGCCCAACCGGCGTGCTGACGAGGCGGCGTCACATCGAACACGAACAGGCGGGTGCCGGGCACGTACGCCTGCATGATGGTGTCCACGTCCTTCGCGCCGATCGCAGCGGCGAAGCGATTCTCGAGCGCCTCGATGGCCCCCTTGTCGTCGCTTGACGCGCCGGCCGCCGCCACACCCGAAACCGCGGCCATGCAGACCGCAAGCAACGCCCCATAAGCCAACGTCGAATAATTTTTCATGAGCAGTCCCTCCAACGCCATCATACCGCGGCCGTCGCCGGGATCCGGTTGCGCCCGGGAGGCAGCGGGTATATCAGGGCCTGCGGCTGCGGTTTGGATAGGCGTCGATCTCGCCGAGCATCTCCGGGCCGCCGAGCGCGCGCATCTGGCCTTCGATCCAGTCGCGGCGCTGCAGCACGAAGGTCGACGGCGCGGCCACCAGCCAATGCCGCGGATTCGGCAGCACGGCGGCGAGCAGGGCCGCCTCGGCGAGCGACAGCCGCGCCGCGGGCTGGTGAAAGAAGCGCTGCGCCGCGGCCTCGGCGCCGTAGGTGCCGGGGCCGAATTCAGCGACGTTCAGATACACCTCGAGAATGCGCCGCTTCGGCCAGAGGGTTTCGATGAGCACGGTGAAACCGGCCTCCAGGGCCTTGCGCAGGTAGCTGCGGCCGGACCACAGGAACACGTTCTTGGCGACCTGCTGCGAGATGGTGCTCGCGCCGCGCACCCGGTGGCTGTGCTGGTTGAGCTCATAGGCGCTTTCGATGGCCTCCACATCGAAGCCCCGATGCTCGGGAAACTTCTGGTCCTCCGCCGCCACCACGGCGAGCGCGAGAGTCGGCGCTATCGCTTCCAGGTCTACCCACTGATGCCTGAGCACGAAGCTGCGGTTGCGGTCCATCCACGCGCCGAGAGCGGCCTCGGCCATGACGGCGCTGCCGGGCGGGTTCACCCAGCGCAGCAGCAGCACCACGGCGACCGCGAGCAGCACCGCGGCGCCGACGGCCCACGACGCCAGGCGCAGCAGCCGCCTGAACCACGAGCGTCTCACCGGTGCGGCGATCGTCAGGTCGCGACGCGGCGCACGCTCTTCATCACCACCGGCTCGAGCGGCACGTCGTCGTGGCCGCGGCGCCGGCCGGTTTCAACCGCGGCAATCTGGTCGATGACCTGCATGCCCTCGGTCACCCGCGCAAACACCGCGTAGCCGAAGTTGCCGCGTTTGTGGTCCAGGAAGTCGTTGTCCTTGAGGTTCACGAAAAACTGCGAGGTGGCGCTGTTGACGTCGTTGGTGCGCGCCATCGACAGGGTGCCGCGCTCGTTCTTCAGGCCGTTGTCGGCCTCGTTCTTCACCGGCGGCTGCGTGCGCTTCTGTTCCATGTCCGGGGTGAAGCCGCCGCCTTGGATCACGAATCCCGGCACGATGCGGTGGAAGATGGTGCCGTCGAAGAATCCGTCATCCACGTACTTGAGGAAATTGGCGACCGACAGCGGCGCCTCCTTCTCGTGGAATTCGACGGTGAAATTTCCCAGCGTGGTTTCGAAGACGATCATGTGCATTCCCTAGTGTGATGAAAGAGTACCGAGCGTCACCCGCGGAGCGCCCGCCAGATCCGCGTGCGTAGTGATGCCCTCGAAGCCGTGGCGCCCGAACAACGCCGCGGCGGCGACCCCCTGGCCGGCGCCGTGTTCCACGGCGAGACACCCGGCCGGCCTCAGGTGGTCTGCGGCGGCGGCGGCGATGGCGGCGATGGCCTCGAGTCCGCTTGCGCCCGGCGTGAGCGCGAGCGCGGGTTCCGCGGCGAGCGCGGCGAGCGCCGGGTCGGCGCCGGCGACGTACGGCGGATTCGAAACGATCAGATCGAAGCGCCGGCCGGGGACGGCCGCGAACCAGTCGCCCAGTCGCCAATCGATGTTCGTGATGCCGAGCGCGCGCGCATTGGCACCCGCCACCGCCAGCGCCTGCGGCGACAGGTCGGTGCCGGTCACTGCGGCGTGCGGGCGTTCGCGGGCGATGGCGAGCGCAATGGCGCCGCTGCCGGTGCCGAGATCGAGCACCGTGCATTGCTCGAGCGTCGGCAGGCGCGCAAGGGCGAGTTCGACCAGGGTCTCGGTCTCCGGACGCGGCACCAGCACCGCCGGCGTCACCGTAAGCTCGAGCGACCAGAACTCGCGCCTGCCGGTCATGTAGGCCACCGGCGCGCCGGCCAGCCGCCGCGCGATGAACGCGTCGAATTCGCGCCGCTGCGCCGGCTGCAGCGGGCGCGCACCGTCCGCCATCAGGGCCGAGCGCGGGCGCCCGAGCACCGCGGCGAGCAGCAGCTGCGCGTCGAGGCGCGGCGAGTCGCTGTGGCCGGCGAGCGCGTGCGCACCGCGCGCCAGCGCGGTCTCGATGCACAGATGGGTGTCCGAAGCGTTCATTCATTCCACCTGCTGCGCGAGTTCCTCGGCCTGGTGTTCCTGGTTGAGCGCCCCGACCAGCTCGTCGAGGTGGCCGTTCATGATGTCCTCGAGCTTGTACAGCGTCAGATTGATGCGATGATCGGTGACGCGCCCCTGCGGAAAATTATAGGTGCGGATGCGCTCCGACCGGTCGCCCGAGCCGACCTGCAGCTTGCGCGATTGCGCCTGCTGGCTCTGCTGCTTCTCGCGCTCGGCCGCCAGCAGCCGCGCCTTGAGCAGCGACAGCGCCCGCGAACGGTTCTTGTGCTGCGAGCGCTCGTCCTGGCACTCGACCACGATGCCGCTGGGCAGGTGCGTCACGCGGATGGCCGAATCGGTCTTGTTCACGTGCTGGCCGCCGGCGCCCGACGCACGGAAGGTGTCGATGCGCAGCTCCGCCGGATTGAGCTCCACCGCCTCGACCTCCTCGAGCTCGGGCAGTATGGCCACCGTGCAGGCCGAGGTGTGGATGCGACCCTGGGCCTCGGTTGCCGGCACGCGCTGCACGCGGTGGGTGCCGGATTCGAACTTCAGCACGGAGAACGCACCGCGGCCGATGATGCGGCTGATGATCTCCCGGTAGCCGCCGTGTTCGCCGGGGCTCTCGCTCAGCACCTCGACCTCCCAGCCCCGCGATTCGGCGAAGCGGGCGTACATGCGGTGCAGATCGCCGGCGAAAATCGCGGCCTCATCGCCGCCGGTGCCGGCGCGGATCTCGAGGAAGATGTTGCTCTGGTCGTGCGGATCCTTCGGCACCAGCAGGCGCTTGAGCTCGAGCTCCTCGGCGAGGAGCCGCGGTGAGAGCTGTTCGAGCTCCTCTTCGCCGAGCGCGCGCGTGGCGGGATCCTTGTCGGCCTTGAGCTCCTGCGCGATGCCGACGTCGCCCTCGAGCGCCACGAAACGCCGGTAGCGCTCGACCAGCTGGCCAAGCCTCGAGTACTCCATGGACAACTCGCGGAACTGATCCTGGCGCCCGATCACGCCCGGATCGGACAACAGGCGGCTGATCTCCTCGAATCGTTCGTCGAGTTTTTCCAGCTTGCGCCTGATCGAGTCCTTCATGGCGGCGAATTATAGCGGCCCGCGGCGCCGCCACGCGGAATACTCAGGAGCGCTCGCGCTCCTCGGTGAGCAATCGCACAATGGTCTCGGTAAGCGCCGAATCGGCCAATTCGGCCGCATGGCGCACCGCCTGGGTGGGCGCATGCAGCAGCCGGTTGGTGAGGGTGTTGGCGAGAAAATCGACGACCTCCTCGCCGGAGCGGCCCGCCGCGAGCATGCGCCGCGCCTGTTCCACGGTCTGCTGCCGGATCGCCTCCGCCTGGGCCCGCATGGCGCGGATCGCCGGTCCGGCATCGTGGGCGCGCGCCTCGGAGAGGAAGCGCGACACCTCTTCCTCGACCAGCCGGCGAGCGCCGCTCGCGGCCACTTCGCGCTGCTGGCGGTTCTCGTCGACCAGCTGTTGCAGGTCGTCGATGGAAAACAGATACACATCCTCGAGCTCGGCCACGGCCGGTTCGATGTCGCGCGGCACGGCCAGATCGACCATGAATATCGGCCGCCGCCGCCGCGCGCGCACAGCGGCGGCCGCGGCGCTCTTGGTGATGAGCGGCGTCGGACTGGCGGTGCAGCTGACGACGATGTCGGCCTGCGCGAGTTCGGCATCGAGGTCGGCGAGCCCCACGGCATGTGCCTTGACCTCGGCCGCCAGCGCCTGCGCGCGCTCCGGGCTGCGGTTGGCGATGACCATGCGCTTGACACCGGCGCTCGCCAGGTGCCGTGCGGTGAGCGCGATCATCTCGCCGGCGCCCACCATGAGCGCCGTCTGCGCGCCGAGATCCGAATACACCCGCCGAGCCAGGCTCACCGTCGCGGAGGCGAGCGACACGGCGTTGGCGCCGATGCGCGTCTCGGTGCGCACGCGCTTGGCCGCGGAAAAGGCGGCCTGGAACAGCTTGTTGAGCGCGGGGCCGGTGCTGCCGGCCTCCTGCGCCACGCGATAGGCGTCCTTCAGCTGGCCGAGGATCTGCGCCTCGCCGAGCACCATGGAATCGAGACCCGACGCGACGCTGAAGGCATGCGTCACGGCGTGCTGTTCCTGGTGCACGTACAGGCTTGCAGCCAGATCGAGGCCGCCGCCGTGATGCTGGTCGAGCCATTCGGACAGCTCCGCGCCGGTGGCGGAACCGGACCAATACACCTCGGTGCGGTTGCAGGTGGAAAGGATCACCACCTCGGAGATGCCGCGCGCCTGCCGCAGCGCGCGCAGCGCCCCCACCAGCCGCTCCTCGCTGAAGGCCACCTTCTCGCGCAGTGCGACCGGTGCGGTTCTGTGGTTGATGCCGAGAATGTTGAATGCCATTGCAGCTGTCATTTCGCTATAGTGCGGCCGTGTTCCCGATTTCCATTTTCCTGCGTGCGTCGGCGGGTCTCGGCATCCTTGCCGCGGCCGCCTGCGCCGACGCCAGTTCCCGGGCCGAAGCGCCCGAGCCGGAATCATTTTATACCGTCACGGCCGAGATAGCGCTGGCCAGAGGCGAGGCGCGCATCGCGGCGCTCCAGTACGAGGCGGCCGCGAAGCGGTACGCGGACCTCGCGCCGCGGGCGGCCGATGTGGCAGCCCTGTGTCTGCAGCCCACGCTCGAGGCGAACATTGCGGCCGGCTGGCTGCGGGCTGAGCCCAGATCCATCGACGCGCACCGCGCGGCCGGTGCGGCGGCGCTGGCGCTCGACCGGATCGACCAGGCGGCCGAGTTTTACCACTTCGCGCTCGCCAATGCCGCGGACGGCGCGGAGGCCCAGTTCACCCGGCTCGACGCCGAATTGCGCGCCACCGACAATGTGTTCGGCGCGCGCCGTCTGGCGGATCGCCTGGCGGGTTGGTATCCGGCATCGCCCGCGGCCCTGCGCATGCAGGGCTTCGCCGCATTGCGCGCCGATGATCCGGCCGCCGCGGTGCGCAGCTTCCAAGCCGTGCTGGCGCTTTCCGGCGTTGCCGCGGAAACACGCCGGGAATTGGCCGAGGCGCTGCCGCGCGCGCGCGTGATCGCCGGCGACCTGGGTGCGCTCGAGGAGCTGCAGGCGAAAGCGCGCGGCGGCACCCCGGCCGACCGGCTCGACTACGCACTGCTGCTGGTCACCGCGCACCGTGACGAGGAGGCGCGCGCGCAGCTCACCGAGCTCGCGACAGATCCAGCCACGCGTCCGGCGGCATTGCGTGTCCTCGGGCTGCTCGAATTTCAACAGGGCCATTGGGACGCCGCCGGCGCGCGCTTCACCGAGCTGGTGACGACCGGGCGCGACGTCGACGACTCATTCTATTATCTGGGACTGGTCGCCGAGCGGCACGACGATCCGGAGCGCGCGCTGCGGCTGTATGCGCGGGTGCAGAACGGCGGCTTCGTGACGGCGGCGATCCTGCAGGCGGCAGCCATCCTGCATGCGCACGGCGCCCCGGATGAGGCCGATCACCTGCTCGATCAGCTGGCCGAGGACGAGCCGGACCGCGTGCCGGAGGTCCTGTCCGCGCGCGCTCGGGTCTACGCCGAAGGCGGCGATGTGCGCCGGGCGCTCGCCACCCTGGAGCGGGGTCTCGCCGAATATCCGGACAGTGTCGAGCTGCGCTACGCACGCGCCTCGCACTATGACGATGCCGGCCAGAGCGCCGACGCGCTGCGCGAGCTGTCGCAGATCGCCAGGCTGCGGCCGGAGGATCCGGCGGCACTGAATGCGCTCGGCTACACCCTGGCGGATCACTCGCGCGAGCTCGCACGCGCACGCGCGCTGATCGAGCGGGCGCACGCCGCGGCGCCCACGAATGCCGCGTTTCGCGACAGCCTGGGCTGGGTGGTCTACCGCCAGGGCCATGCCGCCGAGGCGCTGCCCATTCTCGCGCAGGCCTATGACGATGACCGTGACGGCGACATCGCGGCGCATCTGGGCGAGGTGCTGTGGCGGCTCGGCAAGACGGCCGAGGCCGAACGCATCTGGACCCAGGCGAGCCAGGCCGAGCCCGACAACCGTCTCATCAAATCGACGAGACTGCGCCTGCACGTGCAGTGAGCCGCGATGCGCCGCCCGCTCCTGATCCTGCTGTGCCTGGCTGTGCTCGCCGGCTGCGTGACGAGTCCACGGCCCGCGCCGCCGCCGGCGACGCCGTGGGCCGAGCGCCTCGCGGTGCTGCAGCAGGCCAACACCTGGCAGCTCGACGGCCGCGCTGCGGTCGCGATGGGCAGCCAGGGATGGCAGGCCAACCTGATCTGGCAACAGTCGGCTGAGGACAGCGAGGTACACCTGACAGGCCCCTTCGGCGCAGGATCGCTCGCGCTGCGGCTGACGCCGCAGGGACTGTGGCTCAACGGCGCGCCGCCGAGCGATGCCGTGCTGGCGCAGGTCAGAGAGCGCCTCGGCTTCGATCCGCCGCTCATGCACTTGCGCTACTGGCTGTTGGGAGTCCCCGATCCGGATGGACAGTGCAGCGTGGTTCGCAATGCCGCGGACCGGGCTCAAACCTTGAGCCAGGCGGGCTGGAACATCGCCTACGAGCGCTATGCGCCGGTGGGCGAGGACTTGCTGCCCGACCGGTTGGTGCTGACGGCGGAGGGCGTGCGGGTGCGCATCGTGGTCGATCACCGGGCAGGGCCGTGAGCGCGGAAGCCTGGCCGGCGCCGGCGAAACTCAATTTATTCCTGCACATCCTCGGGCGGCGGCCCGACGGCTATCACGAGCTGCAGACCGTCTTTCAGTTCCTCGATCTGTGCGATGACATCGCCATCGAGGTGCGCCGCGACGGTCAGCTGCGCCGTCTTGCCGGTGCGGCCGGCGTTGCCGAAGAGGCGGACTTGTGCATGCGCGCGGCGCGCGCCCTCAAGGCGGCCGCGGGCAGCGCACTCGGGGCGGACATCCGCGTTTACAAGCGCATTCCGCTGGGCGGCGGCCTCGGCGGCGGCAGTTCGGATGCGGCCACCTGCCTGGTGGCGCTGAACCGGCTGTGGGGATTGCATTTCAGCACCGATGAATTGGCGGCGCTCGGCCTCAAGCTCGGCGCCGATGTGCCGGTGTTCGTGCGCGGACGTGCCGCTTGGGCGGAGGGAATCGGCGAGCGGCTCACCCCACTGTTCCCGCCGGAGGCGCCTGCGGAGAGCAACTATCTGATTTTGAAGCCAAATATCGCCATCAGCACGGCGCAGGTGTTTCAGGACCCCGAATTGACAAGGAATTCCCCGCCCATCACAATTCACGGTTTCCTGGCGTCCGGTGGACGCAACGATTGCCTGGGCGTGGTGCTGCGCCGGTATCCCGAGGTGGCGCGAGCGATCGAGTGCCTGTCGCCCTTTGGGGCTGCGCATCTGACGGGCACGGGAGCCTGCGTGTTCATCGATGTCGCAACGCTGGCCCGCGGCCGGGAAATCGTGCGGCAGCTGCCGCCGGAGTTCGAGGCGTTTTTGGCCCGTGGGTTGAACGACTCGCCGTTGCTCGCAAGATCAGCGGCCGGTTGATCGCGGGGTCGATCACCGTTCCTAAAGCGTTGGGGTGTCGCCAAGCGGTAAGGCAGCGGGTTTTGATCCCGCCATTCGGAGGTTCGAATCCTTCCACCCCAGCCAGTTTGAGAGCCAGGCGTTTGCTGTATGTCGCGCAAAAATGAGTTCGATTCGTCCTCGATGGCGGTGTTCACCGGCAACGCCAACCCGGCGCTCGCGCACGAGATCACGCGTCATCTGCACCTGCCCATGGGCCGTGCGCACGTCGATCGCTTCAGCGACGGCGAGGTGAACGCGGAGATCATGGAGAACGTGCGCGGGCGGGACGTGTTCATCGTGCAGCCCACCTGTCCGCCGGCCAACGACAATCTGATGGAGCTGTTGATGATGACCGACGCCTGCCGGCGCGCCTCGGCCAAGCGGGTCACGGCGGTGGTGCCGTATTTCGGCTACGGGCGCCAGGACCGGCGGCCGCGCGCCACGCGGGTCGCCATCGCCGCCAAGCTGGTGGCGAACATGATCGCGAGCGCGGGCGTGGACCGGCTGCTCACGGTGGATCTGCACGCCGACCAGATCCAGGGCTTTTTCGACATACCGGTCGACAACGTCTACGCCTCGCCGGTGCTGCTCGGCGACGCCTGGCGGCATAAGCACGACAACATGATCGTGGTCTCCCCGGACGTCGGCGGCGTGGTGCGCGCCCGGGCCATGGCCAAGCGCCTGGACGACGCCGAGCTCGCCATCATCGACAAGCGCCGGCCGCGGCCGAATGAATCGAAGGTGATGAACATCATCGGCGAGGTGGAGGGCAAGACCTGCGTGCTGATCGACGATATGGTGGATACTGCCGGCACCCTGTGCCAGGCGGCGCAGGCGCTCAAGGACGAGGGGGCGGTGCGGGTGGTGGCTTACATAACGCACGCGGTGCTGTCGGGCGCTGCCATCGAACGCATCGGCAAGTCGGTGCTGGACGAGATCGTGGTGACCGACACCATACCGCTGTCGCAGGCCGGCCAGGCGTGCACGCGCATACGCCAGCTGAGCGTGGCGGGGCTGCTGGCGGAGACCATCCGCCGCATCAGCGATGAGGAGTCGGTGAGTTCGCTTTATGTGGATTAGGGTGGATTAGCTTGATTTAGGACGGTGCCTGCGCAACTGGTCGCGGTGTGCAGGCGCTTTTGACAAACGATGCAACTGGAGACAATCATGAAAACCTCTTTCGAACTCGTCGCCGAGTTCCGCCAGACGCAAGGCAAAGGTGCGAGCCGCCGCCTGCGTCGCGACGGTAAAGTGCCGGCAATACTCTACGGCGGGCACGCGGATGCGCGCGCGCTCACCGTCAGCCATCAGAAGCTGCTGATCATGCTGGAGAACGAGCGCTTCTATTCGACCATCCTCAATCTCAAGGTGGGCGAGGAGGCGCAGGCGGCCATATTGAAGGACGTGCAGCGCCACCCCTTCAAGAATGCCATCCTGCACATCGACTTTCAGCGCGTCGAGGAGAACGAGAAGATCCGCATCAGCATCCCGCTGCACTTCAAGGGCGAGGCGGTGTCGCCGGGCGTCAAGTCGCAGGGCGGCCTGGTGTCGCACATGCGCACCGAGGTGGAGGTCTCCTGCCTGCCGAAGGATCTGCCGGAGTTCATCGAGGTCGACATCTCGGGCCTGTCGCTCAACGAGAGCATCCACCTCTCGCAGCTGAAGATTCCCGCCGGCGTGCAGCTGGTGGAACTCGCCAAGGAAGATGCGGCGGTGGTGGCCATCCACGCGCCGCGTGCGGAAGAGCCGGAGCCCACCGCAGCGGCGGCGGCACCGGAGGGTGCGGCGGCGCCGGCCGCGGGCGCGGCGGCGGGAGCGGCGGCGGGCGCCGCGGCTCCGGCTGCGGCGGATGCGGCGAAGAAGGGCGAGCCAGCCAAGAAGGAAGAAGCCAAGAAGGAACCGGCGAAGAAGGACGCGAAGAAGTAATTCGCGGGTTCGAGGGCTGGGAGCCGCAGCGGTTCCCTTAGGGCCGCGCCCGTGGCGGCCCCTTTGGTTTTCAGGCTTTCTTGGGCGGGCGCGCACCATGGCTGAATTGCCGTTGAAGATCGTTGCAGGCCTCGGCAACCCGGGGCCCGAGCACCGGACCACGCGCCACAACGCGGGATTCTGGCTGGTGGATGAGCTCGCCCGGCGCCATGGCGGCGAGTTTCGCGATTATCGCAAGTATTCGGGTGAAACCGCACGCATCACCCTCGGCGGCAAGGAACTCATTTTGTTGAAACCGACGACGTACATGAATCGCAGCGGTCTGTCGATCCGTCAGTTGAGCGATTTTTTCAAGATCGCGCCCGGCGAGATTCTGGTGGCGTACGACGAGCTCGATCTGCCGGTGGGTGCGGTGCGCCTGAAATTCGGCGGCGGCCACGGCGGCCACAACGGTGTGCGCGACACCATGGCGCACATCGGCGAGGGCTTCTGGCGCCTGCGGCTCGGCATCGGCCATCCGGGCAGCAAGGCGGACGTGATCGACTACGTGCTGTCGCGAGCGCCGCAGCGCGAGGAGGAGGCGATTCTGGAGGCGGTCAAGGCGGCCGCGGATGCCCTGCCGCTGCTGCTCGAGCAGGGCGCCGAGCGTGCCATGACCGTGCTGCACAGCCGCAGCGGAGCGGCCTGATGCCCATTCGCTGCGGCATCGTCGGGCTGCCGAACGTCGGCAAATCCACCCTGTTCAACGCCCTCACGCGCGCGCAGATCGCCGCGGAGAACTATCCGTTCTGCACCATCGACCCGAACGTGGGCGTGGTGCCGGTGCCGGATCCGCGGCTCGATGAGCTCGCGGCCATCGTCCTGCCGCAGCGCATCCTGCCCACCACCGTGGAATTCGTGGACATCGCCGGGTTGGTGGCCGGCGCCTCCAAGGGCGAGGGCTTGGGCAACAAATTCCTGTCGCACATCCGCGAGGTCGATGCCATCGCACACGTGGTGCGCTGCTTCGAGAACGACGACATCGTGCACGTGGCCGGTCGAATCGACCCGGCGAGCGACATCGAGGTGATCAATACCGAGCTCGCGCTCGCCGACCTCGACAGCGTCGAGCGCGCCTACCAGAAGGCGCTGAAGGCCGCCAAGGCCGCGGACAAGGAGGCCGTGCGCAGCCGCGACCTGCTGGAGAGGGTGCGCAATCAGCTGAATCAGGCGCGGCCGGTGCGCTCGATGGGACTCGATGCCCACGAGCATCTGCTGCTCAAGGATTTGCACCTGCTCACCGACAAGCCGGTGATGTACGTGGCCAACGTGGATGAGAAGGGCTTCGAGAACAATCCGCGCCTGGATCGGGTGCGCGAGCTCGCGCGCGCGGAAGGCGCGGTGGTGGTGCCGGTGTGCGCGGCCATCGAGGCCGAGATCGCGCAGCTGGAGGAAGCCGACCGCGCGGACTTCCTGCACGAACTGGGGCAGGAGGAGCCGGGCCTGAACCGGGTGATCCGCGGCGGCTATGCCCTGCTCGGTTTGCAGACCTATTTCACCGCGGGCGTCAAGGAAGTGCGTGCCTGGACGGTGCATGCCGGCGCGACCGCGCCGCAGGCGGCGGGGGTCATCCACACCGATTTCGAAAAGGGCTTCATCCGTGCCGAAGTCATCGCCTACGACGACTTCATTGCATCCAAGGGCGAGGCCGGTGCGAAGGAACATGGCAAGCTCAGGCTCGAGGGCAAGGAATACATCGTCCGCGAGGGCGATGTGATGCATTTTCGGTTCAACGTCTAGGAGTAATCCATGAAGCGATTCCTGATTTCCGTCTGCGGATGCTGCGTGCTCGCCTCCCCGCTGTACGCAGCCCTGAAGCCGGGCGCGGACGCCCCGGATTTCACCACCCAGGCAACCCTGGCCGGCAAGCCGTTTACGTTCTCGCTGGCCGAGGCGCTCAAGTCCGGTCCGGTGGTGCTGTATTTCTACCCGGCGGCCTTCACCCATGGCTGCACCATCGAGGCGCATGACTTCGCGGAGGCCACCGACAAGTTCAAGGCGCTCGGCGCCACGGTGATCGGCGTGTCGCACGACGACATCGACACCTTGAACAAATTCTCGGTGAGCGAGTGCCGCAGCAAATTCGCGGTGGCCTCCGACAAGGACGCCAGGATCTCCAAGGCCTACGACGCGCAAATGATGTTCACCTCGTATTCCAGCCGCACGTCCTATGTCATCGCGCCCACGGGCAAGATACTCTATGAATACACGGCGCTCGATCCCGACAAGCACGTGGACAACACCATGGCGGCCGTCAACAAGTGGCGGGAGGCGCATAAGTCGGGGTCTTGAGGGATACCATAATCGTCCACCGGGTGCCTTGACACGGGTGGGTCCGGCTGCGCAATATCCGCGGCCTGTTTAAACGGTCACCCCGTGAGCAGGGTCGATTGGTGAGGTAGCTCAGCTGGTTAGAGCGTGGCACTCATAATGCCGAGGTCGAGGGTTCGAGTCCCTCTCTCACCACCATTTTCCTAGGTTTTTTCGCGATTTTCGTGCGGCGCCTTTTTCAGTGTGCCGGTTTTTGTGCGAGGCCTTAGCCGAACCTTGGCCGCCGCCAAGGCCAGGTGGCCGGGCGCGAGGTGCGCGTAGCGCAGCACCATCGAGAAGCTCCGCCAGCCGCCCAGCAGCATCAGTTCATGGAGCGTCACACCGCTCTGCACCGCCCATGAGGCCCATGTATGGCGCAGGTCATGCCAGCGCAGTGGGTCGACCTTGGCTGCCTTGACCGCGGTCTGAAACGCCAGCGTGTTGCAATCGTCGATGCGCTTGCCGCGCCACTGGAACACGTAGTCGCCGTTCTTCGGCAGGGACTTCAGAACCTGAATTGCGTCCGGCGTCAGCGGCACGCCCAAGGAATGGCCCGCTTTCATTTCGCTGGCCGCGATCCATGCACGCCGCTTCACAGAATCAATCTGCGGCCAGGTCAAGGAGAGCATCGCGCGCATGCGCAGGCCCGTCAGCACGGCGAACCTGGCCGCGGCCTTCAGGTGATCCGGTAGTTCGCATTCGAGTCGCGCGAACTCCGCGCGTGTCAGCCAACGCGGCTCCCCAGTCGGCGGCCGATACATGGGGACTTTCGGCGCCGAGTCGAGTACTTCCCACTCCCTCACGCATTTGTTCAAGATTGCGCGCAGCAGCGCCATATGTCGATCCGCCGTCGCTTCGCTGGTCTCCGCGGCCTTCAACGCGCGCAGTTCCTGGACGGCCTCGCGCGTGATGGCTTGAACGTCGTAATCGCTCAGGTGCTCATCGAACCAGGCGAGGATGGATTCGTCGCGACGCTTGGACCGCTTGCGAGTCTCGGCAAGCCAACGCGCAGCAGCATCGGTCCATCGCAACGGCGCCCGCTCGCCGAGGCGCGTTTGGCGCCACGCACGCGTGCGTGCGACGGTTTCAAACTCCTCCGCTTCGCGGCGATTTCCCGTGCCAGTTGTGAGCCTGACCTCATGCCCGCCGACTTGAAATCGGGTCCACCAATGCGCAGAGTTGGGGCGGCGGTAGAGCGACATGTCCTTTTCGTCGATCTTAAGTAGTTCAGCAGTGCGAGCGAGCAGCTTCGTCCAAGACAATTGTGTTATCGGAGCGACCATGAGCAACCTTGGTGGTTACGGTCGTTTAGCGGCGAGTTGTCACGCGTGGAAATTATCGTAGAGGATTGGAAGGAATGCAGCGTGAGTTTCGCGCCGAAATGGGGCGAAACTCGATTTCAACGTATCAGGCGTCAAAGGAAGGTCGCGGCCGGCTTCGGTTTTAGATTGCGACGACCTTGACGATTCGCTTCAGCGCAGCGAAGTTGGAGGGGTTGCGTGTGGTCGCGTGTGGAACCTGCGGCCGGACGTGCGCATGCCCCTATGCCCGACCGATTCAAACGCCTGTAGCCCGGAAAAGCGCAACTCCCCCGGCGGCCGTCATACCTGCGGCTGCATCAGCGTGTCCACGCTGACCGCCGAATCACCCGCCCAAGTCCCCAGGGTACGCCGATCGCGTACGCCGCCAACAGCATCATCAGCAGCGGCGCATCCATGGGTCCGCTCGTAATCGGCCAGACTCCGTCCAGCATCCCGGCCAGGATCAGAAATCCAACCGGCACCACGGCGCCCACCGCCAGCGACGCAACGAGCAGCGGCATGGTCAACCGCCGACGCCCGACGCCCGCCGCGAACATCAACCCCGTCAACGCTCCCAGCCCCAGGCCACCCGTCCACTGCGACCACACCATGCCGTGAAACAAAAGTTTCGCCACCTGCCACCATTGACTGTCACCCCGATTCAGCGAATCGAGTCCCGCGACGAACAGCAACGCCCAGGTCAGCAGCCCTTCAAAAGCAACCACCGCGGCAACGATGGCGCCATCCCGGAGTCCGCGACCCGCATCCAGTTTTCTTCCATTCGCTACGTCCGGCCCATCCTGCCATAAAAGCCGATAAAATCCTCCCGGCGCGCGCAACAAGGAGAATAAACGTGGATGCGATCACACGCGAAACATGCAAACTCGGATTCATCGGCATCGGCTTCATGGGCCGGCCGATCGCGCAGAGATTGCTGGAATCGGGCTTCCGGCTGAGCGCCTACGATCGGCACCGCGCCAAGACGGAAGAGCTGATTCGATATGGCGGTACTGTGGCGCAAAGCGTGGCAGAACTTTCCGCCGGTTGCGACGTCGTGTTGTCGTGCCTGGCGACCGATGAAGCCGTTCTGGGTACGTACCAAGGCGCAGACGGCGTGTTTGCCAAGGCGCAGCGCGGCTCGCTGGTTATCGATCTGAGCACCGTGAACCCGCAGACCTCGCAGGAACTCTCGAGGCTGGGCTCCGAGCATGGAGTCCAGGTCCTCGATGTGACCATGTCGGGAAGTACACCGGTCGCCGAGCAGGGGGCACTGACCCTGTTCGGGGGCGGAGATCCGGGATGCTTCACCGCCGCCGAATCGATCTTCAAAGTGATTGCCAGAAAGTATTTTTATCTGGGTCCAAGCGGTTCCGGGGCGACCATGAAGCTGGTCGTGAACAGCCTGTTGGGAATCGGGATGCAAGCCATTGCCGAGGCCGTTGCACTTGGAGAGAAGGCGGGTCTCGATCGTGATCGACTGCTGAATGTTCTCTCCGAGACCGCGGTGGTCGCTCCCGCCCATGCGGGCAAACTGGAAAGGGCGAGGAAGGGCGACTATAGCCCGCAATTTCCGCTAAGACTCATGAACAAGGATTTCGGTCTGATCCTCAAGCTCGCGGCTGCGGTGGGAGCGCGCATGCCCGCCACACGAGCGGCTTATGAGGTCAACGCAATGCAATCGGAGCAGGGAAAGGAGCAAGGCAAGGAGCAAGACTTCTCCGCGGTGATTCTGCAGATGGAGAAGCAAGCTTCTTTGGGTTGAGACGAGCTGACGCGGGTCGCTTGCGGCGGTGCAGAATGCCCCGGTGTCACCGGAGTCCCGCCATTCTGGGGCTGTCATGGATTGCCAAATTCGCCCCGTTGAGCGGATGATAAGCTGGTGAGCACCCGAGCCAATGTGTGGTCCGCGCGTTCAGTGTGCGCACTGCTCGGACTGTTGGCGCTCGCAGGCTGCCATACGGCGGTTCTTGATCCTGCGGGACCGGTCGGGGCGGCCGATCGCAGGATCCTGCTCGATGCACTGGCGATCATGCTGGCCATCGCCGTGCCGACGATATTGGCGACGCTGGCATTCGCCTGGTGGTTTCGCGCCTCGAACACCCGTGCGCGTCACCTGCCCACCTGGTCCTACTCGGGGCGCGTCGAGCTCATCGTCTGGTCGATTCCGGCGCTGGTGGTGTTCTTCCTCGGCGGCATCGCCTGGATCGGATCGCACTTGCTCGATCCCGCCCGGCCGCTCTCCGCCGGCGCCAAGCCGCTCGAAATCCAGGTGGTCTCGCTCGACTGGAAGTGGCTGTTCATTTACCCCGAGCAGGGGGTGGCATCGGTGAACGATCTGGTGGCTCCGGTCGGAGCGCCGCTGCACCTTCAAATCACCTCTGCAAGCGTGTTCAATGTGTTCTTCGTCCCGCGGCTCGGCAGCGAAATCTACTCGATGTATGGCATGACCACCCAACTCTACCTGCAGGCCGACCGACCTGGCACCTATCATGGCCTGTCCGCGCATTTCAGCGGTGATGGCTTCTCCGACATGGCGTTTGACGTGCAGGCCGTCACGCCCGAGCAGTTCTCGGCATGGGCCACGGCGACGAGTGCCTCCGGCCCGGTGCTGGACGAGGCGGCGTACCGCAACCTGCTCACCCAAAGCACGAACGTCAAGCCGTACACGTATCGGGCGGTGCAGCACGATCTTTACAGCGACGTCGTATCGCAGAGGCTGCCTCCCGGAGAGGGGCCGCCCACGGGGAAGGAGAATTGACATGTTGGGCAAGCTGACTTGGCGGGACATCCCCTTGGATCAACCCATCCCGCTCGCCGCCGGGGCGTCCGTGGTTTTATTGATCTGCGGCGTACTCATCTGGGTGTGGGCCAGGGGCTACATCCCCTATCTCTGGCGCGAATGGATCACGAGCGTCGATCACAAGCGTATCGGCATCATGTACTGCCTTCTCGGGCTCGTCATGCTGCTGCGGGGTTTCCTGGATGCGGTGATGATGCGCTCGCAGCAGGCACTCGCGTTCCACGGCGCAGGCTACCTGCCTCCCGAGCACTACGATCAGATCTTTTCGGCGCACGGCACGATCATGATCTTCTTCGTGGCCATGCCCTTGGTCATCGGTCTGATGAACTTTGCGGTTCCCCTGCAACTCGGCGTACGCGACGTGGCTTTCCCGACATTGAACTCCGTGGGCTTCTGGCTCACGGCCGTGGGGGCGCTGCTGGTCAACCTGTCGCTCGTGGTCGGCGAGTTCGCGCGCACCGGCTGGCTGCCCTATCCGCCGCTATCCGAACTCACCTACTCGCCCGGAGTCGGGGTGGACTATTATCTCTGGGCCATTCAGATCTCTGGGATCGGCACGCTCATGACCGGTATCAACCTGGTCACGACGATTCTCAAGATGCGCGCCCCCGGGATGAGTTACATGCGCATGCCGATCTTCTGCTGGACCTCGCTCGCCTCGAGCCTGCTGATCGTCGCGGCTTTCCCGGTCCTCACGGCAAGCCTTGCCATGCTGCTGCTCGACCGTTACCTCGATTTTCATTTCTTCACCAACGCCGCGGGCGGCAACGCGATGATGTTCATGAACCTGATCTGGGCCTGGGGACACCCTGAGGTCTACATCCTGGTTCTGCCGGCATTCGGGGTGTACTCCGAGGTGGTCGCGACGTTCTCCGGCAAGCCCCTGTTCGGTTATCGATCGATGGTGATCGCGACCATGGCGATCTGCATCCTCTCCTTCACGGTGTGGCTGCATCACTTCTTCACCATGGGTGCGGGCGCCGACGTGAACGGCTTCTTCGGCATCGCCAGCATGCTCATCGCCATCCCGACGGGCGTCAAGATATACAACTGGCTCTTCACCATGTACGGGGGCCGCGTGCGCTTCAGCTCCCCGATGCTCTGGGCGATCGGCTTCATGGTGACCTTCGTGATCGGCGGCATGACCGGGGTGTTGCTCGCGGTGCCTCCGGCGGACTTCGTGTTGCACAACAGTCTGTTCCTGGTCGCGCACTTTCACAACACGATCATCGGCGGGGTGGTGTTCGGGGTGTTCGCCGGTTACACCTTCTGGTTCCCCAAAGCCTTCGGGTTCACGCTGGACGAGCGGCTCGGCAAGGCGGCGTTCTGGTGCTGGTTCGTCGGCTTCTATGTCGCCTTCGTTCCGCTGTACGTGGTGGGTCTCGAGGGCATGACCCGGCGCATGCAGCACTACGACCGGCCCGAATGGCACCCGTGGCTGCTGGTCGCTGCGCTTGGTGCCCTGATCATTCTGTGCGGCATCGCCCTGCAGGCCGCGCAGCTCGCGATCTCCATCCGCAGCCGCGAGCGGCGCCGCGACCCCACCGGAGATCCTTGGGATGGCCGCACCCTCGAATGGGCCACTCCATCGCCTCCGCCGGTCTTTAATTTTGCGGTGCTCCCGAACGTCACCGACGAGGAGTCTTACTGGAGCGTCAAGCAGCAAGCGCGCGAGCAGATGCGCCTGGTCACGCCCGAGCCGCACTACGAGCATATCGAGATGCCGCGCAACAGTCCGGTCGGCTTTGTCACGGCGTTCCTCGCAACCCTGACCGGCTTCTCCCTCATCTGGCACATCTGGTGGCTCGTGGTGCTCGGGCTTGCCTGCGCCTACGTCACCTTCGTCGTCTTCGCCTGGCGCGATGTTGCCGAGTTCGAGATTCCCGCCGATGAGGTGGCGCGGATCGACCGCGCCAATCGCGAGGCGCGCGCCGAATACCTGCGCGAGCTGCCCCGATGAGCACCGAGGCGCTGCGCGCACCACCGGCGGGAGCGCACGCGCCGCCGCTGGTGACCGGGCATGGCGCCGGCGGCCCTGCGCCCAAGCGCATCATCGTCGGCTACGGCTTTTGGATCTTCCTGCTCTCCGATGTGATCATGTTCTCGAGTTTCTTCGCCGCCTATGCGGTGCTCTTCAAGAACACCGCCGGCGGCCCCACCGCCCAGCAGCTCTTTGATCTGCAGAATACGGCCGTGGAGACCGGCTGCCTGCTCGCCTCGACCTTCACCTGCGGGATGGCGAGTCTTGCGGTCGGTGAGCGCAATCAGAAGTGGACCCAGCTCGCCCTCCTGGCCACCGGACTGTTCGGCCTGGCGTTCATCACGCTAGAGGTCCGCGAATTCGTGAGCTTGGTCGCACGCGGTGCCGGCCCCAGCCGCAGCGCCTTCCTCTCCTCCTTCTTCACCCTGGTGGGATGCCACGGTGTGCACGTGACCGCCGGCCTGTTGTGGCTCGGCACCATGATGGCGCAGTTCTATGCGAAGGGGTTTCGCCAGGATGTCCGCCACCGCTTCCTGTGCTTCAGCCTCTTCTGGCATGCCCTTGACATCATCTGGGTGGGGATTTTCAGCCTGGTGTACCTGGTCGGAACCCTGCCCCCGGAGTTGCTACCATGAGCGGCGGACACGATTTCGATGCAGGCTCGAGCGTCGGCGAGGACCGCGCGCCAGGAGCCGAATCCGCCGGGGAACACACCCTCGGCGGGGAAGTGCGCAGCTACGTGCTCGGACTCGCGCTCGCGGTGGGGCTCACTGCGGCGTCATTCTGGGTCCGGGGCACCGACCTCGTCTACGGACCCGGGCTCGCCATGGCGCTGCTGGTGCTCGCGGTCGCCCAGATGGGCATCCATCTCATCTTCTTCCTGCACATCACCACGGACCCGGACAACGAGAACAACGTGCTCGCTCTCGCCTTCGGGGTTTTGATCGTTTGTCTGATTGTGTTCGGCTCCTTGTGGGTCATGCAGCACTTGAATCACAACATGGCGCCGATGCAGGAATTGATGCAGATGCAACGCTGAAACTTCACGAAACTTGTACTGTTCCGGGTGTGGAACTAAACTCGCCATATAGCTTCCAACGGACCCGCGCCGTCGCGGCATAAGGAGGGTGGTCATGTCTGAACTGACAAGACGTCAATTCTTGAAGGTCACCGGGCTGTCGCTGGTGGGTTCTAGTTTGGCACTCATGGGCTTTTCGCCCGGCGAAGCGCTCGCGGAGGTGCGTGAGTACAAACTCACGCGGGCCACCGAGACGCGCAATACCTGCCCTTATTGCTCGGTCGCCTGCGGCATTTTGATGTACGGCCTGGGTGATGGTGCGAAGAACGCTCTGCCGAGCATCTTCCACATCGAGGGAGATCCCGATCATCCCGTCAATCGCGGCACGCTGTGCCCGAAGGGCGCCGGCCTCATCGACTTCGTGCACAGCGCGAGCCGCCTCAAATATCCCGAGTATCGCGCACCGGGATCCGACGCTTGGCAACGGATCACCTGGGACGACGCGCTCGACCGTATCAGCAAGCTCCTCAAGCAGGATCGGGACGCGAATTTCATCGCCAAGACGCCCGACGGCCTCACGGTGAACCGTTGGCTGAGCACCGGCATGCTCGCAGCATCCGCGTCGAGCAACGAAGCCGGGTACATCACCCAAAAGGTGGCGCGATCGCTGGGACTGCTGGGGTTCGACAACCAGGCTCGTGTGTGACACGGCCCGACGGTGGCAGGTCTTGCCCCGACGTTTGGCCGTGGAGCGATGACGAATCACTGGGTCGACATCAAGAATGCCGACGTGGTGCTCATCATGGGCGGGAATGCCGCCGAGGCCCATCCCTGCGGCTTCAAATGGGTGACCGAGGCGAAGGCTCATAACAAGGCCAAGCTCATCGTGGTCGATCCGCGCTTCACGCGATCGGCATCGGTGGCGGATTATTACGCTCCCATCCGCTCCGGCAGCGACATCGTCTTCCTCGGCGGATTGATCAACTACCTGCTGACCAACGACAAGATCCAACGCGACTACGTCCTCCATCACACCGACCTGTCGTTCATCGTCAAGGAAGAGTTCGCGTTCACCGACGGCATCTATTCCGGCTACGACCCCGTAAAGCACCGCTACGACAAATCCAGCTGGGATTACGAGATCGGCCCGGACGGGTTTGCCAAGGTCGATGCGACCCTGTCGCACCCGCGCTGCGTCTACACGTTGCTGAAGCAGCACTACGCGCGCTACACGCCGGACATGGTCGAGCGGGTCTGCGGCACTCCCAAAGACAAGATGCTGTTCATCTGGGACCTGATCGCCTCGACGGCGACGGCGACGCGGGCGATGACCATCATGTACGCGCTCGGCTGGACGCAGCATTCGACCGGTTCGCAGATGATTCGCACCGGTGCGATGGTGCAATTGCTGCTTGGCAACATCGGCATTGCCGGCGGCGGCATGAATGCGCTGCGCGGACATTCGAACATCCAAGGACTCACCGATCTCGGTCTGTTGTCGAATCAACTGCCGGCGTACATCGGCCTGCCCCTCGAGAGCGAACAGGACTACGGGAAATTCATCACGGCCCGGACGCTCAAGCCGCTGCGGCCCAATCAATTGAGCTACTGGCAGAACGCACCGAAATTTCATGTGAGCCTGATGAAGGCGTGGTGGGGCGATGCGGCGACGGCGCAGAATAATTGGGCCTACGACTACCTGCCCAAGGTCGACAAGCTCTACGACATGCTGCAGATGTACGAGTTGATGCACCAGGGCAAGGTCAACGGCTACCTGGCACAGGGCTTCAATCCCCTGGCTGCGGCCCCCAACAAGGCCAAGATGACGGCGAGCCTTTCCAAGCTCAAGTTTCTCGTCATCATGGACCCGCTGGCGACCGAGACTTCCGAATTCTGGCGCAACTACGGCGAGCACAACGACGTCGATCCCGCGAAGATCCCAACGGAAGTGTTTCGACTGCCGACCTCCTGCTTCGCCGAAGAGGACGGGGCGTTGGTGAATTCGGCGCGCTGGCTGCAATGGCATTGGAAGGGCGCGAGCCCACCCGGAGAGGCGCGCAGCGACGTTGAGATCATGGCGGGCATCTTCACGCGCCTGCGCACGCTGTACGCGAAGGACGGCGGTGCGTTTCCGGATCCCATCCTCAACCTGACCTGGAAGTATGCGCAGCCGCAGAGCCCCCGTCCGGAAGAGCTGGCCCGCGAATACTCCGGCAATGCCCTCAAAGATCTGGCGGATCCGAAGGATCCGACCAAGATCACGCGCAAGGCGGGCGAGCAGCTGGCGGGGTTTGCGGAACTTCGCGACGACGGCAGCACGCAATGCGGCTGCTGGATTTTCTGCGGTTCCTGGGGCCCCACCGGCAATCTCATGGCGCGGCGCGACAACTCCGATCCCAGCGGCATCGGGCAGACGTTGAATTGGGCCTGGGCATGGCCGGCCAACCGCCGCGTGTTGTACAACCGGGCGTCCTGCGATCCGAGCGGCAAGCCCTACAATCCCGCGCGCAGACTCATCAGTTGGAACGGCACGGCGTGGACCGGCGTGGACGTGCCGGATTTCAAGGTCGATGAGAATCCGGCCGGCGGGATGGGTCCGTTCATCATGAACCCCGAAGGAGTCGCGCGATTCTTTGCCCGAGGTGCCATGGCCGAGGGCCCATTTCCCGAGCACTACGAGCCCTTCGAGACCCCGCTGGGATACAACCCGCTGAATCCAAACCAGCCGCAGGCAACGAACAATCCCGCCGCGCGCGTGTTTGCGGACGATCGGGAGCAATTCGGCAAGGCGGCGCAGTTCCCGCATGTGGCGACCACGTACCGGCTCACCGAGCACTTCCATTACTGGACCAAGCACGTGCGCCTGAACTCCATCATTCAGCCGCAGCAGTTCGTCGAAATCGGCGAAGCACTCGCGCAGGAGATCGGAATCGCGACGGGGGAGACGATCAAGGTGAGCTCCAACCGCGGCTTCATCAAGGCGGTGGCGATGGTCACCAAGCGCATCCGGCCGTTGCACGTGGACGGCAAGGTCTTGCACACGGTGGGCGTGCCCATCCATTGGGGATTCATGGGCATCGCCAAGCCGGGATTCCTCGCCAATACGCTGACCCCGTCCGTCGGCGACGCCAATTCGCAGACGCCGGAATTCAAGGCGTTTCTGGTCCGGGTCGAGAAGGTCTAGGAGAAGCCATGCCCTTGCAATCGCTCGACATCGTCCGCCGCTCGGCAACCACGCTGCCATCGCCGGAAGTGCGCGGCGCGCATACCGGCCAGGTCGCGAAACTCATCGACACGACCAAGTGCATCGGCTGCAAGGCATGCCAGGTCGCCTGCATGGAATGGAACGATCTGCGCGATGCCATCGGCAGCTGCACCGGCCATTACGACAATCCGCCCGACCTGTCCGAGAATTCGTGGACGCTGATGCGCTTCACGGAGTACGAGAACCCGAAGGGCGATCTCGAGTGGTTGATTCGCAAGGACGGCTGCATGCACTGCGCAGACCCCGGATGCCTCAAGGCTTGTCCGTCGCCGGGTGCGATCGTGCAATATGCCAACGGCATCGTCGATTTTCAGGAAGAGAACTGCATCGGCTGCGGTTATTGCATCACCGGCTGTCCGTTCGACGTACCGCGCATTTCGAAGCAGGACAAGAAGGCCTATAAGTGCACGCTGTGCTCCGATCGGGTTGCCGTGGGCCTCGAACCGGCGTGCGTCAAATCCTGTCCCACGGGAGCCATCGTCTTCGGCACCAAGGAGGATATGACCCAGCATGCCGAGGAGCGCATCGTGGATCTGAAGTCCCGGGGCTTCGAGCAAGCCGGCCTGTACGATCCCGCGGGGGTGGGGGGCACGCACGTGATGTACGTTTTGCACCATGCCGATCAGCCGATGCTGTACAGCGGGCTGCCCGACAAACCGCGGATCAGTCCGACGGTCAGTCTATGGAAGGGCATCACCAAACCGCTGGCGCTGTTCGCGATCGTCGCCACGGCGGCGGTGGGGTTCCTGCACTACATCGGCGTCGGGCCGAACGAAACCGACGAGCGTGACGAGGACGCCGCGCGCCGCGAGTTGGAGAAAACGCCATGAGCCTGCAGCCTGCCGATCGAATCGAGCGCTACCGCGCCCCCGTCCGTATCACCCACTGGATCGTGGCGATCAGCTTCGTTCTGGTGGCCGTGTCGGGGCTGGCGCTGTTTCATCCAGCCATGTTTTGGCTGACCAATCTGTTCGGCGGCGGCCCCTGGACGCGGATCCTGCATCCTTTCATCGGCTGCTTCATGGCGGCGGCATTTGCACTGCTCGGCGTGAGGTTCTGGCGCGACAATGCGATGCAGCAAAGCGACTGGATGTGGCTGCGAAAGTTCAACGATGTGGCCAACAATCGCGAGCAAAACCTGCCCGAAGTCGGCCGTTACAATGGCGGCCAGAAACTCCTGTTCTTCGTCATCATCGTCTGCCTGACCTGCTTGTTCCTGTCCGGCATTGCCATCTGGCGCCAGTACTTCAGTGAGTATTTCGCCGTCGACCTGGTGCGGTTCGGGTCGCTGCTGCACGCGTTTTTCGGCATCGTGCTCATCTGCGCCATCGTCGTGCATATTTACGCCGCAATCTGGGTCAAGGGGTCGATTCGCGCCATGACGCGCGGTTGGGTCACGCCGGGCTGGGCGTGGAAACATCACCGAGCCTGGTTTCGCGAGGTGACCAAGGGCATCCAACAGAGGTAGAGTTGCGCCTACCATGGCGCAACGCATCCTGGAACCCGGCGAGATTGAAACCCTCGCGCAACGATCGATTCCCCGGGTTCGAATTCCGGCGCGGACCGCCGTGTTTGCCCGACGCGCCGCGCGCCTGCGCCACCTCGGGGCGCGCGCCGGCATCGGCGATTATCTGCGCTTCCTGGCGGTCTTGGTGGATGCTCAGCATGCGACCCTCCAGGACCTATCGGTGCCGGTACCGACGCCCGCGCACATCCAGGGGTCAACCGAGCACGGCATGCCGCCCCTGCAACCGGCCGTCTGGCCCCGTGGCGATGCGTGGTTCGAGACGCTCCGGATCCTCGGCGAGGCGCTGGCCGCGCATGCCGATTTTCCGGCGGCGGTTGCCCAAACAGTCTCGAGAATTCGACGTGCATCCCGCGACTGGATCGAGGGGCAGGCGGATGCCTTGCTGCAGTCGGGAGATGAGGCGGTCGACGCGGCGGCCGCACCCCTCGTCATGGCGTCTCTTCAGGTGCATTGGGCCGCGTACGCCGCATCTTTTGCCGCCGAGAAGGTGAGCCCCCTCGATGTGCCGGGTGTTTGCCCGCTGTGCGGCACCCAGCCGGTGGCAAGCGTGGTCTATGCCCAGCCGCCCTACCAGGGATATCGGTATCTACATTGTGCGCTGTGCGCCACCGAGTGGCACATGGTGCGCGTGCAATGCACCCGGTGCGGTGCCGTGGGCAAGAGCATTGCCTACCAGTCAGCCACCCTCGGAGCGAACCCGGAGAACGACGGCAGTGCGGCGCAGAGCGCGGTACGTGCGGAAACCTGCGAGGAATGCCATGGCTACCGCAAGGTGCTCTATCAGGAGAAAGATCCCGGGGTGGAGCCCGTGGCTGACGATCTGGCCAGCCTGAACCTCGATTTGCTGCTCGGCGAGCGGGGCTATCATCGGGCGAGCGGCAATCCGCTTCTATGGCAGCCCGACGGGAATTGACGTGTCGACCGATGTCACGCCGGCGCGTGCTGCCGACATCCCCTCGCTGGATCGGCTGTTGAACGAGGCGGATTTCGCACCCTCGCTGACGCGCTACTCGAGAACCCAGGTCACTGCGGCGTTGCGCGAAGCGCTGGCCGCGCTACGCCGGCAGGCCGCCCTCGGCGAGTTGCACCCGCAGGCGCTGGTTCCGCAGAGCATCGCCAGAACGGTCGACGCGCGCCTGCAGCAGGAGACGCGTCCGCGGATGCGAACCGTGTTCAATCTGACGGGCACGGTCCTGCACACCAATCTTGGGCGCGCGCCGCTGCCCGCCGCAGTGCAGCAGTCGGTGCTGCGCGTCCTCAGCGGGCCCGTCAATTTGGAATACGATTTGCGCAACGGCCGCCGCGGCGACCGTGATGATATGGTCGAACCCAGCCTGCGCGAGTTGACGGGTGCCGAGGCGGCGACGGTGGTGAACAACAATGCCGCGGCGGTTCTGCTGATGCTGCATGCCCTGGCCAATCGACGCGAGGTCGTGGTGTCGCGCGGAGAGCTGGTCGAAATCGGCGGCGCATTTCGCATCCCCGACGTGATGCGCAGCGCCGGTTCAAAACTCATCGAAGTCGGAACCACCAATCGTACGCATACTTCGGACTACACGGACGCCATCAACCCGCGCACGGCGCTGCTGATGAAGGTGCACACCAGCAACTACGCAATCACCGGATTCACGGCCTCGGTCGGTATCGGCGAGCTGGCGGCCGTGGGCCGGGCGCACGGACTGCCGTTGGCGGTGGATCTCGGCAGCGGCAGTCTCGTCGACCTTGCACAGTGGGGCCTGCCGAAGGAGCCGACGGTGCGCGAAGCGATCGCCGCCGGCGCCGATCTCGTCGCATTCAGCGGCGACAAGCTCTTGGGCGGCCCGCAAGCCGGCCTCATCGTCGGTCGGGCCGATCTGATCGAGCGCATCAAGAAGAACCCGCTGAAACGTGCGCTGCGGGTGGGCAAGCTGACCTTGGCCGCTTTGGAGGCGGTGTTGGGGCTGTACCGTGCACCGGAATTGCTTGCAGAAAAACTGACCATCCTACGTTTGCTGACGCGCTCCGTGCCGGAGATCGCGAGCCAGGCCCGGCGATTGCTGCCCGCGGTGCAGGCGGCACTCGGCGAGGCGTTCGAAGTAGCGGCGGCGCCGATGACTTCGCAGGTCGGCAGCGGCGCGTTGCCGGCCGATCGGCTGCCGAGTTTTGGTTTGCGCGTGGATCAATCCCACTCCAGGCGCCCGGGTCTGAATCGACTCGAGGCCAGTTTGCGCGAGCTGCCCCGGCCCATCATCGGTCGCATCGCCGACCGGGCGCTATGGCTCGACCTGCGCTGCCTGGAGGTTGCCGACGAAGCCGAGTTCACCGCGCAATGGAGTGCCTTCGGCCGATGATCATCGGCACCGCCGGCCACGTCGATCACGGCAAGACCAGTTTGGTGCGCGCCTTGACCGGTGTCGATACGGATCGGCTCAAGGAGGAGAAGAAGCGCGGCATCTCCATAGAGCTCGGTTATGCCTACTCGACCGTGGCCGGCGGCGAGACCCTGGGTTTCATCGACGTACCTGGGCATGAGCGGCTGGTGCATACCATGGTGGCGGGTGCCGGCGGAATCGATTTCGCGCTGCTGGTTGTTGCGGCGGACGACGGCATCATGCCGCAGACGCGTGAACACCTCACCATCCTGGAGTTGCTGGGAGTGCGCCACGGCGCCGTTGCACTCACCAAAATCGACCGGGTGGACCCGGCGCGATGCCTCGCGGTGACGGCGCAGGTGGGCGACCTGTTGTCTTCTACGGGGCTGAACGATGCACCGCTGTTCAGGCTGAATGCCGTCGCAGCCAAGGACCCCGGTGTCGCCGCACTCCGTGACCACCTGATGCGTATGGCAGCCGATTGGCCGATGCGCGGCGAGGAGAACCTGTTTCGGCTCGCGGTCGACCGTGTGTTCACGATGCCGGGGCGCGGAACGGTGGCCACCGGCACGGCGCGCGCGGGACGGGTTCGGCTGGGCGACACCCTCGCGATCATGCCGGCCGGCACGCCGGTCCGGGTGCGCAGCATTCACGCGCAAAACGTCGACTGCGAGATCGGCCGTGCAGGCCAGCGCTGTGCGCTGAATCTGGCCGGGATCGACAAGACAGCGCTCACGCGCGGCGATTGGCTGGCCGATCCGCGCGCGCTTGCGCCCAGTGCGCGCCTCGATGTGAGGCTGCGCTGGCTGCGGGACGGTGCGCCGCTGGCGAATCGGGCGCCGCTGCACGTGCATATCGGCACCGCGCATCGGGTCGCCCAGGTCGTCCTGCTGGAGGCGGACGAACTGACCGCAGGCGAAGCCACGTTTGCGCAACTCGTTTTCGAGCGTCCGGTCTGTTCGGCCGCCGGCGATGTCTTCATCGTGCGCGATGCGCAGGCGCGCAATACCGTGGGTGGGGGAGTGGTCATCGACCCCGTGGGACCCGCGCGGCGTCGCCGCAGTCCGGATCGATTGGCCCATCTGGCGGCCGTTCAGAACATGCTCGCGGGCGGGGGAATCCTGCCGCTGCTCGAGAATGCGGCGTTCGGCGTCGAGATGCGGGAACTCGTGCTGCTGACGGGTGTTGCGCCGGAACGTATCGCATTGCCGTCACAAGCGCGGATCGTCGCAGCCGCCGGGCGCAACGTCGTCATTCTGGATTCCCATTGGCAAAGCCTGGGTCAGCGCACGCTCGATGCCCTGCAGGAATTCCATCGACAGCAGCCCGACGAACCGGGCATCGATCGCGGGCGCCTGCGCCGCATGACCGCGCCGACCGTTTCGGACGCGCTTTGGCGCGCACTGATCGAAGAACTCATGCAGAAGGAGCTCGTGAAGCAGAGCGACCATTGGCTGCACGTTCCGGAGCATCGGGCCACGCTGAACGAGCGCGAACGCGATTTGGTGCAAAAGCTGCAATCCACCCTGGCCGCGGCGCGTTTCGATCCGCCCTGGGTGCGCGATCTGGCGCTCGAGGTGCGGGTCGACGATGACGAGGTGAGGATGGTGCTGCGCAAGTGCATGGTGCAGCGTGAGGTGTACCAGGTGGTGCGCGATCTCTTCTATCACCGGGACAGCATTCGCGCATTGGCACGGGAACTGCGCAGCCTATATCGGCAGCACGGCTTCGTCGAGGCCGCCGATTATCGAGATTCAATCGGTCTGGGCCGCAAACGCACCATTCAGGTTTTGGAGTTCTTCGACCGCGTTGGTTATACTCGCCGCACGCCCCGGGGACGGGTGCTGCGTGCCGACAGCAGCTGGCATGAACCAGACTCGGTGTAATCGTCGCGATGGTTTGAAGACGACTACGGAAGGCATGCGCATCCGGTGGTGCGGCCGGGCTTCAAACCCGGCGGGGGACGTCAATCGTTTCCCGGTAGGTTCGACTCCTGCTACCTTCCGCCACTTTCCATGGGAGATCCGATGCGAGCACGTCCGGCATCCCCACCGACACCGCGATTGACCTCGCTCTCGCACGGCGGCGGCTGCGGTTGCAAGATTTCGCCCGGGATCCTGGCCGAGCTGTTGCAGGGCGCATTGCCGGGCGCGCACCCCGATCTGCTGGTGGGTGCGGATACCTCGGACGACGCCGCGGTGTATCGCTTGAACGAGGAGCAAGCCATCGTTGCGACCACCGATTTTTTCATGCCCATCGTGGATGATCCCTTCGATTTCGGCCGTATCGCCGCGACCAATGCCCTGTCCGACATCTACGCCATGGGCGCGCGGCCGCTGCTGGCGTTGGCCATCGTGGGCATGCCGATCAACACGCTGTCCCGGGAAGCCATTCGCGCCATCCTGCGCGGCGGCGAGGCGGTCTGTGCGCAGGCCGGCATTCCCATCGCGGGCGGCCACAGCATTGATTCCGTGGAACCCATTTATGGCCTGGCCGTCACCGGGGTGGTCGACCCAAAGAGGGTCAAACGCAACAGCCGCGCCCGGGACGGCGACCTGTTGATCCTCGGCAAGCCGCTCGGCGTCGGCATCCTGTCCGCGGCTTTCAAGAAGGATCTGCTGGATGAGACTGCCTATCGCGTCTTGATCGAGGCGACCACGCGGCTCAATGTCCCGGGCATGGAACTCGGGAATCTCCCGGGCGTGCACGCCATGACGGATGTGACCGGGTTTGGATTGCTGGGTCATCTGCTCGAGATGTGCCGGGGCAGCGGTCTCGGCGCGCGGATCGAGGCGGACCGGGTACCGTTGCTGCCGGGAGTCCGGGCGCTCGCGGAAGCCGGAATTGCGACCGGTGCATCCGCCCGAAATTGGCTGTCCTACGGCAAGGACGTGCAGTCGGCCAAGCCCGCGAACGCGCCGCTGCAGGCCATACTGACCGATCCGCAGACGTCGGGCGGGCTGCTGGTTGCCTGCGACCCGCATGAGTTGCCGGGCGTGCAATCGATATTTGGCGGTCTTGGATTTGCCCAGGCATCGGTGATCGGCCGCATGACCGGCGCAAGCGCGGGAGTACACATTGAGTAATCACACGGAAGTCATACGTCTACGACAAGCCGTTGACGCCGGTGGCAATGCTGCTCAATTTCTAGAATTCCAGTCCACGCTTCCCCGGGCAACATGCGATTGCGTGCCGCGGGTCAGCACCTGGTCGGTCGGTAAAATGGCGCTGATCTCGATCTCGGGCTGCGTTTCCAGGTCCGCGTACAGCGGCCCGAAGTCCGTGTCCTGAGTCTCCCGGAGCAACTGGTCGAAGCTGTCGATGACGAAGTAATTCTGCTGGAAATCGTCGATCCGGTACTTGGTGCGCATGATGCGCCGCAGGTCGAACCGCAGGCGATTCGGGGAGTCGCTGTCGATGGCGAAGCGCGATTCGCCGGCGGAGGACGCGATGCCCGCACCATACAGCTTGAGTCCGGCGCCGTCGCGGATCAACCCGAACTCCACGGTATACCAATACAGGCGTGCAAGCCGGTGGATCGACCCATACCGCATGGAGCGAAGGCCGCCCTGTCCATACGCCTGCATATAGTCGGCGAACACGGGATTGGCCAGCAATGGGACATGGCCGAATACATCGTGAAAGATGTCCGGCTCCTGCAGGTAGTCGATCTGCTCGGGTTTTCGAATGAACCGGCCGGCGACAAAACGCCGATTGGCCAGGTTCTCGAAGAAGTCCTCGTCGGGGATCAGCCCGGGGACTGCAACGACGGACCAGCCGGTGGCTTTCTGCAACCGCTGCGACAACTCTGTGAAATCCGGGATTCCGGGCTTGGACATGCGCAACACGTCGAGGCCTTCGAGAAAGGCCGGCGCAGCCCGGTTCGACAGTAGGGCCACCTGGCGCGCGAAAAGCGTGTCCCACATCGTGTGTTCCGCCGGGCCATAGGCATTCCAATCCTGCGGGATGATCCACTTATTCATCCGGGCGCAACTCCAGTGCCGCTTCCAGCTTGGATAACGCGGCGAGGAACGCGAGACGCTCCGTCCGGGACAGGCACGACAGCAGGCGGCTTTCACGATGCAGTGCAAGGGGAACCAGGTCCGCGTACATCTGCCGTCCCTCTCGGGTCAGCCGCAATGACATTTCCCGGCCGTCCGCCCGTTTCACGCTCCGGGAAACAAGGTTGCGGGCCTCCAAGGAGGCCACCGCGCGGCTGACGCGCGTCTTGTGCATGCGCGTGCTCGAGGCGACGAGCTGCGCGGTGCATTCCTCGCGTTGTCCCACGGTGACGAGGACCCGCCACTCGGGAATTTCGAGGCCGAATTGATTGCGGTAAATCTCGGACAGATTGACGCTCACCGTCTCAGCGAGCCGGTTCAGGCGGAACGGCACGAAATACTCCAGAAGCAGCGTATCCGGCGGTGATTTGGGGGCGATCATCGGGGATCTCATCGGTGATCTCATTGACAGTTGCGCACGCAACTAATTAAAATGATGCCTTCATCGCTCGCGGAAGGCAAGCTTCAATGACCCCCATCGATCTTAAGGGCCCGGTGCCCGTGTCGCAGACCGCGGATGCGGCCTGGGAGAATCCCCTGGGGACCGATGGTTTCGAGTTCGTCGAATACACCGCGACCGATACGGCGGAGCTCGGCCGGCTCTTCGAGGTGATGGGATTCAGCCGCGTCGCACGCCACCGCTCCAAGAACGTGTCCCTGTTCCGTCAGGGCAATATCAATTTCATCGTGAACGCCGAGCCGAACAGCCTTGCGCAGCGGTTTGCGCGCGATCATGGCCCGAGCGCCTGCGCGATGGCGTTCCGCGTCAAGGATGCCGCGTACGCGCTGCATGCGGCGGTAGCCGCCGGGGCCAAGGAGGTCAAGGGCACCGTCGGACCCATGGAACTGAACATCCCGGCCATCGAAGGCATCGGAGGAAGTCTCATCTATCTGGTCGATCGGTACTCCGGTCCTTCGATTTATGACATCGACTTTGTGCGGGAGACCGCCGACCCCAAGTTCGCCGGCGGCGCCGGCCTGCGGGAGATCGACCATCTGACGCATAACGTGTCCAAAGGCCGGATGGACTACTTCTACGATTTTTATCACCGGATCTTCAATTTCAGGGAACACCAGTATTTCGACATCACCGGGGAATACACCGGCCTGACGAGCCGCGCGCTGTCGGCGCCCTGCGGCAAGATCCGCATCCCGATCAACGAGTCCAAATTCGAAGCCGGCACCGGCCAGCTCGATCAGATCCAGGAATTTATCCAGCAATACCGCGGTGAAGGGATCCAGCACGTCGCCCTGCGTACCGACGACATCCTCGGGACCTGGGACCGGTTGAAGGCCAACGGCCTGAAATTCATGACGCCTCCCCCGGACACCTACTATGAGATGCTCGAGGAGCGGATTCCGGGCCACGGTCAGAAGGTGGCAGAGCTGCAGTCGAGAGGCATCCTGCTCGACGGCACGGGCGGACGACTCCTGCTGCAGATCTTCACGGAGACGCTGATCGGGCCGATCTTCTTCGAGATCATCGAGCGCCGCGGCGATGATGGCTTTGGCCAGGGTAATTTCCGTGCGTTGTTCGTCAGCATGGAACGCGACCAGATCCGTCGCGGGGTGATCAAGACCCCGGCCGGCGGCTAGGGCTCGGCCAGGGCGACCATGAGCACCGGCTATCAAAGCGGATTTTGCAACGAGTTCGCCACCGAGGCTCTGCCAGGTGCGCTGCCGGAATTTCGCAATTCCCCGCAACGCTGTGCCTACGGCCTGTATGCCGAGCAATTCTCGGGCACGGCCTTCACGGTGCCGCGTCACGCCAGCCGCCGCTCATGGCTGTATCGCATCCGCCCGGCGGCGGTGCATGGAACCTATCGGCGGATCGACAGCCGGAATCTGGTGTCGGTGTTTGACCGCAGCCTGGCCTCGCCGAATCAATTTCGCTGGAGTCCGCTGCCGATCACGGCAGAGCCGTGCGATTTTGTCGAGGGAATCGTCACCGTCGGAGGCACCCATTCGAGCCCTGCGCAGAGCGGGTGCGCGATCCACTGGTATGTCGCCAATCGCTCGATGCGTGAGCGGTTCTTCAGCAATTCCGACGCGGAGATGCTCATCGTGCCGCAACAGGGGCGCCTGCGCGTGCACACGGAGCTCGGCATCATTGACCTGGAGCCGCTCGAGATCGCGGTGATTCCGCGGGGCCTGCGGTTGCGGGTGGAACTGCTGGAGCCGGAGGCACGCGGCTATCTCTGCGAGAATTTCGGCGCGGCATTCCGCCTGCCCGATCTTGGGCCGATCGGCTCGAATGGACTCGCGCGCTCCAGGGACTTTCAGACGCCGGTGGCCGCCTACGAAGACGTCGAGGGCAACTTCGAGCTGGTGACGAAGTTCATGGGATCGTTGTGGGCGGCGACGATCGAACACTCGCCGTTCGACGTGGTGGCCTGGCACGGCAACAACGCGCCTTATAAATACGACCTGCGGCGCTTCAATACCATCGGCTCTATCAGCTACGATCACCCCGACCCGTCGATCCTCCTGGTTCTGCAAGCCCAGAGTGACACACCGGGCGTGGATGACGTCGATTTCGTCATATTCCCGCCACGATGGCTGGTCATGCGGGACACCTTTCGCCCGCCCTGGTTTCATCGCAATATCGCCAGCGAATTCATGGGGCTGATCGCCGGCAGGTACGACGCGAAGGAGGAGGGGTTTCATCCCGGGGGCGCCTCCTTGCATAACTGCATGAGCGGCCACGGACCGGACCGCGCAACCTTCGAGAAGGCCAGCCGGGCCGATACGCAGCAACCGGAGTATGTCGATCAAACCATGGCATTCATGCTCGAGACGCGGGCTGCCATTTGTCCGACCGCGCATGCCTTGGGGTTGCCGCAACTGCAGCACGATTATCAGGCGTGCTGGCAGGATCTGCCGAAGAAGTTCTCCCGATCAGCCGCCCCTGCGCGATGACTGCGACCGTCAATGCCACGCATGACCCCCACCTGCGCAGTTGGGTGGACAGCGCCAATTCACCGGGTACTGATTTTCCGATCCAGAACCTTCCCCTGGGCGTGTTCAGACGCGCCGCCAGCGGCGAACCCTTCCGGGCCGGGGTTGCCATCGGCGAGCAGATCCTGGATCTGCGGGCGTTGCACGAGCGCGGTCGGCTGCAGCCCTCCGTGCAGGCGCTGCTGGAAATCTGCTGCGAGCCCAGCCTGAACCATCTGATGTCGATGGGACAGGCGGCGTCCGGCGCGCTGCGCGCCGCCCTGAGTGAGGTTCTGCGGGAGGGGTCGGCGGCCCAGGCATGGCTCCACGAAAGTCTCGTGCCGCAGGCCCAGGCGGAATTCGCGCTGCCCGCCACCATCGGTGACTACACGGATTTCTACACCTCGATTCATCATGCGAGCGCCGTGGGCAAGCAGTTCCGCCCCGATAATCCGCTGTTGCCCAACTATCGCTGGATTCCGATCGCCTACCACGGCCGCAGTTCGACGATCCGGGTGTCGGAGCACGACTTTCATCGTCCCGTGGGGCAGCGACTGGCGAAGGGGGCGGCGGCGCCCGAATTGGGCGCGACGCAGCGTCTGGACTTTGAACTCGAGGTCGGTGTGTTCGTGGGTCCCGGCAACGCACCAGGCCGTGCAATTCCCATCAAGAGCGCGGAATCGCATGTTTTCGGTTTGTGCCTGCTGAACGACTGGTCTGCACGGGATATTCAAGGCTGGGAATACCAGCCGCTCGGGCCTTTTCTCAGCAAAAATTTTGCGACAACCATTTCCCCGTGGATCATCACCCTGGAGGCGCTGGCGCCGTTCCGCGCACCCTTCTCGCGTCCTGCCGAAGACCCGCAGCCCCTCTCCTATCTGCAGGATCCGGCGGCCGCGGCGCATGGTGCACTGGACATCCAGGTCGAGGTGTCGCTGCAGACCTCGCGCATGCGCGCGCAGGGCGCAAACCCGCAGCGTCTCGCGCTCTCGAATTTCAAATACGCCTATTGGACGATCGCCCAACTGGTTGCGCACCATACGATCAATGGTTGCGAGTTGCGGCCCGGAGACCTGTTCGGCAGCGGCACGATGTCGGGGCCTTCGCCGACGCAGGCCGGTTCCCTGGTGGAACTGACCGGCGGCGGACAGCAGCTCATCGCGGTGGGCTCATCGGAGACACGCGCTTTTCTGGAAGATGGAGACCGCGTCGTCCTGCGAGCCTGGTGTGAGGGCGCCGGGCGGCGGCGCATTGGATTTGGCAGCGCGGCGGCCACGGTGTTGCCGGTACAGACCGGGTAACAAGGTACTGGACGCGCCGTCCGCTGTGGGTCGACAATGTCGGCTAGTTCGACGAATCTCGATAAATTGTATAAATAACGGTTTTTGTGGGGAGAAATATGAGCGAAGCATCGTTCAAGTCGTCTCAGGCCCAACCTCAGGATTTCTATGATGAGTTTGGGCATACCGGCCCTAACACCCTGGGCGGCCAATACCTGCGACGATTCTGGCATCCGGTCGCCCGGTCGCAGGATCTGAAGCTCGGCTACGCCAAGACCATCAAGATTCTGTGCGAGAGTTTCACCCTGTATCGGGGCGAATCGGGAAGCGCCTTCCTCACGCAAGACCGCTGTCCGCATCGGCTGGCCGCCCTCGGGGTGGGCTATGTCGAAGGGGATGACATCCGCTGCATCTACCACGGCTGGAAGTACAACTCCGCGGGCAAATGCGTGGAGCGTCCGGCCGAGCGCGGGGCGCCGCCGAGCAGCGTCAGCATCAAGACCTGGCCCTGCCGGGAATATCTCGGGCTGATCTACGGCTATTTCGGCGAGGGCGAACCGCCGGCCTTTGCGCCTTATCCGCCGTTTGCGGGCGAAGGCATCGTCGAAACGATGGTGCAGCCGTACACCTGCGGGTACTTCCAAGGGTGGGAAAACGACTGGGACATCTATCATGCGGCGTGGACGCATCTGACGGGGGAATTGCACGGCCCATCGGCGATGGAACTGCGCCATCGGATGTTCCATTCGATGCTCGAGTCTGAAATTTACCGGGAAACCGACTACGGCGTGGTGCGCACCATGAAGTTGCCGGACGGCACCTTGCAGGCCACGGTGTTCGTTCAGCCGGCGACCGTTCGGCTGCACATTCCGACCTTCAATGAATTGAGCCGGCGCAAGGCGGGGCCGCCGTTTCGCGACAGCTACATCATCCACACGCCGATCGACGATGAAAATCATCTGATGTTCATCACGCAATTCGTGCCGGTGACGGGCGAGGCGGCGGTGGCCTACCGCAAGGAATATGACGAGGTCCAGGCAATGCTGAAAGCGCTGCCCACCCCCGTCGAACTCGGCTTGCAGATCATCGCCGGGAAGACCAGCTTGAAGGACAACAAGTACTACCCGGAGCTGCCCTGGGTGGAAGACCTGCTGGCGCAGGCCACGCAGGGCGGCGTGGTCGACCGCCGCAAGGAAAAACTGGTGAGTTCCGACGCCGGCGTGGTGTATCTGCGCCGTCTGATGGCGCGCGAACTCAAGGCCATGGTGGATGGCAGACCCACCAAGGCCTGGACGGTGATGTCCGACATGCCACAGGGTCTCGACGTGGCACTCAGGATGTGAGGCTTGGATTAGCCGAAATATCGTTATTTACCCATAATGCCCATATTTGCTTTACAAAACTGTACAAAAACACTAAAATTCAAAAAAATCGATAATTAGTCCAGGCGTACAGGGGGTGGTATGGGCGCATTCGCATCTCAAGGGGCTGCTTTGGTCACGGGCTTGGCGCTCGTGAGTGCCGTCTATCCCATGACGGCGATTTCAGCCGAGGCATCCGATTCGACGTTGACGGAAATCGTGGTGACGGCGCAGCGTCGGGAAGAGAGCCTGCAAAAGACGTCGCTGGCGCTGCAGGTGGTGTCGGCCGCGGAACTGGCCGATGCCGGCGTGATCCAGGTACGCGACCTCGGTGCGGTGGTGCCGGGACTCATCATCAGCCAGGGCGGCGCCGCCACCCAGATCTACATCCGCGGCGTCGGCGATTTCGGCTCCACACCCATCACCAATCCGGCCGTGGCCTTCAATTTGGACGGCGTCTATGTGGCACGCACCCAGGCGGTCGAGGGCAGCCTGTTCGACATTGCGCGGGTGGAGGTGTTGAAGGGACCGCAGGGCACCTTGTACGGCCGCAATGCCAGCGGCGGCGCCATCAACGTGATCACCAATGCGCCCTCGCTCAGCACCTTCGGCGGCTACGGCGAGGTCGAAGCGGGCAATTATGGCGAGGTGATGGTCGACGGCGCGCTCAATCTGCCCTTGAGCTCGCAATTTGCTCTGCGCGCCTCGATTCAAGACGTGAGCCGCCAGGGGTATTTGAGCGAGGGCGGCGACGATGACCATCATCAGAGCGGCCGTCTGCAGGCCCTTTGGAAGACCGATGCACTCTCGGTGCTGGCCGGCGTCGATTACACCCATGTGGGCGGCGACGGCCCCGGCTACGTGGCATTGACACCCGCCGCGCGCAACAACGCCTCGCCCTGGACGCAGGCCTCCGACCCCATCGTCGAGCCGTATTTCTTCGCGGCCGCCGCCGCACAAGGCGCCTGTCTCCCGGGCGGCTTTTTCCCCACCGTGGTCAATCCGGGCAAATGCCCGGCGCTCGCGCCGTATCCGACGCCGCCGTTCCCGCCAGGCACGCTCGGTCCGTATACCTCCGTGTTCTCCTTTCCGGGCGCCGGCACGCACGCCGACAACACCTTCTGGAAGGTGCATGCCGACATCAGTGCGGACTTGGGCTTCGCCACCCTGACGCTGCTGCCGGCCTATCAATCGGCGGCGATGGCCTACAACGCCAGCCCGGCCGGCCTCGAGTACACGGATTCGCCGGATGATTCCAAGGCCGAGTCCCTGGAGGCGCGCCTGTCCAATTCCAGCGGCCCGGCCAGCTGGGTGGGGGGACTCTATTACTTTCACCAAACCCAGGATTCCTCGGAAATCATCGACGGCGGCCTGGTGCAGAACAACAATGCCGTGACCAACCAGTCGACGCGCAGCGAGGCGGCCTTCGGCGAATTGACCTTCAGCGTTACGGACGAGACGCGCCTGATCGCCGGTGCGCGCTACACCTCGGACCGGCGCACCATCGACGGCTCGGTGTCAGCGTTGCCGCCGAGCGTGTCGTTCCTGCCGTCCAGTCCGGCGGGTATCGCCTGCTTCGGCGGACTGCCCAACCCCTGTCTGCTCGAGAACTATGCCGGCGACAAGACCTTCAGCAAGTTCACCTGGAAGGTCGGCATCGAACAGGACCTCACGCCGCAGAATCTGCTGTACGCCACCGTGAGCACCGGCTTCAAGGCCGGCGGTTTCGATCAGAGCGCCGGCTTCACGCCGGGCACCCACGCGGCGCTGTCGTATGACCCGGAGAACCTCACTGCGTTCGAACTGGGTTCGCGCAACCGGTTCCTGGACAACCGCCTGCAGTTCAATGCCGAGGCCTTCTACTGGAAATACAAGGACCATCAGGAGCCGCGCCTCACCGAGGATGGCCTGGGCGTGCTGTCCTTCGACTACCAGAACGCGGGCGATGCCACGCTCTACGGGCTGGACCTCGACCTGGTCGCCAAGGCGAGCGATGCGGACACCGTGCGTGCCACGGTCGAATACCTGCACTCGGTGTACGACACCTTCGCCTACGACGTGCCGGCCAATACCACCGGTGCGCCCTTCGCGCGCGGCGCCGGCAACGGTTTCACGAGCCTGGATCCCACCTCGCCGAACGCGATCAGCACCACCTGCGCCGTCACGACCATCACGTCGGGTGCGCTGGCGGGCGGCGAGCACGTGAATTGCGCCGGCAATCCGCTCACGCATGCGCCGCGCTGGTCGGGCTCGGCGGGCTATGAACACCGCTTCGGCCTGCCGGACGACTTCGGCCTCACCGCCGCCGTCAATGCCCAGTTCGCCTCGAGCCGGTATCTCGCCACGGATTTCCTGCCCTCGGAACTCGCGCCGAGTTACATTTCGGAGGACGCCTTCCTCACGCTGGCGCCGCGCAGCAATTCTTGGTCGCTGCAGGCGTTCTGCCGCAATCTGTCGAACCGCGCGATCTACACCGGCGCCTACGAGGGACCACTGGCCGGCTATATCGCGGCGAACATCGCGCCGCCGCGCACCTATGGCGCGCGCTTCAGGGTGAATTTCTAGGAGGCCGCAGCGACAGCTCGAGCACCGAGGGTTGTTCGGCGCCGAACAGCAGGGTATTGCGCGAGCGATAGGGCACCGGGTCCCAGTGGAACATGTCGAAGCCCTCGCCCGCGGCCGTCGACAGCAGTTCCGGGCGCGAGCCGATCTCGAGTTCGAGGCGATGTCCCGCGCGAAACAGGTTGGCAATGGGATTCAGGCTGAAGCGCACGTCGGCGGGCTCGCCGGGCACGAGCTGACGGGCCGCAACACTGCGGTGATCGTGCACGATCTCGGTGGGGTTGGAGCGCGCGAAATCGATCGTGCGGTGTGAGGCCAGCAGCCAGCCGAAGGACAGCTTGGTGCGCGCCCCGTCCGGTCCGATGTCGCTCAAGCGCACGATGAAATAGGTGTCGATGGCGGTGGCGGTAAAGTGCAGCTGCAGGGTCACGGGCCCGACCATGCGCACGTCCGTCTCGAAGGGCGGCGTCGCAAAGCGCAGCACCTGCGCCTCGAGACCATCGACCTCGGGAATCTTGAAGCTGGTGGAAGGCATGGCGAGATAGGACTGCGAGGCCGGCGGCGGCGGTGTGCTCGACAGCAACTGCGGGCCGCGCGCCTCAGCCGCCCCCCGGGCGAGATGCAGCCTGAGCGGCACCGCGTCCGGCATCGGCCAGTCCTCGGCCGCTTCCCAGCGCTCCGCGCCGCGCAGCCAGTAGCGCACCCGCGGCAGCCGCGAGTAGCCGTTGTCGATGCCCTTCAGGCGCCAGTCGTACCAGGCCACCAGTTCGCGCTGGTAGTTCGACCAGGGGAAGGTGTATTCAGGCGGCCCGATGAACAGGCATTTCTCGCCCTTCAGGCGGTGCCATAACTCGAAGGCACCGAAGAAGTGCAGATCCTGGGCGCCGAAGTCGGTGGCGATGCACACCGGAATGTCGATGGCCTCCAGGCTCGAGCACGCCGACTTTCGCCGCCAGTAGTCATCGTCATCGAAGGTGTGGTCGAACAGGCGGCTGACGTACCCGCGCAGCGCCGCCTCCGGCGGCGGGTGCTTGCGCAGGAAGCCGCGCACCATGCGCTCCGTCTTCGCCGGATCGCTCATCTGCATGGCGAAGCGCGGGCGGTTCAGCGCATGGCTGAGCAGATGGCGCAGGCCGGCGGGGATCCTCGGCGGCACCACCTTCTCGAAGGCCGCGAACAGCTCGATGATGCCGCTGAAGGCGGCGCCACCCTTGAAGAAGCCATGGCGGTAGATGTCGGTCATCGCCTTGTAGGGAAAGATCGCCTTGAGGGCCGGCGGACGGGTGGCCGCCACCAACAGCTGCGCGATGGCGAAGTACGACATGCCGGTCATGCCCACGCTGCCGTTGCACCAGGGCTGGGCCGCGGCCCATTGGATCGCCGCATGGCAATCCGCGCGCTCCTCGTCGCTCGACATTTCCGCGGGCGCCACGCCGCCCGAACGGCCGGTGCCGCGCGGCTGCACGCGCAGCACCGCATAGCCGCAGCGGATCACAAAGGGGCACACTCCCGACTCGTCGATGAAGGGTCCGCCGCCGAGGCGCTCGGTGTCCTTCACGTAGACGGCCCAGCCGATCAGCACCGGCACGGGACCCAAGGCCGCCGGCCGGAACAGATCGGCGATGAGCTCCACGCCATCGGGCAGGGGAATGCGTACGTCCTCATCGAACAGGATGCCCTGCGTGAGTTCCCGGCCGCCGGCGTCCGGTGTCCAGCCCGCGAGCTGCGTGCCGCGCAGCTCGAGCTTCGGCACGATGCGCATCGGCCGGGTCGACAGGGAGCGCGGCGGCCTCATGGACTGGCCGGCACGCCGCCGACTATCAACGCCGGCTCGATTCGTCCGCCGGCGCCAGGCCGCTGTCGGCGGCGTCGGCATCGAGCAGCCTGCGGGTGGTTTCCCGAAAGTGCCTGCTCAGCAGGTCGCAGGCGAGCGGCGCATCGCGCGCGATCGCCGCCTTCATGATGGCTTCGTGCTCGTTCAGCGGATTGCGGGTGTTGGCCGGTCGCGAATAGGTGGCGAGCAACCGGTAGCGGTCGGATTGTTGGTACATCAGGGCGCAGAAATACTTCAGCCAGTCCGAGCGGCAGGCCGCGGTCAGCGAGCGATGAAACTCGGCGTGACAGGTGCTCCACACCTGCGCTTCGGGCGAATCCGGACGGGTGGCTTCGGTGCAACGCGAGAGGCGGTGATAGGCGCCCAATACATCCGATTCCCAGGCGACGTCGCCGTATTCGATGGAGCGAGTCAGGGCCAGGCATTCGATGCCGATGCGCGCCTCGGTCAGATCGATGAGACCGCTGCGCGACACCGGACTCACGCGAAAGCCGCGCTGATCTTCGGCCACTACCAGGGCGTCGGTGACCAGGCGCGACAGCGCCTCGCGCAGCGAGCTCGCGGCCAGTCCATAGCGCTTGGCGAGGGCCTGCACCCGCAGCTTTTCGTTCGGCCGCAGCTTGCCGGTGACGATGTCGGTACGCAGCTTGTCGATGGCGATCGAGGTTTGGGTGCGGGCGCCGCTGCCGCGGGAGCTGGTGTCGGCCATGATCATTGGGGAAAGTGTACCCGATTCACGAAAAAAACATAGATCGATATTTTATTGGTAAAATATGCGAATAACGTAATTTGTATCCTGCGGGAGTACCAGCATGCCGGACATTGCCGATTTTGCCATCGTCGGTTACGGACCGGTGGGGCAATCTCTTGCCATCGCCCTCGCCCAGCGCGGGCATCGGGTGCTGGTGCTGGAGCGGGCGACGGGCCTGCATCCGCTGCCCAGAGCGGTGGGTTTCGACCACGAAACCGCCCGAATCCTGCAATCGCTCGGACTCGCCGAGGCGCTGCCCGGCTTTACCGCGCCCTGCGAGCGCTACGAGTGGCGCAATGCCACCGGCCAGGTCCTCAAGGCCTTCAGCGGATTGGATCAGATGGGTATTTCCGGATGGCCGGACAAGCTCACCTTCTGCCAGCCCGAGATGGAACAGGCATTGGACGCGCGGCTGCGCCGCTTTGGTGCGCAGGTCGAGGTGCTGCAAGGCTGGGAGGTGGTGTCGGCGACGCAAAGCAGCGAACAAGTGACCCTGCGTGCGCAGCCGGTGGCATCGAATTCGACCGCCGCGCCGGCCGCCGCGCCGACCGTGGCGTCCGCGGCGGTGGCGCGCGAGTTCGGCGCGCGCTATGTCGTCGGCTGCGACGGCGCCAGCAGTTTCATGCGACGCGCCATGGGCACGAGCTATGAGGAGCTGGGGTTTTCCGCCGATTGGCTGGTCATCGACATCAAGCCCAAGGACCCGATGCGCTGGAACACCGACCTCTTCCAGGTCTGCGATCCGAAGCGGCCGACGACGCTCGTGTGCAGCGGCCCGGGCCGCCGGCGCCTGGAGTTCATGCTCATGCCCGGCGAAACCAAGCAGGCCATGAACACCCCGGCAGTCGTCTGGGACCTGCTGCGGCGCTGGGACTGGAGCCCCGATAACGCCATTCTCGAGCGCCACGCCGTCTACACCTTCGGCGCCGGGATCGCACGCAGCTGGCGTGCGGGACGCCTGCTGTTGGCGGGCGATGCCGCCCACCTGACGCCGCCCTTTGCCGGGCAGGGATTGTGCGCGGGGCTGCGCGACGTCGCGGCGCTCGAATGGCGGCTGCATCACGTGCTGAAGGGCGATGCACACGATGTACTGCTCGACAGCTATGCGACGGAGCGTGCGCCCCACGCGCGCGTGTTCACCGAATTCTCGGTGATGCTGGGCGGCGTGATCTGCGTGCTCGATGAGGCGGCCGCGGCCGGCCGCGACGCCCACATGCTCGGGCCGGGCAAGGACGCCGAGGACCGCTATCCCGAGCCGCCGCTGACGCCGAGTCCGGTGCTGCACGCCGCGGATCCGCACGCCGGGACCCTGTCGCTGCAGGCGCGGGTGCGCTCGGCCGGACGCAGCGGCCGCTTCGACGATGTGGTGGGCCGCGGTTTCGTGCTGCTCGGGCTCGATCACGATCCGCGAACGCTGCTCACCCCCGGGGAGCGCGGCTTTCTCGAGCGCCTCGGTGCACTGGTCGCCGGCATCGGTGCCGGCACGGCCATCGAGGATGTCGACGGCGACTACCGCCGCTGGTTCGGCCGGCTCGGCTGCCGGGCGGTGCTGGTCCGGCCTGACTTCTACCTTTTCGGCGCGGGCGAGGCCGCAGACCTGGTGCAGGCGCTCAAGGCCAGTCCCGTGTGGAGCGCGGCGCTGACCCAGCCGGATCAGCGGCGCTCGGCCTGACGGCATGGCGGGCGGCCCGGTGGCGCTGGCGGAGTGCGAGATCGCGTGATGTGGGGCTACGTTGCGCCGCTACGCGACATGCAATTCGTGCTCGATGAGTGGCTCGAGGCCGGTAAGGACTGGGCGCAGATCCCGGCTTTCGCCGAGCTGGGCGCCGACACGGTGCAGCAGATCCTCGCGGCGGCCGCAGATTTCGCGGCGCATACCTTGCAGCCGATCAACCTGCCGGCGGACCGGTCCGGGTGCCGCTGGGAGGCCGGTGATGTGCGCACGCCGCAAGGGTTCGTGCAGGCCTACCGCCAATTCCGCGAGGCGGGCTGGCCGGCGCTCGCCTGCGATCCCGAGTACGGCGGCCAGGGTTTGCCGCTGCTGTTGAATGCCGCGCTCTACGAGATGCTCATGGCGGCAAACCATGCGTGGTCCATGTACCCGGGCATCGTCCACGGCGCCTACGATTGCCTGCGTACGCACGCGTCGCGGGAGATCAGGTCGCGGTACCTGCCGAAGATCGTGAGCGGCGAGTGGCTGTGCACCATGTGCCTGACCGAACCGCAGGCGGGATCCGACGTCGGTCTGGTGCGCACCCGCGCCGAGCCGCGCGCGGACGGCACCTACTCCATCAGCGGCACCAAGATCTTCATCTCCGGCGGGGAACACGATCTGACCGACAACATCCTGCATCTGGTGCTCGCGCGACTGCCCGATGCCCCGGCCGGCACCCGCGGCATCTCGTTGTTCCTGGTGCCAAAGCGCCTGCCCACGGCGGGATCGCCGGCGAATGCGCTGCGCTGCGAGGGTATCGAGAAGAAAATGGGCATCAAGGGCAGCGCCACCTGCGTCATGAACTTCGGCGGCGCCCAGGGCTGGTTGATCGGCGAGCCGCATCGCGGCCTCGCGGCCATGTTCGTCATGATGAATGCGGCAAGGCTGCACGTCGGATTGCAGGGATTGGGGCATGCGGAGATGGCCTACCAGAACGCCCGGCGCCATGCCGCCGAACGCCGGCAGATGCGCTCCCCGGAGAGGCCCGCGGACGCAGGTGAGGCGCATCCCGGCGGCGCCGATCCCATCGATTTTCATCCGGCGATGCGCAGGACACTGATGACGCTGCGCGCGCTGGTCGAGGGCGAAAGGGCCTTGGGCTATTGGAGCGCGCACCTGCTCGACCTCGCAGAGCATGACCCCGATGAGTCGCGGCGCGCCGCCGCGCAGGATCTGTTGTCGCTGCTCACGCCGGTGATCAAGAGCTTTTTCACGGAAAACGGCTTCAATCTGTCGAGCGCCGCGCTGCAGGTGTTCGGCGGCTATGGATACATCCAGGACTACGGCATCGAACAATCGGTGCGCGACAGCCGCATCGCGATGATTTACGAGGGCAGCAATGAAATCCAGGGGGTGGATTTCCTGGTGCGCAAGGTGATCGGCGACGGCGGCCGGAAATTCAAACTGCTGCTGCAATGGATCGCGGATGAAGCGGCCGCCTGCCGGGCCGTTCCCGCCCTCGAGCAGTTTGGCGCCGAGTTGGACGCGCTCACCGGCCGCTGGCAGAAGGTCACGGGCGAGATCATCGCGGAGGCCGGCACGGCGCCCGCGGCCGCGTATGGGATTGCGGGTGATCACCTGCGGGTGGCCGGCTTGTGCCTGTTGGGGGCGTGTTGGGCCCGCACAGCGCGCGTCTCGATGGCGCGGTCGCAGGAGCCCTTCTACCGCGGCAAGTTGGATGCTGCGCGCTTTTATTTCGACTGCCTCTTGCCCGAGGCCGGGTGGCGGCTCGATCTGATCGGCAGACGGCACCTGCCGCTGCCGTGGGTGAGGCCGACGGAGTGAGCACGTGGCGGCAGAAAACCCGGATTCCAATCAACGTGTCGGCGGCCATGATTTTTTACCCAGGGGGAAAGCATGAATCCACATCTAAGCCGCTGTTGAAGCCCCCTGTATCGGTAAACTGACCGCCACCTCAATCGGAGCGACTGCATGAATACCCGCCTCCCCGTTTCCCGCGCCAGTGGCAATGCCGTGTGGGTGCTGCGGGTGTTGCTCGCGGCCGTGTTCATCGCGGCCGCCGTCATGAAACTCATCGGTGCACCCATGCTGGTGGCCGAATTCGACCTGGTCGGACTCGGCCAATGGTTTCGCTACTTCACCGCGGCCGTCGAACTGGCGGGCGGCATCCTGGTGCTCATACCGGCCGTGTCAGCGATCGGCGCCGTGGTGCTCCTGTTGGTGGACATCGGCGCCTGCATCGCGCAGGTGTCGGCGATTCACATGGACTGGGTCCACACCGTGGTGATCGGCGCGCTGCTGGCGTCGCTCATCTATCTGCAGCGCTCGCAGATCCTGCGCAGCCGATGACGCGCAGCATGATGTCGAGCACGGATTGGAAGCCGCGCTCTTCGGTGTAGCCCTCAGGCCGCTTGCCGAGCGCATGCCATTCGTACAGACAGGCGCACACCATGTTTTCGATCGCGGCAGCCATCACGGTGAGCTCCCCGCGGTCCGCATCGGCCAGCCGCGGCGCGCCAGCGAGCATGCTGTGAAAATCGTGGCGCGCATGATGACGCATGTTTTCGTAAAGCGTTGCCATTTCCGGATGAACCGTGGCGGCTTCCACCAGGGCGCGAAAGGTGGCCGCGTGGCGATGATGCGTGCGCCACAGGGCGCGCAGCACCTGCGGAGCGGCCTCCGGCGGGTGCTCCGGGCGGTTCAGGCCGCTGTCGAGCAGATCCAGCTGGAATTGCTCGACCATGGCCTTGAGCAATTCGAGCTTGTTGTCGAAGTGCACGTAGAAGGTTCCGGTGGCCCGATCCGCCGCGCGCGTGATCTGCGCGATCTCGGCCTTGAGGTAGCCCGCGTCGGCGAACACCCGGCGCGCGGCATCGAGCAGGGCGGCGCGGGTGCGTCCGGAGCGGTCGAAAGCGCCCGCGACGCGGTTCTTGGCCATCCTCATCGCCGGCCTGCAATTGACATTGAATTCATATTCAATTTAAATCCTAGCAGAACAAGGCCTGATGGCCAGCGGTATTTACATGACTGATCGATCCACGATTCAGATTCCGGGCGGCGGCCGGGCACTGGCGGCCGACCTGTTCAGGCCGGCTGCGGCTTCCTCGTTGCGCACCGCCGTCATTCTGCTGCACGGCGGGGCCTGGCGCTTCGGTTCGCGGGCGGACATGGTGCCGTATGCGAGCGCTCTGGCGCGTCTCGGGTTCACGGCACTCGCCGCCGAATACCGGCTGCTGGGTGAGGCGGCCTATCCGGCGCAGCTCGACGATGTGCGTTCGGTGATCGCCTGGGCGCAGGCGCACGCCGCGGAACTCGGCATCGATCCCGGCAAGATCGCGCTGGAGGGCTTTTCCGCGGGCGGACACCTCGCCTTGCTGGCCGCCGCCACGCCTCACGAGCCCGGCGCAAACCCGGTGGCGGCGGTGGTGTCCTTCTTCGCGCCGGCCCATTTCGACGGTCCGTCGCCGCCCGGGATGCCGCCGCGCGCCGCGATGCTGCTCGGTCCCGATGCGACTGAAGCCGAGATGCGTGCCGCGAGTCCCCTGCATCAGGTCCGCGCGGGATTTCCGCCGACGTTTCTGCTCGGCGGAATGGCCGACGTGCTGGTGCCGCCGGCCGCCACCTTGGCGCTGTTTGAGGCGCTGGTCGGCGTGGCCGCTCCGGTCGACCTGCATTTGTTCCACGGCCACACGCATGAATTCGCCGCGCTGCCCTCGATGCTCGAACCCGTTCAAGCCGAGGTGGCGCTGTTCCTGAAACGCAGCGTCGTCGATCCCGCAGGGTACGCGCGGGAGAATCTGCGCTTGAATCCGTTCGCCCGGCCGGACTGGCGGCCGCCGCCGGCTCCTTGAGAGCCTGCACCCGCGCCGCCGCGCATCGTTGAATCCAAGGAGTTACTCATGTCCACCGCCACCATCGAGTCCCATGACGCCACGGTCCAGCCCGAGGACTACTTCGATCATTTCTGGGAAACCAAGCCCGGCACCCTCGGCGGCAGATACCTGCGGCAATTCTGGCATCCCGTGATGCGTTCCGTGGATCTGCCGGCGGGCCGCGCCAAACCGGTGAGGTTGATGTCCGAGGACTATACCTTGTATCGCGGCGATGGCGGCAAGGTGCATCTGACCGTGCATCGCTGTCCGCATCGAAAGGTTCAGCTGTCGGTGGGCTATGTGGAGGGCGATTCGATCCGCTGCATGTACCACGGCTGGAAATTCGGCGCCGACGGCCGCTGCACCGAGCGTCCCGCCGAAGGCGGCACCGGTTCGATCGCCATCGAGACGTACCCCGCCGAGGAATATCTCGGGCTCATCTATGTCTACGTCGGCGGCGGCGCGCCGCCGGCCTTCCCGCCGTACCCGGGCTTCTTCGTCGATGGCGTGGTGGAAACCTACTCGGCGCATTTCCCCTGCAATTATGTGCAGAGCTATGAAAACGATTGGGATCTGTACCATGCCAACTTCACGCATCGGACCGGCGAGATCCACGGTCCGGCCGCCGGCCCCGGCCGCACCGATTTCTTCATGGGCATGTTCAAATCGACCCAATTCGCGGAAACCGACTACGGCATCGTGCGCACCATGACGGTGTTGGGCGGCATGACCAATGCCGCCATTTTGCTGCTGCCGACGACGGTCCGGCTGTTGATCCCGACCTTCAACGAACAAAGCCGCCACACCGGGCCCTCGTTGCGCGAGACCTACCTCATCCACACGCCCATCGATGACGAGAATCACACGGCCTTCCTGACTCAGCTGGTTCCGGTGACCGGCGCCGCGGCGCAGGCCTATCACGCCGAATACCAACGCGTACAGGAGATCCGCAAGTCGCGGCCCAGCACGCTCGCCATGGCCGAGAAGGGCCTGGCCGGGGAGATGAGCGTCGCGGACATGAAGGATCATCCCATGCTGGTCGAAATCGAAGACATGCTCACCCAATTGGGCCAGGGAAGGATCGTTGAGCGGCGCGGCGAGAAGCTCGGCCGCACCGACAACGGCGTGGTGTTCTACCGCCGGGTGTTGGCGCGCGAGCTGCATGCGCTCGCCCAAGGGCGTCCCACCAAGCCGTGGGTATACATGAACAAGGTCCCGGAGGGCACGACCACGTTCTCGTAAATTAGGTCTCGCCATGATCACATTGAACCGTCGCCACGTCGTGCTCGGTACGCTGGGTGCCGCCGGCGCCCTCATCGTTGGCTGGGGCGTGCTGCCGCCACGCCAGCGGCTGCTGCCCGGCGAGCCTCTGGCCACGGTCCCCGGCCAGGTGGCCTTGAACGGCTGGGTGAAGCTGTCGACCGACGACACCGTGACCGTGGTGATGAGCCAGGCTGAAATGGGCCAGGGCATCCACACCGGCCTTGCCATGTTGCTCGCCGACGAAATGGACGCGGACTGGTCGAAGGTGCGGCTGGAGACATCCAACTTCGACAAGATCTACAACAACCAGGCCATGATCGTCGATGCGCTGCCGTTCGCGCCCGAGGATCACGGGCTGGGCAAGCGGGTCGCGCAGCATCTGGTCCGCAAAGTGATACGCGAAGTGCCGGGGGTGATCGCCACCGGCGGCTCATCGAGCATGAAGGACCAATGGCTGCCCATGCGCCAGGCCGGCGCCTCGGCCCGCCGCATGCTGTTGTCCGCCGCCGCGGCGCTGTGGCGGGTGCCGGAAACCGAATGCACGGCCGACAGCGGCCGGGTGCACCATGCCTCAGGACGCAGTGCCTCCTACGGGGAGCTCGCGGGCAGGGCGGCCGGACTCGCCGTGCCGGGCGACGTGGCGCTCAAACAGCCCTCGCAGTTCAAGCTGATCGGCACGGCCGTGCGCCGCCTTGACGCCGCCGCCAAACTGGATGGCTCCGCCGCGTTCGCCATCGACGCGTCGCCGCCGGGATTGCTGTACGCCAGCATCGTGATGTGCCCGACCTTAGGCGGCAGCGTCGCCACGCTGAATTCCGCGGCGGCGCTGGCGCTGCCCGGCGTGCACAAGGCGGTGGTGCTCGCGCCCATTCCGGGCGGGATGCTGAGCGTCGGCGCCACCTCCGGCGGAGTGGCGGTGATTGCGGACACGCCGTTTCAAGCGATGCGCGCCATCGACAGCCTGGTGATCGACTGGGACCCCGGAGCGGGGGCCGCCGCCTCCACCCGGGCCATCAATGCGGCGCTCACCGAGGCCATCGGCGCGAGCGGCCGCCAGGTGCATCACGAGAACGGCGATGTGGATGCGGCGATGCAGGCGGCCGCCACCCGCATCAGCGCCGATTACCAGGTGCCAATGCTCGCGCATGCCACCATGGAGCCGCAGAACTGCACGGCGCAATTCAAGGACGGCGTCGCCACCCTCTGGTGCGCCACCCAGGCGCCGCCGATGGCGCGCAGCGCCGTGGCGAGCGCCCTCAAGATCGATGAGCGCCACGTGCAGCTGCACATTCCCTACCTGGGAGGCGGATTCGGACGACGCTATTTCCCGGATGTCATCGTCCAGGCGGCGCTGCTGGCCCGCGAAACCGGCGGCGCGCCGGTGCAGTTGCTGTGGACCCGCGAGCAGGACATGACCCATGATTACTACCGGCCGGCCTTCAAATGCCGTGCGCAGGCGGGTCTCGATGCGCAGGGCCGGCTCATCGCCTGGTCGACGCAATCCGCGGGATCCTCGCTCGGTGCGCCCTCGATGTTCGATTCATCCACCGATGGCGCGTCGAACATGGCCTACCGGTTCGCCAATGCGCGCATGTCCCACCAGCCGAGCGAGGCGCCGGTCAGCCTGGGCATCTGGCGTTCCGTGGCCCATTCGCAGAACGGCTTCTTCACCGAAAGTTTCATCGACGAGTGCGCCGTGGCCGCGAAGCGCGATCCGGTCGAGTTTCGCGCCGACCTGCTGCGTGACGCCCCGCGACATCTGCAGGTGCTGCACCGCGCCGCGGAACTGGCGCATTGGGGTGAGGCACCCGGCGCCGCGCCGTCGGGCGCGCCGCTCGGCCGCGGTATCGCCATTCACCGCGCCTTCGGCTCCATCGTCGCGCAGGTGGCCGACGTATCGGTGGATTCGAGCCGCGCGATCCGCGTCCACCGGGTGATCTGCGTGGTAGATTGCGGTACCGCCGTCAATCCCAATCTGATCCGCCAGCAGATGGAAAGCGCCGTGGTTTTCGGCCTGTCCGCCGCTCTGCACGGCGAGATCACGGTGAAGCATGGCCAGGTACAGCAGGGCAATTTCGACGGCTACGCGACGCTGCGCTTCGACGAATGCCCGGCGATCGAGACCGATATCATCGCGAGTGCGCAGCCGCCCGGCGGCATCGGCGAGGCCGGTACGCCGCCCATCGCACCGGCGGTCGCCAATGCCGTGTTCGCGCTCACCGGGCAGCGGCTGCGATCCCTGCCGCTCAAGCTTGCCTGAACTCCCGGACCTTTGAGATCAGCGTGACGACAATCAACATCAACGGACGCCGCCTGACCGTCGATGCGCCGCCGGAGACGCCGCTCCTGTGGGTGCTGCGCACCGAACTCGATTTGCGCGGCACCAAATTCGGATGCGGCAAGGCGTTGTGCGGCGCCTGCACCGTGCATCTTGCCGGCAAGGCCGTGCGCTCCTGCGTGACGCCGCTCGCGGCTGTCGGCGAGCGGGAAGTGACCACCATCGAAGGGGTCGCGGGACCCGAAATCACGGCGCTGCGCCGCGCCTGGCTCGACATCGATGTCGTGCAATGCGGCTATTGCCAGAGCGGCCAGCTGATGTCGGCGTGTGCCCTGCTGATGAGCACGCCGGCTCCGACGGATGCGGCGATCGATGCCGCCATGGCCGGCAACCTCTGCCGCTGCGGCACCTATCCGCGGATCCGGGCGGCGATTCATCAGGCAGTGAAATCGGCGCGTTGATGCCGGCGCACCGGCGACCCCGCATCCTCAGTTCGCGCGCACTTCGGGCGGCGGCACGCCCATGGTACGATAGAGCGCAATCAGCCGCAGCGACATCTCGGCCGCCGACTGTGACCAGGTGATTTCCGTATCATAGGCCGTGCGCTCCGCGTCCAGCACTTCGAGCAGCGACAGGGTGCCTTCCTCGTATTGGCGGCGCGCCAGGCGCGCCGCGGTGCGCGCGGATTCCAGCGCGGTCTGCAGTTGACGGGCGCGCAGCACCCCCTGCGCATACAGGACGATGGCGGATTGGGTGGCCTGCAAGGCGCCTCTGACCGTCTGTTCGTACAGCAGGTAGGCCTCGAGCTGCTGCGCATCCGCGAGGTCGATCGCCGCACGGATCCGGCCGAAGTCGAACAACGGCAGCGTGAGACTGCCGCCATATTCCCAGCTCCGCGATGCGGACGTCATGAGCTGATTCACCGAGGTGCCCGCCGAGCCGAACAGCGCCGCGAGCGTGAGCTGCGGATAGCGCTCGGCGAGCGCCGCCTTGAGATTCGCCGCGGCGGCCACCAGCCGTTGTTCGGCGCTGCGAATGTCGGGACGCCGTGCGATGATCCCGGCCGGCGTCAGCAGCACATCGACCGGGTCGCTGACGGGCATTTGCACCGTCGCAGACAGCGTGTCCGGCAGATCGGCTGCCAGCGACTGCGGGGTGCCGGCGAGCAGCAGCACCAGCAGACTGCCGCGCGGACTGCGCCTGTTCGAGCGCCTGGGGCACTGCGGCGCGGGTGATGGCGAGCTGCGATAGCACGCGCTCGAGATCGAGGCGGCTGGCGGCACCCTGTTCGAATCGCACCCGCGTGATGCGCACGGTCTCGGCCTGCGAATTGGCGGACTTCGTGGCGATCGCGTATTGCGATTGATACAGGCGGTATTGCACGTAATTCGTCGCAATCTCCGCGAGCAGCGCGAGCCGCACATCGTCGCGGTCGTATTGCGACGCCCGCAGCCCGGCCTCGGCCGCGCGCCGGCGATTGCGCGCCAGTCCGAACAGATCGACGTCCCAGCTCACGCCCGCGGCTACCTCGAGATCGCGCGGCGAGGAACCGGGGGCGACCAGCGAGGAGGGCAGATGCGAGTACTGGTCGCCGGCGGATGCCGTGAGCTGCGGCCATTGCGCCGCGGCGGCGGCGCGGCGCTCGGCGCGGGCCTCGAGAACCCTGGCCTGCGCCAGCTTGAGGTCCAGGTTCTGCACCAGCGCCCGGCGCATCAGGCGATTGAGCCCCTCATCGTTGAATTTCTCCCACCATGGAGGGGCGTCTGGCAGATCGGCCGCCACCGGAATTCCTTCCGGAGCCGCTTCCCAGGAACTCTGCAAAGGCCCGTGAACCGGTGCAGCCACACTGTGCGGCGTCGCGCAGCCCTGCATCAGGACCGAAACGGCCGCCGCGGCCACCGCGGCCACCGCGGCCACCGCGGCCACCGCGGCCGCAGCGGCTGACGGGGCTGACGAGGCCGACGGGGCTGACGCGGCCGCGGGTTTCATGGGGAGTTCGGCGCGGCCTGCGCCAGCGCCGGACCGCGCCCGGCGCGTGCCGCCCGGTCGAGTGCGAGGTAGATCACCGGTGTCGTGAACAGGGTGAGAATCTGGCTGAGCAGCAGTCCGCCGAACACCGCGACGCCGAGCGGCTGCCGCAGCTCCGAACCCACGCCGAACCCGATCATCAGGGGCACCGCGCCCAGCATGGCCGCCACCGTGGTCATCATGATGGGCCGGAAGCGCACCAGACAGGCGCGATGCACGGCATCGAGGGCCGTTAGCCCGAGGTTTCGCTCGGCATCCAGGGCGAAATCAACCATGAGGATGCCGTTTTTCTTGACGATGCCGATGAGCAGCACCATGCCGATCAGGGACATGATGGAGAAGCCCAGTCCCCAGGCCCACAGCAGGCACAGGGCGCCGATGCCCGCCGAGGGCAGGGTGGACAGTATGGTGAGCGGGTGCAGGAAGCTCTCGTAGAGAATGCCGAGGATGATGTATACGGCGAGCAGCGCCGCCAAGATCAGCACCGGCGTGGTCGACAGGGAGTCCTGGAAAGCCCGCGCATTGCCGATGAAGGTGCCGCTGATCGAGCCGGGCATGCCGATGGCGGCCTCGGTGTCGGTGACGGCCTTGACCGCTTCGCTCAGCGAGGCGCCCGGCGCGAGATTGAATGAAATGTTGACCGCGGGAAACATGCCGAGGTGGTTGATGGCCACCGGCGCCACCTCCGGCGGCTCGAACTTCGCCACCGCCAGCAGCGGCACCATCTGCCCGGTGAGCGGCGAGCGGATGCGGAAATAGTTCAGGCTCTCGGGTTTGCCGCGCATGTTCGGATCGATTTCGATGATCACGTAGTATTGATTGGTCTGCGTCTGGTACTGCAGGACCTGGCGCTGCCCGAATGCGTCGTACAGCATCTGGTCGACGTCATCGGTGCTGATGCCGAAGCGCGCCGCGGCCTCGCGATCGATGCGCAGGCGGGTGACGCGGGCGCCCAATTGCAGATCGCTCGACACATCGCGCAGCTGCGGCCTGGCCGAGAGCGCATCGGTGAGCCTCTGCGCCCACGGATACAGCTCTGAAATTTCAACACTGCGCATGACGTAGACATATTGCGCGCGCCCGCCGAAGGCGGTGAAGCTGATGTCCTGCGCCGAACGCAGGAAGGTCTGGATGCCGGGAACCTGGCCGAGCTGCGGCCGCAGCCGGTCGATCAATCGGGCCGAGGAGACGTCCCGATCGTGCTTGTCCTTGAGCATGATGAAGAAAAGGCCCTGGGACAGGGTGCCGCCGAAGCCGCTGCTGCCGATGCGGCTGGAGACGTGCAGGATGGCCGGATCGGCCGCCAGGATGCCGGCCACCGATGCCTGCTTTCTCTGCATGTCCTCGTAGGAGATGTCCTCGCCCGCCTGCGTGACCCCGAAGATGAAGCCGGTATCCTGTTCCGGAAAGAAGCCTTTCGGGATGTAGACGTAACAGGCCACGGTCGCCGCCACGGTCAGTGCGAAAGACAGCAGCACGGTGCGCTGGTGCCCGAGCACCCAGGTGAGGGCGCGATCATAGCGCTCCAGCAGCCACCGCGGCCCTGAGCCCGCCGCGTGAGGCGCGGCAGCCTTCATGTAACGCGAGGCCAGCATCGGCGCCAGGGTCAATGCGGTGACGACGGACACCAGGATGCCGGCGGTGACCGTGAGCGCGAACTGGCGGAAAATGCGCCCGACGATGCCGCCCATGAGCAGCATGGGTATGAAGGCGGCGATCAGCGAGAAGCTGATGGTGATCACCGTGAAGCCGATCTCGCCGGCGCCCTTGATGGCGGCCACCAACATCGAATCGCCGGCCTCCAGATGCCGGTGGATGTTCTCGACCACGACGATGGCGTCATCGACGATGAAGCCGACCGAGATGACCAGCGCGCACAACGTCAGGTTGTTGAACGTGAAGCCGAGCGCGTACATCGATGCCACGGTGGCGAGCAGGGAGACCCCGAGCACCACCGCGACGATCAGGGTTGCGGAGGTCTGGCGCAGGAACAGGCGCATCACCAGGATGACGAGCGCCACCGAGATTGCGAGGCTGATGCCCACGTCCTGCAGCGAGGCGCGTATGGTCTCGGTGCGATCCTCGATGAGCGACACCTCCATGCTGGCGGGCAGCGCCTTCTCGAGCGCGGGCATGGCCGCCACGATGCGGTCGGCGACCTCGACGATGTTCGCACCGGGCTGGCGCCGGATTCCCAGCTGAAATCCCGGCTTGCCGTCGATCCAGGCGCCGACGAACGCGTCCTCGGCGCCGTTCACGACATGCGCGATGTCGCCGAGCTGCACCGGCCGGCCGTTGCGATAGGCGATGATGAGCCGGTCGTAATCCGCCGGCGCAAAGATCTGGTCATTGGTTGCGAGCGTCGACAGCTGCTGCGTGCCGTAGATCGCCCCTTTGGGTTCGTTCACGCTGGTGTTCGCGACGGCCTGGCGGATGTCTGCGAGGGTGAGGCCGTAGGCGGCGAGCTTCTCGGGCGACGCCTGGATGCGCAGCGCCGGCCGGCGCTGCCCGTTGAGGAATACCTGTGCCACGCCGTTGACCTGGCTCAAGGGGCGCGCGAGCAGCACCTCGGCGGCATCGCTCAGCGCAGGAAGGGTCATCAGATCGGAACGCACCGAGTACACCAGCACCGGCGGGTCGCTGGGATTGTCCTTGCGCCAGGTCGGCAGGCTGGGCATCGCCTTCGGCAGCCGGCCGGCCGCGGCATTGATGGCGGCCTGCACCTCGAGGGCCGCGGTGTCGATGTTCTTGTCGAGGGAGAACTGCAGGGTGATGGAGGTGAAGCCGAGGCCGCTGCCCGAGGTCATTTCGGTCACGCCGGGAACCGCGCTCAGCTGCACCTCCAACGGCGTCGCCACCGAGGAGCCCATGGTTTCGGCGCTGGCGCCGGGCAGGCCGGCCTGCACGACGATGGTGGGATAGTCCACCTGCGGCAGGGGCGCCACCGACATCAGCGGCAGCGCCACGACACCCATGAGCGCCACGGCGGCGGTCATCAGCACCGTGGGAATCGGATGCCCGATGAACCAGTCGGAGAAGGCCAGCCTGAGCTTCACGGCGGCGCCGCCATCACCTTCACCGCCGCGCCGGATTTGAGCTGGGACTGCCCCTCGATGACCACCTGGTCGCCGGCTGCGAGCGCGCCATCGATGCTCGAGAGCGAATCCTGGTCGTAGCGCACGGTCACGGGCACCGGTTGTACCCGGTCCTCACGGACGCGAAACACGAAATCTCCGTCGAGACCGTGCTGCACGGCTCTGGACTCCACCGTCAGCGCACCGCGATCGACGCCGGTGCGCAGTTTCACCGTCACGAACTCACCCGGCCATAGGAGGCCCCCGGAATTGGCGAATACGGCGCGCACCTGGATGGTGCCCGTGGCCGAATCCACCTGGTTGTCGGCGGACGTCAAGCGGCCGGTGGCCAGGGTCGTACCAGAGTCGCGATCGAGTGCGGCCACCTCGGCCGCGGCGGGATTCGACAGCAGCGGCTGCAGCTGCGACAGCGACTGCTGCGGCAGGGCGAACACCACAGAGATCGGATCGACCTGCACCACGCTGAACAGACCGCCGGCATCGTTGGCGTGCACCAGATTGCCCGGATCCACCCGCCGCATGCCCACTTTGCCGCCGACCGGGCTCAAGATCCGCGCATAGGACTGCTGGATCTCGGCGGCCCGGGCCGCGGCCTCGTTCGACTGGATGGTCGCCTTGATCTGCTCGGCCAAGGCGCGCTGCTGCTCCACGGCCTGGCGCGAGATGGCCTGTTCGGCCAGCAGATTCTCGTCGCGCTTCAGGTCGAGTTCGGTGATCTTCAGGCTGGCGGAATTGCGTGCCTGTTCGGCGCGCGCCTGCGCCACGGTGGCCGCCAGCGCGCGGTCATCGATTTGCGCGAGCAACTGGCCGCGCTCGACATGCTCACCTTCGTGCACCAGCACTTGCGTGAGCACGCCGTCGATCTGCGGCCGCACCAGCACATTGGTCAGGGATTGCACCGTGCCGACCGCAGACAGCACGTGATTCACATCGCGCCGCTTAACGGTGGTCACGGTGACGGCCACCGGCGGCCGCCCGCGGTCGCCGCCGGCCGACGGATGCACGGCACGCCACCCGATCACTCCGATCAGCACCGCGGCGGCCAGCGCCGCCAGGAGCCTTTTCAAGGACATGGTTGATTTGCCGTGCATACGCATGCGTACGGGGCAGTCTAGACTCCGGCGTGGGCGCAGTCCATCCGGAGAACATTGACAGCAACTTGCATGCTATTTAGCATGTAAATATGCGCTGCGGCGGCGGAGCCGCGCGGCGAGCAAAGCGGCGATTCGAACATAAAATCACAGCCGGCTTGGGGGAAGGTCACGCGATGCAGGGGAATTTCGCATGGGTGCCCGACGGCATGCTGCTCGCGGCGGCAACGCTCGGCGCCGGCGCCGGCGCGGGTGCGCCGGCAAACGCGGCAGAAGCGTCGGCGCCGCAGCAACACTGTCCACCGCCGCCGGCGATCTGGTCGCCGCCCGACTGGGCAGCCTGCGCGCACAGTCTCACCCAGCGCCCGCATATCGACTACGGCGACGTGATCGCGTTGCCGGATGTGACCTTCTCCGTCCTGCCGGACTTTCGCCCCTTGAAAATGACGCTGTACGTGCCGAAGCGCGGCGCCGGTCCCTTTCCCATCGTCGTGTACGTGCATGGTGGGGCCTGGAAGCTCGATCCCGAGGGACGGGAAGACCCGAGCGGCACCGAGAGCATGGTGCGTCTGGCGGCTCGCGGGTATGTGGTGGTCGTGCCCGGCTACCGCACCAGCGTCGAGGCAATCTTTCCGGCGCAGCTGATCGATGTCAAAACCGCGATTCGTTACGCAAAGACTTACGCCGCGGTCTATCGAGGCGATGCCGCGCGGGTGGCGATATGGGGTGCATCCGCGGGCGGCAATCTCGCGGCGCTGGCGGCCACCACCTGCGGCCGGAAAGATTTCGAACAAGTGCCGCCGCCGCCGCCCGGTGTGCCGGTTCTGCCCACCCCCTACATCGATCCGGCCTTGACGAGCTGCGTGCTGGCCGCCATTGATTGGTTCGGTCCCACCGACTTTGCGCAATTGGATGCGCAGCGGGATTCGCAGCCGGGCGGCCGCGCGCACGGTGCCCCCGCATCGCCCGAGTCGGACTACGTGGGCTGCCCGGTGGCCAACTGTCCGGCCGAGCGTTTGCAAGCGGCCAATCCGATGACGTACATCACCGCCGATACGCCGCCCGTGCTCATCATGCACGGACTTGCCGATCACCGCGTGCCGTGGCAACAAAGCCAGGAATTCTACGATGCGTTGGTCGCCAGGGGCGTCACGGCGCGGCTCGTGCTGGTGCCGGCAGCGGACCATCTGTTCGAAGGCATTTCGGCGCAACTGCAGCAGCAGCAGGTCGATATGGTGTTCGCATGGATTGCGCAATACACCCGCAAATGAGATTCAGAGCGCCCGGCGGTGCACGAGCAATCCGGGTTGCCGCCGGCGCAACCGCTGCCCTGGTCTGCATCGCCGCCGACGGCGCAACCACGATCTCGGGTCGCGTGGTGGATCTGAACGGACAACCCGTGGCCCAGGCCATGGTGACTCTCGACAAGATGCCCGGACAGCCCGGACCCACGGCCGTGACCGTGTTCTCCGACGAGAGCGGCGGCTTCAAATTTCCGGGTCCGCAGAATGGCCGCAGCCCCACCGTGAAGATGCTGGGTTATCGCACGGTTGATTCGGTCGTGCGCCAACAGGGCGATGCGCTCGATGTCAGCTTCATCCTTGGGGTCGAGCCGAATCAGGCCGGGGTTGCGCCCGCGTCCGCCTGGCTCAGGGACATCGGGGCCGCCGACCGCACCAACCTGATCATGACTTGCGTGGGCTGCCACCAGATCCCGGCGCCGGAGGTGCGGGGTTATGCCCGGCTCATCCACGAAGTACCCGGCGATCCCAAGGAGGCGGTCGAATCGAGCTGGCACGCCATCGTCCAATACATGAATTACATCTCGGCTTGGGAGTTCGGGCGCGGCGGTTCGACGGCGCCGCCGGACCCGAATAACGTGTATTCCGGGGGACCCGTGCTGCCGACCACGGCGCTGCTCGCACGCACCCTGACCGGGCCGCTGCAGGAGCTGTCGGGATACCGCTATGGAGCGCCCCTGCTGGTCAATGCGCATACGGTGATCCGGGAATACGCGGTGCCGCGTCCGAATGCGGTGCGCGAGGCCTTGACCCTCGATGATCCGGGCGCGATCTGGCTGGCGGACGTGAGCTCCAACCGCCTGGTGCGGGTGGATACGGGGACCGGCGCATCCCGCACCCTCGAAATCCCGAGTGCACTGCCGACCAGCCCGCACACGCTGATGCGCGACCGGCACGGGGCGCTGTGGGTGGCGCCGTTCTTCAACGGCCTGATCGTGCGGCTCGATCCGAATACCGAACACTTCACGACCTGGCAGCTGAACGTGCCGGGACTCGGGCCGCCGGCGGTCCATGATCTGTCCTTCGACGCGAACCATGACGTCACGGCCGATCGCAGTGGACGGATCTGGTACTCCGAGATCGTGCACAATGCGATCGGCTGGTTCGATCCGAAGACCGGCAACGCGCACAACTATCCGATACCGCCGGTTCCGGGCCGGGTCGGCGGCGAGCAAACCTACGGTCTTGCGATGTCCTCCGACCGAACGCACATCTGGTACAGCCAGCTCGGCATCGGCAGCTTCGGCAGCTTCAACATTCAAACCGGTAAATTCGATGCGAGCGTCGTGCTCCCCGACGGCAATTCCGGCCCGCGCCGGATGGCCATGTCGGAGGCCGACGTTCTTTATATCGCCCTGTTCGGCAGCGGCCAATTGGCCGAATACGACACCCGAGCGCGAAAGATGATCGGCATCTACGATCTTCCGGACCGTGCAAGCGCCCCGTATTCGGTGACCTGGGACATGCGGCGACACGTCGCCTGGATCGCGACCTCCAATGCAAACCTACTCTATCGGTTCGATCCACGCGACAAGTCCTTTGCCGTGCTGCCGCTGCCGCGCGAGGGGGCGTTCCTGCGCATGGTCGGCATCGATAAACAGACCGGTGCGCTCGTCACCACCTACGGCAACGTGGTTCAATATGTGCACGGACCGCGCATGGCCGTGGTGATCGATCCGGGCGACCGGCCATGAAGAACTGCAGGAGGCTTGACATCATGCTGCATTCGTTCGCGCCGCGCGCCGCGGCGCGCGTGTGCCGCTCCGGGGCTTTCGGGGCGATCCTGGCGCTCATCCTGGCGCCTGCGAGCCGGGCCGACACCGCCGCGTTGCCGGCGCCATTGGTCGAACAGCGCTGCAATGCCTGTCATGCGATGACGCAGGCGCTCATCGGGCCGGCGTTCATCGCGGTGGCCGCCCGACACAGCGCGGACGCCGACCGCGAGTTGACGGTCGAGGTGCTCGCGCACAAGATCGTGTACGGAGGCGGCGGCAATTGGGGAGTGGTCCCCATGGTGCCGAACGACCACGTGAGCCTGGATGAGGCCCGGGAGCTCGCCCGGCTGATACTCGCGTTGAAGCCGTAGGCTAAACCAAGTCGCGTGAACCATGCGACGCGGATCTTCTCCTGGCGGGAACCGCCGCGCGGTTCAGCCCGGCAGCCGCCGAGATCCGGGTACCGGCGATGTGCCGTTCGATGCACTTGCGGGCCTGGGCCGCGTTGCCGCGTGCGATGTGCCCGATGATCTCGTCATGCTCCCCGGTCGCGGTGTCCATGTGGCTCTGAAAGCCGTGGGTCTGCTCGATCAGAAAATCCACCATGGCCACCGTGATCGCCTGCCGGTCGGCGATGGCCGGTGATTTCGCCATCTTGCGAATGGCGGCGTGAAACTTCCGGTTCAAGGCGGCGTACAGCGCACCTGCCCGCGGGTCCGTTTGGCGCAGCACCTTGATCTGAGCGTTGATCCTGCGCAGCTGCTCGACCTCGACCGAAAGTCGCCGTTCGGCCGCCAGTTCGCCCAAGAACCCTTCGGTCTGCGCAAACATGCGGAAGAAATCATCCACTTCCCGCGGCGTCGGGGAGATGACCTGGCAGCCCACTTTCGCCTCGATGGTCACGAGGCCCTGACTGCGCAGATCGCTCAGCGCCCCCATGATGGGCTGGCGGCTCGCCCCGGTATCCTTCTGCAGCTCCTTCACCAAAATCCTCTGGCCGAGGCGATAGCGTCCGCTGGTCAGCCGCCGGAGCAACAAATCGTAGACCGACTCTTTCTTCGATTTGACAGAAGGCATGAGTTTTCGCGACCGGACCTCTCGCCGCAGCGTCTTTGCAAGCCGGCACGAATTTTAGCATCAATCATTGCGGGACCAATCCATCAGCGCGGGACCAAACCGAACCGCGGGACCAAACCGAACCGCGGGGACCGAACCGCGGGACCAATCCAACACCGGCGCTCCTCGCGTGTTGCGAGGCTCGCGGCGCCGCGTACCGCGGACCCGAACACCCGGCGATCACTATGGCTCACGACCATACGCTACGGTATAGTCGGCCCTGAGCGCGAGAAAATCAAAGCAATCGTGCGGTGACGGATGCAGTCCCACCCGCGCCGCGAAGGGGGAGATTCATGAAAGTCAGCCTCGCCGGCGCAATTCGCGCCAGTCTCGACAATCCCAAAACCTTTCCGCAGATCTACGACGAGTTCATCGAGCTCGCGCTGCTCGCGGAAGAATCCGGCTTCCACCGCGTCTGGCTGTCCGAACATCATCTGGCCGAGGACGGCTGGAATCCGGGCTGCATGCTCAGCCTGGCGGCGCTTGCGCGGCTCACCACGCGGGTGCGCCTCGGCAGCTTCGTGCTGCTGCTGCCGCTGTATCATCCGCTGAAGGTTGCCGAAGAGGTCGCGATGCTGGACATCCTGTCCAAGGGCCGTTTCGATCTGGCAATCGGCGCGAGAGCCGCGGAGCCGGAGTGTGCGGCCTTCGGGATCGTGCCCAAGGAGGCCTTCGGGCGCAGCTACGAAGCGCTGCACGTCATCCAGCGCTTCCTCACCGAAGAATCGGTGACGCACCACGGCAAGCACTTTCACTTCGACGATGTCGCCATGACCACCAAGCCGGTACAGAAGCCGCATCCGCCGATATTCACCACGCCGCTGTACGGCCCGCAGAGCGCCGAGAAATCCGCCGAGCGCGGCTACAGCATTGCCTCCGCGCTGCACTCGCCCTATTACAAGGACTATGGCGCCATGCTGGCCAGGCATGGCCGCCGGCGCGAGGACGTGCAGATCGCCACGGGCCCGGTGTTCATCCAGGTGTCCGACTCGCGCGAGAAGGCCTTCGACGAAGCGGAGCGTGCAATGCATTGGGCGATCAACTTCTACGTGCGGCGCGGCCTGCCGCGTCCGCTCGCACCGCTCGGCGAATTTCGCAAGCCCGAAAATGCGTTCGCCTTCGGCGTGCCCATCATCGCCGGCTCGCCGCAGGAAGTTCTGGAAGGGTTGTCGAAGTTTCGCAACGATTCGATCGATGATTTGTCGCTGCAATTCGGCCACCCGGGCATGGACCAAAAGTATGCGCTGCGCTCCATGCGCCTGTTCGCCAAGGAAGTGCTTCCCGAAGTGTCGCGCTGGACCTAGGGGTCGGCGCCATGAACCTGGCAGAGTTTTCCGGCGGCTGGAAGGTGCTGGCGGCAGCCGTGGTGGGCAATGCACTCTCCGCCGGCACCCTCGCCACCTACAGCATCGGGATACTCGGCCCCGCACTGGCGCAGGAGTTTCACTGGGGCATGGGCGCCGTCAACGGCGGCTATTTGATGCTGGCCGCCGCAACGCTGGCGGCGGCCCCGTTCGCCGGCATGTTCGCCGACCGCATCGGGGTACGCCGCGTCGCGCTGGGCTCGGCATTGCTGGTGGCGCCGACCTACATGGCCTTTGCGCTCCTGCACGCTTCGCTCATGGGCTACTATGTCCTCTGGGCCGCCGTGGCGGTACTCGGGTCGGGGACAATGCCGCTCACCTGGTCGCGTGCGCTCAACAACCGATTCGAGGTGAACAAGGGTCTGGCGCTCGGCATCTCGCTGCTCGGCACGGCGGTGTCCGGATCGCTGCTCAAGCCTTACCTGTTTGCGCTGGTCGACCATGGCGGCTGGCGGGCCGGTTTCATCGGTCTTGGCTGCATGCCCCTGGTGAGCTTTGCGGTGGCGTGGTTTCTGTTCTTCGACAAACCCGCGGACTCGGCCATCAAGCCGGGCGGCGCCCGCGACGCTGCGGCTACAGCCGGCCGCGGCCTGTCATTTGCGCAGGCGCTGCGCAGCGCTCGATTTTGGATGTTGTTTGCCGCCGTGGCGATTGCCGCCGCCGGCATCAGCGGAGCCCTGCCGAACATGGAGAGCGTGCTGAAATCCAAGGGCTTCGGCATCGCCGATGTTCGCTCGACGGTGCCTCTGATCGGGCTGGCGCTCGGCGCCGGCCGGCTCGGCAGCAGTTTGCTCATCGATCGGCTCTGGGCACCCGGGGTGGCCTGCGTGATGCTGGTGCTCGGCGCCGCGGCGTTCGCGGCCTTCTCGGGCGGCGTCCCCTCGGGCGCGCAGGCCCGGGCGATGGTGGTGATCGTCGGCATGACGGCGGGCATGGAGTCGGACGTGGCGGCTTTTCTCGCGGCCCGCTATTTCGGCGCACGCAATTACAGCAGCATCTACGGATTCATCTACGGCGCCTTCGCCGCGGGCGCCGGCCTGGGTGCCCTGAGCTACGGTATCGCCGTCGACAAACTCGGCAATTATCAGCTGGCCCTGATGAGCTCCGCCTGCCTGTTGGCGATGAGCGGCTTGCTGCTGCTGTGCCTCGGGCGCTACGCTTATCCCAAGCCGGCATCAGGAATCGCATGACGCGTATCGAAGGCTGCTGTGCACTGATCGCCGTCAAGCAGCGCATCGCCTGCAAGAGCCGCCTGTGGGCGGCATTGCCGCCCGCAGCGCACCTGGCGCTGGTGCGCTCCCTGCTGGGGGGTGTGCTGCACGCCGCCCGGGCGGCGACCCACGTGCGGCAGGTGATCGTCCTCACGCCGGAACGCGACACCTTGCCCGCCGACGTGCCGGTGCTGGCGGACACCGGCGCCGGCTTGAACCCGGCGCTCGCCGATGCGCAGCGCGCCCTGCTCGGACTGGGTGTGAGTGAACTCGTGGTGCTGCCGGCGGACCTGCCGGGCATCACGGCCGCAGAGATCGATCAGCTGGTGCTCGCCGGACGGAGCGGCGGGTTCGCCATCGCACCCGACCTCGCCGGCCTCGGCACCAATGCGCTGTACGTGCACACCGACCGGCCGTTCGGTTTCCAATTCGGAACGCACAGTCTGCGCAGGCATCTGCTCGAGTCGCAACGCCTCGGACTGCGCGCGCAGCAGGTGCTGCTGCCCGGTCTCGCTTTCGACGTCGACCGGCCCGCCGATCTGGAGCGTCTGGAAGGGATCGGGGAGGCTGCGTGTCTGCCCGCATGACGATGTCCTCGGGCCTGCGGGAAACGCTGTCGACGGCCGCCGCCGGCGGGCGCATCGCGGACGACGATGCCGTGATCCATCTGCCGGCGGCGCGTTCGGTCGACCTCATGCCGATCGCCGAGTCGCTCACCCTCGAAGGTTTCGGCGCATCCGTCACCTACTCGCGCAAGGTGTTCATCCCGCTGACCCAGTTGTGCCGCGACGTCTGCCACTATTGCACCTTCGCGAAGGCGCCGCGGCGGCTGGCGGCGCCTTATCTGTCGGCCGACCAGGTGCGCGCCATCGTGCGTGCCGGCACACAGGCCGGCTGCAAGGAGGCGCTGTTCACCCTCGGAGACAAACCGGAGCAGCGTCATGCGGCGGCGCGCGAGGCATTGGCCGCGCTCGGTGCCGCCTCGACCCTCGACTACCTGGAGCGCATGGCGCAGCTGGTGCTGGAGGAGTCGGGATTGCTGCCGCACCTGAATCCCGGGGTCATGGAGAGGACAAATCTCGAGCGCCTGCGGCGGGTGGGCGCGTCGATGGGATTGATGCTGGAAAGCGCGTCCGAGCGGCTTTGCCGCCGCGGCGGCCCGCACCACGGATCGCCCGACAAGGCGCCGGCGGCACGGCTGGCCACCTTGGACGCGGCCGGTGAATTGGGCATTGCGATGACCACCGGGCTTTTGATCGGGATCGGCGAGACGCGCCGCGAGCGCATCGAATCATTGCTGGCGCTGCGCAAAATCCACGAGCGGCACGGCAACCTGCAAGAGCTGATCATCCAGAATTTCCGCGCCAAAGCCGGCACGAAAATGGCCGGGGCACCGGAGCCCGGTCTGGAGGAGTCACTCTGGACCCTCGGTGCGGCGCGGCTGCTGTTCGGTGCCCGGATGTCGATCCAGGCGCCACCCAATCTGCAGCCCGACGGACTGCTGGATCTGCTGCGCGCGGGCGTCAACGACTGGGGCGGCATCTCGCCGGTGACGCCCGATCATGTGAACCCGGAGGCGCCGTGGCCGCATTTGCGGGATCTGGCGCGCGCCACCGCGGCCGCCGGCCGGCACCTCGACGAACGATTGGCCTTGGTGCCGGCTTTTGCCCAGTCCTGCGAACGTTGGACCGATGCCGCGATCGGTGTGCGCGTGCGCCGCCTGAGCGACGCGCGCGGCCGCGCGCGCAGCGACGCCTGGTACTGCGGCTCGGGCAGCCCGATTCCGTCGCGGAGCGGCGGCGCGCAGGTGGTCCCCACGGCGCGGCGCGTCGGGTCCTCGTCCAGGCTGTCGGGCATTCTCTCGGCAGCACGCGATGGCAGGGAATTATCCGAGGCGGACATCGTGCGACTGTTCAGCGTCGATGGCGCGGATCTTGACGGCGTGATCGGCGCGGCGGATGCGCTGCGCGCGACCACGGTGGGAGAGACCGTGACCTACGTGGTCAATCGCAACATCAATTACACCAACATCTGTCTGTATCACTGCGGTTTTTGCGCGTTCTCGAAGGGGCGGGGCAGCACCGATCTGCGCGGTCCCGCGTACAACCTGGATCTCGGGGAAATCGCGCGCCGTACCGTCGAAGCCGCCGGGGCGGGGGCCACCGAGGTCTGTCTGCAGGGCGGCATCCACCCGAGCTTCACCGGACAGACCTATCTGGACATCGTGGCCGCCGTCAAGACCGCCGTGCCGCAGATGCACGTGCATGCGTTCTCGCCGCTCGAGGTCTGGCACGGCGCCGCGACGCTGGGATTGCCGCTGGCGCAATTCCTCGGCCGGCTGCGGGAGGCGGGACTGTCGACGCTGCCGGGCACCGCCGCGGAGATCCTGGACGATGAGATCCGGGCGATCATCTGTCCCGACAAATTGCGGACCGATCAATGGCTCGAGGTCATCCGCGCCGCCCATGCGCAGGGACTTCGCACCACCTCGACCATCCTGTACGGGCACGTCGAGCGTCCCGTGCACTGGGCCCGTCACCTGCTGCGCCTGCGCGCCCTGCAGGCCGAGACCGGCGGCATCAGCGAGTTCGTGCCGCTTGGCTTCGTGCACATGGAGGCGCCGTTGTGGCGCAAGGGCCGCACGCGCTCGGGGCCCACGTTCCGTGAGGCCGTGCTCATGCACGCCGTGGCGCGCCTCGCGCTGCATCCGTTGATCAAGAACATCCAGGCATCCTGGGTCAAGCTCGGACCCGATGGCGCGGCCGCCTGCCTCGAGGCGGGGGCGAATGATCTGGGGGGCACCCTCATGAATGAATCGATCACCCGTGCCGCGGGCGGCGTACACGGCCAGCTCCTCGACGCGCGGCAGTTGATCGCGATTGCCCGGGGCCTTGGCCGGCCCGCCCGGCAGCGCACCACGCTCTACGGGCGCCCGGTCGGTGACGACCGGATATCGCCCGTCCCATCGACGGCCATCCGCCCATCGATGGTCATCTAATCGATGGTCATTTAAAGGTCACCGCATTGCTGCGATTCGGTTACAAGGCATCCGCCGAACAATTCGGGCCGGTCGAGCTGCTGGAATTTGCGGTCCTGGCGGAGCGCCTGGGCTTCGAGTCGGTGTTCATCAGCGATCATTTCCAGCCATGGCGCCACACGGGAGGCCACTCGCCGTTTTCCATCGCCTGGATGGGCGCCCTCGGCGCACGCACCTCGAAGATCCTCATGGGCACGAGCGTGCTGACGCCGACGTTCCGCTACCATCCGTCGGTGGTGGCACAGGCATTCGCGACTTTGGGCGTTCTGTTTCCGGGCCGGATGGTACTGGGAGTCGGCACGGGCGAAGCCCTCAACGAGGTGCCGGCCACGGGGATGGCATGGCCCGAGCAGAAGCAGCGGACACTGCGGCTGAAGGAGGCGCTCGCGCTTATCCGTGAGCTGTGGAACGCGGAACGCGTGAGCTTCGAGGGCCAGTTCTACCAGACCGACAAGGCGACCATCTACGACAGACCCGACCGGCCGGTGCCGATTTACGTGGCGGGTGCGGGCCCGCTGATGGCGAAGTATGCAGGCCAAACGGCGGCGGGCTTCATCTGCACCAGCGGCAAGGCGCCGGAATTGTACCGCGACACCCTGCTGCCGAATGTGGCTGCCGGCATCGCCGCCGCCGGCCGCAGCGCGCAGGACGTCGATCTGATGATCGAGATGAAGGTGTCCTACGACACCGATGCCGCCCGGGCGCTCGAGGACACGCGCCATTGGGCGCCGCTGTCGCTGACGCCGGAGGAGAAGCACTCGGTCGAGGATCCGCTGGAGCTCGAACGCCTGGCGGATCGGCTGCCGGCGGAGCGCGCCGCCCGGCGCTGGATCGTGTCGAGCGATCCCGACGTACAGGTCGAGAAAATCCGCCCGTACGTCGAACTCGGCTTCAGGCACCTGGTGTTTCACGCGCCCGGACCCGATCAGGCGCGCTTTCTGACCCTGTACGCCGCAGAGGTGCTGCCCAGGCTGCGCGCGGCCTTCGGCTGAATCGATTCGCCCGTGGCCCTTCCGGCATCGCAGTTGCAGCTGATCGCGCCCGAGAACTTCCCGCGGGTGCGGCCCGGCGACGACCTGGCGGCGCAAACCGCCGCCGCGCTGGCGCGCGCCGGAATCGGACTCGCCGATGGCGACATCCTCGTGTACGCGCAGAAAATCGTCTCCAAGGCCGAGGGACGGTTGGTGAATCTGGCGGCGGTGTCGCCCGGACCGCAAGCGCTGGAGCTCGCGCCGGTGGTGGCGAAGGACCCGCGCCTCGTGGAGCTGGTGCTGCGCGAATCCAGGCGCGTGGTGCGCGCGGCCAAGGACGTGCTGATCGTCGAGCACCGCCTCGGGTTCATCATGGCCAATGCGGGAATCGACCAGTCGAATGTGGCCGACCCATCCGGCGGCGATTACGCGCTGTTGCTGCCGCAGGATCCGGATGCCAGCGCCGCGCGCATTCGCGAGCAATTGCATGGGCTCACCGGATGCCGTCCCGGCGTGGTGATTTCCGACAGCTTCGGCCGTCCGTGGCGCATCGGCACGGTTGGCGTCGCGATCGGCTGCGCGGGATTGCCGGCCACACTCGACCTGCGCGGCCAGGCGGATCTGTTCGGCCGGCCATTGCGGGTCAGCATCGTGGGCCATGCCGATGAAATCGCCTCGGCCGCCTCGCTGCTGATGGGGCAGGGGCGGGAGGGTCGCCCGGTGGTGCTGTTGCGCGGCCTGGCGGCCGGCGGCGCGCATCAACCGGCGAGCGCGCTGCGGCGGCCCGGCACCGAGGATCTGTTCAAGTGAGCGGCCACGTGATTGCCCTCTCGGGGGGCGTCGGCGGAGCGAAACTCGCCCATGGACTGTATCTGGCGCTGGGCGCCGGTGAACTCACGGTGATCGCCAATACCGGCGATGATTTCCGGCACCTGGGGCTGCACGTCAGTCCGGACATCGATTCGATCGTGTATGCGCTCGCAGAACTGTCGGACCCCGTCCGCGGCTGGGGCCGGCGCGATGAGACCTGGAACTTCATGGAGGCGCTGTGCGGACTCGGCGGTGAGACCTGGTTCGCGCTCGGCGACGGCGACCTGGCGATGCATGTGGAGAGATCGCGGCGCCTGGCATCGGGGGAGACCTTGAGCGGCGTGACCGGGGCGATCTGCGGCGCGCTCGGCATTCACGCGAGCATCCTGCCCATGAGCGAGGATGCCGTGCGCACGCGCCTGCGAACGGATGAGGGTTGGCTGGAGTTCCAGGACTATTTCGTGCGCCGCCGCTGTGAACCCGAGGTGCGCGAATATGCGTTCGAGGGCGCCATGCAGGCGCGCATGCAACCGCAGGCGCTGGCCGCGCTCGAGCGCGCCGACCTGCGAGCCGTCATCGTCTGCCCTTCGAATCCGTTTTTGAGCATCGATCCCATCCTGGCCGTGCCCGGCATGCGCGATGCCATCGTGCGATGTGCCGCTCCGGTGATCGCGGTCACCCCGCTGATCGGCGGCCGGGCGCTCAAGGGTCCGGCCGCGAAGATCATGCAGGAACTGGGTTTCGAGGTCGGTGCCGGTGCGGTGGCGCGGCACTACGCGGATCTCATCGACCTGTTCGTGTACGACGAATCCGATGCCCCGCCGACGCGGGCCGCCGACGTCCCCGTGGCGGCGGCGCACACCTTGATGAACTGCACGGCGGATCGGGTGAACCTGGCCCGCCGGCTGCTCGCACTGGCCGATGAGCGGCCAACCGTACATACGCCATAGTATGGTGGATGCGGTTGTCCGGGTATGATCGGTGCATGAGCAACATTCCGGCTGCGGATGACGCATTGCCAATCGCCGTCATCGGCAGTGGCCCGACAGGACTGACGCTGGCCAACCTGCTGGGCGCTTTTGGTGTCCGCGTGCTGCTGATCGAGCGCAATCCGTCCACCGTTGCGCAGCCGCGGGCGGTTTCGATCGACGACGAGTCGCTGCGCGTCATGCAATCCGTGGGGGTCATCGAAGCGCTGATGCCCGACATCGTTCCGGGCTACGGTTCGCATTACTTCGCTCCCAACGGGCGGTGCTTCGCGGTCGTGCAGCCGAGCGGAATGCCTTACGGCTATCCGCGCCGCAATGCCTTCCATCAGCCCGTGCTGGAAGCCAAATTGCGGGACAATCTCGCGCGCTTTGCGACGGTGCGCACCACGTTCGGCTGGCGGTTGGAGAAATTCGTCGAGGGCCCGGAATCGGTCACCGCCGTCCTCGCGGACGGCTCCGGCGCGAAGCGCGAAGAGCGCTGCGCGTATCTGGTCGGCTGCGACGGTGCGAGCAGCACGGTGCGCGAACAGCTCGGAATCCCGCTCGAGGGCACGACCTTCGAGGAGCGCTGGTTGATCATCGATCTGGAGAACCAGGAAAATCCGCAGAAGCACACCAGCGTGTTTTGCGATCCACGCCGCCCATGCATCGCGCTGCCGGGTCCGCACCGCACACGCCGCTATGAGTTCAAGTTCCACAAGGACGAACCGGACGAGGCATTGCTCGATGACCAGGTGATCCTCGATCTGCTGGCCCGCCACGGGGCGAGTTCCGATGCCACCATCAGGCGGCAGGCCGTCTACCGGTTCCACGCCCGGGTCGCGCCGGCCTGGCGGCGCGGGCGCGTGTTTCTGGCGGGCGATGCGGCGCATCTGACGCCGCCATTCGCGGGGCAGGGAATGAACAGCGGCATCCGCGATGCGCACAATCTCGCCTGGAAGCTGGCGGCCGTCGGCCACGGGCGGGTCGGCGCCGGGCTGCTCGCAAGCTACGAGGTCGAACGGCGCGGGCATGTGTGGAGCATGATCCGGCTCGCGTTGGCCATGGGGCGCGTGATGGGCCCGTCGAGCGCCGCCGCAGGGCTGCTGACGCGCGGCTGCTTCGATCTACTGCGGCTCTTTCCACCGGCGGCCAGATATGTGCTGGAGATGCGCTACAAGCCGAAGCCGCGTTTTTCGCGCGGCTTTCTGTTGCCGCGCACGCGCGCCGGCCGACAGCTGCACGGACGGTTGTTCCCGCAGGGGCGGGTGCGCACGCACGATGGGCGCAGCGTGTTGCTGGATGAGGTGCTGGGACGCGGCTTTGCATTGCTGGCCCTGACCGGCGACCCGCAGGCCATTTTCGGCGGTTGGGCGCAAACGCTGCGGCAGGAGCTGGCAATCGTCTGCGTCGCGGTGCTGCCGCGGGCCACGCCCGGCACGGCGGTGCCGGGCGTCACCCTCGTTCACGATGATGGCAGCCTGGCGCAGGCGCTGCGCGGCGCACCCGGCGCAATCCACCTGTTGCGGCCGGATCGCTATGTGGCCGGCACCTTTATGCCGGCCGAGGCGCCGGGGATACCGGGGGTCATCAAACGATGGCTGGCTGAGGCTACCGGTGTAACAAGGTGACGTCATCCGCAGGTCGGCGGCTCGCGATCAATTCCGCGGCCGCCCGCGCGGCCACGGAACGCGCGCGGCGCAGCGGCAAGCCGAGGCCGCGCAGCAGCATCTCGGCCATGCGCGCGGCGATCGTGGCAGGGGGTGTCACCGCGCGCTCCTCGAGGACGTGGCGCATGGAGATCACGAAGGTGCCCATGACGAGCAGCACCCCGGCTTCGACATCCAGTTCCTTGAATTCGCCGCTGACCTGTGCCCGCTGCACCTCCTCGCGCAAGCCGCGATTGGCCGGGGCGCCGGCGATCGTGGCGCCGGAGTTCAGCCGCCACAGCAGCTGCGCGCTGTCGCGGTGCTCCATGGCAAAGCGCACGAACACGCACAGCGCCCGCGCGAGCCGATCCGCCGGATCGGCAATCCCCCTGTTGGCGGCACTCACGGCCTCCTCGGCCTGGCGGCGCACGGTGGCGCCGATTTCGCGGGCGAACACGTCCTTGTCGGCGAAATGATTGTAGAAGCTGCCCTTGGCGACGTCGGCGGCGGCGACGATTTCATCGACGCTCAGGGCGCCCACGTCGCGATGGGCAAGCAGGGCGCGTCCGGCGTGCAGCAAGGCCGCTCGGGTCCTGACGCGGCGCCGATCGGTGCCGCTGCCGGCCGGGCGGTTATTTTGCGTGCTTGCCATTTATGACCATTCCATACAATAATGACCAATTAGTCAATCAGCATTGATGGTATTGAGTAAAACGAACATCGGGCGAGGACGAACAAGACGATTGCGCGATGTCGTCAAAAGGACCCCAACGAATGACGGAGGCGGCATGAGCGAGCATCAGACAGTGCGCGTGGATCTGGACGACGGGATTGTCGTCCTGACGATCGACAATCCTCCGGTCAACACCATCACGGCCGCCCTGCGCGAGGGATTGTCCGCGGCCCTGGATCGGCTGGCGACGCTGTCCGGCGTGCGTGCCGTTCTACTGCGCTGCGAGGGCAGCACGTTCTGTTCCGGCGCCGACATCGGCGAGTTCAGCGGTCCGCCGAAGGAGGCCGAGTACCGCGCGCTGTTCGCGCGCATCGAGACGCTGAAGGTGCCGGTGGTGGCGGCCATGCACGGCACGGTGCTGGGCGGCGGTCTCGAGCTCGCGCTCGCCTGCCACTACCGCGTGGCCGTGCCGGGCACCCGCCTCGGGCTGCCCGAGGTGACCCTGGGGATCATCCCCGGAGCGGGCGGCACCCAGCGCATGCCGCGGCTGATCGGCGTGGAGAAGACTCTGGACCTGATCATCAATGCCAAGCCGGTGGATGCGACCGAGGCCCACCAGCTCGGCTTCCTGGACGAGGTGATCGAGGGCGACCTGAAAACCGGTGCACTCGCCTATGCGCGCCGGCTGCTCGCCGCCGGCGCCGCGCCGCGGCCCACGGCCGCGCGCAGCGTCGATCCGGCCACGGCCACCGATGCGGCGATCGAGCGGCTCACCGCGCTCGCCCGCAAGCTATACCCGAACCGACAGGCCGCACTGACCGCCATTCTGGCGGTGCGGGCATCGGCGCGCCTGCCTTTCGATCAGGGACTCCTGTACGAGAACGAACTCGTGAATCAGGCCAAGGACACGATCGAGAGCCGCGCGCTGGTGCACGTATTCTTCGCCGAGCGCGCCGCGCGCCGGATCGCCGGCCTGCCCGCGGGGGAGGGCCGGCCGGTGCGCAGCGGCGGCATCATCGGTGCAGGAACCATGGGCGGCGGCATCGCGATGTGCTTCGCCAATGCCGGGCTGCCCGTGACGGTGATCGACTCCACGCAGGACGCTCTGGACCGCGGCCTGGGTGTGATCGAAAAAAACTATGCCTCGATGGTCAAGCGCGGACGGCTCACGGCCGGGGAACAGGCCAAGCGCATGGCGCTGATCCGCGGCTCGCTCGATTATGCGGACCTGGCGGCAGCCGATGTGATCATCGAGGCCGTGTACGAGAACATGGACCTCAAGAAGGCGATCTTCGCGAAGCTCGACAAGGTGGCCAAGCCCGGTGCGCTGCTCGCCAGCAACACCTCCACCCTCGATGTGGCGGAGATCGCGCGCGCCACCACGCGTCCGGCCGACGTGGTCGGGCTGCATTTCTTCTCCCCGGCCAACGTCATGCCGCTGCTCGAGGTCATCCGCACGGACGCATCGGGACCGGCGGCGATTCGCACGGCGATGGACCTGACGAAGCCGCTGCGCAAGACTCCGGTGCTGGCGCGCGTATGCTATGGCTTTGTCGGCAACCGCATGATGGAGGGTTACGCGCGCGAGGCGGAGTTCATGGTGCTCGAAGGCGCGACGCCGAAGCAGGTGGACGATGCGCTCGAGCGTTTCGGCATGGCGATGGGAATTCTGGCGGTGTTCGACATGGCCGGCGTCGACGTCGGCGTCAACGTCCACAAGGCCAATGCACAGCACTACCCGCCGGATCCGAAGTATTACCAGGCGGAGATCGCCCTGGTGGAGGCCGGACGTCTCGGCCAGAAGAACGGCAAGGGCTATTACCGCTACGAGAAGGGTGATCGCGCCCGCCTCGAGGATCCGGAGGCCATTGCGATCCTCAAGGCGCGGGCACAGCAACTCAAGATGCCGACCCATGCGCACACCGAGCAGGAGATATTGGACCGCTGCCTGTTTCCGCTGCTCAACGAGGGTTTCCGGATCCTGGAGGAGGGTGTGGTGCAGCGGGCGAGCGACATCGACGTGGTGTGGACCTCGGGCTACGGCTTCCCGCGCTACCGCGGCGGGCCCATGTTCTATGCCGAGTCGATCGGCCTGAAGACCCTGCTCGACGGCATGCTGCGATTCCGGGCGCAATTCGGGCCGATGCACTGGGAACCGGCGCAGCTTCTGGTGGAACTGGTGCGCAAGGGATCGAGCCTCTCCGAGTGGGAGAAAACCAAGGGAGCCACGCCATGAAGACCGATCAACTCGTCGCCATCGACATCCACGTGCACGCCGAGGTGTCGTGCTGTCAGCCGGTCGATCCGATCTGGCAGACATTCGAGGATGCGGCCAGCAAATACTTCAAGGTCGGCAAGCGGCCGACCATCGCCGAGACCGTGGCCTATTACCGCGAGCGCAAGATCGGCCTGGTAATGTTCACGGTGGACATGGAGGCCGAGACGGGCGCGAAGCGGATCCCGAACCAGGAGGTCATCGATGCGGCGCGCGAGAACAGCGACATGATGATGGCCTTCGCCAGCGTCGATCCGCACAAGGGCAAATTCGGTGCGCTGGAGGCGCGCCGTCTGATCGAAGAGCAGGGCGTGAGCGGCTTCAAGTTCCATCCGAGCTTGCAGGGCTTCTTTCCGAACGACCGCATGGCCTACCGGATCTACGAGGTCATCGCCGAGCACAAGCTGCCGGCCATCTTCCACAGTGGTCATTCCGGCATCGGCACCGGCATGCGCGGCGGCGGCGGCGTCCGGCTGAAGTATTCCAACCCTATGCATCTGGACGATGTCGCCGCAGACTTTCCGGACATGACCATCATCATCGCGCACCCCTCCTGGCCCTGGCAGGACGAGGCGCTGTCGGTATGCCTGCACAAGCCCAATGTCTACATCGACCTGTCCGGTTGGTCGCCGAAGTACTTCCCGCCTCAGCTGGTGCAATACGCCAACAGCCAGCTCAAGCACAAAATGCTGTTCGGCTCCGATTACCCGGTGCTCGCCCCGGATCGCTGGATCAAGGATTTCGCGGAGGCCGGTTTCAAGCCCGAGGTGCATGAGCTCATTCTCAAGAAAAACGCCATCAAGGTCCTGAAGCTCGACGCGAAGGCCTGAACCCATGGGCGGGGAGCTCGACTGGCAGCCCGGCGATTTCTCCACCGACGCGGTGTGGCGCGAGGATGGCTCCCTGCTGCTGACGCCGCGCTGCGCACTCGCGCCATCCCCGGCGCGGCTTACGGACACCCTGTTGCATTGGGCGGCCGCCGCCCCCGACAGGACCATGGTGGCGCAGCGCGATGCGCGCGGCGAGTGGCGGCACGTGAGCTATGGCGAGGCGCTCGCCAGGGTGCGGCGGCTGGCCGCCGGCCTCACCCGGCTCGAGCTCTCCGCCGAGCGTCCGCTGCTCATCCTGTCGGGCAACGGCATAGAACATCTGCTGCTCGGCCTCGCCGCCATGTACATCGGCGTGCCTTTCTGCCCGGTCTCCCCCGCCTATTCACAGGCGAGTTCCGACCTCGGCAAGCTGCGCGAGGTGGTCGAACTGCTCACGCCGGGCGCGGTCGCGGCCTTTGGCGCGGGCCCGTTCGTCCGCGCCATCGGCAGGACGGTGTCCGATGCGGTGCTCATCGGCGATGTCCTCGAGATTCCCGGGCGCACCGTCCGCTCGCCCGAGGATCTGCAGGCCGCCGACCCGGCCTTGGCGGAGCCGGCGCACGCGAGGACCGGACCCGACACCATCGCCAAGTTCCTGCTGACCTCCGGTTCCACCGGCAGCCCCAAGGCCGTGGTCACCACCCACCGCATGCTCTGCACCAATCAGATCATGCTGCACCACGCGTTTCCCTTCCTCAAGACCGAGCCGCCGGTACTCATCGACTGGCTGCCGTGGAATCATGTGTTCGGCGGCAATCACAACGTGGGATTGTCGCTGCTCAATGGCGGCTCGCTGTACATCGATGAGGGCCGCCCCACGCCCGCGGGCTTCGAGACCACTCTGCGCAATCTGCGGGAGATCGCGCCGACCCTGTACTTCAACGTGCCGAGCGGGTTCGAAATGCTGGCGCGGCATCTGCAGCATGATCCAGCGCTGCGCGATTTCTTCTACAGCCGGCTGCGGGCCTGTTTCTATGCCGGCGCCGGCCTGTCGCAGCCCGCCTGGGACGCACTGGAATCGCTGTCGCTGGCGGCACGCGGGCGCCGGGTGCCCATCTTGTCCGGTCTCGGGGTGACGGAGACTTCGCCGTCCATCACATTCACCACTCCGGATGCGAACCAGGCCGGCATCATCGGGTTGCCCGGACCGGGCAATCTGGTCAAGCTCACGCCGGTCGCCGGCAAGCTGGAAATGCGCGTCAAGGGGCCGAACGTGATGCCGGGCTATTGGCGCCAACCGGACTTGACCGCGAAGGCCTTCGACGAGGAGGGCTTTTACCGCCTGGGAGACGCGGTGCGCCTGATCGATCCGGAGCATCCGCAGAAAGGATTGATCTTCGACGGCCGCATTGCCGAGGATTTCAAGCTGGCCACCGGAACCTGGGTGAGCGTCGGTCCGCTGCGCGCCTCGCTGCTGGCGGCGCTCTCGCCGCTGGCCTATGACGTAGTCATTGCGGGTTTGAACCGCGATTTCGTCGGACTGCTCATCTTTCCGCATCTGCTCGCCTGCGCGGCCTTCCTCGGCCGGACCCAGGCGGCAGATGCTGCGGCATTGGCGGTCGATCCGCGGCTGATCCGCGAACTCACCGAGAGGCTCAAGGCGCATGCGAAGGCGCATCCGGCGAGCTCAACGCGGGTCGAGCGGGCCGTGCTGCTCGCGACACCCCCGCTGTTGGACCGCGGCGAGATCACGGACAAGGGATCGATCAATCAGCGGGCCGTGCTTAAGCTGCGTGCGCCATTGGTCGAGGATCTGTTCCAGGACGAACCGCCACCACACGTCATCCTCGTGCGCTGAACGGGCCGCTCACCCGCTGCCGCGGGGTCATTATGCGCGCCGCAATTGTCGCAGCGGCGCGCGACTCATCTCGTTGTTTTCGGTGGCCACCTTGGCCAACAGCCGTATGAACAGCTGCCGCTCCGCGGCGTCGAGCGGCTCGAGCAGACGACGCTGCACCTCGTTGACCGCGGTTTCGAGCTCACGAAGCCGCTCCCGGCCGGCCGGCGTCACCGACAACAGATTGATCCGCCGATCGCCGGTCTTGCCGGAGCGCAGCACCAGGCCGGCGGCCTCGAGCCGGTCGATGACGTCGCCGGCGGTGGAGCGGTTCAGCGCCGCCAGGCCGGCGAGCGTGATCTGGTCGATGGCCTCATGCCGTGAGATCACCGAGAGCGCCGCGTATTGCACCGGCGTCAGATTACCGGGGCATTCCTCGTGAAACAGCGCCACCGCGATCTGATGGCAGCGCCTGATGAGGTGCGCCGGAATCAGATGGATGTCATCCATGTCGGTGGATCCGCCGCTCAACCGATTCCCCTTGTTGACTGCACTCTATATAACAGCCCCGCGACGATCGAGGCAGGGCGATCGATGCGCCGCTGGACTGGATTGACAGTGTACTGTCAATCAGTAGACTGTGCATAACAGATAGCGGCCGGTTCAATCGGGGGAACTGAACAGTGAGTCCATCCAGGGCACTGCCGGTGGTGGTCGCCGGCGGCGGCATCGGCGGCATTGCCGCAGCCTTGGCGCTGCGCGTTGCCGGCCACCCGGTCATGGTGCTGGAGAAATCCGCCCAATTCGGCGAAATCGGCGCCGGCATCCAGCTCGGTCCCAATGCCTTCCACGCACTGAAGACCCTGGGCGTGGCGGATGAGGCGCTCGCGAACGCGGTGTACATCGACCGGCTGGTGATGATGGATGGCGTGAGCGGTGACGAGATCGCGGCCATCCCCGTGGATGAGCCGTTTCGGCGCTGGTTCAAGAATCCGTATGCCGTCATCCACCGCGCCGACCTGCACGCCTCGCTGCTCGGGCGCTGCCGGAGCGACGCCGGCGTGCAGTTGCTCGCGAATCACGAAGTGGCCGGATTCACCCAGCAGGCGGGCGGGGTCGAGGTGCGCACCGTTTCGGGCGAGACTTTTCAAGCCGCCGCGCTGATCGGCGCCGACGGCATCCGCTCCCGGGTGCGCGAGTCCCTCATCGGCGACGGTGCACCGCGGATCAGCGGGCATGTCTGTTATCGAGCAGTGTTGCCGATCGAGCAGATGCCCGAATCCTTGCAGCTGAATGCCGCCGTGCTGTGGGCGGGGCCGAAGACGCACTTCGTGCACTATCCTCTGCGGGGCTGGAAGCTGTTCAACATCGTCGCCACCTTCCACAGCACGAAGGACACCGCCGAGCAGCTGAATGCGCCGGGCAGCGTGGAGGAACTGATGAGCCACTTCGGCCATCTGCCGCCGGTGCCGCGTTCGGTGCTGGAGCGCTCCGAGGGCTGGCGGCGCTGGGTGCTCGGGGATCGTGACCCGGTGGCCAATTGGACCCACGGCCCGGTGACCCTGCTCGGCGATGCCGCGCATCCGACGCTGCAATATTTCGCCCAAGGCGCCTGCATGGCGCTCGAGGATGCCGTCTGTCTTCTCGATGAGCTCAAGCGACGGCCGGAGGATTTCGCCGGCGCGTTCCTGAGCTACCAGACCAAGCGCATCACCCGCACCGCCCGCATCGTGCTGTCCTCGCGCGCCATCGGGCAATATTTCTATCATCCCGAAGGCGTGGAGAGGCTGGTGCGAAACCAGATGCTCGGCGAGAAGACGCCGGAGGATTTCTACCGCAGCTTGGACTGGATTTACGGCTACGGCCGGGACCACGCGGCCTGAGCGCACCGATGAAGCTGTACGGCTATTTCCGATCCTCGGCGGCTTATCGGGTGAGGATTGCGCTCAACCTGAAGGGACTCGCGGCGGATCAGACCTTCATCCATCTGCGCCGCGGCGAGCAGCAGCAGGGTGCCTACCGCCGGATCAATCCGGACGGGTTGCTGCCGACGCTGGAATACGAGGGAAGTTTCCACTCCCAATCGCTCGCCATCATCGAGTATCTCGATGAGATCAAGCCGCAGCCGCCGCTGCTGCCGGCCTCCGCTGCGGACCGGGCGCATGTCCGCGCCATCGCCCTGTCCATCGCCTGCGACATCCACCCGCTCAACAATCTGCGGGTGCTGAAGTATCTCAAGAGCGATCTGGGCCATGATCAGGCGGCGGTGGACGCCTGGTACGCACACTGGATCGCAGTGGGTCTGGCCGGCCTCGAGGAGCGCGTCGCGCGCGACGCACGCACCGGCACGTATTGCCTCGGCGAAGCACCGGGACTGGCGGAGGTGTGCCTCGTGCCCCAGATCCACAATGCCGAACGTATGAAATGCGACCTTGCGCCCTATCCCGTGCTGCGGCGTATCGCGGCGGCGGCACGGGCGCTGCCGGCGTTCGAGGCGGCGGCGCCGGAACGCCAGCCCGACGCCGAGTGAGCGGATCATGCCGCAGCCACGAGCCCGCCCTGCAACGTCCGCCCGCCCTGCCGACCATCCGCCGCTTCGCCAAGGAGATCCGTCATGAGTTCCAGTCTCGGCCGGCTTGAAGATCTGCCGCCGCAGTATGTGAGCGGCCTGCGCGAGCGCAATGTCGTTCCGCTGTGGCCGTCGTTGCGCGATGCGTTGCCCTACGACAAGCCGGGCCGCAAGACCCAGCCCAGCCTGTGGCGCTATTCGCAGCTGCGGCCGGAGCTGATGCGCGCCGGCCTATTGGCGCCGATCGAGACGGCCGAGCGCCGCGTGCTGGTATTGTGCAATCCGGGTCTCGGCCTCGACACCCTGCGCGCCACGCCGACGATCTACGTCGGGCTGCAGCTGATACTGCCCGGGGAGGTCGCGCCCACCCACCGGCATACGCCGTGCGCCGTACGTTTCGTCATCGAGGGCGACGGCGGCTATACCACCGTCGGCGGCGAGAAGCTGCCCATGGTGAAGGGCGATTTGATCCTTACGCCCTCATGGCTGTGGCACGAGCACGGGCACGAGGGCAACGCGCCCGTGGTTTGGCTCGATGCGCTGGATCTGCCGCTCATTCATGGGATGGAGGCTTCCTACAGCGTCGAAGGACGGGCGCAACCGCTGACGGATCCGCTGAACGGCTCGCGGCTGCGATACGCCCAGGGCGGTGTGGTTCCCTATGCGTCGCTCACCCCCCCGCGCGCCGCCTATCCGCTGATGCGCTATCCCTGGGCCGCGGTCAAGGCGACCCTCGAGGGCCTGGCGGGCGTCACGCCCCGCGGCGAGCCCGTACACGTTGCCTATGTGAATCCGGAAACCGGCGCCGAATGCCTGCCGACCCTGGGTTTCTCGGCCCTGCGTCTCATGCCGCGCGAGCCGGTGGTGCTGCCGCGCCGCTCGGCATCCGCGGTGCTGCATGTGGTGGAAGGCGAAGGCAGCGCGGTGATCGATTCAACCGGCTTTTCCTTTTCCGAATCCGACACCATCGCGGTGCCGACGCATGCCGGCGTACGGCTCGAGGCAGCCGGCTCTGCGCCGACCTATGTGTTCATGGTCGATGACGCGCCGTTGCAGCGCAAGATCGGGATTTACCAGATTCTGGAACCAGGAGACGCGCGATGAGCCGATATCTTTTTGATCCGACCCCGGTCCCGGCCGTGCCGGTGCGCGGCATCGCGCAGCTGTATCCGATCCGCCGCATCTTCTGCGTCGGCCGCAATTACGAGGCGCATGCCCGGGAAATGGGCGTCATCGCCGATCGCGAAGCGCCGTTTTATTTCACCAAGACACCGCTCGACTATGTGCCGACGGGCGCGACCCTCAGCTATCCGCCGGGCACGTCGAACTATCATTACGAGATGGAGCTCGTGGTTGCGATCGGCGCGCCGGCATTCCGGGTGAGCGCCGCCGATGCACCGGCCAGCATCTATGGTTACGCCTGCGGCCTCGACATGACGCGCCGCGACCTGCAGCTGGCGGCGCGCGACAAGGGCCGCCCCTGGGATCTCGGCAAGGACTTCGACCAGGCTGCGGTGCTTGCGCCCCTGGTGCGCGCCGGCGAGGTGGGGGAGATGACGCACGGCAAGATCGAGTTGAAGGTGAATGGCGTGGTCAAGCAGTCCTCGGATCTCAACCTGCTGATCCACCCGGTGGCCGCGATCATCGCCGACCTGTCGAAGTACTATCATCTGCAACCGGGCGATCTCATCTACACCGGCACGCCGGAAGGCGTCGGGCCGGTGAAAAGCGGTGATCGGCTCGAGGGTTCGATCGACGGTTTGGCGGGCATTGCCGCCGCCATCGCCTGAACAGACGGACGGGTGGTATGCTCATGAATTGTCGCGGTGTGCAGCGCCGGCCATGATGTGGCGGCCCAAGGAGTAGCTCATGTCGATTTCATTCGTACTCAACGGCAAACCCACCACGCTCGACGTCGACCCCAACATGCCGTTGTTGTGGGCCGTCCGCGAGGTGGCCGGACTGCACGGCACCAAGTTCGGTTGCGGCATGTCCCTGTGCGGCGCGTGCACGGTGCACCTGGATGGGGCCGCGGTGCGTTCCTGCGTGCTGCCGCTGTCGGCCGTCGCGGGCCGTCACGTCACCACCATCGAGGGCCTGAAAAGTGCGCGAGCCAAGGCCGTGCAGACGGCGTGGATCGATCTGCAGGTGCCCCAGTGCGGCTACTGTCAGTCGGGCCAGGTCATGTCCGCCACGGCGCTGCTCGAGAAAAACCCGGCGCCGACCGATGCGGACATCGATGCCGCGATGAGCGGCAATATCTGCCGATGCGCCACCTATTCCCGTATTCGCGCCGCGATCCATCGCGCGGCGGTCACCATCAAGGCGTAACCCATGAGCATCGAAATCACGGTTCCCCAGAACACGCGCCGCGGCTTCCTGAAAGGCGCGGGTGCCGCGGCCGCGGCCGCTCTGACCATCGGCTTCGAGTGGGCCGCGACGCCGCGCCGTGCCATGGCAGCCGCCCCGGTTGCCGGCGCCGTCTTTGCGCCCAATGCGTTCCTGCGCATCGGCACCGACGACAGCGTGACCATCATCGCCAAGCACGTCGAGATGGGCCAGGGTGCCTATACCGGCATCGCCACCGTCTTGGCCGAGGAGCTCGACGCCGACTGGTCGCGGGTGCGGGTCGAAAGCGCCCCGGCCGATGCGAAGCGTTACAACAATTTCCTGTTCGGGACCATGCAGGGAACCGGCGGCAGCTCGGCCATGGCCAATTCCTGGACCCAGCTGCGCGAGGCGGGCGGCAAGGCGCGCGCCATGCTGCTCACCTCGGCTGGCGCACGCTGGGGCGTGCCGGTTGCCGAACTGACGGTGGAAAAAGGCGTCGTTCACCACCCGGCCAGCCGGCGTCGGGCAACCTTCGGCTCATTGGCGGGCGCGGCGGCGAAGCTGCCCGTCCCCGACGCGGTGACGCTCAAGAACCCAAAGGATTTCAGGCTGATCGGCACGCGCGTGCCGCGCGTGGATGTGCCGGCCAAGAGCAACGGCACGGCGGGATTCACGCTCGACGTCGAGCTGCCCGGCATGCTGGTGGCATTGCTCAAGCGCCCGCCGCTGTTCGGCGCGACCGTCAAATCCTTCGATGCCACGGCCGCCGGCGCCATACCGGGAGTCGTGAAAGTGGTGCAGGTGCCGCGCGGCGTTGCGGTGATCGCCCGAAGTTTCTGGGCCGCCAAGCAGGGGCGGGATGCGCTGGTGGTCGAATGGGATGATGTCAACGCCGAGAAACGCAGCTCGGCGACGCTCATGGAGGAGTATCGGCAGCTTGCCGACAAGCCGGGACTGCCCGCCCGCAAGGATGGCGACGCGGCCTCTGCCATCGCCGCCGCAAGCCGCAAGGTGTCGGCCAGCTTCGAGTTCCCGTACCTCGCGCACGCGCCCATGGAGCCTCTCGACGCGGTGGTCAAACTGACCCGCGACAGCTGCGAAATCTGGGCCGGCGACCAGTTCCAGACCATGGATCAGATGAACGCCGCCAAGACGGCGGGATTGGAGCCTGCGCAGGTGAGCATCAACACGCTCTACGCCGGCGGCAGCTTCGGGCGTCGCGCCAACATGGGCTCCGACTACATCGTCGAGGCGGTGTCGATCGCCAAGGCCTACGGCGCCGACGGTACGCCCATCAAGCTGCAGTGGACCCGGGAAGACGACATCCACGGCGGCCTGTATCGCCCCCTGTATTTTCACAAGCTCGAGGCCGGCCTGGACGCCCAGGGCCGCCTCTCCGGCTGGCGGCACGTCATCGTCGGCCAATCGATCATGGCCGATACCGCGTTTGCCCCGGTGATGATCAAAGACGGCATCGATGGGACCTCGGTCGAGGGCGCGGCGAACCTGCCCTATGCCATACCCAACATCGACGTCGAGCTCTCGACCACCCGCAACGGCGTACCGGTGCTGTGGTGGCGCGTGGTCGGCAGTTCGCACAACGCCTTCGCGGTCGAGGCCTTCATCGACGAGGTGGCGCAGGCGGCCGGCGAGGATGGCTTCACGTTCCGGCGCAAACTGCTCGACAAACATCCGCGCATGAAGGCCGTGCTGGAACTGGCGGCCGAGAAGGCCGGATGGAGCGGTGCTCCCCTGCCGAAGGGCCGCGGCCGCGGCATCGCCGTCGCCGAAGCCTTCAACACCCTGGTCGCGCAGGTGGCGGAGGTCACCGTCGGTGCCGATGGGAAGGTCACGGTGGATCGGGTAGTCTGCGCAGTCGACTGCGGCATCGCCATCAATCCCGACGTCATCACCGCGCAGATGGAGGGCGGAATCGGCTTTGGTCTGGGGGCGGCGCTGTACGGCGCCATCACGCTCAAGGATGGCCGGGTCGAGCAGGACAACTTCAATGGCTATCGGGTGCTGCGCCTGAACGAAATGCCGAAGGTGGAGGTGCATATCGTGCCCTCGACCGAGCCGCCGACCGGAGTCGGAGAACCCGGCGTGGCGCCGGTCGGGCCGGCGGTTGCCAACGCTGTGTTCGCCGCGACCGGCAAGCGGGTGCGCGTGCTGCCGTTCGGCGGATCGCTGGCGGGCTAGCGAGCCGACGCCCGAACCGCCCGCTCGGCATCGGCCGCCCAGATCTCCCAGGGACGCTCCGGCGGATCGGTTCTCGATGACTCTGCGGCGTTCATAAAGGTGGGGGCACCGAGCTTCAGGGCCCCGGCTTCGATTTTGGCGTTCAACTGCGTATAGATGGCGCGCAGCACCACCATGCGCACGGAAGGGGCAACCACGGCCATGCCATGGCCCCGCATGAGCACCACGGCGCGAGCGCCCAGCACCTTCGCCAGCGCGGCGCCGGTCCGCTTGTCGCGAACCAGCATGTCATTGTCCGGCCCGAGCACGTCGCGGATTTCAAACACCGGCACCGGCGCGGCGCCCAGAAAACCCGCCAAGTGAGCCAGTGCCCGCAACGGCGTCTTGGTCACGCTGAATGGAACGACCTCCGGCGAATGACTGTGGACCACGGCATTCACATCGGGGCGCGCCCGCAGGATCTCGCCATGAATGTAGCGCTCCCCGTACATCGAGCGGCCCTGCGGATTCACCGGCTCGCTGTTCTCGTCGAACTCCATGATGTCATCGACGGTCACCAAGGCCGGTGCCAGCGCGCGCGACATGTAGAAGTGCTGCGGGTTCCTGACCGACCGGACGCTGATGTGCCCGAAGCCATCCAGCACCTGCTCGTTGGCCAATATGTGATTGGCCACCACCAGATCGCCGATCCGCTGTTCGTCGGTGTCCGCCCGGGTCAGCGACGCGGATTCCGGGGTTGACTGCGCCCAGGCGCCGCCGCACGCCAGTGCGAGGGCGACCAGAGTCCCGGCGACCAGCGACGCGCCGAACCGGCCGCCTCGCGCCCGCATCTGCCGGTGATCCCGGGTGTTTTCATTGATCATGGTGTCTCCATTGATGAGGTCAAGGACTTGATCGGCCGGCAGTGTGGTCTCCGGCACATTCGGCGTCGGACCGGCGGACGTCCCCGGCCACGTAAACGCTCGCCATCAGGTAACAGAACGCGGCGCACAGGCCGGCGAGCGAGGCCCACGACATCGCGACCCGCAGCGACTGCGATCCCATGCCGGCCCGCAGCGCGTCGCTGGCCAGGCCCACCAGCGGCGGTCCGAAGGCGAGGGCCGTGGCATTGGACAGAAACAGCATGCAGCCAACCGCAAGGGCGCGTGCCCGGATCGGCACCACCCGCTGAATGAGCGAGGAGGTGGGTCCGATCCACACCCATGCAAACACATAGAGCAGGAACATCGCGGCGAGCGCGACGCCGGTGCTGCGCGAACGGACGGTCAGCAACAGCAGCGGGCTGACCATGGCGCAGCAGATGATGATCAGCCACAGCTCCCCGCGTGCCCAGCGTCTCTCGAGCAGCGTCGCAGCGACGCCTCCCCCGAGCGAGCCGAGAATTCCACCCAGGCCCGCGCTGAGCGCCAGCCAGCGGCCGATCTGGTGCGCGGAAAAGCCGTGCAAACGGATGAACAACGAGGGCAGCCAGGCGCCGGCCACATACACCGAGAAGATCGCAAACGAACTGCCGGTGATGAGCCACAGATAGGACGGGCGGCGCAGCAGCGAGCGCAGGGTTTCACCCAAGGGTGCCAGGTGCACTGCGAACCGCTCCAGCCCGTCGACCCTGCCCCTGACCGGTTCCTCGACGGTGAGCTTCAGCAGCAGCGCGGCGAGCAGACCCGGCGCACCGGCCAGCAGAAACGCGGTACGCCATCCGAACCAGTCGCCGGCATAGCCGCCGATCAGGAAGCCCAAAAATCCACCCGTGGAAGGACCTGAATTGAACAGGGCGAAGGCGAGGGCGCGCCGCCGTTGCGGAAAATAGTCCGAGATCAACGACTGCGAGGGCGGCGTCCCGCCGGCCTCGCCGATCCCAACCCCCAAACGGCACATGAACAGCTGCAGGTAATTGCCCGCCAGGCCGCACGCGGCGGTGAAGCCGCTCCACAGCAGCAGTGCCACGGCAATGATGTTGACCCGGTGAATGCGGTCGGCAAGCCGCGCAATGGGCAACCCGAGCGTCGAGTAGAACAGGGCGAATGCCGTGCCCATCAACAGCCCCAGCCGCGCATCCGATATTCCGAGATCCCGCTTGATGGATTCGCCCAGGACGTTGATCACCTGCCGATCGAGAAAGTTGAGTGCGTAGATCGCAAACAATATCGACACGACGTACCAGCGATACCGGCCGCGCTGCGTCGACCGTGCCGGCGCCCGGGCTAGTAGTCCCAATTGCTGCGCCGTCTGGGTATGATCGACATCGTGCCACTCTCCTCAAGCATGCGACATTCCTCCGGCTTGGCGACTGCAACCGCATGAACCGGCGATCCAGGATGCCGGACATCGATGAGGCGACGCTGACCGCTGCCCAGCGGCGCGTCTACGATCTGATCCGCTCGGGTCCCCGGGGAGTGGTCGAAGGCCCGCTGCGGGTCTGGCTCACCAATCCCGAACTGGCCGAGCGCGCGCAATCCCTCGGCGCCTATTGCCGCTACATGACCGGTTTGGAACCACGACTGTCGGAGCTCGCGATCATCACCGTGGGCGCCCACTGGCGCGCCGGGTTCGAATGGGCCGTGCATGCGCCGATCGCCGAACGGGCGGGCATCTCCGGTGCGGCCGTCGCGGCCATCAAGATCGGACACGAGCCTTCCCTGAAGGACGACGAATCGGCGGTGTATGCATTCACCCGCGAGCTGCTGGTGATGCATCAGGTCCGCGACACGACGTACGGGCGGCTGATCGCGGTCGTGGGTGCCGGCGGCGCCGTGGATCTGGTGGGGATCGTCGGCTACTACTCGATGATCTGCATGACGATAAATGCATTTCAAGTGCCGGTTCCAGCCGGCACATCCGCACCCTTCGAGAGCCCCGGCTGAGCATCTTCGGGCCGCAACGCACGCTCACGGCACGCCCATGCGCCGCGCCATCTCGGCACGCCATTCGGAGCGCGGTTTGAATCCGGGCAAGCTTCGCGCATGCGCCTCCACACGGCGCATCAACGCCTCGTCGTCGAGCGAGCAATCCAGGGCAACCCGCAGCGGTTGCAATACGTACCACGGCGTGTCGATGAACAGCTCGAGCCGGGTGCCCTCGGGATCAAGTCCGTAGACGGAGATCGCGTTGCCGTGAGTGACCGGAATGAGATCCCGGACCTTCTCGGCGACCAGGCGGCGATGCATCTCGCGCAAGGTGGACAGGCTGTCCGCCTTCAACGACAGCTGGTTGATGACATTGAAACCGAGCTTGGCCGGCCTGCCGCGGGCCAATACGATCTGATGATGTTCATCCGGATCACGGCTGGTGAATACCAGATCCACCGGCCCGCTGGGTCCCGGCAACTGCCCGCGGTCGGTCACCGTAAAGCCGAGCACCCGCGTGTAGAAATCCTCCATCCGCTCCAGATCATGGACCCACAAACCGACGTGGCTCAAGGCGAGGCCGGACCTCGTCATCGATTACCCCCTTTGCCGATCCCAGGCCGCCGGCGTCAGCGCGAGTAAATCCCATATGGCGGGATCTTGCAATGCCGGGCCGCGGGCCAGTATTCGGCGCGAGCCGCTAGCCGCCTTCCAGCAGATTCAGCAGTTCGCGAAAGCTGCGCTCCGCCGACATCGAGGTGGTGTTGAGCTGCAGATGCGCCTGGCGATAAAACGGCTCGCGCGCCTTCAGGATGTTCTTGAGTTCGCGCATCGCCTGGCGGGTGCGCGCCATGGGGCGCAGGTCACCCTGGTCGATCACCCGCTGCATGTGTTCCTCCGGCGAGGCCTTCACCCACACCGTCAAGGTGTTCTCGAGCAGCAGCGGCAGCGTGTCGGGATCCGCCGCCAGACCGCCGCCGGTTTCGATCACCGCGGATGGATTCCTGGCGATCACGGTGAGCAGGCTCTGACGCTCGAATCGCCGGTATCCGGGTTGACCGTGCAGCGCGAGGATCTCGCCGATGGTGGCGCCATATTCGCGCTCGACCTCGCGGTCGAGTTCGAAGAAGGGCACGCCCCGGTGCAGCGCGAGGCGGCGGCCGAGAGTGGTCTTGCCGGCGCCGCGCAGGCCGATCAGTGCGATGTAGGCCTTGTTCGGACTCCGGGCGCCGGCCTTGCCGAACCGCTCCTCGAGGACCTGCTGGGCGGCGATGAGTTCCTCGGGCGCCAGCTGCTTGATAATGTGGGCCAGCCGGGATTGCTCCGTCGGCGCCTTCTCGTCGGACAGCAGGACGTCCGGCGGAAATCCCATGGCCGATGCGATGCGACGAAGCACCAGAATGGATGGATTGCCCTGGCCGGCCTCGAGCTGGGCCAGGAAGCGCAGCGAGACGCCGGAGTCGGCGGCGAGCGCCGCGCGGGTCATGCCGCGCTGTGCACGAGCCGCCCGGATCTTGTCGGCCAGGCGCTTCAGGTAGGCGTCTGCCGCGGAACCGGTGCGTTGCTTCTTGGGCGTGCGCGGCATGCCTGAGATCGGAGTTTTTCTCACGCCGCGTGCAGCGCCGCGATGAACTCGCGGCTGGCGGTGAGCACCGCGACGGGCTGATCGCGATGCGGTGAATGGCGGCAGTCCTCGAGCACCTGCACGGCGGTACCCGGTACGGCGCGGCGCAGAATCTCGAGCTGTGCGAGGGTGCCGTACTCGTCGTCTCGCCCCTGGATGGCCAGCACCGGGCAGCGCACGGCGCCGAGCAACGCTTCGATGTTCCAGCCGCGGAAGGCCGGGTGCAGCCAGATATCGTTCCATCCGCGGAAGGTGCTTTCGACATCCCGATGGTGGCGGGCAAGCCGCTTTCGCAGATCCGTGGTGCGGAACGCGTCGCGGGCCTGCTCGATGGCCGCCACCGTCAGATCCTCGACCATCACATGCGGCGCCAGCAGAATCAGGCCCGACAACTCCGCCCCCGGCAGGGCGGCGTGGATCAGCGCGATCGAGGCGCCGTCGCTGTGGCCGAACAATACCGGCCGCCGGACGCCCAGCTGCCGCAGGATCTGCGGCAGCCAAACCCGTGCCTCCTCGTGCATGTAGTCCGCGTTGCGCGGCGCCGTCAGCAGCGACGAGCCTCCGTAACCATGGCGGGAATAGATCAGCACCCGGCAGCCCGTGGCGGCGGCCAGCCGCTCGGGGAAATCCCTCCACAGGGACATCGATCCCAAGCCCTCGTGCAACATCACGAGATCCGGAGCGCCGCGATTCGCAGCCGCAATCCAGCGATATTCGATGCGGCGATCCGCCAGCGTGAGCAGCGAGGATTCCGTCAGCCGACTCAGACAGGCTCCTCGGGTTCCGCGCGCACGGATCGCAGTTTGAAGCGCTGGATCTTGCCGGTCGCCGTCTTCGGCAGTTCGTCCATGAACTCGATCCATCGCGGGTATTTGTAGGGGGCGAGGCGCGTCTTGACGAAGACTTTGAGTTCCTCGGCCAGCGCCGCCGATGGGGGATGGCCGGAATCCAGGACGATATAGGCGGCTGGCTTGACCAGCCGGTCCGCGTCCAGCCGCCCGACCACCGCGGCCTCATGCACCGCGGGGTGGGCCACCAGTGCGGCCTCGACCTCGATCGGCGAGACGTAGATTCCGCCCACCTTGAGCATGTCATCGGCGCGGCCCGCGTAGACATAGTCGCCATCGGGGTTGGTGAAGAAGCGGTCGCCGGTGCGCGTCCAGTGTCCCTGGAACGTCGCGCGGCTTCGTTCGTGCTGATTCCAGTAGAACTTGGCGCTGGTCGAGCCGCGCACCCACAGGTCGCCGATCTCACCGGGGGGCACGGGCCGGCCCTCCTCGTCGACGATTTTCGCGTCGAAACCCGGCACCGGCACCCCCAGCGTACCGTAGCGGATCCGGTCGGGTCGGTTGGAAATGAAGATATGCAGCATCTCGGTGGAGCCGATGCCGTCGACGATGTCCACACCGGTGCGTTCCCGCCAGCGGCGCGCGATGCTCTCGGGCAGCGCCTCGCCGGCGGAATTGCACAGGCGCAGCGACAGCTTCGAGGCTTCCGGCAATGCGTCGCCGGCGAGCATCGCGGCAAACAGCGTCGGTACGCCGGAGAAAACCGTGGGCCGGTGCGCGACCAGGCGCGCTGCGACGGCCGCCGGCGTGGCGCGCTCCGCCATCAGTACGGCGGTGGCACCCACCGACAGCGGAAAGGTCAGCGAATTGCCGAGGCCATAGGCAAAGAACAGCTTCGCGGCCGACAGCGTCACGTCGCTCTCCTTGAGGCCGAGCGTGCCCTGGGCATACAGCGCGGCCGTCTCGATCAGGCTCGAATGCACGTGCACGGTCCCCTTGGGCACGCCGGTGGACCCGGAGGAGTAGAGCCAGAAGCAGGGCTCGTCACGCTGCGTCGGAGCGGTCTTGAATGCCGTGCTCGAGGAGTCGAGCAGATCCGCCAGGCGCAGGGTCCCGGGCGCCGGCGGGGCGGTCGCGCCGGCGATGAGCACCTTGCTGAGAAAGGACGACAATGCCAGCGCCGGCTGCACCTGCGGCAGCAGCGCCTCGGAAACCACCAGCAAGGCAGCACGGCTATCGTGCAGCATGTAGGCATAATCGGCCGCGGTCAGCAGGGTGTTGACCGGGACCGGAACGATGCCCGCCTTGACGGCGCCGAGGAAGGCCACGGGAAAATCGATGCTGTCCTTGAGGCACAACAAAATGCGCTGCTCCATGTGCAGGCCGAGTGCATGCAGGAGATTCGCGAAGCGATTGACCCGCGCCGCCAGTTCCCCGTAGGTGACGCTGCCTGCATCGTCGATGTAGGCGGTTTTGCCGGCACGCGCCGGCAGGTTGCGCTCGATCAGATCATGGGCGGCGTTGTACTGCGCCGGGATCTCGAGAACCGGCGGACTGACGCTCGTGTCGATGCGGGAGAGTTCCATGGCCTTGAAGGATCAGGTCTTGGTGAACTCGATGGCACCGGCCGGCAACAGATACAGCACCAGCGCGCCGCCGTTCGCGACGGTTGGACAATGGCTGGTGCCCTCGCCGTAGACCAGCCAGCCGGCCGGATGCGAGTCGAAGGTTGCGCCCGGGGTGAGCGGCATGATCATGTCGATCTCGCCCTGCGGGTGACGATGATGCGGACCGGCCAGATCCTGCATCTGGACCACATCGACGCTGAAACCGTCGAGCCCGGCATCGGGCTTGATGACGCGGCCGTAGCGAATACCGCCGGCTTCGCGGTTGCACATCCAGCCGGCGGAGATGGCGGCGCGGCACGCTGCAAACAGAGCCTGGAATTGCGGCCCGGCCGCGGGGAATTGCCGGTTCAGATCCTCCTGCAGGGACTGATCCAGGGTGCGGCCGGCGATCCGCCGGGTGACCTCACTGAGGAGGGCCTTGAATTCCTCGACTGTCATGCTGTCATCCGAGTTACGATGGATGCGCAGTATAGTGCATCACCTTGCGGGCGCGAAGTAAACAGCAATGCGAATACGCCTCGCTTGACTCGCGAGATTCGATGGTCGAAACTGCACTATATTGCACCTTGTCCGGGCCGCTGCCCGCAACCCTCAAGAGCCCTCGCGCCCATGGCCGATCCAATGACCGCCGAACCCGCCACAGAGACCCCCGTGCCGGTCGATTTCGAGACCCATCCGTCCCGCTACCGGCATTGGCGGCTGTCGTTCGCGGGACGCGTGGCCACCCTGACCATGGATATCGACGAGGCGGCCGGCATCCGCCCGGGCTACCGGTTGAAGCTCAATTCCTATGACCTCGGGGTCGACATCGAGCTGCATGACGCCCTGCAGCGCATCCGCTTCGAGCATCCGGAGGTTGCCACCGTGGTGCTGACCAGCGGCAAGGATCGGATCTTCTGCTCAGGCGCCAATATCTTCATGCTCGGACTCTCCAGTCACGCGTGGAAGGTGAACTTCTGCAAATTCACCAACGAGACGCGCAACGGCATCGAGGACTCGAGCGCCCATTCGGGACTGAAGTTTCTCGCCGCCTGCAACGGCACCACCGCGGGCGGCGGCTATGAGCTGGCGCTCGCCTGCGATGAGATCGTGCTCATCGATGATCGCTCCTCGGCCGTGAGCCTGCCCGAGGTTCCGCTGCTCGGGGTGCTGCCGGGAACCGGCGGCCTGACCCGGCTCACGGACAAGCGCAGGGTGCGCCGCGATCTCGCCGACATTTTCTGCACCACCGTCGAAGGCGTGCGGGGCCAGCGGGCCCGCGACTGGCGGCTCATCGATGCGCTGGCCAAGCCGCAGGCCTTCGCCGGCTACGTCGAACAGCGTGCGCTCGCGCTGGCGGCGGCCAGCGACCGGCCGGCCGGCGCCAACGGCGTGCCGCTGCCGCCCCTGGTGCGCAAGGCCAGAACCGATGGCTTTGGCTACGCCCATGTGGACGTGAAGCTGGATGCGGGCCGGCGCATCGTGGAGCTCACGGTGGCCGCACCCGAGGATCCGGGCCCGGCGAGCATCGACGACATCCTCAAGGCCGGCGCGAACTGGTGGCCGCTCAAGATGGCACGCGAACTCGATGATGCCATCCTGAATTTGCGCACCAATCACCTCGACTTCGGGCTCTGGGTGCTCAAGACCCGCGGCGATGCCGGCCATGTGCTCGCCGCCGAGCGGCAGATGCTCGCCCATCGCGGCCACTGGTTCGTGCGCGAGTGTCTGGGCCAGCTGCGCCGCACGCTCGCGCGGCTCGACGTGTCCTCACGTTCGATGTTCGCCCTGGTCGAACCCGGCAGCTGTTTCGCCGGCATGTTGCTCGAGATCGCGCTGGCGGCTGACCGCATTTACCTGTTGAATCAGCCGCCCGGCGAGGGTGGACCGGTGCTCACGCTGTCGGAGGTCAATTTCGGGCTGCTGCCCGCCGTTCACGGCCGCTCCCGGATCGATGCGCGATTCTACGGCGACGAACCGCAGATCGCGGCCGCCCGCGCCGCGATCGGCTCGCCGCTCGGCGCGGAATCGGCGGGCGCGCTGGGGCTGGTGACCGCGGCGCCCGATGTCCTCGACTGGCCCGACGAGATCCGCATGGCGCTCGAGGAGCGGGTGAGTTTGTCGCCCGATGCCCTCACGGGCCTGGAGGCGAACCTGCGCTTCGGGCCAGGCGAGAACCTGGATACCCGCATCTTCGGCCGGCTGTCGGCCTGGCAGAACTGGATTTTCATCCGGCCCAATGCGGTAGGCGAGTCGGGGGCGCTGAAGGTCTTCGGCACCGGCCGCAAGGCCAAATTCAACCGGGATCGCATCTAGGACATGAACGCAATGAACATCAGCACGGGCGACAAGATTCCCAACAACGTCGATCTGGCGGGCGACAAGGTGCTGCAGCGCGCGCTCGAGCAGTGGCAGCCGGAATTTCTGAACTGGTGGGCCGACATGGGGCCGGAGGGCTCGCGCACCAACGATGTGTATCTGCGCACCGCCGTCAGCGTCGAGCCGAGCGGCTGGGCGCATTTCGATTACGTCAAGATGCCGGACTATCGCTGGGGCATTTTCCTCACGCCCATCGACGGTGGGCGCAAGGTGAATTTCGGCGACCACAAGGGTGAGGCGGCCTGGCAGGACGTGCCCGGGGAGCATCGGGCCAATCTGCGCCGCATCATCGTGACCCAGGGTGATACGGAACCCGCCTCGGTCGAGCAGCAACGCCACCTCGGGCTCACCTGTCCGTCGCTGTACGATCTGCGCAATCTGTTCCAGGTCAACGTCGAGGAGGGCCGGCACCTGTGGGCCATGGTCTATCTGCTGCATCGCTATTTCGGCCGTGACGGTCGCGAGGAGGCCGAGGCGCTGCTGCAGCGCCGCTCCGGAGATCCCGACAATCCGCGCATTCTCGGCGCCTTCAATGAGCGCACCCCGGACTGGCTGGCGTTCTTCATGTTCACCTATTTCACGGACCGGGACGGCAAGTTCCAGCTGTGCGCGCTGGCCGAGTCCGGCTTCGATCCGCTCGCCCGCACGACGCGCTTCATGCTCACGGAGGAGGCGCATCACATGTTCGTCGGGGAATCGGGCGTCGGACGCGTGATCCAGCGCACCTGCGAGGTGATGGCCCAGCACAAGACCGATGATCCGGCGCGGGTACGTGCGCTCGGCGTCATCGATCTGCCGACCATCCAGCGCTATTTGAATTTTCATTTCAGCGTCACCATCGATCTGTTCGGCGCCGATGTCTCCTCGAACGCGGCGACGTTCTACTCGAGCGGTCTGAAGGGACGCTTCGAGGAGACCCGCCATGGCGACGATCACCTGCTGCGCGATGCGACCTATCCCGTGCTGCAAGTGCTCGACGGACACCTGCAGGTCGTGCAGGCGCCGGCCTTGAACGCGCTCAATGAGAAGCTGCGCGACGACTACATCAAGGATTCCATCGCCGGCGTGTCGCGCTGGAACCGCATCATCCAGAAGGCCGGCATCGCCTTCGAGCTGACCGTGCCGCACAAGGCCTTCAACCGCAAGATCGGACCCCTCGCCGGCGTGAAGATCGCGCCGGATGGGCGGCTGGTGAGCCAGGAGGAATGGGCCGCCCGCGAGTCAGGGTGGCTGGCGAGCGAATCGGATCGCGAGTTCGTTGCCTCGCTGATGGGCCGCATCGCCACGCCGGGTGCCTATGCCAACTGGATTGCGCCGCCCGCCGTGGGCATCAACAAACAGCCGGTGAATTTTGACTATGTGCGATTCGGCTGAGGACACCTCCGGGTGAGCGCCACGCTCGCCCGACAGCACGTGATCGATCCGGAGGTGTGCATCCGCTGCAACACCTGCGAGTCGACCTGCCCGCAGAAAGCGGTGACCCACGATGAGCGCAATTACGTGGTGCATTTCGATCTTTGCAATGCCTGCGGAGCGTGTATCTCGCCCTGTCCCACCGGCGCCATCGATCACTGGCGGCAGGTGCCGAGCGCCGCGCCCTACAGCATCGCGGAACAATTGAGCTGGGATTCGCTGCCGGAGCAGGCCGCGCTCGCGGTCCACGACGGCGGTGGAATGCCGCCGGAAGTGCTCGCCGCGACGCAAGCGGCGAGTGCCGGCCAGGGCGGAGCCGTGAGTGCCCCCTGGTCGGCGCAAACCCCGCAGGTGAATCTGTACCCGGTGGCTGCTCCGGCGATCGCGCGGGTGGCCGGGAACCTGCGTCTCACCGACGCCGATGCCAGCTGCGACATCCGCCACATCGTGCTCGACTTCGGTGCCACCGCCATGCCGGTGCTGGAGGGGCAGTCGATCGGAATCCTGCCCCCGGGCGCGAACGCCGATCACCGCCCGCATTACATCCGTTTGTATTCGATCGCGAGCCCGCGCGACGGCGAGCGGCCGAATTACAACAACCTGTCGATCACGGTCAAGCGCGTGACCGAGGATCACGCCGGCAAGCCGACTCTCGGCGTGTGCTCGAATTATCTGTGCGATCTGAAGGCGGGCGATGAGGTCAGGGTGGTCGGACCCTATGGCTCGACTTTTCTAATGCCCAACCATCCGGGTGCCAATCTCCTGATGATCTGCACCGGCACGGGCTCGGCGCCCATGCGCGCCATGACCGAGCGGCGCCGGCGCCGCCGCGCCCTGAAGGAGCCGGGCGAAACCATGCTGTTCTTCGGGGCGCGCGCGCCGGGCGAGTTGCCGTATTTCGGCCCGCTCATGAAGCTGCCGAAGGAATTCATCGACGTGAATCTGGCACTCTCGCGCATGCCCGGCGAATCGCGGCGCTACGTGCAGGATCGGATCCGCGAACGCGGCCCGGATGTGGCGCGGTTGCTGGCGCATGCGGAGACCTACGTCTACATCTGCGGGCTCAAGGGCATGGAACTCGGCGTGGATGCGGCCTTCGACGAGGTCTGCCGCGAACACGGCATGGATTGGCGGGAATTGCTGGCGCGCCTGCGTCAGGGCGGCCGCTTTCACGTGGAGACCTATTGATGCAGTTTCAAGACTTGCACGCGGGACTGGTCATCGAGGCCGGTCCGCGCCCGGTCACGGAGGCGGAGATTCTCGAGTTCGCCACGCGCTACGATCCGCAATGGTTCCACATCGACCGGGAAAGGGCCGCCAAGGGGCGCTGGAAGGGCCTCATCGCGAGCGGCTGGCAAACCGGGGCCATCTGCATGGAACTGATGGTCAAGAACGTCCTGCAGGATTCCAGCTCCTTCGGTTCACCGGGAATGGACGCCATCCGGTGGCTCGAACCCGTGCGCCCGGGCGATGCGTTGAGCTTGAAATGCCGGGTGCTCGAATGCAGCGTGTCCGCCTCGGGCGGCACGGGCGTCGTGCGGTGGACCTGGCAGCTGTGGAACCAGGCGGCTGTGCAGGTGTTCGAGATGACGGGCACCAGTCTGTTCGCGCTGAAGGACAGGCCTCCGCCGGGCGCCTGACCGATGATGCCGGCCGCTGCAGTCCCGCTGGTGAACCTGCGCCTCGAGCGCGGCGTCGCCATCCTCACCCTGGACCATCCGCCGGTCAACGCCCTGTCGAGCGCGCTGCGGCTCGCGCTGTATGAACACGTGCGGGAGCTGTCCGCGGACCGGTCCATCCTGGCATTGATCCTGACCGGCGCAGGCCGCGGTTTTTGTGCGGGCGCCGACATCCGGGATCTCAGTGGCGCAGCCCAGCCGCCGACGCTGCCGGATCTGGTGGCGCTGCTGGCGCACTCGCGAACTCCGGTGATCGCCGCTCTGCATGGCGCGGTGCTCGGCGGCGGACTGGAACTCGCGCTCGGCGCGCATCACCGGATTGCGGATGCCGGCGCCATGTTCGGCCTGCCGGAAATCAAGCTCGGACTGATCCCGGGGGCCGGCGGCACCCAGCGGCTGCCGCGGTTGATCGGCATGCCGGCGGCGCTCGGGCTGATCTTGAGCGGTGAGAGCATCGGCGCGGCGCGTGCGCTCGAGCTTGGCCTCATCGATGAGCTGGCCGGCGACGTGCTGGCAGCGGCGCTGGCGGCGGCGCGGCGTTTGGCGGCCGCGGGTCCGGCCGATGCCGGCCGGCTGCGCCGGCTCGACGAGCTGCCGGTGAGCGGCGATGACGAAACGCCCTTGAATGACGCCGCCGCCGGCCTGGCGGCCCGCAAGCCGTTGCTGCCGGCGCCCCTGAAGGCGATCGAAGCACTGCGCGCCGCGGCCGAGTTACCCTTCGAGGAGGGCATGAAGGTCGAACGCAGCGCTTTCCTCGCGCTGCGGGACTCGCCCGAGTCCGCCGCCCTGCGCCATGCCTTCGCGGCCGAGCGCGAAGCCGCCCGGCTTCCGGCCACACTCGCCGCCGTGCCGACGCGCCGCATCGGCACCGCCGCGGTGGTCGGTGCCGGCACCATGGGGCAGGGGATTGCGCTGGTGCTGGCCGAGGCCGGCATCCCGGTGCAGCTGGTGGATGCGGAGCAGGCCGCTCTGCAGCGGGCCCTCGCGTCGATCGCGGGCATCAACCGCTCACGCGTGGCGCGCGGCAAGCTCTCGGCGGAACAAGAAGCGGCGCTCAGCGCGCGCATCCGCCCCACCGTGAACCTTGAGGACCTGAAGGACACGGATTTCGTGATCGAGGCGGTGTTCGAGGATGTTGCGGTCAAGAGTGCCGTGCTCGGGCGCCTGGATGGGATTCTCAAGCCCGGTGCTCTCCTGGCAAGCAACACCTCATACCTCGACATCGACGATCTGGCGGCCGCGACGCGCCGTCCGCAGGATGTGATCGGCATGCATTTTTTCAGCCCGGCGCAGGTGATGCGGCTGCTCGAGGTGGTGCCCGGTGCCCGCACCGATCCGAGCGCCCAGGCCACGGCATTGGCGCTCGCCAAGCGCCTCGGCAAGCAGGCGGTGCTGGTGGGCAATGCGCGCGGCTTCGTCGGCAATCGCATGCTGGCGCGCCGCACGCGGGAAGCGTATTTCCTGCTGGAGGAGGGTGCCACGCCCTGGCAGGTCGATGCGGCCTTCACCGATTTCGGCTTTCCCATGGGACCCTTTGCCGTCGGCGACCTGTCGGGGCTGGACATCGGCTGGCGCAATCGCCGGGCGGTGTTCGACCGGCTCACGCCGCGTGAGCAGCGCTGTACCCTGCTCGATCAGCTCATCGATGCCGGCAGGCTGGGCCAGAAGGCCGGCCGCGGCTTCTACCGCTATGACGCCGAGCGCCGCGCGCAGCCGGATCCCGAGGTGGAGTCCCTGATCGAGCGGCATGCCCGCGCCGTGGGCCGTGAGCGCCGGGCGTTCGGCAGCGAGGAGATCCTCGAGCGCTGCCTGATCGCCATGATCGACGAAGGCGCCCGCATTCTCGGGGAGAGGCGTGCGCGCAGCGCCGCGGACATCGATGTGGTGTGGCTGCACGGCTATGGGTTTCCGCGCCACCGTGGCGGACCCATGTACCACGCCGATCAGCTGGGTCTTGCGGCCGTGCGCGATGCGATCTTGCGCTACCAGGCGGAACATGGCGCGCAATATTGGGCGGTGGCGCCCGTGCTCGAGAGCCTGGCGGCGGCCGGTGGCACCTTTGGATCGTGGTCGCCGGCGCTGCCGGAGGCCGCGTGAGCAGGTGCTGCATCACGCAAAACGCGGCATCGCCCGGCTGAGGCTTGCTTCAAGAAACATCGGCATCGAGGACTGACTGACATGAGTTTCAACGCGGAGATTCCCTACGGCTGCTACTGGTCGACCCCGTTCGTGAAGTGGCAGGGCGCGCTCCAGCATTTGAACAGCATCGAGTTCGCGGCCTGGGTGACGCGTCGCGAGATCGAGCGGCGCGCCATCGATCCGGCTCGGATCGATCACGCCATCCTCGGCATCACCGTCATCCAGAACCGTGCCTTCTACGGTCTGCCCTGGCTCACGGGCATGGCCGGACTTGCCCATGTGACCGGGCCGACGTTCTCCCAGGCCTGCGCCACCGGGACGCGGATGCTGCTGGCTGGCATCCAGGAGATCGACTCAGGCAATTCGCAGCTGTCCGTGCTGATCGCGGCCGATCGCTGCTCGAACAGCCCGCATGTGTATTACCCGGAGCCCGCCGGCATCGGCGGCACGGGCAGCCACGAGGACTGGCTCATCGACGCCTTCAATTGCGATCCTCTCGGAAAAAATTCCATGGTGCAGACCGCCGAGAACGTGGCGCGCAAACATGCGATCACCCTGCAGGAGCAGCACGAGGTGGTGCTGCGCCGGCTGGAGCAGTACCGCGATGCCACCCAGGACAATTCGGCCTTCCAGCGCCGCTTCATGACGCTGCCCTTCGAGGTGCCGCGGCGCGATCTGAAAAAAACCGACCGGGTGATCGACGGCGACGAGGGGATCTTCGAGTCGAACGCCGAGGGCCTGGCGAAACTCAGGCCGGTGTTGCCCGGTGGTACGGTGACATTCGGCTCACAGACCCACCCGGCCGACGGCAATGCCGCCCTCATCGTCGCGAACCCGGACCTCGCGCGCAGCTTAAGCCGAGATCCGGCGGTGCGCATCGAAGCCTGCGGCTTCGGTCAGGCGCGCGCCGATCAGGGTTTCATGCCGGAAGCCACCGTGCCCGCGGCAGCCAAGGCGCTCGCCCAGGCGGGCGTGCGCGCCGATGAACTCGCCGCGGTGAAGACGCACAATCCCTTTGCGGTCAACGACATCGTGCTCTCCAGGGGGCTGGGCTTGAGCCTCGACAAAATGAACAACTTCGGATGCTCGCTGATCTGGGGCCATCCGCAGGCGCCCACCGCGCTGCGCTCCCTGATCGAGCTGATCGAGGAGCTGGTGCAGAAGGGCGGGGGACTCGGCCTGTTCACGGGTTGCGCGGCGGGCGACTCGGCCATGGCGGCGGTGATCCGGGTGTCCGCGCGCTGAGCACCGTGGAGCGGGATCCCAGCAAGCTGTTTGCGCCGCCGGCGGTGATCGTGGAACGGCATGCCGACGGCAGCATGCGCCTGCGATCGCCGCAGCCGCTAAAGAGCGGCGCGCGCTGCGTCGGGGATTGGCTGATTGAGTGGGCGTCGCATGCGCCGGACCGGCTGTTCCTCGCCGAACGCGGCCCGGACGGGCGGTGGCGCGGCCCCACCTACGCCGAGGCGTACGAGGCGGTGGTGAGGATCGGCAGCTGGCTGCTCGGCCTGGGGCCATCCGGCAGGCGTCCGCTGCTGATGCTGCCGGACAACAGCGTCGACGCGAGCCTGCTCACCCTGGCGGCCATGCACGTCGGCATTCCCGCCGTTCCCGTGTCGCCCGCCTATTCCTTGATGTCGAATGATTTCGGCAAGCTCAAGGCCATCGTGCGCACGCTGAATCCCGGTGTGATGTACGTCGCCGATGCGCCGCGGTTTGCCGCGGCGCTGGCCGCCATCGAGGATCTGCACACGGCCGTCGTCATCGCCGCATCGGGCCATGAGCAGGTCCGCGGTGTGCGTCCTTGGGCCGAGCTTCTGGCGACACGCGATGAGAGCGCCGTGGCGCGCGCCTTCGCCGCCATCGGAGCCGACACCGTGGCAAAACTGCTGTTCACCTCCGGATCCACCGGCACGCCCAAGGGGGTGGTCAACACACAGCGCATGCTGTGTGCCAATCAGCAGCAGCTGCTGCAGATCTGGCCGTTCTCCGCGTACTCACCGCCCGTGGTCGTCGACTGGCTGCCCTGGAGCCACACCTTCGGCGGGAATCACAATTTCAATTTCGTGCTGCGCGCCGGCGGAACCCTGTACATCGATGCCGGCCGGCCCGTCGCCGGACTCATCGAGCGCACGGTCGCGAATCTCAAGGAGATTGCGCCGACGATTTACTTCAATGTGCCGCGCGGCTACGACCTGTTGGTCGGCGCGTTGCGCGCCGATGCCGATCTGCGGCAGCGCTTCTTCAGCCGGCTGCAGCTCATGTTTTATGCGGCCGCGGCACTTCCAGAGCACCTGTGGGAGGCGCTCGAGCAGCTGGCGCTGGAGGCGACCGGCGGCCCGATCGTCCTGGTGTCCTCCTGGGGTTCCACCGAGACGGCGCCTCTGGCCACCGCCTGCCATTTTCGCGCCGCGCGTGCGGGCAACATCGGATTGCCCGTACCGGGTTGCGAACTCAAGCTGGTGCCCGGCGCTGACAAGCTGGAGGTCCGCGTGCGTGGTCCCCAGGTCATGCCGGGCTACTGGAACGAGCCGATGTTGAGCGCCCAAGCCTTCGACGAGGAAGGGTTCTACCGCATCGGCGATAGGGTGCGTTTCGTCGATGAACGGCATCCGCAGGGCGGCCTTTATTTCGACGGCCGCATCGCGGAGGATTTCAAACTCACCACCGGAACCTGGGTCAATGTGGGCGGATTGCGCGTCAAGGCATTGGCGGCATTGGCGCCGCTGGTGCAGGACCTGGTGGTGGCCGGACACGGGCGTGATCACGTGGCGTTTCTGATGTTCCCGCATCTCGCGAATTGCCGGCGGCTCTGCGGCGAGTCGGCCGCCGCCGCCACGGCCGCACAGATCCTCGCGAGCGAGGCGGTGACCGGGCCGGTGCGCGCCGGGCTCGAGAGACTACGACGCGAGGGGGTGGGCTCGTCGACCCATGCCAGCCGGGCTCTGTTCCTCGAGGAGCCGCCCTCGCTCGACGCCGGCGAGATCACCGACAAGGGCTACATCAATCAACGCGCGGTGCTCGAACGTCGCGCCGCCGCCGTCGAAGCGCTGTACGGCGATCCGCCGCCTCCCGAGGTGTTGGAGCTGCGGAACGACCCTGACTCGAGCAATCGGTGATTTTATGAACAAGATGAATTATTATCGATAAAATAGAAATATTACTATTTTTGACGACCGGGGAGCGGAATGAACATCGCCGGAACCACCCACACTGCGCAGGCGGGCCAGCACAGCCCGAATACCGGCCTGACGGGGCTCAACCGCGAAGTTCGCGTGGTGCAGCGTGCCACCGGAATCCCGGGGCCGGAGGTGTTCCGCGTCGGCGAGGCACCCCGGCCGGAGTGTGCAGCGGACGGTGTGCTGGTGCGCGTGCTGTATGCCAGCGTCGATCCGGGCATGCGCGGCTGGCTTTCCGCCGAACGCAATTACTTCCATGTCGCGGATGGCGAGGTCATGCCGGCGGAAGGCGTGGGCGTGGTGATCGAAAGCCGCGATCCTCGCTGGCAGGTCGGCGACCAACTCTTCGGGCGATTCGGCTGGCAGCAATACGCGGCTGCCGGCGCGGCGCAGCTGCATTGGCGCATCGACCCGAAGATCGCACCGCCGCCGGTCTGGGTGGGTTCGCTGGGCTTCAACGGCCTGACCGCGTGGGTGGGCCTGCGGCATCTCGGCCGGCCGCGCGCCGGTGACACGGTTCTGATCACCACGGCGGCCGGCGCCGTCGGTAGCGTGGTCGCGAGCCTCGCGCGCGCGTCGGGTGCAAACGTCGTGGGGATCGCCGGCGGCCCGGCCAAAGTGCGGCGCTGCCTGGATGATCTCGGTTATGCCGCCGCAATCGATTACAAGGCGCCGGATCTCGCCCGCTCCGTGGTGCAGGCCTGCCCGAACGGCGTCGACGTGTATTTCGACAACACCGGCGGCGCGATCGCCGACGCGGTGTTTGCCGTGCTGAACAAGGGCGCGCGCATCGTACAATGCGGAACCACCTCGGTGGCGAGTTGGAATCCGCCGCCCTCGGGGCCCCGCCGCGAGCGCGACGTACTCGTCAAACGATTGAGCTGGTGCGGTTTCGTGATCACCGATCACGCCGATTTGTTCCCCCGGGCCTTCGAGGAGCTCAAGGATCTGTACGTCCGCGGCGCGCTTGCCGCGGATACGCAGATCCTCGACGGCCTCGATGCCGCACCGGGCGCCCTGCAATATCTTTACAGCGGGGCCAATCACGGCCGGCTGTGCATACGCCCATAGAAACTTTAGAACCCTTAGAACCCCCACCCTTGGACCTTGGACCTTGGAGCAGCGACACATGATCACCGTGCAAGACGTCACCTGGGTGCGCATCGCCGCACCGGATCTGGATTTGATGGAGACCTTCCTCGAGGACTTCGGCATGCTGCGCGCTGCGCGCACGGCGACCCGTCTCTACATGCGCGGCCGGGGCGGGGAGCCCTTCGTGCACGTGACCGAACTCGGCGATCCGCGGCCCATCGGATTCGGGCTGCGGGCCGGATCGGCGCTGGACCTCGCGGCGCTGGCAAGGAAATTCAACACATCGGTGCAGCCGCGCACCGAACCGGGCGGCGGCGACGAGGTGGTGATCCAGGACCCCGACGGCAATCGCATCGAGGTGGTGTGTGGTCTCGCCGGGAGCAATCACGCGTCGTCGCGCGCACCGTTCAAATTCAATCCCGCCGCAGGCCGCGCACGTCCGGGCGGGACCATCCGCGTCAAGACGGCGCCCTCGCAGGTGCAGCGGCTCGGCCACGTCATGCTGCGAACCGCGCAGTTCGATGTGCTGCGCGCCTTCTACACCGGCATGTTCGGCATGCGCATCTCGGACAACTATTACATGGGAACGGCCGACAACACGATCGCGAGCTTCCTGCACTGCGGCCTGAAGCAGCAGCTGGTCGACCACCACACCATCGCCATCGTCGGTGACGGGCACACCGGTTTCGAGCACATCGCCTTCGAGGTGCTGGATCTCGACGATCTGATGAGCGGCAACCGGCATCTGATGGCACAGAATCGCTGGAAACACAGCTGGGGCGTCGGTCGCCACATCGAGGGAAGCCAGATTTTCGACTACTGGCGCGATCCCTTCGGCAACAAGATCGAGCACTGGACCGACGGGGATCTGGTCAACGACGAGTACGTCGCGGGCAACGTGGAATTCAATCCCATGCAATGCCTGGCGCAATGGGGTCCGCCGCCCACCGCCGACTTCATGGGTCAGAACAGCCCGCCCCAGGAATCACGATGAAACTTTGCCGGTTCACGCAGGGCGGATCGACACGCATCGGCAAGGTGGTCGGGGACCAGGTGGTCGATCTGTCGCAAGTTGCGGGCGTCACGGGCTCCATGCGCGCGCTGCTCGGCAATTTCCCCGCGCTGCGCGCCGCGCTCGAGGCCGAGCGAGGGCCCGGCATCACGCTCGAGCGGATCCGGCTGGCGGCACCGATCGACGATCCGCAGAAGTTTCTGGCGATCGGCATGAATTACCAGGCGCACGCCGATGAGGCCGCGGCGGCCGGCATTCCGGTGCCCAAGAGCCAGCTGTGGTTCAACAAGCAGGTGAGCTGCATCACCGGCCCCCGCAATCCCATCGAGCTGCCCAAAGTCTCGGACAAACTCGACTATGAGGCGGAACTCGCCTTCGTCATCGGCAAACGCTGCCGGCACGTGCCGAAGGCGCAGGCGCGCACGGTCGTCGCCGGCTACCTGGTGGCGAACGATGTGTCGGTGCGCGACTGGCAGGCGCGCTCCCCCACCTACACCCTCGGCAAGAGCTTCGATACCCATGGACCCATCGGTCCCTGGATCACCACCGATGACGAAGTCGCCGATCCGCACGCGCTCGACATGCGGCTCACCGTCAACGGCGAGGAGCGTCAGCACAGCTCGACCGGCGGCATGATCTACGACATCTACGATCAGATCGCCTATCTCTCGACCGTCATGACCCTGGAGCCCGGCGATCTCATCTCCACCGGCACGCCGTCGGGCGTGGGCATCGCCAGCGGGCGGTTCCTGAAGACCGGTGACGTGGTCAGAGTCGAGATCGGGGAACTCGGCGCGATCGAGAACACCGTCCAACCGGAGGCTTGACATGGCACGCTCGGTCATCATCACCTGCGCGATCACCGGATCCCTGCACACCCCCAGCATGTCGCCGCATTTGCCGATCACACCGCAGGAAATCGCCTCAGGCTCGATCGAAGCGGCCAAGGCGGGCGCCTCCATCCTGCACCTGCACGCGCGCAATCCGGCGAATGGCCGGCCGACGGCGGACCCGGCGGTGTTCGCGCAGTTCCTGCCCATCATCCGCGCCGGTACCGATGCGGTGGTGAACATCACCACCGGCGGGGCGCCCGGCATGACCATGGACGAGCGGCTCGCCGCGCCCGAGGCGGCAAGTCCGGAGATGACCTCGCTCAACATGGGGTCCATCAACTTTGGACTGTTCCCCGCACTGTCGAAGATGAAGGAGTTTCGCTTCGACTGGGAGAAGCCGTTTCTCGAAGGCTCACGCGATCTGGTGTTTCGCAACACCTTCACCGATATCGAGAGCATCCTCTCGAGGCTCGGCAAGGGCCATGGTGCGCGCTTCGAATTCGAATGCTACGACGTCGGACACCTGCACAATCTCGCGTGGGTGATGGACCAGAAGCTGTACGAGCCGCCGCTGTTCATCCAGTTCTGCCTCGGGATATTGGGCGGCATCGGCGCGGAAATCGACCATCTGCTGCACATGGTGCGCACCGCGCAGCGCCTGTTCGGCAGCGACATCGAATGGTCGGTGCTCGCGGCCGGCCGCCATCAGATGCCCATGGCCACGCAGAACATCCTGCTTGGCGGCAATGCCCGGGTGGGCCTCGAGGACAGCCTGTATCTGGAGCGCGGCCGGCTCGCGGCCACCAATGCCGAGCAGGTGCGCAAGATCGTGCATATCCTCGGCGAGCTCGGCTACACGGTGGCCACGCCCGCCGAGGTGCGCCAGCGGCTGAAGCTCAAGGGGCTGGCGCAAACGCGCTATTGAATGGACGCGCCCTTGTCTCTGGGCCGCTTTGAGGTCACGGTCATCGCGGCCTGCGCTGCGGCCATTTTTTTCGACGGTTTCGACGCCCAGGCCATCGGCTATGTGGGCCCCAGCCTCATCCAGGCCTTCCGCATCGCCCCGAGCGCCTTAGGACCGGTGTTCAGCGCTGGGCTGGTAGGCATCATGCTCGGCGCGCTGTTGATCGCGCCGCTGGCCGACCGGGTAGGGCGGCGGCCGGTGATCCTCGCCTCGATCGCGATGTTCGCGGCCTTCACCCTGGCGACCGCCTGGGCGGGCTCGATCACGGTATTGCTGTGGCTGCGGCTGTTGACCGGTCTCGGACTCGGCGGCTGCATGCCCAATGCCATCGCGCTGACCACGGAATATTCGCCGGCACGGCTGCGGGGATTTCTGGTTACCCTGATGTTCAACGGATTCACGCTCGGATCCCTGCTCGGCGGGGTGCTGGCGCATCAGCTCATTCCCGTGTTCGGCTGGCGCGCGGTGTTCGTCGCCGGCGGTGCGCTGCCGCTGTTGCTATTGCCGGTGTTGCTGTTCACGCTGCCGGAGTCGCAGCGCTTTCTACGCGGTCAGGAAGCTGCCGTGAAACGCTCGGTCGGCGAGCTGTTCAAAGACGGCCGCGGCCGCGCCACGGCGGTGCTTTGGATCGTCTTCTTCATGAGCCTGTTGGATGTTTACCTGTTGGTGAGCTGGCTGCCGACGGCGCTCAACCAGGCGGGCGTGCCGGCGCAAACCGCCATCCTCCTGGGGAGCCTGCTGCAGGTGGGAGCTCTGGTCGGGACACTGCTCTGTGGCGCCGGGCTGGATCGATTCGGCGGCAACGCCGTGCTGGTGCCGGCATACCTGCTGGCCGCGCTGAGCATTGCGGCCATCGGCGTGTTTTCCGCGGCGAGCCTTGCCATGACCACCTTCGCGGTGTTCATGGCCGGTGCCGGCATCATCGGCGGTCAGACCGCCGCCAATGCGCTGGCGGCCGGCTCCTATCCCACCAAGATCCGCTCCACCGGGGTGGGATGGGCATTGGGCATCGGCCGTATCGGCTCCATTATCGGGCCGCTGGTGGCGGCGGCCCTGCTGTCGATGCAGGTTTCGGTGAAGGGAATCTTTTTGATCAGCGCCATTCCCGCGCTGGTGGCGGCCGGGGCGATCGCCTGCTTCGGTCCCTGGCGCAACATCGGGGCGGGTGCCGACTAGACCACCGTACGGCACCGTATTGACACTGGACCTTCGCCGGTGGCACGATGGCGAACAATTACTCGAGTCCGATCCGCTTATCGGGCCTTGAAACGGGGGAGGCATGAAGATATCCACGATGCGATCGGCGAGGCTGCTGGCGCTCCTGATGCCGTGGATCATCGGCGCCGGCGCGCATTCCCTGGCGGCGACGCCGCACGGCGCCTGCGATGCCCTGGCAAAGATCGCGCTGCCGAACACCAAGATACTGTCCGCAACCTCCATTGCCGCAGGCCAATTCGCGCCGGCGGAAAAATTCCCAGCCAGTGCGGTCCCGGCATTCTGCCGTGTCAGCGCGTCCTTGAATCCGAGCGCGGATTCCGACATCCAGATCGAGGTCTGGCTGCCGGACGAGTGGAACGGCAAGTACCTTGCCAATGGCATCGGCGGTTGGGGCGGAGCGATGGCCTATCCCGGCCTTCTGGACGCGCTGCGGCGCGGGTACGCCACTTCGGCAACCGACACCGGACATCGCGGCAACATGGGGGCCGCGGACTTCGCCCTGGGCCATCCGGAAAAAGTGAAGGATTTCGCCTGGCGTGCGGTCCATGAAATGACCGTGCAGTCGAAGGCGCTGATCAACGCCTACTATGGCACTAGGAACGGGGGCAGTAGCAACGGTGGCACTGCGAACGGGGGCACTGCGATCCGCCGGTCCTACTTCAGCGGCTGCTCCAACGGCGGCCGGCAAGGATTGATGGAGGCGCAGAAATTCCCGGCCGATTTCGACGGCATCATCGCCGGCGCGCCGGCAGCGGACTGGGTGGGGCTTACGAGCGGTGCCCTGTACACCAGCTTGCTCAACATCCCCAAGGGCAAGCCCCCCATCATCACGCCGGTGCAGGCGGCCTTGATACACAAGGCCGTGATCGCACAGTGCGACGCCCAGGATGGTCTGCGCGACGGCGAGCTGGCCGATCCGCGCCTCTGCGGGTTCAACGCCCGCAGCCTCGTCTGCCGCAGCGGTCAGCCGGCCGGCGAATGCCTGACGCAGGAACAGGCGGACGTCGCCGACAAGTTCTATCAGGCCGTGCGTGACCCGAAAAGCGGGCGCCTCATCCTCCCCGGCAGCCTGCCGGGTAGCGAGCCCGGCTGGGGCATGGTTCCCGTGCCGATGCCGCCCGCCGTAAGCGAGTACCGCTTCGTGGTGTACGGCGATTCATCGTGGGATCCGTACACGTTCGATCTGTCGAAGGGCGTCGCCGCAGCGCGCCGGACCGACATCATCGATGCCTTGAATCCGGATCTGTCAGCCTTCGCGGCGCACGGCAAGCTCATTCAGTTTCATGGACTCGCCGATCCGATCATGCCGACCGAAGCAAGCATCAATTATTTTGAAAGTGTGGTGGCGCGACGGGGGAGCCTGGCGAAGACCGCCGGGTTCTACCGGCTATTTCTCGTGCCCGGCATGGGACATTGCATGGGTGGCTATGACGTTGACTGGGTAGACGCCTTGGATCAGTGGGTGGAAAACGGCAAGGCGCCGGCACAGGTCATCGGGCATCGGTTGCCGCCGCAGGCCGGTCCACCGAACGGACCACCGCCGGCCAACGGCGGGCCGCCTCCCGGCGCGCCCCCCGGGCCGCCCGCCGCTGCCGGCGCGGTGCCGAGCACGGCCGTCCGCCCGATCTGCGCCTATCCGGATATGGCGCGCTACAACGGCGCGGGCGCGGCGGATGCGGCCGCCAGCTTCAGCTGCAAGAGCGCGCCGCGCGGCGTGCGGGAAGGCGATGGCCCCGTCGTACTGAAGCCGATTTCATGAGACTGCGGCGGCGTGCGGCCGCACACCGACGGTGCGAGCGTGGTTGCGAGGGTGGTCTCTCGACGGCAGAATGAACCCATGCCCTTCCCCATATCCGCGTCGCCCAGGACGAAATCCTCGGGCTCTCTCGATGCCGACAGCTGGACGCAAGCGGCACTGACCATATTGGCGCGCAACGGCGTCGAGGCCGTGCGCGTGGAGCGTCTGGCCAAGATGCTGGGCGTGACCAAGGGCAGCTTTTACTGGCATTTCAAGGATCGGCCGGCGCTGCTCGACGAGATGCTGCGATCCTGGCGGCAGCGCGCCACGCTCGGCATCATCGACCGGCTCGAACAGAGCAACGTGCCGCCCGCCGAGCGTCTCAAGGAGATGTTGAAGATGATGCGCAACAGTCCGCGCGCCGCCCGCGGCGCCGACATCGAAGCGGCGATACGACTGTGGGGCAGGAGCGATCCGCGGGTGGCGAGCGTCGTGCAGGAAATCGACCGTCTGCGCCTCGGCCACCTCAAATCGCTGGTCGAAGCCGCGCACGGCGGCCGGGAGGACGCGACGGCGCGCGCCGCGCTGATCTACGCCTATTTTCTTGCCGAGGGTTGGATCGGCAATACCCTCGATGCGCAAATCTGCGCGCAGTGCGAGGCCATACTTGAGGGGCTCTGAGATGCGTCCGGCGCCGGTCGTTCTGCTGGTGATGTGGCTGAGCGCCTCGGCCGGCGTCGCCGCGGCGGCCGATGTGGCGCCGCCGGAGACGGCCAATCAATCGCCCTGGTTCTCGCTGCCGCTGCCGGGACCGGCCACCGAACAGGTCATCGATTTCGCCGGCGTCGATCTGCCGATGATCCCGGCCCCCGACGTGCACGGCGCCCCGGAACTGGAGGGCCGGCGGGTGCATCGCTACCTCGAGGAGGTCGTGAAATTTTCCTACGCGAGCCGTGCGGCCGGCGAACGCACCTGGGGCCGGCTGGCCGGAACGCGCTGGGCCGAGCAGACGGTCGACTACGTGGCGCAGGAATTTCGTGCGGCGGGACTCGTCGACGTCGTCAAGATCGACGTGCCGTTCCTGGGCGTCGATCAGACGGTTTCCGCATGGCGGGTGGCGTTGCTCGGCCTGCCGGAGTTTGGCGCCGGTTCCGCCGACGTGGAACTGCAATCGGCCTTCCCGATGAGCCAGCGGCCCGAAGGTCCCGGCCTGCCTGGAAAAGAGGAACTGCCGCCCACCACCCAACTCGCGGTGACCGCGCCGGTGGTCTACGTCGGGGCGGGGACCGCGGCCGACATCGCCGGCCGGAGCATCCGCGGCAAGATCGCCGTGATGCGTGTGGAGCCGTCACCCGGAGTCTTCTACTCGAATGCCGCGCGCGTTCCCCAGCAACTCGTCAATGCCGGCGCCGCCAGTGTCATCGTCATCTACGCCGCGCCGGGCAACCTGCAGCTGCATTACGGCTCCTGCGCGAACGTGCCGTGTTTCACGCTGGGCGGCGAGGATGGCGAATTTCTGATGACGGCCATCGTTCGTGCCGCGGCCGCCAATGTCCTGGACAGGCTGCAGATGTCGCTATCCCAGACCATCGTCAACGCCATCGGCCAGAAGGGCCACCTGCTGGTGGGCCGGGTACGCGGCCGCAGCAGCGCCGAGAATCTCATCGTGAGCGCCCACTCCGACGGCTGGTTCGCGGGGGCCAACGACAATGCCAGCGGCGTGGCGGCGCTGATCGCGCTGGCGAGGCATTACGGCGGCGCGCACCGGCCGCGCCATGACATGTACTTCATCCTGAGTCCCGGCCATCATTCGCCGACGGGATCCGCGCAGCGTTTCGTGCAGCAGTATCCGCAGGCCTGCCCTGCCAACATCCTCGCGATCAATCTCGAACACGTCGGCCAACAGGGCGTTTACCGTTCCTATTTCAATCCCAAGGGGATGGGTCCGGCGATCTCCCGGTACGGCAACGCGAATTTTCCGTATGAGCCCGTCAACTGGGATTCGCCCGGCCGGGAAATCATGGGCTCGCCCATGACAGCGACGCTCAAGGCCGCGGTGGTGGAATCGGCGCTGCGCGCGCAATTCACGGCGCCGTCGCGCATCAAGACCGGATCGGTTGCCGAATTGGGTGCGCTGGTGGCCGCCGGCGCGACCGGCCTGCAGGATGTGGAGGTCAGCCCTTGGTACCACACCTCGGGGGACACCGCCGCGACGGTGGCGCCCGAAACGCTGCAGCGGGCATTGATCTTTTACCGCGGATTGCTCGATCACATGGACGGACTCAGCCGTGCACAGGTGCGGGACGGCGCCAACTAGCCCGGCCGCCAAGATACGGTACCGTATTGAGTTGCGGCGCGAATCGGCATAAGATCGCTGCGTAAATACTCAGAGAAAATAGGGGGGGCAATGAAACACGCCAAGGTGTCCGGCTTGCTGTGGGCTGCATGGCTGATGGCCGTGGTATCGGCAGCAAGCGCGCCGGCCCGAGCCCAGATGTCGGCTCTCGCTCCACGGGTCGCGCCCACGGGCGAACTGCTCGAAGCGGCCGATGCCCTCGGCATGGTGCGAGGTGTGGGCTCCAATGTCTTCGACGCCATCAACCGGGTGCAATTCACGCTGCAGGGGGTGGAACAGCGGCCGTCGCGCGGCTCCTGGAAGGAGTTCAACACCACGGCCACCGTGTTCATCAGTTACCGCCAGGCCGCCAGCCGGGTCGTCATCGACCGCGTCGATGCCAAGGGAGCCAAGACGCATTCCATCGAGGTGGTGGCCGGGCCGTATGCGTGGAACGAGGAATCGCCGGGCGTGGGTGGCGTGCCTGCGATGGACAGCGTGGCCGATCGCGCGCGGAGCATCTGGCTGACCCCGCAGGGCGTCATCTACCAGGCCGAACAGGCCGCTCCGGGCGGCGTCAAGATCGGCAAGCGCGACGGCAAGACCACCTTGAGTTTCACGATCCACGGCGAACCGGTCAGCGTGACGCTGGGCGCCGATCACCGTCCGGAACTCATCGAAGCGAAGATCACGGACCGCGATCTGGGACGCACGACGCTCACCGTCGAGTACGGCGGCTACAAGGACTTCGACTATTACGGGATCTTCTTCCCCTCGCACATCGTCGCCAAATTGGGCGGCCATGCCGCCCTCGACGTGAACGTGACCTCGTTCCTGACCAACACCTATTTTTTGTTTCCCAAGCCGGACCCGATCGTGAAGCTGGCGGCCAAGGCCGGCCGGTGACGCCATGATCCAACCCGAATTCGAACCCGCGGAGATTTCTGTGAACAAGTACAGCGCGCTTTTTGCCGGATCGATGGTGTCCGCAGTGCTTTTCGTGATCGCGGCCGCCGTGCCGGCATCGGCACATCACGCCGTCAATGCGCAGTTCGAGCCGGACAAGCTGGTGGAGATGACCGGCGTGCTCAGGAAATTCGAACTGATCAATCCGCATTCCTATCTGCACATGGACGTCAAGAACGACAAGGGCGAGTACGAGGAATGGTCCTTCGAGACCGGTGCACCCGCGGCATTGCGCCATGCGGGTATCGCCAGCAAGGACGCCTTCAAGATCGGCGAAACCTACAAGATGTCGGTGCATCCGTCGCGCGATGGCACGCGCACCGGGCTGGTCGTGGTGTGGATCTTGCCGGACGGCAGAAAAATCGGATTCTCCACCGCCAAGGATCTCGGCCTGGCGCCGCAGGCGCCTCAGCCGCCGCAGTGATCGGAACGAAGGGGGCCCTCATGAAATCGAAACCTTTTGGCGCGGTGATTGCCTCGGCGATGCTGCTCGGGGCGCTGCCCACGATCGTGTACGCGCAGTTCCCCGTGGGCATGCCTCTGCAGCCCGGCATGAAGGTCACCGACTCGCCGCTGCTCGCGGGCGCGGGCCCGGTTCCGCGCCTCGCCAACGGGCACCCCGATCTGACCGGAATGTGGAACGGGCTGCCTGACGGCCGCGATCCCGGCGGCGACAACACGCCGGACGCCGCGAATCCCGGACTCGCGGTGTTCCCCGGGCGCCACGGGGATATCTCCTTCGCGGAGCAGGACAACCGCCTGATGGCGGGCGCAACCGACGATATTCCGCAGTACAAGCCGCAGTATTGGCAGAAGGTCAATGAACTCGACCAGAATTCCTACAAGGCGGATCCGGCATTTTCCTGCGTCACGCCGGGCGTGCCGCGCATGGGCGCACCGGTCAAGATCGTCGAAGAGGCCAACGAAATCATCCTGTTCAACACCTTCATCCTCGGTGCCAATTGGTTCAGGATCATTCCGACCACCGGGCGCGACCACAATCCGGATGATCTGCTGGTCGGCTCCTACTACGGCGACGGCGTCGGGAAATGGGAGGGAGACACCCTGGTGCTCGACAGCCGGGGGTTCAACGACGTCACCTGGCTGAATCGCGGCGGAATGTTTCATACCGCCGATCTGCACGTGATCGAGCGCCTGACCCGCTATGCCGGCAACCGCTTGTTGTACGAAGTCACCGTCGAGGATCCGGAGGTCCTGACCCAGCCGTGGGTGCGGCGCAAAGTGCTGTTCCTGAACCTGAATCCGGATGCCAACATCAGCGAACTGCCGCCGTGCTCCGAGCGTGATGCCGACCACATCAAGCTGAATTTGCGCTAGGCGTTGCGCATCCGGCGCGGGCACATACGTGGATTTCGTGGCTTGGCTACAGGCGCTGCCGCTCAGCGAATGGGTGCAGACGTCGGACTACGGCTTCCCGCTGTTGCTGGCGGCGCATTCCATCGGCCTCGCCGGCGTGGTCGGCATGATGGTCGTGCTCGACCTCAGGGTTCTCGGTCTCGCCGAGGGCATACCCATCGCGGCCTTGTCGCGGCTGATGCCCGTGGCCTGGTGGGGATTCGCCATCAATGCCCTGTCCGGCATTCTGCTGTTCATGGCGAATGCGACCCGCCTGGTGACCAACTGGGCGTTCATTCTGAAGATGTCCGCCGTGGTTCTCGGCGGGATCGTCAGCTGGCTGCTGTGGCGCTCCCTCACCGGCCATGCGGCCGCGGCAAACGGCCGCGGTGAGCCGGCGACCTTCACCATCACCCGCAACGCCCGGATCATCGCCGTCATCTCGCTGCTGGTTTGGTTCGGTGCGATCCTGTTCGGCCGGGTGATCGCCTACGTCATGGATCATGCCATCTTGCACGGAGGCGGCTGATGCATCTCGCGGATCTGTTCACCGCGGCGCACGACACCTGGCTCGGGGTGTTCGCGCGTTCCAATCCTTACATCTACACGATCGGACTCATCGTGCATTTCACGGGACTCGCGCTGCTCATGGGAGCCATTCTGCTCATCGACATCACGCTGCTCGGATTCGCGCGCACCATCCCGCCCGGTGCCGCCCTGAAGCTGCTGCCGGTCGCGATTCTCGGCTTCGTGCTGAATCTGCTCACCGGCGTGATGTTCTTCTGCTTCGATCCGGAACGCTTCGGTCTGAATCCGGCCTTTCAGGTCAAGATGCTGCTGGTGTTGCTGGCGGGCCTCAATGCCCTGTGGTTCACCTTGGCCGAACATCGGGAAGTGGCCCATTTGCCGGCCGGAGCCACCCTGGCGCTCAAGGTCAGGATCAGCGCGGCGATCTCGCTGACGCTGTGGTTCGGCGTGATCGTCGCCGGCCGGATGATCGTGGCATTCCAGTGAGATTTCCGGTATTTCATCGCAAGTGCAGGCTCTTCGATTCGTCGCCCTGTTGATGCTGTTCAGCCTCGTGGTGCTGGGCGTGCGTGCCGCCCAACGCCGGCACTTGGAGGATCGGATCCTCTCGACCTGGCCGGAAACGGCCGCGCTGGATCCCGAATTGGTGAGATTCGCAGGCTCGCTGGCCGCACCGGCGCTCGCGAGTCATTGTGCAGGCTGCCATGGCGGCGATCTGCACGGTGATCCAACACACGGCGCTCCCGACCTGATCGATGGAGAGTGGCTGTATGGCGAGGGCCGGGTGGCCGACATCGAGCAGACCATCAGCCACGGCATCCGCTCCGGAGATCACCGCTCCCGCGATCTTGCCGACATGCCGGGCTTCGTGCTGCAAAATCCCTACCGCCGCTATCGCATCGCATCCCTGAAGCCGTCTGAGATACGCGATCTGGCGGCGTTCATCCTGCAAATGAACGGCCGCCTGCCGGCGGATTCGGCGGCAGCCGCGCGCGGGCAGGCGCTCTACGGCAGCGCCCTGTGCTACGACTGCCACACCGCGAGTGCGCAGGGCGATCCGGCAATCGGCGCACCAAGTTTGCGGCGCCATGCCTGGCTGTACGGGGCGGGAGCCGAGCAGATCAGCGACGTGATTGCCTACGGCCGCAGCGGGATCTGTCCGTCCTGGAGCGGCCGCCTGCCGCCGGCCACGATCCGGGCCATCGCCATCTATCTGCACGTTCGCTCGGGAGCCTCATGAGGGTTTCACGATGGCCCGAGAGCGGCCGGCTGTCGCTGCTGCTGTGGGCCGCCGGCGCCCTGATCGGGTTGGGCGCCGCGGGATTCGCTCTGTTCACCGCCAAGGGCACGGCCACGAGTACCGTGCCGCCGGAGTACATCGCCACGGTGAATCAGCGTCCCGTGTACCTGAGCGACTACCTCGATCAGCTGCAGGCGCAATTCAACGTGACCATGGAAACGGCGAGCGTTGAGCAGCGCCGCAAAGTGCTGGACGACATGATTCGCGAGGAATTGTTCGTGCGGCGCGGCCTGGAACTGGATGAACCCGGCATCGATCCGGACGTGCGCAATGCGCTGGTGGCCGCGGTGCAATCACAGATCGCCGTGGACGCCACGTCGCAGACCCCGACCGAGGCCGAGCTTGCCGCGTTTTACCGGCAGCACCTGGAGCGCTACTCGAGCATCGGATACCTGCTGGCTGCCGATCTGATCGCGCCGGGCGACCCGTCCGGGGCGAAGGGGGCCGAGGCGCTGGCCGCCGCCGGGGTGGCATTGCGCGCCGGGCGCCCGCTCCCCGCCGTGCTGGCGCAATTCGGCGTGGCCGAATCCGGTCTGCTTGCCGGCGAACAGGTGTACTTCGCCGCCAAGCTGCACCTGGGCGACACGCTGTTCGAGGCCGCCCGTACGCTGCAGAACGGACAGGTCTCGGCGCCCATCCGGGCGCAGGACGGGCGCTTTCATTTGCTGTACATGATCGCGAATCATCCGCCGCTGCCGCGCGATTTCGCGCTGGCACGCAACCAGGTTTACGGGGATTACCGGCACGAGCTGCTGCTGCGCATCGGGGACCGTGAATTCAAATACCTCGAGGACAAGGCGGACATTCACATCAATCGCGCCTACCAGCCATGACGCGCCGCCGGCCGCGCGGGATATGGCTGCTGCTGCTCATGCCGATGGCGGCCTCGTCACACACCCTGAGTGAATCGCATTCGAACTGGCGCATCGATGGGCGCATCGTGCATCTCACCTTCACCGTGCCGGATGCGGAAGCCCGGCGCCTGGCCGCGCCGGGGGAGCCGATGCCCGGCGAGAATGCCATCGGCACCTATCTTGAGCGGCATGTGCAGGTCCGTTCGAACGGGACCGATTGCGTCCTGCAGCAGCCGCCGGAGAGTCTTAGCGCCACGCCGGGCATGCACCGGTTCGAGTTCACCTTTCAATGTGCGGCCGACCGGAATTTCGAACTCGGCTCATCGGCATTCTTCGAACTCGTCCCGTCGCACACCAACTACGCCCAGATTCAGACCGCCGCGGGCGACTACGTGGAACAGCTGATCACACGGGATCGGCAGGTGCTCGACGTCACGCAGGTTTCCGGGCGTGAGCTCGAGAGCGCCGGATTCCTCAGCTACGTGCGCCTCGGCATCCAGCACATCTTCACCGGCGTCGACCACCAGGCGTTTCTCATCGGCCTGATCATGCTGTCGCGCAGACTGAAGGATCTGGTTTTCGTCATCACGGGCTTCACGGTGGGCCACAGCCTGACGCTGGCGCTGGCCTTCACCGGCGTGCTGCGGCCGCATGGTGAATACATCGACGCCCTGATCGGCCTCACCATTGCGCTGGTCGGCAGCGAGATCGCCGCGCGCAATTCCGGACGGCCGGGATTCATCGCGCTGGGGCTGGCATGCCTGCTCGCGCTCATGGCCGGCGGATCATTGGCGGGCGCCGGTGGACTGCCCGCGCTGCTGCTGGCCGGAGCGGGTCTCGCGGCCTCGAGTTACCTGATGATTTCCGGCCGCGTGCACGATGCCGTCCAACTGCGGGTGGCGGTGACCGTGGTGTTCGGCCTGATTCATGGCTTCGGTTTCGCAGCCGGCCTGCTCGAGATGCGCCTGCCGGCGCAGAACCTGGCCGAGCTGCTGTTTGGATTCAACCTGGGCGTGGAAATGGGCCAGGTCACCCTGGTGTTGGTGGTTCTCGGCGTGGTTTCGCTGGTGGTGCGCTCGGGCGTGTTGGTGCCGCGGCGGATGGTGGCGGATGTGGTGGCGATGCTGCTGATGTCGGTCGGCCTGTTCTGGTTCGTCAGCCGCAGCTACGTCTGAACGATTTCGGCGCCGGCCTCGGCCGGCTGGGCGGCAGCACCCGCGAGCCCCGCCAGCGACACGCCGATCTGTGCGCCGGCGGCGCGAATCAGCGTCGAGGCGCGCTCCACCACGTTCGGCGTGCCGAGGCGGGCGGGCAGCACGATGGAGATGCTGCCCACCACCGAACCGCCGGGTTCGAACAGCGGCGCGGCGATGCCCATCATGCCGGGGTCGAGTTCGGACTGGGTCACGTGCACACCTTGAGAGCGGATTTCCCGCAGTCTGCCGCGCACCTCGGGATAGTCGGCGCCGAGCCGCTCGCGCAACTCCTCGGCATGCCGCGCGTGAAAGGCCTTCAGGAAGCGTCCGGGCATGTTGGCCAGAATGACCTTGGAGGCCGCGCCGCGCGACAGCGGCATCGGCCGGCCGCGTTCGTAGCTCACGGCAAAGGTGGGCATTACCGCATATTCCTGATGCACGCACATGACCTGATCGCGATACAGGCGGCAAAGCAGCAGCAGGCAGTTGGCCGGCAGGATGGGCGCGAGCTGCTTCATGACCGGTGCGGACACGCTGATCAGGGGATCGAGCAGCCGCATCTGCCGGTCGAATTTGATGATGGCGGGCCCCAGCACATAGCGCCCGTTGGCGAAACTCGTGAGCAGATCGGCCTCGCACAGGGTGCGGACATATCGATAGGCAGTGCTCACGGCGAGGCCCAGTTCGGCCGCCGCCTCCTCGACGCTCCATTGCGGGCGCTCGATGCTGAACAAACCCAGCACGCGCAGGAGCCGGTCGGAGGTGCTCATGCGGGGATCTGCTGCACGGCAAAATGGCCCAACATGGGGCGTCCTAGGCCATTCGTTGACAGAATTACTATATTATGAGAATTTGTAACGAGCGGACTGATTATCGTTCTCAGGCGCCCGGGAAGGGTCCTGCTGCTGGCGGACGATCGGGACCTGCGAGGAGTTTGGTGATGGCGAAGAACAACCCTGGCGCACTCTGGGGCCATCTGCACTATCTGCAAATCGGCTCGCCGCATCCGGAACGGCTGGCGCATTTTGCGTACTCCGCGCTGCAGATGACGGTGCATCAATCCGGCGCCGACTGGATTTGCTGCGCGCCGGACCGCATGCTCGTGTACTCGCCCGGACCCGTCCGCTCGCTGCTGTCCGCCGGCTACGCCGTTGCCGAGCCGGAAAAGCTCGCGGCGCTGAAACAGCGGTTGGTTCATCACGGCGTCGCCCTCGAGGCGGCGCCGCTGAATTTCTTCGAAGCCGACGCGGTTACTTTCCGCGATCCCGACGGTAATTGCCTGTGCTTCGGTCGACCCGTGCATCGCAACCCGGCCGCGGAGAGCCTGCCGGCGAGGCTGCAACACGTGGTGGTGGCCAGCACCGACGCCGAACGCATGACGCGCTTTTACACGGAGGTGGTCGGCATGCGGATCTCCGACCGCGTGCTCGACGAACAGCATCAGCTGCGCACCACGTTCATGCGGACCAACCGCGAGCATCACAGCCTGGCCGTATTCCAGGCGGACAGCTGCAGGCTGGATCATTTTTGCCATGAGACCACCAATTGGAACCTGATTCGCGACTGGGCGGATCACTTCAGCGAAGAGGGCATCATTCTGAAGTGGGGTCCGGGGCGCCATGGACCCGGCAACAATTTGTTCATTTTCATCCATGATCCCGACGATAACTGGATCGAGATCTCCGCGGAACTCGAAACCGTTCTCGAACAGCAGCCCGCCGGTGTGTGGCCGCACGCCGAGCGATCGCTCAACCTGTGGGGCCGGGCACCACTGCGCAGCTAATGGGGCATGTCGGTCCGCGGGCCATAGTGCGGCAGCGGATCGCCGAATTGCACCGCACCCAGATCGGGCGGATTGCCGTTCCTGCCCTCGGTGACGTTGGGAATGACAATACCCCTGCCGATCTCCGGAGCGCCCGGTTTCAGCCTGAAATCGAGAATGCCACCGTCATACAGGGCGGTGAGCGGCGCCTTGGGATCGGGCGGCTTCACGTCCACGAAATCCGCATAGCTGATCAGAATGCTGTGCGTGTCCTGGCCGGTCGCGGCCTGATAGTCGCCCAACGTCTGAAAAGCGCGCGCCACCAGCGGCGCCTTGGTGGTGCCCGGCGCCGCCGAGAAAGCCGGCGAGGTCCAATTGAACGGGTCGGGCGCGGTACCGGGATAAAAGCCGTTGTAGTCGCTCGTCGTGTAATTCGTCCAGGTGACCATGCCCATGACCGGTTTGGCGTCGATCTGACGCAGGAACAGGTTGTTCAGGAGGTGCATGTTCGAGCCCTCGGACCGATCGACGCTGCCCCGGTTCGCGCCGGGGGCGAAATTCGAGAACCAGGTGTTGTTGTAGAACACCCCGCCCGCCGGGTATTCGTCGAATTTGATGCCTCCGGTCCCGGGCCCGTTGTATAGAACGTTGCGGATGAAATACGCCGGGCCTCCCATGAGCGGCTGCAGGCTGTAGGCTTCCTGCGCGGAGTTGACGCATAGATTGCCGATCACCCGCATGTTCTGGGCCCCGCCATCGGCCTCGATGCAATTGTCGTGCATGTTGGAAATGTCATTGCCGATGAAGTCATTGGACGAGGGCATCCCTGAGGGCGGTGTGGCGGGCCAGCCCGCCGGGTCGCCGTAGGTCGCGTGGTCGATGCCGTCGTGGAAATTGCGCACCCGGTTGTAGGCGACGACGTGGCCGGAACCGTAGACCTTGACCGCGAATTGCGACAACAGCCGGCCGTCGGTCGCGAAGCCCGGAAGTTTCGTCCACGGTCCGACCCAGCTCCACAGTTCCGTGGGATTGTGCCGCCCGGTGAAGCTGTTGTCCGCGATGTAAAAATCCTGAGAGCCCTCGAAGTCGGTGTGCACCCCGACATAGATGTCCTCGAATTTGCAATGCTTGATGGTCAGGCCGCGGGAACCGACGATCCCCTTGATACCCGCCTCGAACGCCACCCCCGTACCGCGAATCGTCAGACCTTCGAAGTAGTTGTAGTCCGCGGCCTCGACGTTGAACAGGTTGGCATTCCCATCGCCGTCGAAGATCACCTCGCCGTCGCCGGCGGCCTTGATGACGATGGGACGCTGCGGCGTGCCTTTGGCGATGAGGTAATAGGTGCCATCACCCGTGGTGTTGCAGCATTGGCGAAATCCGGTGAACAGCTCATGCCCGTAACGGAAGCGATCGTCCTTGTACACCCCGGCATGCACCAGGATGACGTCACCGGGCTTCACGCGCGGCGGAAATGCGTTGTACCAATCGCCGCCGACGGAGTTCGTGTAATAGGCCTGCAGCAGACCGGTGAAGGAGGGCTCCTGCCGGGGCCCGGTATAGCCGAATGGATACACATGATAGACGTTGCCATCCTTGGCGGGCATGGGTTCCGCCCGCGTACGCACGGTCACCGTCTTGACCCGCTCACCGGACACGCCGTCGGGATCCGTGAGCGTGAAGCGGGCCTCGTATTCGGTGTCCGGCTGCAGGTCGAATAGGCTGCCGGCGAACATGTTCGGGGCCACGTAGGTGAATGCCCCGGTGAAGCAGATGGGGAGGCCCCTCGCGGCCGGTGCCGGGCCCGAAGTGGCGGCCCCGGGTGGGCCGTCACCGGTCGGGCCGCCACCGGGCGGGCCACCAGCGGGCGCAGCGCCGCCGGGCGGAGCGCCGCCGGGTGGCGCGCAGCCGGCCGAGTGGGTGTCTTCGCCATTCAGGCGCAGCAGCGGCAGACCGGCTTTCCAGGCGCTCGTGCCCTTGCGCCGATAGGCCACTTGCACGGATGCGTTGCGATTGGCGTCCCCGGACACACGCCATTCGAAGCCGAGATTCTCGAGCGTGGGGCGTTCCACATAAAACGCACCGGCGGTGACCCGATTCGCGCCAGCGCCAGCACCGGCGCCCACTGCCGCCGCGGCCGCCGGCCACGGCGAGAACGGCAGGCCGCACAATAAAATAGCCGCAATGACGGCGCCACGCAGGCCGCCCGCGAATCGAGAATCCTGTTCAGGCCGCATGGTCTCCCCCGTCAACGTTCTAGTTATCTATCCATACGTATGTGTATGGCTCATAATAGCGTGCGACTTGCGCGCGGCGGTGTCAAGGCTGGAATCAAACGATCACCGCACGAGCGAGGCCGCGCGCATGGGAGCATATTCGCGCGCATGGGAGAATAAAGGTGCCTGATTCCAACCCGCCATTGGGCCGTCGCGAATTTCTGGTGAGTACCGCCGCCGGCGCGGCCGGCCTGGTCGCCGGTGCCACGGCGGTCGCCCAAACCGCCGCGGCCGCTGCGCCGCCTGCAACAGTGCCGCCTGCAACAGTGCCGCCTGCAACAGTGCCGCCTGCAACAGCGTCGCCGTCCATCGAGGCCTACAGCACCGAACGCCCCGGTGCGGATTTCATGGTGGATGTGCTCAAGTCCCTGGAATTCGACTATGTCTGTGCCAATCCGGGGTCGAGCTTTCGCGGATTGCACGAGTCGCTGGTCAATTACGGCGGCAACAGCCGCCCGGAACTCATCACCTGCTGTCACGAAGAGTCCTCGGTTGCGATGGCTCACGGCTACGCCAAAATCGAGGGCAAGCCGCTGTTGGTGATGGCCCACGGCACCGTCGGCCTGCAGCACGCCTCCATGGCGATCTACAACGCGTACGCCGATCGGGTACCCGTGTACATCCTGCTCGGCAACATCCAGGATGCCACCTGGCGCCGCGGCGACGTGGAATGGGCGCACAGCGTCCAGGATGCGGCCTCGATGGTGCGCGACTACATCAAATGGGACGACAATCCCGTCTCGCTCGCCCACTTCGCCGAATCCGCGGTGCGCGCCTACAAGGCGGCGCTCACGCCGCCCTATGAGCCCGTGGTCATCGTCGCGGATGCAGTGCTGCAGGAAGAACCGATATCCGAGCAGGACCGGCGCAGCGCGCGCATTCCGAGGCTCGCCATACCGACACCGCCTGCGGGGGATTCCGGCGCCGTCCTCGAGGCGGCGCGCCTGCTGGTGAACGCGGAGCATCCGCTCATCATCTGCGGCCGATCCGCGCGCACGCCGGCGGGCATCGATCTCGTGGTCGAGCTCGCCGAGACCCTGCAGGCACCGGTGCAGGATCGGCACTTCCGGATGAACTTCCCGACCCGCCACCCATTGGCCGGCGGCAGCATCGGCGAGGCCGACGTCATCCTGGCGCTCGAAGTGGGCGATCTGTGGATGGCAACCCATGCGCAGACGCCGGTGAACCGTTTGGGAATGGACTCGAAGCCGCTCACCAAGGCCGGCGCGAAGCTCATCAGCATTTTCTCCGGCGACCTGTACGGCAAGAGCAACTATCAGGACTTCGGGCGCTACTGCGAGATCGATCTGTCGATCGCCGCGGATGCCGAGGCGACGCTGCCCGCGCTGATCGAGGCTTGCAAACGCCTGCTCACGACGGGACGCCGCCAGTTGCTCAAGCAGCGAGGCGGCATGCTGGCGGACGCCGCGAAGCGCCGACGCGCGGCGGATCTGGAACTCGCAGCGGCCGGCTGGGACGCCTCGCCCATCAGCACGGCGCGCGTCACCCTGGAGTTGTGGAATCAGATCAAGCACGAGGATTGGTCGCTGGTCTCCGAAACCTTTCCCTTCTTCAGCGGCTGGCCGCTGCGATTGTGGGACATGACCAAGGCCTATCATTATATCGGCGGCCACGGCGCCTATGGCATCGGCTACGGCGCGCCCGCGGCCGTCGGCGCCGCGCTCGCCAATCGTAGGCATGGGCGCCTCACCGTCAACATCCAGTGCGACGGCGATTTGAACTATGCGCCGGCCGTGCTGTGGACCGCGGCGCATCACCGCATCCCGATACTCAACATCATGCACAACAACCGGGCCTATCATCAGGAGCTCATGTTTCTCACCGATATGGCGGCGCGCGCGAATCGCGGCATCGACACCGCACGCATCGGCACCGGAATCGACGACCCCAACATCGATTATGCAACCCTCGCCAAGGCCTACGGCGTGTTCAGCATCGGACCGATCAGCGATCCGAAGGAATTGGCGCCCGCGATCAAGCGGGCGATCGAGGTCGTCAAGCGCGGTGAGCCGGCCCTGGTCGATGTGATCACCCAACCTCGCTGACTGGGCGCGCCATGCATCGATTCATCACACCGTTACTGCTGCCGCTGCTGATGCTCGTACCGGGCCTCGCCGGCTCCGAGGATCGGGCCGGTGATCCACAGGCGGGTCAGGTCCGCTTCATGCGGGTCGGTTGCTACGAATGCCATGGCACGGTGGGGCAGGGCGGCGCCGGCATGCGGCTCGTGCCGCTGCCGCTGCCCTGGATTGGATTTCAGATCTACGTGAGACGTCCCGGCGGACAGATGCCGGCCTACTCGGACAAGGTGCTCGGCGATGCCGACCTCGCCGACATCTACGCCTATCTGAAATCCATTCCCGAAGGTCCGCGCGCCAAGGACATTGCGCTCATTGAGGATGCGGCGGATAAATAGCGCATGAAGCGCCGTTCGTACTGGTTTGAATCCGCGGCGATCCTCGCAGCGCTCGCACTGCCGCCGTCATGCGCATCGGCGCAGGTGCCGCTGGCTCAGCTCAAAAGCGGCAAGGACGTGTATGCGGCCGTCTGTTCCAGCTGTCATGACACCGGGCTTGCCGGTGCACCCAAGACCGGGGACAAGGCGGCCTGGGCGGGCCGGCTCGCGGAAGGGATGGGCCTGCTCTATCTGCACAGCCTCAAGGGCTACACCGGCAAGTCGGGGGTCATGCCCGCCCGCGGCGGGCGCGCGGATCTGCCGGTGGAACTCGTGAAACAGAGCGTGGATTACATGGTCTCGCGGTCGGACTGACCGTCTTTAAGACCGTTCAGCCGGGCAACTCCCGACGACCTGCCGGGAGTTGCCCGCGCGGTTCACCGGCGCGCGGAGTCCGCGCCGATCATGGATTCCCGACCTTCGCCGTGACCGTGATGCCGTAGGTGCGCGGCGGATTGAGCGTTCCGGTCACGATCCCATTGTTGGCGGTGCCCTGATAAATCGCGGCATTCCACACGATCTTGTCGGTGAAGTTGCGGCACCAGACGCTGACCGACCAGCGATCATTGCCGGGGGCATATCGCAGGAGCCAATCGCCCTGAACGTAGCTCGGGCGCTCGACGTCCTCGATGGTGCCGGGATCCGCGTCGGCCATCGGGGTCCTGCCGGCGAACTGGCCATTCAGCCTGAAGGACATGGTACCGTCGAACGCATGCCAATCATGTGAGTAGCCGGCGGTTCCGGCCCATCCCGGCACTGCACTGACCGGATCGCCTGAAAAGTCACCGACGGGCTGTCCGGTCGGGACGCCGAGCATGTTGACCGGCAGCGAGTTCTTGAAGATGGGTGGCAGCACGAAATCCACGTACTTGGCGTCGATGTACTGCACCGACAGACTCAGGCGGTCGGCCTGCGTGACCGCCGCATTCACATCGAAACTCACACCCTTGAATCGGATGTGCCCGGTGCTGAAGCTGGTGATGTCGCCGAAGGGCAGGAACGGCAGGAAGGCCGGCGGATAGGTCTGCTCGCTGCGCTCGGAACCATAGTACTCGTACTCGAACGCATCGAGGTTGACCTGCAGCCGCCGGTCGAGGAATTCGTTCTTGCTGCCGATGTCCCAGGCATGAATGGTTTCCGGGGGTACGTAGGGGTTGGCGCCATACTGGTAGTTGAACGCCCGGTAGCCGGTGGAATTGCTGATGTACAACAAATTGTCACGCGTCAGATCGTAGTTGATGCCGACCTTGTACGTGCCCTTCTCCGCGGTCTTGTTCAGATAGGGCCGGTAGATATTGCCGTTGGCCAGGGGGAACACGGCCTTCTCGAAATCGCTCGAGGTGACCTCATCGTTGTTGTAGCGGGCGCCCAGCACCACATGGATCCGATCGTCATCCACCGCTGGGGTGTAGATCCCCTGTGCGAAGAGCGCGTAGGAGATCGAATCGTTGTTCGGTCCCTCGTTGAACACGCACAGCGGGCTGCTGTAAGTCGCCTGCACGCAGATCGGGCCGACGGTGGTTTCCTTGAACCCGTACACGCCGGTTACCCATTGCAGCGGTGTGGTGGACGTGGACGCCAGGCGGATCTCGGCTGAATAGCTGTTGGACTTTGCCGGAAAATCCTGGGTGCCGATCGCCCCGCCCACCAGCGGCGAAGGCGGCTCCAGGAACTCGGCATAGGCCTTCACCGAGCGATAGCCGGCTATCGCCGTGAGAGCGGCAAAATCCATATCGTAGTCGAACTGCAGTTTCGCGCCGTACAGCTCCGAGTTGTTGGTCGAATTGAGGCGTCCCTTCGGGTAGAGCACGGACGTGTCGCTGAAGGGGTCCGAGGGCACGGTGACGTTGGGCGCCGGTGCCACGCTGACCAAGCCGGCCGGCGTCGTGGTGACGGCCGGGCGCACGCCGAGCAACCCCAGGCCATTGCCGTGGTCGTTGCTGGTCTCGTAGTCGACGCTCCCCAACAGTCTCGCCTTGTCGCTGATATTGAGCAGGGCGGAGAAGCGCCCGCCATCCTCATGCGCATCGTTCAGCCCGTTGTTGAAATAGCCCTGATGTTGATATTCGCGACCCGCGAACCGCAGCGAGAGTGCGTCCGACACGGGAAGGTTCAGGGCGCCTTCGACACGGGATTCGCCGTAATTGCCGGCTTCGAATTCGCCGTAGGCGCCGAATTCCTTGCCTGGCAGATTCGTGATGACGTTGATGGCGCCGCCCGTGGCGTTGCGTCCGTACAAGGTGCCCTGCGGGCCGGCCAGCACTTCCATGCGCGTCACGTCGTAGAACATGCCCGTCAAACCCGTCATGCGGGCCAGATACACTCCGTCCAGGTTGATGGCAATCGGTGACTGGGTTGCCTGATCCAGGTTATAGGCGCGGATGCCGTTGATCGCGACGACCGTCGCGCCGATGCCGCCGGTGGCGCCGCTATTGACGTTCACGTTGGGAGCAATTTTGTACAAGGTGCCGAAGTCTTCGACACCACTGTCCTTCAGCGCGGCGGCGCTGAATACCGCAATGTCGAGCGCGGTGTGCTGTACGGTGGATTCGCGCTTCTCCGCGGTGATCACGATCTCCTCGAGACCCTGGGCCTCGGAGGCTGCCGCCGCTTCGACGGCATTTGCGGTCCGGCTCGCAGCCAAGCCCGCACCGAGCAGGACGCCAATACAACAGGCAGTACCTTTTGATACGAAGGACATAGACCCCCTCCCCTGAAAACGACGCTGCGTGTGGGTGGCGCGGCGCCAGTAGTTTTTCTTCAAACCAGCATGTCAGTCGGCACGCCAGCGTGGTGCGCCGACCGTCACATTAGTTGGCGCCAAAACATTTCGCTTGTCAATACGTATCAGTATGGTCGACGGTACGACCGTGGCACTAACGCAACTCCGGCGAGCCCGGCGATTGACAATTTTTTGGCATGCCGAATAACATCCCAGAACAAGACACAAGCCGGCACAGGCCGTTCGCCAGGGGGAATATGGGCGCTGACACAGTTGCCGGCCGGCCCGGGTTCATGCACGGCCTCGTCATCGTTGCGCTCGCCTGGGTGGGGCCGGCAGCCGGCGTGGTCATCGCCCCGATCCTACCCACGCTGGTGCAGGTGTTTCGCGCCGATCCGCACGTCGACGTCAAGATAGCGCTGGTGGCCACGGGTCCCGCGCTGCTGGTGGCGCTCAGCTCCCTGACCTATGGGTTCCTGCTTGACCATTTCGGCCGGCGCAGGATCCTGATCGCGGCGCTGATCTACTACGGCCTCGCCGGTACGGCGCCGTTCCTGCTCGATTCCCTCGATTGGATCGTGGCCACCCGCCTGGCGGTGGGGCTGGGTGAAGGCGCCGTGATCACGGCCGGTACGGCGCTCATCGCCGACTATTTCACGGGTGCCGAGCGTGAGCGCTGGATGGCCGCGCAGACCGGTGCGGCGCCGCTTGCCGCGGTGGGACTGGTAGTCCTGGGCGGCGCGCTCGGGGCCATCGACTGGCATGCGCCGTTTCTGATCTATACCGGCGGCTGGTTGCTGGTGCTGCCGGTGTTCATGCTGATATTCGAGCCGGCGGAAAGCGCGGCGCAGAGCGGCCAGGCCCCGGCGCCTCCGACGGATTTCAAGTGGACCCAGTCCATCTGGATCTCGATCGCACTGGCGCTGTCCATGCTGTGCTTCATGATACCCATCATCCAATTCAGCTTTCTCGCCACCGAGCGCGGCATGACCTCGCCGAGTACCATCGGCCTGTTCTCCGCCCTGGTGACCCTGGGCAATCCCTTGGGTTCCCTGATCTTCGTGTTCCTGCCGTTTTTGTCGGCGCCACGCAAGCTCGTCATTGCCTATGTGCTGTTTGCGGCCGGGTTTCTGCTCATGGGCGCGGTGGCGACCACAGCGGCCGCCATCGTGGGCTCGCTGCTGGCCAACATCGGTGCCGGCATCATGTTCCCGGCACTCGCCACGTGGCTGCTGGCGACACTGCCGGCGACGGTTCGCGGCCGCGGCTCGGGGCTGTTCACCACGGCCACCTTCCTGGGCCAGTTTGCGAGCCCGCTGGTGATTCTGGGCTGCCAACGGCTCACGGGCAGCTTGAGCCACGCGGTGTTCACCGTCGGCTGCGTGTGCGCAGTGGTGGCCGCGGTGGCGGGCTACCGTTCCTTCGGCACGCGGATCAGTCCGGCTGCAGCGGCGGCTGGCGCCAGGCGAGGATGATGGCGCACAGGCTGCCGACGCAGACGATGGGCAGCAACCCTGTCAGCACTGCGGACGGCGAGCGGCCGGAACCCACCAGCAGACCACCGAGCAGGGGTCCCACGATGGAACCAATGCGTCCCATGGCCACGGCAAAACCCACGCCGGTGCCGCGCATGCGGGTGGGATAGCACAGCGGCGCATACGAATACAGGATGGCCTGCGCCGCCAGGACCGCGACGCCGAGCACGGCGGTTACCAGCGCGAGCAGCGCGGCCAATTTGGCCCCTTGAGCCAGCACCAGCAGCAACAGCGGCATGCCGACAAAAGCCAGAATCACGCCACGATGCCGCAGCCGCGTTTCCAGATGGCTGCCGATATACAGCGCCGACAAGAACCCCCCGAAATTGAAGCCGAACATCGCGATGCCAACCTGGGATTTGCCGAAGCCGCTGCTCGCGAGCAGGGTGGGCAGCCAGTTGAGCAGCAGATACAACGTGAGCAGCGCCAGGAAAAAACTCACCCACAAGAGAAGTGTGCGGCCGGCCCGCCCCTCCTGCAGGAATTCGAACACGCCGCCGCCGCCGCGCGCGTCCGCCTGGCTCTTGAGCCGGCTGAAGGCCCGCGACTCCTGCAGCCAGATGCCGATGATGGGTGCAACGATGAGCGGCACCACCCCGCCGACGATGAAAATCCAGCTCCACTGCGTGGCCGTGGTGAACAGGCTCACCAGGCTGGCGATCGCGCCGCCCAAGGGCGTGCCCGAGTAAATCATGGCCACGCTGGCACTGCGCCGATTCAGCGGCGCATTCTCCGAACCCAGGGACACGAGATTCGGCAGGGCACCGCCCAACCCCAGGCCGGTCAACAGACGTGCCCAAGTCAGCGAGGCGATGTCCCAGGCCAGCGGCGTGGCCAGCGAGAACACCCCGAAAATCACGATGGACGCGACCAGCACGCCCTTGCGGCCGATGCGGTCCGCCAGGCGCCCGCCGATGATGGCGCCGATGAACAGACCGACGGTGCTGGCGCTGAAAAAATATGACAGCAACTGGCTGTCGGGGTGGAATTGTTGCCGTATCCCGGCGGCCGCCACGCCGGCGGTCTGCAGATCGATGCCCTCGCAAAGCGTGGCCAGGAAGCACAGCAGGATGGTCCGGCCGGCCCCGCCGCGCGCCGCCGCTGGTTGCGAATTCGTCATGCGCGCCAAGATTACGCGCAATGAGGTTATTCGGGTAGGTTGATCCCCGCCAATACGCAAGCGTATTGACAGTGGGTAATGCAGGGGTTAAACGATAGCTCGACAAACGGGGGTTGGCCTTGAAGCTCGGAATTCTCGTGGCGGTGCTGCTGTACCTGCTGGTGCTGGTCGTGGGCGTCGGCACGTGGCTCGCGCGGCGCGCCCGCGGGCGCGCCGCCGTTCAGGGCGAATTCGCGCTCGCCGGACGCAGTCTCTCGACGCTCGAAGTCGCCGCGACGCTGGCCTTCTCGGTACTCGGCACCGCCCATATTCTCGGCGTGTTCGAATTGTCCTGGACACTGGGTGCCGCCGCCGTCTGGTTCTCGCTGGCGCACGTCGTGCTGCTCGTCGTGGTCTGCCTGTCGACCGGCCTGTGGGTGCGGCGCCTCGGGGTCTCCACGGTGCCGGAAATCCTGGAGCTGCTGTACGGCGAGAAAATGCGGGTGGTGGTGAGTTGCGTGATGGCCGGCGTGGTGACCGGCCTGCTCACCGTGGAAACCCAGGGTTTGGGCATCCTGATGGCCACCATGACCGGCTGGTCCCTGCACCAAGGCGCGGTGGCCGGTGGGCTCATCGGCATCCTCTATGTGATCGTCGCGGGGATGAAGGAGGTCGGCTATCTCAACGTGATCAACGCCACGGTGAAATACGGCGGGCTGATCCTCGCCACCCTGTTCCTCGCCGCGAGTCTGCCGGGCGGCAACTTCGAGAGCGTGCGCAGCTTCTACCTTCATCGCGGCGAACCGCAGATGCTGAGCATCTACGGCACGCCGCAGATCCTGCTGAGCTTTGCACTGGCGAGCATCATTGCGGTGCTGTTCAGCCAGGGCATCAGCCAGAATCTTCTGCAGCCGGCCATGGGTGCGCGCGACGAGGCCACCATCCGCCGAGCGCTGTGGATCGCGGCGCCGCTCAATGGCATGTTCGGGGTGTTCGCCGTGGTGATCGGCCTCACCGCGAGGTCCTTGCCCCAGTTCCAGGCGCTCGGCCCCAAGGTGGCGGCGACCAGCATGCTGGTCGCGCTGCTGCCGCCGTGGCTCGCGGCGCTGCTGCTCGCGTCCTTTCTCACGGCGGTGCTGTCCACCTTTGCCATGGCCTGCCTCGCGCCGGCGACGCTGTTCAGCGTCGACATCTTTCAGCGGCTGTACCGGCCGGACGCCACCGAGGCCGAGGTCAAACGCGCCACGCGCGTCGCGATCCTGGCGGTCGGCGGCAGCGCCATCGGCGTGGCCTCCGCGCTGCCGCCGATACTCGCCGCCGTGAACTGGCTGTTCTCGTGGCTGGTGCCGGTGTTCTGGGTGGTGGTCTTCGGGCTGTGCTGGAAGCGCAGCGCCGGGGTGGCCGCGCTCACCCTGGGATCCGCCTGGGTGGTCAACAGCGCCTGGTCCTTCACCTCGCTGCCCGCGCTGCTCGGCGTGTCGGCGCTGCCGAACGTGTACGTCACGCTGGCCGTGACGCTGGCGGTCAGCGTAGTGGGCAACGCCTGCTCGACGGGGAGCGAAGCGTACTTCAGCTCGGGCGCGTACCGCACGCGGCGCGCATCGATTTCGCTGCGCCTGCCGGAGACCGTGCGGATGACTGCGAAGTCGGGCTGATGTTCTGGCACATTTTCATTCAATCCTCGCTGTTCATCGCAGCCGGGACCCTGCTCGGCGGCCTGATCAACTGGTTGACCCGCGGCCGGGGCCCGGGCGCCTGACTCGGGAGCACCTCGTGCGGGACACCTTGGCAACTCAGATCTGGATGGGCGGGGTCATGGCGATCATGGCGATCTATGGCGCCATCGCATGGTTCGGTTTTCTCAGGCGGCGGCGGAGCAGGTCATCGCGGCGGGTCGGCCCATGAAGGCCCACGCCATGGTGCAGGTTGCGGATCGCGAGCTCGAGATGCGCGACATCGAGATCCCGGCCGTCGGCGCCGATGAAGGATTGCTGCGCGTGCAGGCCTGCGGCTTGTGTGGCAGCGACGTCGAGCAATATGCCGGCGGCACGGTGTCGCGCGGATTGGGCAGCTATCCGATGATTCCCGGTCACGAACCGGTGGGAGTGATCGAGGCGGTGGGCGCCGCGGCCGGCGCGCGGTGGGGGGTCCGGGTTGGCGATCGCGTCGCGCTCGAGCCGCATCTGTCCTGCGGCGCCTGTGCGAACTGTCTGGCGGGGCGCTATCACCTGTGCCGCATTCTGCGGCCGTCGGGGATCTCATCCTACGGCTACCTGCCCATGGAATTCGGACATGGCCTGTGGGGAGGCTATGCCAGCCATATTCATCTGCACCCGCGCAGCGTGCTGCACCGGCTGCCGGATTCCCTGCCCCTGAAGCTCGCCACGATGTATCAGGCGATCGCCGGCGGCGTGCGCTGGTCCGTGTATCTGCCCGAAACGGCTCTCGGCGACACCGTGCTGGTGCAAGGCTGCGGCCAGCGCGGCCTGGGCGCGGTGATCGCCTGCCGCGAGGCGGGCGTGAGCCGCATCATCGTCACGGGCCTGGCGCGCGATGCCTTCAAGCTGGATCTGGCGCTCGCCCTGGGCGCGCAGCACGCCATCGTCGCGGATCGGGAGGACACCGTGGCGCGCGTGCTGCAGATCACCGGCGGCCGCGGCGCGGATGTGGTGGTGGATCTGGCGCCCGGCGCGCCGCAGACCGTGAGCCATGCCATCGATGCCGTGAAGGTCGGCGGCACGGTGGTGCTGGCCGGTCTGAAGGGCGGCCGGGCGGCGTCGATCGACACCGATCGGGTGATCTTCAAGGAGATCGCCCTGCGCGGCGCCTTCTCCCAGGGCTGGCAGGCGTATGAACAGGCGCTGCGCATTCTGGACGAGAACCGCCATGACCTGGCGCGCCTGAAGACCCATGAATTTCCGCTCGCACAGGCGGCCCACGCCATCGGGATTCTGGCCGGTGACGTGCCGGGCGAGGAAGGCATCTGCCTGTCGCTGTACCCGTGAGCACGCCGGTGCACCCCGTGAGCACCTCGGCTGCACCCGGGAACACGCCGCAGGGCGAATTTCGCCGCGGCTGGCGGGTGGTGCTCGCCGGATTGATCGGCAACGGCCTGAGCGCGGGCACCCTCGGCTTCTACACCATCGGGGTGTTCGGACCGGAGATCGGCCGGGAGTTCCACTGGAGTTCGGGCCAGATAACCGCCGGCTTGCTGCTCAACACGTTGGTGGTGATGATTGCGGTGCCCATCGCCGGCATGCTGTCGGATCGCTTCGGCGTGCGCCGGGTGGTGCTCGCCTGCACGGCGCTGGTGATGCCGGCCTACGTGGGCTTTGCACTCATCGACGGATCGCTCTGGCGCTACTACCTGTCGTGGGCGCTGGTCGGCCTGCTGGGTGCAGGCACGTTTCCGCCCACCTGGTCGCGCGCCATCAACAGCCGCTTTCAGGTGCACAAGGGTCTGGCCCTGGGCATTTCGCTGTGCGGTACCGGCATCTCGGGTGCCATGCTCAAGCCCTTCGGATTCATGATGCTGGCGCACTTCGGGTGGCGGACGGGCTATGTGGCGCTCGGCTGCCTGTCGCTGATCAGCTTTCTGGTGGCGCTCATGTTCCTGTTCGACGTGCCGAAGGCGGCGCACCCCGGCGCAGCGGCAATGCCGGCTACGCCGGCCGATTCGGCGGCGGCGCAGGGACCCACGCTGGCCATGGCCACCCGTCAATGGAGATTCTGGGTGCTGGCGCTGGCGATCGGCGCCGCGGCGCTGGCGGTGGGCGGACCGTTGCCCAGCGTGGAAAGCATCTTGCGCGAAGCGGGATTTTCGCGAGAACAGATCATCAGCCTCGCCTCGATGGTGGGCCTGTCCATCATTCTGGGACGGCTCGGCAGCAGCTATCTGATCGATCGGCTGTGGGCACCGTTGGTCGCCATCGTCATGGTCGCGGCTGCCTCGCTCGCCATGCTGGCGCTCAGCTGGCTGAAGCCGAGCTTCGAAATTGCGGCGCTCACGCTGATATTCATCGGTGCCACCACCGGGATGGAAGTGGACATGGCACCGTTCCTGGTGGCCCGCTACTTCGGCAGCCGCCACTTTGCGGGCATCTACGGCGCCCTGTACGGCGTGTTCTCGATCTGCACCGGATCCGGCGCCGTGCTCTTTGCCGTGGGGCATGACCGGCTGGGTGCCTACAAGAGCGTGCTGCCGCTCTTTTCCGCCCTGCTGTTGGGCAGCGGCATTTTGCTGCTGTTGCTCGGGAGCTATGTCTATCCCTCGAAGGCTTCCCGATGAGAGCCGACGATCTTGCCGGCACCGTCGCCATCGTCACCGGCGCGGGCAGCGTCTCGGACCTGGCGCTCGGCATGGGTACCGTGATCGTGCAGCATCTGCTCGATGCCGGCGCCACGGTGGCGGGATTCGACTGGAATGCCGAAGGACTCGAGCGCTTCGCGGAGCGCAATCCCGCCGCGGTGAAGGAGGGCCGTTTCCTGCCGGTGGTCTGCGATGTGTCCGCGCCGGCGGATTGCGCCGCGGCAGTCAAGCGGGTGATCGCCGAACTCGGCGTGCCCAACGTCCTGTTCAATCATGCGGGCATCGGTGAAACCGATATCGGGCAGACGGGCCAGACCCGCTTTTGGGAGACCGATTATGGTCGTTGGGAAAAGGTGCAGCGGGTGAATGCCTTCGGGCCGTTCGTGATGGCGCGCCTGGTACTGCCGGGCATGCTCCAAAAGCACTGGGGCCGCATCATCAACACGTCGACGAGCTTCCAAACCATGCTCGACAAATTCCGCTCGGGCTATGGCCCCTCGAAGGCGGCCCTCGAGGCCCATTCCGCCATCTGGGCCAAGGAACTTCAGGGAACCGGGGTCACGGTCAATTGCCTGCTGCCCGGGGGAATGGTGGCGACCAATGCCACGGCGCGCCTCGGCGTGGACTTGAGCAAGCTGCTCAAGGCCGAGATCATGGGGCCGCCGGCGCGCTGGCTCGCCTCGCGGGCTTCCGACGGAGTCACCGGCCGGCGCTTCATCGCCCGCGAGTGGGATGCCAGTCTCGAGCCGTCGGCCGCCGCGCTGCGCCAGCAATATCCCATCGGCTGGCCAAACCTCGGGCCGGGTCGCACCGTCGATCCCTTGCTCGGGACCTAGAGGCGCCGGCTATTTCGCCTCGGCAATCCGCTTCATGTTCTGCAGTGCCCCCTCGAAGCGGGTGCGGCGCATCGCGACGTCCGCGTCTTTCGCCGCCTGATCGGGCTTGTCCGATTCGTCGAGGAACAAGGTGTAGAGGATCCGCGAGGTCCCGCGCGTCACGGGCCGCGCTTCCAAGAAGCCGTGGTAGAGGTTGTAGAAGCGGCCTTCGACGGCTGGCTGGGTGTAACCATAGGACAGCCCGGTCCGGGCGATGAGGATCTCGGTGACCGCTCCGCCCCTGAGCGAACGCACGGTGCCGATGTCGCCGTCACCCGCGGTGACCCTGCAGTCGACTCCGAGCCACGCGCTGATGTCGCAAAATTTGCCCACCCTGGCCCACACCGCCCCGGCCGGCCGCGCGACGTCGATTTGCATCCGGATGGCGGTGTAGTCGGGCGCGGCCTGCGGCTGATAATCCCGCCACACCCACTCGAGGGCCTCGGGCAGCACCTGGAATTTCGCCTCGCCCAGGCCGTGGCCCACGCCGAGCGCAAACACGTATTGATAGCGGTAGCCCTTGGCCGCGAGCACGGATGCCATGCGATGGTTGGCCTCGACCCAGTCGTGCATGCCGTCGCGGATGACGCCTGGATTCAGCAGATCGGCATCGCCCACGCCCATCCACAGGCGGATGGGCTTCCGCGGACTTTCGGGGATGAGTTTTTCATGAAGTTCCCAGGCGCCATCGGGCAGGTCGGGGTTGAACGGCCACTGTTGATTCACGAAGGTGCCGGAAGTCGTTATCACGCGCCGATACAGATCCGGGTGATACCAGGCCATGATGAACGCCGCAGCACCGCCGGAGCTGTTGCCCATCACGGCACGCCCCTCCGGGTCCTTGGTGAGCCGCACGCCGTAATTCTTCTCCACCAGCGGCAGGACCTCGGCCTCGATGAACTCGGCATATTTGCCGGACACGGTGTCGTATTCGCGGCCGCGCTCGCTGCCCATGCCATCGCCGCCGCCATGCGCGATCAGGATCGCGATCTGCACCGGCACGCGCTTCTGGGCGATCAGGTTATCGAGGACATGTGCGAGGGGGACGTCCGTCTGGCCGAGCGCGGGGCCGTCGTGCTGCACGATGAAGGGTGCCGCGGTGCCCGGTACGTATTGCGCGGGGATGTATACGGTGATGGTGCGGGTGTAATCGGTGGTATGGGTCGGAACGATCAGCGTCTTCGGATTGGCCGGATCCAGCACGCCGAATTGATCGCGGGCGGTGCCCATGGGGTAGAACTTGCTGTCCTTCGAATCCATGGTGAACTGCTTCACCTGGCCCTGCGGAACCCCCGCGACCACGCTGAATTCGGGAGACCGCAGGTACGTGGGTCCGATCACGTAATTGCCCGTGGCATCGACGGGTGGATTCACTCCGGGCGTGCTGATCCGCGTGAACCGCGGCGCACCCGGGGCGTCCGGCGAGCGCGTCGGCGGAATCGGCCGCGGCGGCGGAGTGACCGTGGCCGGCGGCGCGGCGGCCGGTTGCACGGCGGCTTCGGCGGCAAGCAATTGCGGGCAAACGGCGGTGCCGGCCACGCACGCCATCAGCAGCGCCGAGCGCAAGCGGGTTGCTTTCATCGATGGAAACCCCTTGTTGTTGGAATTCAACTCATGACGCCGGAGCGTCCGGTGGAATCTCCATGCTGTGCGATGCCCTTGGTGCCCATCGCATCGGCCATGGTGAGGAACAGATTGGTGACCGGCTCGGCGTTGGTCGTCACGTAGCGGCCTGATCGGAATGCGCCGCCGCCCGAACCGGCCACGAGGATGGGCAGGTTCTGGTGGGTATGGCGGTTGCCGTCGCCGATGCCGGAGCCATAGAGGATCATCGAATGATGCAGCAAGGAGCGGCCGTCGATCTCCTTGATCGATTCCATGTTCTGCAGAAACCGGGCGAGGCGCTGCACGTACCAGCGGTCGATCTGCTTGACCTTGTCGATCATCTCCGGCTGGTTGCGGTGATGCGTGAGATTGTGATGCCCCTCGGAGATGCCGATTTCCGTGAAATTGCGGTTGCTGCCTTCACGCGCGATCAGCACCGTGGCCACGCGGGTGGTGTCGGTTTGAAACGCGAGCAGCAGCAGATCGAACATCAGCGCAATATGCTCATCATAGCGGGCCGGAACGGCGCCCGGCGTCTCCATGCCGGGATTGGCCACCGGCATGCGCTCGGAGTTCTCGATGCGCGCCTCGATTTCGCGGATGCTGGTCAGGTACTGGTCCATCTTCTGCCGGTCGCGGCCGTCAAGGGTGCGTTCCAGGCTGCGCGCGTCAGTCAGCACATAGTCGAGGATCGATTGCTGCTCCTTCTGGCGACGCTTGAGATTTGCAACGCGCTCGCCGCGCGGGCCGGCTCCGAACAGCCGCTCGAACACCAGACGCGGATTCGCCTCGGCCGACAGGGGTTGCGTCGGCGTGCGCCAGGAGAGGTTGTATACGTAGGCGCAGGCGTAGCCCGAATCGCAATTGCCCGACTTGGTCTCGGCATCGCAGGTCAGCTCGAGCGATGCGAACCGCGTGAGATGCCCGATCTGACCTGCCACGACCTGGTCGATCGAGATCCCGGCGCGCAGATCCGAACCCGCCGTCTTCTTCACGCGCACCCCGGTGAGAAACGTGCCGCCTGCCCGCGCATGATCACCGGGTCCGTCGAGGCCGGGATCGGCGGACAGATCCTGCAGTCCGGAGATCACCTGCAGCCGGTGGCGCACCCCGGCGAGCGGCTCGAGCGTGGGAGGCAGCGCAAAGTCGCTGCCGCCGTCTCCGGCCGGCCACCACGCCGAGGGTATGGTGCCGTTCGGTACATAGAGAAATGCCATGCGCGTGGGCACGGTGATCGCGGCGCCGGCGGCGTGGGCCGATTCGAGGGCCGGCAGTGCGATGCAGGCACCGAGGCCGCGCATGAATTGGCGACGGTCCAGACTCAGACGGCGTTCGGCGGCGAAATTGCGGTTCATCATGGGGTTGTCGCTCATATGGTCAGTTGGCGGCCGTGGCGGTTGCGCTGGTTCTCATCTTCTCGAACGGGGCGGACTCGATGACGCCCATCAACAGGGCGGAAAAACGTCCGTCATTCTCCTGCAGCCGCTGCACGATCCGGTCGATGGTCTCCGTATCGTAGTACTCCGTGCCGCGTCCGAGCGCATAGGTGAGCAGTTTGTCCGTCAGAGTGCGGTAGAAATCCAGGCGATGCTGGGTGGCGAGAATGTGCTTGAGCTCGTTGACGCTGTTGAACGTTTCCCCCGTCACCAAGGTGCCCTGCGCAATGATGGGCTGCTTGCGCTCCTGATCGCGCCACATGCCCATGGCGTTGAAATTCTCGAACGCCAGCCCGATCGGATCCATGCGGCTGTGGCAGGACTGGCACAGAGGCTTGTCGCGATGCATCTGCAGCGATTCGCGCAAGGTGGGCTCGTGATCCTTGAAGTCCTTCTCGCTGGCCTCCAGGGCCGGCACGTTCGGCGGCGGCGGCGGGGTCGGCGTTCCGAGAATGTTGTCGAGCACGAACAGCCCGCGCTTCACGGGCGAGGTGCGGTCCGGATTCGACGTCACCACCAGCGCGCTGGCCTGCGTGAGCACGCCGCCGCGAACACTGCCGGGCGGCAGGGTCACACGGCGCATGTCGGCGCCGGTCACGTCGGGAATGCCATAGAGTTTGGCCAGTTTGTCATTCAGGAAGGTGTAATTGCCGTCGATCAGCTCGGTGACCGGACGGTCCTCGTGGATGATGCTGGAGAAGAACATTTCCGTTTCGCGCTGCATCGCCGCGCGCGTGTCGTCGTCGAGCTGCATCCTGGGCCGGCCGAACTTGTTGCGCAGTTGGGGTGCCTTCGAGAAGTCCCCCTGGTTGCGCACGGCGTCGAACACCGCGTGCAGTTCCTTCTCCTCGCCATCGTCGCGGGCCAGGATCGCCAGGGCGTCATTCGCGATTCCCTTGACGTCGCGGGTCTGCAGCCACTGGCCCGAGAAATTTCGGGCGAGCTGTTCCGAGCGCGGATCGGCCAGCATGCGCTTCACCTGCGCCGCCAGGCTGCTGCGCAGCTCGCCGCGTGCCGCCAGATCGGACAATTCTTGATCCGGCATGGTCGACCAGAGAAAGTATGACAGCCGGGAAGCGAGCGAGTATTCGTCGATCAGCGCCGTGCGGGCCAAGGGCGACGCGGCGCCCGCGGGCGATTCCAGGCGGAACAAGAAGCGCGGAGAGGCCAGCACCGCCGCCATGGCGTGGGCGACGCCCGTCTCGAACGTCTGCCCGCGCTGATGATAGGTGCTCTCGGCGAGCGCCGCGAGGCGCTGTGCCGTGTCGTCGTCGAGCGGCCGCCGATACGCCCTGGCCGCGAATGCGCCGAGCAGCTCGCGCGCATAGGCGCGCCGCTTCGCACCGCCGAAGGGGACGGGTCTCGGGAAGAAGCGCCGGTAGTTCGGCTGTTCCACCCATTTGCCCCGCTCGAGCGGACCCTGGATCAGCACCTTGGCGATCACCAGATCGACGCGGTTCTTCTTTTGAGCAACCGGCGTCAGCGGCTGCAGATCGAAGCTCATGCGATGCCCGGCCGCAGCCAATCGATGCGTGGATTCCAGACTGAACGTTTTGTCGCTGTAGTAGCCGAATTCCTGATCGAGGATTGGCTTTCCATCCAGCTTCACGGTGAGGCGGCAGCGTCCCGGGTCGAATTCGAAGCTGCCGTTGACGTCGAGGTCGAGCACCACCAGATAGGTTCCCGGGCCATCCAAGGTGATCGATTTTTCCACCGCCGCCGGTTCGTAGTACGAGAGCCGCAACCGGCCGTCCTTGCGGGAGGCATCCGTGCCGCTGCCCTTGCCGGTGAACTCGGCGCCCGGCACGCTGCGTTCACCGATCTTCTTCTCCACGGTCGGCACGGCCTCGGCGATGATCGCCTGGGCCGCCGCGACGTACTTCTCCATCAGCATCGGCGAGACCGAAAGCGCATCGCCGATGTTGTCGAAACCGTAGCCCGCGTCATCGGGCGGGAATTCGATCTGCGTGTCGAAATCCACACCGAGCAGATCCCGGACGGTGTTGCGATACTCGACGCGGTTCAGCCGGCGCACGGTAACGCGGCCCGGATCGGGGTTGCGCGGATCGATGGCGAAGACCTCGTACTTGATCCAGTGTTCGAGCTTCTGCTGCTCCTCGGGGGTGGGCCGCGGCTTGTGCTCTGCGGGCATGAGGCCGGCGCGGGTGTTCTTCAGGACCTTGAGCCACAGATCGCGATTCAGGATGTCCTCATCCGAGCTCAACTCATCGAAGGCGACCCGGCCCTTGTCATTGCCGTCGCCGTGACATTCGTAGCAACGGTCCTCGAGAATGGGGCTGATTTCATTGCGGTAATCGCTGACGGCAGATCTCTGCGCGACCTGTGCGGAGGCCACAGTTGTCATAATCAGTCCAGCCAGGAATGGTGCAATGCGAAGCGTCAATCGTCGACTCCTGCCTGCGGTAGCGCCAACAGCCAGAGTCTAGTCGACACCCAGCCTCCACCGCCATACTGGCGCAAGGGAGGCGGGCATGATGAGTCAGGGTTCGTGGAATGGAAGAGGGGTCTCGAACCGACGTGCAAGCCAGCTGTCCACACCGCCCGCCGTGCCCGGGCTGCCCGCGCTTCGGTGAACCGGGCATCGCCCCGGCCGCCCGCGGCACTCTCGATGCGCTGGCGCATGCCCATGGGCTGCCCGCAGTTCCGGTGATCTGCGGCAAGTCCGCCGGGTTTCGACTGCGGGCGCGGTTGGCCATCCGCGGCCGGCTGGGCTCGCCCAAGCTTGGGCTGTTCGAACTCGGCACGCATCGCGTGGTCCACATCCCCCGCTGCAGCGTGCAGCATCCCTTGATCAACCGGGTTGCCGCGATCGTGCGGCGCGCGCTGGTGGAGACCGGGGTGACCTGCTACTCGGACCGGGCCCACCTCGGCCTCGCGCGCCACCTGCAGGTGGTGGTGGAGCGCAGCACGCAGACCGCGCAGGTGGTGCTGGTGGCCAACAGCGCCACGCCCGATCCCCTGGCCGGCTGCCTGGACATGATCGGCGAGCGTTTGGGACCCGAATTGCACAGCCTGTGGTTCAACTCCAACGTCGAGCGCTCCAATGTCATCATGGGTCCGCGCTTCGAGCTGTGGTGCGGGCCGGCCAGCGTGGTGGAGCGCTTCGGCGGGGCCGCCGTGCACTATCCGCCGGGCGCCTTCGGACAGAACAATCTGGACATCGCCGAGGCCATGATCGGAGAGGTGCGCGGCCAGATTCCGCAGGGCGCGCGCGTTGCCGAATTCTATGCGGGCGTCGGCGCCATCGGCCTGTCGGTGCTCGACAGGGCCGGCGGGATCACGATGAACGAGGCCAGCCCGCATGCACTGCAAGGACTGCAATCGGGGCTGGCCGAACTCGATGCCGCGAGCCGCGCGCGGATCGAGGTCGTTCCAGGGCCGGCCGGTGCGGCGTGCGCCGCCGCCTCCGGCGCCGACGTGGTGATCGCCGACCCGCCACGCAAGGGGCTCGATCCCGAACTGACCCGGTATCTGCTCGAGAATCCGCCCGAGCGCTTCATCTACGTGAGCTGCAGCCTGCCGTCATTTGACCTGGACGCGCGGCGCCTGACGGCGGATGGTCGGCTGCGTCTGGCCGCACTCAGCGTCTTCGATCTGATGCCGTTCACCGAGCACGTGGAAATCCTCGCCCGCTTCGAACGGGTTTGATCCGCGTCACTGCGAACGCGACATTCGCAGGCATCACGATTGACGATGCTCGCGATCGCCACAAACCGTTGTACAGGCATGACGGCACGCTCGTAACCTGCCCCCCGATCAAGACCTACGCCGCGCCCTGCGTGGCGAAGGTACAACAAAAAATGGACGTCGGAGACGATCGCGTCTCGAGCCGGGTTGGATCGAATCGGTTCATGTGCCGATGAAAACGACGGGGGGTGGGCTGGCATGCGCAATCATAAACTATCGTTGGCTTGTGCCGTGTTGGGACTCGCTGCGGGTACGGCATCGACCCCGGTCATGAGTGAGCCGGCGGCCAATGCCGCGCCCGAACTGGAGGAAATCGTCATCACGGCGCAGAAGCGGCCCGAAAAACTGCAGGACGTGCCGGTGGCTGCAGACGTGCTGTCCGCCCGGACCCTCGCCAATGCGAACATCGCCGACCTGTCTGACCTGAACAACCTCGTGCCGTCCGTGCAGCTCAACGGCACCATCAACGGCCGCGTGCCGACGGGAATACGCGGCATCTCCAGCGTCTCGAACGAGCAGACCGTCGGCATTTCATCGGGCGTCGCGATTACCATCGACGGGGTTCCGGTGCCGTCCGACTCCTTCGATGCGAACAACGTCGCCGGCGTGCAGAGCGTCGAAGTGCTGCTCGGCCCCCAGTCGACCCTGGGCGGGCGGACGGCGGCTTCGGGCCTCATAAATTTCACGACCCGCGGACCGAGCGATGTCGCCCAGGGATTCGCCACGACCACGGTGACCGACGACGGCGAATACCGCATCGAAGCGTTTCTGTCCGGACCGATCACGAGCCGCCTGGAGGGCAGCCTGTCTCTCTACAAGAACACCACGCCTTACCCGATCACCAATCTGGCGACGGGCGACAAGACCACGCAGGACGTGTCCGGCGGCCGCGGAAAACTGCGTTTCAACGTCACCGACGATCTGGATGTGACCTTGATGGTTCACAGCGAACTCACGCAGGGACACGGCTTCAATTTCGTGTACACCTACATCACGCCGGGCAACGATCTGCTGTTCACGCCCGGCCCCTTCACCCAGGCGAAGCTGCTGCCGGGCATCACGCCCTCGTGGAACAATCTGGCCTACGCGAGCCCGGTAACCACGGCCGGCGCGGACCACCGCGACGGGGATTACAGCGTCATCATCGAGGATCGACTGGGCGGCGGCTACACGCTGACCTCGACCACGGCCTACGAACAGGAGAACCAGGATCAGACCCAGGACCTGTTCGCCGTCGACAACTTCTTCTGGAATACGTTGACCGGCCAAACCGTGTTCTTCAACACGCAAAATCAGGTGACCACCGTGAAACAGGAAAGCGAGGAGATCAAGATCACCTCGCCCACGGATCAGACGCTGAGCTGGCTGGCCGGTGTGTTTTACTCGGATGTCAATGTGGATGAAACCTACAATCGAACCCTGCCGCCCGCGCTGATCGGCGTGCACGTGATTCCGGACACGAAGACCTACGATGTCTATGCGCGCTCGACCTGGCGGTTCACCGATGCGACGTCTCTGGTGGCGGGTCTGCGGTTCAATCACGATGCAATTTCCAACAATTACACGCAGTATGCCGACGCCGGCGTCTCGCCGCCGGTTTACACCAGCGTGAGCAGCGCCTCGTCCAACAACCTGGTCGGCGACATCGCGTTGAAGCAGCAGTTCACCGAGAATGTGATGGGATATGTGAGCTATTCGCGCGGCTATTCGCCCATTGCGTACAACACCTCGCAGGTGCTCACCAGCAACGCGTCACAGACGCCGGTCGGCACCGAATCCATCAACAGCTTCGAGATCGGCACCAAGGGCTCGTACCTCGACCATACCCTGAACTTCAACGCCGACATATTCGACACGATTTACAACAATTACCAGATTCAAAGCTACGCCTATGCACCCGGCGAGCTGACGCCGCCGCTCAATTTGAGTTCGGTCGGAAAGGCTCAGACCCGCGGCGCCGAGTTCTCGACCGAGTGGCTGGCGACGACCCTGACCCGCCTCAGTCTGAGCGCGGCCTATATTGACGCCAAATTCGTCGATTACGACAACGCACCCTGCTACGGATTGCAGACGGCCGCGCAGGGCTGCGTGACGCCGCTCAGCGGCGCAAGCCCTGCGCAGAACGTCTCCGGCGACGCCATGCCGAATTCACCCAAGTTCAAATTCGCGCTGGGCGGCGAACAGCGCGTGCCGGTGGTGGACCACCGCTTCGAGTGGGTGCTGGGCGGTACCTACACCTATCGGAGCTCGGCACAGATGCTGCCCGATCAGAACCCCTATGCGATCCAATCCGGATTCGGCCTGCTCAACCTGAGCGCGGGATTCGGCAGCAGCGACGGCCGGTATTCGGCGACGGCCTTCGTCAAGAACGTCACCAATCACCATTACTTCAGCGACGTCGAGGATTTCTGGAGCGGGCCGTGGAACGGCAATGCCGTCATTGGTCAGCCGGCGCGCGATTCGCAGCGCTACGCAGGCCTGCGCCTATCGGTGAGCTTCTGATGAAACGCGTTGGTGGGTTTCTGATGAAGCGCGCGGTCCTGGCGTCGGCCGTGATGGTGGCCTGCGCGGCCGTTGCGCAGTCACCGGCGCCGGCACCGGGGCCGGCCCAGGGCCCTGCGCCGGGTTCGGGATTCCCGGGGGATCACGGACGGCCCTTCGATGGTCTGCCGTTACCCGCCGGACCCCTGCCGCCGCGGCCGCCGGAGCGGCCGCTGCCGCGTGCGCCGTCCTTGGACCTGTCGCTGGAGGCGGCGATGGCGATCGTCGAGGCCTGCAAGGGTTATCATGTGGGAGTCAGCGTGATCGACTCCGCGGGAACACCGAAGCTGTACTACATTCCCGACGGCACGGATGGATCGCATGCCTACACGGGATTTCGAAAAGCGTACACGGCGCTGGTGTTCAAGATGCCCACCTCACAGGTCGGTGCCTTGACGAGGACGGATCCGACCGTGGTCGCGCGCATCCGGGCGGACAAGAACCTTCTGAGCTTTGCCGGCGGACTTGTGCTCATGGCCGGCGGACAGGCGATCGGCGCGATCGGCGTGAGCGGCGCGGAGCCGAGCGCCAAGGACGAGGAGTGCGGGCTCGCCGGCATTGCCAAGATCCGCGACCGTCTCAAGTAAGGCTCGAACTGAACCGCCTCGAATCGATAAGTTTTCCTCGATTTGACTTATCCGTCAAAATATCTGCGTTTCGAGACAACATTGGATATCAATATCGGCAAAGGCGCTGTAGAACCTGTCCACGACTGACTGATACAGAGACCCAAGCAATACGCGAAGCTCTTGGACTGCACGGACCGCACTATAAGAGGAGTCGGCGCGAGTGACTGACCGCAGCGGAGTGAAAACGATCACCGGCGCGTTGCGCGACACCCCTGCCAAATCCATCGGCGCCGCGAATTATCGTCGAAATCCCGCACTGACGGGAAATCTTGAAATCTTGTGGGAGGCACATGACTTTGCGGTCGCTGTCAAGATTAATACTATTCGTGGCCGTGCTTGCTGCCAGTCCTTCCTCTTTCTGCGGCGCCGCGAGTGCGGAGGAAAGCCTGACCTACCTGGAAACTGCGGGAAGGTATGCAGACCTGCAAGCAGAGGCGGAACACAGGCTGTCGAGTGGGCAAAAGGCCAATGCGACATTGCTGAGCTATCTGTGCATCTCATACAGCAGACTCAAGCAATACGCGAAACTATTCGACTGCACGGACCGACTGGACGAGGAAACGCGGCGCGGCGATTTCGAGATGGCGCTCGACAGCAAATGGATGTTCGTGGCCTCGTCGGATGCCCGTCCGATGTCGGAGGTGCTCCGAGCGCGGGCCTATTTTGAACTGGGCGATTATCCAAAGGCCATCGCTTCCGGCAACCGGGCATTGGATCAACTCGGGGCCATTCCGAATACCGGTGGCCTGTCCCTGTATCCAAAGGTGAGATACGAAATAATGGCTCTTGCGGTCATCGGCGTTTGTGCGGTTCAAATCGGCGATCAGCAGATGGCCAAGAGCATGGAGCGTCGGCTGCAGAAGGTGTCCCTTCCAATGCTCGGTTTGCGCATGTGGTTATGGACGAAAAACGCCGCCCTTACACAGGTGTATATGGCAATGCATCAGTATAACGACGCCCTCAAACATATTCCGGACGAGCTGCCGGCGGTAATGAGTCTGATGATCAGCGGACTCGGACCGTACGCCTACCACGGCGACGACGTCAACACGATACTCGACATACCCAACCAACTGATGCGCGGGAAAGCGCTTTCCGAAATTGGCAGGAAGTCAGAGGCAAAAGCGGTATTCGACAAGATTCTCTCTTCGCCACGTATCCGAGACGTGGGCGATCTGTACTGGCTCGCCCTATTCGAACGTGGCCGCATCGCGGAAAGCGAGAATAATCCCGAGCAGGCGTCGGATCTTTACCGCAATGCAGTGGATGTGGTCGAACTGCAGCGCTCCAGCGTTACTACCGAGGCCAGCAAGATCGGATTCGTGGGTGACAAGCAGATTCTCTACGCCAAGTTGATTGCGGCACTCATCGCCCAGGGGCACACGGCCGAGGCGTTCGACTACATAGAGCGCTCCAAATCGCGGGCTCTCGTAGACACGCTTGCCTCGAAGAAGGATTTTTATTTGGCGCCGGGGAATACGACGCAGATTCACGAGTTGCTGGTCAAGGTGGAGCAAGCGGAAATGGAAGCGCCGAATACCGCTTCCGATTTAGTTGCGCAAAAAGACGAGTCTGCGACGTCTCCGTCCGCGGCGGTCTCCGGCCCTCGCAACCTCAGGATCTCAGCCGCAAGACAGGCTGCTGCCAGCATCCCCCCCGAAATCGCTTCGCTGGTGTCGGTCGCCTCGACACCTATCGAGGAAATCCGCGCTCTCATTCCAGCCGACGAAGTTCTGATCGAGTATTACTACGACGATAGGTCCCTTTTCACTTTCCTGCTTTCGCAAAAGGGGCTGCAGATGGTGCGCGGCGAGGTCGGTGACCTGGTCGCGGATGCGCTGGCACTGCGCGATGCGATACAAAGCCAGGACGCGGACGCCTACCTGATCCCGGCGCAAAGGCTCTACAAGCGACTCGTTCTGCCAATCGATCCCCTGCTTAGCGGGGGCTCGAAATTGATTATCGTCCCACAAGGCGTGCTGCATTACGTGCCGTTCGCGGCCCTGCACGATGGCCGGGGCTATCTGATCGACAAATATGCCTTTCGCGTATTGCCCAGCGCCAGCGTGATGAAGTACCTGCGCGGTAAGCACGAACTCAAGGAGGGCGGCATCCTCGCTTTCGGCAACCCCGACCTTGGCGACACGAGGTACGATCTTAAATTCGCTGAAGAAGAGGCAAGGGCAATCGTCCAGACAGTTGCAGGATCCCGCCTCTTCGTGGGCAAGGAAGCCACCGAAGCGGCGCTGCGGGAGAACGCGACGGCCTTCACCTACCTTCACTTTGCGACGCACGGGGAATTCGATGCCGACCACCCGCTGGACTCGGCGCTCATCCTGGCGAAGGATGCTTCCAGCGACGGCTTTCTGACGGTCAGCAAGCTCTATTCGATGCACCTTGACGTCGACCTGGCAACGCTATCCGCCTGTGATACAGGGTTGGGCAAAATCGCCAACGGCGATGAGGTCGTCGGCCTGACACGAGGTTTCCTTTTTGCCGGAACCTCGACCGTCGTCGCGAGTTTGTGGCATGTGGACGACCAGGCTACCTCGACACTGATGCGACTGTTCTACGATCAGATAAAAGACAAGGGCAAACGTGAAGCTCTTCGTGAGGCCCAGATAGTCACACGCCAATCATTTCCCAGTCCCTATTTTTGGGCGGGCTTCCAGCTCACCGGAAATGCGAACTGAGAGCGGGAAGATGGTCTGGCGCGGCGAATGAACTCATATGCCGTTTTGCACGGCAATCCAAGCGTGATGCGAACGGTGCTCGCAGTGATCCTGTGCACCGCCGCCACCTCAAGAACCCGCAGCCGGGTCTCGTGCCGCACCCGGTGGATCTCACGCTGCGGCGCGCTCATGCAATCTCGTGCGAAATCAAAGCCTGCATCAGCGCCTTCAAGCCTTCAGCTTGATCATCTCGGACGGCGGCGGACCCATGGAGCCTTTCTGCCGGATGCCCCGAAAGGGTTCGAGTGAACTGCGATCCTTGTCGAATTTCATGTCCCATTCGATGTTGGCACCGCGCCAGAAGCTCGGCGTATAGGTGGCCCAGAGCAGCGAGCCGAATTTCCAGTCCCAGACGCGTGGCACCCAGTTGTCGTCGAGGTAATCGGTGTCGGCGTGGTATTCGGCCTCGCCGCCGTTCGGGTTGTCGAAATAGTAGTAGATCGCCGATGAAATCCGGTGCCGCGATAATCCGCCGAGCGTGTTCAGCCCCGAGTTCTTCCAACCCTTCATGTCCATCTGATTGACGCCGAGCATCAATTCGTCGATGTCCTCCAGGCCGAAGGCGATGTGCATGAAGCCGGGCTCATCGGGCGCCATGGGCAGCGCCGTCGACACGAAGAAAATGCTGTGATGTTCGTTGGTGCCGTCGGCGCGCGCGAATGCGCCGGCTCCGCGCGAATGGTCCGTGTAGCGGAATCCGAGGCGGTCGACGAAGAACTCGAGCGATGCGACATAGTCGCGCGCGAAAAACACCACATGATTGATGGTCTTCGGAATGGCGCGCTGGCGCCATTTGCGATGCAGATTGAGCCGTTGAATGCGCCCCGGCGCATTGACCGCGTCGGGTTGACTGACCACGGCGCGCTTGTTCCAGACGCGCAATCCCAGGGGCATGCCGTCATCGGCGAGAAAGTGCGCCGTGCCGTCGGCATCGCGATGTATCGGCCGGTCGCGACCCAGGTCGGCGAGCAGCCGATCGAGCGCCTCCGCGGTGTCGACACCCCAAATGGTTTCCCGGATGCCCGGTTTGTCGGCATAGGCCGATGGCAATGACGCATCGTCGCGACGCCGCACCACTACCTTGGAACCGCTGGCCACCTCGAACACCGCTTGCGCGGCGCTGCGGGAAACGCCTGTCAGGCCGAAATCCGTCCAGAATTTGCTGCAAAGTTCGATGTCGTCGACGCCGAAAATCGCGCTCTCAACGCCCAATATCGCCATAGGGTTGTTCCATTGTCCTGTGTGTGGTCAAGCATCCGGAAAGAGCCTACCGCTGCGGGCCGCGCCCTGTAAAAGCAATTGTCCGGATTGCCGACATCAGCAAAGGCGATGCGCGATCCCGACGGCGGCGCGCCCTTCACGAAGGGGTGTGCGTATGCAGCAAACGTTGCGCATTGCCGCTCAAAATCGCCGCGCGATCCTCCGCGGTGAGGCCCGCCGTGCCGCCGACCAGGGCATGCACGTCGTAATGCCCCATGTCGAAGGGGTAGTCGGTGCCGACGATCACCTGGCTCACCCCCACCTGATCGATCAGATGGCGCAACGCCGGCGCCGAATACACCAGGGTGTCGAACCAGATGCGGCGCAGGTAGGTGCCCGGCGGTTCGGCCATGCTGTGGGCGTCTGGACGCACATGGTAGGCGTGGTCCGAGCGTCCGATGTAGGTGGGCAGGTAGCCGCCGCCGTGCGCCGCGCAGATCTTGAGTTCCGGATGACGGTCGAGTACGCCCCCGAAAATCAGATGCGATAGCGCGACCGCGGTCTCCACCGGCTGACCGACGCTGTTCGAGAGGTAGGCGGGCGCGAGCCGCTCGCCGAGCGAGCAGCCCATCGGATGGATGAACACCACGCAGCCGAGTTCCTGCGCCTTGGCCCAGACGGGCTCGAGGACGGGGTCGGACAGCTCGCGCTCATTGACCGCGGTCGAGAGCTCGAAGCCGTGCAGGCCGAGGCGCCGCACGGCGGTCTCGAGCTGCATCACTGCGAGGTCCGGATGCTGCAGAGCGAGCGTGCCGAGACCCGCGAGCCGCTCCGGGTGCTGCGCGCACAGTGCTGCGATGTGCTCGTTCTGCAGACCGACGATCTGCTCCGCGAGGTCCCGGCCGGCCCAGTAATAGTACTGGGTGGGCAGCGGGCTGATGACCTGCATGTCGACGCCCAGGTGGTCCATGTCGGCCAGCCGCACGGCCAGATCGGTGAGCGCGGCCGCCGCTTGCGGCAGCATGACCGCATTGTTGTGCGCCACCGAAGCAGCCCCCATGGTGCGCAGCCTCAAGTCCGGCTCCGCCTTCTTCTGCGGACAGTCGGCCACCAGGCGTTCGACCGTCGGCGTCACCACGTGCGCGTGCATGTCGACGGTGCGCACCCGCCGGCCCGCCGCATCGCGCACCCAGGTAGCCGGATCCGTACGAAAGCGTTGTTCCGGATGCATGGACCTTCAGCCTGTCATCAGCGTCGCATGGTCTTCGGTCGGCTTGGGCGCTTCCACGAACTCGACCAGATTGCCGACATTGTCGCGAATGAAGATGTTTGAGCCGTGCGCCATCTGCCTGGCCCACACGATGTCGGCGCCGCGCCGGCGCAATTCCTCGGCGAACTCGGGGACGCTGTGTATCGCGAACGACACGTGCTTGTTGCCGATGGTCTGCACATCCGTGTCCGGCATGCGCCGTTCCGGCGGCAGCGGCCTCGCTCCCGGCACCTGGAACAATTCGATGTGCAAAGGACCGTTGCGCAGCATCGCCACCTCGGCGGGGATTGCCGCAATGGGAAAGCGGCTCGCCAGTTCGAAGCCCAGCACCTCGCGCCACCAGGCGATGGCGGCATTCAGATCCGGCACGCTCAAGCCGCCATGGTGATGCCAGAATTCGAGTGCCTTAGCCACGGTTGCCGCTCCCGGAATGCTTCGAACGCCGAAAGATGAGGCGAAACAGAAAAGGAATCAGCGAGGATCGCATCATTTTGAACAGGCGGCGCGCCTGCTCGGGGCGCAGCGTCACCACCATCGGCATCGTACCGTAGGCCTGGCCCTTGACCACCAGATCATCGCCGCTGCGCTCGATCGTGCGGATGGTGAGCAGATTCTCGTCGGCGGCGCCGAACAGCGTGGCGCCGGTCGAATCGCCGTCCGCTGAGCCGCCGTCGCCGCCCAGACTCGTCACAGCGCCGCCGGCGGCGCTATCCGAACCTCCCGCGACCTTGTCGAAATCGAGACCCAGGTGTTCGAACATGCGCATGGCGGTTGCGCGGCCGGCGCCGTAAACGCCGCCGCCGGGGTGCTGGAACGGCCCCACCAGATAGAACCGCGAGACGCCCGGAACCGTGTACTGCGCCAGATCCGGCGTCGGCCGATGACCGCCGGTCTGGTAGAAGTACGGCGCCACGCCGTGCACGTCGCCGCCGACCATGCTGTTCGGCATGTTGCGGGCATGATCCAACGGCGTGACGATGGTGCGCTTGATGATGTTCTCCGCGGTGAGATTCCCGATGAACTTGCGATAAGCGGCGAGGCTGCGGTCGCCCATCTGCTCTGCGATGTCATCCCAGCGCGCGGCACCCCCGTCCTCGAGGTTGTACGGCGCAAAGGTGATGCCGTGGAACATCCCGCGGCCGGGCGGCACCCGCGAGGGATCGGTGATGCTCTCATCGCCGCCCGCGATCAGCACCCGCTCTGAAATGCGGCCGCGCTTCAGCGCGTCGAAATCATCGAGCATCTCGCCCAGGGTATGACTGCTCATGAATTCGAGCATGATCGCCCGCGAGACCTCCTCACCGGCGATGAACTGCGCCTGCTGCTTGAGGTCGTAGTGGCTGACCATGATGCTGAACGCCGCCAGGCTGGTACGCTCGGCGCGCCCGAGCACGGGCCCCGGGACGCCGTCCAGGAACGCCCGCAGGCGGTGCGGATGGATCGCGCCGATGACGGCATCGTTCGCCGTGATTTCTTCGCCGTCGGCGAGACGTACGCCGGTGGCCCGTCCCGACGCGGTGAGGATCCGGGTGACCTCGCAGTTGCAGCGGACTTCACCGCCGTAATGCTCGATGCAGCGCACCAGAGACTCCGACAATTTGCCGCTGCCGCCCAGCGGCTGCGACACGCCATAACCGTGCATCAGGCCGGGCATGAGATAAATGCCGAAACCGGTGCCGAGCTCGTCCGGCAATTGCAGATTCTCGGATACCAGCCGCAACAGCCAGATCTTGACCTTTTCGCTTTCGAATTCCTGATTGCAGATGTCGAGCGAACTGCGCTGCATCGCATCGAGAATCTCCCGTCCCTCCGGCGTCCCGTCGAGCATGCCGACCATCGCGCCCATCGGCGTCGGCGGAACGTACATGCCGGCGCCGATCATGGGCAGCATGCGGATGGCCCGCTGCGCGAAGCGCCGATAGGTGTCGGCGTCCTTTTGCGAGATCCTGGCGATGCCTTCGCAGGTCTTGTCCAAATCCTGGTAGGCGATCAGGGTGCTCTGATCGGGAAACACCATGGCGTAGGGAATGCCATATTTGTATTGCAGGCCAAATTGGCTTTGCAGCCCGAGTTCGTCCCGACGGATCATGGGGTTGCCCTGGATCATGATGTGCACACTGGAGTGCTCGTCATGCCAATAGCCGGGGGTGTTGATTTCACGGGTCACGACTCCGCCGCCCGGCCACGCCTTGCGCTCCAGCACCAGGACCTTCTTGCCCGCCTTGGCAAGGTAGGCGGCCGCCACCAGCCCGTTGTGGCCGGCCCCCATTGCCACGATGTCGTAGGCCGCGCTCACGTCGTGCTCGCGGCGACCGGCGGCACCACCCGGCGCCAGAGGATTCCCGCCACGCCGGCGATGACGGCAAATATCAGCGCCGCCCTGCCCATCAGCCCCAAGGTCGGCAGCAACCCGCCGAGCTGCTTGCTGAGCAGCGTGACCACCATGCCGCTCACGAACTGGCCGATTGCGAACGAGGCCTGCCACATGCCGTTGCCGCGTCCGCGTATCGAAAAGGCGAGGCCGCGGGTCGCCCAAACCAGCATGGTCGGCAGGACGATGCCGCAGCCGATTTGATTGACGAACGAACCCCAGGCGTAGCCGGTAGGTTCGGTGGCGCGGCCCATCAAGGTGAAGCCCGCGCCGATCAAGGCAAAGTCGACGAGCAGCAGCCAGCCGATCGGCAGGCGCGCCAGGCCCCAGAATAGGAAGGTTCCCAGCGGCACCCCGATGCTCGCCAGCATGGTGTACTCGCCGATCACCGCCGGATCCGATACACCGAGCGACACCATCGCCTCGGCATTCTTGGTGATCACCGTGTAGAAGCTGACCGAGGCCAGCACGGTCAGGGCGCAAATGCCGAGGGTGCGCGCCCAGGGAAACGCCACCGGCGCCGCCGGCCGCGCATCCGACGCAGAGCGGCTCTGCGCGGCGGCAGGTTCCCAGATGAACCAGTAGACGCCGACCGCCAGCAACAGACTATATAAATAGAGATAGAAAGGCCCGCGCCAACCGAGCGCGGCGCCGAGCCGTCCCCCCAGATAGATGATGCCGAGCGCCGACACGGACGCGACCGCCGTCTGGCTCGCCAGCCATCGCTCGCGTGCGCGACCCTTGAAATAATCGCTGATCAAGGTCGTCGATACGGTCATCAGCACGGCTTCGCAAATTCCCACGCCGACGCGCGACAGGATGATCAGGTACAGGTTGTCGAGAAACGTGGGCATCACGCCGACAAAGGCGTAGACCACCATGGACAGCAGCAGCAGATTGCGCCGGCCGTACCGGTCCGCCAGCCAGCCCGCGACCGGCGAGAACAGCAGGATCCAGATCGCCGGCATGGTGAGAATGCCGCCGATGACCCAGTACTCGTGATGGGGCACATCCTTGAACTGATCGAGCATCAGATGCACGACGGGGGTGAGCACGGTGATTCCCATGACCGACAGGGTGATCGGCAGCAGCAGCATGATGCCCTGCCAGAATCCGGGTTCGCGGGAGCTCGATATCGCCATTCGGGTACTCATTGCGGGCGCCGGGGCCGCGTTCAGTGCTGCTCGAACAGGTTGCAAAATTGGGCAAAACCCGGCACGTGCGCCACGGTGCCGCCGTCGACCACCAGGTTGTGGCCGGTCAGGTAGCGCGCCTCATCGGAGGCGAGAAACGCCACGGCATGGGCGACGTCCAGGGGCTCTCCCAGATGCGGTGTCAGGGTCTCGCCGGCCACGATCTCGAGCAGCCGCGGCGGCAAATTGTCGCGGGCGGCCTGGGTCAACACCAGCCCGGGAGAGACCGTGTTGCAGCGGATTCCGCGCCGGCCGTGCGAAGTCGCGATGGAGCGGGTCAATTGAATCACTGCGGCCTTCGAGGCGGCGTAGGCGGCCTGGCCGAGGTTGCCCTGCATCCCCAAATTCGACGCCGTATTGATGATGGATCCCGCACCCCGGCTCACCATGTGCGGCAGCACGTGCTTGCAGCACAGCATGGTACCCCGCAAGTTGACGTGGAAGGTGCGATCCCAGACCTCCGTCGGCATGGTTTCGATGTCGTGATCGCGGCCTGCGGTGGCCGGCGTGAGATCAGCGGCGTTGTTGTGCAGCACGTCGATCGATCCGAAGTGCGCGAGCGACGCCCGAACCATGGCCTCGATGCTGCCCTCATCGGCCAGATCCAGATACAGGGCCAGCACCGCTCCGCCGGCGCGGCGCAGCGGCAGGGCGGCCGCTTCCGCGGCCGCGAGGTTCATGTCCGCCAGCACCACGCTGGCTCCGCGGTCGACCATCAGGCGCGCGGTTGCCGTCCCGATCCCGCCGGCGGCGCCCGTGATGATCGCTACCTTGTGGTCGAGTAGCCTCATACATCCCCGTCAACGGCGGCGATGCAGGGGCTGCGCTGCGCACCCAGACCCTCGATGGAGGCGTCCATGACGTCGCCCGGGCGCAGGAAACGTCCGTAATGCGAACCATTGCCGGAGGGTGAGCCGGTCAGCAGCAGATCACCGGGAAACAGCCGCACGTGACTCGTCAGGTACTCGATCAGCCGCGGGATGCCGAAAATCATGTCCGCGGTGCTTTCGTCTTGTTTGACCTCGCCATTCAGCTTCAGCACGATCCGCAGGTCCTGGGGCACCGGCACGAACGCCGCCGGCACCACGTACGGTCCCATCGGCAGATAGCCGGGTGCGCACTTGCCCATGACCCAATCGCTGCCGATGGCCTTCAGGTCGGGGCGATGCACCAGCTCACGATTGGTGATGTCATTGCAAATCGTGTAGCCAGCGACGTGGTCGTAGGCGGCCGCGCGGGTCACGTGAAACGCCGGCTTGCCGATGACCACCGCCAGCTCCAATTCCCAATCCGGCTGCTCGACGTTCGCCGGAATCCCGATGGGATCGTAGGGACCGCTTATCGACGAGCAGACGCGCGAGAAGACATAGGGCGTGCCGGTGGCCGCCCGCTCATCCATCAATTTCACCGCATAGGCCACGCGTTCGTCCCGGCTCATCGACTGGGTCGCCGGATCGCGGGCCTGGTCGACGATCAGATCGATGACGTGCTTGCGGTAATTCGCACCGGCGCAGAATATCTGGCGCGGCTCCACGGGCGCATGCGTTTTCAACTGCGACAGAGGCGCGGACAGCACGTGGAAGCGGCCCGCCGCCAGGTGCGCGACCACCGAGCGCAGGGCGCGCTCGTTGATCGCCCAATCCTCGAACAGCGAGCGCAGGGATTCGGTGCGGCGCAAATCCAGGCCCAGCCGCCGGCATTCCGGAACCAGCGCATGCAGCGCCAGCACACGGCTGTCCATGACGATCCCGGGAAATGCCGGTGAACCCGCCGCGGAGAAGGTACCCAGGGCATACGGAATGTTCGCTGATTCGGCCATCGGCATTCTCCGGTCAATTGAGCGGGCGGCCGCCGTCGAGGCCGAGCACGCACCCGGTCGTGAAGGTCAGATCGCGCACCGCGGCCACGACCGCCCGGGCGACTTCGACCGGCTGCGCCAGGCGGCCGAGCGGAGTGCGTGCGGCCTGCTCTTCGCGCCAAGCCGGATCCAAGGATTTGACGAACTCCGTGTCGACCAATCCCGGTGAGACGGACACCACGCGCACCTGCGGTGCCAGTGCGCGGGCGAGCGATTGCGTCATGTTGTCCAGGGCCGCCTTGGAGGCGCAGTACATGATGTTGCTGCCCATGGCGGTGCGGGCCGCGATGGAGGAAATATTGACCACGGTGCCGCCGCCGGGCCAGACGCTCGCCCGCAGCAGCGGCGCCAGGGCGCGCGTCGCCGCGAAGCTGCCGCGCACGTTGGTCGCCAGGATGTCGTCGATCAAGGCGTCGTCGAGACCGTCGAGGTCGCGATGGGCGACGAAGCGCGTGGTACCGGCACAATTCACCAGCACGTCGCACCGTCCATGCCGCTCCTGAACGACGCCCGCGAGCGCCCGCAGCGCCGCGCTGTCGGTGACCGGCGAGTGCACGGCCATATGCCCGGTTCGCGGCAGGCTGTGCGCCAGGCTATGCGCGGCGGCGGCCGAGCTGCGGTATCCGGCCACGATCGAAAAACCGCTTTCCGCCAGCGCATGGCAGATCGCGGTGCCGATTCCGCCGGTCGCGCCGGTGATGACGGCCACCGGATCAGCGGACGGCATTCGCGCGCGCTTCCGGGCTGCCATAGCGACGGACACGCAGGTCGGCCTGTTCCTTGTGTCCGGCGAATCCCTCGAGCTCGCACAGCCGCGAACCATAGCTGCCGATCAGCGCACTGGCCGCGTCGGTGGTCACCCGCTGATAGGTGCAGGTCTTGATGAACTTGCCGACCCAAAGTCCCCCGGTGTAGCGCGCCGCCCGCATGGTCGGCAGGGTGTGATTGGTGCCGATCACCTTGTCGCCGAACGATACATTGGTGCGCGGACCGAGGAACAGGGCCCCGAAGTTCGTCAGATGGTGCAGGAAGAAATCCGGGTCGCGGGTGAGCACCTGGACGTGCTCCGAGGCGATGCGGTCGGCCTCCTGCACCAGTTCATCGACGGTGTCGACCAGAATGATCTCGCCGCAATTCTGCCACGCCTGGCGTGCCACATCGGCGGTGGGCAGCCACGTGAGCAGGGCCTCGACCGCGGACGGCACTTCGTGCGCCAGCCGCTCACAGTTCGTCAGCAGCACCGCGGGGCTGCCGGGTCCATGTTCGGCCTGGCCGATGAGGTCCACGGCGGCCATTTCCGCATCGCAGGTCTCGTCCGCGATGATCAAGGTCTCCGTCGGACCGGCCAACAGATCGATGCCCACCCGGCCGAACAGCTGACGTTTTGCCTCGGCGACGTAGGCGTTGCCGGGGCCCACGATCATGTCGACCGGCGCGAGCTCGTCGGTGCCGAGCGCCATAGCGCCGATGGCTTGGACCCCGCCGAAGGCGAATATCTCGTCCGCGCCGCCGAGATGCATGGCCGCAACGATGGCCGGATGCGGCTTGCCGCCGAACGGCGGCGCGCAGGATACGACACGCCTCACCCCGGCTGCCTTGGCCGTGACCACGCTCATGTGCGCCGAGGCGACCATGGGATAGCGGCCGCCCGGAATGTAGCAGCCCACGCTGTCCACCGGCACATTGCGGTGGCCGAGCACGACCCCGGGCAGCGTCTCGATCTCCAGATCCTTGAGGCAATTGCGCTGCGCGACCGCGAAGTTGCGGATCTGGGTCTGCGCGAACCGGATGTCCTCGAGGGTTCCCGGCGGCACGGCGCGGACGCAGTCGGCGATCTCATCGGCGGTCAGGCGAAACTGCGGCGGCGACCACCGGTCGAATTTGGCCGAAAACTCGCGCACGGCCACCGCGCCCCGTGCGGCGATGTCGCCGAGTATGCCCTCCACCGTGGCGCGCACCTGGCCGCTGTTTTCCGCCTTGGCCGCGGCACTCTGGCCGGTCTTGATGCGCCGAATCATGGGTGACCCCCTCAAAGATCGCGATAGTGTTCCACCGCCGGCGGCACGGCAAAAAACGGCCCGAGCAGCGCGCGCCAGGAGGCGAAGGCCGGGGAGCCGCGAAATCCGACGGTATGGTCCTCGAGCGTATCCCACCGTACGGTCAACAGGTAGCGATTGGGCGCCTCGATGGAACGGCGCAGCTCATGGCCAAGATGCCCGACGCTGCCCGCCAGATGGCTACGGGCCTTCGCATAGGCGGCTTCGAAGTCCGTCTCCCGGCCCGGATGAATCGTGAGCAACGCGGATTCGACGATCATGACCGCACATACCGCTGGTCGATCGCGCCGAAAATCGAGCGCCCGCCGGCGTCCAGCATTTCGAAGCGCACGCGCTCGCCGAAACGCATGAACGGCGTCTTGGCACCGCCCTGCTCCAGCGTCTCGATGGCGCGCCGCTCGGCGATGCAGGCGGAGCCGGCCGTTCGCGCAGCGTTCGACATGGTTCCGGAGCCGAGGATCGTGCCAGCCCGCAGGGTGCGCGAGTAGGCCGTGTGCTCGATCAGGCGGAAGAAACTGAACGTCATTTCACCGCCGTGCGGGTGCCCGAACCATTCACCGTTGCGCTGCACCTGCAGCGACAGCTGGACGCGGCCGTCCTGCCAGGCGGCGCCGAGTTCATCCGGAGTCACCGCCACGGGCGAGAACGCGGTCGAGGGTTTGGCCTGTATCCAGCCGAAGCCGGTTTTCATCTCGCGGTTCGCGAGAGCGCGCAGACTGACGTCGTTGACCAGCATGAGCAGCTTGATGTGGCCGGCTGCATCGAGGAGCGAGGTCCCCATCGGCACCTCATCGACGACCACGGCTACCTCGCCCTCGAAATCCATGTTGTCCGATTCGCTCGGTAGACGCACATCGTCCAGAGGTCCGATGAAATCGTCCGAAGCCCCCTGGTAGACCAGCGGGTAGCGCTGGTATTCGTTCTTGATGCCGTTATCGAAGGCGCGCTCCATGAGGCCGCCGTGGTTGGCGAACATCGATCCGTCGAGCCATTGATAGCAGCGGGGAATCGGCGACATGGCCTGAGCCGGATCGAAGGCAACGATGCCCCGACAGTCGCCCCTCGCGAGTTCCGCGGCGAGAATCCGCAGACGCGGCTCCGCGACGGACCAGCCCTCCAGCGCTTCCAGGAGCGTACCGGCGATGTCGGATGCCGGCACGGCCCGCGTAAGGTCCGTCGAAACCACGGCCAGTCGTCCGTCGCGCGTGCCGTTCTTGAGCGTCGCAAGTTTCATGTGTTCAGCCTCGGGTCGTTCAGCGCCAGTGCGTCATCGGCAAGCCCGGCACCGGCGATTCGAAATACGGGATCCACGTGCCGCGCAGGCTGCCAAGATACACCGTGCGCAGGTCGGGTCCGCCAAACGTCACGCTCGCCATCCACGGCGCAATGCTGCCCTGTGTCGCCGCCATGATTTCCGGCGTCATCGTGCCGGCGTAGAAGTGCTCATCGTAAATGCGCCTCTGGAGCGGGTCGCAATCGTCGAGCAACGTGAGCACCTCGCCCTCCGGGGTCAGGGCGATCAGCCGGTCCGTCTGCACGATGGTGGTCCACAGATTGCCCAGGGCGTCGAATGCAAAGCCGTCGGGCGTGCCGCGCAGGTCCGCCGGCCCGAATATCTCCCGGCCGAACAGGCTGCCGTCGGCGCGCAAGCGCAGGCGCGAGATGCGCCGCGCATTGGATTCGACGACGTACAGCCACTCTTCGGCGGCATCGAAGCGAATCTCGTTGGTGCCGACGAAGCCGTCGGCGACGATCCGAATTCCGTGGCCGTCGATCAGTCCGACGTAGCCATCCGCCGCTTTTTCGTTGATCGAGCGCGTCCACGGGACGAGACGCGTGGTGACCGTGAACCAGATCCGGTCGTGCGAGTCGCACAGCACGAAATTGGTCTTGCCGAGCGGCTTGCCGTCGATTTCGGTGTACAGCGTCTCGGAGCGGCCGTCCCGATGCATCAGTTCGATCGCATCGGTGCCGAAATTGGCGATCAGGAAGTCTCCGGCACGGTTCAGGGCGATGCCGTTCGGCAGCGTCGCGCCGCCCAGAATGAGGCTGCTGGGGTCGCCGGCGTCGACGCCGGTGTGCTGCACCTGGGCGATCAATTCCTGGGCGCCGTCGGGCCGGATGCACATCACGCCGCCGCGGGCATCTGCGCTCCACAGCGTGCCGTCGCGTTCCGCCAGGATGCATTCCGGACGCTGCAGGCCCGCGCCGACGGTGCGTATCGCCGCACGGTCCACGGACCAGCCGATGAGGGGATTGGACCGGGGACTCATGTGATCGGCAGCAGCGCGCGGCGCACGAGGGTCGGCAGATCGCCGTCGTGGCGAAAACCGGCCGCGTCCGCCGCCGGGGTGGACAACGGCGGATAGCGGCCGAAATTCGCCTCGAGGGCGGCATTGGATACATAACTGACGAGGCCCAGCCGGTCGCTGCCGTGCACCGCCGCGATGGCGGCCACCAGCTCGGTCATGGAGGAGCGCAGCGCGGGCAGCGTCCAGACGCGGGCATCGCCCCGCTGCTGCGCCGCCATCGAGGCCGCATGCAGCAGATTATCGACGATGCCATGCACCGACATCAGCCAGGTGGTCGAGCCGGCCGCGACCGGGCAGACGTACGGCCGGCCCTCCGCCAACTCGCGGATGATGTCGCTCAAAAAGGCCGACATCTGGCCCGTGCGCTGCGGCGGTCTCGCCACGATGCCCGGCAATCGGACACAGCGTGCATCGATCCAGCCGCGCCGGTCGAAATCCGCCGCCAGGATCTCGCCGATGAGTTTGTGCGCGCCGTAGGTCAATTTCGGTTGCGGGGGCGTCGAGTCATCCACTGCAGCGGGCAGCGGCGAACCCAGCGCCGCGATGGAGCTGGCGAACACGAAGACCGGCGCCTTGCCGCAGGACAGCGACTGCGCACGGGCCTTCTCCAGCAGCTCCAGGGTTGCATCCAGATTGACCTCGCGTCCCAGTTCATAATGTTGTTCGGCGGTTCCCCCCGGCACACTTGCCAGGTGAAAGACCACGTCGACGGGTGTGTCGAACGCCCGTGCGAGCAGGGACGGATCCGAAATGCTGCCCGGCAGCCGCCTGACCAGCGGTGTTTCGGGACCGTCGAAATTCAAATCGACGAGGGTCAGACGGCCGAGCCGGCCGAGAGCCCGGGGCGCCGCCGCCTGGCCCAGCAGCCGCGCGGTCAGCGCCTTGCCGATAAAGCCGTTTGCCCCCGTCATCAGCAGATTCATGCTTGCCACTCGCCCGTCGCCGGCCGACGGCCCCTATTTTGCCGGTGCAATCATGTCGGCATCGGCCACTGCGCGGAAATCGAACCTTCCGATGATACGCATCACATTCGGCCATGTGGGGCAATTGTGCCGGTTATGCGAGGCGTACAATTCCGCCGGCGGCCACGCACCGTCATCAGGGGGAGAGGCGCCAGCGATGCGGTATCACAAGCTCGATCTCAATTTATTGACCGCACTCAAGGCCTTGTTGGCGGAGAAGAACGTGACCCGCGCCGGTGAAACGGTTCATGTGACCCAATCGGCCATGAGCGGCATCCTGTCGCGATTGCGGGAGTATTTCGGCGATCCGCTGATCGTGCAGGTGGGCCGCAGGATGGAATTGACGCCGCTCGCCGAAAGTCTGGTCGAACCGATCAACGATGTCCTGCTGCGCATCGATGCCACGATCGCCACGCGGCCGGAATTCGACCCGCAAACCACGCGGCGTCATTTTTCGATCGTCGCCTCGGACTACGTGATCCATGTGCTGCTGCTGCAGGTCTTGCGCCGCGTTCACCGGGAATCGCCCGGCATGTCCCTGGAATTTCGCGGCCCGAGCGAAGCCTCGGCGTCGGAGCTCGAGGCCGGCGAGGTCGATTTCATCGTCCATCCCGAAGGCCAGTCGTCGCCGACGCAATCGACTGCCGTGCTGTTCGAGGACACGTACACCATCGTTGTCGATGCGCAGAACTCCGAGGTCGGAGATTCGGTGGGCATCGAACAATACTTGAGCCTGCGCCATGTGACCTTCATGAGCGGCAGGCACGGCCTGCCGCAACTGGAGAGCTGGCTGGTCAATCGCTACGGCGACCAGCGCAGCGTGGAGGTCGTCACGCACACCTTCTCCCTGCTGCCCCAACTAGTGGTCGGGACGGCGCGCGTGGCCACCATGCATACCCGGCTCGCCCGTAAACTGGCGGCAGGCATGCCGGTGCGCCTGGTCAAGCCGGCATTCGACATCCCGCGGCTCGTCGAAGTGCTTCAATGGCACACATACCGCGATTTGGATCCCGGTAGCATGTGGCTGCGCGAATGCATCATACGGGCGGCCGGCGAGATGCCGGCGGTCGAAGCGCAGTGAGCGCGCGGATCGGGGGCGGTGAACACCCGGATCGGTGGCGGTGAACACGCGGCTGGCGCACTGATCGCGAACGCCGATGCGGCCAATTGCCACAAACGATTGTGCCTGGCGGCGTGCGGTGCCTAACCTGGGGCCGTCGAGGTGCGTGCATCGGGGGAGGGCGTTGGCGTGGCTGCGATCGACAAGGTGCTGATCGTCGGCGGCGGGGTGGCCGGGATGTCATGTGCCATCCAGATGCGCAAGCGCGGCATCGAGGTCGATCTGATCGACATCGATGCGAATTGGCGCAGCTACGGCGCGGGAATCACCGTCACGGGCCCGACCTTGCGCGCGTTGCAGACGATCGGCGTGCTGAACGAGGTGACCGCCGCGGGTGCGACCTGGAACAACATGAAAGTGCTCAACCAGGCGGGTGAATACCTCACCGATGTTCAATTGGCGCCGCTCGCCGCCGATCTTCCGGCCACCGGAGGCATCATGCGGCCCGTGCTGCACCGGATCCTGTCGGCCAAAACGGTGGCCCTGGGAGCCCGCGTGCGCCTCGCCACGACACTCACGGATCTGACGGATGCCGGCGACCAGGTGCAGGCGTCATTCAGTGACGGATCGACGTCGCGCTACGACCTGGTGGTGGGCGCCGATGGGATCTTCTCGCGGCTGCGCGAGCGCATCTTCCCCCAGGCGCCGAAGCCCACGTTCACCGGCCAGGTGATCTACCGCGTCGTTGCCGAACGACCGCCAGGGTTCGATTGCACGCATTTCTTCATGGGTGCGGATTCCAAGGTGGGTTTCAATCCGGTATCGCCGACCCACATGTACATGTTCCTGCTGCATCGGGCCGAAGGGGATCCCAGAATCGATCCTGCCAGGCAGCCCGAGGCGCTATACGCCGCGATGCAGGGATTCGGCGGCTTCGTGCCGCAGGTTCGCGAGACGGTGCGCACCACGAATGCCCACAGCGTCAACTACCGTCTGTTGGAGGTGCTGCTGATGCCATCCCCGTGGTTCGAGGGACGCGTCGTGCTGATCGGCGATGCCGCGCACGCGACCACGCCGCATCTGGCCTCCGGCGCCGGCATGGCGATCGAAGATGGCCTCGTCCTGGTCGAGGAGCTCGCCGCCCAAGCCACGGTACCGGAGGCACTTGACCGCTTCATGCAGCGCCGCTTCGAGCGCTGCCGTCTGGTCATTGAAAATTCCGTGGAACTCGGCCGGCTCGAAATGGAACACGGATCGCCGATGGTGCATGCAAACCTGATGGCATCGACCATGCAAACCCTGCGCCAGCCCATCTGAGCCGCGTGCATCGATGAAGGGCAATTTCGCCTCACCAGGCGGTGGCGCCTCCGTCCACGGCAAAGTCGGCAGCGGTGATCCAGGAGGACTCATCCGATGCCAGGAAGGTGGCGCACCAGGCGACGTCCTCAGGCTGTCCCAGGCGCTTCAACATGAGCTTCCTCAGGACGTTCTCCTTGAACCCGGGTATCTCCAACACCGGTTTGGTCGCACCCGTCACGATCATCGCCGGTGAGATCGTGTTGGCGCGCAGGCCGTACGGCGCGCCCTCCATCGCCAGCTGTCGCGTCATCGCCAACACGCCGCCCTTTCCGGCACAGTGGGCCAATGCGCCGGATCCTTCGAGCGCGACGAATGCGTTGGCCGAGGCAAAATTGATGATGGAGCCGCCGCGCCTGATCAGATGCGGCCAGGCGGCCTTGCAGGCCAGGAACACGATGTCCAATTCACCGGTCAGCGTCGCCTTCCAATGGGACAGATAGTCCATTTCGTGGATCCAGGCGAATGCACCGAACGCCGCCGCGTTGACCAACACGTCCAGGCGTCCATAGCGCTCCACGGTGGCTTCCACGACCCGTCGCACCGCCTCGGGATCGGTCAAATCGCAGGGATGCACGCTCGCCAACGCCAGACTCTGCGCCTGCCCGGCGCTCAAGGTCGCCTCGGCGGCTGCGGCGTCGATGTCGCACCCCATCACCTGCGCCCCATGCCGCGCGAACATCAGCGCGCACCCCTGGCCGATGCCGCTGCCGATGCCCGTGACGAGCGCCACCTTGCCGGCCAGCCGATTCGATAGCATGGTTTCAGTTTATTGCGCAGCGGCGGTTCCGGCCAATCAATTCGCCGAATGTCACCTATCGCGCAAGCCGGGACGTGGTGCCCGGCCGCTCCGGTACCGCTTCGCTATGTGCGCTACCAGACTGTCGCGCATTGAATCCGCGCGTAAGTTCGCATGTTGGCAATCACTGGGAAATGCCTCTTGCCCCGGATTCAGAATCAGATCATCGCTCGGCTGCCGCGACGTGATTGCGCGCATTTTATCGGCCTGTGCGACGAGGCGGATCTGGTCATGTCCGAGGTGCTGTGCGAAAGCGGTGCCGTCACCCGCTACGTGTATTTCCCGATCAGCGGATTCATCTCGCTGGTCACCGCGACCGATGGCAAACCCGTACTCGAGGTGGGCATGGTGGGCAGTGAAGGCATGCTGGGCGCGCAGCTGGTGCTGGGCGTGGTCACGGCGCCGATGCATGCGCTGGTGCAGGGGTCCGGCAGCGCGCTGCGGATCGCGGCGGCGCCATTTCGCAAGGAACTTGCGCACAGCAAGGCGCTGCGGGCGAGTCTGGAACGATACGTCTACGTCCTGATGAATCAAATGGCGGTTTCAGCGGCCTGTCTTCGCTTCCACGAAATCGGGCCGCGGCTCGCACGCTGGCTGCTGATGACCCAGGACCGTGCCCGGGCGGACTCCTTCCATGTCACCCACGAGTTCCTCGCCTACATGCTCGGGGTGCGCCGGGTGGGCATCACGGTGGCCGCGGTGGGTCTGCAACGCCGAGGTCTGATCCGATATCACCGCGGCAACGTCACCATCATGAACCGCCGCGGCCTCGAGGCGGCGGCATGCAGCTGTTATGCAGCGAACAACAAGGCCTATGCCGACCTGATGAAATAACGGGACGGCGGGCGCCAAACAGAGCAGCCGCCCCGCACGGGGCGGCTCTTTCAGCCTCGAATCTACGAAATTTTCGACTCCGCGAAGTTCGTTCAGGTTCCGCGGCGCGCCGTATAGGAGAACTTCTCGCCCTCGAGGGACGCGCTGGCCATCAGGCCGCCTTTGACGATGGTGAACACCGCCATGCCGTGGTTGTAGGCACCCACGACGGCCGCGTCCTTCATGCCCGCGCTCGCCCCCGCACCGGCGCCCATGGTGCCGACGCCCGCTCCGGCACCCGAGGAAATCGCCACGACGCTGGCGCCCGCCCCGAATTGAAAGTTGCCCGATTCGAATTCGTCAAGCGCACGCTTATCCTGGAAGAAGATGATTTCGCTGTAGGCTGCGCCGCCCGCCTGCCAACCGACGCTCAACTGGGTCACCGCCGTATCGCCGACCCGGATGCCCCGCGAATAAACTCGTCCCCTGCCGTGGGCCGCGCCGACGACGAAGCCGCCCTCTCCGACGGTTGGGAAAATGGCGTAGGCGTAGCTGTTCTTGAAGAAATCCGCGCTTTGCGCGGCATTCTTGAACAGCAGCGTCGCGTCCTGATATTTGCCGGCGTAGGCGGCTCCCGTGGCCAGTCCCAGCGTGGTCGCGAGAACGGCGGTCAATTTGGTCGAATGCTTCATGAGAATTCCTTGTAGCGAGTGATCAGTGGTTCATTGCCACCGCAGCAACGCGAAATTGCGATGCTTCCCGGTGACGATTCCTACAACGCCAGAATGCGCGCAATGCGGCCGGACATCTGTACGCCAGCGCGCTTTGGCGTCGCCGTGGTTGCTCAGCCCATCCAGTGCACCGGCTCGACCGGGGCGGCCAGCTGCTTTGGCAGCAGCCGGTTCATCTCGCTCTTGACGGCGGCGTAACACTCGCAGGAGCGCGATTGCAGGCCGATCCGATCCACGACGTCGATGTGCCCGCGTCGATAGCGGATGAATCCGCCCTCCTGCAGCCGGCCCGCGGCCTCTGTGATGCTCTCGCGGCGCACCCCGAGCAGATTCGCGACCAGCTCCTGGGTCATGGTCAATTCCTGCGCCGGCAGCCGATCCAGGGTCCACAGCAGCCAGCGGCTGAGCTGCTGTTCGACCGAGTGGTGGCGGTTGCAGGCCGCCGTTTGGCACATCTGGGTGATGAGCGCCTGGGTGTAGCGCAGCAGCAGGCGCTGAACCGCGCCGCCGCGCGTGAATTCCACGCCGAGCGCGCGGCGCGACAGCCGGTAGGCGTGTCCTCCCGCACGTACCACGGCCGAGCTCGAGGTGGTGTCGCCGCCCATGAACAGCGGCACGCCGACCATGCCCTCAGGACCCACCCCGGCAATCTCCGAAGACGCGCCGGAGCGGGTCACGTAGTGCAGCGAGACGATGGCGGTGACCGGGAAGTAGGCGTGTTCCAGCTGCCGGTCCGGTTCGTACATCGCGTCGCCCAGACGCATCGACAGCAATTCCAAATTCGGCGACAGGCGCTCGAAATCTCCGGGCGGCAGCGCCGCCAGCAGTTGATTTTGAGTGGGATGAGGGGCCACGGGATGGGTCCGGGTAACCGTCTAATGCTGGCCGTTGATTTCGACGCCGATGCCGCGGTAACCGAGAAAGCGGCAGGCGGCGCTGAACATGGGCTCGCCGCTGACGCGGTAGCGATGCACCGAGCCGTCGGAACCCGCGCAGCTCATGCTGAGATCGAGAAACGGCTGGCGCAACTCGATTTTCGACTGCAGCGCCCGCCGCTGTCCCTCGTCCCAGCCGGGACTCGACGCCGGATGCGCATCCTCCGCGAGCGTGCCGACGCGCATCCCGAGCATCTCGAGGACGGGCCCGGACACCTTGGTGAATGCGCCGCGCTCGTCCTGTTCCCAGTACCAGTCCGAGGCCAGCTCCGTCAGACTGCGGTAGCGCGCCTCGCTTTCGCGCAACTCCGCGGTGCGCTCCTGCACGATCCGTTCGAGATCGGCGTTGAACCGCTCGATCTGCCGGTACAGCAGGCGTACCTCGAGCATGTTGTGGATGCGGGCTCTCACTTCCGCCAGGTCGAAGGGCTTGCTGATGAAATCCCTGGCGCCCGCCTGCAGCGCCCGCAGCTTGTGTCCCGGCTGCGCGGTGAGCACGATGACCGGCATATAGCCGTCCGCAGTATTCGTTTTCAGACCTTCCATCACCTGGAAGCCGTCCATGCCGGGCATCTGCAGATCAAGAAGTATCAGGTCATAGAGATTTCGGCGATTCAGCGAACACACCTCGGCCGGATTCATGGTGGCGCTGACGCCGCGATAACCGGCCTCCGCGAGCAAGTGTGTGAGCAGCTGCACATTGGCGCATTGATCATCGACGATCAAAATGCTCGAGCCGAGAATGTCGCCGGTATCGATCATGGTGCACCTGCCGCGGCATCCAGAGTGCACGGAAGGGCATGCGCGGATGCCAGTGCGCCGTCCAATGTGTCCATGAACCGGCCGACGTTGATCGGCTTGGTCAAATAGCTGAAGAATCCGGCGGCCAGGCCCTTTTCGATGTCGCCCGGCATGGCATTGGCGCTCAGCGCAATCACGGGAATGTGCGCGGTGTCCCGGTCCCGCGCCAGGACGCCGAGCGCCGTCTGGCCGCTGATGCCGGGCAGATTGATGTCCATGAGAATGACATCGGGCCGCGTCGCCCGCGCCAGCTCGATGCCGCTGCTGCCGTCCTTCGCCACCAGCAGACGGATGTCCGGCCGTCTTTCGAGAAGCTTCTCGACCAGCAGCAGATTGGCCGGATTGTCCTCGACGCACAGCAGGGTGTGCAGCGGCTCCTGCGCAAGGGCAATCGAGGCCGCGACCGGCTTGCGCACCGCGGCTGCGGCCGGTAGGCGCGGGGCATGCGCCGCCTGCAGATCAATCCAGAAGACGCTGCCCGCGCCCACGGTGCTTTGCGCGCCGAGGGTGCCGCCCATCATTTCCACGAGCCGTTTGCTCACCACCAGGCCGATGCCGGTGCCTTCCTCGCTACCGGCCTCGCGCCCCAGGCGATTGAACGGCTGAAACAGCTGCGCGAGCTTCTCCGGAGGCAGTCCCTCGCCGGTGTCATGCACGGCGATGCGGGTGCGATTTGCGTCGCTCAGATCGCAGATCACCTCGACCGCTCCGCCGGCGCGATTGTATTTGATGGCGTTCGACAGCAGATTGATGAGCACCTGTTTAAGGCGGGTTCGATCCGCCTTGACGTAGGCAGCCCGCTCGAATTGCGGAAACGTCAGGCCGATGCCGCTCTTCTGCGCCACGGGTTCGATCATGCCGTGACAATCGCCGAGCACCTCCGCGAGCGAGATGGGTTCGGGAGACAGGGACAGGCGGCCTGATTCGATCAACGCGAGATCGAGAATCTCATTGATGAGCTCCAACAGGTACCATCCGGCCTGCAGGATCTGTTCGATGCTCTGGAGTTGCACCGGCGATGGCGGCGGCGTGCCCGATTCCATGAGCTGGGCGAATCCCAGGATGGCATTCAGCGGCGAGCGCAGCTCGTGGCTCATGCTCGACAAGAAATCCGATTTTGCGAGATTGGCCTTTTCGGCCGCCAGCTTGGCACCCTGCAGCGCCAGGTTGCTCTCCTGCAGAGCCTGGTCGAGCACGCGCCGCTCGATCTCGAACCGATTGCGCAGGGTATTGTCGGTGCCGATGAGCAGGTAGCCAATGATGGCATCGTGCGGGTCGCGCAGCGCGGTCACGGAGACCATGGCCGGGAAGCGGCTGCCGTCCCTGCGGATGTAGGTGAGTTCGTAGATGTCTTCGATGCCGCGCGAAGCCTTGAAGAAGAGGGCGTCGACGCCGGGCTGTATGGCGGTCGCCAATTCCGCACTCAGCAAGCGCGCCCGGGCGATGATTTCCAGCGGATCGGAGATGTCCGCCGGGGTGATCCGGTTGATGACTTCGTCGGCTGCGTAGCCGAGCATGCGTTCGGCGCCGACGTTGAAGATCTGGATCACGCCGCCCGCGTCGGTGGCGATGCAGGAAAAATCGGCGCTGTTGAATATGGCCTGCTGCAGAGCCGGCGCCACATCGGGGCGGATGGCGGCCGCCGGTCTTACCAGACCGGGCCGCGCGGACCTGCCGCGCTCTTGCGGCTCTCCCGATTTTTCCATGCACCCGATCATGGCCGCAACGGCGCCGCGTGTCCGTACGCTAGCGAACAATACCCGGCGCCGTGTCGCGGATTCACCCGCTCAGGCGGATATTTCGGATTTCAGCCGGATGTATTCGTCACGGGCGATCTCGCCCTTGGCGTAGCGTTCGTCGAGAATGTCGAGCGCCGGCTTGCGCGGCAGCCGGCCGTACTTCGAATGGGCGCGATAGGTGTAGCCCCAGTTGCCGATGCTCGAAAAGAACAGCAGAAAGACGCCGAACCACAGGAACCAGCCCCAACCGAAATACCAATCGTTCCAATACGTGTGAGCCACGATAATTCTCCGATGATGAACCAGGCCGCCAGTATGCGGCACACATCGCGCGCGTTCTGTACGCTGCCCCACGCGCGGCCGACGGACCGGGCGAACCCGCCCATGGGCCGGCGGGCGCAAAAAGTGACTGTACGCCAACGAACATAGAGTAGGATTGGGACAGGCCGGCATGGCCGGCCGTACGGACGGCAGCTATTCCATGGCACAGGATCTGCGCAAGAATCACCTGCTGGCGGCGTTACCCGAGGGCGAATGGACGCGTTGGTCGCCGTTGCTGGAACACGTGGAGATGCCCCTGGGCGAGGTGCTGTATGAGTCCGGCGTCGCACTGAAATACGTCTATTTTCCACTGACTTCGATCGTATCCCTGCTCTACGTGATGGAAAATGGCGCCTCCGCGGAAATCGCCGTGGTAGGCAATGAGGGCATCGTCGGGGTCTCGCTGTTCATGGGAGGCGAGTCCACGCCGAGCCGGGCGGTGGTGCAAAGCGCGGGATCGGGTTGCCGGCTGACCGCCAAGGCCATGAAGGATGAGTTCGACCGGGCGGGCCCGGTCCTGCATCTGCTGCTGCGCTATACCCAGGCCCTGCTGACCCAAATGGCGCAAACAGCGGTCTGCAATCGACATCACTCGCTCGACCAGCAGCTGTGCCGCTGGTTGCTGCTGAGTCTGGACCGGCTGCAGGGCGATGAGCTCGTGATGACCCAGGAGCTGATCGCCAACATGCTGGGCGTGCGCCGCGAGGGGGTGACGGAAGCAGCGCTTAAGCTGCAAAAGGCCGGGCTGATCCGTTACACCCGTGGCCACATGACGGTGCTGGATCGCAAAGGTCTCGAAGTGCGCACCTGCGAGTGCTATGCGGTAGTCAAAAAGGAGTACGACCGTCTACTGCCGCTGGGAGTGGCCGCGGCGTAGCCTGGTCTTTTTTCGCGCACCGCCGCAACAGGGTCCTTCGATGAATTTCACCCCCAACGCCCCCGGTGCGGCGGCGATATCCACCGCCGATGCCCTGTATGGCGCCATCGAGGCCGGCGGCACGAAGTTCGTCGTTGCCGTGGCGCATGCCACGGGTGCGATCCTCAATCAGTCACGCATTGAAACGCGCGATCCGGCCGCCACCCTGGCGGACGTGTTCGATTTTTTTCGGGCGGCGGAGCGGGCGGCGGGTGCCGTCGAGGCGTTCGGCGTGGGCAGCTTCGGTCCCCTGGAGCTGCGACGCGGCGCGCCGGGCTATGGATTCATCACCAACACGCCGAAGCCAGGCTGGCGGAACACCGATCTGCTCGGCACCCTGCAACGCGGCTTCGCGCGGCCGGTGGGCTTCGACACCGACGTCAATGCCGCAGCGCTCGCGGAATTGCGCTGGGGCGGCGGCCGCCATCTGCAAAGCCTCGCCTATGTGACGGTGGGGACCGGCATCGGCGGCGGCATGATCCATCACGGCCAACCCGTGCATGGGTTGATGCACCCGGAGATTGGGCATGTGCGGGTGCTCCGCCACCCCACCGACAGCCTGTTTGCCGGCGTATGCCCGTTTCACGGCGACTGTCTCGAGGGCCTGGCCTCTGGTCCGGCGATCCTGGCGCGCACCGGCAGATCGCTCGCCGATACGCGGCCGAATGATCCGATCTGGGGAATCGAGGCGGACTACCTCGGCCAATTGTGCGCCCAACTCGTGCTCATGCATTCGCCGCAGCGGATCTTCCTCGGCGGCGGGGTCATGCAGCACCAGCGCCTGTATGGCGAGATCGCGGATCGGATGCGGCACTGGCTGGGAGGGTATCTGCCGCACGAGGAGCTGCAATCGGAAAACTACGTCGTCCCGCCGGCACTCGGCGCCAATGTCGGCGTCATGGGGGCGCTGGCACTCGCCGTCGAAGCCGCCGCCGGCTTCGGTGCGCCAGGCTGATCAGGCGTCGATGAGCACGATGCGGATGTCATTGACGTTGGTGAGCGTCGGCCCGGTGATCACCAGGTCATCGAGCGCTGAGAACAGTGCATAGGTGTCGTTGGCGTCGAGCAGCGTGCCGACGTCAATACCCTTGGCGGCAGCGCGTGCCAGCGTGTCCGGCGACACGTAGCCGCCGGCATTGTCCTCGGATCCATCGATGCCATCGCTGTCGCAGGCCAGCGCCTCGATGCCCGCGGCGCCGTTCAGTCCGAGCGCGAGCGCCGCGAGGTACTCGAGATTCGGTCCGCCGTGTCCGTGCGGGTTGCGCACCTCGACGGTGAGCTCGCCGCCGGATATGAGCGCGCTGCGCCCGCCGGCTGCGGCATGCTTGAGCGCCTCGCGCGCATGGCGGCGTCCGACGTCACGGGCCATGCCATCGAGCCCGCCCTGCACGACCGGCGTGTAGCCGCGGGCCGCGACCGCGTGCGCGATCGCACCCAACGCATCATCATTGTTGGCGAGAACGTGAATCGGATGCGACACGGGACGCACCCGCGCATTCGCGAGCACGCTGAGCCGCAGTTCCGGAGTGACCGCAAAGCCGTATCTTTCCAGCACGGACAGCGCCGATTCCGGATCCGGGGGGCTGAAAATCGACGGACCGGAGGCGACCACCGATGGGTCATCGCCGACCACGTCGGAAATGATGAAGGTATGAAGCTCGGCGGCGCCGGCCGCCGCCGCCAGCCGGCCGCCTTTGACCTTGGACAGGCTCCGGCGCACCAGATTGATGTCCGCAATGGGAGCGCCACTTCGCAGCAGATGCCCGGTGATCGACTGCTTCTGTTCGAGGCTGACGCCCTCGCACGGCAGGCACAGCAGCGAGGAGCCGCCGCCCGAGATCAGAAAGATCACGCGGTCGGCGGCGCCGGCGGCGCGCGCCAGCTCATGGATCTCCTGCGCGGCGGCACGGCCGTTCTCGTCGGGCACCGGGTGCGAGGCTTCAACCACCCGGATGGCCCCCGTGGAGGACTTCGTCACGTGACCAAATCGCGTCACCACGCAGCCCGACACGTCGCCTTCGAGATGGGCGGCGGCCACCCCCGCCATCGCCGCCGCCGCCTTGCCGGCACCGAGCACCAGGGTGCGCCCGCGCGGCGCGCCCCGCGGCAGCAATCCGGGCAATGCCGCCTCGGCGCTGCAGCGTGCCACGCCGAGGGCAAACAGCGCGCGCAACCACGCCTCGTGCGAGGACGGTGCGCTCATGCGCTCGCGGCGTTCAATTGTGCGAGCGCTGCCGGATCCAGCGCCAGGCGCGTGGCGGCGGCCAAATCGCCGAGCTGGGCCACGGTCGTCGCGCTCGCGATCGGTGCCGTGATGCCCGGTCGCGCAATCTGCCAGGCGAGCGCCACGCTCGCAGCCGAAGCGCCCAGGCGCAGCGCCACTGCATCGAGTGACGCCAGGATTCGCCTGCCGCGATCGTTCAGGTATTTGTCGACGACACCCTTGCCGCGCGCGCTCTTGGCGGCATCCGCCGTACTGCGATACTTGCCGCTCAGAAATCCGGAGGCGAGGGCGGAGTAGCTCACGACGCCGACCTGGCGCTGCAGGCAAAGCGGTTCCAGTGCGGATTCGTAACCGGCGCGCTCGTACAGGTTGTATTGCGGCTGCAGCGCCTCATAGCGCGGCAGGCCGTGCCGGCCGCTTGCGTCGAGCGCCTCGGCGAGGCGGGCCGCGGTGAAATTGGAGGCGCCGATGGCGCGCACCTTGCCCGCGGCGATCAACCGTTGATAGGCGCCGAGCGTCTCCTCCATGGGTACGCTCGCGTCATCGCAGTGCGAGAAATACAGGTCGATATAGTCGGTTCGCAGCCGCCGCAGGGAGTCCTCGGCCGAACGCGTGATATGAGCCGCTGACAGTCCCTTGCGGCCGGGCGCGATTTCCATGCCCACCTTGGTCGCGATCACCACATCCGCGCGCTTGGCGCCGCGCTGCAGCCAATGGCCGATGATGGTTTCCGATTCGCCGCCGCGGTGGCCCGCCACCCACACCGAATAGATGTCCGCGGTGTCGATGAAATTGAGTCCGGCGGCCACGGCCGCATCCAATACCGAGAAGGACACGGCCTGGTCGGCGGTCCACCCGAACACGTTGCCGCCGAGGCACAGGGGCGGCACCTGCAAACTGGAACGGCCAAGGTGACGCAGCGGCAAGACGACCTCCGGATCCGGGTGGCGGAAATGGCGATTGTCTCCGATATTGCGGCGGCGGTCATGCTCCCGGGGCGGCCAGCAGCTGCACCCAGTACAGGCCGTGCCGGCTGACCGGACCTGCGACATAGGCAATGCCCATTTCGGCAAACCGGGGATCCATGATGTTCTCGCAATGACCGGGGCTGTCGAGCCAGCCTTGTACCACTTCCTCCGCCGACTTCGGCCCATAGGCGATGTTCTCGCCCACCAGCTTCTCCCGGTATCCCACCGCGCGCACCCGCTGCGCCGGCGAGCGACCGGAGCGATCTTCGTGTTCGAAATAATTATGCGTAGCCATGTCGGCGGCGTGACCCCGCGCGACGTCCTCCAGGGTCGGCGACAGCCGCACGGGCGGCGCCGGTCCGAAGGCGCGTTCACCGCAGCGAACGCCGCGGGCCCGCGCCTGGTTGACGAGCTGCAGGGCACGGCTTGCCAGCACCGGCGCCTGCGCGGCGGCGGGCGCGACATAGGCGGAAGCCAGGATGAGCCACGATTCGGAGCCGCGATGATAGATTCCCACATCGCGCAGGCTGCGCTGCGCTACCGAGTGGCAGCGATCACGCCGCAGCAGCTGCAGGGCGGAGGATTCCGTGCCGCGGAGGTGCACCGCCTGGGTCGCCTCCACGGGGTAGCCGCTGCGCTGTGCCGCTTCAGCGGGTCCGGAGCCGGCGGCCCACCGTTCGGCAGCCCGATCGAGCAGGGCATTGCGGCGCAGGGGCTGCACGGCCGGAAGCAGGCCGCCGCAGCCCCCCTCGCGCAGATACTGCACGGCCGAGAGCACGTCGGATGATGCGGTCACGCCGGCCGACGCGGTCACGCCGGCCGACGCGGCTACGCCGGCCGACGCGGCTACGCCGGCCGATATCCCCCCGGCGAGGATCAGCCAGCCTGCAAGTTGCGCAATAGAAATGCCATTCACGCCGTGACTCCGCCGCCCGTTACCAGGGGTATCCCTACAGGCAACGCACGGCCCGCGCATCGGATGACGCGCAGCGGCGGCGGTGGTCACCGTGGGGTGTGTGCGACAGCGAACAGACCCGCCACCGGCGCGCCTGTAGCCTCGCGCATCGAACCCTCACCGCATGCACCCGGAGGCCCTCGTCATGCCAAGACCCCCCGTCGCGTTCCGCCGATCGTTCGCCTGTTTGCTGATCGCCGCGGCCGCCGCAGTGGCAACGGCGCAGGCGGATCCTGCTTACGTGCAACAGCAGCTGTACGACGCGCTCGCCAAGGGGGACGTGGGCGGGGCGCTTGCGCTGTTCACCGACGACGCGGTGGTCGATACGGAGAGCGGCCTGTGCGCGCAGGCGCCGTGCGTGGGCAAGACCGCCATCCGCAAGGACTTCGAGCGCTACGTCAAGGACACGAGTCGACGGGTCACCGCACTCAGCACCTATGTCTCGGGAAACGTGCTGGTGACGCGCTTCGAGGCCCGCAGTGCCACCATTCAGAAGGCCGGCGTCGATCGCATCATCCTTTGGGGGATCCGCGAAATGCGCGGCGATCTGATCGCCTCGTCGCGCTGCTGCCTGCCGGATCGCACCGACGCGCAGACGGCCCGCTTCCTCGAATGGGATTATGCGCATCCGGGCCACTAGCGGCCGATGCAACGAAACTCAAGGAGTATTGTGATGCGTAGATACGCCATGGCGATCTTGATCCTCAGCAGCCTGCTGGGTGGGTGTGTGGTTGGATGGGGAGGCGGCGGGTTTCGCGGGGGTGGCGGCGGGTTCTATCACCATCACGATTGGCGCTGAGGGGGCCACGGGTTCCCCGAGCAGCTGATCCAGCTCCTCCGGTCGGATGGGCTTGGCGAGATAGCCGTCCATGCCGGCCGCGAGACAGCGCTCACGGTCACCGGTCATGGCATGCGCCGTCAAGGCGATGATTCTGAGGCGGGGACCGCCGTTCGCCTCCTTGGCGCGAATGGCCGCGGTGGTCTGCCATCCATCGACTTCAGGCATCTGCAAGTCCATGAAGACGACGTCGAATGACTCCTCCGCCAGGACCTGCAGCGCCAGCAGGCCGTTGGCGGCAATCCGCACCGAATGCCCGCGCTTCTCGAGCAGACGTTTGGCGACGAGCTGATTCACTGGGTTGTCCTCGGCTACCAGTATGCGCAGCGGCCGGCCCGGCGCAGCCGCCGGCGGGGCGGATGCCGCTGCGGTATCGCCGGCGGAGCCGTGTGCGGCTCCCAGCACCTGCAGGATGGAGTTGCGCAACTCCAGCTGACGTATCGGCTTGAGCAGATAGGCGGCGACGCCGAGCTGCTTGCAACGCTCCAGGTCGCCGCGCTGCCCTCCCGAGGTCAGCATCATGATGGCCGCGGTCCGCAGTTCCGGATTGTCCTGAATGCGCTCGATGAGGTCGAATCCGTCCATGTCCGGCATGTGCATGTCGGTGAGGATGAGGGCGAACGGATCCTGGTCGTGATGCGCCTTGATGAGTGCCCGGATGGCCCCGGGGCCATCCTCGACCGCCGCCGATCGCATGCCCCATAGATTCAGCATTCCGATCAGGATCCGTCGATTGCTGAGATTATCGTCGACGATCAAGGCCTTCACGCCACGCAGGGCTTCCGGGGCCGCGCTGGCGACCGGTTCGTGCGACTGCAGATGCGCCCGCGGCAGCATCACCGCAAAGTGGAAGCAGGAGCCCTGGCCGGGTTCGCTCTCGACCCAAAGCCGGCCGCCCATGAGCCGCGCCAGCCGCGCGCAGATGGTCAATCCGAGTCCGGTGCCCCCGTAATTGCGCGTGGTCGCGCTGTCGACCTGCGTGAAGGCGTCGAAAATCAGCTCGTGCTTGTCCTTCGGGATGCCGATGCCGGTGTCAGACACGGTGAACTGGAGCGGACATGCCGCACCCTGCGCCGTGCCCGCCTCAACCCGGACGGCGACCTCGCCCTTGGCGGTGAACTTGATGGCGTTGCCCACCAGATTGATGATGATCTGCCGCAGTCGGTTGGGATCGCCCCGCACGAACTGGGGTATGTCGCGCCCCAAATCGCACAGCAGCTCGAGGCCCTTCTGGTTGGCCCGCAGCGCGAGGGTCCTCAAGGTCGAATGCAGGCATTCCGGCAGATCGAAATCGACGATGTCGAGCTCGTATCGGCCCGCCTCGATCTTGGAAAAATCGAGCACATCGTTGATGACGCAGAGCAGGCTGTCCGCAGACAGCTTCACGGTATCGAGCATTTCCCGCTGCTCCAGGGTCAGCGTCGTTTCCAGCGCGAGATCGGTCATGCCGATGATGCCGTTGAGCGGGGTGCGCATTTCATGGCTCATGTTCGCCAGGAATTCGCTCTTTGCGCGATTCGCCGCCTCGGCCGTCTCCTTGGCGTCGCGCAGGATCTTTTGGGCCTCGATGCGCTCGCCCACATCGAGGAAGGTCACCACCGAGCCGATGATGGCGTCGCCGCGGTGGATCGGCCGCGACCAGCATTCCGCCAGAATGCGCATGCCGTCCTTGCGCCACATCGCATCGCAGTCCATGTGGGTGGCTTCGCCGCTGTGCAGCGCCGCGTAGATCTGGCATTCCTCCACGGGATAGGGCGAGCCGTCGGCCTTGCTGTGGTGGACCATGGTGTGCATGTTCCGGCCGAGCAGTTCATCGGCGGACGCGTAGCCGAGCATCTGCAGGCAGGCGGCGTTGCAGAAAGTGGCGTTGCCCTGGTCGTCGATCCCGTAGATCGCCTCCGGCGCCCCCTCCAGCAGCAGCCGCACCAGCTCGCCGTGGTCCGCAGATTGCAGATGGGGAGTGTGCATCAGGTTCCCGCGCGTGTAGGACTCGAACTGAATCCGGGTTATCGGCGGCCGCGGGACTTTTTGTAGGCATGAACCCCGATATTCCAGACATTATATAATGCGGGCGGACGAGTCGGTCGTTTGACGACTGTAGGAGCTGATGAAATTGACGAACCTTACCGGTCATCGAGGACTGCACATGCTTCTTTGCATCGCGGCGCTGGGTCTTGCGGCCGCGCGTTGCCCGGCCGACGAGCTGCCGCAGAACGGCAAGGAGGCCTACCTCAAGGGCTGCGCGTCCTGCCACGCCACGGGCATCGACGGAGCTCCCCGGGTCGGCGACCATGCCCAGTGGGGCCTGCTCATCGGCATGGGCAAGCGCACTTTGTACAAGTACACCATCCAGGGTCGCGGCACCATGGCGCCGCGCGGCGGCACCAATTGGCCCGACGCCACCTTGCGCGCGGCGGTCGATTACATGGTGGAACTCAACAAGTAGCCGGGTCGGGAGAGAACCGGCGGGTACGTCCGGATGCCCAGACCGGCGCCTGAAGGTATCGTGGCTTGTGCCTACGCCGCGGGCCGCCGGCAGCAGGTATAGTTCGCGGCGCAATGGCGCCGTGCGCGTTGCCGAATCTTTGGGCGCGTTGCCGCTTTTTTTTGGGAGAACTAACATGCGAAACACGATTTCACGGCGCAGCATCCTCAAGAGCGGCGTCATTGCCGGCGTCTTGATCCCCGCCGGCTTCAGGTTCAATTCCGCCCTCGCCGATGTGCCCGCCTTGGATCCGGCGGATCCGGTGGCGAAGGCGCTGCAGTACACCACCAAGTCGGCCAAGCCCGATCAGACGTGCGCCAATTGCATCCAGTACACCCAGCGTAGCGGCGCCACCGGCAGCTGCAACATCTTCGCCGGCAAGACCGTGGCATCGGGCGGCTGGTGCCTGTCGTGGGTGAACAAGCCGGCGGGCTGAGCGGCAAGCGGGAATGTGAACCAGTCGTTATTCCGAACCGGAAATTCTCGAATTAGGTGATGGCCCTTCGTGGCCGCGGGAAGGCCATCTGCTAGTCTCCGCGCATGACCGCGAATGCATCAAAACCGCACTGCAGGCCCGCGGGCCAACGGCACGGCATTCCGTCATGACGAAGGCCGTGGCGCCGCCGGCAGGCGATGCGATGTTCAAGTCCTACGCGCAATTGGCGGGCAGTCTGCTGGCGGATCTGAGCGGCTTGTGCCTGCTCGGGGCCAACCTGAAGCCGCTCGGCCAGTCACGCACCGTCAAGTCGGAATCCGTCGCCACCTGGTTGCGCTCGCTCGGCTGGGACGGTGAGTGCGAGCGTGCCGCCGTCGGCACCCCGCACGGGCCCGGCCAATGGCTGACCGCCATTCCCGTGGAGCAATCGGACGGCAGCCTGCTCGGGGTATTTTGCGTGGTGCAATCCCTGAAGTCCGCACCGACCGAGGCGAAGCGTCACGCGGAGCAGTTGGCGCGCACGCTCAAGCCTCTGCTCGATTGCATCCACCGCGAGCTGGCGGCCGCGGTGCCGGCCCGTTCGCGCGTGCAGGCGCTGACCGAACGCACCGCCGAACTCGAGTGGCTGTTCCAGGTGACCGGCAATCTGAAAGGATCGACTGACGACCGGCGGCTGGTGGAGGAACTGCTGATCGCCTCGACCAAGCGGCTGCAAAGCGCCTTCGGCGTGATGTGCATCCCCGAGAAGCGCATGTTCATCGAGCATGAGGGCGATATCATGACCGCGGGGCCGCTGCGTGCAGCCTGGAAGAAAACCCAGACCCACCTGCTGACCTGGGCGCAGCGCCGGCATCGTCCGCTGGTGGTCAACGGCGCGGGCAGCGACGGCAAGAAAATCACGCGCTGCAAGATCCTCTCGGTGCCGGTGGTGCGCGATTCGGGGCGGGTGCTCGGGGTGCTGGCGTTCTTCAATCCGCCCGAGGCCCCCGACTTCGCCAGCCGGCACGTGTTCCTGGCGCGCCATCTCGGACGCCAGACCGCAAGCCTGGTCGACGCGCAATTCGATCTGATGACCGGTTTGTACACGCGCGGCGGCATCGAGCAGATGTACGGCGCGCACGCGGACGATGCGGATGCCGACCGCAGCATCCTCTACATTGATGTCGATCACATGCACGTGGTCAACGAGCTGCACGGCTTCGAACTCGGCAACGAACTGATCGTGCGGGTCGCGGAGCTTCTCGGGCCGCCGCTGCTGCCGGAAGGCGCGCTGGCGGCACGCATCTCGGGAGATCGCTTCGCGGTCATCCTGCCCGAATCCGATCCGCGGGCCGCCGCGAAAATCGCCGAGGAGATCCAGGGCGCCGCGCGCCGGCTGGTGATCGGACCGGCGCAGAACGTGGTCGACGTATCGATCAGCTGCGGTGTTGCGGCGCTGGTGACGATGCCCCAGGGCCTGGCACGCGCCATGGCGGCGGCGGAGCTTGCCTGCAAGACCGCCAAGAACCGCGGCCGCAACCGGGTGGAGCTGTACGCCTGCGAAGACAACAGCATGATGCGCCGCCACGATGACGCGCTGGCCGTCGGCCAGCTGCGCGCCGCCCTCAAGGCGGACCGGCTGATGCTGTATGCGCAGCGCATCGCCCCGCTTCAGGACCCGAGCCTTCCGGGCGGCTACGAGCTGCTCATGCGGCTGCGCGAGGAGGACGGAACCATCATCGCGCCGGGCCCGCTGATCGTGGCCGCACAGCGCTATCAGCTTCTGCCCACCGTCGACCGCTGGGTGATCACGCGCGCGTTGCAGATGCTCGGCTCGTACCGCAGCATGCTGAAGACCCGCGGCGTGAGCATGTCGATCAACGTCTCCGGCCAATCGATCGGCGATGAGACCTGCATCCAGACGTTCAAGGAACACCTGAAGAGCGCGAACCTGCCGCCGGACTGCCTCACCATCGAGATCACCGAGCAGGCGGCCGTGACCAATCTCGCGCGGGCGAATTCCATGATCAAACAGCTGAAGGCGCTCGGCTGCCGCTTCGCGCTGGATGATTTCGGCACCGGCGCGAATTCGCTCACCTCGCTCAAGAACCTGCAGATATCGCGCGTCAAGATCGACGGCAGCTTCGTGCGCGACATCCTCACCGACCGCAACTCGCTGGCGACGGTCAAGGCCATCGTCGAGCTCGCCAGGGGTCTGCGCATGGACACGGTCGCCGAATACGTGGAAAACGAGGACATCGCGAACGCGGTGCGCCGCCTGGGCGTCGACTATGCCCAGGGCTACGCTTTCGGCATGCCGGAGCCGCTCGACGGCGTGTTGGAGAGCCTGAGCCGCGACGAATCGCGCCGCCTGCAGAGGATGTTCCTAGAATTGTAGTCCTTGGGATACAGTAGGGTATCCGAAGGAGCAATGCATGGGTTCATCTGTCCGGGAAGAGGTGTTGCGGTTGGGCGTCGGCGGACCCGTCGGTTCGGGCAAGACCGCGCTGGTCGATGCGCTGTGCAAGCGACTGCGCCACAGCCTCGACATCGCGGTGGTCACCAACGACATTTACACGCGCGAGGACGCCGAATTCCTGATCCGCAGCCAGGCGCTGCCCGCGGAACGCATCCGCGGAGTGGAGACCGGCGGCTGCCCGCACACGGCGATCCGCGAGGACGCCTCGATGAATCTCGCCGCCATCGACGGACTGATGAGCGAATTCCGCGATCTCGACATGATCATCGTCGAGAGCGGCGGCGACAATCTGGCGGCCACCTTCAGCCCGGAACTCTCGGATTTGACGCTGTACGTGATCGACGTCGCCGCCGGCGACAAGATTCCGCGCAAGGGCGGTCCCGGGATCATCAAGTCGGACCTGCTCATCATCAACAAGATCGATCTCGCGCCGCACGTCGGCGCCTCGCTCGAGGTCATGGACCGTGACGCGCGTAAAATGCGCGGCGAGCGGCCGTTCGTCTTCACCAATCTGAAGACCGGCCACGGCCTCGACACGGTGATCGACTTCATCCTGCGCGAGGGGCTGCTGCAGGCCGCTAGCGCGTGAGGGCGCGCACCGCCACGCAGGCGGCGGCGGCCCGATTCTCCACCCCGAGCTTCACGAACACCTGTTCGAGGTGCTTGTTCACGGTGCGCGGGCTGATGTTGAGGATCTCACCGATGTCGCGGTTCGGCTTGCCGCGGCTCAGCCACAGCAACACCTCCGCCTCGCGCGAGGTCAGCGAGAATTCCTTCTGCAGAGCGGCGCGGTCGTGGTCGGGATCCGCCGCCTCGGCCAGCCTGAACAGCAGTTCGTCCGGACCGAGGGTGCTGACGAACCAGCATTCGAGACGCCGGCCGGCGATCATCACCGAGCACCTGGCCGTGGCCTGGGTGTCGACGCGGCGCAACCGCAGCAGCTGCTCGATCACCTCGCCGGGCAGTATCGCCGGCTCGTCGCGCGCACCGTTGGCGCCGCAGAGCAGCTGGCGGGCCTTTGGCGTGCACCACAACAGCCGGCCTTCGCGGTTGGTCGCGAACAGGAAGCGGCCGCTGGCATCCAGCGCCACATGGGTCTCATGGGCGAGACGCGCGTTGCCGAGATGCACCCGCATGCGCGCGAGCAGTTCGTCGAGGATGATGGGCTTGGTGACGTAGTCGACCCCGCCGCACTCGAGACCCTGTACCACGTGCTCGGTCTGGGACAGCCCGGTCATGAATATCACCGGCAGATGAGCCAGCATCCGGTCGCGTTTCAGCCGCCTGCAGGTCTCGAAGCCGCTGATGCCGGGCATCAGGGCATCCATCAGCACCAGATCCGGCGTGATCTGCCCGAGCAGCTCGAGCGCCGCCTCGCCATCGGTCGCGATCAGCACCGTGAAGCCGGCACGGTCCAGCGTGTTGGTGAGCAGGCTCAGGGTATCGGGCGTGTCGTCGACCACCAGAACCGTGTCGCGCCGACAGGCAATCGCTTCAGGCCTCTGCACGCATCGTCTCCAGTACGCTCATGTAGCGCTTCAGATCGAATTTCGACACCAGTGCGCGCAGATTCGCGGCGAAATCCTCGTTCGCGGGGTCCTCGAGTTCGAGTTCGCGCAGTTTCGCTTCGATACCGCGCACGTGGCCGATGCTTCCCAGACGGTACAGATCGTCCAGGTGATGACGCGAGCGTCCGCTCGGCGCGGTTGCCGCCGCGCGTGCCCGCGCCGGCGCCGCAGCGGCGGACGGCTCCGGCTGATGGATCCATTTGAGATTCAGCAGCGAGCCCACCTGTTCGAGGAGCCGCTGCAGCCGGATCGGCTTCATCACGAAGGCGTCGTGAGCGGCGTCCGCGGCTGGCGAATATTCATGGGCATTGGCCGACACGATCATGATCTTCAAGCCGGGCAGGCGCCCGCCGGCGCGCAGCTCCTGCGCGACGCTCCAGCCGGACATGTCCGGCAGCGTCAAATCGATCATCGCCAGATCCGGCTGGCATTGTCCCGCGAGCTGCAGGCAGGTCTTGCCGTCGCGCGCGATGAACAAGGTGAAGCCGAGCGGGCGCAGCAGGCTCTGCACCAGATCGAGGTGCAGCGGATCATCGTCGGTGACCAGTATTCTCTGGCGCGGACCGGCGTAATCGCAGATGCGCTGCGTCGCCGCCGGCGGGGAGATCTGCTCGCGCACGTCGGACAGCAGCAGCCTGACGAGAAAGGTGGTGCCGGACGGCGAGCTGCGCTGCACCTGCAGCTCGCCCCCCATGATGTGGGTCAGCAGCTTGGAGATCGTCAGCCCCAGTCCGGTGCCGGGAATCGAGCGCACTCCATAATGGCTGCCGCGCTCGAAGGGGTCGAAGATCTTCTCCAGATCGGTGGCGGGAATGCCGACGCCGGTGTCGGCGACCTCGAACTCCGCAACCTGGCCGCGATAGCGCACGACGAGGCTCACGGAGCCGCGTTCGGTGTACTTGATCGCGTTCGACAGCAGATTGATCAGTATCTGGCCGAGGCGTTTCTGATCGGCGTGGACGTGCGAGGGTAGATTGGGCGAGTGCTCGTAATAAAAATCCAGGCCCTTCGCCAGCGCCTGCAGGCGGAACATGTCCACCAACTCGCCGAGAAACTCGCGCAGCTGCACCACGTCGCGGTTCAGGCGCAGCATGCCGTTTTCGATCTTCGACACATCGAGCAGACCGTCGATCAGATTCGACAGGTGCTCGGTGCTGCGACGGATCACGCGCACCGCGTTCTCCGGCGAATCCGCGCTGCCGCGCTCGAGCAGCTGCGCGTAGCCGAAGATGGAGTTGAGCGGCGTGCGGATCTCATGGCTGATGCCGACGATGTAGCGGGTCTTGGCGAGATTGGCCGCCTCGGCGATCTCCTTGGCCTGTTGCAGGGCGGCGTCGGTGCGCCGATGCGCCTCGATCTCATCCATGAGCATCGCGGTCTGGCGCGAGGACTCCGCCTCGGCCGTGCGGCGGCTCTCGTGCGCCAGCACGACCAGCCACGCGCCGATGCCCGACAGCAGCAGCAGACTCAGGAAAACCACCCACAAGGTGGCGGCCACGTCTTCGCGGCCGGCCGCCGAAATCCCGCCGAACTGGCGGTAAATGAACGACAGCAAAAGCCCGGTGGCGAGATTGCAGACGATGAGGATGCCGGCGAAGTGGCCGGCGCGGGTGTTGAGCGCGGCGGCGGCGCGTGCCGGCAGCACCCGCGTCAGGAACGCCGCCAACTGATGGGCCACCCGGCCCTGCGGCTTGCAGGCGTCGTGGCAGCGCGACTCGAGCGTGCAGCACAGAGAACAGATCGGGCCGGAATAGGCCGGACAGAGTGCCATGTCGGCGCGCTCGAACACGTTTTCGCAGATCGTGCAGCGCAGCTCCTCGATGTCCGGCGGCAGTCCGCCGTCGCTGCGCGCGAGATAGTAGCGCCCGCCAGTGACCCAGGCGATGAGCGGTGCGGCCGCGAACGCCACCAGCAGCGCCACGAAGGGCGAGAGGATCTGCGCCATGGTGCCGAAAACGCCAAGATACGCGAGGCTCGAGGCGCCGATCGACAGCAGCAGGGCGCCGACGCCCACCGGATTGATGTCGTACAGATGCGCGCGGCGGAATTCGATGTAGGGCGGACTCAAGCCGAGCGGCTTGTTGATCACCAGATCCGCCGTCAGTGCGCCGATCCAGCCGGCGGCGAAATTGGCATAAATACGCAGAATGCCGTCGATGGCGTGAAATATGCCGATTTCCATCAGCAGCAGCGCCAGTACCACGTTGAACACCAGCCAGACCACGCGTCCCGGATGGCTGTGCGTCAGCCGGGAGAAGAAATTGGACCAGGCGATCGAGCCCGCATAGGCGTTCGTCACGTTGATCTTCAGCTGGCACACGATCACGAACAGGCCGGTCAGGGCGAGCGCCACCGCCGGTGAGCCCAGCGCCTCCCGGAAGGCGACGAAGTACATCCGCGTCGGCTGGCTCGCCTCCTCGGCGGACACCCCCTGGTGCAGCGCGAGCACCGTGAGCAGCGACCCGGCGAGCAACTTGAATCCGCCGATCAGAATCCATCCCGGGCCGGTGGACAGCAGTGCGGTCCACCAGCTGAAGGGGCGCCGGCGGTCGCGGGCAGGCAGGAATCGCAGATAATCGACCTGTTCGCCGATCTGCGGCAGCAGCGACAGCAGCATCGAGGCCGCCATGCCGAGCATGGGCAGATTGACGGTCTCCCCGCCGCCCGCGGCGCCGCCGTAGTGCGTCCATTGCGACAGCTGCGAGGGCTGCCAGCCCACGATGTAGATGATGGGCAGGAACTGCAGCGCCAGCCAGACCGGCTGGGTGACGAGCTGCACCCGGCTGATCAGGCTGATGCCGTACACCGCGATCGGAATCACCACCAGGGAACTCAGCAGATGCGCCACGGCGAGCGGAATGCCGAACAGGAATTGCAGCGCGACGGACAGGATGCTCGCCTCGATCGAGAACAGCAGGAAGGTGAATGAGGCATAGATCAGCGAGGTGAGCGTCGAGCCGAGATAGCCGAACCCCGCACCCCGCGTCAGCAGATCGATGTCGACGCCGTAGGTGGCCGCGTAGTACGCGATCGGCAGCCCGATCAGGAACATGAGCACCATGAAGCCGACGATCGCCCAGACGGTGTTCGGAAAGCCGTAGGAGAGCGTCATGGCCCCGCCGATCGCCTCGCACGCGAGGAACGCGATCGGTCCCAGCGCCGTGTTGCCGACGCGAAACGAGGACTTGCGCGCGCCCGCCGCGGTGTAGCGCAGCGCGTAATCCTCGAGAGTCTGGCTGGCGACCCATTGGTTGTACTGGCGTCGTTCGCGGACGATTCGTTGCGGCGCGCTGCTGCTCATCGTCGCGTGTCGTTCTGCATGGGAAAATGCCGTGGCGTTTTTCCTACGGAGACCAGCAATTAATGTGCCATCCATTCCGCTGCGACGTTGCCTCATGTAGCCGCGGCGCCACATACGTCAAACGACTCATTCAGCGCGCCGCTGCTCTCCGTTAGCGTAGATCCAACGAATGAGCGCGCAGGCAGCGCGACGGATGGGGATGCGGGCGACGAGGGCGGCGGCACCAAAACAGGGAAGCCGCGGCTGCTTGCCGCACCAATACCGTGCCCCGCCGCGACGAGGACCGGCTTTTCAACACGTGAGGAAACGAGTCATGGATCCCAAGCAACGAACGAACCGCACCGTGAAGCGCGCGCTGCTGGCCGGCGCCCTGGGCGCCGCGGCTTTCACGGCCTGCATCGGCAGCGCGGCGGCGGATGATTCACTGCCGCCGGTGACGGTCGGCGCGGGCATGCAGACCAGCTTCTACAACTGCAGCACGGGCTGCATCTACAGTCCCGGCACCATTCCCACCGGGGATTCCAGCGTGCAGGGCTTCGCGCTCGACACCATTCGGCTATACGTCAACGGCAACGTGACCAACAACATCAAGTTCACCTTCAACACCGAGTACACCGGCAGCAGCACCGACACCGTCATCGTGATGGATGCGATCGGCCGCTTCGAATTCTCGGATCAGTTCAACATCTGGGCCGGCCGCTTCCTGCCGCCGAGCGATCGCGCCAACCTGTACGGGCCCTACTATGCCAACGACTGGGCGCCATATGCCGACGGAGTCGCCGACTTTTATCCCGACGTCGCCATCGGCCGCGACAACGGCATCGCCTACTGGGGCCAGTTCGGCATCCTCAAGGTGCAGGTGGGGGCGTTCGACGGCGAATCGGTCAACAGCGCGGTGGCGGACAAGAGCAAGCTGGTCACCGCGGCGCGGCTGACCCTGGATTTCTGGGACCCCGAGCCCGGCTACTATTTCAACGGCACCTACTACGGCGAGAAGGATCTGCTCGCGGTGGGCATTGCCGCCCAGAACCAGGACAGCAAGAGCACCTACAGCGTCGATGGATTGATGGAGAAGAAGCTCGCCGGTCTGGGCACGGTGACGGTGGAGGCCGAATACAACAAGGACAACGGTCTCACCGGTACGACCGACAGCGACGGCTGGTACGGACTCGGCAGCTATCTGTTTCCGCAGGTCATCGGCTACGGAAAGATCCAGGTGCTCGGCAAATACAGCCAGAAGACCGTCGACTCGGTGCCGTTCGAGGACAAGATCAAGACCAGCGAGGTCAACCTGAACTACATCATCAAGTCCTTCAGCGCCCGGGTTGGTCTGTACTGGCTGAACCAGAAGGATGATCTCGCCAACACCTCGAAGCAGGAAGTCGGCCTCAAACTGCAATTGCAAATGTAAGCATCAACGGAGAGCAACACATGAATACGGGGAAGATACTCAAATGGACCGTGCCGGCGGCGCTGACGCTGGTGTCCACGCTGGCGGCGGCCGCCGACGACACCATCAAGGTCGGCGTCCTGCATTCGCTGTCGGGCACCATGGCGATCAGCGAAACCACGCTCAAGGACACGGTTCTGATGATGATCGACGAGCAGAACAAGAAGGGCGGCCTGCTTGGCAAGAAAATCGAGGCGGTGGTCGTCGATCCGGCCTCGAATTGGCCGCTGTTCGCGGAAAAGGCGGCGGAACTGCTGGAGAAGGACAAGGTCGCGGTGGTGTTCGGCTGTTGGACCTCGGTGTCGCGCAAATCGGTGCTGCCGGTGTTCGAGAAGGACAACGGGCTGCTGTTCTATCCGGTGCAGTACGAGGGCGAGGAGTCCTCGAAGAACGTGATCTACACCGGTGCGGCGCCGAATCAGCAGGCCATACCGGCGGTCGACTACCTGATGAAGGATGTGGGCGTGAAGCGCTGGGTGCTCGAGGGCACCGATTACGTGTACCCGCGCACCACCAATAAGATCCTCGCGGCCTACCTCGAGCAGAAGGGCGTGAAGCCCGCAGACATCATGATCAACTACACGCCCTTCGGCTTCTCCGACTGGACCAGCGAAGTGGCCAAGATCAAGGCCTTCGGCTCGGCCGGCAAGAAAACGGCGGTCGTGTCGACGATCAACGGCGATGCCAACGTGCCGTTTTACAAGGAGCTCGGCAATCAAAAGATCTCCGCCGAGGACATACCGGTGGTGGCCTTCTCGGTGGGTGAGGAGGAGCTGTCGGGTCTCGATGCCAAGCCGCTGGTCGGGCATCTGGCGGCGTGGAATTACTTCATGAGCATCAACAGCCCCATCAACAAGGAATGGATCGCCAAGTGGCACGCGTTCACCAAGAACCCGAAGCGCACGTTCAATGATCCGATGGAGGCGACCGTGATCGGCTTTCATCTGTGGGTGAAGGCGGTGCAGAAGGCCGGCACCACCGACACCACCAAGGTGATCGCCGCGCTGCCGGGACTCGAAACCTCGAATCTGACCGGCGGCATCGCCAGGGTCCTGCCCAATCATCACATCACCAAGCCCGTCTACATCGGCGAGATCCGCGGCGACGGCCAATTCGACGTGGTGTGGAAGACCGACAAGGAAGTACCAGGCGATGCCTGGTCCGACTTCCTGCCGGGCAGCAAGGACATCGAGGCCGACTGGGTGAACCTGAATTGCGGCAATTACAATACCAAGACGAAGGTGTGTTCCGGACAGAACTACAAATAGCGTTGCTTTGAACCCGAGCGGCTCCGGTTGCCCGCGTGGCGGCCGGAGCCGCTCGCTCGTCCGGCGCAGCGGATGGCACGAGTATTGCTTGAGGTAGGGTCATGATGCACCGGCTGCGATGGATTCTGCATGCGACGATCTGCGCCACGGCGCTCGCCCTGGCGGGCCCGGCGGGCGCACAGCCGGCCGGCGCACCGGACCCGGCCGCCGGCACAGCGGCGGCGCTGCCGGGCGATCAGCGTCTGGCGGCGCTGCTCGGGGCCCTGCCGGAGGCGAGCTATGCCGACAAGCGGACGCTGATCGAGCAGATGCTGGCGCTGCGCGATGCGCGCGTGCGGGCGCTGTTGCAGGCGCTGCTCGACGGCAACCTGGACGTGCGCGCCGCCGACAACCGCGTGTTCATCACCGCGCCCGAGGGCGATTCGGGCGAGGACCTGCGGCTCACCGACCCCTTGTCGCCGGCGGCCGCCGTGACGGCGCCGTCCGACGGGCTGAGCAAGATCGGGGTCAACAACCAGCTGCGCAAGGAATTGCGGGTGGCGCTGGCGCAATTCGACCTGTCGAGCCCGGACGCGGGCGTGCGTCTCGCCGCGGTCAAGGAGATGCTGCGCGCAGTCGACGATGCGGGCATCGCCGTGCTGCGCGAGCGCATCAAGATCGAGAGCGACACGTCGGTCAAACGCGAAATTCGCGTCGGCCTGGCACTCGCGGATCTGGACAACGGCGATGCCGCCACGCGGCGGGCGGCCGTGGCCGCCGTGGCCGACAGCCTGAATCCGGACGTGTACAACCGGCTGTCGGCCATGGTTCAGTCGTCGCCGGATGGAAGCTACGGCGAGGCCGACCCCGCTGTGCGCGCCGCCGCGCTCGCGAGCCTGCGCGCCATCGACCGTTCGCGCATGCTGTATTCGGGCATCCAGACGCTGCTATACGGATTGAGCCAGGGATCCGTGCTGGTGTTGGCGGCCATCGGGCTGGCGATAACCTTCGGCGTGATGGGCGTGATCAACATGGCTCACGGCGAATTGATGATGCTGGGCGCGTACACGACCTACGTCGTTCAGCTGCTGATGCCGCAGCACATCGGCGCATCCATCATCGTGGCGATCCCGGCGGCCTTCCTGATCTCCGGGCTGGCGGGCGTCGCCATCGAGCGCGGCATCGTGCGCCATCTGTACGGGCGGCCCCTCGAAACCCTGTTGGCGACTTTCGGCGTGAGCCTGATCCTGCAACAGGCGGTGCGCGACATTTTTTCGGCGAACAATCGGCCGGTGGAGACGCCGCAATGGCTCGCCGGTTCCCTGCAGATCAACGAGGTGCTGGCGATCACCTACAACCGGCTGTACATCATCGTATTCACCTTCGCCCTGTTCCTGCTGCTGCTGCTGGTGCTCAAGCGCACCCGGCTCGGGCTCGAGGTGCGGGCGGTGTCGCAGAATCGTGCGATGGCCAAGGCGATGGGCGTGCGCACGGAATGGGTGGACGCGCTGACGTTCGGACTGGGCTCGGGGATCGCCGGCGTCGCCGGCGTGGCGTTGAGCCAGCTGACCAACGTCGGGCCGAATCTCGGGCAGAGTTACATCGTCGATTCGTTCATGGTGGTGGTGTTCGGCGGCGTCGGCAATCTGTGGGGAACCGAGCTCGGGGGCAATGCGCTCGGCATCGTCAACAAGGTGCTGGAGCCCTATTCGGGGGCGGTGCTCGCCAAGATCTTCGTCCTCATTTTCCTGATCCTGTTCATACAGCGCCGCCCGCGCGGCCTGTTCCCGCAGAAGGGCAGGGCGGCCGATGGCTGACCCGGTCACAGGCGGCAACCGGCTGATCGCAGCGCTGCGCGGCGATCCCGGCGGGCGGGTGTTCCTTGCCGTGCTGGCGATCGCGGCCGTTCTCGTGCCGCTGCTCAATCTGCTGCCGTCGCAGAATTCGGCGCTGCATCTGTCGAGTTACACCGTGACCCTGCTCGGCAAGTACATGACCTACGCGATGCTGGCGATCGCGGTCGATCTGATCTGGGGGTACTGCGGTATCCTCTCCCTCGGGCACGGCGCCTTCTTCGCGCTCGGCGGCTATGCCATCGGCATGTATCTGATGCGCCAGATCGGCACGCGCGGCGTATACGGCGATCCGATCCTGCCGGATTTCATGGTATTCCTGAATTGGAAGGAGCTGCCCTGGTTTTGGCATGGTTTCGAATCATTCCCCTTCGCGGTGCTGATGGTGGTGCTCGTGCCCGGATTGCTCGCGCTGGTGTTCGGGTTCCTGGCGTTCCGCTCGCGGGTGTCGGGTGTGTATTTCTCCATCATCACCCAGGCGCTCACCTATGCGCTGATGCTTGCCTTCTTCCGCAACGACATGGGATTCGGCGGCAACAACGGCTTCACCGACTTCAAGGACATCCTCGGCTTCGGTCTGCAGGCGCCCGCCACGCGCACGACGCTGTTTCTCATCACCGTCCTGGCGCTGGGCCTGACCTATCTGTTGTGCCGCTGGATCATCGCCTCGCGCGCCGGACGCGTCATCCAGGCGGTGCGCGACGCGGAGAGCCGCGCGCGCTTCATCGGCTATCGGGTGGAGTCCTACAAGCTGTGGGTGTTCGTCCTGTCGGCGGTGATCGCGGGGATCGCCGGTGCGCTGTACGTGCCGCAGATCGGCATCATCAATCCCAGCGAATTCTCGCCCGCGAATTCCATCGAGATCGTCATCTGGGTGGCGATCGGCGGGCGCGGCACGCTGTACGGGGCCGTGGTGGGTGCATTCCTGGTGAATTATGCGAAGACCTATTTCACCACGGTTTTGCCCAGCATGTGGCTGTATGCACTCGGCACGCTATTCGTGGTGGTGACGCTGTTCCTGCCCAATGGCGTCGTTGGCGCCGTCGCTTCGCTGCTGCCGTCACGCCGGCGCACGGCCGACGCATGATTCGCGGCGCTCTCAACCGCCTCACGGGCCGCTCGCACAGCGCCACGCCGCCCGGCTCCCCGGTGCCGGACGCTTCGCACGGCATCGTTCTGTACCTGGAAGACATCACCGTGAGCTTCGACGGGTTTCGCGCCCTGAACGCGCTCACCCTGTACGTCGAGGTCGGAGAGCTGCGCTGCATAATCGGCCCGAACGGCGCGGGCAAGACCACGATGATGGACGTCATCACCGGCAAGACGCGCCCGGATTCCGGTTCCGCGTGGTTCGGGCAGAGCATCGACCTGCTGTCGATGACCGAGCCGGAGATCGCGCAGGCCGGCATCGGCCGCAAGTTTCAAAAGCCCACGGTGTTCGAACAGCACAGCGTGTTCGAAAATCTCGAGCTGGCCATGGTCGGCGCCAAAACCGTGTGGAAGTGGCTGTACGCCCGCACCACTGCGGCGCAACTCGAGCACATCGATCAGGTGCTGCAGACCATCGGGCTCACGGAGCGCCGTTTCGCCCGCGCCGGTACCCTGTCGCATGGGCAGAAGCAATGGCTGGAGATCGGCATGTTGCTGATGCAGGATCCGCAGCTGCTGCTGGTCGACGAGCCCGTTGCCGGCATGACGCCCCAGGAGGTCGAGCGCACGGCCGAATTGCTGGTCTCCCTCGCCGGACGTCACTCGGTGATCGTGGTCGAGCACGACATGGAGTTCGTGCGATCCATCGCCCGCAAGGTCACGGTACTGCACGAGGGGGGCGTGCTCGCCGAGGGCAGCATCGATGCCGTACAGTCCAACCTCAAAGTGAAGGAAGTCTACCTCGGCGAATAGCATGCTCGAGATACAAGGCCTGAACCAATTCTACGGCGGCAGCCACACGCTGTGGGACGTGGACATGACCGTCCCGACCGGCTCGTGCACCTGTCTGATGGGGCGCAACGGCATGGGCAAGACCACGCTGCTGAAATGCGTCATGGGACTGCTGCCGAGCACGGGCAGGATCCTCTACGAGGGCCGCGACATCCGCGGACTGCCGGCCGAGGATCGTGCGCATCTGCGCATCGGCTACGTGCCGCAGGGCCGGGAGATCTTCTCCCAGCTGACGGTCGAGGAGAATCTGCGCATCGGGCTGGCGGCGCGCCGACCGAGACTCGCCGAGGTGCCCGAGCAGATCTTCCAGATGTTTCCGGTGCTCAAGCAGATGCTGCGGCGCCGTGGCGGCGATTTGTCCGGCGGCCAGCAGCAGCAGCTCGCGATCGGCCGCGCGCTGGTTCTCGACCCCAAGCTGCTGATATTGGATGAGCCCACGGAGGGCATCCAGCCGAACATCGTGCACGAGATCGGCGAGGTGATCATGCGGCTCAATCGCGAGAGCAATCTCACCGTGCTGCTGGTCGAGCAGAAGCTGCCGTTCGCGCGCCGCGTGGCGAGCGACCTGCGCATCCTGGACAAGGGCCGGTTGGTGGTCTCCGACAAGATCGGTGCCTTGACGGACGAGCTGGTGCAGGCGCACCTGACGGTATGAGCTCAAGGTTATGAGCCCAAGCGCATGAGCGAGCTGCCGATGAAGAGCGCCTGGCACGCGACGCTGGATCTGCGGTTTCAGTGCCTGGACGGGCGAACCCGTCTGACCCACCGCCGCCACAGCGGTCCGCTGGCTGTGCAGCGCGCGTTCTACCCGGAGAGCCGCGCGGCCGATGCGCCGGTGGGCGCGGCAGCGGCGGCCGGCGAACCCTGCCATGTCTATCTGCTGCATCCGCCGGGTGGCGTCGCCGGCGGCGATGTGCTCGACATCGAAGCGCACGTCGGCCCGGATGCGCATGCGCTGCTCACCACGCCGGCGGCAGGCAAGTTCTACCGCAGCGAAGCGGCGGGCGGTGCACGCCTGGCGCAATCGCTGCGGGTGGAGGCCGGGGTGCTCGAATGGTTGCCGCAGGAGAATATCTTCTACCCCGGCGCTACCGCCCGGCTGTCCTGCGTCGTGCGCCTCTCGTCGGGCGCGCGCTTCATCGGCTGGGAGATCAGCTGCCTCGGGCTGCCGGCGCACGGCCTGACCCTGCAGAGCGGGGCGCTGCGCCAGAACGTGGAGCTGTGGCGCGACGGCCGGCCGCTGCTGCTCGAGCACCTGATGCTCGATGAGGCGTGCCAGGCGGCGGCGTGGGGGCTTGCCGGACATGCGGCCATGGGCACCTGCATGGCGTATCCCGCCGGCGCGCGCGAGCTCGCGGCGGCGCGCGCGGCGGCCGCGACGGCTTGTGCGGGACTGACGGTTGCCTGTACGCTGGTCGACGAGGTGCTGATCTGCCGCGCCGTGGGCGGCCGCGCTGATCAGCTGCGGCTCGCATTCATCGACGTGTGGCGCGCCGTGAGGCCTTCACTGCTCGGCCGCGAGGCCGCGCTGCCGAGGATCTGGACAACCTGAGGTGAACGATGGAGCTCAGTCCCCGCGAAAAAGACAAGCTGCTGCTGTTCACGGCGGCGTTGCTCGCCGAACGGCGCAAGGCGCGGGGCCTGCAGCTCAATTATCCGGAATCCGTGGCGCTGATCTCCGCGGCGATACTCGAAGGCGCGCGCGACGGGCGCCCGGTGGCCGAACTCATGAGCTACGGCGCCTCCGTTCTCAAACGCAGCGAAGTCATGGAGGGGGTGGCGGAGATGATCACCGAGGTGCAGGTCGAGGCGACCTTTCCGGACGGCACGAAGCTCGTGACCGTGCATCATCCGATCACCTGACATGATGCCCGCCTGACATGATACCAGGAGAGGTCGACACGGCGGCCGGCGACATCGAGCTGAACCCGGGGCGCGAGACCCGGCGGATCACGGTTGCGAATCTCGGCGATCGTCCGATCCAGGTGGGTTCGCACTATCATTTTCAAGAGACCAACAGCGCGCTGCAGTTCGACCGCGAGCTCGCGCGCGGCTTCAGGCTCAACATCGCGGCCGGCACCGCGATACGCTTCGAGCCGGGCCAGCATCGCGAGGTGGAACTCGTGGCGCTCGCCGGCGACAGGGTGGTATACGGATTCCAAGGCCGCATCATGGGCCCGCTGAAATGACGCGCATCTCGCGTGCCGCCTACGCGGAGATGTTCGGTCCCACCCGCGGCGACCGCGTGCGTCTCGGCGACACCGAGCTGTGGATCGAGATCGAGGCCGACCACTGCATCTATGGCGAGGAGGTCAAGTTCGGCGGGGGCAAGGTCATCCGGGACGGCATGGGGCAGGGCCAGCGCGTCGCGGCCGACGTCGTCGACACGGTGATCACCAACGTCGTCATCATCGATCATTGGGGCGTGGTCAAGGCGGACATCGGCATCAAGGGCGGTCGCTTCGCCGCCGTCGGCAAGGCCGGCAACCCGGACGTCCAGCCGGGCGTGAACATCGTGCTCGGCGCCGGCACCGAGGTGATTGCCGGCGAGGGGTTGATCGCCACCGCCGGCGGCATCGATGCACACATCCATTTCATCTGCCCGCAGCAGGTCGAGGACGCGCTCATGAGCGGTGTCACCACCATGATCGGCGGCGGCACGGGTCCGGCGACCGGCACCAACGCCACCACCTGCACACCGGGCCCGTGGCACATCGAGCGCATGTATCAGGCGCTTGATGAGCTGCCGATGAACTTCGGTCTGCTCGGCAAGGGCAATGCCAGCCTGCCCGAACCCCTCGAGGAGCAGATCCGTGCGGGGGTCATGGGGCTGAAGCTGCACGAGGACTGGGGCACCACCCCGGCGGCCATCGACAACTGTCTCGCGGTGGCCGAACGCCACGACGTGCAGGTCGCGATCCACACCGACACCCTGAACGAGAGCGGATTCGTGGAGGACACCATCGCGGCGTTCAAGGGCCGCGCGATCCACACCTACCACACGGAGGGCGCCGGCGGCGGCCATGCCCCGGACATCATCAAGGCCTGCGGCGTCGCGCACGTGCTGCCTTCGTCCACCAATCCCACCCGGCCCTACACCATCAACACCATCGATGAGCATCTGGACATGCTCATGGTCTGTCACCACCTGGATCCCGGCATCGCCGAGGACGTGGCGTTTGCCGAGTCGCGCATCCGCCGCGAGACCATCGCCGCCGAGGACATCCTGCACGACCTCGGTGCGTTCTCGATGATTTCCTCGGACTCGCAGGCGATGGGCCGGGTGGGCGAGGTGATCACGCGCACCTGGCAGACCGCGCACAAGATGAAGGTGCAGCGCGGCGCTTTGCCGCAGGACAGCCAGCGCAACGACAACTACCGCGTGCGCCGCTATGTGGCGAAATACACCATCAATCCGGCCATCACGCACGGCCTCGCGCACGAGGTCGGCTCGATCGAGGTCGGCAAGCTCGCCGACCTGGTGCTGTGGCGCCCGGCGTTCTTCGCGGCCAAACCGGCCATGATCATCAAGGGCGGCATGATCGTCGCGGCGCCCATGGGCGATCCGAACGCCTCGATTCCCACGCCGCAGCCGGTGCATTACCGGCGCATGTTCGGCGCGCTCGGCGGCGCGCGGGCCGCGACTTCGGTGAGTTTCGTCTCGCAGGCGGCGCTCGCCGGCGGCGTCGGCGCAAGACTCGGGTTGCGCAAACGCCTGGTGGCGGTCTCGGGCACGCGGCGGCTGCGCAAGGCGGATCTGGTGTTGAACGACTATCTGCCGCAGATCGAGGTGGACCCGCAGACCTACGAGGTGCGCGCCGACGGCCGGCTGTTGACCTGCGAACCGGCGCACGAGCTGCCGCTGGCGCAGCGCTATTTCCTGTTCTGACCGCCCATGCTGATGATCTCACAGCGCCTCTGCGGTGATCGTGCGCCGGATGCGCGCCTGGTGCTGCCATTCGAGACGCGCAGCCGCAGCCGCTTCAAGGCCCGCCTCGACAACGGCGAACCGGTTGGTGTGGTCATGGCGCGCGGCGGCGTGCTGCGCGACGGCGATCTGCTGCTCGCCGACGACGGCCGCATCGTTGCGATCGCGGCCGCACCTGAAATCGTCAGCACGGCACGCAGCGGAGACGCGCCGCTGCTCGCACGCGCGGCCTATCACCTCGGGAATCGCCACGTGGCGCTGCAGTTGGGGGCGGACTGGCTGCGCTACGGTCATGATCACGTGCTCGACGACATGGTGGCCGGTTTGGGACTGCACCTGACCGTGGAGCACGCGCCGTTCGAGCCCGAGGCGGGCGCCTATGGCCGCCGGGGTGCGCACGACCATTCCCATCCGCACGTCCATCCGCACGCGCATGGCCATTGAGCGTGCGCGGCGACGACGAACGGCTCGCCCTGCTGCGCCTGTGTCATCTGGTCAGCCCGGCACTGCCGGTGGGTGCCTATGCCTATTCGCAGGGGCTCGAGTATGCCGTGCAGGCCGGCTGGGTCGGCGATGAGGCGACGGCACTGCGCTGGCTGCAGGGAATCTCGGGCCGCGGGCAGGGCACTCTCGACCTGCCGGTGCTGCTGCGGCTGCATCGCGCCTGGAGCGCCGCAGATCCGCAGGCCGTGCATTCCTGGAACTCGCGGCTGATCGCCGCGCGCGAGACCTCGGAGCTGCGCGCGGAGGAGCGGCATCTTGGCCGCTCGCTCGCGCGCGTGCTGGTGGAATTGGACATCGCGGAAGCCCGCAATTGGGTGGCCGGTGAATCGGCTTTCGCGACCCTGTTCGCCCTGGCCGCCGTGCGCTGGCGCATCGGCGAGGCCGACGCGCTCGGCGGATACCTGTGGGCGTGGAGCGAAAACCAGGTGCTCGCGGCCATCAAGCTGGTGCCGCTCGGCCAATCCGCCGGTCAGCGGCTGCTGCACCGGCTCACCGAATCGATGCCGGGCATCGTCGCTCTGGCGATGGACCTCGACGAGGCGTCCATCGGCGTCGGCGTGTTCGCGCCCATCCTGGCGAGCGCGCTGCACGAATCACAATATTCGCGCCTGTTTCGATCCTAGAGAAATCTCACGGGCTTCTCGTAGATGGCGAGCACAATGCAGCCGCCCTCGCTCAGCACGCTGTGGCTGGTGCCGGGGGGATTGATGATCACCGCGCCGGCAGCGGCCCGGCTGTTCTCGTCCACCTGCGCGCCTTCCAGGATGACGATGTGTTCATAGCCCGTATGCTCGTGCAGCGGCACGCGTCCCCCGGGGGCAAAGCGCAGCAGCGACGCCCGCGGGCCGTCGGGGCCGGTCTCATACAGCCGGTAGGTCTCCACACCGGGAAAGAACGGCTGCCAGCTCAGCTGTTTGTGCCAGTCCCGGATCTGCAGCAGGTCATTGAGCTTGAGTACCCGCGTTGCATCGCGCGTCGTTTCATCATGCGTCATGGACCCCCGTTTTACGCGGGCTCGCCGGCTTCGGCAATCTCCGTGTGGCTTTCGAGCGGCGCCGGCGCGGCTGCCGCGAATTTGGCGCACGTCACCAGAATGCCGGCGACCACCAGATAGCTCAAGGCCACCAGGGGCGAGACCGCGACGCCGATGTGTTCTCCGTGCATCAGCCCGAAGAACGAGAGCAGCGCCCCGGAGAGTGCGAAACCCGCGGCTTTCATGAGACGGCGATCGATGATGCAGACGGCGGTCGCACCCAGGATCAGCCCGCCCAGCGTCGAGCCACCGCCGAGCGTCTGCAGCCCGTGGTAGAACACGCCGTTGTTCAGCATGTTTCCCGCCAATTCCTCGGACACCGCGAACACGCCGGCCGCAGCCAATGCGCTGTTGATGATGGTCAGGCCCCAGTTCGCAATCGAGGGCACGATTGCCAGCACGATCGCCGGCGCATGGCTCTTCGGGGTTTCCTGAAACGCCTGCGAACCGATGATCATGCCGATGTACAGCAATATGGGCAGGATTGCCACGGTCGGGATGATGGCCGAAATCACCGAGATCACGCCGAATCCGCACAGCACGACCACCATCAAGCCGGTGGCCGCCGAATAGCCGATGCGGCCGCCCATGTCCTTCCATCCGGGGTGTCCGATGTAGACCGCATTGATGAATGGATTGCCCATCAGGCAGCCGACCAGGCTCACCACGCCGTCGGCCGTCAGCACCCGCGTCGTCGGATAGCTGTCGCCGGCCGCCGAAGCGCTCTCGACGTTGTCCATGGCCTCCACCAGGTCATAGATGCCGAATGGAATCGCCGTCACCAGGATGACCCCGAGGAACTGGAAGCCGTCGAACACGCGCGCGACCGCCGGCAGCGGCACGTGAAAACCGAAGTTCGCGAGCGATGCGCCGAGAGCGGCGGAGTTCATCCCGCCGAAATTCAGGCCGAACGCAGTCGATACCCAGGCGATGAGGGCGCCCGCCGCGATGGCCACCAGTCCCGCCGGGATCTTGCCGTAGCTCACGCCGCCGAACCAGCTCAGGCAGATGATGCCGAAGCACACCAGTCCGATCAACGGCGTCATGAACATCTGCAGCGCCGGGGCCATCGAGATGAACGTGATGGAAACACCGGCGAGGGTGCCGAGCAGCGCCGCGCGCGGCGTGATCCTGCGGATGATCGGCGCGATGTAGCCGCCGATCATCAGCACGAAGCTCTGCACGAAAACCCACGTCAGGCCCGCCTCCCATCCTTTCATCGGATCCTTGGTGGTCAGCGCGATCGGCATCATCACCACGAAGGTGACGATGAACATGTGCGGCACGCTGATGCCGGAGGGCAGTGCGCACACGTCGCTGCGTCCAGTCTGTTTGGCGAGCCTGTAGGCGAGGAACGCGTAGTACATCGTGCTCAGGAACAGCATCAACCCGGTGGCCGGCAGGATGCGCCCGAACACCAGATCGTCCGGCATCTTCAGCACGAAGCGCAGCAGCGCCGTCAGGGTCAGCAGGTTGACCAGGATGTTCGTGCCGAAGCCGAAGAAGGCATTCCAGTCCCCGGGCACCCACAGTTTAGGCTTGGTGTTCATCGATTGCTCCTTGAAGAAAATGGAACTCTCATTGCAGCGCCGACAAGACGTGTCTCGAGTGCGAAACCCAGCCGAATATGCCCCCCTGTGCCTTGATCATTTTCAATCCGGATTGCTGGAACTCCGGAAAATACGAGCCCACGCAATCCTCGGGAACGAGGCACTCGTAGCCGCGATCGTTGGCTTCGCGCACGGTGGTGTTGACGCACACCTCGGTGGTCACGCCGGTGACGATCAGCTGTTTGATGCCGCGATGTTGCAGGATGGCGTGCAGGTCCGTTGCGTAGAACGCGCCCTTGCCGGGCTTGTCGATCACCGCCTCGGACGGCAGCGGATACAGCTCCGGAATGATGTCGTGGCCGGCTTCGCCGCGCACCAGGATCCGGCCCATCGGTCCGGTGTCGCCGATGGTTTTCGGGGCGCGGCCGCGGATTTTCTTCGACGGCGGCAGGCAGCCTAAATCCGGCCGATGCCCCTCGCGGGTGTGCAGCACCATCAGCTGGCGCGCCCGCCAAGCCTCCAGCAACGCCTTGTTCGGTCCGATCGTGCGGCGCAGCTGCGATACGTCGTTGCCGAGCATCTCGCCGAATCCGCCGGGCTCGAGGAAATCGCGCTGCATGTCGATGATGAGCAGCGCGCAGGCCGCCGGCGAAAAATCGAACGGATACGGCTCCGCCTCGATGTGGCTCATGCGAGCGCCTCGATGAATGACCTGGAGTCGGCCACGGCGCCGAACACCCCGCCCTGCATCTTGACCATCTTCAATGCGGCGAGATGATTGCCGAGGTCCGTGGCGCCGGTGCAGTCCGACAACAACAGGCATTCGTAGCCGCGATCGTTGGCCTCGCGCATGGTGGTGTGCACGCACACGTCGGTGGTGATGCCGGCCAGCACGATGTTGCGGATGCCCCTCTGACGCAGCACCATGTCGAGGTCAGTCGCGTAGAATGAGCCCTTGCCCGGCTTGTCGATGATGGTCTCGCCGGGCAGCGGCGCCAATTCCGGAATGATGTTCCAGCCGGCCTCGCCGCGCACCAGGATCCTGCCGCAGGGCCCGGGATCGCCGATGCCCGCGCCGATGCGCCGGCTGCGCCAGCGCTTGTTCTCCGGCAGGTCGGCGAGATCGGGGCGGTGGCCTTCGCGGGTGTGCATGACGTGGAAATTCCGCTTGCGCGCCACCGTCAGGACATCGCGGATCGGCCCGATGGGCGCACGCGTCAGCGACAGGTCGTAGCCCATTTTGTCCACGTAGCCGCCCGGGCCGCAGAAGTCCGTCTGCATGTCTATGATGATGAACACCGTGTTGCCCGGTTCGAGCCCGCCGTTGAACGGCCAGGGATAGGGGTCTGAGTCGACGAACTTTTGCATTTTCTACAGCAACGATGCGGACGTTGATCGGGCCGCCAGAGCACTTTTATTTTGCAGCGATTCGCCGCGCGAATCCCGGGTTTCTTCTGCGTCATTTCGCGTAGTCGCGACCTGCGCGCGTGCGATATTTGGGTGCAACCTGCCGCCGGCGCCGCCCTGCCGCGGTGCATGCGCGGTGATATCGGGTTACCATCGGTGCGCAGTTCCTAAACCTAAGGGGATCGGAAATCATGAAAGCGCTATTTGGCACGGCGATCGCCTGCACCCTGCTCGGCGGTGCGCTGTCACCCGCACGGGCCGCGGATCAGGACCAGACGGCAAAGACCTTGATCGAGCAGGCAGCCACGGCGCTCGGCGGCACCGACCGGGTCAGGGGCGCAAGAACCCTCGCGATCTTCGGCTATGGCCAGATGGCATACCAGGACGGCGGCGGCAACATCGCCAGCAGCCCCGATGCGCCGCAGAAATGGGTGAACATCAACGACTATCGGCGCGTGACCGACCTCGAGCACGGCCGCAGCAACGTGCAGCAGCAAAACGTGCAGGACTTCGTGTTCGCCTACCGGCGCAACATGGTCGGCGAGGTTCGGATCAACGCCACGGTGGATGGCGACGTGGCCTTCAATCCGGACCCGAGCGGCAAGCTCGTGCGTGCGCCCGCCATGGCCGCCCGCAATCGCCGCATCGACATGCTCGACAATCCCCTGTCGATCGTCAGGCTGGCGCTCGACCCGGCCACCCGGCTCGGCAAGCCGCACGCGGCCGGCGGCCTGCAGGTGATCGACGTCACGACGCCGCAGGGCGATCGGGTGGTGCTAGCCATCGACGCCGCAACGCATCTGCCCGCGTGGCTCAGCTGGGTGGCGCCGCACGCCAATTTCGGCGACGTGACCTATCGCACCCACTTTACCGGCTACCAGCCCGTGGACGGCGACGGGCTGAATCTACCGAGCGGCTACAACACCATCAGCGACTTCCGCAACGTGCCGCAGCAGAAGCTCTACGTCGACAAATACGTGGTCAACGGCCCCATCCCGGATCTGGCCGCACCGGCCGAGATCCGCGCGGCCGACGTGCCGGTTGCGGGCCGGCCGCATGTGGACGCGGTACCCGTGGCCAAGGGCGTGTGGTTCATGAAGGTCACGCCCGGCGGCAATTCGACGCTGTTCGAGTTTACCGATCATCTGGTGCTATTCGAACTGTACGGCAGTGAAGCCAGTGCGCTGGCCGTCATCGATCAGGCTCGCGCCACCGTGCCGGGCAAGCCGGTCACCCAGGTGATCGTGTCGCATCACCACATCGACCATACCGGCGGACTGCGGGCGGCTGTCGCGGAGGGACTGACCGTCATCACCAATCGCCAAAACACGGACTATGTCCGTGAGGTCACTTCGCGCCCCGCCATCCAGTTTCCGGATGCGCTCGGCCGGCACCCGCGGCCGGTGCACATCATTCCCGTGGATGAGAAGTTGCAGCTGAAGGATGATTCGATGGAGGTCGATGTCTACCGGGTCGTGAACAACAGCCATTTTGCGCAGGGACTGCTGGCCTACGTGCCACGCGACCGGCTGGTGGCCGAGGGTGACCTGGTGGATGAGGGCTGGGATCTGCTGTGGTGGGGCAACAGCTACCCGGATACCGTCAAATACTGGCGGCTTGCCGTCGACCGGGATCTGCCCGTGCACGGCAATATCCATAGCTATGCAGAAGTCCTCGGGCAGCTGCGACAAGAGACCGCCAACGCACAAAAGTTGTGCGCGGACGTGACGGCGGCGCATTTGAGCCTGCAGGGGTGTCCCGTCAGCAATGTCCTCGAATAGTCTGCACGCCGCTAAAGTATTGCAGTGCAGCGCCGATACCCGGTTGTGTGAAAGCGACCGGTGGAGCGGATTATGTCAATCAGTCAAGTGGGCAGCGCAGCGGCCTATGGTGCGGTCCTTTCGGCCCCGCGTCCCTCAAGGCGTGGAGTGCCGCCGGCGACGCCCGACGCCACGTTCGGGCAGAGCCCGGTGCAGGGCGGGAGTCTGGTCGCGAGCCTGCTGCAGGCCTTGACTCAATCGGCCGGCCTCAAGTCCGCGTCCGCCACCGGCGGCGGCAGCGCCGCGGTCACCACCGCGGCAAGCTCGGCTGCCGGTGCCGCGAGCGGTGCCAGCTCTGCGACCGCCAGCACCCCGGCCTCCTCCTTGGCGCAGGATCTGCAGGCCTTCTTGCATGACCTGTTCCAGGCGCTGCGCCAAGCAGGACAATCCTCGGCCGGCAGCGCCTCCTCGAGCACGGCAGCCTCCGCGGCCCCGGTCGCAACGCCGGCAGCCGCCGCCTCCGCGAGTGCGGCCAACGCCGCCGCGGCAGCCACCGCTGCGGCCAGCTCCACGACGGCCAGCACCGCCGCCACCGCCAATGCGGCGACGAGTGGCGCGGCAGTCAGCACGCCGGCGGCAGCGTCGTCCGCAGGAAAATATGGCCAGCAGGGCATCATCGGCGCACTGCAGGCGGTCATCAAGGATTTGACCAACAGCCAGGTGCTCACCGGTGCGAGCAGCTCCGGCTTGTCGTCGAACACGCTGTCACAATTGAACTCGGCGTTCGGCAAATTGATCGCCGATCTGGGCGGCACGCAGGCAGGTTCGAGCGGCACATCGGCTGCCGCCGCAGCGGCCGCGAGCAGCTCATCCACCGCCAGTGGGTCATCCGCGGCCGGCGCGTCGGCCGCAACCTCCTCGACGGCGGCGCTGCAGTCATTCCTCAGCAACTTCCTGCAGGATCTGCAGGGCCAGAACAGTTCGACCAGCACCCTCGGCGGCACGGTGAACACCGCGGCCTGATTCAGATGTCGATCTGTCTCGCGATCTCGATCACGTTGTGCGGCGGCAGATTGAAGCGATCGACGACCTTGACCGCGTTGCGGTAGAGAAAGGCGAAAAGCGACAGCCGCAAGCGCCGCAGCAACCGGCGGTCGGATTGATTCACCACCAGATCGCGCGACGCGACGAAAATGGCATGATCGAGGTCGATGGCGGGGTCTAGTCCCTGTGTCTGTTTGAGCGCGGACTGCAGATCCGGGATCTCGATGAATCCGAAGCGCGCGACCACGTGCCACACGCCTTTGGCGACCCTGTCGATCATCGCGCAGCGCGGACCCTCCACGCGCGGCGTGTCCTCGAAAATCACACTCAGCGCAATCACGTGCTCGGGCAGGACGCCCGCGAAGTGCACATGATCGATGATCAGTCGCGGGATCTTCTGCACGCTCCTCGTCAAAAAGACGGTGGTGCCCGGCACGCGCGGGATCAGGCCGCCGGCGAGATTCGCCGAGAAGCGCGCCTCGGTATCGGGCGAATGCGCGAGCGCGGTGCGTATCGCGTCCGTGCCGGTGCGCCAGGTGATCATGATCATGAACAGGATCGCGGCGAAGGTGAGCGGCAGCCAGCCGCCGTCGGCGACCTTCAGGAGATTCGCGAGAAAGAAACTGGCATCGACCAGCAGGAAAATCCCGCCCACGGCCAGCGCCGTGATGGCCGGCCAGTGCCACACGTCGTGCATGGCGCGGTACAGCAGAAAAGTGGTCAGCAGCATGGTCGTCGCGACCGCCGTGCCGTAGGCGCCCGCGAGCCGGTCCGAACTGCCGAAAGCAACGGTGACGCCGACGGTCGCCGCCATCATCAGCCAATTGACGATGGGCACGTAGATCTGGCCATAAATGCGGTCCGACGTCTGGCGGATGGCCACCCCCGGCATCCAGCCGAGCTGCATGGCCTGGCGCGTCATCGAAAACGAACCGGTGATGATGGCCTGGCTCGCGATGATGGTCGCCACCGTGGCCAGCACGACCAGCGGATAGATCGACCACGCCGGCGCCATTTGAAAGAATGGGTTGCCGGTGACGGCGCCCTTTTCGATCAGATAGGCGGTCTGACCCGCATAGCTCAGCAGCAACGCCGGCAGCACGATCACATACCATGACCAGCGGATCGGCGCCTTGCCGAAATGACCCATGTCCGCGTACAGCGCCTCGCCACCCGTGATGCACAGGAACACGCCGCCGAGCACCAGGAAGCCGGTACCCCCGGCGTGCGCCAGAAAGCGGGCGCCATGACGCGGATCGAGCGCCGCAAGCACGCCGGGATAGCGCACGATGCCGCTGATGCCGAGCGCCGCTATCACCAGGAACCACAGCAGCATCACCGGTCCGAATGCCCGGCCGATGCTCTCGGTGCCGAACCGCTGCGCCGCGAACAACACCACCAGGATGGCGACGGTGATCGGCATGACGAACGGCTTCAGCGATGAGGTCACGACGTTCACGCCCTCGATGGCGCTCAACACCGAAATCGCGGGCGTGATCACCCCGTCGCCGTAGATCAGCGCGGCGCCGAGCAGGCCCATCCCGGTCATGATCTTGAGGCGTCCCGAGAGGCTATTTGCGCCGATCAGGGACATCAGCGCGAGGATTCCGCCTTCGCCGCGGTTGTCGGCGCGCATGACGAACAGGCAATACTTGATCGAGATGGTGATGATCAGCGTCCAGACGATGAGCGAGAGGATGCCGAGCGCGCTTTGCGCCGTGAACTTCCCGCCCTCCGCCTGCACCACGGTCTGCAGGGTGTACAGCGGGCTCGTGCCGAGGTCGCCGAAAACGATGCCGAGGGCGGTGAGCGAGGCCAGCGGCGCCGAGGAGTCCGCGCCCGGCGGCGTGGAGGCGGTTGCTGAGGTCATGCAGCCGGCCGCCTCAGGATTCGCAATTGCGCGAATGCGCGAACGCCGGCGACTCGTCCGCGCTCAGCGGCATCAACGCCGCCTGCAGCCGCGCGAATGCCGCCGCCGGATCATCGGCGAACTCGAACAGATCGAGATCCTCGCGGCTGATCATGCCATGACGCACGAGTGCGTCGAAGTTGAGGATTTCCCTCCAGAAGGCTGATCCATACAGCAGCACCGGGATCTTGCGGCTGAGCTTGCGGGTCTGTGCGAGCGTCAAAATCTCGGTCAGCTCATCCAGCGTGCCGAAGCCGCCGGGGAACACCACCAAGGCGCGCGCGAGATGTGCGAACCACAGCTTGCGCATGAAAAAGTAATGGAATTCGAAGCCCAGCCCCGGCGTGATGTAGGCGTTCGGGCGCTGCTCGTGCGGCAGGCTGATGTTCAGCCCGATGCTCCGGCCGCCCGCATCGGCGGCGCCGCGGTTCGCAGCCTCCATGATGCCGCCGCCACCACCCGAGCAGACGACGAAGCGGTGTTCGGCGGACTCCAGCGTTTTGGACCACTCGGTGACCAGGCGGGCGAGTTCGCGCGCCTCCCGGTAGAAGCGTCCGGAGGCGCCGTCCGGCGTGAGTCTGGCCGAGCCGAAGAACACGACGGTATCGTGGACGCGGGCGTCACGAAAGCGCTCGAGCGGCTCCAGATACTCCGCGATGATCCGCAGCGGGCGCGCCTCGTCGCTGCCGAGAAAAGCCTGATCCTGATAGGCGATCTGCGGCGCCGGGAGGGGTGGGGACATGGACGCTTACCTCTGATGCGCAAAATCGATGAAGCCGCGTGCGATGTCGGTGTGAATCAATTTCACGCGCACGCGGTCGCCGACGTCGAGACCCTGGAAACCCGTTACCACCCGGCCTTCCGCGGCCGGTTCGCGGATCCGCACCCAGGTACCGTCCTGCGCCGCGCCGGTGACGATGGCGTCGAATTCCTGGCCGATGCGCGGCGCGAGCAGCATCGCGGCGGCGGACTTGCGCAATGAGCGCTCGACCTTGGCGGCGTTGTCCTCCTGGGCGGTGCAATGCGCCGCCAGCGCCTGCAATTCAGCTTCGCCATATGGAGCCGGGTGGCCCACGAGCGCCGCCTTCAACAGTCGCTGCGTGATCAGGTCCGGAAAGCGCCGATTCGGCGCGGTCGAATGGGTGTAGTCGCGCGCCGCCAGTCCGAAATGGCCCGCGGCCTGCTCCCCGGGCCGCTCGAGCACGTATTCCCCCCTGCCCAGCAGTTTGATCACCGAGAGCGACAAGTCCTCGAAGCGCTCCGGGTCGGCCGTCCGGCGGCGCGCGAGAAACGCGCTGAGCGCACCGGCATCGGCCACCCCGGGCAACTGATCCCCTTCGCCGCGCGCCAGCGCGACCAGCCGATCCCAGCGCTGCGGCGTGCGCAGGATCCGGCGCAGCGAGGGCAGCCCCTTGTCCGTGAGGAAGCGGGCACTCACGCCGTTCGCGGCGATCATGAAATCCTCGATCAGCTCCTGTGCCCGATTTTGCGGATCGGGGCGCAGGTCGACCAGCAGTCCACCGTCGAACACCGCGCGGGCCTCCGCGCTTTCCAGATCGAGCGCGCCCCGGGTACGGCGCCGCGCCCTGAGCGCCTGGGCGGCCCGATCCTGAATGCGCAATTGCGCATCGAGTCCGGTCACGTCCGCGAGGCGCGCCGGAGGCGGACCCGTGCCCTCGAGCCACGCGGCGACCGCCGGGTAGGCAAGTTGTGCGCGATTGACGACCAGCGCCCGGTAGATAGCCGATCGGCCCACGCTGCCGTCCGCCGCGACGGTCATCTCCATCACCACGGCCATGCGCTCCTGATCCTGGGCGAGAGAGGTCAGGTCCGTGGAAAGCCGCTGCGGGAGCATGGGGAAAATGCGCGCGGCCGTGTAAACGGAGGTGGTATTGGCACGCGCATGCGCATCGATGGGCGAGCCGGTCTTGACGCTGCCATCCACGTCGGCTATCCCCACCAGCACCTTGATGGATCCGTCGGCCTGCGGCTCCGCGACCTCGATCTGATCGAGGTCGCGGGAATCATCATTGTCGACCGAGGACCACGGCAGTGCCCTCAGGTCGCGGATGGCGGGTCCGGTCTCGATCTCGGCCCGGTCCAGAGCCGCGGCCTGCTGCAGGGCCTGCGGCGAGAATTCCGGCAGCAGCCCGCGGGCGCGCATGGCCGCCACCGCGAGACGGTCCAATTCGATGGCGGCGGCGGATGCGGCGGGCATCCGGCCATGATAATTGAAATCGGCCGGGAGAATCGCGGCTAGGAAAAGCGGTCCCAGGCGGCCTGCCGGCTGATGCCGAGCGCCCCGCCAATGGCCGCCCAGCTCACCTTGCGTTCGCGCAGCAGATCGACCTGGGTCCGCAGCACTTCACGCGAGGCCTCGAGCGCGACGCCGGAGGCCGGCAGGGTGTCCAGCAGATCGGCGTCGGTCAGCCGGGCGCAGCCGGCGACGGATTCGTCGGCAAGAATGCGGTTGCACAGCCCGACGCAGGCCTCGCAGATGTAGACGGTCGGGCCGCCAACGAGCTTCGTGACCGTGCGGTCGTCCTTGCGGCAAAAGGCGCATCGCAGCCGTTTTGCACGCCGCCGGACCGTTTCGAGGGGTTTCTTCATCGTCTCAAGGATAGCCTGACGACTTGCGCAAGACCGAATCGCCGTCACACATTTGCCGGCCTCCCCGTTGCGCGGTCGGCACGGCACCGAGCGGCGCCGGTGCGGTCTGGAGGCTACTCGACGATGCGCCGCCGCAGCACGACGAAGCGCAGATCAGCCACCCGCGGCACACCGAATCGCGCATCGCCGTACGGAAAGGGGCGCAGCTCGCCGGTAGCCGCATAACCGCGGCGTTCGTACCAGGCGATCAGCTCGCGGCGCACGTCGATAACCGTCATTTCCATGAAGCGCGCGCCGAAGTACTGCCGCGCATAGCTCTCGGCCGCCGCCAGCAATTGGCGGCCGACGCCGCCGCCCTGCAGATCGGGGCGGACCGTGAGCATGCCGAGATAGCAAACCTCGTCGGATTGGCGCGCAACGTGCACGCAGGCGCAAGGTTCGGTCGGCTCGTGCAACAGCAGCACGGCGCTGCCGGGCGCTGCGATCATCTCGCCGATCTTTTCGGCATCCGTGCGTTGTCCACCGAGCAAATCCGCTTCGGTCGTCCAGCCGCGCCGGCTGGAATCCCCGCGGTACGCGCCATTCACCAACCGCACGATGGCCGGCACATCGTCTGCACCCGCCACGGCGAAACGCGTGGAACCGGCTTGTGCCAGATCCGTCAGCATCGCTCAGTTGCTGTCATTGGCCCGAAATGTCGCATTCAATCCGCACCTCGACAAGTATGCGCGGAGGCAGAGGAAGCGGCGCCGTTGGTTTTACATAACCGTCGAAATTTCGCTGCGGCGCAAGACACTTCGCGCAACGAGATCGTAAAAATCGTGTGATCATCCTCGTCCGAAGTGGTGGCATAATCACCCGGCCGCCGTGACTCAATTCGCGGCAAGCGCACAGCGAGTCGGTGCAGAATAATTCATCGCCGAAAAAAGAGATGAACCCATGGCCCAGCGCCAAAGCTCCAACAAGCTTGCGTCTTGCAACGCACTTTCATCGATTCGGCAACAGTCTTCCGTGGCGAGTGGCAGTTCTCCTGGCGTTGGATTCCCCTGCCTTCTTCCCGTGTCCGCCATAACACTGCCGCTCGCTACGGGAACCATTCTAGGGTAGCTGTCCGGCGTCCCAGCCGCCACCCAGGGCCTCGATCATCGCCACACTGGCCTGCAGCCGGCTCGACAACACACCGAGGGCGGTCTGTTCGCTGCTCAGCGTGGTGGTCTGTGCAGCGATCACGCTGCTGTAGGGGACCGTGCCCGCCTTGTATTGATTGAGCGTGAGTCTCTCCGCTTCCTGTGCGGCGGCCACCGCGGCCTCCTCGATCACCGCCTGCTGTTCGAGAATACGCAGGGTGGCGATCTCGTCCTCGACCTGTTGGAAGCCGGCCAGGACCGTCTGCCGGTAGTTGTCGACGCTCGCCACGTAGGCGGCGCGGGCCTGCGCGGTCTGGGCCCGGCGCAATCCGCCGTCGAACAGCGTTTGGGCGAGAGACGGTCCTAAGGCCCAGACGCGGTTCGATGCGCGTATCAAGCGGCTCATACTGCTGCCGGTGTAGTCGTCCGAACCCGACAAGGTGAGGCTTGGAAAATACGCCGCCACGGCGACGCCGATCTGTGCGTTGGCCGCGGCCATCTTGCGTTCCGCCTGCGCCACGTCCGGACGGCGCTCGAGCAGCTGCGACGGCAGACCCGCCGGCACCGTCGGCACGTCGCTGCGCAGAGGCGCCGCGCTCACCGAGAAATCGGCCGGCTGCCGGCCGATCAGCACCGCGATTGCATGCTCGAGCAGTGCGCGCTGTATCTTGGCGTTGACCTGCTGCGCCTGGCTCGAGAGCAATTGCGCGTGGGCGCTCACCACGTCGGCCTTGGCGGCGACGCCGAAGCGGTAGCGGCTTTCGGCAAGCTTCAGGGATTGGCGCTGCGCTTCGACGGTGTCGTCCAGCAGGGTCTGCAGCTGATCCTGGGCGCGCAATTCGAAATAATCGGTGGCGAGCGCGGCCTGTGCCGAGAGGCGCGCGGCGGCGAGCGCGGCCGCACTCGACTGCGCCGAGGCACGATTCGATTCGGTGGCGCGGCGGATGCTCCCCCAGATATCGAGGCTCCAGTCGGCCGACAGCCCCGCACTGTCGGTGATGCGCGCCGGGGGGCCGTAGGTCGTGCCGCGTTGCCGCGCGGCGCTGGCCGACAGCGTCGGCCAGAATCCGGCCCGCGCCTGGTCAACCAGCGCCTCGGCTTGCTCGTACGCGGCGGCGGCGGCCTTCACGGTCTCGTTCGAAATCGCAACCTGCGCTTCGAGACCATCGAGCACCTCGTCCTTGAAAATCTTCCACCAGGGTCCGCGCGACAACGCATCGGCGGGTTCGCTCGGCTTCCAGTCCCCGGCCTCCTTGTATGCCGGTGCCGCATCAAAGGCAGGACGCTTGTAATCCGGACCCACTGCGCATGCCGCCAGCAGCACCGAGGCGATCATCAGCCCGGGGCCCCGAATGGCGGGCAGTGGCCGCGCCGCACCCGGCACCCGCACGGCACCCGGCACCCGCACGGCACCCGGCGCCCGCACGCAGCGCATCAAGCGTTCACCGGCGGACCTGCGTCCGGAAATGCCGGTGCGGCCGCCCGCTTGCCGCGCTTCCAGTAGCGGTGCACATACAGATAGACCACCGGAGTGGTGTACACCGTGAGCAGCTGGCTCAGCACCAGGCCGCCGACGATGGAAATGCCGAGCGGCCGGCGCATCTCGGTACCGTCGCCGGAGGCGATGGCGAGGGGCAGTGCGCCGGCGATGGCGGCGCAGGTCGTCATCATGATGGGCCTGAAGCGCAGCGAGCAGGCGTGGGCGATTGCCGTGCGCGGGTCCATGCCGAGGTTGCGCTCGGCGTCGAGCGCGAAATCGACCATCATGATGGCGTTTTTCTTGACGATGCCGATCAGCAGAAGAATGCCGAGGAAGGCGATCAGGCTGAACTCCGTCCTGGTCGCGAGCAGCGCGAGCAGCGCGCCGACCCCGGCGGAGGGCAGGGTGGACAGTATGGTCAGGGGCTGGCTGAAGCTTTCATAGAGCATGCCGAGCACGACGTAAATCGCGAGCAGCGCCGCCGCCAGCATCAGCGGCAGGCTGCCGACGCTCTGCTGAAAGAGCCGCGCCGTGCCGTAGGACGCACCGCGGATGCTCACCGGCACGTGGATTTGATTCATGGTCCGCTCGATCGCCGCCAGCGCCACGCCGAGCGACTCGCGTTCCGGAAGATTGAAGGCGATGGACGTCGACACCGACGTGCCGGTGTGGTTGACGCTCACCGGCGTGGTGCCGGTGCTGAAATGGCTGAAGGCCGAGAACGGCACGACGGTCTCGCTGGCGACGCTCACCGCCGATCCGGTCGAGGTGTTGCCGCGGCCGGCATTGGCCAGCGAATTGGCCGCCAGATTGCGGGCGGTGTCCGCGGCGATGGAGTTCGCCGTGGCGCCGGTGCCGGACCTGAGCACGGCGGTGCCGGCGACCGCCTGAGTGCTCTGGGTGCCGGTGACCGAGCCGCCCGAGGTGCTGACGTACAGCTTTTTCAGAACCTCCGGGTTCTGCCAGTACTCCGGCGCCACCTCCATGACCACATGGTATTGCTGCGGACTGAACGGGTTGTAAATGGTGGATACCTGGGCCTGCGCAAACGCATCGCCCAGCGCGTTGTCGATCTGGATCTCGGTCAGACCGAGGCGCGACGCGCTGTCGCGGTCCACGATCAGGTCCGCCTCCAGGCCGCCCGGCTGCTGATCCGTGTCCACATCGGTGAGCTCCGGCACATCCTGCAGGGCCACACGGATCTTCTGCGACCAATTGCGCAGCTCCGTCAAATCATCGCCGAGCAGCGTGTATTGATATTGCGAATTCGCCGAACGTCCGCCGCCGCCGCCGAAGTCCTGCACGGCCTGCAGATAGGTGGCCACGCCCGCGACGCGCGACAGCTGCGGGCGCAATCGCGCGATGACCTGGTCCGCGGAATCGCCGCGTTCCGACAAGGGCTTGAGGGTCACGCTGACATTGGCGTTCGCGCCGCCCCCGCCGAAAGGACCGAAGCCGCCGCCGCCCACCGATCCGGTCAGGCTCTTGACCGCCGGATCGCGGCCGATGATGGCCGCCACGTCCTGCAGCTTGCGCTTCATCAGCTGAAAGGAACTGGTGGCGTCGCCGCGTATGCCACCCTGCAGCTGGCCCGTGTCCTGCTGCGGAAAGAATCCCTTGGGGATCACCACGTAAAGAAACACGTTCAGCCCGATGGTGGCGAGCAGCACCAGCATCATGATCCGCCGGTGGTCGAGCGCCCAGCCGAGGGTCTTCTCGTAGTCACGGCGCAGGCCCTGGAAACCGCGCTCGAAGGCGGCGCCGAATCTCGACGGCCTGTGCATGCCGTCACGGTCGAGCAGCCGCGAGCACATCATGGGCGTCGTGGTCAGCGAAATCACCAGGGATATCAGGATCGACACCGACAGCGTGATGGTGAATTCGCGGAACAGCTTGCCGACCAGGCCGCCGGCGAGCACGAACGGCACGAATACCGCGATGAGCGACAGGCTCATGGAGACGACCGTGAAGCCCACTTCGCGGGCGCCGAGCAGGGCCGCCTGCATCCGCGCCATGCCCGCCTCGATGTGACGGGTGGTGTTCTCCATCACCACGATGGCGTCGTCGACCACGAACCCGGTGGCGATGGTGAGCGCCATCAGCGAAAAATTGTCGAGGGTGTAGTCGAGCAGATACATCGCACCGAACGTGCCGATCAGCGACACCGGCACCGCGATCGCCGGAATCAGCGCGGCACGCCCGCTGTTTAGAAAGATGTAGACCACCAGGATGACCATCGCCACGGCCAGCAACAGGGTCTGCTCGACCTGGCGCAGCGAGGCGCGGATGGTGACCGAGCGGTCGAAGGTCACGACCAGGTCGATCTTCGGGTCGATGGATGCCTTGAGCAGCGGCAGCTCCGCCTTGACGGCATCGACCATCTCGATGATGTTGGCGCCGGGCTGCTGGTAGATCCGCACCGACACCGCCGCCTTGCCGTTGTACAGGCCGTACGTGCGGATGTTCTCGGTCGCCCCGTCCTGCATGTCCGACACCGTGGCGACGTCGCCGAGCCGCACGATCGCGCCGTTGCGGTTGGCGATGATCAGGCTGCGGTACGGCTCGGCGTCACGGGCGTTGTCGTTGGTGTAGATCTGGTAGTGCAGGGTGTCGGACTCGATCGCACCCTTGGGGGCGTTGGCGTTGGCGTTGGAGATCGCGGCGCGCACGTCCTGCAGGCCGATGCCGTATTTGGACAGCGACAGGGGATTGATCTCCACCCGCACGGCCGGCAGGGCGCTGCCGCTCACATTGACGCCGCCGACCCCCTTGATCTGCGACAGGCGCTGCGAGATCACCGCATCCGCGGCGTCGTAAATCTGGCCCTGGGTGAGCACATCGGAGGTCATCGCCAGGGCCATGACGGGAAACAGGGCGCTGTTGAGCTTGCGGTACGACGGATTGCTGGTCAGCGAGGTGGGCAGATCGGCGTGCGCCGCCACGATGGCTGCCTGCACGTCGCGTGCCGCACCGTCGATGTCGCGGTCTATGCCGAAGGTCAGCTGGATGTTCGAGGTTCCGACGCCGCTCGAGGAGGTCATGTCGTCGACGTCGGCGATCGCGCCGAGGTGGCGCTCCAGCGGGGTGGCCACGCTGCTGGCCATGACCTCCGGGCTCGCGCCGGGCAGGCTCGCCGACACGAAGATCGCCGGCGCATCGATGCGCGGCAGCGGTGCGACCGGCAGCAGGGTAAAGGCTGCGGCGCCGCACAGCGCCACGCCGGCCGTCAACAGGATGGTCGCCACGGGTCTGGCGATGAACGGCGCGGAAATGTTCAAGTCGGGCTCGCCGCGGACAGTTCGCCCGCCGGCCGCGGGCCGCGGGCCCGCTTCGCCAGCCGATCGAATGCCAGATAGATGACCGGTGTGGTGAACAGCGTGAGCACCTGGCTGACCAGCAGACCCCCGACGATGCTCACGCCGAGCGGATGACGCAGCTCCGACCCCGTACCGGTGCCGAACATCAGCGGCAGCGCACCGAATATCGCCGCCACCGTGGTCATGAGGATGGGCCGGAATCTCAGCATGCAGGCCCGGAAGATAGCCTCACGGGCCGACAGGCCCTCCAGCCGCTCGGCGTCGATCGCGAAGTCGATCATCAGGATCGCGTTCTTTTTGACGATACCGATCAGCAGGATGATGCCGATGAGCGCGATGATGGTCAGGTCATCTCCGGCGAGCATGAGTGCGAGCAGAGCGCCGATGCCTGCCGATGGCAGGGTCGAGAGGATGGTGATGGGGTGTATGAAACTCTCGTAGAGAACCCCGAGCACGATGTACATGACGAGCACGGCCGCCACCAGCAGCAGCAGCTCATTGGTCAGGTTGCTGCGAAACGCCAGAGCCGCCCCCTGGAAGGTCGTGCGGATGCTCTGCGGCAGACCCGCATCGCGCTCCGTGCTCTCGATGGCGGATACCGCCGCACCGAGCGAGACGCCCGGCGCGAGATTGAACGACACCGTCGTCGCCGGGAATTGCGCCAGGTGATTGATGAGCAAAGGCCGCGTCTCGATGTCCACTTTGGCGATGGCCGACAGCGGCACCTGTCCGCCGCTGGCGGAGGGCACGTAGATCGACGCCAGCGAATCGACCGAATGGAAGGTGGCGGGGTCCGCCTCCAGGATGACGCGGTACTGATTCGACTGGGTGAAAATCGTCGATACGATGCGCTGGCCGAATGCATCGTAAAGCGCGTTGTCCACCGTGCCCACGCTGATGCCCAGGCGCGCCGCGCTGTCCCGGTCGATGGTCACGTAGGCAGCGAGTCCGTTGTCCTCCTGGTTGGAAACCACGTCCGCGAGTTCGGGCTGGCGGCGCAGCGCCGCGAGCAGCTTCGGCGTCCAACTGGCGAGGGCCGCCGAATCCGCGCTCTCCAGGGTGAACTGGTATTGGGTGCGGCTGATGGTGTTGTCGAGCGTGAGATCCTGGACCGGCTGCATGTACAGGGTGATGCCGGCCAGCCCGGCGGTCTCGGACTGCAGCCGCCGGATCACCTCGGTGACGTTGGAACTGCGTTGGGCGCGGGCCTTCAGATTGATGAGAAATCGGCCGCTGTTCAAGGTGACGTTGTTGCCGTCGATGCCGATGAACGAGGACAGGCTCTGCACGTCCGGATCCGTGAGAATGGCAGCCGCCAGCGTCTGCTGCCTGCCTGCCATGGCGGCGTACGAGATCGACTCGGTCGCCTCCGACACGCCCTGTATCAGGCCGGTGTCCTGATCCGGAAAGAAGCCCTTCGGAATGAGCACGTACAGGAGCGCCGTGACCGCAAGCGTGGCGATCGCGACGTAAAGCGTCGCACGCTGGCGATCGAGCACCCACGTCAGGGCGCGGCCATACCATCCGAGCAGCGCGGTGAACCAGCGGCCGAGGTCCTCGGCCTTATGCCCCGCCGGCCGCGGCTTGAGCAGCTTTGCGCACATCATCGGCACCAGCGTCAGCGACACCACGGCGGATATGAGAATCGTGACGGCGAGCGTCACGGCAAATTCCCGAAACAGTCTTCCGACCACATCCTGCATGAACAGCAGCGGAATCAACACGGCAATGAGCGACACCGTCAATGAAATGATGGTGAATCCGATCTGACCGGCGCCCTTCAAGGCGGCTTCGAGCGGCGGGTCCCCGAGTTCGATGTAGCGCGAGATGTTCTCGATCATCACGATGGCGTCGTCCACGACGAAGCCGGTGGCGATGGTCAGGGCCATGAGCGACAGGTTGTTGAGGCTGAAATTCGCCAGATACATGACCGCAAACGTGCCCACCAGCGACAGCGGCACCGACAGGCTGGGAATGACCGTCGCCGGGACGTTGCGCAGGAAGATGAATATCACCAGCACCACCAGTGCGACGGCCAGGGCGAGTTCGAATTCCACGTCCGCGATCGAGGCGCGGATCGTCGTCGTGCGATCCGTGAGGATCGTGACCTCGACGCCGGCAGGCAGGGCCGAATGCAGCGACGGCAGCAGTTCGTGCACCCGGTTGACGACGTCGACCACGTTCGCGCCCGGCTGGCGCTGCACGTTGAGTATCAAAGCCGGGGTCCGGTTCATCCACCCGCCGAGTTTGGTGTTCTCGGCGCCGGCCACCAGGGTGGCGACGTCGCGCAACCGCACCGGAGCGCCGTTCTTGTAGGCGATCACGATGCTGCCGTATTCGTCCGCGCTCCTGATCTGATCGTTGGTGTTGACCGTGTAGGCGCTCATCGGCCCGTCCAGCGTGCCCTTCGGTCCGTTCTGATTGGCGACGCCGATCGTGGTGCGAAGATCGTCGATGTTCAGGCCGTAGGCGGCGAGCGCGCGCGGATTGACGATCACGCGCACGGCGGGCCGCTGGCCGCCGCTGATGCTGACCACGCCGACTCCCTTGAGCTGGGAGATCTTCTGCGCGACCCGGATGTCGGCCAGATCCTCGACCTCCGTCAGGGGCAGGACACCCGAGGTGATGCCCAGGGTCAGCACCGGCGCGTCGGCGGGATTGACCTTCGCGTAGATCGGCGGCGACGGCAGATCCTGCGGCAGCAGATTTTGCGCGGCACTGATGGCGGCCTGCACCTCCTGTTCGGCGACGTCGATGGCGAGTGCCAGGTTGAATTCCAGGGTGATGACCGACGCGCCGGCCGAGCTGGTCGAGGACATCTGATTCAGGCCGGGCATCTGGCCGAACTGCTTTTCGAGCGGCGCCGTGATGGCCGAGGTGATGACTTCGGGGCTCGCACCAGGATAGAAGGTCTCGACCTGGATCGTCGGATAGGCGACCTCGGGCAGGGCCGACAGGGGCAGCTGCACATAGGCGATGGCGCCGACGATCAAAATGGCGAGCATCAGCAGGGTCGTTGCGACCGGCCGCAGGATGAAAATGCGCGACGGATTCATTCCGCTTACGGCTGCGGCGCAGTGCGCGGGCGGCGTGCACCGGATTTTCGTGCGGCTGCATTCGCAGCCCCCGCCGCCGGCACCGCCGCGGGCAGTATCACCTGAGCGCCCTCGCGCAGGCGGTCTCCGCCCTCGGTGACGACGACGTCGCCCGCCTTGAGCCCGGAGCTGACGGCGACACGCTCGCCGTCGATGACGCCGAGCGTCACCGGCCGCACCGACACCGTATCGTCAGAATTCACGAGGTAGACGAAGCTGGTCGCCACGCCGTTCGGCGCGCCGCGGTGCACCGCGGCGTTCGGCATGATGATCTGGTTCTGCAGGACGTTTTGCAGCAGCATCACGTTCACGAACTGGTTGGGAAACAGCAGCCCGTCGGTGTTGTCGAACTGCGCGCGCAGCTTGATGGTGCCGGTGGTGGTATCAATCGTGTTGTCGACCGTCAGCAGCCTGCCGTCGGCGAGCTTGGTGCTGTCGCTGCGGTCGAAGGCCTCGACGGTGAGCGCGGCGCCGTCTTTCAGGCGCTTCATCACGGCCGAGATGTTGTCCTCGGGTATGGAAAAAATCACGGTGATGGGCTGCAGCTGGTTGATCACGACGATGCCGTTGGCGTCGCCCGGTGTGACGTAGTTTCCCTGATCGACCTGCCGCAGGCCCACCCGGCCGGTGACCGGCGAGACGATGTGCGTGTACTGCAGGTTGAGCTTCGCGGTGTTGATCTGCGCCACGTCCGAGGCAAGCGTTCCCTCGTATTGATCCACCAGTGCGCGCTGCGTGTCGAGCTGCTGCTGCGCAATGCCATCCTCCTTGATGAGCCCCTCGTAGCGCTTCAGGTCCAATTTGGCGTCGGCGAGCAATGCCTGGTCGCGGCGCAGATTCGCCTGCATCTGCTCGAGCGCCGCCTGGTAGGGACGCGGGTCGATCTGCGCGAGGAAGTCTCCCTGGCGCACGAGCTGGCCCTCGGTGAAGGCGATTTTCTGCAGTTGCCCGGTGATCTGGGTGCGCACCGTGACCGTGGCGAGCGGCGTGACCGTGCCGAGCGCGGGAATGCGCACCTCGATGTCACCCGTGCTCACCGTGGCCACGGACACGGCCACCGGGCCATTCTGTCCGGGACGGCCGCCGCGCGCTTCGGCCGGCGCCTGCTTGCGATGCTGCAGATATCCGACCAGGAAAATTACGAACACGAACAGGATCAACGCCAGGATCAGTACCGTCCGGCGATTGAGCAGCCGCCTGCGCCACCGTCCCGGGGAGCTTTGGCCGATGTCTTCGATGTCATTTGCCACATTCACCGGTCTTGAACCTCGATCGGCCGATGCCCGTACGGACAAGGTTACCATCAGGTACCGGCCGGCGACGGCATTGAGTCCGCGGCAGGGGGAGCAATTGAACTTTGTGCGGCGGCTTGTTCGGGGCCTTTCACGTTCCCTCGGGGGTGCGCTTGACACGACCAAATTACCCTTTAGCCTCAATCACCTAACCGCAATGATGAGTAAAGCGTTTGAGCAATTCGGCCCATTCGAGCGAGCGCTTCATCCGGCTGGGCTTGCTCGCCTTGGCGATCTATGTCTATGGCTTCTGGCTGACTGGCGGTCAATTCGACTTCCTGGGGCGCCCGGGCGGGCGCCTCGATCTGACCTTCAACAGCATGCTCGAGCACATGCTGCACGGCCGGTTCGACGTCGATGCGTCGATCGTCGGCCCCGAGGGGTTCTTGCGCGACGGCCGCGTGTTCGCCTATTGGGGTCCGTTCTTCGCGTTCATCCGCCTGCCGCTGTTGCTGATTCCCGGCGGCGCATGGGCCGACGTCACCTGTCTGTCCTGCTTTTTCGCGGTATGCATCGCGGCCTGCGTCAAATTGCAGACATTGCGTCTGGCCTACCTCCACAGCCCGCCATCGGCGCTGCGCGATCAGCTGTACTGGATCTTGCTGCTGGTCATCTTGTTCGCCGGGCCCCAGATCGAGTTCCTCACGCCGTCCATCTACCAGGAGGTCTGTCTGTGGGCCGGCGCCATGGCCGCGACCTTCGTCTACCTGGCGCTGCGCGGACTGCTGTCCGGGCGCTTCACCACTGCCACCCTGTGCGCCATGGCCGCGCTCGCGGGCATCGCGCTATTGTCGCGCGTGTCCACGGGCATCGGATTGTCCGTGGCGCTCTGCGCCCTGTTGTCGGTGACGGCCCTGCGCGAGAGATCGCCGCGGCGGCTGCTGCTGCCGCTGCTGATTCTGGGTGCGCTCGCGGCGACCGCGGGACTCGTGAACACCCTGCGCTGGGGCAATCCGCTGGTGTTCGCCAATTACCGCTATTACCTGTACAACAACGATTTTCCCGACCGCTGGCCGCGGACGGTGAGCTACGGACTGTTCAATCTGCAGCGCGTGCCGTTCGGCATCGTCTACTATTTCTTCCCCATCTGGGTTCTGCAGGGCGATGACGGGCATCTGCTGCTGGAGGCGACCCAGCGCCGGTTGCTCGATTCCACCGAGCTGCCGCCGGCGAGCTTCCTGCTCACCGACCCGTTGCTGCTGCTGCTGATGGCGTACGCCCTGTGGTCCCTTATTCGGGCCGATCGCGTGGTGCAGCCGGACCGGCTCCAGAGCGCGGCGGTCGCGGCGGGGCTCGCAGTGCCCTGCCTGTTGATGCTGAGCGCGATCAGCATGTGCTTCCGCTACCGCGTCGAATTCTATCCGCTCATCGAATTCGGCGCTTTTCTCGGCTTCGTGCTGCTGTGCCGGCGGCCGCCGGCGGCGGCGCAGCGCCGACGCGCATGGTTCGTGGTGCCGGCGGCGGTCGCGGTCATCGGATCGAATCTGACGCTGGTCCTCTACAAGATCTCGTGGCTGGGGCCGCCGATCAGGTACCTGCGATCCGGGGTTGGCGTCTTTTATCGGCTGGAATTCGAGAGGCATTATCCGAGGCTGGCAGAATGGCTGTTTCATTGAAGGATCACGCGCGCGCCGCAGCCGCGAACACGGCCCGGGTGGCGGTTCTCATACCCTGCTACAACGAGGCGGCCGCGGTCGGCCGGGTGGTGCAGGACTTCAGGCGAACCCTCCCGCAGGCGCAGATCCTCGTCTACGACAACAATTCGAGCGATGGGACGATGGCCGCGGCGTGCGCCGCCGGGGCGGAAGTGCGCAGCGAATCGAGCCAGGGAAAGGGCAACGTGGTGCGCCGGATGTTCGCCGACGTCGAGGCCGATGTGTATGTGCTGGTCGACGGCGATGCGACCTACTGCGCGGACAGCGCGCCCGCCATGATCGAGCTGCTGCAGACCCAGAATCTCGACATGGTGGTCGGGTGCCGCGCACACGAGGCGGCGGCCGCTTATCGCACCGGGCACCGCTTCGGCAACGTGCTGCTGACACAGGTGGTCTCCAATCTGTTCGGCAAGCGGTTCACGGACATCCTGTCGGGTTACCGGGTGATGTCGCGCCGCTTCGTGAAGTCATGTCCGGTGATCTCGCGGGGATTCGAGATCGAGACCGAGTTGTCGGTGCACGCGCTGGAATTGAACATGCCGGTGGGCGAGATCGAAACCCGTTACCTCGCCAGGCCGGCCGGCTCGCACAGCAAGCTGTCGACCTACCGCGACGGGGCGCGGATCTTGCGGCTGGCGCTCACGCTCTACAAGCACGAACGGCCGTTGGCATTCTTCGGCGTGCTCGCGGCGGCGCTGGCACTGCTCGCCGTCGCACTGGCCGTGCCGCTCATTCTGCATTGGCTCAAGACGGGACAGGTGCCGCGCTTTCCGACCGCGGTGCTGTCGGCGGCGATCATGATCCTCGCGTTCCTGTTTGTCACGGCCGGTCTCATCCTGGAAACGGTGACGCGGGGCCGCAAGGAGGCGAAACGGCTCTTTTATCTGCAGATCCCGCGGCGCTCCGGCGGGTAGCCTCCCGGTATGGGCGTCACTTGGCCCGGTTCGCCCCCGCAAACCGCATCCTGATCGAGTACAGCCCCGCGCGGGCGGCGATGAACAGGGTGCGGTGATCCGCGCCGCCGAAGCTGAGATTGCCCGTCCAGGTTTCCGGCACGTCGATGTGCTCGATCTTGCCGCCGGCCGGATTGCATACCGTGATGCCGGTTCCGCTCAGGTACAGGTTGCCCTCGGTGTCGAGCGTCATGCCGTCGGAACCGAGCGAGCAGCGCAGACGCTTGTTCGCCAGGGTGCCGTCGGCCTGGATGTCGTAGGCGTAGGTCTTGGCCGCCTGGATGTCCGACACGTACAGCGTCCTGCCGTCGGGCGTGCCGACGATGCCGTTGGGCTTGACCAGATCGTCCGTGACCCGCCGCAGCGCGCTGTGATCGGGCCCCAGGAAGTAGACCTGCTGCGTACCCTGCGGAGCCTGGTCGTAATTCCAGTAGGGGCGCGTGTCGAACGGGTCGGTGATGTAGGCGCCGCCGTCGGCGCGCACCCACACGTCATTGGGTCCGTTGAGGCGCTTGCCCTGGTAGCGTCCGGCGAGCACGGTGTGCGTGCCGTCGGGCGCGATGGACCACAATTCGGTATTTTCATCGGCGCAGGCGATGAGGTTGCCCGCCGCGTCGAAATACATGCCGTTGGCACGCCCGGCAGGCGCCAGAAACGTCGACAACTTGCCGTCGAGGCTCCACTCGAGAATCCGGTCGTTCGGCTGGTCGGTGAAGAACAGATTCCCGGACTTGTCGGCCGTCGTGCCTTCGGCCCATTTGAACCCGTCGGCGAGTTTCTGCAATCGGGCGCCCGGTTCGACCACCGGTGACAGATCATAGGCGTGCCGTTGCAGGGCGAGGTACACCGCGCATACTGCAATGACGAGCCACAAGATCCCTTGGAGACTTTTCACGTGTCAATCCTACCCCTTGAGATGCAGGTAATCGAGATCACCGCCCCGGGCGGACCGGAAATGCTCAAGCTGGCGACGCGTCCCGTACCCCGCCCCGGGGAGGGTGAGGTGCTGGTGTGCGTGGCCGCGGCGGGCATCAACCGCCCGGACATCAGCCAGCGCCAGGGCCGCTACCCGCCGCCGCCGGGGGCTTCGGATCTGCCGGGCCTCGAGATCGCGGGCGAAGTGGCGGCGTTGGGCCCGGATGTCTCCGGCCTGACGGTCGGGGATCGGGTCACGGCGCTGGTGACGGGCGGCGGCTATGCCGCCTATGCACTGGCCGCCGCGCCGCTTTGCCTGCCCGTGCCTGCGGGTTTCAGCATGATCGAAGCGGCCGCGCTGCCCGAAACGTTCTTCACCGTGTGGACCAACCTGTTCGAACGCGGCGGCTGCAAGGCCGGGGACACCGTGCTGATCCACGGCGGCAGCAGCGGCATCGGGACGACGGCCATTCAACTCGCCGCCGTGCGGGGTGCCCGCGTGTTCGCGACGGCGGGTTCGCCCGAGAAGGCGCGCGCCTGCGAACGGCTGGGCGCGGTGCGCGGCATCGATTATCGCACGGAGGATTTCGTCGAGGTGATCCAGCGGGAGAGTGCGGGCAAGGGCGCCGATGTGATCCTGGACATGGTGGCCGGCGGCTATCTCGAACGCAACATGGCCGCCGCCGCGGTCGAGGGACGGATCGTCTGCATCGCCTCGCTGGGTGGCTCGCGCGCGGAGCTCGACGTGAATCTGCTGACCCGCAAGCGATTGACGGTGACCGGCTCGACGCTGCGGCCGAGAACGGTGGCGCAGAAGGCGGCCATTGCTGCGGCGTTGCGCCGCGAGGTCTGGCCGCTGCTGTCCGCCGGGCGCGTGAAGCCGGTCATATACGCCACCTTTGCGCTCGCCGATGCCGCCGCCGCCCACCGGTTGATGGAGAGTTCATCCCACATCGGCAAGATCGTGCTCACTGTCTAGCCGAGCGCCTCGTTCAAAATCCAGGCGAGGCGCACGCCGGCGCGCTCGAGCTGCAGCTGTACGCTGCGTGTGGCCAAAGTCACATAGACATCGCCCAACCGGTATTGGCCGCCGTGCGGCGCCGGCCGCAGCCGTCGGATCATGGCGCCGGTGATGCGGGCTCGAAGCATTCGGTGTCGATTTCCGCCTGGGTCGCGGTATTGTAGCGGTCGCCCGCCAGGGCCGCGGGGCCGAACAGATCATCGAGCCGTTGCATCAGAGTTTCCGGGGGTGCGGCTGCAGGGGCGCACGCGTTCTCCTGCAGATGGGCGATGCTCGTGGTGCCCGGAATCGCGAGCACGTGCGGGCCGCGCGCGAGCACCCAGGCCAACGCGAGCTGCGATGGCCTGCACCCGGCTTCACGGGCGATGTCCTCGTACTCGCGCTGCACCCGCAGATTCAGGGCGTGATTGGCCGGCTCGAAGCGCGGCATCGCACGTCTGATGTCCTTGGCGGCGAGTCCGGACACGTCGCGCAAGGCGCCGGCCAGAAAGCCGCGTCCCAGCGGGCAAAACGCCACGAAACTGGCACCAATGCCGCGGCAGGCATCGAGAACCGCGATCTCCGGATTGCGGGTGCACAGCGAATATTCGCTCTGCACCGCCGCGATGCGATGCACTGCGGCGGCCCGGCGCAGCGTGCCGGCCGACACCTCGCACAGGCCGATGGTGCGGATCTTGCCGGCGTCGACCAGAGCGGCCAGCGCGCCCACGCTCTCCTCGATGGGGACCTTTTTATCCCAGCGATGTAGATAATAGAGATCGATGACGTCGGTGCGCAGCCGCTTCAGGCTCTCCTCGCAGCTGCTCTTGAGAGTCTCGGGCCGGCCGTCGATCACCCGTTTGATCTGGCCGTTCGCCGCCACGCCGTGGATTCCGCACTTGCTGGCCAGCGTGAATTTCGAGCGGTGCGGCGACAGTACGCGGCCGACCAGCTCCTCGTTGGCGCCGAAGCCATAGAGCGTCGCCGTGTCGAAATGCGTGATGCCCAGATCGAGCGCCCGCAGCAGCAGTTCGGCAGCCGCTGCCGGCGCCGGCGGTACGGCGTAGGCGTGGCTCAGGTTCATGCAGCCGAGTCCGATGGCCGACACGCTGAACGGTCCCAGGGGCCGGTTGATCATGGTCACCGGGTCCAGCGATACACGGCGCCGGGGAACGGGGTCTTCCACGGATCGACGGCGGCGGTGATGAACAGCGTGGCGGCGCCGTCCGCACCGAAGTTCATATTGGTGACGTAGCGGCTCGGCACCGCGATGATGCGCACCAGCTTCTTATCCGCGCCCACCACCAGGATGCGGCCGGAGCCATTTTGCGCGATGTAGTAGTTGCCGTCCGGTCCGAGCTTCAGGCCGTCCGGACCGTCAAAGGCGTCCTCGCCTGCGGTGGGCCTCGCCAGATCCTCAAGGCGCGCCCAGACGCTGCGTGGACCGAGTGTCCCATCGGCTTCGATGGGGAACGAGAGGATGCGTCCGGCGAGCATTTCGGCCACCAGCAGATGCCGGCCGTCCTTGGCCACGGTCAGGCCATTGGAATAGTGGATGGTGTTGGCGAGTTCGGTGATGCGCCCGTCGGCCGTCAGATGCAAGACCGCTCCGGTGATGGGCGCAGCCAGATCGAACACGCCGGATGCCGAGAAATACACGCCGCCGGCGCCGTCGGCGGCGAAGTCGTTGGGTCCGACGAAGGGCTTGCCGCCGGCATCCCGCGCCAGCACCCGGACCTCGTGGCCCTCCTCATCGAGTTCGACGAGGGAGTTTGAATCGTAGCAGGCCACCAGCAGATGGCGGCCGAAGTCGATCAGCCCGCTGGCGCCGCATCCCGGGCGGCCCCAAAACACCGCGAGGCGCTTTCCGTCCCACACCCGGACGCCGGGGCCGGCGTATTCGACGAAGTACAGGCGACCGGCGCGCCACAGAGGGCCCTCGGGATAAGCCGAATGGGCATCCACGACCATCATGCCGGCCCGTGATGCACCGCACAAGAACAGCATCGCCGCGCACGCGCCCAGGCTCAGCCTCATTGGTAGCCGCGGACCGCCGGTACATCGCTCGCCGGAAAGGATTCCTCCAGCGCCTCATCGAGCAGTTCGTCGACATGCCGGCGCTCGGACTCAGCGGGCGGCGCACCGGCCGTCGTGACCAGGTCGGCATAGTCGGCGTGGGTGCGCATAAATTCGATTGCATAGGTGCACAGGGGCTTTACCTTCCAACCCGCGGCGCGGGCCGCGTCCAGGGCGGCGCGGGTCAGTGCCGCGGCGATCCCGCGGTTCCTCGCGCCCTCCGGCACCCGGGTGTGCGTGATGCTCATCAGGCCGTCCGACAATTCGTACTGCAGCACGGCCCGATGCCCGTCCACCCGGGCCAGGAATTCGCGCGCGTCGAGGTCATGGATGACATCGAGGGACATGAGCTGATTTTACACCCTTCATCGCCGGGTGCGTGGCTTAAGTCGCCGGCGCCGCCGGTTGCGATACACTCTCGCGTACAAGAGCGGTGCGCCACGGCACGGGCCGCACCAATAGATTTTTCAACCAGGGGGGCCACAAATGAGCACGGTATCGATTCATCCGTCGGTTGATCATGGCATCAAGCCCGCTGCCAGCGGCTTCGCGGGCGGCACGCTGCTGTGCAAGTGCACCGACAAACCGGTCAAGCTATCCGTGAAATCCCAATCCGCGCACAATCACGCCTGCGGCTGCACCAAATGCTGGAAGCCCGCGGGCGCGCTGTTTTCAGTGGTTGCGGTGGTCGGCCGCGACAAGCTCAGCGTCGCGGAAAACGGTGACAAGCTCGCCATCGTGGATCCCAAGGCGACGATACAACGCCACGCCTGCAAGGCCTGCGGCGTGCATCTCTACGGCCGTATCGAGAATGCCGGACATCCGCTTTTCGGCTTCGACTTCATTCACACCGAGCTGTCGCCGCAATCCGGCTGGTCCCAACCGACCTTCGCGGCGTTCGTTTCCTCGATCATCGAATCCGGCGCGGACCCGGCGCATCAGGGAGCGGTGCGGGCCCGGCTCCGGGAACTCGGTCTCGAGCCGTACGACTGCCTGTCGCCGCCGCTGATGGATTTCATCTCGACGCAGATCGCCCGGGCATCGGGGGTCCTGAAGCCCGTGCCGCCAGTCTGAGCACGGCCTCCTGCGGCAGCTCATCGAGCCCGGTGCCGTCGTGGCGCAGGTGCTCGATGAGCTTCTCCTGCATGCGGCGCGTCCAGTATTTTTCGATGTGGTTCAAGATGCCGCCCACCGCGTCTTCGCGCAGCGGCTCGGCGCGGAAGAAGTTGCCGATGTCATTCGCCATCTGCACCAGATGCGGGGTGCTCATCGGGGCGCCTACTTCTCCGCCATGTGAGCGCCCTTGAGGAGCGTTTCCTGATTTTCGCTGAATTCGCGGAAACGCTTCTGCCATTCGGATGGCTGGCTGACCCGCGTCGCCTGCACGGCGGTCACCTTGTATTCGGGACAGTTGGTCGCCCAATCGGAGTTGTCCGTGGTGATCACGTTGGCGCCGGATTCCGGAAAATGGAAGGTCGTATACACCACGCCCGGCTGGACGCGCTCGGTGACCCGCGCACGCAGCACCGTCTCGCCGGCGCGGCTCGCGATGCCGACCCAGTCGCCCTCGGCGATGCCGCGCTCGTCAGCGTCGTGCGGATGGATCTCGAGCCGATCCTCGGAATGCCAGAGGTTGTTCGCGGTGCGCCGCGTCTGCGCGCCCACATTGTACTGGCTGAGCACCCGGCCCGTCGTGAGGATGAGCGGGAAACGGGCATTGACCTTCTCGGCGGTCGGTACATAGTCGGTGACGATGAATTTTCCCTTGCCGCGCACGAATTCGCCGACGTGCATGGTGGGCGTGCCGGCGGGGTGCGCGGCGTTGCAGGGCCATTGGATGCTGCCCTGTTCATCGAGCGCGGCAAAGCTCACCCCCGTGAAGGTGGGCGTCAAGCGCGCGATCTCATCCATGATTTCCGAGGGGTGCGCGTAGCTCATCGGGAAACCCATGGCGTTTGCCAGCAATTGGGTGATCTGCCAGTCGGCATAGCCGCCCTTGGGCTGCATCACCCTGCGCACCCGCGAGATGCGCCGTTCGGCATTGGTGAACGTGCCGTCCTTCTCCAGGAACGAGGAGCCGGGCAGGAACACATGCGCGAACTTGGCGGATTCGTTCAGGAACAGATCCTGAACCACGATGCACTCCATGGCCATGAGCGCGGCGGTGACGTGCTGGGTATTCGGATCCGACTGGGCGATGTCCTCCCCTTCGATGTACAGACCTTTGAATTCGCCGTCGAGCGCCGCCTCGAACATGTTCGGGATCCGCAGCCCCGGTTCGCTCTGCAGGTCGACGCCCCACTCGCGTTCGAACGCGCCGCGTACGGCGTCGTCGGAGACATGCCGGTATCCCGGGAATTCGTGGGGAAAGGATCCCATGTCGCACGAACCCTGGACGTTGTTCTGGCCGCGCAGCGGATTCACCCCGACGCCCTCACGGCCGACATTGCCGGTCGCCATGGCGAGATTCGCGATCCCGATCACCATGGTCGAACCCTGGCTGTGTTCGGTCACTCCGAGGCCGTAGTAGATCGCGCCGTTGCCGCCGGTCGCATACAGGCGCGCGGCGGCACGTACGCTGTCGGCCGCAACGCCGGTGACCGCCTGCATGCTCTCCGGGGAATTGCGCTCCTGCGCGACGAATTTGCGCCATCGCTCGAACGATTCGGTATCGCAGCGCTCGCGCACGAACTGCTCCTTGACGAGACCCTCCGTGACGATGACGTGCGCCAGCGAATTGATCAGGGCGACATTGGTGCCCGGCCGCAGCTTCAGGTGGTGCTCGGCGCGGATATGCGGCGTGCGTACCAGATCGATGGTGCGCGGATCGGCGACGATCAGGCGGGCACCCTGGCGCAGCCGACGCTTCATCTGCGAGGCGAACACGGGATGGCCGTCGGTGGGATTGGCGCCAATGACGAATATGACGTCGGCCGACATCACCGAATCGAAATTCTGGGTACCGGCCGATTCGCCCATGGTCTGGCGCAGACCATAACCGGTGGGCGAATGGCACACGCGCGCGCAGGTGTCCACGTTATTGTTGCCGAACCCGGCCCTCACCAGTTTCTGCACCAGATAGGTCTCCTCGTTGGTGCAGCGCGAGGAGGTGATGCCGCCGATGGAGTCGCGGCCATAGACCGCCTGGATCCGCCTGAATTCGCCGGCCGCATGCGCGATGGCCTCCTCCCAGGAAACCTCGCGCCACGGATCCGTGATGCGGTCGCGAATCATGGGCCGGGTGATGCGGTCGGCGTGCGTCGCATAGCCGATGGCGAACCGTCCCTTGACGCAGGAATGGCCATGATTCGCGTGGCCGTCCTTGTTCGGCACCATGCGCACGACCTCCTCGCCGCGCATTTCGGCGCGAAACGAGCAGCCCACTCCGCAGTAGGCGCAGGTCGTGACCACGCTGTGCTCCGCCTGGCCCTGGGCGATCAGGCTGTTCTCCGACAGCGTCGCCGTGGGGCAGGCCTGCACGCAGGCGCCGCAGGAGACGCATTCGGAATCCATGAAGGGCACATCCTGGCCGGCGGCGACCTTCGAATCGAAACCGCGTCCCTGGATGGTGAGCGCCAGGGTGCCTTGCTGCTCGTCGCAGGCGCGGACGCAGCGCGAACAGACGATGCACTTCGAGGCATCGAAGGTGAAATACGGATTACTCTCGTCCTTGGCGGCGGCGAGGTGATTGGCGCCCTCATAGCCGTAGCGCACCTCGCGCAGGCCGACCGCGCCCGCCATGTCCTGCAGTTCGCAGTGCCCGTTGGCCGGGCAGGTCAGGCAGTCGAGCGGATGATCGGAGATATACAGCTCCATCACGCCGCGGCGCACGTCGGCGATCTGTCGGTTTTGCGTGCTCACGCGCATGCCCTGGGCAACCGGCGTGGTGCACGAGGCCGGCAGACCCTTCATGCCGTCGATTTGCACCAAGCACAGGCGGCAGGAGCCGAAGGCCTCGAGCTGTTCGGTGGCGCACAACTTGGGGATCTTGAGACCCGCCAGGGCGGCGGCGCGCATGACGGAGGTGCCCTCGGGCGCCTGCACCTCGCGGCCGTCGATGATCAGGCTGACCAGCTTCGTGCCGTCGCGGCGGGGCGTACCATAATCCGGTTCTACGATGGACAACATGGGTCGTTCCTCGGGTTACTCTGCGCGGGCGCGAGCCGGCAAGGGTTTGTGGAAATCCTCCGCAAAATGATCGAGCGCGGACAATACCGGATAGGGTGTCAGACCACCCAGGGCGCACAGCGAGCCATGCGTCAAAGTTTCGCACAAATCCCTCAGCAAGGCCTCTTGTTTGGCCGCCTGCTCGCCGGCCAGCAAGCGGTCGATGACCTCCACGCCGCGGGTGGAGCCGATGCGGCAGGGGGTGCACTTGCCGCAGGACTCGATGGCGCAGAATTCCATGGCGTAGCGCGCCTGCGCCGCCATGTCGACGCTGTCGTCGAAGACCACGATTCCGCCATGTCCCAGCATGCCTTTGATCTGCGCGAAGGCCTCGTAGTCGAGGGGCGTGTCGAACTGGGATTCGGGCAGGTACGCGCCGAGCGGGCCGCCCACCTGCACGGCGCGGACCGGCCTGCCGGAGAGCGTGCCGCCGCCGTAGTCATAGATGAGCTCGCGCAGGGTGAGACCGAAGGCTTTTTCGATCAAGCCGCCCTGCCGGATGTTGCCCGTCAGCTGGATCGGCAGCGTGCCGCGCGAGCGCCCCATGCCAAACCCGCGATAATGAGCGGCACCGCGGTCCAGAATGATGGGCACCGAGGCCAGGGTGATCACGTTGTTGATCACGGTGGGCTGGCCGAACAGACCGGCCACCGCGGGTAACGGCGGCTTGAATCTGACCTGTCCGCGCCTGCCCTCCAGCGATTCGAGCAGCGAGGTTTCCTCGCCGCAGATATAGGCCCCCGCCCCAAGCCGCACCTCGAGATCGAAGGCGCGGCCGCTGCCAAGGATGTCGGCGCCGAGATAGCCGCTCGCCTGGCAGGTCGCGATGGCCGCCTGCAGTGCGCGCCTGGCATGCGGATACTCGCAGCGCAGATAGATGTAGCCGCGCGTCGCGCCGGTGGCCAGTCCCGCAATGATCATGCCCTCGATCAGCACGAACGGGTCGCCCTCCATCAGCATGCGGTCCGAGTAGGTGCCGGAATCGCCCTCGTCCGCGTTGCAGACGATGTATTTCTGAGCAGCTGGTGTGGCGAGAACCGTCTTCCACTTGATGCCGGCCGGGAACGCGGCGCCGCCTCGGCCGCGCAGGCCGGACTCGGTGAGGCACTCGACAATGGCCGCCGGGGGCATTGAAAGCGCTGCGCCTAGTCCGCGAAATCCGCCGTACTCGCGGTAGTCGTCGAGGCTTTGCGGATCGATCAGACCCACCCGCGCGAAAGTCAGGCGCTCCTGGCTTCTGAGGTAGGGGATCTCGGCGGTCAGCCCGTGCGCCAGAGCGTGCGCTCCGCCGTCGGTGAAACCGGCGTCGAACAGGCCCGGCACGTCGGCCGCGTGGACGGGTCCGTAGGCGACGCGTCCACGGTCGGTGGCGACCTCGACCAGCGGCTCGAGCCACAGCAGTCCGCGCGATCCGTTGCGTTTGAGTTCGACTTCGACGTGCCTGCGGGCCGCCTCGGCGAGGATGGCTGCCGCGGTCTCCCCGGCACCGACGCTCAACGCCGCGGCGTCGCACGGCACGTAGATCCTCACTGCGCTCACGGTGAGGCCTTGGCGCGAGCAACCAGTTCATCGAAGCGGCGGGTTGTGACCCGTCCGTGCAGTTCATCGTCGATCATCAGCGACGGCCCGAGTGCGCAGTTGCCGAGGCAATACACCGGTTCCAGCGTGATCGCGCCATCGGCCGTGGTGTCGTGGAATCCGATGCCGAGATTGCGCTTGGCATACGCTTCCAGCTGCACGGCGCCGACCGACTGGCAGGCTTCCGCACGGCACAGATGCATCAGGTGCCGGCCGGGCTCGCGGCTGCGGAACCAATGATAAAAGCTCAGTACGCCGTGCACCTCGGCGAGCGACAGATTGAGTGCGTGCGCCACCAGCGGCACCGCGTCCTTGGGAACGAAGCCGAGCGCATCCTGCACGGCGTGCAGCACCGGCAACAGTGCCCCCGGCGTCGCTTGCAGCCGCGCGCAGACGCCTTCGATCGCGGCGCGCTGCGGGGCGTCCAACGTGGAGGGGCGTTCGGGCTTGATCGCGATAACTCGCCTGGGCGGATTGGTCGGCATTGCGCTGGGCGCTCCTGGAAATGGGCCGCTTCTGGGTATGAGCCGCTTCGATCGCTTAGTTTAACCTGATATCGTGGCCGTCGAACGCCGCCTCGCGGCCCACTGGAAAAACCCGGCTTTGGCCGCATATGAGGCGAATGGAGAAAAAAGTTTCGGCTACGCATCGAAATCCGCAGGGCCATTGGGTCGGCGACGGTTTTCCGGTGCGCAGCTTGTTCAGCTACGATCGCCTGGGCAGGCAATTGAGCCCGTTCCTGCTGCTCGACTATGCCGGCCCGCGGCGCTTCGATCCGGCGGCGCACCCGCGCGGCGTCGGCGAACACCCGCATCGCGGTTTCGAGACGGTGACCATCGTCTACCGGGGCGAAGTGGCGCACCGGGATTCCGCAGGCAATGGCGGGGTCATCGGCCCGGGCGATGTCCAGTGGATGACGGCTGCATCCGGCATTCTGCACGAGGAATTCCATTCTCCGGAATTCACCCGCCGCGGCGGTGACCTGGAAATGGTGCAGCTCTGGGTGAACCTGCCGGCGCGTCACAAAATGTCCGCGCCGAGCTATCAGGCGATCCAAAGGGCCGATATCGCGGAGGTGGCGCTGGCGGACGGCGCGGGCCGGCTACGCGTGATCGCGGGCGACTGCGCCGGCACCCGAGGCGCCGCCCACACGTTCACGGCGCTCAATGTCTGGGACGGCACGCTGCAGGCGGGACGCACCACGACCTTGGAGGTACCCGACGGGCATAATGCGGCGGTCATCGTGCTGCACGGCGCCATGAGCGTCAACCAGGCGGCGTTGGGACCCGCGGATCTGGCGGTTCTGGACCCGGCGGGCGTGCAGCTGCGGCTGGTGGCGGCCGAAGACACCGCGTTCTTGCTGCTGAGCGGCGCGCCCATCGCGGAGCCGATCGCCGGCTACGGACCGTTCGTGATGAACACGCCCCGGGAGATCGAGACGGCCGTGGCCGATTTCCAGGCCGGACGCTTTGGCCGGATGACGCGGAACGAGCAGCCAGTAGGAGTACAATAAACCGCGCTCCGCAACGTACGGGCGCGATGAGGCTGGTCACCATGATGCCGATCAGGCTGAGCAGGGGATTGGGCGTGCTGGCGGCATGCACCTGGTCGCTGCTGTCCGCTGCGGCCGCGCCGCCGCCGGGCGGAGCGAGTGTGCCGGCCGTCGCGAGTGTGCCGGCCGTCGCGAGCGTGCCGGCCGTCGCGAGCGTGCCGGGAGAGGCGGCTGCCCAACCGGACGACCTGGATGAGATCGTCGTGCAGACGCGCGAAGCGCGCTTCGTCGCGCCGACGCGGCGCGACCAGATCGGACGCATCTGGGCGCCGGTTTGGATCAACGGCCGCGGACCGTTTCGCCTGGTGCTCGACACGGGCGCGAGCCGATCCGGTGTCACCGCCCAGGTGGCCGTGGCGCTCGGTCTGCCCCTCGATCAATCGCCACCCGTGACGCTACGGGGGGTCACGGGCACGGCCACCGTGCCCACGATCCGCGTCAACAATGTGTCCGTGGGGGATCTGCTGCTCGATGCCACCGTGCTGCCGATCGTGCCCGACGCGATGGGCGGCGCCGAGGGCATACTCGGCAGCACGGGCTTGTCGGACAAGCGCATTTTCATCGATTTCCGCCACGACCAGATCGTCATCATGTACTCGCGCGGCCAGCACTCCGGGCAGGATTTCCACAACATCCCGTTTCGCGCGATACGCGACAACCTGATCGTCATCGACGCGTACGTGGGCGATGTGCGCACCAAGGCGATCATCGACACCGGCGGCCAGATCAGCGTCGCGAATCTGGCGCTGCGCGATGCACTGGCGCGTCACAATGCGGCCCGCCGGGGCAAGGCGGATCAAATCATCGGCGCGACCATGGACGTCCAGGACGGTGAAATCCTACCCACGCCGGCGATTGCGTTCGGCTCGCTGCAGATTCGCGATGCGGGCGTGACTTATGCGGACGCGTACATTTTCCGACATTGGAAGCTGACCGACGAGCCCGCGATTCTGATCGGCATGGATGCCCTGGGTCTGCTCGACGCGCTCATCATCGATTACCGCCGGCACGAAGTGCTGATGCGCCCCGTGCGCGGAGGCTGATCCGGCAGGCGGTGCGCTTGACCGGGCCGCGGCCGGACGATAAGTTGCGGGCAGGGGTGTCGTCCATGAACAGGCCGCTGATCGGATTGGTGATATTGGTGATCGCAGGGGCGATCGGCGGCGGTTGGTACTACTGGCGATCCAGCCGAGCACAGCCGGCGCCGGTGACTATGGCGGTGGAGGCACCGCCGCCGCCCGCGGCGCCGCAGGAAGCGGCACCGGTGCATCCGGTGCCGGAAGCCGGTCCTGATTTCGGCAATGCACCGTTGCCGGCCTTGAACGACAGCGACCCGGCCATCCGCAATGCCCTCGATCAGGTGTTCGGCGCGGCCACGGTGATGCAATATCTGGCGCCTGAGAATATCATCCGCCGCATCGTGGTCACCGTGGACAACCTCGCGCGCCAAAAAGCCCCCCTGCAACAGCGCCCCGTGGGCACTGCGCCGGGCGCTTTCATCGCCGCCGGAGACGAGCTGCACGCCAGCATCGATCCGAAGAATTACGCGCGCTATCAGCCGATGGTGTCGGTGATCAGGAATCTCGACCTGCAGCGCCTGACCGCGCTGTACGTGCATTTCTATCCCTTGTTCCAACGCAGCTACGAGGATCTCGGTTACCCCAACGCCTACTTCAACGACCGGCTGGTCGAGGTCATCGACATACTGCTGGCGACGCCGACGCCGGCCGCGCCGCCGGAACTGGTGCGGCCCAATGTCATGTACCTGTACGCCGACCCTGCGATCGAGGCGCGACCCGCTGGGCAGAAGTTGCTGATGCGCATGGGTGCGGACAACGCCAAGGCGGTCAAGGCCAAGCTCATGGAGCTGCGCGCCGCGGTGACGGCGGCGCCGATCAAGCACAAGTGACCCGAATGCAATTGAATCCCACGACTTCTCAAATACAAAGGGGCAAGACATGTCCACCGTGGCGGAAGATCTTCAAAAGAGCCTGAAGAGCACCCAGAGCGATTTTTTGGTCATCGGCGCTGCGTCGCTGGGCACGATTTTCGAATGGTACGATTTCTACCTATACGGGCTGCTCGCGACCGTGATCAGCGCCCAATTCTTCTCCGCGGTCAACGAAGTCACCGGGTTCATCTTCGCGCTGGCTGCATTTGCCGCCGGCTTCGCGGTGCGCCCGTTCGGCGCGCTGGTGTTCGGACGGCTCGGCGACCTGGTGGGGCGCAAACACACCTTTCTGGTCACCATGAGCATCATGGGCGCGGCCACGTTCGCGGTGGGATTGCTGCCGAATTACGATTCCATCGGCGTGGCGGCGCCGGTCCTATTGATCGCGCTGCGCCTGCTGCAGGGACTTGCGCTCGGCGGCGAATACGGCGGCGCCGCAACCTATGTCGCGGAGAGTGCGCCGCCGGAAAAGCGCGGACTGTATACGAGCTGGATCCAGACCACGGCCACCCTCGGGCTGTTCTTGGCGCTGCTGGTGGTGATTGGTGCACGCGGCTTTTTCGGCGAGGAATCCTTCAAGGTCTGGGGTTGGCGGCTGCCGTTCCTGGTGTCGATCCTGCTGTTGGCCATTTCCCTGTGGATCCGCATGCAGCTCGCCGAAAGCCCGGTTTTCCTGAAGATGAAGGCGCAGGGTGCCGGCTCGAAGGCGCCGCTCAAGGAGGCGTTCGGCCGCTGGGTCAATCTGAAGGTGGTGATCATCGCGCTGCTCGGCGCCGTCATGGGCCAGGCGGTGGTGTGGTACACGGGCCAGTTCTATGCGCTGTTTTTCCTGGAAAGAATGCTGCGGGTGGACGGAGCCACCACCAATGTGCTGATCGTCATCGCCCTTGCGTTGGCGACGCCGTTCTTCCTGTTCTTCGGCTGGCTGTCCGACAAGATCGGCCGCAAGCCCATCATCCTGGCGGGCTGCCTGCTCGCGGTGCTCACCTATTTTCCGCTGTTCGAGTCGCTGACGCGCTATGCCAATCCGGCGTTGTATGCCGCTCAGACGTCGGCACCGGTGTCGGTGATCGCCGATCCCAACGAGTGCTCGTTCCAGTTCGACCCCATCGGCAAGAACCGATTCGACTCGACGTCTTGTGACATCGCCAAGAGCTTCCTCGCCAAGGCCGGCGTGACGTACCGGCGCGTCGACGCCGGGCCGGGCACGGTGGCGCAGATCCGCCTCGGTTCGAACACGCTGACTGCGCCCGACCCGAAGATCTTGGCCGGCAAGCCGCTCAAGGCGGCAATCGCCGATTTTCAAAGCGGCGCCAAGTCGGCGCTGAAGGGTCTGGGCTATCCGGACAAGGCCAATCCGGCCACCATCAACAAGCCGATGGTGATTCTGATCCTGTTCATCCTGGTGCTGTACGTGACCATGGTGTACGGCCCGATCGCGGCCTTGTTGGTGGAGTTGTTCCCGACGAGAATCCGCTACACCGCGATGTCGCTGCCCTATCACATCGGCAATGGATGGTTCGGCGGCTTCCTGCCGACCACGGCTTTCGCGATGGTGGCCGCGACCGGAGACATCTATTACGGGCTCTGGTATCCGGTGGTGGTTGCAGCCGCGACGTTGGTGATCGGCGTGTTTTTCCTCCCGGAAACCTACAAGCGCAGTCTCGACACCGCGTGACGTCCCGGCGGGGCGCCGTTGCCGGCGCTCCGGCCGGGGCCGGGCGTTACAATCCCTTAACGTTCTGGCCGAAATTCAAAGTGTGACGTTATGTGAGGTATGGACGCGGGCCTGCCCGGTACCCTGTCACATACCATGAACGGGAATCCCCATGCTTGAGTCATCGAATCGATCGCATCGGATATCGGCGTTGGGCGCCGCGGCCGTGGCCGCCGCGCTCGGCCTGCAGGGCTGCATCGTGCAGCCGGCGCCGGTGTACGCGCCGCCGCCGCCCGTTTATTCACCGCCCCCGCGGGTGTATGCCCCGCCGCCTCCGCCGCCGGCCTATGCCGAACCGGTGGCGGAAGTGCGCATAGCCGAAGCGCCGCCGCCGCTGCCGGACTATGAACAGCCGCCGATTCCCGAGCCGGGCTATCTATGGACGCCCGGCTACTGGGCCTGGGGCCCCGAGGGATATTACTGGGTGCCCGGGACCTGGGTTTCGCCGCCACGGGTGGGCTTGTTGTGGACACCGGGCTACTGGGGCTGGGGCGGCGGCGTCTACCTGTTCCATGCCGGATATTGGGGCCCGCATGTGGGCTTCTACGGCGGCGTCAACTACGGCTATGGCTACGGCGGCGTCGGCTTTGCCGGCGGCCGATGGGTCAACAATTCTTTTGCCTACAACACCGCCGTCACCAACGTCAACGTGACTATCGTGCACAACACCTACAACGAGACCGTCATCAACAACGTCAGCAGCCGGGTGAGCTACAACGGCGGCACCGGCGGAGTGGCGGCAGCGCCGTCGCCGCAGGAACAGATGGCGGCGCGGGAACCGCATGTTGCGCCGACCGCGCCGCAATTGCAGCACGTCCAGGACGCCGGCAGGAACCGCGCGCTGCTGGCCAAGGTCAATCAGGGCCGTCCGGCCATCGCGGCCACGCCGCGGCCGAGCGCCTTCAGTGCGCCATCGGTGATGCCGGCGCGCGCGTCGGCTGCAGCACGCGGAGCGCCATCGGCGGGCGGAGCGCCACCGGCGGGCGGAGCGCCACCGGCAGGCGGAGCGCCACCGGCAGGCGGAGCCAATCCGAACGGCGGCGTCAATTTCAATGCCGGCGCGGCGCATCCCGGTACTTCGAACCCGCAGGCGGCCTACGCCAAGCCGCGCGCCATCCCTCCGGGCCAGCAGCAGAAAAAAGTTCAGGCCAAGAAACCTGCGGCGAAGCAGCCACAGGAGAAGGATCGAAAGCGCGACGCCCAGTGAGGACGGCCGGGGTGCGGCCGCGTCACGCGGGTTATTGCGCCCCGTCGGCCTTCACGACGGGCAATTCGACATAGCCGGCCTGCGGGCCGGCGTCGAAGATCCTGACCGTGGCTGCCTGGTAATCGGCGGGTTTGGCGAAAAAGATATTTCCGACGAAGGTCTGCGGGTTCCGATCGTACAGCGGAAACCAGCTGGATTGCACCTGTACCATCAGGCGATGACCGGGCAGGAAGACATGATTCGCGGTGGGCAGTGCGAAGCGGAACAGCAGTTTGCGTCCCGCCGGCAGCGGCTGTGGGTCATCGAATCCCAGGCGGTAGCGGCCGCGGAAAATGTCGGCCGATATCATCAATTGATACCCGCCGAGCCGCGGCTGACGCCCGACCTCCTCCGGGTAGACGTCGATGAGCTTGACCACGAAGTCGCCGTCCGTGCCGCTGGTCGAGGCGAATACGTTGGCGATGGGCTCACCGCTGATTTTCAGCGGCGAGGTCAAGGGTGCGCTCTCGAAGCTCAGCACGTCGGTGCGGGCGGCGGCGTCGCGCTGATCGCTGACCAGCCAGCTTTGCCAGTCCTTCTCGCCGTCGCCCTCGATGTGGATGGGGCGCGGCAGGTAAGGCACCGGCTTGGCGGGGTCGGAGACATAGGCGGCATAGTCCGGCGAGGCCGGCGGCGGCGCCTGGAAGGCCAGCTTGCCCCCCGGCTGAAGATAGAGCTTCGACGGCACGGTGGTGCAGCCCGACGCGCAGCCGAGCGGCCAGCCGGGAAGCGCCAGCCAGCGGTTGGTTCCCGTCTCGAAGGCGTTCACCGCCGCCAACGCGAGCGGCGGCGGGTCGTCCTTCAGAAAATGATCCAGGAACGGGCGCAGCAGGTGCATCCGGAAATAGAGCGCGGTGTCGCTGCCGAATTCGATGTCGCCGATGGCGCTGCCGTCGAGCCGCTGTTGGTGGTGGAACCACGGCCCGATCACCAGAAACACCTTCGATTCCCGATCCTGCGGCTTGATGGCCTTGTATACGGCGATGTTGCCGTAGATATCCTCCTGGTCCCACAAACTGTGCACCAGCATCACCGGCACGCCGATGGGTTCGGCGGCGAGGATCCTGTCCAGGGCCTGCGCCTGCCAGAACGCATCGTAAGCCGGATGAGTCATCATCTTGACCGCGAAACCGATCTGCCCGAGGCCGTGCAGCCGCGCCATGTCGCCGGCGGAACCCGCGGCGAGCCAGGTGTCGTAGTCATCGTAATGGTCGGACCACCAGCCGACTTCGCCGCCGCGCGTGGCCTCCTGATCGTGGGCGTAGATCAGGTTGTCCTGGCGAAACGCGCCGTTGTGGAACCAGTCATCGCCGCGCCAGCCATCGACCATGGCGTTGATGGGCACCGCGGCGCGCAGCGCCGGATGCGGATGGACCAGCGCCATCAGCGAGGTGAAGCCGTCATAGGAGATGCCGAGAATCCCCACCTTGCCATTCGATTCGGGAATGTTTTTCACCAACCAGTCGATGGTGTCGTAGGCGTCCGTCGAGTGGTCCACGGCGGTCGGGTTCAGCGGCCCGTGCAACGGACGGGTCATGACATAGTCGCCCTCGGAGTCGTGTTTGCCGCGCACGTCCTGCAAGACGCGGATGTAACCGCCATTCAGCACCGCATCGTCGGCGACATCCGTGCTGTCGAGCACCGCGGCCAGGTGCGCGCTGGTGTTCTTCGAAGTGCGGTCGGCGGCGCCGTAGGGGGTGCGCGTCAGCAGGATCGGCGCATGCAGGGCGCCGCGCGGGATCAGGATCACCGTCTTCAGCCGCGTGCCGTCGCGCATCGGGATCATGACCTCGCGCTTCACGTAATCGAAGGTTTCCGACTTCGGCTGGAAGTAGAGCGGTGTCTCATTGGCGAGCGTCTCGGCCGCGACCGCGCCGCCGCTGGGGTAGGCGGCCGCGATGACGCTGCCGATCACAAGGTTCGCGATTGCCGCACCGGCGGGGCGCCTCGTGCCCGCGGATCGCAACAGCAGCACCAGGCCGGCGGCCACGATGCACAGCGCGCCGGCGATCACGAAGGCAGGCAGGTAGGTCGACAATTCGGTCCGCATCAAGCCGGCGCCGAAGGCCGCGCAGGCCGCGCCCAGCTGATGCCCCGCGAATATCCAGCCAAACACCAGGCTGGCCTTCTCGCGCCCGAAGGTCTTCACCGTCAGCGCCACCGTGGGCGGCACCGTCGCGATCCAATCCAGGCCGTAGAACAGCGCAAACGGCGACAGCCCCTGGAAGGTGAACACGGCGAACGGCAGATAGAGCAGGGCGAGTCCGCGCAATCCGTAGTACCAGAACAGCAGGCGCGCCGCGTCGTAGCGGTCGGACAGCCAGCCCGATCCGACGGTGCCCAGGAAATCACAGACGCCCATGGTCGCCAGAATACCGGCGGCGGCGATTTCCGGCATGCCGTTGTCCGAACAAAACGGAATGAAGTGATTCTGGATGAGGCCGTTGGTGCTCGCCCCGCAAATGAAAAACGTGGCGAACAGGACCCAGAACGTGCGCTCGTGGGCGGCCGCGGCCAGGGCGGCGAGCGCAGCCCCGGCGATCGAGGTCCCGCCGGCCGCGGACGCAGCGGCGGCGGCCGGCGCCGCTGCGGGAGCCGCGGCTCGGGCGTCGGTGGGCGCCGCACCGGCCTCGCCATAGGGCTTGAGACCGAGGTCGGCCGGCCGGTCGACCATCACCAGCCACACCGCTGTGGCGGCGACGCCGAGCAGGCCGCAGATGATCACCAAGGCGCTGCGCCATCCGGCATGCATCGCCACCGCCGCGAGCAGCGGCAGGAACACCAACTGCCCGGTGGCGGAGCTCGCCGTCAGCAGGCCGACCACCAAGCCGCGCCGCGCGCTGAACCAGCGCGTGGACACGGTCGCTGCGAGCACCAGGGCGGTCAGGCCGGTGCCCAGGCCCACGATCACCCCCCACAACAGCACCAGCTGCCACAGGGCCGTCATGGCGAGCGAGGCGGTCAGTCCGGCGGCGATCAGTGTCAATGCGCTCAGCGCAACGTTGCGCACGCCATAGCGGTTGATGAAGGCCGCCGCGAACGGGCCCATCAGGCCAAACAGCAGCAGCCGCGTCGCCAGCGCCGAGGAGATGGCGGCGGTCGACCAGCCGAATTCGCGCTCGAGGGGCAGCAGCAGCACGCCGGGTGCACCGACGGCGCCGGCCGTGACCAGCATGGTGAGAAACGTCGCCGCCACCACCACCCAGCCATAATGTATGCCGCGGGCCGCCAAAACTGCCGCCAGACGTTTACTGATCAAGAATCGACCTTTAGGCCCGACGCCGGGCACTTTCGACATATTCGCGCCGCCGCCGTGCGCCACCGCTCGAATCGGCCATCCCGCTGCTTGCGGCGAACCGCACCCGGAGGCATGATCGGCGCAACAGAACGCATTTAAGGTCGACATCCGAACGCAAGTCAATGGCTGGGGGTCGATGCGCGCAGCGGCGTGGATCCATCAAGGGGGTAATCAATGAACAGTCTGTCCTTCGAGGTCTCCGATGGCGTTGCGACGCTGTCCATCACGCGCGCCGCCGTCAGCAATGCCATCGACATCACGGTCATTCGCGCCATGCACGTGGCGCTCGATCAAATCCAAAAGGGCGACAGCGGCGCACGCGCCGTGGTGTTGACCGGCAGCGGCGATGTCTTTTGCAGCGGGCTGGATCTGCATTCGATCGACCTGACCACCCAGCAGGCGCGCCAGCGCGCGCACTTCGAGATGCGCCGCTTCATGGACCCGCTGATCCTGCGCCTGGGCGCATTCCGATTTCCGATCGTGGCGGCGGTCAACGGCGCGGCCGTCGGCGCCGGGATGAGTCTGGCACTGGCAAGCGACATCATCGTCGCCGGTGAAGGCGCCTATTTCTGCCCCTCTTTCGCGCGGCTCGGTCTGGTGCCGGACGCGGGAATCACCTTTCATCTTGCGCGCTGCATCGGCGCGAGCCGCTCGCTGTCATCCTTGATGCTGGCGGAGAAGATCGATTCGAAGATGGCGCGCGAATGGGGCCTCGCGTATGCGGTTGTACCGGATGCGCAGGTGGTCACGCATGCGCAGTCGGTGGCACGCAAGCTCGCAAGCGGGCCGACCGCGGTGCTCGGCCAGATCCGCGCCCTGCATGCCTCAACCTTCGACCATTCGCTCGAGCAGCAGCTGCGGGCGGAGCGCAGCGCCCAGGAGATGTCCCTCGAGACGCATGATTGCGTGGAGGGCGTGCGCGCCTTTTTCGAGAAGCGCGAACCGAATTTCTCGGAGCACTAGGAAACGCTCGGAAAAACGCTCAGGCGGTCTGCGACCGGGACGCAGGTCCATCCGGGAGGGTGCCGGCCCAGCCCCGCAGTGCGCCGATATCCCCGGGCGTGGTTCGGCAGCAGCCTCCGATGAGCCGCGCGCCGGCTGCGTACCAGCCGGGGGCGAGTGCTGCCAGCGGCGCGCCGCAGCCGCCCAGCCAGCGCTTGTTGACGGCGTCATAGTCGCCCCCGCCATTCGGGTATGCCACCAGCGGCCGGCTGGTGCGGGCGCGCATGCGCCGCAGCAGCGATGCGATGTGGGCGGGTGCGGTGCAGTTGACGCCGATGGCCGCGATCTGCGGAAATTCGCGCAACCGCGCGGCGCATTCGCCGACCGGGTCGCCCTCGCTGGTGTGCGCATCGTCGCGGCAGGAAAAGCTCATCCAGGCGCTGACGTCGGGAAACTCCCCGAGCAAGCGCGCAAGGATCAGCGCTTCGCGCAGGCCGGGAATGGTTTCGCAGGCCAGAAGGTCGGCACCGGACCGTGCCAGCACTTCGAGCCGCGGACGGTGAAATCCGATCAGGGCCGCATCGCTTGCCGCATAGCCGCCGCGGTATTCCGAGCCGTCCGCCAGCATCGCACCGTAGGGGCCGATCGACGCCGCCACCAGCGGCCGCCGCCGGCCGACCCGATTGGAAGGATCCGCCCAGAATTCCTGGCGCGCCGCGACGGCGAGTGCGACGGCCTCGCGCATCAGCGCCGCCGCGGCCGCCTCGCCGATCCCGCGCCGCCCGAAGCCCTCGAAACTCGCCTGATAGGTCGCCGTGGTGGCGACATCCGCACCCGCTTCGAAATACTCGAGATGCACCGCGCGGATCATCTGCGGCCGTTCGATCAGCATTTTCGCCGACCACAGCGCATCGTTCAGGTCGGCGCCGCGCCGCTCCAACTCGGTGGCGAGCGCCCCGTCCAGAATGATCACCGTGCGCGCCGCCAGTAAGTTTGCCAGCGATTCGTCCGGCTGCAGAGCGGGGCGATTCACGGCCGCAGCCGCTTCGGGCCGCTGACGTAGGGGCTGCCGCGCGCGAAAAATCGCAGGCGTGCATCCGCCGCCTTGGTCAGGCCGATGCGCACGCTTTGACCGATATCCAAGTTTCCCCGCCCATCGCAGCCGATCCACAGCGGTCCCGGCGACAGCAGGTCGACTCCGTCGAGGCGGCGATCGACCTTCAGGGCCGCAGCCAGCCGACCGGGTCCGCGGGCGAGCGCCGCAATGGCCGCACCCTTACGCGCACGCCGCATCAACTCGATGCCGTGCAGCGGTTCGAGAGCCCGCAGCAGCACGCCGGCGCCGATCCCGGCAGACTCACTTGACATATTCAACATATACGACGTGCCGTAACACAGGTACACGTAGGCGTGGCCCGCCTCGAGAAACAGCGAGCGGTTGCGCGGCGTCATTCCACGATGGGCATGACAGGCGGCATCGTCGGCCAGATACGCCTCCGTCTCGACGATCCGGCCGATCGCGGTGCCGCCCGGCAGTTCGCGCACCACCAACTTGCCGATGAGGAAGCGCGCCAGGGCGACCGTGTCGCGCGGCAGCGCGCGGCGGCTCAAGCGACGAATCCGTGGCGCTCGCCGCGCGGAAATCTCAGGCAGGCTCTCAGTCATTACGCACGCAATGGACAATTCTGCCATACTCCTGCGCCCGGGGGATCCATGCTCAGCGCACGTACGATTCAGGATTTGCATGCGGATATTTTCACCTTCCTGAGCGGCAACCTGGATCGGTCGGCAACCCATTGTCGCGTGCCGACGGAAGCCTCCGATGAGAGTCTGGTGTACGCCAGCGATGCCGATCAGCTGGCCGAGGCGCGGAGCCACCGGCCGGCCATACTCATCGTGCAATCGAAGATTCTCGCAGCCACCCTGGCTGCCGTGGACGAGGCGACCTGCGTTTTTTCGGTGCAGAACATTCCGATGGGCATGGCGGTACTGCTCAAGTACTTCGACGACAAATGCCTCAGATTCACGCAATGGGGCGAGCACCATGCGACGGCCGTGGTGCATCAGACCGCGCGCATCGGGCAACGGGTGTTCCTCGGACCGTACTGTGTGGTGGGCGCGCACGCCTTCATCGGCGATGATTGCATGATCGGTGCCCACACGGTTATCGAGAACGGCGCGCAGATCGGCGCGCGAACCATGCTGCATCCGCACGTGTTCCTCGGCTCAGGCTGCCAGATCGGCAGCGATTGCGAGGTCCATCCGCACACCAGCATCGGCAGCGACGGCTTCGGTTATGCGATGGGATGCGACGGCAGGCCGCGCAAGATCCCCCATCTCGGCAACGTGAAGATCGGCGATGCGGTCGAAATCGGCAGCAATTGCGCCATCGATCGCGCCACGCTCACCTCGACCTACATCCGGTCGGGCACGAAACTCGACAACATCTGCCACATCGCGCACAACTGCGATCTCGGCGAAAACGGATTCTTCACGGCGGGGTTCATGATGGGCGGATCCACCAAGATCGGCCGCCAATTCTCGGCCGGCGGCAATTCGGTGGTGACGGCACACGTGACGCTGGGCGACAACGTCGTGCTCGCGGGCCGCTCCACGGTCACCAACGACGTGCCGCAAGCCGGTCCCTACGGGGGCTATCCGCTGCAGCCGCTGAAGGAGGCGATGAAAACCATCGTCAACATCGGCCATTTGAACGAGATCCGCAAAAACCTGCGGCGGGTGATGAAGAAACTAAACCTCGAGGAAGTGGCGCCGGATTCCACGGACGTTTAGGCTCCCAGCCACCGAGTAGCCGGACAGAGTTCCCGATGCCCACGAGCCCGCGCGGCCGCTCCCCCGTCATCTTGCCGCTCGTCCTGTTGATTGCGGCCATGTTCAGCGTGCAGTTCGGTGCGGTGCTGGCCACGACCCTGTTTCCGGTGGTGGGGGCGGCCGGAGCCGCGACCTTGCGGCTGGTGTTTGCGGCCGCGATGCTGCTGGCGTTCTGGCGCCCTTGGCGCATTCGTCCAAGCCGCCGCGAAGCGCGCACCATCGTGGTGTACGGCGTTGCGATGGGCCTCATGAACCTGTTTTTCTACTCGGCGCTGCGTACCGTGCCGCTGGGCATCGTGGTGGCGCTGGAGTTCACCGGACCGCTCGCCGTCGCCATGGCCGCCTCGCGCCGGGCGCTGCATTTTCTGTGGATAGCGCTGGCGGCAGCCGGGCTGCTCCTGCTCCTGCCGGCGCCGGCCGGTGGCGCGCCGCTCGATCCGCGCGGCATCGCCTGTGCACTGGGAGCGGCGGCATGCTGGGCGCTGTACATCGTCTTCGGCCGGCGCGCCGGAGCGGCGCATGGCGGCCAGACCACCGCACTCGGCATGCTGGTCGGCGCGCTCGCCATCCTGCCGCTGGGGATCGCACAGGCGGGCGGACGAATGCTGCTGCCGGTGCTGCTGCCGGCGGCCATCGGGGTGGCGCTGTTGTCGAGCGCATTGCCCTATTCGCTGGAGATGTTCGCGCTCACCCGCCTGCCGACGCGCACCTTCGGCGTGCTCATGAGCCTGGAGCCCGCACTGGGGGCGCTGGCCGGGTTGATCTTCCTGGGCGAACAACTCACGCCCCTGCAATGGGCGGCAATCGCCAGCATCATGCTCGCCTCGGGCGGCAGCGCCGCCACGGCTTCGGCCTCAGCCGCCGAGTAAGGCCGACTTCAGATCCGCCTGCACCGGCTTTTCACCCAGCCACACGCCGAGCAGGGCGCGCTGGAATGCGCCGCCGGCGATGGGATTGCCCTTGGGCGCGCCGTTCAAAGCCAGCTGCGTGCTGCCGTCGGCGAGAAAATCGATGCTGATGACGTCGCCCTTGCTGGCGGCGCCGATCGAGCGGATGGCCGCCACCAGCGCCTCGAGCTGCGGCCGGATGGCATCGAGCGCCGCCTGGCTGGTGTTCAATTTGATGCCGTCTTGCAGGGCCTCGGTCAGCCGATCCGCGCTCAAATCGCGCATCAGCGACATCGTGACGCGTTTCGGACCGGGCGCGTCGAGCACTTCCTGCGCGTTGGCCCGCTTCGCGGTGAGGTACAGTGCGGCGACATACACATCGAAGACCAGGCGCGTGCGCTTGCCGGCGCCATTCAACACCAGGGGCGTGCCGCCCACGCGGGCCGTGTCGTCGATTTTCACGCCGGATATCTCGGCCGCCCCGAGCGGGCCGGCGGCGATCAGAAGACAGGCTGCGCAGAGCAGGCGAATCAAGCGGAACTCCCCCCGTTGTTGCCTTCAACCGGGCCGTCAACCGGCCAGGGCCACCGCCACATATATCACAACCGCGCCCGCGAGGGTCATGGCGGTGGTCAGAAACTTCGGATGAGCATGATAGCTCTCCGGGATCAGATCGCTGGCGCCGATGTAGAGAAAAAAGCCGGCGAACAGCGCGAGCACGATCCCAAAATCGCGCGCCGGCAGAACCAGGAAGAACGTGGAGAAGATGCCGGCCGCGGGCGCGACGGCATCGAGCAGCAGCCAGCGCAGCGCCGGAGCGCGGTCGCCGCGGCTGCGCAGCACGATGTTCATGGTATTGATGCCGTCCGAGAAATCGTGCGTCAGGACGGCGATCGCCACGATGATTCCGACCGCGCGTGAGGATTGAAACGCAAGGCCTATCGCGATGCCGTCGAGAAAACTGTGGATGCACAGGACCGCGGCGCCGACCACGCCGCGCGATCCGGCACCGGCGCCATGTTGATCCGTGGAGCCGTGGAACCTCAGGATTCGGTCAAGCACCAGATAAAGGAGAAAGCCGAGGGCGGTCCACGCCACCAGGGCGCCGGGGGCGGTGTATTTGAGGCCGTAATCGAGCGCTTCGGGCAACAGATCGAAGAACGCCACGCCGATGACGGCGCCGGCACTGAAGCCGAGAATCAGATGCAACTGGTCATGCAGCCGCAGCGCCAGCAGTCCGCCCGCATACGTGCAGAGAAATGCCGCGGCGGCGATCACAGCGAATAACACGGAGCGACCCCGATTGTGGGTTGAAGCGGGGGCATTCTATCCATTCGCGCCGCGGCGCGCCGTGCGGCCCGGGCGGCGTACTGAATCCGCACGCGTCGCGCGCAACCAGCTATATTGCGCCATTGGACGGCCGCCCGACTCCAGGATGCGGCCCGACGACGGGAGAATGCGTGAGCTACGACACCTACCACAAGCGCAAGATCGGCAAGCATCTGCTCAAGCCCGAGACGCAGATGATGGGCTACGGCTACGATCCAAGCCTCTCCGAGGGGGCCCTCAAGCCGCCGGTCTTCCTGACCTCCACTTTTGCCTTCAAGACCGCGCAGGATGGCAAGGATTTCTTCGATTTCACCTCAGGACGGCGCGAGCTGCCCGCCGGCCAGACTTCCGGGCTGGTGTATTCGCGCTTCAACAATCCGAATCTGGAAGTGCTCGAGGACCGGCTGGCGTTATGGGAGGCCGCCGAGGCCGCGGCAGTGTTCTCGAGCGGCATGTCCGCCATCTCGACGGTGCTGTGGGCGTACGTGCGGCCGGGCGACGTGCTGCTCATGAGCCAGCCGCTGTACGGGGGCACCGAGACGCTGATCGAAAAGACGCTGCCGGCCTTCGGTGTGCGCGCGGTGAGCTTCTCGGACGGCCACGATCGGCAGGCCGTCGCGACGGCCGCGGAGCGCGCCACGTCGCTGGCCGCTGCCGGCGGCGGACGCGTCAGCCTGGTGATGACCGAGACGCCGGCCAATCCGACCAACAGCCTGGTCGATCTGGCGATGATGCGCGAGATATCCGAATGGATCGGCGCCCGGCAGGCCGGCAGACCGCCGGTGGCCGTCGACAACACCTTTCTCGGCCCGGTGTTTCAGCGGCCGCTGTCACACGGCGCGGATCTGGCGCTGTATTCGCTCACCAAGTACGTGGGCGGCCACTCCGATCTGGTGGCCGGTGGGGTGGTCGGCTCGCGCGCCATGGTGGAGCCGGTCAAGAGGCTGCGCGGCGCGCTCGGCACCCAGCTCGATCCGAACACGGCATGGATGCTCATGCGCTCCCTGGAGACGCTGTCGCTGCGCATGCACAAGTCGGCCGACAACGCGAAGTTGGTGGCCGCTTTCCTGCGGACGCATCCGAAAATCGCAGCGGTCAATTATCTGGGATTTCTGGCCGAGGGGGATCCGCGCCGCCACTTGTTCCTGCGCCAGTGCGACAGCGCCGGCTCGACCTTCGGATTCGCCGTCAAGGGTGGGGAGGCGGAGGCGTTCAGGCTGCTCGACGCGCTGCAGGTGATCAAACTGGCCGTGAGTCTCGGCGGCACCGAGACCCTGATGTCGCACCCGGCGAGCACCACGCATTCCGGCGTGCCCAAGGCGACGCGCGACCGTCTCGGGGTCACCGATGCCCTGATCCGCATTTCCGTGGGCATCGAGGACGCGGACGATTTGATCGCCGATCTCGACGCGGCGCTGGCCGCCGTATAAGGGAAGAATTGCTACTCATGACCGGCCGAATTTTGCTGACCGCCGGCCTGCTGATCCTCGCCGGGCACTGTCCGGCGGCGGAATTGCCGGATCTGTCGCCGGTGGTGGTCACCGCCACGCGGGTGGCGCAGTCGAGCGCGGATCTGCCGGTGGCCATCGATCGGGTCGGTCAACACCAGATCCGCGACGGCCAGCCGCAGGTCAATCTGTCCGAGTCCTTGATCACGGTGCCCGGCATTTCGGTGGAGAACCGCCAGAACTACGCCCAGGACCTGCAATTGTCCATCCGCGGCTTCGGTGCGCGCTCGAGTTTCGGGGTGCGCGGGGTGCGGCTGTACTCGGACGGCATCCCCGGCACCATGCCGGACGGCCAGGGCCAGTTCTCCCAGTTCGATCTGGGCTCCGCCGATCACATCGAAGTGCTGCGCGGACCGTTCTCGGCGCTCTACGGCAACTCCTCGGGCGGCGTGATCGCGATTTTCACCGAAGATGGCCCTCCCGGAGCCTTGATCGCCGGCACGGCCGAATACGGCAGCTTCAACACCCAGCGCTACGCGCTGAAGGCGGCGGGCGACAGCGGCTTCAATTACCTCGCGGACGCGGCACATTTTCAAACCGACGGCTATCGCGATCACAGCGCCGCGGAACGCAATAATCTGAACACCAAGCTCGTCTTCGGTGCGGGCGGCGACTCGACTCTCACGCTGGTGGGCAACGCCATCGAAACGCCGGCGGTGCAGGATCCGCTCGGGCTCACGGCCGCACAGCTCGCCGCGGATCCGCGTCAGGCCGGCATCGGCGCCCTTGCCTACAACACGCGCAAGTCCCTCACCCAGGAACAATTGGGCGCGAATTATCAAGACCGGCTGGGCGCCAACGACGACCTCACGGCGATCGCCTACTCGGGCCATCGGGACACCACCCAGTTTCAGGCCATCACCCAGGCCTCCGAGGCGGTGCCGACCAGCCCGGGGGGCGTCATCGATCTGGCGAGAAATTTCTGGGGCGCCGATCTGCATCTGGCCGACCATCGCAGCCTCGCCGGCACCCCGCTGCAGCTGACCGCCGGCTTGAGCTACGATGATCTCGAGGAGGCGCGCAAGGGCTACCTGAATTACATCGGCGGCGAACTCGGGGTGGAAGGCGGCCTGCGCCGCAACGAAGCCAATCATGTGTATGACCTGGATCAGTACGCGCAGGCGCAATGGGACCCCGCCGATAGTTGGCGCGTGCTCGCGGGCCTGCGCCACAGCGTGGTGGACGTCGAGTCCCACAATCATCTCGCGGATGGCGGCCCGGTCGACAGCGGCGTGCGGTACAGCGCCACGAATCCGGTTGCCGGCGTCACCTACCGCGCCGCGCCGTCGGTGAATGTGTACGCCGCCTATGGCAGGGGCTTCGAGACGCCGACGCTCAACGACCTCGCCTACCGGTCAACCAACGGCAGCATTCCGGGCTTGAATCTCGGGCTGGTGCCGGCGCGCAGCGACAACACCGAGTTGGGCATCAAATTCGGCGACGGCAGCCTGCGCGCCGATGTCGCCGCATTCACCGTGGACACCCATCATGAGCTGGCGGTGCTGCAGAATGCGGGCGGCCGCGCCGTGTACCAGAACATCGGCGAGACCACCCGCCGCGGCGCCGAACTCGGCCTGGATTCCGTCTGGGCCGGAGGCCTGCGCGCGCGCCTGGCCTACACCTACATCCGCGCGGTGGTGGCGCAGGCCTATTCCACCTGCGTGGGTCTGCCATGCAAGCCGGCGACGGTGCCGGTGGGGAATCATCTGCCGGCGGTCCCCACGAACTCGGTGTATGCCGGCCTCACCTGGAACACGGCGCCGCGGGGCGTGTCGGTCACCCTCGAAACCCAGGGCCGGGCACGCATTAATGCCGATGACCTCAACAGTGCCGCGGCCCCCGGATTCTGGGTGGTGAATCTGCGCGCGGGGTTGGAACAGGACGGCACCGGCTGGCATTTCACCGAGTATCTGCGGCTCGACAATCTGGCGAATCGCGCCTATGTCGATACGGTGATCGTCAATGAGAGCAATTCACGGTTTTTCGAACCCGATCCGGGCCGTACCAGCATGATTATGTTCACCGCAGCATGGCGGTCGCGGCCCTGAGCGGTATGACGCGCGCCGGCGACGATGCTGCGGAAATCATTAAGTGTCTGTACACCAAGCGGCTTGAACCGCGTTACTTATGTGAGGTCTCTTAGGTATGAGTTCACAATGGCGGGCGGTAGGCGGCAGGAGAGCTAAGGTCATGAATACCAACATCGGTCGCTCCATTCTGTTAGGCACGCTCGGCCTGGCGCTCTGCGCCGGGCCCGCGTTGGCGCAGCACGGCGGCCATGCGGGTGGCGGCCATGCGGGTGGCGGCCATGCGGGTGGCGGCCATGCCGGCGTCGCGCATGCCGGCGGCGGCCACGCGGCAGGCGGTCATTATGGCGGCGTGCAGCACTATTCGGCGCGCGGCGGTGCGAGCGCCTACCGCGGGGGAGGCGGTGCCGCGGTGGGGGCGAGCTATCACTATGCGGCGCGCGGCAGCTACGGCTACCCGGGCGCCTATCATTATGGCTATTCCACCGGTGCGTATTGGCATGGTGGCTACTGGCACGGCGGTTTCTGGCCCGGAGCTTTTTACGGCGCGGGCTTTGCGTGGTTCCTGCCCGTGTTGCCGGCGGTTTACGGGACCTACTGGTGGGGCGGTGTCCCGTATTACTACGCCAACGATGTGTACTACACCTGGAATCCCGGCTATGACGGGTATGTGGCCACCGACCCGCCGCCGGCTGCGGATCCGTCGGATGGTTCGGCCGTGCCGCCAGGCGCACCGCCAACCGGTGCGCCGCCGCCCGGAGCGGAGTCGGCGCCCATGTCGGCGCCCATGTCAGCGCCCATGTCAGCGCCCATGTCAGCGCCCGATGCCGGTGGGCAGATTTTCATGTATCCAAAGAATGGCCAGAGCGCTGAACAGCAGTCCACCGACCGGCGCGAGTGCCAGCAGTGGGCGGCTTCGCAGGCGGGCGGAGATGCCGCTCACGCGCCCGATTATCGGCGTGCCATGGTGGCCTGTGTCGAGGGCAGGGGCTACAGCGCCAACTGAGCGGCGCCCACTGAGCGGCGCCCAGTGCGCGGCGTCGACTGTGAGCGGCGCCGATGGCAATGCCCGGTGATCAGTGCTGCCAGCAGGTGGAGGAGTTATCGGCTCCGCCGTTCATGGTGGCAGTCTGGGCGCCGGCGGAAGTCACCGTGAACGACACGCAGGCCGTGTCCTTGGCCTGATCGTTACCGGGCACCGGGACGGCGGTGAGGGTGTAGGTGGCCGGAGCCGGCGGGGTGGTGGTGGCCGCGACGACCGTCGGCGCATTGATCTCGTAATAGCCGCTGCCCACCACCACGGGCCACGCGCCCGTATACCCCAGATCGGTGGTGAGCACGCTGTAGGAGTTGGCGGCACTGTAGTAGCGCTCCTCCAGGCCGGCGAGCGCCAACAGTGCAGTTTTCGCCTCGGTGCGCCGCGACCGGCGGATATAGGTGTTATACGAGGGGATCGCGATCGCAAACAAAATCGCCGCGATCAGCAGCGCCACCATGAGTTCGATCAGGGTGAAGCCGGCGGCGCGCCGCGATGCAACTCGGTTGGGCGTTTTCATCAGCGTTTCTCGATCCAGGTGAGCCGGCTGCCCTTGGTGCCTGCCGGCGGGTTGGCCTCCACCACGGTACCGGTACCGGAGACGTTCTGGGTCACCAGGTAGCTTTGGCCGTTGTAGGTCACCATCGACGGGGTGCCCGTGCCGCTCAGGGCCTCGCCGCTCACCACCTGGCCGCCGATGTCGACGAAGGTGTGATTCGAGCCGAAGAACGAGGTCTTGAAGGCGCCGCCGGTCGAGGGGTCGATGGCCAGGGTCCAGCCGCCCGCCGCGGTGGAGGAGCAGTTGGCCAGAGACGTGGAGGGCGGAATGGTGGTGTTCACCACGAAGGCGCCGGACAGCAGCACCGGGCTGTAGATGACCTGTTCGTAGACCGTCGGATTGGTGCCGCTCGCGGTCAACTCGTTAACGTCGCTGGCATTGGTATGGCCCGAGGTCAGCGGCACGTACCAGCCGTATTCGGTGCAGCCGGTGGTGCCCTCCCAGCAAATGGCGGTGTTGGTCACCGCGCGGTAATCGACGCCGCCGGAACTCTCGTTGGTGATGGATTGCGCCTGCAGATTCGAGATCCCGAGGGTGCCCGGGCTGCTGGTCAGGCTGGCGTAGGTGGTGGAGGACTTCGCGTTCCAGGCAACCATGTTCCAGTCCCACACCCCGTACAGATACTGCTGCGTGCCGCTGTAGGAGGCCGCGGCGGTATTGCTCAACGGCACTTGCTGGCCGGTGCCGAATTCCACCAGCACGCGCGGATAGGGACTGGTGAGAATGGAGGCCACCACCACCTTGCTGGTGATGGGCTGGCCGGTGCCGGTGGTGAACAGCGGGGTGCTCGAGGCGCCCCAGGACGAGGGGCTGGTGCTGGTCAGATCGAAGCGCCAGATGTTGCCGTTCAAGTCGCCGGCATACACATAGTCGACGATGTGATCGCCGTCCAGATCCGCCGGCGTGGTGTAGGCGATGCCGTTGGTCTTGCCCGAGGTGCCGGTGCTCAGATAATAGAACGACGGCGTGCCGGTCGAACTCAACAGCATCACATAGATGCCGGCATCGCCGGTGGAGGAGCCGAAGCCGTTGCCGAACACCGCGCCCCATTCGCCGTTGTGGAAACGGCGGATCTGCGGCACGCCGTAGGTATTGCCGAGATTCAGGCCGCAGTTGGTGGCGGTGGTGGTGGCATTGCTGGTGATGCCGGCGCAATGCAGCGTCGTGGTGCCGCCGGTGGTGCTCCACTCGCCGACCACCAGGCTGGAGGCATTGGCCTCGCTGAAGTTGCCCGGAGTGGTGATGTCGAGGGCGTAGATGGCATTGCCGCCGGGCCCCAAGCCGCCGACCAGCCAGGTGTGCCAGGCGCTGCCGAAGAACACCTCGCCCGTGCCGGGCGGCGCGTCTACGTCGAAGTGATGCCCATACTGGGGATTCGAATAGTCGTCGGAGGAATTCGCGTCCTCGATGGTGTCGACGATGTAGCCCGGCACGTAGGCGAGCACCTCGAGGCCGTCGTTGTTGGTGTTCACATAGGTGTTGCTCGCGCTGTAGGAGCCGGAGCGAAAGCCGTGCAGCATGCCGTCGTTCGCGCCGGCGTAAACCACGTTGGTGCGCGTCTGCTCCGCCGTCGTAAAGGCGGCATAGGTCTGGCCGCTGTTCTCCGGCAGGGTGCCGCCATCCAAGGCGTCCTTCCACAGCGTCGGATAAGAGGCATTCGGCGGCCCCACCCAGGTGGGGCTGGAGTCGACGACGTCGCCGAGCACGCTCACCCGATCGCGATAGATCCCGCCGCCCGAGGTGGTCTGCTCCTGGGTGCGGTCGCCGCGCAGATAATTCAGGCGCAACGCCGTGGTCGAGCCGTCGCCCGTATCCAGGGCGGACTGTTCGGCGGCGGTGAGGTTGGACCACTCGAAGGGGATTCCGGTGGTGCCGTTCCAGGAGAGGATGGTGCGGCTGGGGCTGGTCACGCCCTGCGCCGCGGTGGGGCCGGCCACGCCGGTCTTCAAGCAGGTGGCGCCGCTCGCGACGCCGGTGAGCACACAGGAGGCATCCCAATTGGCCGTCGAACTGATCACCACGTCGGTGCCGTTATAGGTCAGATTCTGCGAGGTCACATCGCCGGACCACACGCTCGGGGTGTAATAGGAGAAATACACCTGGCTGCCGGTCTGCACCTGGGCGGACTGCTTCTGGTTCAGGCCCGCGGAACTCTGCGAGGTCTGCTGCGGGGCGGCCTGGAAGCACATGAGCTCGTGGGTGTTGGGCACGCCGCCCTGCGAGCCGGCGAAGCCGAAGCGCACGGCGGCCGGCAACGGGCCGTTGCCGCTGGTGATGTTCTGATTGCTGATCACCGACTGGTACGCGCCGCCGTTGTAACTGTAGGACAGGCTGAGCAGGCCGGCGGTGGTGATGGTCAGGTTGTAGGTGATGGGCACGCCGTACTGGGTGTTGGTGATGGGCGTGACCGTGCCCCGATACAGCGCGGTTTCGTTGGCGATCTGCACTCCGGAGAGCACCTTGTACGCATTGGGCAGCGGCGGGTAGTTGTAGGGAAGTTTCGTGCCCGACACCGGCGTCGCGCTAAAGGGGTTCGGAATGTACTGCGCGGCGGTGACGGCTTCCGTGCCCTCGGTGGTGGCCGCCGCGCTCAAATTATAAGTACCCGTACCGCCGCTGCCGGTCTTGAAAGAGGCGATCGTGGTCCCGGTGGTAACGCCGGTGGCGGTCACTTGATCCCCGACGTTGATCTGGCCGGAGGTGACGCTGCTCACGGTGAGGACGCTGCCGCTCAGCGAGCCTCGGCCGACGAAGCTGAACAGCGGGTTCGCGACGGCGGCGCCGGCCGCGGACGTTGCCGAGGTGACGCCTGAGTAGTTCCAGACGAAGCCGGTGATGCAGGCCTGCAGCACGGCGATGTTGCGCTGGGTATCGGTCAGGTTGTTGGGAGCCCCGCTCGGATAGTAGCTCGGCCATGTGGTGGTGAGGTAATGCCAATTCGTGTTGCCCGCGCCGCGCAGGCCGATGCGATTCGGCACCCAGCCGTAGCCGGTGCTGCTGTTGTCCCAGCCGCCCGGGCCGAGGCCGCTGTAGGTGGCCGTCTGCTCGACCGTGTCGGTGCCGCCGGTGATGTTGATGGCGCCGTTCAAGAAATTACCGTACTCGTCGATGCCGAGACCGATGTAGCCGCCGGGGATGCCGTCATAGCCGCGCTGGTGGCCGTATTCGGGGTCGGCGGGATTGGTCCTGATGGTCGGGTCGAGGTTCTGGTTCGAGCAGCTGTACGCGAGCGAGCCGCCGGTGGCGCCGATGTCGGCGAACTGGCTGGCATCCTGCAGGAAGAAGCTGATGCCGTCCGAGCCGTCATAGGTCGGATAGTTGTAGCCCGGGCCATAACCCGGATCGTAGGTTTCGGTGGTGAAGGTCACCTGCACACCCTGGCTGCTCAAGGGAAAGCTGAAATTCGAGAGGATGCCGCCGTTTTCGAACAGGCCATTGGTGACGCTGCCGTTCCAGGTGCCCACGGTCCCTGCGTCGGTGAAGCGCAACGCGCCGCCGACGGTCGGGCTGTCGGGCAGCGTGCCGGTATTGCCGCCGATCAGCGGCTCGGAGGTATTGTTGAAATACGGGCTGCTGCCCGCAATGGTCTTGTTGTAATAATTTCCGGACACCCGCAGCTCGACGCACGAGGGGATGGGTCCGGGACTGGTCAGCGAGGTCGAGGAGCCCGCGGTGAGGCAGGCGCCGTTCACGAAGTTCCAGGAATTGACGGTATTGGCGCCGGTGAAGTTTTCCGTATAAGTGACGGTCTGCGCGGCTGCCCCCAGGGGCGAGAGCGCGAGGGCACAGGCCGCCACGGCGATCAAATTGTTCCTGTTCATCATTGCACTCCTAAGTCCTTGACGGCGGCCTGAACCATGTAGGTGCTTTCCACCACCGCCGCCGCGCTCGCGGTGCCGCCATAGCCGGCGCCGTCGACCTGGTAGATCGCGCCGAGACCGTTCGGCGACAGGCCGAGATAGGTGATGTAGAAAATCGGCGTTTGGTAGTAGCTGCCCGGCACCGGATTGGCGGCCTGAAAGGTCATGGCGGTGGGCGTATTCGGCGTGTAGTACACACCGACCGGCTTGTTCGAGATCTGCCAGGGCAGGGTGGTGTAGCTGGTGAGCGCATTGGAACACACCTGGCCCGTGGGCGCCGTCACGGTGGTGCTGCAGGTGATGCCGGTGCTGCCGTTGCCCTGCGCCAGCCACCATTCGGCGTATTCCTGCGCCGCCTCGGCGGCGGCCAGTGCGCGCTGCTTCTCGCGCAGATTGCCTGCGATCTTCTCCTGGATGCCGAAGTTTTGGAACAGGCCCACGGCGAGGATGGTGACCACCACCAGCAGCAACAGGCTCGAGATCAGCACCAGGCCGCCTTCGCGCCGCCCGCGCCTCTGCCCGCGGCTCACGTCGCCACTCCGATCTTGGCCATGACGCCGATCACGCGGGTGAAGCTCAAGGTCTGCGGCACATTCACGCTGGTGGTCTGGCCCTGCGCCGTGCCATACAGCGGATTGGTGAAGGTCAGGGTGAGCAGCACCGAGTTGACGCTGGGCCAGTAGCCGCCCGCCGTCACCTGGGTGGCGGTCAGGTAGCTGTCGATCGAGTCCCCGGAGGAGGTCGTGTTGGTCTTCACGCCGTAGAGGATCTGCAGGTTGGTCACGCCGCTGATCAATTGCACGGCCGTGGCGCCATTGAGCGAGCAGGTCAGGGCGTAGGTCTGGGGCGTGGTGCCCAAGGCGGTCAGCTGGAAGGTATTGACCAGTGTGGTGGCGACCGTGTAGGTGTTGCCGGTGCAGTCGATCACGCCGTCGTTGCCGGCGGTCAGGTAGCGCACCGTGATGCTGTCGCCGGGCGCGGCGCCGTCGGTGCCGTAGAGCGACTGTCCCGCGGTGGTGTACACACCGCTGACCGGCATGGCGGTGACGGCGGTATTGACCGTGGGAGTGGGGTAATAACCTGCCGTCTGGATCACGTCCGCGAGCAGCGTCATGGCGAGGCGCTCACTGTCCTGCAGCTGGGCGAGGCCGCCCTGCATGCCGAAGGTGGTGCGCATGCCCGCCACCAGCGTCAGCAAGCCGCCCAGCAGGAACAGCCCGATCAGCATGGCAATCATGAGCTCGATCAGGGTGAATCCCCGCTGCGGGCGCCGGCGGCTCATGGCTGAACGTCCAGAATGTAGGGGTCGGTGTATTGCACCGTGGCAAGCGCCGCCGACGCCGCCGTGTTCTGTGCGGCAGTGTTGCCGTACTGCGTCTGAGCCTGGGCGGCGCGCTCCACCCACTGCAGCTGGATGTTGCAATTGACCGGGGTGGTGGTCAGTGTCGAGCAGCTGACCGTGGCGAGATAGCCCGTCAGCACCGGCTGCAGGGAGAGCTGCCATTGCTGCACGTCGTAGGCAGCGACCTGCGCCGCGCTGCACGAGGGCGTCACGCCGGTCGCACAGTTGACGGCCACGTTCAGGGTGTTGGTCGAATCGGTTATGTTGCCCACGCCCGAGCCGCTCACGGTGAAGCTGGCCGGCGGGGTGCCCGCGGTGGCCCAATAGCTGCGATTGGCATGCATGGCATCGGCCAGGCTCGACGCCAGGATGGCGGCCAGCGAGCGCGAACTCGCCACGCCGGTGCTGGCGATGGCGAGCGATTCCATCTTGGCGAGTCCGAGCAGACCCACCGACACCACCACCAGCGACACCAGCACCTCGACCAGGCTGAAGCCGCGCGCCGCGGGTCGCGGCGCCGCGCGCCGGCCAGGGCGGTCCAGCGGGCAGCGGGGTGGCCGGCGTTTCACGAGCAGCTCCCGGCGCCCGCCAGTTCGGTGGCGAGCATGCCCACGGGAGTGATCTGCAGGCAGCGCGTCGAGGCCGTGGTGGGCTTTACGGCGTGCAGGGTGACGGTGACGTTGTTGGTGCCGGCGAAGGTCTGCGCGAAACCCTCGCGGTTGAAGGTGATGGCCGTGAAGGCGTTGTTGGCGACGAAGGTGTCCGTGCTGGTGAAAGGGACCTGCACCCGCAGCAGGGCATCGGTGGCGGCGGCGTAGGTCTGATTGTTGGCCACGTCGGAGAACACGATCCAACCGTTCTGCCAGCTGGTGCCGCCGGTGCAGCCGGTGCCGCTGCTCGAAACGCAGACCGTGACCGTCTGACCTTCCTTGATCGCCTCGGCGCGCGCATATTGCATGTCGCCGAGCAGCGAGTTGACCTCGCTCGAGATCCGATAGGAATTCGTGACCGACAGGTACGAGGGTATGGCGACCGTCGCCAGGATGGCGACGATCAACACCACCAGCACCAGTTCCATGATGGTGAAGCCGCGCTGACGCGGCGGCGGCCGCTTCGGTTGCCCGTTCATGGGACGCATCATAAAGAAGCAAACTTGCTCGAACCTGACGGGCGTGGCGCCGCCTCGCCATAATGAGAACCGGTTCGCAGTTGCCGGGTCCAGCCAACGCGGCTCACGCCGAATACTCGGGCCGGCTCCCAGCGCTGCCGGGCGCGCGCGCGGTTTCCGGAAACTGCACGGTCACCCGGGTGCCGACGCCGCCGGCGCCGCTCGCGATGGCCACCGACGCGCCGTAGAGCCGCGCGATCTGCTCGACGATGGCGAGCCCGAGGCCGCTGCCGTGCCCCGGGGCATCCGGCAGTCGATAAAACCGCTGGCGCACAGGCTGGCGCTCGGCTTCGGGGATGCCGGCGCCGTTGTCCTCGACCGCCAGCATGGGCCTTGAACCCTGTTGGCCGGCGCTCACCGTGACCCGGCCGCCGTTGGGGGTGTACTTGAGCGCATTGTCCAACAGGTTGCTCAACAGATCATCGAGCAGCGCCGGGTCGGCGAGCACCACCGCCGGTGCCAGTTCGACGCCCAGATCGATGTTCAACTGCAGGGCACGATCGAAGAAGCGGGCCACCACCTCGCCGACGAGCTGCCCCAGGCTCACGGGCTGATTCCTGGCGGCCACGTTGACCGCCGGGTCGGTGCGCGCCAGCGACAGCAGCTGATTGGCGGAGTGCGACAGCTGGCGCACGCTTTCTTGCAAGGTCAGCAGGCGGCCCTTGACCGCCGCCGCCGCGGGTTCGGCCACCAGCAGGTCCAACTGTGCGAGCATGCCGGTGAGGGGCGTGCGCAATTGATGCGCGGTGTTGGCGATGAATTGCTGCTGGGATTGCACCGAGGTGCGCAGCATCCCGAACAGCCGGTTCAGCGTGGCGGTCAGCGGCGCCATTTCGCGTGGCACCGGGGAGTCGATCGGCCGCAGATCGAGCGGCGAGCGTTCGGCGATCTCATCGCGCAGCCGCTTCACCGGCCGCAGGCCGAGCTGGATGCCCACCCACACCAGCACCAGGGTGATGTCGAGCTGTACGAAGTCCCAGAGCAGGGTGCTCAAAAAGCCGAAGCGTGCCGCCGGTTCGATGGGGTGCAGGGTATCCGCCACCGTGACATTCACCGCTCCCAGGCTGGTCGCGATCCGCGTGCTGAGCGAGCGCACCCGGCGCCGGTCGATGGTGGTGACCGTGAACACGCCGTTGGCGTCCGTGACCGCAACGGCCGGCAATCGGGCATCGCCGGCGAGCAGCTGCAGCGCCGTGTTGCGCACCGCAAAGGTCACGCCCAGGGCGGCCAGGGCTGAATCGTTCGGTGCGATATCTACCAGCAGACGGCCGCCCCTGACCTCAAGGCGCCGTTCCACGGCCAGCGCGGCCTCCCTCAGCCGGCGGTCGCTGCCGAGCAGTTCGGGGGCGGCGTTGTTGAAGTAATGCGCCAGTGCGCCGCACAGCGCGAGCAGCGTGAGCGGGATGGCGAGCCAAAACACCAGGTGTCTGCTGATGGACGAATTCACGGGAGCTTCGCCTCCTCCAGGCGATACCCCAGACCGCGCAGGCTGCGGATCACGGCGGCACTGCCGAGCTTGGCCCGCAGCCGCGAAACGTGCACCTCCACGGCATTCGGCGAGACGTCCTGATCGGGCTGCGCCAGCGCCTGGGCCAGCCGCTCCTTCGAGACGATCAGTCCGATGCGCCGCACCAGGCATTCGAACACCAGCCACTCGCGCGCCGTCAGGTCGACCTCGGCGTCATCGATTCGCAGGCGTTTGCCCGTGAGATCCACCACCATGCGGTTCAGGTTGAGGGCGCCCTGCAGCGCGCCGTTCGCGCGTCGCACCAGGGCGCGGCAGCGCGCGGCCAGTTCGGCCGGCTCGAAGGGTTTGCCGAGAAAATCATCGGCGCCGAGATCCAGCGCCTTGACCTTGTCGTTGAGCGTGCAGCGCGCGGTCAGTATCAGGGTGGGGAGGCTCCTGCCGCCGCTGCGCAGGCGGCGCACCAGCGACAGGCCGTCGGCCCCCGGCAGGCCGATGTCGATCACGGCGAGGTCGAAGTCCGCGGCCGCCAGCGCCGCCAGCGCCGCTTCGGCGCTGCGCACGCCGTGCACCGTGAAGCCCGCGGCCGCCAGCCCGCGCGCGACGGCGTCGGCGACAATCTCATCGTCCTCGACAATCAGCAGCCGCACAGGCAGGTCTCTTTAGGGATTGCCGGTCCCTTTGGCCTCCGAAGGGGTGGATTCTGCTCTTTCGCCGCCGAATCCGCTGCGCCGCGGCGGAATCAGGGTCCGCAGCTTGGCTTCATACGCCTTGCCGAAGGTTTCCACGAACAAATGCGGGAAACCGTCGGCCGGTCGCTGGGCGAGACCCGCGAACAATTCGGTGTACAGGTCCCAATACCGGCCCTTCTGCGCGCTGCCGAACACGCCGCGCTTGGCGGCCTTCTCGAATCGCTCCTCCAGCGCCTTCGGATCCAGGCGTGCGAGAAACTCCTCGAAGGCGGCTTGCATGGCGGAGATCGTCGAGGCGTTTTGCGCCTTGAACTCGCGAAAACTCTCGCGCATGGCATCCACCGAGCCGGCGCGGGTGGACTTGGTGGTCAGCAGCCGCAGCAGCGCATCGCCGACGCCATTGGCGAAGTTCAGCGAGGAGGGCGGCGCATCGGCCGGGGCGGCGCCGATCTTGAAGCGATTGCGAAATTCCTCACGGCTCTGGCTCATGTCCATCAGGCCGAGGACCGCCTCGCGCAGCAGCTGGCCGGCGAGCTGCAGCACGGCGCCGCGCATCTCCGGGGTGATGGTGCGCGGATCGATGCCGGCGCCACGGCACAGCGCGCCGAGGCCGACGTCGAAATCGCCGTCGTGCAGCACGGTGTTCTGCGGAATCGGCAGCGGCACATCGGGCGGCGGTCCGGTGTCGAGCCGGAACGGACGCGTGAGCATGTGCCACGGGGCACCGCCCGGTTCTTGGCGCTGATCGCGCGGCGGTTCGCGCAGCGGCTCGCGCGGCGGCGGGCTGCGCGGCAGCATCGACTGGCCATAGGCGTTGTGCGGCCTGATGCCCGAGTCGATGTCGAGTTGCACGCTGGGCTCGAGCAGTACGGACAAGTCCAGATCGGCACCCAGATCGCCGGCCGTGGATTTCTTCACCGCAGCCGAGGCGGCGTGGCCGTCATAGGCCACGATGGCGTCCTCATCCGGCGGGAAATCATTGGTCGAATCGATACTTACGAGCAGTTCGTATTCGCCGATCCGCACGTAATCGCCGTCCTTGAGCGTGTAGTCGTGATACTTGCCGAGCGGCACCTGCGCACCGTTGACGTAGGTGCCGTTCGAGCTGGTGTCCACCAGGACGTATTTCCCGGCGCGAAAATCGATGCGTGCGTGTTTGCCCGACAGGTAGCGCTCCGGGTCGGGTAGAATCCACTCATTGTCCTTCGCGCGTCCGATGCTGCCGCCGTGCACGCCGAATACCTTGCTAGCCTGCGATCCGAGGCGCGTTGCATGCTCGCTGACAATCGCTAAGCGCAAGGCCATTTTCAGTCTCTCCGGCGGGTCTGCGGTATTGCGCTAAGTACTCGTATAATATGGTGAATAGTACCCATCTCTGGAGCCGTCTTAATGGCCGCGAGTCACATTTTCAAGGTTCAATTCGTCAACCAGGGCAAGGTCTATGAGATCTACGCCCGCAAGGTGAGCCATGGCAGTCTTTTCGGCTTCATCGAGGTCGAGGAGTTGGTGTTCGGCGAGCGATCCACCGTGGTCGTCGATCCCACCGAGGAGAAGATCAAGGCCGAATTCAACGATGTGAAGCGAACCTACCTGCCGATGCATTCGGTGCTGCGCGTCGATGAGGTCAAAAAACAGGGTATCAGCAAGATCGTCGCCCTGGAAGGCTCGAATGTCGCACAATTCCCGGTGCCGATTTACACGCCGGGCGGGGATTCCAACGCCCGCAAGTAGGCGCCCCGCGTGAGCTCCCTTTTCAGCCTGCTGGGTGCGCCGGCACTGTCGCAGTTCCGCCTCGACAAGCTCAAAGCCGAACTCGGCGCCCTGGACGCAGCCGTCACGGGCCTCTCCTCCCGATACGTGCATTTCGTGGATGCTGTCGCGCCGCTCGGCGCCGCGGAACTCGAGTTGCTCGGCCGATTGCTCACCTATGGACCGCGGGTGCCGGAGGCGGCGGATGCCGGCCGCCATCTGCTGGTGACGCCACGGGTCGGCACGGTATCGCCTTGGTCGAGCAAGGCCACCGACATCGCCCGGGTGTGCGGACTTCCCGGCGTGCGGCGGCTGGAGCGCGGCACGTTGTATTTCCTGCACGGCGCGGAGACGCTCGGCGAGGCGCGGTTGCGCCTCCTGGCCGCGGTGCTGCATGACCGCATGACCGAAACGGTGTGGATCGATCACGCCGATCCGCCGCCACTAGGGTGCTCGGCCGCGGCGCGTCCCTTGCGAACCGTGGCGCTCGGCGGCGGCCGCGCCGCGCTCGAGCGCGCCAATCTCGACTGGGGCCTGGCGCTGTCGGCCGAGGAGATCGATTATCTGATCGCGGCCTTCCGGCGCCTCGGGCGCGACCCCACCGACGTCGAGTTGATGATGTTCGCGCAGGCGAATTCCGAGCACTGCCGTCACAAGATCTTCAATGCCGCCTTCGTGATCGACGGCGTCCCCATGGCGCGTTCGCTGTTCGACATGATCCGCGCCACCCACGATGCCGCGCCCGCCGGCGTGCTGTCGGCCTACCGCGACAATGCCGCCGTGATCGAGGGGACGAGCGGCACGCGTTTCTTTCCCGACCCCGGCACCCGGCGCTACGCCGGCGTGCGCGAGCCGGTGGACATCCTGATGAAGGTGGAGACCCACAATCACCCGACCGCCATCGCGCCGTTCGCCGGCGCCGCCACCGGTGCGGGCGGGGAGATCCGCGATGAGGGCGCCACCGGCATCGGCGCCAAACCCAAGGCCGGCCTGTGCGGATTTTCGGTGTCGAATCTGCACCTTCCCGGAATGCCGCAGGCCTGGGAGGCCGACGCCGCGAGGCCCGACCGAATCGCCTCCGCGCTCGACATCATGATCGCCGGCCCGGTGGGTGCGGCCTCCTTCAACAACGAATTCGGCCGCCCGACCATCTGCGGCTATTTTCGCGTCCTTGAACAGCCCGATGCGGCGGGCGGCGTGGTACGCGGCTACCACAAGCCGATCATGATCGCCGGCGGCCTCGGCAACGTGCGCCGCGATCAGGTCGAAAAAAAGGACGTCGTGGTCGGCGCGCCGCTGGTGGTGCTCGGCGGTCCGGCCATGCTGATCGGGCTGGGCGGGGGCGCGGCCTCCTCGCTCGGCAGCGGACAGAGTTCCTCGGATCTTGATTTCGCGTCGGTGCAGCGCGGCAACGCCGAGATGCAGCGCCGGGCGCAGGAGGTCATCGACCGCTGCTGCGCGTTGGGCGAGGCGAACCCCATCTTGCTGATCCACGATGTCGGCGCCGGCGGTCTGTCGAACGCACTGCCCGAAGCCATCGCCCACAGCCGGCGCGGCGGGCGGATCGACTTGCGCAAGATTCCGAGCGCCGACGCGCAGCTCTCGCCCATGGAGATCTGGTGCAATGAAGCCCAGGAGCGCTATGTGCTGGCGCTGGCGCCGGGCAGCGTGTCCGAGTTCGCAGCGCTGTGCGAGCGCGAGCGCTGCCCGTTTGCGGTGGTGGGCGAGATCACCGGCGACGGGCGCCTCCAAGTCGCCGACCCGCTGCAGGGCGGCACGCCCGTGGACATGCCGCTCGACGTGCTGCTCGGCAAACCGCCGCGCGTGAGGCGCGTGGTGGACAGCGCAGCCAAGCCGGCGCAGGCCCTGTCCACCACGGGCGCCGGGATCGCGGATTCGCTCGATCGCCTGCTCGCGCTGCCCACCATTGCCGACAAGTCCTTCCTGATCACCATCGGCGATCGCAGTGTCGGCGGGCTGATCAGCCGCGACCAGATGGTCGGTCCGTGGCAGGTGCCGGTGGCCGACGTCGGCGTCACCTCGAGCGATTACCAGGGTCATGCCGGCGAGGCCATGGCCATGGGTGAACGCGCCCCGGCCGCCATCCTGAACCCGCCGGCATCCGGACGACTCGCCGTGGCCGAGGCGATCACCAACATCCTGGCGGCCGATGTACGCCGGCTCGGCGACATCAGGCTGTCGGCCAATTGGATGGCTGCGTGCGGCGAACCGGGCGAGGACGCCGATTTGTACGCGACCGTGCGCGCGGTGAGTGCCGCGTGCGTCGCGCTCGGCATCGCCATTCCCGTGGGCAAGGACTCGCTGTCGATGAAGACGATCTGGAGCGACGCAGGCGGCGACCACCGGGTGCTGGCGCCGGTGTCGCTGATCGTATCCGCCTTCGCACCGGTCGGCGACGTGCGGCGCACGCTCACACCCGTGCTCGATCTGGCGCAGCCCTCGGTGTTGATGCTGATCGACCTCGGGGCGGGCCAGGACCGCCTGGGTGGCTCGTGCTGGGCGCAGGTCCACGGGCGGCGCGGCGGAGCCAGCGCGGATCTCGACGATCCGGCACTGCTCATGGCTTTTTTTGCGGCCCTGGGCGAACTCAAGGATGCCGGTTTGCTGCTCGCCTATCACGACCGATCCGACGGCGGTCTGCTGATCACCCTGCTGGAAATGGCCTTCGCCGCCCACGGCGGCCTCGCCATCGAACTGGGGCCGGTCGCGGATGCGATCGCGGCCTGTTTCGCCGAGGAACCCGGCGCGGTACTGCAGGTACCCGCGGCACGCACCGACGAGGCGCTCGCCGTGCTGCGCCGCCACGGCCTCGGCCGGCACTCACGCGGCATCGGGCACCCGCTTGCCGGAGACGAGGTGTCGGTAAGCGCCGCCGGACGGCCGTTGTACCGGGGCTCGCGCGCCGATCTGCACCGCCGCTGGAGCGAGGTGTCCTACCGCATGCAGGCGCTGCGCGACAATCCGCAGTGCGCGCGGGAGGAATACGAGCGCCTGAACGATGCCGTCGATCCGGGTCTGCACGCGCGCCTGACCTACGATGCCGATGAGGACATCGCCGCGCCGCTGATCCAAAGCGGCGCGCGGCCCGCCATCGCCGTCCTGCGCGAGCAGGGCGTCAACAGCCAGACCGAGATGGCGGCTGCGTTCACGCGTGCGGGCTTCGACGCCTACGACGTGCACATGAGCGACATTCTGCAGGGTCGCGTGCGCCTGGCGCGATTCCACGGGTTGGTGGCCTGCGGCGGGTTTTCCTACGGCGACGTGCTCGGCGCCGGCGAAGGCTGGGCGAAGTCGATCCTGTTCAACGGCCGGGCACGTGCGGAGTTCGAGGCGTTTTTCGCGCGCCCGCAGACCTTCACGCTCGGCGTGTGCAACGGCTGCCAGATGTTGTCGGCGCTCAAGGAATTGGTGCCGGGTGCGGCGGACTGGCCGCGATTCGTGCGCAACCGCTCGGAACAGTACGAAGCGCGCCTCTGCCTGGTACGCATACCCGAATCCCGGTCGGTGCTGTTGACGGGCATGCACGGCTCGATCCTGCCGGTGGCCGTCGCGCACGGCGAAGGCCGCGCCGAATTCGAGGAACGCGGACCGGACGCGGGGGCGCTCGCGCAGCAGGGCCTCGTGACCCTGCAGTACGTCGACAACCACGAGAACACGGCCGTGCGCCACCCGTTCAATCCGAACGGCTCGCCGCTCGGACTGGCCGGCCTGTGCAGCGCCGACGGACGGGTGACCTCGCTGATGCCGCACCCGGAACGCGTCTTTCGGACGGTCCAGAATTCCTGGGCACCGGCGGACTGGCGGGAAGACGGGGGTTGGATGCGCCTGTTCCGCAACGCCCGGGTATTTCTCGGCTAGCGCCGTGCTACGCTGCCCTCAAAGAGCGATTGGCCGCCATACCCGCCGGAGCTTGCGTGGACGCGATCCTCGAGACTCAGAACCTGGTGAAGGAGTTCAAGGGGTTCGTCGCGGTCGACGGCGTCAACCTGCGCGTGCGGCGCGGGGAGATCCACGCATTGATCGGTCCGAACGGCGCCGGCAAGACCACCGTCTTCAACATGCTCACCAAATTCCTGCAGCCGACCTCGGGAGCGATCTATTTCCGCGGTGAGAACATCACCGCCGAGGGGCCGGCGGACATCGCCCGCCGCGGCATCGTGCGCTCGTTCCAGATCTGCGCCGTCTTCGCGCATCTGACGGTGCTCGAGAACGTGCGCGTGGCGCTGCAGCGCTGCCTCGGCAGCTCATTTTACTTCTGGCGCTCGGAGAAGAGCCTGGCGAAGCTCGATGGCCGGGCGCTCGAGCTGCTCGCCCAGGTGGGCCTCAAGGAGTGGTCGGCGACGCCCGCGGCGGAGCTCTCCTACGGGCGCAAGCGCGCGCTGGAGCTTGCGACCACGCTGGCACAGGAGCCGCAGATCATGCTGCTCGATGAGCCCACCCAGGGCATGGGGCACGAGGATGTGTCGCGCGTCACGCGGCTCATCAAGCAGGTTGCGGCGGACCGCACCGTTCTTCTGGTGGAGCACAATATGAGCGTGGTGTCCTCCATCGCCGATACCATTTCCGTGCTGCAGCGGGGACGGGTCATCGCCGCGGGACCGTATGCGCAGGTGTCGAAGGATCCGCAGGTCATCGAAGCGTACATGGGCGGCACGGGCGCCGCGCCGGCGGAGCTGCGCTGATGGCGCGCGAATTGCTGTCGATCGCCGATCTTCAGGCCTGGTATGGCGAGTCGCACATCCTGCATGGCGTGGATTTCAGCGTGCAGGAGGGCGAGGTGGTCACCTTGCTCGGCCGCAACGGCGCCGGACGCACCACCACCCTGCGGGCCATCATGGGACTGGTCGGCGCACGCACCGGCTCGATCCGGATCGCCGGCGCCGAGACGGTGCATCTCGCGCCGCACCGGATCGCGCGCATCGGTATCGGCTATTGTCCCGAGGAGCGGGGCATATTCTCGACGCTGTCCGTCGAGGAGAACCTGCTGCTGCCGCCGCGCCTCGACGCCGGGCGCGCCATGAGCGTCGGGGAGATCTACGCGATGTTTCCCAATCTGAGCGAGCGCACCGCCAGCTCCGGCACGAGCCTGTCCGGCGGCGAGCAGCAGATGCTCGCGGTGGCGCGCATCCTGCGCACGGGCGCGCGTCTGCTGCTGCTCGATGAGATCTCGGAGGGCCTCGCGCCGGTGATCGTGCACAAGCTCGGCGAGGTCATCCGCAAACTGCGCTCGGACGGATTCACCATCGTGCTGGTCGAGCAGAACTTCCGCTTCGCGGCGCCGCTTGCGGATCGCTTCTGCGTCATGGAGCGCGGCCGGATCGTCGATGAGTTCGCGCAGAAGCAGCTCGGCTCGAAGATGGCGATGCTGGGGGAGTATCTGGGGGTTTGAATCAAGGCTGTCTACCATGAGGAGAATGACAATGAAGGGGGAAATATCGGTCGCCGCCTGTGTTGCGGCACTCGCGCTGTCGGCATCCACCCGGGCGGCGGCGTCCGACCCGGTGGTCATCGGCATCATCGATGATTTCACCGGCGTCTATGCGGATGTCCAGGGCCAGGGCGGAGTCGAGGCGGTCAAGATGGCGGTTGCCGACTCCGGGGGGAGCGTGCTCGGCCGGAAGGTGACGGTGCTGTCGGCGGACCACCAGAACAAGCCGGACATCGGCGCGTCGAAATTTCGGGAGTGGGCGGATCAGGGCGGCCTGAACATGCTCATCGGCGGTTCGAACACCGGCGTGAACATCGCCATGGCGAAGGTCGCGCTCGCCAAGAAGGTGCCGTTCATACCCATCGGGCCGGGCGGCTCTTCGCTCACCGGCGCGGATTGCACGCCCTATTCGATACACTACGCGTACGACACCACCGCGCTCGCCAACGGCACGGCAAGCGTGATCGTCAAGAGCGGCGGCAAGAGCTGGTTCTTCATCACCGCCGACTATGCGTTCGGCACGCAGCTGCAGGACTCGGCGACGAAGGTGATCAACGCCAACGGCGGCAAGGTGCTCGGGGCGGTGCGCGTGCCGCTCGGCACCACGGATTTCTCCTCGTTCCTGCTGCAGGCGCAGGCCTCGGGCGCCCAGGTGCTCGGCCTGGCGAACGCCGGCACCGACTTCTCGAACTCGCTGAAGTCCGCCAACGAGTTCGGCATCACCAAGACCATGAAGCCGGCTGCGCTGCTCGCCTTCCTGAGCGACATCCACAGCCTCACCCTGCAGACCGCGCAGGGGCTGTACCTGACGACCGCCTGGTATTGGGATCTGAACGAGGAGACGCGCGCATTCGCCAAGCGCTTCTTCGCGATAATGAAGAAGGAGCCCACCTCGACCCAGGCCGCCTATTACTCGGCGACGCTGCAGTACCTCAAGGCGGTGAAGGCGGCCGGCACCACCGATGCCGACCAGGTCATGGCGCAGCTGCGCAAGACGCGGATCAGCGACATGTTCACCAAGGACGGCTACATCCGCGCCGACGGCCTGATGGTCCACAGCATGTACGTCATGCAGGTCAAAACGCCGGCGGAATCGAAGTATCCCTGGGATTATTACCGGGTGATCAAGGTCATGTCCGGTGAGGATGCCTACGGATCGCAGCCGGACCCTTCGTGTCCGTTCGTCAAGCGCTAGGATCCGTCCGTCCGCGATGACGGTATTCGGCATGCCGCTGCCGGTGATTCTCGGCCAGCTCACCCTGGGGCTGGTCAACGGGTCGTTCTATGCGCTGCTCAGCCTCGGCCTGGCGGTGATCTTCGGACTGCTCGGCATCGTGAATTTCGCGCACGGTGCGTTCTACATGCTGGGGGCGTTCGCCGCCTACATCGGGCTGCAGTACTTCGGGGTGAACTACTGGTTCGCGCTCGTGCTTTCGCCCCTGGCCGTGGCGCTGCTCGGCATGCTCATCGAGCGGCTGTTCCTGCGACATCTGTACAGCCTCGATCCCTTGTACGGACTGTTGCTCACCTTCGGAGTCGGGCTCATCGCCGAGGGGATCATGCGCGACCGCTTCGGCGCGTCGGGCAAGTCCTATCCGGTGCCGCATCTGCTGCAGGGGGCCTTCGACCTCGGCTTCATGGTGCTGCCGATCTACCGGGCGTGGGTGGTGGTGGCATCGCTGGCGGTGTGTGCGATCACCTGGTTCCTGATCGAGCGTACTCGGCTCGGCGCCACGCTGCGCGCCGCCACCGAAAACGCGCGTCTGGTGCAGGCATTCGGCATCAACGTCCCGCTCATGGTGATGGGCACCTACGGCGCGGGCGTGGCGATCGCCGCGCTGGCCGGCGTGCTGGCGGCGCCGGTGGTGCAGGTCAGTCCCCTGATGGGCTCATCGCTCGTGATCGTGGTGTTCGCGGTGGTGGTCGTGGGCGGCATGGGCTCCATCGCCGGCGCCATCGTGAGCGGGCTGCTGCTCGGCGTGGCCGAGGGTCTGACCAAGGTGGTGTATCCGGAAGCATCGAACATCGTGGTGTTCGTCATCATGGCGCTGGTGCTGATCTGGCGCCCGGCCGGGCTGTTCGGCAAGGAGTGAGCATGCGCGCCGCGGCCGTGTATGCGATGCTCGGTGCCCTGGCCCTGGCCGCGCCGCTGCTCGGCCTTTATCCGGTGTTCCTGATGAAGCTGCTGTGCTTCGCCCTATTCGCCTGCGCCTTCAATCTGCTGCTCGGCTTCACCCGGATGCTGTCCTTCGGGCATGCGGCCTTCTTCGGTTCCGCGGCCTATGTCACCTCCTGGCTGGTATCGGTGCATGGCTGGGGCGCGGTCCCGGGGATCCTCGCCGGAGTCGCCGTGAGCCTGCTGTTGGGGCTGGCCATCGGGGCCATCGCCGTGCGCCGCCAGGGCATCTATTTCGCGATGATCACGCTGGCGCTCGCACAGCTGGTTTACTTCATCTGCCTGCAGGCCGAATTCACCGGCGGCGAGAACGGCCTGCAGGGCGTGCCCCGCGGCAGCCTGTTCGGGCTGATCGCGCTGGGGCCGGACGCCACCATGTATTATTTCGTGCTGGCGGTGTTCGCCGCGGTGTATCTGTTCATCCGCCGCGTGGTGCACTCCCCCTTCGGCCAGGTGCTGCGGGCGATCCGCGAGAACGAGCCGCGCGCCATCTCGCTCGGATACCGGGTGAACCGCTACAAGCTGCTCGCCTTCGTGCTGTCCGCGGGCCTCGCGGGCCTCGCCGGCTCGCTCAAGTCCCTGGTCCTCGGCTTCGCCACGCTCTCGGACGTGAGCCAGGGCACCTCCGGAGAGGTGATCCTCATGACCCTGCTCGGCGGCAGCGGCACCTTTCTCGGGCCGGTGCTCGGCGCGGGCATCGTGGTAACGCTCGAGGAGTATCTGTCGGACCTGGTGGGAGCCTGGGTGTCGGTGATCATCGGCGCGATCTTCGTGATCTGCGTGATGATCTTCCGGCGCGGCTTCGTGGGTGAGATTCAGCGGCGCTTCGGCACGGCGGTCACACGGCGTTCATAATAAATGCGCACACTCCCGCGGGATGGTGCATCGACCGCCCGCCGGGAAAATCATCGATCTGGTCTATTTCAACGCCGGCGGCGGACATCGCGCCGCCGCCGCCGCTCTCGAGGCCGTCATCCGCGAGCAGGGCCGTCCCTGGCGGGTGCGCAGCGTCAACCTGTTCGAGGCGCTGGATCCGCGCGGCGTGTTCCGGCGGACCACGGGGATGGCACCGGAGATCTATTACAACGCGCGGCTGAAGCGCGGCTGGACGCTCGGGCTGGCGCAGGAATTGAAGGTGCTGCAGGCGCTGATCCGGCTCAGCCACAAATCGCTGGTGGCGCAGCTGCGCCGTCATTGGCTCGCGACCCGGCCGGATCTCGTGGCATCCCTGGTGCCCAATTTCAATCGCGCCATGTATGGAGCCCTGACGGCCCTGCCGCACGTGCCGTTCGTCACGATCCTGACCGACCTGGCGGATTACCCGCCGCATTTTTGGATCGAGCCACAGCAGATGCAGCATTTGATCTGCGGCACGCCGCGGGCGGTGGCGCAGGCGCAGGCAGCGGGCTACGACGACCGGCACGTGCACCCGACCACGGGAATGATCATCCGGCCGGATTTCTACGGCGGCCCTGACATCGACCGGGCCGCCGAAATGGGCAGTCTCGGGCTGGATCCCGATCGGCCCACCGGCATCGTCCTGTTCGGCGGACACGGCTCGCGGGTGATGCGCGGCATCGCCAGGCGCCTCGCCGACACCCAGCTCATCCTGGTGTGCGGGCACAATGCCGCTTTGGAGGCGCAATTGCGCGCCATGCCCGCGGCCGCGCCGCGGCTCGTGCTCGGCTTCACCACCGAGATCCGCCGCTACATGCGGGTCAGCGATTTCTTCATCGGCAAGCCGGGCCCGGGCAGCCTCAGCGAGGCCATCCAGCAGGGTCTGCCCGTCATCGTGGCTCGCAACGCCTGGACCATGCCGCAGGAGCGCTACAACACCGATTGGGTGGCCGAGAACCATGCGGGCGTGGTGCTCGAGTCGTTCAAGTCCATCCGGGGCGCGGTGGCCGGGGTGATCGCGGGCCTCGAGGGCTACCGGGCCGACGTGCGGCGCATCCACAACCGCGCGATTTTCGAGATACCGCAGATTCTCGACCGCATCCTGCAGGGCGCCGACATGCGCCCGGAGGGCCGCGCGCCGCGGCCGGCGCGCGTCGCTAGCCGGATTCCAACTGCGGCGGCGCCACGAACCTGCGAAACGTCAGCGCCTGCATCAGCCGCGCCTTGCGCACGAAGGTTTGATACAGCAGATCGCGCATGACCTCGAGCAGGATCCCGGCGCGCTCGGCGTCCATGTGCGGTTGATGCGGCCACGGATCGGCGTCGCTGCCGAACAACACCGTGCGGAACGTGCCGAAGGATTCGTCGTCCAACTCCCCGAGATCTTTGATCTGCTGCAGGGTGTCGAACAATTGGAGTTTGCCGCGTTCGCCGAGCTCGCGAAACAGCGACTGCGCCGTCAACCGGCTCATGGCGCCGAAGGCGTTGAAGCAGCCGGCGCTGTAGCAGGACAGAGCCTCCTTGAACAGAGCCTCGGCCTCCTTCGGCAGATAGGTGAGCGGGAAGGACTCGCGCGCGCGCTCGACCTCGATATAGGCCGCGGCGAGATCGATTTTTTCCGGCGAGTAGGCCTTGGCGGTGAATTTCAAAAAGACCGGTTCGCCGCAGGCGTCGCAGCGGAATACCATGCCGATGCGCTCGGGTTTCTGCCGGCTGAGCTCCTCGAATTTTGGCGCCGCCGCGAAGGTGAGGTGGCTCAAGGTCTGACAATGCGGACAATTGAGCACGATCCCCGGATTTTGCAGCTGCAGTTCATTTTGCGGCGAAAGCGTGACGCTCATGCTCAGCCCGTCAGGGGTTTGTAGCGGATCCGGTGGGGCTGGGCGGCATCCTCGCCCTTCCTCTTCTTGTGGTCCTCGACATATTCCTGGTAGTTGCCCTCGAACCACACGACCTGCGAGTCGCCCTCGAAGGCGAGTATGTGGGTGGCGATGCGATCGAGGAACCAGCGATCGTGTGAAATGACCACCGCACAGCCCGGGAAGGCGACCAGCGCCTCTTCGAGGGCGCGCAGGGTTTCGATGTCGAGATCATTCGTCGGTTCGTCGAGCAGCAGCAGATTGCCGCCGGACTTGAGCACCTTGGCGAGATGCACGCGATTGCGCTCGCCGCCGGACAGATCGCCGATGACCTGCTGCTGCTGTACGCCCTTGAAGTTGAACCGGCCGACGTAGCCGCGCGAGGACGTTTCGTAATTGCCGACCTTGATGAGGTCGAGGCCGCCGGAAATCTCCTGCCAGACGGTGTTCTTGTCGTTGAGGGCCTGGCGCGACTGGTCGACGTAGGCGAGCTTGACCGTCGGTCCGGTCCGGATCTCGCCGGCGTCCGGCTTGTCCATGCCCGCGAGCATGCGAAACAGCGTGGTCTTGCCGGCGCCGTTCGGGCCGATGATGCCAACGATGCCGCCCGCCGGCAGGCTGAAGCTCAGCGAATCGATCAGCAGCCGGTCGCCGAAACCCTTGCGCACGTTCCTGCATTCGATCACCAGATCCCCGAGCCGTTCCCCGGGCGGGATGTAGATCTCGTTGGTCTCGTTGCGCTTCTGGAATTCCTGCGAGGCCAGCTCCTCGTAACGCTGCAGGCGCGCCTTGGACTTGGCCTGCCGCGCCTTGGGATTGGTGCGCACCCATTCGAGCTCGCGCTTGATGGTCTTGGCGAGCGCGTCCTGCTGCCGCTCCTCCTGCGCCAGACGCTGCTCCTTTTGTTCCAGCCAGGAGGAGTAATTGCCCTGCCACGGTATGCCATGTCCGCGGTCGAGCTCGAGAATCCACTCGGCGACGTTGTCGAGGAAATAGCGGTCGTGCGTCACGGCGATGACGGTGCTCGGATATTCCTCGAGGAAATGCTCGAGCCACGCCACCGATTCGGCGTCGAGGTGATTGGTCGGCTCATCGAGCAGCAGCATGTCGGGCTTGGACAGCAGCAGCCGGCACAGCGCCACGCGGCGCTTCTCACCGCCGGAGAGCTTGCCGATGAGCGCCTCCCACGGCGGCAGGCGCAGCGAATCGGCGGCAATCTCGAGCTTGCGTTCCAGCTCCCAGCCGCCGACGGCGTCGATCTTGTCCTGCATCTTCGCCTGCTCGTCCATCAGCTTGGTCATCTCCTCGTCCGACATCGGCTCGGCGAACCGGTCGCTGATGGCGTTGAAGCGATCGATCAGGCTCTGCACGTCGCCGACCCCTTCACCGACGACCTGGCGTACGGTCTTGGCATCGTCGAGCAGCGGCTCCTGCGGCAGATAGCCTATTTTAATGCCGGGTTGAGCGCGCGCCTCGCCTTCGATGTCGGTGTCGGCACCGGACATAATCTTGAGCAGGGTGGACTTTCCGGAGCCGTTCAGACCCAACACTCCGATCTTGGCGCCGGGAAAAAAGCTCAGGCTGATGTCGCGCAATATGATGCGCTTGGGCGGCACAACCTTGCCAACCCGGTTCATGGTGTAGATGAACTGAGCCATGTCCACCCGTCTGCCGATGTTTCGATTGCGCGCTCGTGCGCGAAAGGGAGTCGGCGGGAATTATCCGCGACTGGCCGTACCTTGTCACGGCATACGGCATACGGCATACGGCACACGGCATACGGGGGCGGCGCGGCGGCGCGGTTGCAATCACGAGCGCGCGGTGCGCGCGCTCGTGCTAATCTCCGGCGGATGTCCGCGCCTGTCCCCGTCGCCGTCGTCGTCGGAGAAGCAATCGCCCGCTACGGCTTCGGCAATGGGCATCCGTTCGGCCAGGACCGGCATGAGCATTTCGTGCGCGAACTCGCGGCGCAGGGTTTGGATGAACGGGTCGTGCGGTTGGCGCCGCGCATGGCGACGATCGCGGAACTCGCCTCGTTCCACTCCTCCGACTACATCGAATTCGTGCAGAAAAAATCCGTGAACGGCGAGGGTTTCATGGATGGCGGCGACACGCCGGCGTTTCGCGGCGTTTTCGAGGCGGCGGGCTCGGTGGTGGGTGCGACGCTGGTGGCGCTCGACTCGCTGATGTCCGGCGCCAGCCGCCGCGCCTTCGTGCCCATCGCCGGCTTGCATCACGCGGCACGGGCCAACGCCGCCGGATTCTGCGTGTTTAGCGACTGCGGCGTGGCGGTCGAACGCCTGCGTGCGCACTATGGCGTGCAAAGAATCGCCTACGTCGACATCGACGCGCACCATGGCGACGGCATGTTTTACGCATTCGAGGACGACCCGGATTTGGGATTCGCCGACATCCACGAGGACGGCCGGGATCTGTATCCCGGCACCGGCGCCCGCGAGGAGACCGGCCGCGGCGCGGCCGCCGGCACCAAGCTCAATCTGCCGCTGGCGCCCGGCGCCGGCGACGCGGAATTCATGCGGGCGTGGGAGGAGGTCGAGGCCTATCTGGAGCGCTTTCCGAGCGACTTCATCCTGTTTCAGTGCGGTGCGGACAGCCTCGCCGGCGACCCGATCACGCACTTGCGTTTCAGCGAGGCGGCGCATGCCCATGCCGCGCGCCGTCTGTGCGAGATCGCCGACCGGCAGGGACACGGCCGGGTGCTCGGCATGGGCGGCGGCGGCTACAACCGGCGCAATCTCGCACGCGCCTGGACCGCCGTGGTGCAGTCATTCCTGGAGTCCGGTACCCAGACAGGCTCCTGAACGCCGCACGCATCGGCTACAATTGGCGGCTATTTTATCGGGAGACCGCCATGTTCAGCGCCCAGATGACGATTGCCGGCTTCGACCCCGAACTCGAGCAGGCGATAGCCGGAGAGCGGCGCCGTCAGGAGGACCACATCGAACTGATCGCGTCCGAGAACTACGCGAGTCCGCGGGTGCTCGAGGCGCAGGGCTCGGTGCTCACCAATAAATACGCCGAAGGATACCCGGGCCGCCGCTACTACGGCGGCTGCGAATACGTCGACGTCGCCGAGCGGCTGGCCATCGAGCGCGCCAAGCAGCTGTTCGGCGCGGCCTATGCCAACGTGCAGCCCCACTCCGGCTCGCAGGCGAACGCCGCCGCGTATCTCGCGCTGCTCAATCCCGGCGACCCGATTCTCGGCATGAGCCTCGATCACGGCGGCCACCTGACCCATGGCGCCAAGGTGAATTTTTCCGGGAAGATCTTCAAGGCATTTCAATACGGCATCAGGGCCGACAGCGGTGAGATCGACTACGAGCAGGTGGCGGGCCTCGCGGCCGAGCACCGGCCGAAGCTGATCGTGGCCGGCTTTTCGGCGTATTCGCGCGTCATCGACTGGGCACGCTTCCGGGCCATCGCCGATTCGGTCAGCGCCTATTTCATGGTGGACATGGCGCACGTCGCCGGATTGGTCGCCGCCGGCGTGTATCCGAATCCCGTGCCGTACGCCGACGTGGTCACGACCACCACCCACAAGACGCTGCGCGGTCCGCGCGGCGGCTTGATTCTGGCGCGGCCGAACGACGAACTGCACAAGAAATTCAATTCCATGGTGTTTCCGGGAATCCAGGGCGGCCCGCTCATGCATGTGATAGCCGCCAAGGCGGTGGCGTTCCTCGAGGCACTGCAGCCGGAGTTCAAGGTCTACTCCGCGCAGGTGATCGCCAACGCCCGCACCATGACCCAGGTGCTGCAGCAGCGCGGGTACCGCATCGTCTCGGGGGGCACCGACAATCATCTATTCCTGCTCGATCTGATCGACAAGAACGTCACCGGCAAGGATGCGGACGCGGCGCTCGGACGGGCGCACATCACGGTCAATAAGAACGCGGTGCCCAATGATCCGCGGCCGCCGGCGATTTCGAGCGGACTGCGCATCGGCACCCCCGCCGTTACCACCCGTGGCTTCAAGGAGACCGAGGTGCGGCAATTATCCGGCTGGATTGCGGATGTGCTCGATCACATGGGCGATGAGGCGACCGTGCAGCGGGTGCGGGATGCCGTCGTGTCCCTGTGCGGGCGATTCCCCGTGTATGGCTAGAGGCGCCGGCGTTGCATTGCCCTTTTTGCGGCCATACGGAGACCAAGGTCATCGATTCGCGCCTCGCGGGCGAAGGGCGGCAGATCCGCAGGCGCCGCGAGTGCCTGGCCTGCAGTGAGCGGTTCACCACCTTCGAGACCGCGGAACTGCTCCTGCCCATGGTGGTCAAGGGCGATCGCAGCCGCGAAGCGTTCGATGAGCACAAGCTGCGCGGCGGCATGCAGAAGGCGCTCGAGAAGCGGCCCGTGAGCCGCGAAGCGATCGACGGCGCGGTGGCGCGCATCTGCCATAAATTGCGCAGCCTCGGCGAGCGGGAAATCGCCTCGCGCGATGTCGGGGAGATGGTCATGGAGGAACTGCGCCACATGGATGAGGTCGGCTACGTGCGCTTCGCATCCGTTTACCGCAGCTTCCAGGACATCGAGGCGTTTCGCACGGAAATCGACCAGCTGCGCCACCACCGGCGGCGGCCCAAGGCGAACCGCGACCAATTGCCGCTGCTGCCGGGCGGCGGCGAGGACGAAGGCAAGAAATGACTGCGGACGGCGAGGATCGGACCCACATGACGCGAGCGCTGGAGCTGGCCGCGCGCGGCCTGTACACGACGGATCCGAATCCGCGCGTCGGCTGTGTGCTGGTGCGTGACCACCGGCTGATCGGCGAGGGCTGGCATGAACGTGCCGGAGAGCCGCATGCCGAGGTGGCGGCACTCGGCGCCGCCGGGGGTGATGCCCGCGGCGCCACCGCCTATGTCACTCTCGAACCCTGCAGCCATACCGGGCGCACGCCGCCCTGCGCCGACGCGCTGATCGCCGCGGGCATCGGCAGCGTGCAGTGCTCGACCGTGGATCCCGATCCGCGCGTGGCGGGCGCCGGCATCGCCCGCCTGCGGGCCGCCGGCATCCCCGTGTCGGTGGGACTGCTGGCGCAGGAGGCGCGGGCGCTCAATCCGGGATTCTTCTCGCGCTTCGAGCGCGGCCGGCCGTTCGTGCGGCTGAAGCTGGCGATGAGCCTCGATGCGCGCACGGCGCACGCCGCCGGAGCCGCCGCCCGCGGCGCGGAGCGGCGCTGGATCAGCGGCGAGGAATCGCGCGCCGACGTCCAGACATGGCGCGCCCGCAGCTCCGCGGTGCTCACCGGGGCCGGCACCGTACGAGCCGACGATCCGCTGTTGAACGTGCGCCTGGCCTACGGCCCCTGGGTGCGCCAGCCGCTGCGGGTGCTGTTGGACACGAACCTCGGCTGCGCGCCGGACGCCAGGGTTTTCCAGGACCACGGCGCCCTGGTGTTTGCCGCGGCCGATGCCGCCGCGCGCACCGCGGCGCCCGGCGGCAATCGCCTCGAACGCGTGCCACGGGCGGCCCACGGCGTGGATCTACACGCCGTCCTCGGGCGCTTGGCTGCGCTCGCGATCAACGAAGTGCTGGTCGAGGGCGGCCCGCGGCTGGCCGCCTCGTTCCTGCAGGCCAACCTGGTGGATGAACTGGTGCTATATGTGGCGCCCGGCCTGCTGGGGGCGGATGCACCACCGCTCGCCGCGGTTTCGGGTCTGGAGCGCGGCGGTCGGCTGCCCGAATTTGAATTTCACGACATCCGGCGGCTGGGTGCCGACGTGCGTCTCACTCTGAGCCCCCGGAGGCGCTAACCGATGTTCACCGGAATTATAGTGGCAACGGGCCGGGTCAACGCGAGGGCCGACAAGGGCGGCGACCTGGAATTCGGGTTCGAGGCGGGCGCGATCGACGCCGGGCGCATGCATCTGGGAGACAGCGTGAGCGTACAGGGAGTGTGTCTGACGGTGGCGCGGACGGCGGCCGGCGGCTTTTTTGCCGACGTGTCGCGCGAGACGCTGGACAAGACCACGCTCGGCGGGCTGGCGGTGGGAGCACGCGTGAATCTGGAGCCGAGCCTGCGCGCCGGGGATCCCCTGGGCGGACATCTGGTGAGCGGACATGTCGATGCGGTGGGCACCTTGACCGCGGCGCGCGCAGACGGCCGCTCCTGGCGGCTCGAATTCGAGCTGCCGGCGCAGCTGGTGCGCTTCGTCGCGCCCAAGGGCTCGATCTGCATCGATGGCGTCAGCCTGACGGTCAATGAGGTGCATGGCCGGCGCTTGGACGTCAATATCATTCCGCACACGCACCAGGCGACCACGCTCGGCGACTTGCCGGTGGGCGGCGGTGTGAACGTCGAAATCGACGTGATCGCACGCTACATCGACCGGCTGATGTCGAATCCGCAATAGTGAAGGGAACCATGGCCTCATTCAACACCATCGATGAGATTCTCGGCGACCTGCGCCACGGCAAAATGGCCGTGATCATGGATGACGAGGATCGCGAGAACGAGGGCGATCTGGTGATGGCGGCCGAATGTGTCCGTCCCGAGGACGTGAATTTCATGGCGCGCTACGGGCGCGGCCTGATCTGTCTGACATTGACGCGTGATCGCTGCCGCCAGCTGCGCCTGCCGCTCATGGTGAGCGACACCGACGGACTGCACCGGACCAATTTCACGGTGTCGATCGAGTCGGCGGAGGGCGTGACCACGGGAATATCGGCGCACGACCGTGCACACACCATCCGTACCGCGGTGGCGCCCGACGCGCGGCCCGAGGATCTGCGCCAGCCGGGACACATATTCCCGCTGATGGCGCAGCCCGGCGGCGTGTTGACGCGCGCCGGGCACACCGAGGCCGGCTGCGATCTGGCGCGGCTCGCGGGCTTCGGCGCCGCGGCGGCCATCGTGGAGATCCTGAACGAGGACGGCACCATGGCGCGGCGTCCGGATCTGGAGCTGTTCGCGCGCACTCACGGCCTGAAGATCGGCACCATTGCGGATCTCATACGCTACCGGCTGAAAAACGAGCGATCGGTGGAGCGGATCTACGATCAGCCGGTCGATACGGAATACGGGAAATTCCAGCTTTGTTGCTACGAGGATCACGTGAACAAAAACGTGCACATCGCGCTGGTGAAGGGCGATCTGCAATCATCCGTGCCGCCGCTCGTGCGGGTGCACATCAAGGACACCCTGCGCGATGTGATCGGGGTGCGCAGCGAAAAGCTGGGCTGGCCCCTGCGTGCCGCCATCCAGCGGATCGCGGGCGAACCCTGCGGAGTCATCGTGATCCTGCGCACCGAGGAGAGTCCGCGCGAATTCATGGACAGCGTGCGTCAGCTCGATGCCAGGCCGGCGAGCGGACGCACGGCCGGTGCCACGGTGATCCGCACCTACGGCATCGGCGCGCAGATACTCAAGGATCTCGGACTCAAGCGGATGCGCGTGCTGAGCGCGCCCAAGCAGCTGCAGGGCCTGGCGGCCTTCGACCTGGAGGTGACCGGCTATGTCGATGGCGGCGATTGAGGGCATATACTTGAGCCGATGCGCATCGCAAACCCCCAAGGCGAGGAATTGAAGAGTGCCTAACGATCAGCCGAAAATCATCGAAGGCGAGCTGCTCGCCCGCGATTTGCGACTTGTGTGCGTGGCCGCGCGATTCAACGATTTTGTCGTCGAGCCGCTGCTGCGCGGCGCGCTCGATGCGCTCAGGCGCCACGGAGTCCTCGACAAGCAGATCGAGATCGTGCGCGTGCCGGGTGCGTTCGACATCCCGATCGTCGCGCGCCGGCTGGCCAATTCGCGCCGCTACGATGCGCTGATCGCCCTCGGCGCCGTGGTGCGCGGCCAGACTCCGCATTTCGACTATGTTGCCGGCGAATGCGCTTCGGGACTCGCGCGCATAGCACTCGAGTCCGGCGTGCCGATCGCCTTTGGCGTGCTCACCACCGATACCATGGAACAGGCCGTGGACCGCGCGGGCGGCAAGGCGGGCAACAAGGGTGCGGATGCCGCGATAACCGCGATCGAGATGGCCAATCTGCTGCGACGGCTGGATCCTTAGCGCATGTCGACCGCTCAGACAGGCCCCTAGTGAATCCCCTGCGCCCCGCCGCGGGCCATCGCGCGCGCAGCCTGGCGCGCCGACTCGCGCTGCAGGCGCTCTACCAGCTGCAGATCAACCCACGTCCTTGGCAGGAGGCGCACCGGGAATTAGACGCCGACCGGGAGGCCGAGCGGGCGGACCGCGAATACTTCCGCGAGCTGCTCATGGCGATCGCACCGCAGCGCGACGCCCTCGACGCGCACATCGCCCGCCTGAGCGAAATCCCCCCCGGCGAACTCGACCCCGTGGAACATGCGGTGCTGTGGCTGGGGCTGCACGAATTGCAGGCCTGTCCGGAACTGCCCTATCGGGTCGCGCTGGCCGAAGCCGTGGAATTGACCAAGCGCTTCGGGGCCACCGATGGCCACAAATTCGTCAATGCGGTACTGGACCGGGCCGCACGCGAGTTGCGACCCCTCGAATACGGCCGCCCGGCCGGCTAGCGGGCGGATAGCGGGCCATGAATCCCGGCGAATTTGAACTGATCGAACGATTCTTTCGAGCCCCCGATTCGCAGCCCACCGGCGTTGCGGGGGTGGTACTCGGGATCGGCGATGATGCGGCGCTGCTCGAGGTGCCGCCTGGGACCGAATTGGTGGCCGCCGTGGACACCCTGGTCGAAGGCCGTCACTTCGTGGCCGGCAGCGATTCGCGCAGCATCGGCCACCGCGCACTGGCGGTGAATTTGAGCGACTTTGCCGCCATGGGTGCGACGCCCGCATGGGCGACGCTGGCGCTGACGCTGCCTGAGTCCGATGCGGACTGGCTTGCGGGATTCGCCGCCGGATTGCTCGGACTGGCGCGCGAATTCGGCGTGGCTCTGGTGGGCGGCGACACCACGCGCGGGCCGTTGACCGTCAGCGTGCAGCTGCTCGGCCATGTGCCGCGGGGCACGGCCCTGCGGCGCAGCGGCGCGCTTGCCGGCGACCTGATCGCGGTCACCGGCACCCTGGGGGATGCCGGAGCCGGGCTCGCGCTGGTGCAGGGCAACCCCGGGCTCGCGAAAGGCGCGGCCGGCACGGCCCCGGCGGCCGAACTCATCCGTCGCTTTGAGTATCCGACGCCGCGGGTGGCGTTCGGTCTGGCTGCGCGCGGCGTCGCCAGCGCGGCGATGGACCTATCCGATGGCTTGGTCGGGGATTTGCCGAAGCTGGCGCGCGCCAGCGGGCTCGCGGCGCAGGTCGAGATCGAGCGACTGCCGCTGTCGCATGCGCTGCAGACGCTGGTGCCCGCGGCGCGGGCGCGTGATTGGGCGCTGGCGGCCGGGGACGATTACGAATTGCTTGTCGCGGTGCCGCAGCGACGCCACCCAGAGCTCGCGGCGGCGGCCGCCCACCTGGGGTTGCCGCTGACGCAGATCGGCCGGCTGCAGCCCGGCGATGGCGTGCGCTTCACGCTGAACGGCGAGCAATTCTCACCCACGAGGCAAGGTTACGACCACTTTCGCTGACACCTGAACCAAGTCACAGTTTGGGGTCAGCCGCCCCAGTATCCTCTGCGCTGTCCGTAACTTTGCACGCCCCGCGCGGTAACACTTGAGCAACACACATTCCAAGAGCGCTTCGAAGCCGGGCAAAGAACGGGCCGCGCTGCCCGAGAAGATCGGCAAGTACGTGATCATCAACGAAGTCGGGCGCGGCAGCACCGGTGTTGTCTATTTGTCGCACGATCCGTACTACGGCCGCGACGTCGCGATCAAGGTGTACAACGTCGATTCGAGCGGCGATGAACAGCGCATGCGCATCGCACGCAAGATGTTTCTCTCCGAAGCGCACATGGTGGGCATGCTGCAGCACCCGAACATCCTGCCCATCTACGATGCCGGTGAGGAGAACGGGCACTGTTACATCGTCACGGAGCACGTGCACGGCGCACGCACGCTGGCCGCCTATTGCCGGCCCGACAACCTGCTGCGGGTGGACGATGTGGTCGAGATCATCTACAAGGCCTCGCGGGCGCTGCATTATGCGCACAGCCGCGGCGTCATCCATCGCGACATCAAGCCCAGCAACATCATGCTGACCCTGGACAGCGACGTGCGTATCATCGATTTCGGCATCGCCCTGGTGGCCGATTCGGAGATCTCGCGCATCGAGGGCATCGCAGGCAGCCCGTCGTACATGTCGCCTGAACAGGTGCAGTCGATCGAGCTGACCAACCGCTCGGACCTGTATTCCCTCGGCGCGGTGATGTACGAGCTGCTGACGGGAACACGGCCGTTTCGGGCCGGAAATCTGCAGAAACTGCTGCATCAGATCGTGTTCGCGACGCCGCCGCCCATCCACACGCTGCGCCCGGAGATACCCGAGGAACTCGAGAACGTGACGGCCATGGCGCTGCAGAAGGATCCGGAGAAGCGCTACAAGACGGGTCTGGACTTCGCCGCGGAATTGACGCGCGTGCACCAGAAGCTGCGGGCGCATTACAACCGCATCGACCAGCAGGAGCAATTCGGGCTGTTGCGCAAGCTGAAATTCTTCCACGAATTCTCGCACGGTGAGATCTGGGAGGTCCTGCGGGCGAGCAGCTGGCAGGAATACGCCGACGCCGAGGAGATCGTCAAGGAAGGCGAGATGGACGACCGCTTTTACATCATCGTGCAGGGCCGGGTCGGCGTGAACCGCCACGGGCGGGCGCTCGGCTATCTGGAGAGCGGTGACTGTTTCGGCGAAACCAGCTATGTTCGCGGCGCCAAGAGAACCGCCACCATTGCCGCCGCCGGACCGGTCACGGTCATGAAGGTCAGCTCGACGCTGCTCGAGCAGGTGTCGGCAGAGTGCCAACTTCGCTTCAACCAGGTGTTCCTGCGCAGCGTCATCGGGCGCCTGCAGGGGGCGGAAGTCGTCGCCTAGGAACCGGTTAAGTCGTGCGGCAGGTTCACGTACATGTTGAAGTTCGCGACGGTGAAGGTGCAGGAGCCGCGGCTAGCCAATTTCTGCAAGGCGCAGGAGCCGCGGCTGCCACCAGGCGTCGATCTGCCTCTGCAGGGACGCCGAGTCCAGGTCCGCCTCCGCGAGGCAATTCTCGCGCGTACCGTGCATGATGGCGCGGTCCGGAATGCCGATGTGCAGCAGCGCGCTGCGATGCCCCAGTGATGCCAGCAATTCACCGACGGCGCTGCCGGCACCGCCGGCGATCGCATTCTCCTCGAGGGTGATGATATATTGATTCTTGCCGGCGATTCGATCGACCAGTTCACTATCGAGGGGCTTCACGAAGCGCATGTTGACCACGGTGGCGTCCAATCGCTCACCGATGGCCTCGGCGCTCGCAACCAGGCTGCCGAATGCCAGCAGGGCGAGGCCGCTGCGGCCCTCGCGCACCAGCACGCCCTTGCCCACCGGCAGGGCGCGCATCTCCTCCTGGATGGCCACGCCGCGGCCGGTGCCGCGCGGATAGCGGACCGCGGCCGGCGATTCGAGGGTGGTTGCCGTATAGAGCATCTGCCGGCACTCGTCCTCGTTGCTCGGTGCCATGATGACCATGTTGGGGATGCAGCGCATGAAACTCAGGTCATAGCTGCCCTGGTGCGTAGCGCCGTCGCCGCCGACCAGCCCGGCACGATCGATGGCGAACACCACCGGCAGATTCTGCAGCGCCACGTCGTGCACCAGCTGATCGTAGGCGCGCTGCAAAAACGACGAATAGATCGCCACGACCGGCCGTGCGCCCTCGCAGGCCATGCCCGCGGCGAATGTGACCGCGTGCTGTTCGGCGATGCCGACGTCGAAATAGCGATCGGGAAATTTCTTCTCGAACTCCACCAGCCCCGAACCTTCGCGCATCGCCGGCGTCACCGCCATGATGCGCGGATCCTTGGCCGCCATGTCGCACAGCCACTGGCCGAAGATCTGCGAATAGGTCGGACCGCTGCTCTTTTCCTTGAAGATGGTCGCACTCGCCGGATCGAACGGACCGGGCCCATGCCATTTGATCGGATCTTTTTCCGCGGGCGCGTAGCCCTTGCCCTTGCGGGTGACCACATGCAGCAGCTGCGGCCCCTTGAGGTCGCGCATGTTCTCCAGCGTCTTGACCAGTGCGTGCAGATCGTGCCCGTCGATCGGGCCGATGTAGTTCAGACCCATCTCCTCGAACACCGTGCCCGGCAGGATCATTCCCTTCATATGCGCTTCGGAGCGGCGCGCCAGCTCCCAAACCGTCGGCATCTGACGCAGCACCTTCTTGCCGCCTTCGCGCAGGCTGGCATACAGCCTGCCGGACAGCACCTTGGCGAAGTAATTTGACATCGCACCGACGTTGTTGGAGATCGACATGTCGTTGTCGTTGAGCACGACCAACAGATCGACATCCAGACTGCCGGCGTGGTTCAGTGCCTCGAACGCCATGCCGGCGGTCATCGCGCCGTCGCCGATCACCGCAACCGCGCGCCGCCGCTCGCCGCGCGCCGCGGCGGCGATGGCCATGCCGAGAGCCGCGCTGATCGACGTGCTCGAGTGACCGACGCCGAAGGTGTCGAATTCGCTCTCCGAGCGCGTCGGAAAGGGTGCGAGCCCGCGATGCTGCTTGATCGTGCGCAGCAGGTCGCGCCGGCCGGTGAGCACCTTGTGCGGATAGGCCTGGTGTCCGACGTCCCATACGAGCCGGTCGTGCGGCGTGTCGAACACGTAGTGCAGCGCCACCGTGAGTTCGACGGTGCCCAGGCCGGCGGCGAAATGCCCGCCCATGCGGCTCACCGTCAGAATGAGATAACGGCGCAGCTCCTCCGCCACCGCCGCGATATCCGTGCGCGATAAATTGCGCAGATCGGCGGGCGACTGGATTTGGAACAGCAGCGGAAAGTCCTGACTGAGCGTCATATGGGCTCTAGTTTACAGTGCCCACCGGCTAAACTCGACGATCGACCACGTAGCGGGCCAACCATGCCAGGACCTCGGCCCGCGACCCCAGGGTCCGCAACTGGCCGCAGGCGCGCTGTTTGAGCTCCTGGGCGCGGGCTTTTGCCGCGGCGAGACCCATGATGCTGGGGTAGGTGGGCTTGCAACGGGCGGCATCGGCACCGGTCGTTTTGCCCAGAACCTCGGTATTGCCCTCCACGTCGAGGATGTCGTCCTGGATCTGAAAAGCGAGCCCGATGTCCTGCGAGTAGACGTCCAGGGCGGTTCTCTGCGCCTCCGTCAGCGGGGCCGAACACGCTGCCGCCATCGACACGCTCGCGCGGATCAGCGCACCCGTCTTCAGCCGGTGCATGGCCTCGAGTTCCTCGAGCCGCAGACTGCGGCCCACCGCGCCCAAGTCCAATGCCTGACCGCCGGCCATGCCCCCCGTGCCGCTCGCCTCGGCGAGAATCCGGATGCATTGCAGCCGGGCCGCCGGGACCGCGCCGGCGGTGCGATCATCCGCCAGCAGCGAGAAGGCGAGCACCTGCAGTGCATCGCCTGCCAATATGGCGGTGGCTTCATCGAACGCCCGGTGCGTGGTCGGCCGGCCGCGCCGCAGGTCGTCGTCGTCCATTGCCGGCAAATCGTCGTGCACCAGGGAGTAGGCATGAATCAGTTCGACCGCGGCGGCGGGCGCATCCAGAACGTCCACGGACACCCCCAGCGCCTCGCCGGTGCAATATACGAGCAACGGGCGCAGCCGCTTGCCGCCGCCCAGCACCGCATAGCGCTGCGCGGCATGCAGCCGCTGCGGCACCTGCGTTGCGCTCGGCAACGCCGCTTCGAGCACCGATTCGATGCGCGCCTGATACCCGCGCACACGCGCATCGATCAGATCGTTGCCCGGGGTGTGCGGCTCAGCCAGTTTGAGATTCGTCGTTATCGAAGTCATCCAAAACGGGTTCGCCGGCCTTCTTCAGCAGAATCTGCACCTTCTGCTCCGCCTCCTTCAGCGCCGTTTGACAGCTGCGCGTCAGTGCGATGCCGCGTTCGAATGCGGCAAGGGACTCCTCGAGAGGCAGGTCACCCGTTTCCAGGCGCTCGACGATCTCTTCCAGGTCGCGCATCGCGCTCTCGAAGTCGACGGGCTTGGCTTCTTTTTCGGCTCTTTTGGTCGACATGGCCCGGGGAACGGTACACATGCGCGGCAACCGGGTCAAACGCGGGGCGACGTGTTAAGTCCTGTCAAGCCGTGAAACGCGTCACAAGCCGGAGGGCAGGCCGGCGCGTCGTATTCGGTACCATAGGTGACGGGAAACCCATGCGAACTCCAGTCAAATGCAGTGCAAATATCGCCCTTGCGTGTGCCGTCATTCTCGCCGCATCGGCGTGCCGTCCTGGGCGGCCGGCGCACCCGACCGTGAACGATCTGATGGAGGATCGGGTCACGCGTGACGGCATTTTGCTGAAGTGCAACCGCAAGCCGGCCATGGCCGACACCGACGGCGACTGCCTGAATGCGCGGGTGGCCGTGGAGCGAATAGCTGCCGAGAAGGAGCGGGCCGAAGCGGCCAAACGCGATGCGGAGTTCGAGCACCGTCGCGAGCAATTGCGGCTCGCCGAAGATGCCCGGCGTCAGGCCGAGGAAGCGGCCAAGAAGGTCGATCCTTATTCCCTGCCCGTGGTACCGGTCGATCCGCCGGCGGCCACCAACAGCCAATAGACGCGCACGCCGGCGGTTCATCGAAGCGAAATTGCGATAGATCCGTTCTATTGCTCTGCCGCACAGGATCGATTGGATTCGATCGGGTCGGGGCGTTAGTTTGTCCCGGCACGTTCAGATACTTCTGGATTCAATCGGAGAGCAACATGGCAAGCGAAACCCAATGTCCATTCGCGGGCGAAGCCCGCAAACACACGGTGGCCGGAGCGCCATCGAACGCGAACTGGTGGCCCAATCAGCTGAAACTGAACATCCTGCACCCGCATTCGCTCCAGTCCAACCCCATGGGCGAGGGCTTCGACTACGCCGCGGAGTTCAAGAGCCTCGACTTGACCGCCGTCGTCGGGGATCTCCATGCCCTGATGACGAATTCACAGGACTGGTGGCCGGCGGACTTCGGCCACTACGGCCCGTTGTTCATCCGCATGGCATGGCACAGCGCCGGCACGTACCGTACCGGCGACGGCCGCGGCGGCGCCGGCAGCGGCAGCCAGCGCTTTGCTCCCCTGAACAGCTGGCCGGACAACGTCAATCTCGACAAGGCGCGCCGGCTGCTGTGGCCGATCAAGCAGAAGTATGGCCGGAAAATATCCTGGGCCGATCTGATGATTCTCGCCGGCAACGTCGCTCTGGAGTCGATGGGATTCAAGACTTTCGGCTTTGCCGGCGGACGTGCGGACGTTTGGGAACCGGAAGAGGACATCTACTGGGGCTCCGAGAGCACCTGGCTGGGTGACCAGCGCTACACCGGCGATCGGGATCTCGAAGTGCCGCTGGCTGCCGTGCAGATGGGCCTGATTTATGTGAATCCGGAGGGCCCCAACGGCAACCCGGATCCCGTCGCTGCGGCGCGGGACATCCGCGAGACCTTCGCCCGCATGGCAATGAACGACGAAGAGACGGTGGCGCTGATCGCCGGCGGGCACACCTTCGGCAAGACCCACGGTGCCGGCGATGCGGCGTTGGTGGGAGCCGCGCCGGAAGCCGCCGGCATCGAGGAGCAGGGCTTCGGCTGGAAGAGCAGCTTCGGTACGGGCAAGGGTGGCGACACGATCACCAGCGGTCTGGAAGTCACCTGGTCCAGCACGCCGACCCGGTGGAGCAACAGCTTTTTCTCCCATCTGTTCGGCTACGATTGGGAGCTGACGAAGAGCCCGGCCGGTGCGCACCAGTGGCGGCCGAAGGATGGCGCGGGCTCAGGTTCGGTGCCGGATGCCCACGACCCGTCGAAGCATCACTCGCCGTCGATGTTGACCACCGATCTCGCATTGCGATTCGACCCTGCCTACGAAAAAATCTCCCGGCGCTTCCACGAGAATCCGGGTCAGTTCGCGGACGCATTCGCCCGGGCGTGGTTCAAGCTGACGCACCGCGACATGGGCCCGCGGGCGAGATATCTCGGTCCGCTCGTTCCCCAGGAGCCGCTGCTGTGGCAGGACCCCGTTCCGGCGCTGGATCACCCAGTGATCGATCTTGCGGACATTGCGGTACTGAAGGCCAGGATCCTCGCATCCGGACTATCCGTGTCACAATTGGTCGCGACGGCCTGGGCATCGGCCGCAACCTTCCGCGGCAGCGACAAGCGCGGTGGGGCGAACGGCGCGCGCATCCGGCTCTCGCCGCAGAAGGGTTGGCAGGTCAACCAGCCGGCCGAGCTGGCCAAGGTCCTGCAGACGCTCGAAGCGATCCGGTCGGATTTCAACGGCGCACAGTCCGGCGGAAAGAAGGTTTCGCTGGCTGACCTGATCGTTCTGGGCGGCGCTGCGGCCATCGAGCAGGCAGCGCTGAAGGCCGGCCACGAGGTGCAGGTCCCGTTTTCTCCGGGTCGCATGGACGCGTCGCAGGAGCAGACCGACGTGCATTCGTTTGCCGTACTGGAGCCGACTTCGGACGGGTTCCGCAACTACATCCGCCGGGGACAGGCGGGAGCGGCGGCTGAACTGCTGCTGGATCGGGCGAACCTGCTGACGCTGACGGCCCCCGAGATGACGGTTCTGGTCGGCGGCCTGCGTGCATTGAATGCAAACTTCGGCCAGTCCCCGCTGGGCGTGTTCACCCAGCGGCCCGGGACACTGAGCAATGATTTCTTCGTGAATCTCCTCGACATGAGCACGAAGTGGCAGAAATCCGCCGCTTCGGAAGGAGTGCTGGAGGGGCGCGATCGGGCGGGCAGGCTCAAGTGGACGGGCACCATCGTCGATCTCGTCTTCGGATCGAACTCCCAGCTGCGCGCGCTCGCGGAGGTGTACGCGTGCAGCGACTCTCAACAGCTGTTCGTGCGGGACTTCGTGGCGGCCTGGAACAAGGTGATGAATCTGGATCGTTTCGATCTGGCATGATCCTCGGCGCAGGCCGGCGGGGATTACCCGCCGGCACTGACTGAACGGCCGCGTGTTAGGCTTCATCCGATGACAAGCAGCCAAGTACGCGGGGCGGCGGGGGTTCTCTCGGCATTGATTGCAATCGCCGGCCCACGGGTGGTGCAAGCCACAGAATACACCCTGGCGAGTGCGGACGAGCAGGTGGTTGGCGAGGACCAGACCGTGGTGACGGTCTATGAGGACACCCTCTACGATCTGGCACGTCAATACAGCCTGGGATCCGAGGAACTCATCCGCGTCAACCCCGAGGTCGATCCCTGGCTGCCGGGTGCCGGCAAGAAACTGCGGGTCCCGGGCCGGCATATCCTGCCGCCGGGGCCGCGCGAGGGCATCGTCGTCAATCTGCCGGAACACCGGCTCTATTATTATCCGATGCCAAAGCGCGGCGCACCCCGCCTGGTCATCACGTATCCGGTGAGCATCGGCAAGATGGATTGGCGCACGCCGCTCGGACTGACCCGTGTGATTTCCAAGCAGAAGGACCCCACCTGGTACCCCACGGCATCCGTGCGTCGTGAGCACGCCCAGGACGGCGATCCGCTGCCCGCCAGCGTGCCGCCGGGTCCCGCCAATCCCCTGGGCCAGTATCGCATCCGGCTGGCCGCGGGCAATGGCACCTACCTGATCCACGGCACCAACAATCCGATCGCCGTCGGTCTCGCGGTGACGCACGGCTGCATCCGCCTGTATCCGGATGACGTCGCGGCGCTGTTTGCACTGATCCGGGTCGGCACGCCGGTGCGTCTGATCGACGATGCGGTGAAAGTGGCCTGGGTGGATGGCGAACTGCTGCTGGAGGCGCATCCGCCGGTCGACGCGCAGGGGCAGAGTTTCGAGCCTGACGTCGATCAGTTCTCCGAATTGCTACGCGCCGCGGTGGGCGACCGCACTGTCGCCATCCATTGGGACTACGCACGGGAGGTTCTGCAGAAGGCCGACGGGGTGCTTGCCACGGTCGGACTCGAAGCGGACCTGCCGGTCGCCGGTGGCGCTTTGTGATGCGGATGGCGCCCGGGCGCTTCAGGGTTGCCGAAAGCCGTCGATAAACCGGGTGGGTTCTCGAGGTAGCAGGAATGCGCAGATGAAATGGTCCCGGTCGCTCGGCTGGCTGATGATTTGCACCGGCCTGATGGCGCCGCCGCTGGCATCGGGGGGATCCCAAGTCCGCAGCGCAGCGGCCGGCGGCATGAGCGTGGCGGCGCACCTCGATTTCAGGGTCATCATCCCCAGGGTTCTGTCTCTCGACACCCGCGCCGGTGCCCTCCAGACCGTGTCCATCTTCAGCAACAGCCGCAACGTCACGCTGGCCGCCACCCTGCGGCATGCCGACGGTGACGGCGTCAACGTGATCCTGAGTGCCGCGGCCGGCAAGGTCATATCGCAGGACGCGGCCTGTAGCCGGTCCGACAGCCGCCGGCTGCCGGCCGGCGGCGCAGCCCGCCTGGTGTGCACGGCGGCGATTCCTTAGCTTCGACTGCACTTCTACGTTCCCGCCTCATTTGACTTTGCCGCGGCGGCTGTTGGTGCGCGCGCATTGCGAACTGGTGCACAAAATCCGCGCTGTATCGGCCGCAGCGCGCGGAACTTGAGCATCTGCGAGCCGAAGTGCGACCTGGTTCAACGTGCCGTTAGGGGCAATCCCTAGTATCGGCAGCGGATCGTCAGTCAGCACAGGAAGCAGATCATGAAGACCACTCGAGCCTTGAAGTTTTTGTTGGGCGCATCGGCGCTGTCACTGCCGCTCTTGGCGAATTCGGAATCGAATTACCAGAACGGAGCGGGTGCGCTCACTGCGACGGCGCACGTGGATTTTTCGGTCGTCATCCCGAAGATCCTGTATCTGCGCGTCGGCACCGGATCGGCCTATGCGACGACGGCCGCACTCGCCTCCGTCAACACCATCGATCTGATCACCTTCGCACCGGCCCTCGGCGCGGTGGGCAACGGCGTCGCGGTTCCCGGCACCGGCGGTGACATTGCGACGGGCGGGGAGACTGCGGCCCTCGTGAGCAACGCCGGCAACGTGGTGCTGAGCGCAACCGCCACCGGCATGCTCACCGATGCCACAGGCGACACGATTTCGTTCGCGCAAATCGCCACCACGTCCGCGGCGAACACGCTCGCCACGACATTGGCGGCGCCGCCGCTCAGCAATACCACGGCTGCAATCACCGTCGTGGCCGCCGCCAACAAGCTCATCAATGCCGACGCCAAGTGGACGTTCGCGTACGCCAACACCGCGGCGGTGCCGGGCGGCACCTATGGCGGAGTCAACCTGAACAACAGCCGCATTGTCTACACGGCGACGATGCCCTGATCCGAATGGAATTCGGCAGATCATGCGCTCCAACCTGCCATCGCAAGCGGTTCACGAGCGCCGATTGAGCGCCTCCCATCGCATGCAAGCCCGCCATCGGCGGCTGCGCGCGGCGATGGGCGGCGCGGCCATGCTCGGCGCCGCGTTGTGCGCGTCGGCCTACACGGTCAATCTGAATCCGGCGAATCCTGTGACGGTTTATCTTCAGGTGGGCGCAGGCAGCTTCACCAACGACTACATCTACGGCGGCCAGCCGCAGAGAAACGCCGCCATCAACACCGTATCGGCGGCAGTGCCCCCCAACGCCGTCGGCAACGGCAGCGCGCAGCCGATGACCACCAACAGCGCCGCCGCGCAGAGCTATTGGGACGGCTACACCTATTGCAGCGTGCCCGGCCAGTTGTACATCGGCGGCTTCTATCGGACCACCGGCTATGTGACCGGCGCAGCGCAGGTCACGGCCGTCGTGCCGGCGGCGCTGACCGACGCGGCCGGCGACGTGCTGCCCTTCTCGAACATCCATTGGACCTCGAGCGGCAACGGCGACAACGGGGCCGAGCCGTTTCCGGCCGGCGCCTTCGTCAACGGCGGCGTGCAGAACGTAGGTGCGATGAGCAGTAATACCTGGAACGAGAGCTGCTTGACGTTCTCCTATATGAACAACACCGTGCCGCCGGCGGGCACCTTCACCGGCGTCGTCGTCTACACCCTGAGCACGCCATGATTGCCAACCGCGGCGCGGGGCGGCCGGCTTTTTTTTTGGCCCTGATGTTGGGCATAATCTGGCCCGCGCCGGCGCCCGCGAGGACCACGACGCTCGATGACTCCGGATCGCAGGCCCTCGGACCCTCGGTGAAGCTGCGCTGGAAGAGTCCCGCCCCGCGCTTTGCCGCCGACGATCAGATGGTCGGTACCACCGCCATCCGCGTGCGCATCAATGTGCTGCCGTGGCTCAGGCACACGGGACGGATCTATCTGGCGCTGCCGGCGCAGCAGCCGGGCCCCATCGGCGCCTCATGGACGACGCAGGGGCGCTTGCTGGCGGGTCAGGTTCAATCCGGCAACCGTGCGCTGGTCTATGCCGGCCCCATCACGTCGCCGTTCATGGAAGACGTACTCACCTTCCAATTCAACGTCGCAGGCAGCCGGGTGCGCGGCGCTTTCCCTGTGACCTACCACTTCGAGATGGATGAGGAATGAACATGAGACCCGCCGTACTGTTGCTTGCGATGCTGAGCGGATCGTCACTCACCGGGTGGGTGCAGGCGCAGGGCTTTGCCGCGCTGGTCTCACCGCCGCGCTTCGAATTCGAAGCGCAACCCGGCAAGACGCTGCGCGGCGTGATCGAGGTGAGCAACCGGTCCACCTCGCCCGGCCACTATCTCATCCGCACGGCCGACTGGGGCTTGGCGCGCGATTACAGCGTGAGCTTCCAGGACGAATTGCAGGCCGGCAGCTGCCGACCCTGGGTGGCCCTGGAACGGCCGGAAGTCGTCGTGCCGGGCGGGGCAACCGTCCGTTACCGGTTCGAGGTGGCGGTACCGCCCGACGCGCCCGCGGGCGAATGCCGCTTTGGCGTGATGATCGAGGGCGCGGAGCCATCGCTGGCTGTGAGCAAGGGCATCGATCTGCCCGTCACCGGACGGATTGGCGTCATCGTCTACGTCAGTGTCGGCGACGGGGCGCCGGACCTGCAGCTGCTCGGACCGATGATCGCCACGCTCAATGGCCAGCGGGTGCCCGCGCTACGCATCCACAATTCCGGCTCCAGCCACGGCCGCATCAGCGGATATCTGACCGGTACCGACGCGAAGGGAATGTCATACGATTTCACGCCGTCGGATTTCCCGATCCTGCCGCATGAGGAGCGTGAGGTGTTTCTCTCGCCGTCGACGCCGACGCAGGAGCACCCGACGCTCACCTATCCGGTCACGGTCAAGGGAACGCTCGAGTGGGGTGCACACAGGACCGAGCTCAACCAGCGGTTTGAATGAAGCGCCATGGCAACTGCGCAGTCCCGCTCGCGGTCGGCCTGTGCGTGCTGGCGTCCGCGCAGGCGGCCGCACCGCAGTACCAGGACCGGTACATCAACGGCGGGTCGCTCCCGCCGGACGTCGCCGGCGACGAGGACCAGGCTTTCGACGCATCGGGATTGTCCCGTTCGCTGCAAATCGACGGCGTGGTGGGCGCGATCGCCACGCGCGGTGGCGGATCCTCGAACAACGTCCAAGAGGACGGCATCGTCGCCAAGGCGCAGTGGGAGACTGCCGACTTCGGATCCTGGTCGCTCGATGCCTCCGGGCGCACGGGCGGCTCCAACCTCGGACCGTCCGAACAGGGCGAGGGCGGCACCGTGACGCTTCGCCAGCGCGGCATGCCCTTCGATGGGGGCTGGCAGGCGGATAATGCCGCGGGAGATCTGAACGCGCCGGACATCGCCATGGCGCGCGTCCAGCCGCGCTTTTATCTGCCGACCGGCACCGTGCAGGGCTTCGACACGGAGTGGCATGGACCCTCCGGGCTGCAGCTCGTCGCGGGCGGCGGGGTGCCGGGGCTGTACGATGGCATCGTCGTGCCGAACTTCCACACCCTCGGCGGATCCACCGCCACCGCCGGGGCGCAGTGGTCGCCCGCATCCCAGTGGACGGTCGGCGGACAGGTCATCGAAGCACACGACGTCAACCTCGCCCTCGGCCCCACGATCGACGGCAACACGTTGCTGTCATCCTCCACGGAATTGCTGACCGCCGCCTGGCAGGATCACGGCGACCGCCTGCAGTTCAATATTCTCGACGGCGATGTGAACGGCAAGCCGAATTCGGTCGGCGGCTGGATCGATGGGTCGATGGTGCAGGGACGAATTCAGCAGAATGCCGGGCTGTTTCGCATCAATCCGAATCTGACCTGGGGCAACCAGCTGATCACGAACGACGCACAAGGCGGTTACTACCGGCTGGATTATCAGGGCAGGCGCTGGCTGGCGGACGCCGGTATCGACGAAGTGCGCTCCGTCTCCGCCGGCGGCGTCAACACCACCTTTCTCACAGGGGATGCGCGCTATCAGTGGTCGCGCGATTGGGGCATTGGCGGCGTCGCCAATGCCAGCCGCTTCGAGGGCGGCACCAGCTGGTCTGTCGAGGGCTTCGTCGATCAGGTGAACCGCTGGGGCACCGGGCGGGTGCAGGTCGATGCCGCCAGGACCACCACGGGGAAGGACGATACCCTGACACTGGACCAAACCTGGTCGACGCCCGCCGGCTTGCGCCTCAGTACATCCGGCTGGCTGGAGAGCACCGCCGGTGCCGACCCGTACGGCCTGCAAGAGAACAGCACCCTGCTCGGCGTTGCCGCCTATGGCGGTGGACAACTCGGCAGCCGCTTCGGCATGGAGGGCAACGTGCGCTGGGCGGCCGTCGTGCAGGGCAGGGCGGCGCCGGGCGTGTCCGCCAACGTGGCGCTCACCTGGCAGCTGTCCCGCAGCTGGGAACTGCTGGCCACGTATTACGACAGCCGTGTCGGATCCTTCGTGCCGTTGACGGTGGTGTCACCGCTGACGCCGACGATAGCCCCGGTTCCGGCGCTACAGGAGCGCGGCGTGTTCCTGACGTTTCGCTACCAGCACTCCTCGGGATTGCACTTCGCACCCCTGGGCGGTGCCCCCGGCGGGGGCTCGGGTGAGATCACGGGCATCGTCTATCTCGATGCCAACTGCAACGGCCGCGTAGATGCCGGCGAGGCGGGGGCTGCCAACGTCACGGTGATGCTGGACGGCCGGTTCTCCGTGCAGAGCGATGCGAACGGCCGGTTTCATTTTCCATCCGTGGCGACCGGCCGTCACGTCATCACTGTCGCGTCCGATAATCTGCCGCTACCATGGATACTGGTGAACGAGGGCCGGACGGAGGTTGAAGTGACGACGCGCGACCGTATTGACATCAGCATCGCCGCGCAACGTCCGCGCTGACCGCCGCTTCAGTTTGCACCTCATGCCATCGATCCGCCGGCGGCAACGTGGTTACCTCCTCGAGCTGCCGGTTCTATTGATGATCCTACTGGTGGGAGCCGCGATGCTGTTGCCGCGCCTGACGCCTTCGGCAGGGAAAGTCCTGGTGGGGATGGTGGCCCTGCCGGTGCTGGTTCTGCTGTACATCATGATCGTCCGGCCGGGATGGCAACCCGGCGGTTCCGGCGTTCGCACCGTCCGCGGCCGGATCGCGTTGTTCGTATGCCTGGCCGCGGCGCTCGTCGCCGGCGTCTTGCTGTTCGTGCTCGCCAGCCCTACCTGACGATCAGTGCTCGATCTCGATGTCCTTGACCGAGCCGCAGCTGGAGGCAATCCATCGGCCCTGGATGGTGTTGTCCATCGTCATGGTCTTGTCACCGGCGGTTCTGACCATGTTGTACGTGCCCGTCATCTGGTCCGAGCCCTGAAGCTGAAAGTGTATCTTCATCACGGTTTTGGAGTGTGCGTCCTCGCATTCCAGGCGCATGTCCATTTCGCTGCTGGTGCTCGACACCACCGTCTTCCGGCACGAGGGATTGTCGTCCCGGCCGGTGCTGAAGCCGCGAGCGACCTTCTCGGCGGTCATGCACTGCTTGATCACCCGGGGCTTGTTGCCCAGGTTTTGCATGCTGGCTTCTAATTGAGCGCGGCGGTCGGGCGGCATGCGCGCCAGCACGTCATCCGGGATTGGCATCTGGCCGCCCATCTTCGGATTGGTGGAAACTTCCCACAGGCCGAGCTTGATTTTGGGTGGCACCAGATCCGCGGACTGCGCTTGGCTCATCGCGAAAAGCGCGGCGCATGCCGCCCCCAAGCCTCTGCCGGACGTCGAAGTCATGCTCGATCCCTCCTCATGTCGTTGCCTCTTACTTTTGTGCGGGTTCCGGCGCCGTGTGCTGCTCTTCCAGCGGATAGGTGCGCGGCGCCTCCGCGGCAGGCGCCGGAGCGGGCCCCGACGCGGGTCCATCAGCCTGCGACGGGGCGCCTCGCACCGGGGAACGCGTGGCTTGCGCCAGGCGTTCGAGGAAGCGCTGTGCGGCCACGGGTGCCGTGGGCGCCTGGCCGGAGATGATTTCCCGGGTCGTCACATCGCCGCTCCCGTAAAACGACGCGTCCGCCGCGCGGTCGATGGTGAGGGCGCTGCCATCCACCGCAACGCCCGCAAATAATCCCCGCGATCGGGAATACGAATAAATCTCCGAATTGAATGTCATGTCCGTGGCGGCCGAACCCTGCCGGCCGACGGGCCCCGCGGCGACCGACGCGTCGGCGCCCAGCGTGATTTTGCCGCCCTCGATCCCCTCGACGCCGGTCTTGGTCGTGAACACCACGATGATGTCCGAGGATTGCGCGCCCGCCTGAAAACCCCAGCTGCCGCCGGTCAGGGTGACGAAGGCCGGATTGCTCCAGGGCGAAGTCAGCTTGTCGCGCACCACCAGCACGCCCTTGCCGCGCCGGCCGCCGAAGATGAAGGCGACCTTGGTCACATCGGGTATCACGGCAATGCCGTAGGCGCGCGACAGCAGGGCATCCGGCACCCGCTGGTCGGGCATGCCCTGCACCTCTTCGATCACTTCCGTCGCGATCAACAGCCTGCCTTCCTCACGAGCGCCGGCCTGCGTGAGATTGACGAACGTCAGGAACGCCGCCACGACAGCGGCTGCACGGATCGTGAGGCGGGTGGTTCGAGTGGACATCGGCTCTCCTTGCAATATCGCTGGAGGCGCCATTGTAGCGGCGCCGGTGCCGATCGAGAGGATAAGTTCCGGCCGGTTAGCGCGCCGCGGAAGCGCCGCTGATCCTGGCCGCCTCGGCATCCCGATGGCGGGAGCGATAATAATCGGCAAGGCGGGCGCTGGCCAGCTGCGATGCCGGATCGGACGGGCCCAAACTCGAGACCAGCCTTTCGCGCGCCGCGGTCAGCAGCGGCTCGCCATCCTGAGCGTTGCCGGCGGCGATCAGGCTCCACCCGAGGCTCGCCCGGGCGCGGGCGGTGCGCCAACTATCCGCGCCGGCGAGGGCACTGCACAGCTCCTCGGCGGCGCGCAATTCGATCATTGCGGCGGCGAGCTCACCGCGGCGCAGAAGAATCTCCCCCAACAACTGGCGTGCGGAAGCAACATATAAATGCCGCGCCGGCAATGTACCGGCGTACACCCCCAGGGCCTGGCGCACGGCGCGCTCCGCGGCGGCCAAGTTGCCGGCTTTCATATACAGGTCGGCCAGCGAAACAAGGTGGTAACCGGTCAGATAATTGCCCGTCCCGAGTCGATCCATGCTGATCTTGACGGCCATCTCGCTCGCTGCGATGCCGCGCGCGATATCTCCGCTCCTTCCGTAGAGAACTCCCAGCTGCGCCTCGGTTTCCGCCACGCGCGGATTGCCGGCACCATAGACGTTGTATTCGACTTCGAGGGCGGCCTTCAGCATCTGCTCGGCCTCCGAGTATTTCCCTCTTTCCGTCAATATGTGGCCGAGGGTGCTCAGCGCCATGGCATATTCCGGGTGATTGCGGCCGGCGCCCTCCTGAAAGATCCTCAGGGCTTCGCGTTCGTATGCCTCCGCACCCGCGAAATCGTCGCTCCATACCGCCGCCGAGGCGAGATCATTCAACGTGGCTGCCACCATGAAGCTGTGGTCGCCGGCGGCATTTCGGTAGATCGCGAGAGCCTCGCGAAACAACTGGATGCCGCGCTGCGGCTGGCTCTCGGTGTCGAGCGCGAGATGCCCGAACTGCATCAATATTTCGGCCGTCACCACGGAATCCGGGCCGTTGCCGCGTCTCGAGATGGCCAGCGCCTGCTGCAGATACGCCTGGGCGGAAACCACGTTGCCATCGTCCGACAGGGCGCTCGCCAGATTTGCCAGCGCCGCGGCGACCCGCAGATTGTCGGCCGGACGTTCGTCGCGACGTATTGCCAGCGCCTGTTCGAACAAGGGGATGGCCCGGCCGCTGAATCCCTGGCGCCGGTAGGCAAGCCCGATGCTTTCGAGCAATTCGGCGCGCACCTCGGGTTGCAAGGTGGTGTTTTTCTGGATTTTCTCCGCGCCCTGATCGAGCAGATCCTTGGCGGTTGAATCGCGGTTGCGAGCCTTGTAGGGATCGGACTGGGAGAACACATCCACCAGGAATGCCGACACCAGCTGTGCGCGGTCGCGCTCGCGGGCGGTGGCGTCACGCGCCATCTCGATCCGATGATTCTGCCACAGCGTGGCGGCCGCGATGGCGATGAGCCCGACGAATACCGCCGTCGCGACGCCCACCGCCAGCGCATGCCGGCGCATGAACTTCGCCCCCTTGTAGCGCCAGTCGCCGTGCCGCGCCGCCACCGGCTTGCCGAGCAGGTGATTCCTGAGGTCGTCGGCCAGCGCTTCCGCGGATGCATAGCGCCGATCCGGCTCCTTGCGCATGGCCATGGCCACGATCGCATCCAAGTCGCCGGACAGCCGGGTGCGCAGCTGTGCCGCCGCCGCCTGGCTCGGACGCACCGGATCGTCCATGCAAATCGCCCGCTCGAGCTGCAGCTGGCTGTAGCTCAGCAGGCGGAATGGCGAGCGTCCGCTGAGCAGTTGATACAGGAGCACACCCAGCGCATAGACGTCGGTGGCGGTGGTGATCGGCCGGCCGAGCACCTGCTCGGGCGCCGCGTTCTCCGGCGTCAATATGCGCTCGTGCAGCCGTGTCACCGGCACGGTATGCGCCATGCTCTCCGGCGCCAGTAACTTGGCGATCCCGAAATCCAGCAGTTTGGGCGTACCGTCGCCGGTGACCAATATGTTCGAGGCCTTGATGTCCCGATGCACGATCAAGTTGCGATGCGCATACTGCACCGCCGCGCACGCCTGGATCATCAATTCGATGCGCCCCCCTATGGACAGATTGCGACGTTCGCAATACGCGTCGATCCAGTCTCCATCGACGTGCTCCATCACCAGATAGGGCGTGCCGTCCTCGAGCTCGCCGCTGTCGATGAGACGGGCGATGCAGGGATGATCGAGCGTGCCGAGAATGTGGCGCTCGCTGTGCAGCCGGCTGCGCAGCCGCGGGTGCAGCATCGTATGGTGCAGCACCTTGATGGCGACGGTTTGCTGGTATCGACCGTCGACGCGCTCGGCCCGATAGACCGTGCTCATGCCGCCGTGCCCCAGGATGGAATCCAAGAGAAACGGGCCGATACGCGTGCCGAGCAGGCGGTCCCGATGCTGCTCCAGCAGCGATCGGGCGGCGTCGCCGATGGCCTGCACCAGCGGATCTTCGGGCCCGCCATCCGTCGCGAACAACGACTCGACCGAGCGGCGCAGATCGAGATCGTGCGCGCAGGCGCCGGCGAGGCGGGTGGCCCGTTCAGCCGCTTCGACGTCGACCAACTCCTCGAACAATGATTGGATCTGCTGCCATCGTTCGCGCCGCATCATGGTTTGCCGGTGCTGGCGATGTCGTTGAGGAGCCACGCCCGCGCCAGCCGGATATCGCGATGAACGGTGGCGGCCGAGATGCCCATGGCCGCAGCGATCTCGTCATAGGTCAGGCCACCGAAATAATGCAACTCGATCACCTGCGCCAGCCGCGGCTCGAGTTGCGACAGGCTTTCGAGCGCATCGTCGAGGGCGATCACGTTGAAGTCGGCGGCCCCCGCATCGCCCGCCAGCTCATCGGGCAATGTTTGAACCACACCCGCATTGCGCTTCTCGCGCGAGCGCGATTTTGCATGGTCCACCAGCACGCGGCGCATCAGCCGCGACGCCAGCGCGAAGAAATGCGCCCGATCCTGCAGCGACACATCGGCTTGGATGAGCCGCATGAACGCCTCGTGCACCACGGCCGTCGCCTGCAAGGTATGGTTGCCGCGCTCGCCGCGCATGTACTTGCGCGCCAGCCGGCGTAGCTCGTCGTACACGAGCGGCGTCAGACGTTCGAGGGCGTCGGGCTGACCGGACCTCCACTCGGTCAATAGTTGTGTGAAGGAAGTTGCTGCTGACATCGCGGTGAAGTCCATCCCGGGGCAGCCACGAAATCCCAGGGAATCAGTAAAAAAACTATTGTTAAAACAGCCATTTATCAGGCCTGGCAAACTGCATCGCCAGTCAAGGAATTCTCTCATGTTTCGTTGCCACATGCCGCGCCGCTGCCTTCTGGAACACCCGTCGCGGCATGCCGCGACGCAACGTGAGGGAATTCGAGAGGCGGTGTCGCTTTATTCGGCAACGACCGCCGTACTTGCTTGGTTGCAATCGGATGGCCGGTTTTCTCAACTTATTGGTCGGTTTTCCCAACTCAAAGGAACAAATCCATGAAGATGACAGTATTCGCCCTGGTGGCCGGGGTTGCCGTCTCGAGTGGCGCTCATGCCCTGCAGACCGAAGTGCGCGCCGATGCCCCAGTCGGCGCCGGTTACGTCCGCCATGACTCGCTCGGCACGCATCCGCCGCAGTTCGAGGTCCGGGACTCAATCGGCACGCACCCGCCGCAGTTCGAGGTCCGGGATTCAATCGGCACGCACCCGCCGCAGTTCGAGGTCCGGGATTCAATCGGCACGCACCCGCCGCAGTAAGGAGCACAGCATGATTCGTCGTCCACGAGTGATTTGGACCGCGACGGCGGTCTTTGCCTTCGGCATCGCCTTCGCCGCCCAACCCGCTGACCGTGAGGATCCGAGTCGCAGCTCGGAGCAGCGCTCGTGGGTTCCGGGTACGGTGAGTCCGATGTCGGCCTATGAGACCCGGATGGCCACGCTGGCACCGCCTCAGTGAGTTCCCGCCGCGAGAGCGGTTCGAGGAGGTAGACTGGCGCCCAGCCATCCGGCGATCCTAAGGAGCGTCTTGCAACCTGTCATCGTAATCGCGCATCGCGGCGCAAGCGGCGAGCGGCCGGAGCACACGCTCGAATCCTATCGCCTGGCAATCGATGAGGGCGCCGACTATATCGAACCCGATCTGGTCATGACGCGGGATGGCGTCCTCATCGCACGCCACGAGAACGAGATCGGCGGTACCACCGATGTTGCCGCGCATCCGGAATTCGCGCGGCGGCGGCGGACGCAGGTCATCGACGGCGAGTCCATGACCGGCTGGTTCACCGAGGACTTCACGCTTGCCGAGATCAGGTCCCTGCGCGCACGCGAGCGCCTGCCGGAGCTGCGCCCGAAGAACGTGGCCTTCGACGGCCGCTTCATCGTGCCCACTTTCGATGAAATCATGCAGCTTGCCGTGGCGGCCAATGAACGCCGCGGGCCCGCGGCGCGCATCGGCGTCTACCCGGAGACCAAGCATCCGGCGCATTTCACCCGCATCGGACTGCCGCTGGAGGCGCCGCTGCTGGAGGCGCTGGCGCGCCACGGCTACGCCGCCAAATCCTCTCCCGTTTTCATCCAATCATTCGATCCGGCCAACCTCAAGCTGCTGCGCGGGATCACGGACCTACCGCTGGTGCAGCTGCGCGAGAATCAGCTCGGCAGCCTCGCCGAGACCGCGCAATACGCCGACGCCATCGGCATCGACAAGGCGCTGGCCGGCGCGGACTGTGTGCGCGAGGCGCACGCCTTGAAGCTCAAGGTGCACGCCTGGACGTTTCGCGCGGAAAATGCCTTTCTGCCTGCGGATCTGCGCCGCGGGGATTCGCAAACCGATCACGGAGACCTGGCGGGGGAAATCAACCGCTATTTGAGCCGCGGTATCGACGGGTTCTTCACGGATTTTCCGGCGGTCGGGGTGAGGGTGCGCGACGCGTTCACGCGGGCTTGAGCCGGACACTGCCCGGGTCAAATCTCGGGGGTCCAGCTCTTGCACCAGCCCCCGGCGGAAACGAGCTTTCCGGGAAACAGGCCGCAGGGGCGGTAGGCATCCCCTGCCTTGCCTTGCAGCTGCAGGCAGTTGTCGCAGCGCGAACCCGGCGCATAGCCCGGGTTCTTGGCGGTGTTCACGCGGCCGGCATCCTCGACATACCCCAGGGCGAGCGCCGCGGGATCCGTCTCATCCAGATGCGCCGTATCGCCTGCACGGGCCACCGTCAGGGCGGCTGCTCCGAGCGCGATGGACTTGAGCAGGGCGCGCCGCGTCGGGTGCATGTCAGAAATACATCGACAGGTAGATCTGGAACACCGTTGCGTTGAAGCGGTACAGGGGTGCATCGACCTCGCTGGTTCCGGCGAAGTCCTTGATGTCGCGAAAATCGCCGTATTTGAACTGGATCCGGCTGATGTCCAGGGTGGCGGTGCCGCGTTTGAACATCTTCCAACCGTCCGGCAGGAACGTGTAGGTCAGTTTGCCGCCGACCGTGTTGTTCTTCGATGCGGCGAGTTCCTTGTCGCGCGACTCGAAATTTTGCGCTCCGGCAAAGGGGAACAGATCGCTGTAAAACGTCGCATGACCCTGGCTGTAATAGCGGAAGCGCCCCTCCAGTATCCACACGTTCGACACCGGCTGGGTGTAGGTCAGCTCGGTGGTATTCGCGCGGATTCCCCAGGTGTCGCTGAAATAGCGGTAGGTAGCACCCAGCGCGGCGCGGTAGGGCAGATAGTATTTAGCCCGCGCTTCGACCGCAGAGCTCGTGCGGGTGTTGGGATAGACCTGATCGCCCTCGGAGAAACCCCGGGGGTTGGTCGGATCGAAGTAGATGATGAACCGATACGGATTGGACAGGTAGCCCTGGTCCGTGATCACATCGAACGTCAATCCGGCAATGAGATTCCGGGTGATCACCTGCGACACCCCGGCGTCGTAGCTGCGGCTGTCGGAGTGTCCCAGCCAGTCGATGATGGGCGCGAAGCTGGTTCCGTCATTTTCACCGACCTGATTGCGGCTGCGCGTGAAGCCGAGCGAAACCGTGGTCAATTCGCCGAACATGTCCTGGCTGAGCGAAAAATGGGTGGTGTTGGAGATGTAGTCGCGTTCCGTGCTGTTGGTGTAGGACAGGTTATACGTGGTCTTGTCGTGGATGTATTCGACGCTCAATGACTTCTGTTTGCGCTTGTCTTTGATCACGCTGGCGTTGCTCAGCACGTCGACCGAGGCACCGCTTACCGTGTCGACGAAGTAATTGGCCTCGACGGCGAACTGCTCGGCGAATTTCTTGCGCACCAGCACCGACTCGCCCGTGATGTCCATGCCGCCGCCGTTATAGCTGCTGTAGAACACGTCGGCGCGATCGTCGGGCAGCACGGCCGCCCCGGTGACGCGCAGCATCAGGAGCGCAGCCAGCGGTGAGAATCGAAGCAGACGGTGCAGCACGTTCGTGGATCGCATCGCGCGCGTCAATTGCAGCCGCAGCCGCCGCCCGCGGTGCCGGTGCCGCCGCGCGATCCCTCGCGCGATTCGTAGACGTGATCCAGATAGGCCGCCGAGACGGCGTCACGGTCCCACGACATGATCGGGTCTGCCAGTCGATCCCGCTCATAGGGCTTCACCCAGGGCTGCAGGTTGCCGCACGCCCCGAGGGCCAGCGACACGGCGATCAACATCGAGCGGCGGCGGATGCTCATGGCTATTCCAATGCTCCTGGCTATTCGCGGATGAGCTGGCGGATTCGATCCTGGTACTCGTTTTCGTCGCCCGGCTTGTAGCCGCGATGCACGTAGCGGATCTCGCCCTTGCGGTCGATGATCACCGAACTCGGCATCTCATCGACGTGATACGCCTTGCTCACGCTGTTGGCGGGATCGAGCAGCACCGGAAAGCTCACCGGCTTGCGCGCCAGCAATTCCCTGACGGGCGGGGTGTCCTTGTCGACGTTCACGCCGAGCAGGGTAAAGCCTGCGGGCTTGAATTTTTTGTACATCTGATCGAGCAGCGGCATTTCCTGCTGGCACGGTCCGCACCAGGTCGCCCAAAAATTCACCATGACCACTTGACCCCGGTATTGGCTCAACGTGGCCGGCTGTCCGGTCAGGGCGGTGAGGGTGAATGCGGGTGCCGGTCCGGACGAATCGCCGGCGACGGCGGCGGCGGCGGTCGTCGCGACGATCGCCGCCAGGGCGCAGCGCCTCAACAATCCTGCGATGGTGTGTGCCATGGGGTTCTCCTCGATGCCGGTGCAAGCCATTTAGAAAAAAGTCGTAAAGCCGAGCGTCGCTTCGATGTTGTGCACGTTCTTCGTACGACCGGTCAGGTCGGTCTCGAACACGTGATCGCGCACGTCGAAATGGGTCGCCAGCCAATCGGTGATCAAAATGCGCGCGCCCGCACCGAAGTTGATGGCGAACTGGTCGACATCGGCGAATTTCACATCGCCCATGCCGGCGGTCACGTACAGGGCCGAATTCAATGCGCGGCCGCGGCCCAGGAACACCTCGCCGGGCAGCACGTTGTAACCGACGTCGAGGTCGTAGTACGTGAAGTGTCTCCCAGAGTTGCTGACCACCGTGATATCGGGGAACACATCCTCCAAGCTGGTGGTGCCGGCTCTGGAGCGGGCCAAAAAGCCCTCCAGGAAGACGTCCTCGGTCACGTGATAGGCGGCGCGCACGCCGTAGATCGGATTGGTGCCGAAGTCCTGGATGCTGATGGCGCCGAAATAGGCGCCGAGTTCGAAATCCTTGGCCTTGATCTTCGGCGTCTTCACCTCGCGCCGCTGCACCTGCGGCTCGATGATCGACGGTTCGCCCTGCGGCTCGGTGGGAACCGCCTGCGCGGGCGCCTTGTCGCCGCGATGGAACCAGCTGCAGCCGGAAAGCAGCGCCGCCGCTAAAAGAACACTGCTAAGGCGAATTTCCATTCTTCCGGCTCCTCATTGGAGTTTTGCTTGGTGAATACCACGTAACTGCGCCAGTCGAATCGCCACATGAACCGGCGGGTGATGAAACCGCGTGCGCCGAGCGAGACATAGGCCAGCTGATCGGTGCGCTCGAGCGGCGCGGGCGGCACCTTGTCGTCGATGTATTGATAGCCGCCGCCGAGCCCGACGGTCGGCGAGAACCACTTCCACTCCGGCATGAAAGTATGCCGCAGCCCGATGGTGCCGACATAGCGGTTGTCGATGGTGCCGAGGGCCTGTTGCAGGACAAATTCGGCATCCAGGCTGTCGGTGATGCCGTAGTCGGCGTAACCGGTGACCAGATTCTGGCGGTTGAAGACGCCGTAGCCCGCGCCGATCTCCCAGCGGTGGGTGGAGAAGTCCGGATAGGGCGGAATCGGCGCAGGTTCCCCCGAGGCGAGCCGGGTGAGCGCCAACTCCTCGCGCCGCGCCCAGCCTTCCTGGCCGCGGGGCGCGCGCACCTTGTACCAATCGGTGCGGCTGAACAAGACGGTGACGGTTTCGCCACGGCCGACGACGTAGAACACCGGATAGCCGCGTCCCGGTCCGGTGTGCATCTCGAGGTAGGGCGCCGTGACGACGAGCTCAAGGCCGGGCTCCCTGGCATTCGCCGTTACGACAATGAACGCCTGCAGCAACAGCAGCAGCGGGAGCAGACGCAACATCAGCTCAGTTCGCTGCGGGTGCGACGAAGGGATCGTTATAGTACTGGGCGCCAATGTCTAGCCATTCAGCGATCAACCGCAACTCCGCTGGCGATAAAAAGCCCGTGTGGTCGAGAACCGGGTCCTGATAGCTGCCGTCAAAGATCCTCAAGAAAGTCGACGACGCGCTGGCGCTGCCGGCCACCATCGGCGGAGCCAGCGCAACTGGCACCAGAATGGTGGTCGGGTTGCCGTTGGCATCCGGCGGGCCGGGAGCCGGCACCAGCACGTCTTGCAATCCACCCATATTAAGCTGCTGTTCGTTGTGAGGGAACAGGAGTTGCCGATAAGAGGTCACGACGGTCGGATCGTCGCTCGATTGCCCATCGGTCAAATCGAGCTGTCCGGCCGGTACTTGCGCGGCATTGGTGGCATTTTGGGTATTGTGGCACAGCACGCAGGTGTGATCCGAGGTGACCACGCCGCCGGCGATGGTCTGGCGCGGCAGGTTCCACAGCAGCTGGATGTGCAGCGGATAGTCGATGTTGATGCGGCAGATCGCGCCCCACGCCGGCAGGCAATTCGCATTGATGGGCGCCGTGGTCAGCAGATCGGAATACAGGTCCATGATGCTCGGGAAGGGGCCCCGGCCGGCGGCCACCGGATCGGTCCACACGTCGGTATAGATCACGTTCGCGCTCGGCACCTCCGAGCAGTTCGCGGCGGTATGGCAGCTGATGCGGGCGAGCGTCTGGGCCATGATCTCGCCGGCGTCGGGCGAGAGCGCGGCGAGCGTATCCGGGAACGGCACCCCGGTGGTCGCGGCACCGGGATTGACCGAGGCGGTCAAGCCAGTGCGTCCGTGCGATGGAGTGGTGCTGTGCGGGACATTGGCGGCGTGACAGCCATTGCAGGTGCGCGTTTCGCCGGGCATGACCTGCATCCAGCTGGTGTGCAGTGCGCCCGTGCGCCGGGCATTCTTGTCGAGCACCTCGACGGTAAACGGCACATTGGCGGGCACCTGTATCTGGATCGAGCCGTCCGGCTGCACCGGGGCGTACTCGAGTATTTCACGCATACCCAGGCCGGCGGGGCCGAAAGCCGAGGCGTTGATCTTGCGCACCGTCCGATCCGGGATCTCGACCGGTTTGTGAATCCTGACGAAGCGATAAGGCCGCTGATCGGCGGTGGTCAGCTTCGGATCCGCAACCGCGGCGATGTCGGGAACGGCGGTGTCGGTGCCGTCGAAGTCGTACACGCTGCGGATCACCAGCAGGCCGAGGTCGTTATCGGCGAGGGTTTGCGCCGCCCCCGCCGGCACCGTATCCGGGATGAAGGTCGGCACCGGAGCGCGCGCCTGCAAAATGACCGGATCCACGATCATCATGCCCGATTGCGCGCTGAGGACCGGCGTCAGCGTGCTGCTGTCGAAGTCGTAGACCCAGATCGTGTACTGGGGCGGGGCGGACTGCACGTTCGCGCCGCCGGTGTTGCCGGAATTGCAGATGCTGGTGGTGGAGTTCGAATTGAGCACCAGGCAGGGGGCCCAACTGACCAGCATGCGATTGGTGCCGTCGTAGAGCGGATTGACCGAGGCAAAGCGCCCGCCCGGCGACGGCAGGTTCGGATCGGTGGTGACGCCGAGCACGGTGGCGCTCGCCTGACCCGGGCCGGCCGTGCCGGCGGCGGCGAGCGTGGTTTGGTTGTATTCGACGAAGGCCTGCGCGTTGATGCTGAGGATGTCCCCGCCCTGCTGGGTGCCGAGAAAAGGCCGTGCGATCGCGAGCAGCGCACCGTTCGGGCGCTGCCGTGCATTCAGGAACTCGATGACGGTGTCGTTGGTTCCCGCGAGGTTGGCGCCGGTCGCGTGGCTGTTGGCGCCATAATAGAGTTCGAGGCCGGTGCCGTCCGGATTGGTGCGGTACAGGCTGATCTGACTGACGCCGTTCACGATCTCCCAGCGCGAGAACACGATCTGGCCGTTGTTGAGCACGGACGGCGCGAAATCGTGATCCGAATTGAAGCTGATCTGATGGATGTTGGTGCCGTCGCCGTTCATGACGTGCAGCAGAAAAATCGGTTGTTTGTTGCCCTGGGTGTCCGCCGCGACATCGGTCTGCGCGGGGTATTGCGGACGACCCTCGTCGAGCAGCACCGCCTGGGTGGTCGTCTGCCGGGTCGAGGCGAACACGATGCGACCGTCCGGCAGATAATGCGGACCGATATCGTGGCCCGTGGTGACCGAGTCATTCGTGAGCTGCGTCACGGTTTGCGCAACGGCGTCGTATTGATAGATCAGCCAGGTTGGCTGCTTGTCGGCCGTCACGTTCGGCAGCAGCGGCAGGCGCAGCGAGAACACGAGTTTGGTGCCGTCCGGTGAAACGTCCAGATCCTTCACATCCCCCATGCCCTTGGTGATCGATTTCGTGACGTTGATCTCGACCCCGGCGGCGCTTGCCTGGTCGCGCACGTACAGATCGCCGCCGGCGGTGGAGGTGATCAGATCGCGCGCGTCGATGTCCGCGGCCGGCACCGGCCGCTTCACATAGGCCATCGGAAAGGTCGTAAGACCGGCAATCGGCGTCTCGCCGCCCGCGACACCGGGCGCATGGCCGCTGGTGGCGCTGCTGCAGCCGCCCACCGCAAGCGCGGCGAGCGCAAGCCCCAACGTGGGCAAAATGTGACGGAGTCGACAGGGCGCCAAGATGTTCATCGGAGCGCAGATTATAGCGCGCGCGCATCGCAGGTAATGTCGCGAATCACCGACGTCGGGCGGATGAGACATTCCGCCGCGCCTTTCTCCTTGCGTATATTGCGCCCCACTTCGCCACAAAACACGCAGAGTGGATGTGCATATGAACAATGGCACGAACGCCCCGAAAAACGCAGCCGGATGCGGCCCGATGAAGCCGCCGTCCGCGCCTGGGCGCGCCGCGATCGCGGCCGCCGCGTTCGCACTGCTTTGCACGCCGGCGCACGCGCAATCCATTCCGGCCAATCCCACGCGCGATCAGGCGAAGAGGATCTACGATCGCATCGCCGGCGTGCCGGCCTCGGATGCGGCGCTCACGCAGATGACCGCAACGGACCCGATCAGCGCCGCCTACGTCGCAATGAGCGATCCGGCGTTCTACAACAACACCATCCGCAATCTGGCGACGCCGTGGACCAATCGCGCCCAAACGGTGTTTGCCCCGCTCAATGACTACACCGCCACCGTGGTCGGCATGGTGCGCGACAACGTGCCGTTCAACACCCTGTTGAGCGCCGATCTGGTGTACATCGCCGATTCTGCTGCGGGCGTGCCGGCGTATTCCCCCGCAAACAATAATCTGTATCAGGCGCTTGACGACAACAGCATCGATCTGAAGGCACACTTGGTTGCGAGCACGCAATCGGCGGTCACGGGAGTCCCGGCCGCCGCCACTGCCGGCGTCATCACCACCCGCGGTGCCGCGTCCGCCTTCTTCATCGCCGGCACGAACCGCGCGATGTTCCGCTTCACGATGATGAACCATCTGTGCAGCGATCTGCAGACCATCATGGACACGACGCGGCCGCCGGACCGGATCCGCCAGGACGTCACGCGCAGCCCCGGCGGGGACAGCCGGCTGTTCCTGAACAATTGCATCGGATGCCACAGCGGAATGGATCCCATGGCGCAGGCGTTCGCGTATTACAACTTCGACCCGACTGCGCTGCAGATCGTCTACACCGCAGGACAGGTCCAGCCCAAGTACCACATCAACGCGACGAACTTCCCGCTGGGCTACTCGACGCCGGACGACCACTGGGACAACCGCTGGCGCACCGGTCCCAACCAATTGCTCGGCTGGGACCCGACCCAGACCGGCAGCGGAGAGGGCGCAAAGGCGCTGGGCACCGAGCTGGAGAACAGCGCCGCATTCGCGGGCTGCCAGGTGCAGCGGGTGTTCAAGGACGTCTGCTTCCGTGCGCCCAGCAATTCGGCCGACCGCACGCAGGTCAGCTCGATGATCGCCTCCTTCAAGGCGCACAACTATTCGCTGCAGCAGGTGTTCGCCGAAGCCGCTGTTTACTGCATGGGGAATTGAGCATGAATGTCACTCGCACGACCGGCCTCGCGCTCGCGGCGGCGTTCGCACTCAGCGCCTGCGGCGGCAGCGGTGCCCCGACCACGGCCACGCCCGCGGCCGCGCCGACCAGTTCGGCGGATGCCTATACCGGACCGGCGCCGGCGACCGCGGACGTGCAGGCCTTTGCGGTCAATTTCTGGAACAACGTGCGGGTGGCCAATCGGTGCGGCCAGTGCCACAACGCGACCAGTCCGGCCCAGCTGCCGAATTTCGCGCGCAGCGACGATGTGAATCTCGCCTACGCCCAGGCCAACACCGTCGTGGATCTGACCAATCCGGGGCAGTCGATGGTGGTGGTGAAGGTGGCGGGCGGCCACAACTGCTGGCTGACGGACAACAGCGCCTGCGCGGCGATACTCACCACCTGGATCAGCAACTGGGCGGGCGCCTCCGCCGGCACGGGCACCCAGGTGCAGCTCACCGCCCCGACCATCCAGTCGGTCGGGCAGAGCAAGAATTTCCCCGCCGATCCGACCGATTTCCAGCAGACGGTGTATCCGCTGTTGACCCGGTATTGTTCCCGCTGCCACTCCCCGAACGCCGCGGTTCCGCAGTCGCCGTACTTCGCCTCGAGCGACGTCAATCAGGCGTATCAGGCGGCGCTGCCGAAGATGGACCTGAACAATCCGCCGGATTCGCGCTTCGTGGTGCGGCTCGGTACCGAGTCCCACAATTGCTGGGACATCTGCGCCAACGACGCCGCCGCCATGCTCGCCGCGATACAGGCGTTCGCCGCGATGGTGCCGCTGACCAGCGTCGATCCCTCGCTCATCATCAGCAAGGCGCTGAACCTGTCCAACGGGATCGTGGCGAGCGGCGCGAATCGATTCGACGCGAACGCGATCGCCAAATACGAATTCCAGACCGGCTCGGGCGCCACGGCCTTCGACACCAGCGGCGTCGATCCGGGCGCCGACATGACCCTTTCGGGTCCCGTGACCTGGGCGGGCGGCTGGGGCATCAACGTCGCCGCCGGCGGCAAGGCGCAGGCATCGACCGCGGCCAGCAAGAAGATTCACGACCTGATCGAAGCGACCGGCGAATTCTCCGTCGAGGCGTGGGTCGCGCCGGCGAGCGTCGCAGTCGACAATTCGTACATGGTCAGCTATTCGGGCGGCGACTCGACCCGCAATTTCACCCTCGGCCAGACCAATCAGGATTACGACTTCATGCTGCGCAGTTCCGCATCGGATCTGAACGGCATGCCGCAGCTCAAGACCCCCGACGCGGCGCTCGATCTGCAGGCGGCACTGCAGCACGTGGTGCTCACCTACGATCCGATCAACGGCCGCCAGATCTACGTGAACGGCGTATCAACGGGCGTCATCGATCCGCAGAAGGGCAGCACCACCATCAGCAATTGGGACGACAGCTTCGCGCTGGTGCTCGGCAATGAGGTCTCCGGCGACCGCTCATGGACCGGGCTGATCAAGTTCGTCGCCATCCACAACCGTGCGCTGACCCCGGCGCAGGTATTGCAGAATTTCAATGCCGGCGTGGGCCAGAGCTACTACATGCTGTTCAATGTGGCGTCCGTCACCGGCGTCTCCCAGGCGTACGTGATGTTCACCGTCAGCCAATACGACAGCTACAGCTACCTGTTCGCGCAGCCGACGTTCATCTCGCTGGATCCGACCGTCACGCCCAACGGCATCACGGTCAGCGGCATGCGCATCGGCCTCAATGGCACCATCCCGACCGTGGGCCAGGCCTACATCCCGCTCAACACCACCGTGACGTCGGCAAACTACACCTCGCGCGGCGAGCTGTTGTCGCCCATCGGGACGGTGATCGCACTGCAAAATCCGGCAACCGATCAATTCTTCCTGAGCTTCGACCAGCTCGGCAGCCAGACCAATGTGGTGGTGGAGCCGACGCCGGTGGCATCCGCCCCGACGGATCTCGCGCCGGTCTCCGCCATCGGCGTGCGCACCTTCGCCCAGATCAACTCGAGCCTGTCGGCGCTCACCGGCGTGCCGACCAGCCAATCGGCGGTGAGCCAGACCTATCAGACGGTGCAGCAGCAGCTGCCCTCGGATCCCACCTTCGAAGGATTTCTCTCGTCGAATCAGGTGGGCATCGCGCAGCTGGCGATCCAGTACTGCAACGTCATGATCAACACCCCGACGCTGCAGGCGCAGGTATTCCCCGGCGTCACCTTCAGCAGCACGCTGTTCTCGACCCAGGCCGGCATCAATTCCGTCACCAGCGCGCTCGCGGCGCGCGTGCTCGGAACGGGCCTCAACAGCCAGCCGGCGGCCTCGACCGTCACCGGCGAACTCAACAGCCTGATCGGCAATCTGTGCAGCGGCGCCAGCCCGTGCACTTCCACGGCGCGCGTGCTGGCGGTGACCAGCGCCGCCTGTGCGGCGGCCTTCGGCAGCGCCGACATGCTGATCAACTAAAGTCAGGAATCGGAGCGTTATTTAATGGGCAAGATTCGCAAAGGCCTTGGATTGCACGAACCCCTGCGGCACGAGGACCATTCGCGGCCGCGGACGCGCCGTGAATTCGTGGCGCAAAGTTTCATGACCGGCGCCGCCACCGTGCTTGCACCCTCGCTGTTCGGCCTGCTGACGCCGCGCAAGGCGCGGGCCGCGCTGGCCGGCGACATCTCGGCGCTGCTCGCGCCCTGCGGCATCACGCTCGGCGCCGGGCTGATTCCCTTCATCTGCTTCGATCTGGCGGGCGGCGGCAACATCGCCGGTTCCAATGTGCTGGTGGGCGGCCCCGGCGGCCAGCTGGATTTTCTGACCACCGCGGGCTACAACAAGCTGGGCCTGCCCGGCACGATGATTCCGAGCGCGAGCGCCTCGGGCAGCTTCGTCGACAGCACCTTCGGCCTGCGTTTTCACTCCGACAGCGCGCACTTGCGCGGCATGAAGACCCGTACCGGCGCCATGGCCATGGCCAACACCAGCGGCACGGTGATCCCGGCGCTGTCGCAGAACGACTCCAATGTTAATCCGCACAATCCGATGTACGGCATCTGGCAGGTGGGTGCCCGCGGCGCGCTGCTCGATCTGATCGGATCCGAGGCCTCGGTCTCCGGCGGCAATTCGCTCGCTCCGACCACCATGATCGTCGCCAGCGCCCAGCCGACCAAGGTGGCGGATTCGAGCGATTGCACGGGTCTCGTCAACACCGGCCAGCTGAGCACCCTGCTGCCGAATCCCGACGACGTCACGCAGGTGATGGAATCGATGAAGCGGATCAGCGACGCCAAATACCCGCAGGTGCAGGCCTACGCCGATCCCACGGCGGACGCCGCCGCCAAGCAGCTGCAGACTTGCAGCTACACCAAGGCGGCCTATGTCATCGACAAGTACAACAGCCCGTCGGCCGTGAATCCGGATCTCGATCCGGACATCGTCGGGCCGGGCGGCATCTTCACCACCGCCGAATACACCGGCAATGCCGATTATCAAAAGACCGCCGCCATCATGAAGCTGGTCATCGAGGGCAATGCCGCCGCCGGCACGATCGAGATGGACGGCTTCGACTACCACACCGGCGAGCGGGCCACCGGCGAGACCCGCGATTTCAGCCTCGGCACCTGCATCGGCGCCGTGCTCGAGTTCGCCGCCCGCCGCGGCAAGCCGGTCATGATCTACGTGTTCAGCGACGGCTCGCTCGCCAGCAACGGCATGATCGACACGTCGGCGGCCGGACGCGGCAAGGGCGTGTGGACCGCGGATAACTCGAACGTGGCCGCCTCGTACTTCCTGGTGTTCAATCCGGCCGGCAAGCCGCAGCCGGCGCAGAGCAATCCGGAGCTGAGCCTGCAACTCGGGTACTTCGATCCGGACGGTTCGGTCAACACGACGGGAAGCGCGGCCGCCAATAACGTATTCAACCTGGTGCAGACCGTGGTCCTCAACTACATGGCGTTGCACGGCACCCAGGGGAACTTCAGCACGCTGTATCCCGCACCGAATGTGAACAACACGCTGGGCGGCGCGTCTGCCCAGGATGTGCTGACCGCGTTTCAACCTCTGGCCGGGCTGGTCAACGGCAAGATCGCCGGCTGACGTCGGCGCTTCCTGCAGCCGGCCTGTCGGCGTCCGGAGACAACGGGCAAAGTTGGCGGATGTGCGCTGGGTCATGCAGTAATCGAACAAAGTCTTGGCGAAGCGCGTTCACACTTGAGACAATCGGCGGATGCCCAAATCGCCATTCGCCCGCGGCCTGATTCTGGCGGCCGTGGCGCTGTCCTGCAGTGCGGCAGCACCCACGCTCATCGGCAAGGAGGCGCCGGACTTCGTGTTGAAGGATCTCGACGGCCGCAACCTGCGTCTGTCGGAGTATCGCGGGCAGGTGGTACTGATCAATTTCTGGGCGCGCTGGGCGGGCGACTCGCGCCAGGAAATGCCTGCGCTCGACCACATCAAGACCACCTATGAACGCGCCGGTCTGGTGGTGCTCGGGGTCTCGGTGGATGAGGACGTGCAACACGCCGCGGAGTTCGCCGGCTCGATGCACGTGTCCTATCCGATACTGTTCGACACCGGCTCCACGATCGGCAGGGATTACCTGCTGCAAAAAGTGCCGATGACGATTTTGGTGGACCGATCGGGTATCGTGCGCTTCACGAAACTCGGCTTCAAGCGCGGCGATGAACGCCTGTATCTGGATCAGATACGCGAATTGCTGCGCGAATAAACGATAGGTTAGCTATGCATCCCAATCGAGCTGTTTGGAACATGTTGCGCGCGGCCATCCTGACGGGCGCCTGGATCGGCGCCGCCGCGGCGCAGGCCCCGGCCGCGGGACCAACCGCCGCGCCGGCCACAACCGCCGCGCCGGCCACGCCCGCCGCGCCGGCCACGCCCGCCACCCCCACGCCGGCCACGGCTGCCCCGGTCGCCCCCGGTGGCCCGGCGAGTGCCGGCGATGCGCCGCCGGCGGACTTCAAGTCCCTGGACCAGGAGGTGCAGGGGCTCAAGAAAGAAGTCATCGACCTCAACAAGGACCTGTTCGTGCTCGAGGAGGAGCTGCTGTTCCCGGCGAACACCCAGGTGGCGGTGTTCCTGTCGATGGACGTCGGCACGTTCTTCGCGCTGGATTCGGTGACCATCAAGATCGACAACAAGGAAGTGGCCAATTATCTGTACACGGCCCGCGAAGCCGACGCCCTGCTGAAGGGCGGCGTGCACCGTGTGTACCTCGGAAACCTGAAGGTGGGTAAACACGAGCTGGTGGCCTTTTTCACCGGCAAGGGCCCGGTGGAGCGCGATTACCGCAGGGGAGCGACGATCAACTTCGAGAAGGGCGTCGGCGCGAAGTATCTGGAACTGAAAATCACGGACCGCGTTCCCAAGCATCAGCCAGAGTTCATGGTCAAAGACTGGGAATGAGACGTGCGCAGCGCGGCTGACAGGCAGGGGCCGTTTTTGGCGCTGATCGGCGGGTTGGCGCTGACGCTGCCGTGGACGTGCGGCGCGGCCGGCGACGTCAAGCCCGATCCGAACGGCCTTCCGCCGCACGTGGTCAGGGATTTGCGCTACGGCGACGTGCTGTTCTACTTCTTCCAAGACGATTATTTCGCCGCGATCACGCGGTTGCTCGCCGCGCGCGAGCTCGGTCTGATTCCGAACACCGAAGGAGAGGCGGAGCTGCTGCTCGGCGGCCTGTACCTGTCGCTCGGTGAACACATCGAGGCGGGGCGCATATTCGAGGCCCTGCTGGCGGGCAACACCACCGAATTGGTGCGCAATCGCGCCTGGTACTACCTGGGCAAGGTCTGGTATCTGCGGGGTTATCTGCCCGAATCCGAGCGCGCACTGCGCCAGGTGTCGGACCTGATGGATCCGCGCATCAACGCCGAGCGCTACATGTTGCTTGCGCAGATCATGATGCGCGAGAACCGCTACGACGACGCCATCGTCGTGCTGAAAGGCTGGCACGGGCCGGCCGAATGGACCTCCTACGCGCAGTTCAACCTGGGAGTCGCCCTGGTGCGCAAGGACCGGCTCTCCGATGCCATCCCCTTCCTCGACGCGGTGGGCCGAGCGGAACCGCATGACGAGGAATCGGCGGCGCTCAAGGACAAGGCGAATCTCGCCCTGGGCTTCGCATTGCTGCAGGCGCAGCGCCCGGCCGAGGCCACCCCGGTGCTGCAGCGCGTGCGGCTCGAGGGACCCTACTCCAGCAAGGCACTGCTCGGCGCGGGCTGGGCGCTCGCGATGAGCGGCGAATACAAGCGCGCGCTGGTTCCCTGGCTCGCGCTGCACAACCGGAATCTGCTCGACGCCGCGGTGCAGGAGTCCTTTCTCGCCGTGCCCTATGCCTTCGGCAAGCTCGGGGCGAACGGGCAGGCCGCCGAGTATTACAACTCCGCGATCCAGTCCTTCGATGCGGAGCTGCAGCGCATCGATGAGTCGATCGGCCGGATTCGCAACGGCGATCTTCTCGACCGGCTGCTCGCCAACGACGACAAGAACGGCGTCAGCTGGTATTGGCAGCTGCACAACCTTCCCGATGCACCCGAATCGCGCTACCTGTACCAGCTGCTGGCGACCAACGACTTCCAGGAAGGCCTGAGGAATTATCGCGAGCTCAAGTACATGAGCCATAACCTGGAATCCTGGCGCGACAGCGTCTCGGCATTCGACGACATGCTGGCGACGCGCGACAAGGCCTACGCGGACCGGGTGCCCAAGTCCGAGGCGGTTCTGTCGGCAACCGACATTGGCGCACTGACGCGCAAGCGGGTGGATTTCGAGTCGCGCATCAACGACATCGAGAAATCCGGCGATGTTGCGGCGCTCGGAACCGCCGCCGAACAGGAGACCTGGGCCCGCTTGAAGCGCATGGAGGAGTATCTGGCCGCCCACCCGGACGATCCGGATCTGGCCGAGATGCGCGAGAAGCATCGGCTGATGATGGGCGTGATGTACTGGCGGTTGTCGGAGAGCTTCAAGGCCCGCGTTTGGAACGAGCGGCGCTCCGTCAAGGAACTCGAAGCCGACATCAAGGAGACGCAGAATCGCGCGGTTCAGGTGGTGCAGGCCCGCCAGGCCGTGCCTGCGAACAGCGGAGAATTCGCCAAACGGGTGGCGGCGGTGCGTGCACGCATGGATCGCCTGCAACAGCGGCTCGCGGCGGTTTCCGAGCAGCAGAACCGCTACCTGCAGGCGATCGCCATCCACGAACTCGAGGATCAGAAGGAGCGCATCGGCACTTATCAGATCCAAGCCCGCTACGCCCTGGCCGACATCTACGATCGCGCCATCAACGGCAAACCCAAGGCGGCCCCATGAGGAGGTGCAGCGGCATCATGCACTGCGGCGTGCTGGCGGCCCTGCTGCCGGCGTTGGCGCCCATTACCGCTGGTGCGGCCGGTGCGCCGCCGACGATCAAGGATCTGGAGGGTCAGGAAGTCGACGTGAAGCCTGACCCGCCGCAGGGCGTCGACACCCGGAAGACCATGGACAGTTACCGGCATTTTCTCGACCTCAATGCCGGCGACGCGGATCTGCGCGCCGAGGCGTTGCGCCGGCTCGGCGACCTGAACCTGGAGAGTTCCGAGTCGGAGCGCATCGAACGCGAACTCATCACCAACGAAGGCCTGCGCGCCACAGAGGCGATTACCCTGTACTCGGCGCTGCTGAAGGCTTATCCGAAGTACGAGCGCAATGATTCAGTGCTCTATCAGCTCGCACGCGCCTATGAATTGAACGCCGAACCCGACAAGGCGCTGGTGGCGCTCGACCGGCTGGTTGCCTCCTATCCGAAGAGCCGCTACGTCGACGAGGCGCAGTTCCGCCGGGGTGAGCTGCAATTCTCCGCCCAGCACTATGCCCAGGCGGAGCAGGCGTATTCGGCGGTCATCGCCCACGGCGCGGGTTCGCAGTTCTACAACCAGAGCCTGTACAAGAACGGCTGGTCGCTGTTCAAACAGGGCGAGAACGAGCGCAGCCTGGACTCCTTCGCCGGCGTGCTCGATTCCGTGCTGGTTTCGAAGCGCGCTCCGAACGAACTCATCGACATCGACAGCCTCAGCCGTCCCAACCGCGAACTGGTCGAGGACACCTTCCGGGTCATGTCCATCACGTTCTCCTATATGGAAGGCGCAAAGAGCGTCGACGGATTCGTCAGACGGTTGAAGCTGCGCCCCTATTCCTACCTGCTGTATTCCCGACTCGGGGACCTTTATATGGAGAAGGAGCGCTACACGGACGCGGCGGACAGTTATCGTGCCTTCGTATCCCAGGACCGCAACAACGAAAAAGCGCCGCTGCTGCAGATGCAGGCGATCGAGGCGTACGGCAAGGGCGGTTTCCCGCAGCTGGTGCTGCAGGGCAAGAAGGAATTCGTCGAGGAGTACGCCTTCGGAACCCCCTACTGGGAGGGCCGGAACGTGAAGACCGAAGCGAAGGTCGTTGCGGAGCTGAAAACGAATCTGAAGGACGTGGCGCAGTACTACCACGCCCAGGCGCGACGCACCAAAAGTGTGGCCGACTATCAGGAGGCGGCGAAGTGGTATCGCAGCTATCTGAAATCCTTCCCCGATGACCCGGATTCCTCCGTCACCAACTACCTGCTGGCCGACACGCTGTTCGACAGCCGCCAATACCTCGACGCGGCCGGCGAATACGAGCGCACCGCGTACGGCTACGGTGTCCACGACAAGGCGGCCGCGGCCGGCTACGCCTCGGTCGTCGCATTCGGCAAGTACGAGGAGACCCTGAGCGGCGATGAGAAGGCGGCGACGCACCGCCGAGCCATCGACAGCTCACTCAAATTCGCGGACGCGTTCCCGCAGCATCCGGAGACCGCGCAAGTGCTGACGCGTGCGGCCACCGAACTGTACGCCGCCAAGGACTATCCGCGGGCGATTACGGCGTCGCAGAAACTGCTGGCGCGGCAGCCGGCCGCCGATGCGGTCAAGCAGCGGGTCGCCTGGACGGTGATCGCGAACTCCGAATTCGACCAGGGCGTGTACGACAAGGCCGAGGCTGCCTATTTGAAGGCACAGATGCTGATGACCGCCAGCGATCCGGAGCGGCCCGTCATCGTGGAGCGCCTGGCTGCCTCGATCTACAAGCAAGGCGAGTCGAAGAGCAAGGCGGGCGACAGCGGTGCCGCGGTGGAGGATTTCCTGCGGGTCTCCAAACTGGCGCCGGACTCCAAGGTGCGCGCCAATGCGGATTTCGACGCGGCCGCGCTGCTGATCACCGGCAAGCAATGGGACCGGGCGATACCGGTGCTGGTTGGCTTCCGCCAAAACTTCCCGCAGAGCCCGCTGCAGCCCGACGTGACGCGCAAACTGGCGGTGGCGTACTCCGAATCCAACCGTCCCGGCCAGGCGGCGGTCGAATTCGAAAAGATCGCCCGCACGCCCGAGGAGACGCCGGAGGTGCAGCGCGAAGCCACGCTGCAGGCGGCCGATCTGTACGACAAGGCCGGAAATACGGCGAAGTCCACCGCCATGCTGGAGGCGTTCGTGCAACGCTATCCGCAGCCCTTGAATCCCGCCATGGATGCGCGCGACAAACTCGAGCAGATCGCCTTGAAGGCCGGTGATGCGCCAGCCGCCAACCGGTGGCTCAAGGAGATGATTGCCGCGGATCGCGCGGCCGGCGCGGCGCGCACCGATCGCAGCCGCAGCCTGGCGGCCAAGGCCACGCTGACCCTGGCGACGCCGGTCCGCGACGAATTTTACCGCATCAAGCTCGTCATGCCGCTCAAGAAATCGCTGGCACAGAAGCGCAAGGCGATGGAGGCGGCGCTGAACGCCTATTCGCTGGCTGCCGACTACCGGGTCACCGAAGTCACCACCGCGGCCACCTTCGAGAGCGGCGAATTATACCGCCAGCTGGCCAAGGACCTGATCGGTTCGCAGCGCCCGAAGAACCTGTCGAAGGACGAACTGGAGCAGTATGACGTGCTGCTCGAGGAGCAGGCATTCCCCTTCGAAGAGAAGGCCATCCAGATCTACGAGGTGAACGCCGCGCGCACCAAGGAAGGCACCTACGACGAATCGGTGCAGAAGAGCTTCGCGGCCTTGGCACAGCTCAACCCCGGACGCTACGCCAAGATGGAGATCGGCGAGCCGCAGGTGAGCACGATCGCGACACCGCCCGCAGCGAACGCGCCGGCACCCGGCGACGCGGCACCGACCGACGCGGCGCGCCCGCCGGCGCCCGGTGCGCCCGGCGCTGCAGCAGCCGCGACAGCGGTGCCGGCCGCTGCGATCGCGATGCCGGCCGCAGCCCTGCCTGTGCCAACCACGCCGGTTCCGGAGCAGGCGGCCAGGGCATTTGCGCAGGCACTTCAGCACATGCAGGCCGGGGAGGCCGGCGAGGCGGAAGCCGAATTCAGGCAGCTGGCGGTCGACCACCCGCAATTCGATGGCCCGCAGCTGAACTTGGGATTATTGTATTTGCGCGATTCCCGGTTGACGGACGCCGAAACCGCATTCAGGCAGGCCCAGGACCTGGCCCCGGCAAACCCGGTGGCCGGCAATGAATTGGGCATCGTGGAGCGCAAGCTCGGCAAATTCGCCGCGGCGGAAGAGGCTTATCGGCGTGCGCTGTCGGTGGGGCCGGATTTCGCCCCGGCGCATCTTAATTTGGGCATTCTCTACGATTTATATCTCGACCAGCCGCAGCAGGCGCTCGAACAATATGAGCGGTACATCGCGCTGGCCGGTGAGAACAAACAGGTGGCCGGTTGGGTCGTGGAGCTGCGCAAACGTGTCGTTCCGCCGGCCGCACCGGCGACGAAAAAGGAGCCCGCATGAATCGCAGGAGCCAACCGCTGTTGATGGCCGTGCTGAGTCTGCTGCCGCTCGCGCTCGCGGCGGCGCAGGCGCCGTCCACGGCGCCCGCTGCCCCATCGGCAGTTCAGGCGGATGCCGCGCCACAACAAAGCACCGCACAAAAGGAGGCGGGCGAGCCGCGCGCGTCCCGGCCGGCCGCAGCCGCTGCGAAATCGCCGAAGCCCGCCGATCGTGTCGAACTCGATACCACCACGGTGACCGGCAATCGCGAACTGCCCAAGGTGATGTACGTCGTTCCCTGGAAGAAATCCGACATCGGAGACCTGGGAGGCAAGCCCATGAACAGCTTGTTGGACGAGGTTCTGGCCCCGGTGGACCGCGACGTCTTCCGTCGCGAGGTTATTTATTATCAAGCGGTTAAGGCGGAATCGCCCCAAAACGGTGCGACCGGGCCGCCACCACCCGATAAGGTTGCCCCGCCCAAGCAGGGTGAGAAGTGAGTCGTAGCCTATTTTACTGAATCTGGTTGAATCTGCCATTCGAAGCGGTCGGGCTTATCTAGGAGCGCGTAGATGAATTTCATCAATTGGTTGGTTACCTTCTTCAAGGACGGCGGGATTTTTCTCTATCCGCTTGCCTTGATCTTCGTCATCGGCGTGTCGATCGCCATCGAGCGATTCGTCTACCTGACCCGTGAAACCATGCGCAACCGCAGCCTGTGGGAGGAACTGGTGCCTGCCTTGAGCGCCGGCAACTTCAAGCAGGTGATCGCCCTCACGCAGAATTCGAAGGCCTCGATCGCCACCATCCTGAATTACGGCGTGGCGCGGGTGGCGAGCGCCAGGCGCCGGGACGACATCGAGAAGGCCATGGATGAGAGCCTGCTCGAGGTGATTCCGCGCATCGAGAAGCGCACCCACTACCTGTCCTCGCTCGCGAACGTCGGCCTGCTCATCGGACTGCTCGGCACCATCATCGGGTTGATCGGCGCGTTCAGCGCCGTCGCGACCGCGAATCCGGCCGAAAAGGCCAGCCTGCTGGCCGCGGCGATCTCGGTTGCCATGAACAACACCGCCTCGGGATTGTTCGTCGCGATCACGCTGCTCCTGTCGCACATGTTCCTGGAATCGAAGACCACCGCCCTGATCGACAGCCTGGAGATCGCGTCGGTGAAGTTCCTGAATTCGGTCACCGAGCGGCAGCACGAGTCCACCGCGACGGCAGCGCCGTCCGCGCCGCCCGCGGCACGCCCCGCCGCCGCGGCACGCGGCACGATCTGACCGGCACGCCTCAACCGATGGTGCATAGCGTATGAAATCCGCACGCCTCGTCAGACGCAACCACGCCCGCTATCACCAGGGCCGCGACGATCTGAACATCGTGCCGATGATCGACATGATGGTCATCCTGGTGTTCTTCCTGATTTTCACCGCGGTGTTCTCCAAGACCAACGTGCTCGAGTTGAATCTGCCGTCGAGCAACCCGACGCAGATACCCGACCTGCCGAAGGGGCTGAAGCTCGAGGTCATCATTCGGCCGGACGACATCGTCGTCAACGACAAGAACTCCGGACCGCTCAAGACCTTCGCGAACACGGCCGGCGGCTACGATTTGCAGGGCCTGTCGGAGTTCATGCGCGCCGTCAAATCGCAGTTTCCACAGATGACCGATGCGAGCGTGCTGCTCGGGCCCAACGTGCCCTACGACACGCTGGTGCAGGTGATGGACACGGTGCGGGTGTACCAGCTCCCCGTCGCGCCATTCCAGAAGGCGGAGCTGTTTCCGGACGTCTCCATCGGGGACGCGCCGATATGACGTCGTATCGCATCAAGCGCCACCGCAAGCGGCAGCATGGCGCCAGCCATTTCGCCCTCATTCCGTTCATCGACATGATGACCATCCTGGTGGTGTTCCTGCTGGCGCACACGGCGGAGGTCGACATACTTCCGAATTCGAAGAACATCGCGATACCGCAGTCGCTGTCCGAAAAGAAGCCCAACCCGACGGTGGTGGTCATGGTCACCAAGGACTCGCTGTTCGTGGATGGGCGGTTGGTCGATTCGCTTGCCAACATCGCCGCGAATCCGGCGCCGGTCATCGAGCCGCTCAAACAGGCGCTGATGGCGCAGAACGATTCGATATTGAGCACCGCGCAGCGTGCCGACGTGTCCAAGCGTGAAGTCACCATCATGGGCGACAAGAGCACACCCTACAGCGTGCTGAAGAAAATCATGTCCACCTGCACCGAAGCCGACTACGGCAAGGTTTCGCTCGCCGTGGTCGAGCGCGAACGGGCGGCCACTTAAATGTCCGCCGCCAATCCCGCGCAGCGCGAAGTCGCCGAAGGTCTGCCTCCGTATTTCCGGCGCTATGATCTGCCCTGGTCGCCGAGCGAGGAGATGGAGCGGCGCTACCGCGTCATCCTGCGCAATCTCGCGATCCTGTTCGTCGTTTGCGCCGTGCTCGTGACGTTCTTGCCGCGGCAGGAACGCGTCACCAACACCGAGTCCCTGCCGGAGCGCGTGGTGAAGCTGATCGCGGAGCCGCCCCCGCCGCCGCCGCCGCCGCCGAAGCCGAAGCCGATCGCCGAGCCGGTCAAGCCGACGCCCGTGCCCAAGGTGGTGGATGCGCGCGCCAAGGCGTCGAAGAGCGGCTTGTTGGCCAACATGGATCAGCTCGCCGCGCTGCGCGACGTCAATCTCGACAAGTTCTCGAAGAATCAGGCGAAGACCAACGACCCGGGCGACGTCAGCGTGGTGCAGCGCTCCATGATCACCTCCAAGGTGGGCAGCACCAGTGGCGGCATCGCGACCTCGTCGATCAGCAGCGGGCTGGCGGCGGGTTCCGGCTCGCTGCATGGCATCTACACGACCGAGGTGAGGGATCCTTCGCTCGCCGCGGGCAACCGCACCACCCGTTCCGGGGGCAGCGGCAAGGCCTCGCGCAGCGCCGAAGAGGTGGCGCTGGTGTTCGACAAGAACAAGGGTGCGATCTACGCGCTCTACACCCGGGCGCTGCGCGACAAGCCGGCTATGCAGGGCAAGGTGGTCGTCGAGCTCACGATTGCGCCCTCCGGGGACATCACCGCCGTGCGGATCGTGTCGAGCGAGCTGAGCGATCCGGAATTCGAGGCCAAGCTCAAAGCCCGCATCCAACTGTTCAAATTCGAGGCCAAGGATGTGGCGCCGCTTACAACCACCAAACCTATCGATTTTTTCCCCGCCTGATGAACATCCAATCCGAAATCGATTTCTTCAGCGACCTGGGATTGATCGACAAGGTCCGATTCATCACCCGGCTGATCTGTGAAGTGTCGGATGAGGCCAAGGTCGGGGACGGCGACGATGTGGCGCGCCTGAAATTCTGCAACGAAATGAACCAACGGCTGGCGCGTTTCGGTCACCAGATCCTCAGCGAGGACGCCGCCCGTCCGGCGGACGACGTCATGATCCGCATGCTGCTGGGCGCGCGCACCGACAAGGCTGCGGAGCGGCTGATGCAGAACGCCTACCGCCGCGTGCTGACCGGCTTCGAGAGCTTCGATACGACCGTGCTTCTGAGCACCCGATAGCGGCGAAATTCCGCGGCGTTGTGGCGGTACGCCCCAACAATCTCATAATATGCGCCGTCGAATCGAAGAGCCGGGTCTCACGTACCGCCAAACGGGTCTCATGTACCGCCAAAGCATCCAGTTCCCCGTCAAGGACGCCGCGCTACGCGAGGACGTGCATGCGCTCGGCGGTTTGATCGGCGAGACGCTGCGCGATCAGGGCGGCGACGCGCTGTTCGAACTCGTCGAGGGCGACCGTCTCGCCGCCATCGGCCGGCGCGAAGGCGGCGAGGCGGCGGGGGCCGAACTGCAGTCCCGCACCAACGGGCGCTCGCCGACCGCGGCCAGCGATCTGACGCGTGCCTTCTCGATCTGGTTCCAGGCGGTCAACACGGCCGAAAAGGTGCATCGCGTGCGCCGCCGCCGCCAATATCTCAGCGACTCGAGCACGGTGCAGCCGGGGGGCATCGCCGATTGCATCGCGCGGCTGAAACGCGAGGGCATGTCGCTCGCGCAGGCGCTGGAGCTGATCGAATCGATGAGTATAGAGCCGGTGTTCACCGCGCATCCCACAGAATCGACGCGCCGCACCATCATGCGCAAGCAGCAGCGCATCGCGCAGGATCTGCTCGACCGGCTCAACCCGGCGCTCGCCCCGGCGGAACTCGACACCCTGTGGGCAAGGGTGCGTCTCGAGATCACGACGATCTGGCAGACCGAGGACCATCCACGCGAGAAGCTCACGGTGGCCGACGAGCGCGAGCACGTGCTGTTCTACCTGGTCGACATCCTGTACCGCGTCGTGCCGCTGTTTTACGAAGAAATCGAGGCCGCATTGGCGCGCGCCTACGAGGTCCCCGCGGAGTCGATCGATGTGCCCAACATCCTGCGCTTCGGGTCATGGGTGGGCGGCGACATGGACGGCAATCCCGACGTGCACGGCAAGACCATACGTGAAACCCTGCAGCGGCACCGTCAGCTCGTCATCTCCACCTATTTCGCCGAGTGCAAACAGCTGGCCGAAGCGCTCAGCCAGAGCGCCCACCGGGTCGGCGTGAGCGCCGATCTGGCCGGGCGCATCGTGACGTATTCGGCGCTGCTGCCGGTCTCGCAGGCGCTGGCTCCGGCGAGGCATGACCGGATGCCCTACCGGGTGTTCTTCGGCCAGATCGGCGAACGCCTGAAGGCCTCCTACGAGGCACGTCCCAACGGCTACCAGAATTCCGAGGAACTGCTCGCCGACATCAGGATTGCGGCCCAGAGTCTCATCGAGAATCACGGCAGGCACGCGGGCCATTTCCTGGTTCGCCGCTTCATGCGCCGGGTGAGAACCTTCGGCTTCCATCTGGCCGCCCTGGACATCACGCAGCACGCCCGGGTCCACGATGAGGTCATCGCACAGGGCCTCGGAGCGCCGCAGTGGGCGTCGCTGGGCGCGGGCGAGCGGCTGAGCCGGCTGCGCGACCTGCTCGCACGCGACCAGGGCCCGACGGCGCCGCTCGATGCGGGCGGCAGGCGCACGCTGTGGGTGTTCGAGGCCATCGCCCGGGCGCGCAGCAAATTCGGATCCCACTCGATCGGCGAATACATCGTGAGCGGCGCACAGGGGCCGGAGGACGTGCTGGCGGTGCTGCTGCTCGCGCGCTGGGCGGACATCACCGACAAGCACACCGGTCAGTGTCCGCTCGACGTCGCGCCGCTGCTCGAATCGATCGATTCATTGGAGCGTGCCGGGCAGATCCTGCGCGAGCTGCACGACGAACCCGCCTACCGGCGGCATCTGGCGGCGCGCCGCAATCGCCAGGTGGTGCTGCTCGGCTACTCGGACACCAACAAGCTGGGCGGCATCGCGGCCTCGCGCTGGGCCGTGCACGTCGCGCAGTCGCAGCTGATCGAGGCTGCGCGCGAAGCCGGCGTCACCGTCACCATTTTTCATCAGCGCGGCGGCACGTCGGCGCGCGGCGGCGGCCGCACCGAACACCTGGTCGAAAGCGCGCCGCCCGGGGCGGTGCACGGCGTCCTGCGCTTGACCGAGCAGGGCGAGGTGGTGAATCAGCACTACGGCCTGCGGCCGATCGCGATGCGCACCCTGGAGCGGACATTCGCGGCCGTGGCACTCGCGAGCGCACACGCCGGACAGCCGCCGGTTCCGCCGGAGCAGCGCGCCGCGATGCACACCATCGCGACCAAGAGCAGCGAGGCGTATCGCCGGCTGGTGTTCGGCGATGCGCGGTTCTTCGAATTCTTCAGCGCCGCCACCCCCCTCGATGTCATCGAGCGGATGCACATCGGCTCGCGCTCGGCGCTGCGTGCCGGCGCGGAGGGGATCGTCGCCCTGCGGCCCATTCCATGGGTGTTTGCCTGGACCCAGAGCCGCCACATGTTGCCCGGCTGGTACGGCATCGGCAGCGGATTGCGGGCCGCCGTCGAGGCGCACGGGGAAGCCGTGCTCGGCGCCATGCTGGTGCATTGGCCGTTCTTTGGTCATCTGCTCGACGACGTCGAGGCCATGCTGGCGCGAACCGACCTGCAGATCGCGACGTACTACGACGCGTTGTCCGGGGGCACCTTGCGTTCCATGGCGGAGCCGATCAGGGCGGAATACGATCTGACCGTGACACACGTCCTGCGGCTGCGCGGCTGCGCCCGGCTGCTCGACGGCGACCCGACCCTGCAGCGCTCGATCACACTGCGCAACCCGTACATCGATCCGATGCACCTCATGCAGGTGGATCTACTGAAGCGCTGGCGCGCCACCCTGCGCCGCGACCCGGAATTGTTCGGCGCGGTGCGCGCCACCATCAGCGGCATCGCGCAGGGGCTGCAGGCGACGGGATAGCAGGGCGCCTTGCATGACCGCGCGGACCAGCTCAGCATTCTGGTACGTTGACGGCCAGTCCGCCCTGCGATGTCTCCTTGTAAATCGTCGACATGTCGAGGCCCGTCTGCCGCATGGTCGCGATCACCTGATCGAGGGAGACCTTGTGCGAGCCGTCGCCGCGCAGCGCCAGCCGGGCCGCGTTGATGGCCTTGACCGACCCCATGGCGTTGCGCTCGATGCACGGGATTTGCACCAGACCCGCCACCGGATCGCAGGTCAAACCGAGGTTGTGCTCCATGCCGATCTCCGCGGCGTTCTCGATCTGCTCGTTGCTGCCGTTGAGCGCGGACACCAGCCCCGCCGCCGCCATTGAGCAGGCGACGCCGACCTCGCCCTGACATCCCATTTCCGCACCGGAGATGGAGGCGTTCTGCTTGTAGAGCATGCCGATAGCGGCGGCCGTGAGCAAAAAACGCATGACGCCATCGTCGTCGGCGCCATTCTCGAAGCGCCGGTAGTAATGCAGCACGGCCGGGACGATGCCGGCCGCACCGTTGGTGGGCGCCGTGACCACCTGACCGCCCGCCGCATTCTCCTCGTTCACCGCCAGTGCGTAGACGTTGACCCAATCAAGGGCGTGCATCGGACTCAACGGGTCGCCGCTCATCAGCTGGCGGTACAGCTTGGGCGCGCGGCGGCGCACGCCGAGGACGCCGGGCAGCAACCCCTGGGCGTCGAAGCCGCGCCGCACGCAGTTCTGCATGACCTGCCAGATGCGCGCCAGCCCCGCGCGCACGTCGGCTTCGGCGTACCAGGTGCGTTCGCGACAAAGCATCAACTCGTGGATCTCCAGCCCCTGGCGTCGCCCGTGCTCGAGCAGGCGCGCGCCGGAATCGAATTCGTAGGGTGTCGCCGCGCGTACCGCGGCGGCGTCCGCTTCCTCGCCGGCGCGCACCACGAAGCCCCCGCCCACCGAGTAATATTCCTCGCGCGCCAGCAGCGAGCCGTCCGTATCGTGCGCGCTGAAACGCATGCCGTTGGAATGCCCGGGCAGCACCTGATCGAAATGAAACAGCAGATTCAACGGCTCGTCGAAGGCGATCTCGCGACGGCCGGCGAGGTTGATGCGGCCGCTGCCGCGGATGCGCTGCAAGGCTGGCTCGATGAGCGCCGGATCGATGCTGTCCGGACTGAAGCCCTCCAGCCCCAGCAGAATCGCCCTGTCGGTGCAGTGCCCGCGCCCGGTGAGCGCGAGCGAGCCGTACAATTGAGCCGACACCTGCGCGGTGCGCTCCAGCAATCCGCGCCCATCGAGCAGTTCGACGAAGCTGCGCGCCGCATTCATCGGACCCATCGTATGCGAACTCGAAGGGCCGATCCCCACCTTGAAAATATCGAAGACGCTTAAGGTCATCCGGTCATTCTTGCACGCATTTCCCGGTATTAAAGTGCTAAAATCGCGGCCGGGTTTCCGGGGGGTGGGCATGAAACAATCAACATTCCATTTGGCGGCGCTTGTGTCGGCGCTGCTGCTCGTACCGGCGGCTCCTGCGGCTGCCGCGGGCGTACCGGCCTTCCTCAGGGCGGCCGTGGCGGATCCGTCCCGGCCGGCGGCGGACACGGAGCGGGACGCAAATCGCAAGCCGGCCGAGACGCTGGCATTCGTCGGCCTCAAGCCCGGCGAGACGGTGGCCGAACTGTTGCCGGGCGGGGGCTACTTCACGCGTATCCTCAGCAAGGCCGTCGGCCCCACCGGGCATGTGTACGCCTTGGTGCGACCGCGGCCGCCGACCGCGCCGGCGGACGCCCCGGATCCTGCGGCCAAGATCAATGCCATCGCCGCGGAATCGGGCTATGCCAACCTGAGCGTGCTGGTGCAGCCGCTCAGCGCCGTGAGCGTGCCGGCGCCGGTCGATCTGGTATGGACCTCGCTGAATTATCACGATCTGCACAATGTGCCGGACTTCGACATGGCGGCTTTCAACAAACAGGTGTTCGATGCCTTGAAGCCGGGCGGCATCTTCCTGGTGTTGGATCACGCCGCGCAGGCCGGTTCAGGCGTGCGCGATACCGGAACCTTGCATCGGATCGACGCCGACGTGGTGAAAAAGGAAGTCCTGGCGGCGGGTTTCGTGCTGGCGGGGAGCAGCGATCTGCTGCATCGAACCGATGACCCTCACACCGCGCGCGTATTCGATGCCTCGGTTAAGGGAAAAACCGATGTTTTCATATTAAAGTTCCGTAAGCCTGCCGCAACGCACTAACCGAGGGGCGCCTGGCGGCGAACTCCCACGGCTTTGGGCTGTCAACCCATGCGTGCCAAAGACGTTGCACGCTGTTATATCGGTAGAGGAACTCATGAAATCGATCGACATCACCCGGATCGCCGGTGCCGGTATGCGCTACGGCGCCCCGCTGTTGGGATTCGCCCTGTTGGCCGCCTGTGTGGCTCCGCCCGTGCGCACCGTGGCGGTGGCGCCGCCGCCGCCGCCGCCCAAGGTTTTCGTCTATCCGGCCAATGGTCAGAGCCCGGAACAATTGGAGCGGGACCGTTACGAATGCCATGTCTGGGCCGTGCAGCAAACCGGCGTCGATCCCAGCCGCGAAGATGCGCGTCCGTATGAGCGTGTGGTGGTCCAGCCGGCCCCGGGTGCGGGCACGGTGACGGGCGCCATCGGTGGCGCGATCCTGGGCTCGATCATTGCCGGCCCGCGGGCAGCCGGCGCGGGGGCCTTGTTCGGCGGTGCGACCGGCGCCATCGTCGGGGCGAGCGCCGATGCCAACGCCCAGGCGCAGGCGCAGCAGGCTCAAGGCCAGATCAGCCAGCGTCAGGCATCCGACATGGCGCGTGCCCAGTCCTATCGACGGGCGATCGGCGCCTGCCTGGAAGGCCGCGGCTATACGGTCAGTTGATCCAATGAGCCGCCCGTGCGAGTGACCCTGACCGCGCGTCTGGCGCTGCTCGCAGGGCCCCTGGCCTTGGGATGGGCATTGCAGGCGAGTGCCGACGAACGCGATCATGATCATGCGCCTGCCCGCCAACATGCCGAGCAGCATCCCGGCGCCGGCCGGCCGGCGGATGGCGCGCGCGCGCCTGCCGTGCGACGGGATGTGGATGCACGCGGCCAGGTGTTGGACGGCCGTTACAATCACGGCCATTACTACCCGGCATTCGGCACCGTGAGGGCCTCGCTACCGGTCGATTACCATCCCTACTATCACGCCGGCGGGCGCTATTATTTCAGCGGCGGCATCTGGTACGCGCCGCGCGGCCCCGGTTTCGTGGTGGTGCGACCGCCCGCCGGTTTGGTCATCACGGTATTGCCTCCCTACTATTCGACGGTTTGGTTCGGGGGCATTCCGTACTACTACGCGGACGACGTTTACTACACCTGGCAGCCCGCCCAAAACGGCTATGCGGTCGTGGATCCGCCGGACAACGCCGACCAGCCTTCGGCCGCTCCGCAGGACTCCGGTCCCGGCGGCGGCGCGCAGGATGATCTGATCATTTATCCGAAGAACGGCCAGAGCAACGACCAGCAGGCCGCCGACCGCTACGAATGCCACAACTGGGCAAGAGGACAAACCGGATTCGATCCGACCCAGGCTGGCGGCGGGGTTTCGGGCGACGTGGATCGGGCCCGCAACAACTACGAGCGGGCCATGTCGGCTTGTCTGCAGGCTCGCGGCTATCAGGTGAATTGAACCAGAGGGCCGTGGGTGTGGGTGTAATCCTACGAGCCCCGTAGCCGCGCACCGATGGCGGGCGGCGGCGCGGGGCGGCATGCTGCGCCCATGATTTGCGAGAACGTGCCTTCTTATCCGAGTCCGGATCAGCCGCATGAAGCGCCCTATGATCCGCCGCAACCGGATCCGGAAGCCGAGGACGAGAAGCCGCCGAGCCGTTCGGGGTGTGCATAGACGTTGCAGTGCGCATCGCGCAGGAATCCCACGAGCGTGAGGCCGGCGGCGGCCGCTAGATTGACCGCCAGGCTCGATGGAGCGCCGATGGCGGCGAGCAGCGCCACCCCGGCGCGCAGCGCCTTTTGCACCAATTCGAAGCTGGCGCGGCCGCTCAACAGCACGATGCGGTTCGCGAGCGGCAATTCCCCCGCCAACAGGCGCTCGCCGACGAGCTTATCGAAGGCATTGTGACGGCCGACATCCTCGGCGATTGCCAGCAACGATCCACTGAGGTCGAACAGCGCCACGGCATGAATGCCGCCGGTGGTGCCGAACCGGGTTTGCGCCTCGCGCATGCGTGCCGGCAGGCGCAACAACACCGGCAGCTGGGCTTGGGCCGTGCCGAGGATACGGGTGGCCGCGGCACGCGCGATCGCAGCATCGAGTCCGGTGGTGCCGCACACCCCGCAGCTCGAGCCGGCCGAGAAGCGCCGCGCCGGCGTCACCTCGATCATCACCCCCGGCCGCAGGCGCACGTTCACCACATTGGGCCGGCGCGTGCCCGATTCGATCGCATCGATATCCGATGCGTGTTGGATGATCCCCTCGCCATACAGCAGTCCGGCCGCGAGGGCCTCATCGTCGCCCGGAGTGCGCATGGTGGTGCCGAAGGACGCCGGTTCACCGCCCAACGCGGGGTGATGCAGCTGGATCTCCAAGGGGGCTTCGACGGCCACCCGGTCATCGGCGGCCACCCAGCCGCCTTGACCGGCCCGCCAGACCCGCAGGCCGAGCGTGCCGGCGGCGGCAGACTGCGCCGGTTCGAGGGGGTCGGGTATGGTCATTGCCGCGCCATGGGTGAATTTTGCCCGTATACCTCCCCAATGATACCGTTCAGCCATCGCCGCACACCATGAATAGGAGTCATCGGATGTCGAAATCCACGGATCTGCTGGCCCGCCAGGAAGCGGCCTTACCCCAGGGAGTCTCTTCCAAGGGCGTGTACGTCGCCAAGGCGATGAATTCCGAGGTGTGGGACGTGGAAGGCCGCCGCTACATCGATTTTGCGGCGGGCATCGCCGTGCTGAACACCGGACATCGGCATCCACGCGTCATGGAGGCGGTGGCGAATCAGGCGCAGGCCTTTGCGCACACCTGCTTCCATGTGCTGCCGTACGAGTCCTACATCCGCCTCGCCGAGCGGCTCAACGCGCTGGCGCCGGGGAATTTCGCCAAAAAGACCCTGTTCTTGAACTCCGGCGCCGAGGCCGTCGAGAACGCGATCAAGGTGGCGCGCTGCCACACCGGGCGCACCGGGGTGATCGCATTCTCCGGCGCCTTTCACGGCCGCACCCTGATGGCGCTGGCCCTCACCGGCAAGGTGTCGCCTTATAAGCGCGGCTTCGGGCCGTTTCCCGCTGAGGTCTATCACGCCGAATTTCCGCAGCCCTATCGCGGCATGACCACGTCGCGGGCTCTGGCCGATCTGGACCGATTGCTGCACAGCGACATCGATGCCGGATCGGTTGCGGCCATCATCATTGAACCGGTGCAGGGCGAGGGCGGCTTCAACGTGGCGCCCCCGGATTTCCTGCGGGCGCTGCGCCGGCTCTGCGACACCCAGGGCATCGTGCTCATCGCCGACGAGGTGCAGGGCGGCCTGGGGCGCACCGGCAAGATGTTCTCCATCGAGCATTCCGGCGTGATTCCCGACCTGATCGTCACCGCCAAGGGCTTGGGCGGCGGATTGCCGCTCTCGGCGGTGACCGGCCGCGCCGCCATCATGGATGCGGCGCAGCGCGGCGGTCTGGGAGGCACCTATGGCGGCAACCCGCTCAGCCTGGCGGCGGCTCACGCGGTGCTCGACGTCATCGAAGCCGAAGATTTGTGCGCCCGGGCGACCGGCATCGGTCAGCGCATGCGGGCGCGCCTCGAGACCCTCGCGAAGCAGTTGCCGGCCATTGGCGATGTGCGCGGCCTCGGCGCCATGATGGCGTTCGAACTGGTCAAGGATCGCGACACCCGGGAACCCGACGCCGCGCTCACCGCCGCGATCCTGGCGCAGGCCGAGCAGCGCGGTTTGATCCTGCTGTCGTGCGGCGTGTCGGCCAACGTCGTGCGCCTGCTCGCGCCGCTCACCATTCCGGACGCCGTGCTCGAGGAGGGACTGGACATCCTGGTCGAGTCCGCCAAGCAGGCCTGCGGTCTGCAGTCCGTGAGGGCCGCGTAAGGCGCCGATGAATACCCTAGCCGACCGCCCGCGGGCGAAGTCCTTGAGCCCGCTGCGGGCGCTGCTGCCGTTCCTGCGGCCGTATCGCGGGGTGCTGGCCGCCGCCATGGCGGCGCTGATTTTCGCCTCCGCGGCGATGCTGGCGCTGCCGGTGGCCCTCCGACAGCTCATAGACCACGGCATCGCGGCCAAAAACCCGGGCACCATCAATCTGTATTTCATCGGCTTTCTCGCCGCGGCAGTGGTCTACGGCGGGTTCGCGGCGCTGCGCTTCTATCTGGTCACCTGGCTCGGCGAACGCGTGGTCGCGGACGTGCGCACCGCGGTCTACCGTCGCGTGGTGCGCATGGATCCGACGTTCTACGAGGTCACCCGCACCGGCGAGGTGCTGTCGCGGCTGACCACCGACACCACCTTGGTACAGGCCATTGCCGGCGTCAATCTGTCCATCGTCCTGCGCTCCACGTTGAGCCTGGTGGGGGCGCTGGTCATGCTCGGCCTGACCAGCGCCAGACTGATGGGCGTCATCCTGGTGCTGATCCCCGTCGTGGTCGTGCCGCTGATCGTGATCGGCCGCCGAGTGCGCGGCCTGTCGCGCGCATCCCAGGATCGCATCGCCGACACCAGCGGTCTGGCGGACGAGACCTTGAACGCGATCCAGACGGTGCAGGCCTTCACGCTCGAGGAGCTGCAGAGCGAGCGCTATCGTGTCGCGGTCGAGCATAGTTTCGACATCGCGGTGCGGCGCACGCGGGTCCGGGCCCTGCTCACGGCCCTCGGCGTCATGCTGGTTTTCAGCGGCATCACCATCGTGCTGTGGCTGGGCGCGCGCGCGGTGCTCGCGGGCACGATGACCAACGGCCAGCTCGGACAGTTTCTGCTGTACGCGGTGTTCGTGGGCACCTCGGCCGCCGCACTGACTGAAATGTGGGGCGAGGTGCAGCGGGCCGCCGGTGCCATGGAACGGCTCAGCGAGCTGCTGGAGGCGCGCCCGGCGATCCGCCCGCCGCCGCAGCCTCTCGAGCTGCCGGCGCGCATCACCGGCAGAATCCGCTTCGACAACGTGACCTTCCGCTATCCGTCCCGGCCCGAGACCGCCGCGCTGGCAAATTTCAGCCTCGACGTCGTCCCCGGCGAGACCATCGCCTTCGTCGGCCCGTCAGGAGCGGGCAAGAGCACGACCTTCCAGCTGCTGCTGCGCTTCTACGATCCGGATTCGGGCCGGCTGCTGATCGACGAGCGGCGGCTGGTGGACCTGCGACCCGAGGATGTGCGCTCCCAGATCGGCCTGGTGCCGCAGGATACGGTGCTGTTCGGCGCGAGTGCGCGGGAGAACATCCGCTATGGGCGCCCCGACGCAACGGAAGCGGAAATCGAGGCTGCGGCGCAGGCCGCCGCCGCCGACGAATTCCTGCGCAAGCTGCCGCAGGGCTACGACACGTTCCTCGGCGAGCGCGGCACGCGCCTGTCCGGCGGCCAGCGGCAGCGCATCGCATTGGCGCGCGCCATTCTCAAGGATCCGCCCATCCTGCTGCTCGACGAGGCGACCAGTTCCCTCGATGCGGAGTCCGAACGGCTGGTCCAGCAGGCGCTGGAGAAGCTCATGCAGGGGCGCACCACCATCATCATTGCGCATCGGCTGGCGACGGTGCTGAAGGCCGATCGCATCGTGGTGATGGACCACGGCCACAAAGTTGCGGTCGGCACGCACGCGGAGCTGCTGCTGCAGAGCCCGCTGTATGCAAGGCTCGCGGCTCTGCAATTCGCCGTGGTGGGTGCCGAGGCGGAGGAGGCGGCCGTGGTTTGAGCCGCGGGGCGCCTCCGGCCGGCCTGCGGGCTCAATCGGCGTCGGGCGCTATGCGCCGCGCGCTGAAGAAGCCGCGGTCATACGGCGGCGCGCTCAGCGAGTCGATGCGCACGCGACCGCCGCTGGAGGGCGCATGGATGAAACGCTCCCCGCCGACGGCGATCCCGACGTGCAATTCCTTGTGTGACAGGTGCATGAATACGAGATCACCCGCGCGCACCGCGGCGCGCGCCACCGCAGTGCCGCTGGCGAGCTGTGCCGCCGCGGTCCGCGGAACCTCGAGACCGGCCCTGCGGGCCGCGTAATACACCAGGCCGCTGCAATCGAAGCCGCCCGGGGCGAAGCCTCCGTATCGATAGGGCTGGCCGAGCATCATGGTCGCGGAATCCACCAGGGCCGGTGCGCCGTGGCGCACGGGCGGTTGCGCGGCGCAGGCGGCGAGCGCCGCCATCAGTGTCAGGATGAGTACGGCTCTGGCCACTTGGGCGGCAACACAGGGCGGTCAGGCCGGATTCCCGGCCAGCGTGGTGGCGAAGGCTGCGCCCACGATGCCCGCCTGCGCACGCAGCGCGCCGATGCGCACAGGCGATTCGCAGCGCAGCTTGTCCAGGAATTTCCCGGGCTCCTCGGTGATACCGCCGCACAGCACGATGAGGTCCGGCCACAGCAGCGCATGCAGCTCCCGCAGCACCATGTTCAGCTGCTCCGTCCATTCATCCCAGCTCATCTTCTGATCGACCTTGGTGCGTCCCGATGCACGCACCTCGGCTTCACGCCCGGAAACCTGCAGATGGCCGAGCTCCGTGTTCGGCACCAGCCGTCCGTCGATGAACAGCGCACTGCCGATGCCCGTGCCCAGGGTCAGCAGGAGCACCGTGCCGGACACGCCGCGCGCGGCCCCGTAGCGCAGCTCCGCCAGGCCGGCTGCGTCCGCATCGTTGATGGCATACACCGGCCGGCGCAGGTGTTCGGTGGCGAGCTTCGCCAGAGGCTGGCCGATCCAGGCCTTGTTCAGATGCGCCGCCGTCCGCACCGTGCCGCGCACGATCACACTGGGAAATGCGAGACCTATTGCATGATTTCCGGGCACGTCTGCGACGACCGTCGCAATTGCGGCCAGCAAGGTGGCTGTAGAATCCTGCGCAGGCGTGGGTGTGCTGTACCGTTCGCCGGCAAATTCGCCGGTCTGAAGGTCCACCAGTCCGCACTTGATCGACGAGCCACCCACATCGACGCCAATGGCAAATGATGAGGCATTCATCGAATCGGTACCCTTAAGGTTCCGCCCCGCGGATGAGGCGAGCCTTTATAATAACCGCTAAACCGAGCACCCTGAACAACTAAAGTATGCGTAAACACGACGAAGCCAAAGCGGTGAAGTCCGCCCCCAAGCAATTCACGACCCGCCGCAACGTCGCCTTGCAGCCGGGAATGCTGCATCTGGCCCTGCTCGATCGCCTGACCCGCGCCCTCGGCAAGGATCCGGAAACGGCGACGCCGCGCGACATCTACGATGCGCTGTCGCTCGCGGTCCGTGAGGAACTCGGATTGCGCTGGCTGGCCACGCAGCGGCGCGTCGCCAAGGCCCGCGTCAAGCGCGTCTGCTACCTGTCGGTCGAATATCTGCCAGGCCGCTCCTTGATGAATGCGCTGTCGAGCCTGGAGGGAGACTTCGTGCAGGAGGCGCGCACGGCCCTGCGCGGCATGGGCTACGATCTGGATGACATCGCAGCCCAAGAGGTCGATCCGGGCCTCGGCAACGGCGGTCTCGGCAGGCTGGCGGCCTGTTTCCTGGATTCCCTCGCGACGCTGCAGTATCCGGCCATCGGCTACGGGATCCGCTACGACTACGGGATCTTCACCCAGATCATCGGCAGCGACGGCGGCCAGCGCGAGGTGGCGAGCAGTTGGCTGCGCTTTCGCAATGTGTGGGAGACACCGCGCGCGGACGTGCGTTACACGGTGCGCTTCGGCGGCCGCAGCCTGGCTCCGGAGGGCGGCGATGCGAGCATGCCGCACCGGTGGGTGGACACCACCGACGTGTATGCCGTGGGCTTCGACCAGTTCATCCCCGGCAACCGCAGTCCGACGGTCAATCACCTGCGTCTGTGGTCGAGCCGGGCCATCACGCCGTTTCGCATTGAAGCCTTCAATGCGGGCGATTATTCCGCTGCGGTTCAGGAACAGGTGGAGGCGAAGAACCTGTCACGCGTCCTGTACCCCGATGACTCGACTCCGCAGGGCAAGGAGCTGCGCCTCAAGCAGCAATATTTCTTCGTGAGCGCCAGCCTGCAGGACATGCTGGTGACGCATCTGAGCGAAGGCCGTTCGCTCGAGTCGCTTCCCGATTCGATCGCAATCCAGTTGAACGACACCCACCCCACCGTCGCGGTCCCCGAGCTGATGCGGCTGCTGATCGACGAACACGGCATGCCGTGGGCGGAGGCCTGGAAGATAGCGTGCGCCGTGATCGCCTACACCAATCACACACTGCTGCCGGAGGCGCTCGAGACCTGGCCGGTGGCCATGTACCGGCGGCTGCTGCCGCGGCACCTGGAGATCATCTATCTGATCAACCGGGATTTCCTGAAAATCGTCGAATCGAGGTATCCGGGCGACCTCGACCGGCAACGGCGCCTGTCGATAATCAGCGACGATTACGATCAGCGGATCCGCATGGCGCACCTGGCCGTCATCTGCAGCCATCGCGTCAACGGCGTCGCGCAGCTGCATTCGGATCTGATCCGCAGGCACCTGTTCCCAGAATTCGCGGAGATCTGGCCCGACAGGTTCATCAATGTCACCAACGGGATAGCTGTGCGCCGCTGGCTCAAGGAGTCGAACACCGGCCTGTCTGCCATGCTGACCGAACGGCTCGGATTCGCGTGGGAGAACGACCTGGAGGAGCTGGGGCGGCTGATCGGCGCGGCCGAGGATGCCGAATTCCGGCGGCGCTTTCGCGGCATCAAGCACACCAACAAACTGCATCTGGCCGACGAGGTCATGAGGCGGACCGGCGTGGAGATCGACGTCGACTCCCTGTTCGACGTGCAGGTCAAGCGCATCCACGAGTACAAGCGGCAGCTGCTCAATCTGCTGTACATCGTCACCCGCTACATGCGGATACGCGACAATCCCCGTGCCGAGGTGGTCCCGCGTACCGTAATATTCGCGGGCAAGGCCGCGCCCGGCTATGTCATGGCCAAATCGATCATCAAGCTCATCAACAACGTCGCCAGGACGATCGATGCGGACCGCTCCGTGCGCGACAAGCTGCGTGTTGCGTTCCTTCCGGACTACGACGTGTCGCTCGCCCAGAAAATCATGCCCGCGGCCGACCTGTCGCAGCAGATCTCCACCGCCGGCATGGAGGCCTCCGGCACCGGCAACATGAAGCTCGCCCTCAACGGCGCGCTCACCATCGGCACGCTCGACGGGGCCAACATCGAGATCCGCGATCACGTCGGCGCGGAGAACATCTTCATATTCGGGCTGACCTCGGACGAGGTTGCCGCCAGGCGCGCGGCCGGCTACCGCCCGCGCGAGGAGCTCGAGACCAACCGTGAATTGGCGGCCACGCTCGATCTGATCGCGTCCGGTTTCTTTTCACCGTCGCGTCCGGAGGACGCCAGGGCGGTCGTCGAGCGGCTGCTCGCCAACGACGAACCCTACCTGGTGCTGGCGGATTTCGCAGCCTATGCCCGGACACAGGATCTGGTCGACGATTTGTACCGGCAGGAGGATGCCTGGAGCCGCAAGGCCGTGCTCAACTGCCTGAGCATGGGCTTCTTCTCCAGCGATCGCAGCATCAGGGAATATGCCGATCGTATTTGGGCCGTCAAGCCGGTGATATGAACGCCAACTCAGCGCCCGACAGTGCGATCTCGGATTTCGATCTGTACCTGTTCGGCGAGGGAAACCACAACCGCATCTACGAAAGACTGGGCGCCCACGCCATGGGCGCCGTCGGCGCGCGCTTCGCGGTCTGGGCGCCGAACGCCGCGGGCGTGAGTGTCGTCGGGCCCTTCAATCATTGGGACGGCCGGTCGCATGTCATGCACAATCGCGGCGCGTCCGGCGTCTGGGAGCTCGAGATCCCGGAAATCGTGCCGGGAACCCTCTACAAATACGAGATACGCACGCGCGACGGGCACCTGTTCCTCAAGGCGGATCCCTATGGTTTCGCCATGGAATTGCGGCCCGGAAACTGCTCGGTGTTCACCTCGCTGGACGGTTTCGAGTGGCACGACGGTGAATGGCTGCATGCCCGGGACCAGCGCGACTCCGCCAGAAGCCCGCTGAACGCCTACGAGGTGCACCTCGCCGCCTGGCGCCGCCCGTGGGACACCCGGCAGCCGCCGTTCATGGGCTGGCGCGAAGCCGCGTCCCAGCTGATACCCTACGTCAAGGAGATGGGCTACACCCACATCGAGCTGATGGGCGTGGCGGAACATCCGCTCGACGCCTCCTGGGGCTACCAGGTCACCGGCTATTACGCGGCCACCTCGCGTTTCGGCTCACCGCACGATTTCATGTTCTTCATCGACAGCTGCCATCAGGCGGACATCGGCGTCATCCTCGACTGGGTGCCGGCGCATTTCCCGCGCGACGATCACGGATTGTCGCATTTCGACGGAACCGCACTGTACGAACATGCCGACTCGCGCCTCGGGGAGCACATGGAGTGGGGCACGAAGATATTCAACTACGGGCGCCACGAAGTGCGCAATTTCCTGGTGGCGAACGCGCTGTTCTGGATGGACCGCTACCATGTCGACGGGCTGCGGGTCGATGCGGTCGCCTCGATGCTGTACCTGGATTACAGCCGCAGGCCGGGGGAGTGGCTGCCGAACAGGCACGGCGGCCGGGAGAATCTCGAGGCGATTGATTTTCTGCGCCAGATGAATTCGATCGTCCACCGTGAATTTCCGGGCGCGCTGACCATCGCGGAGGAATCGACCTCATTCGCCGGCGTGACGCATCCGCCTGAACACGGCGGGCTCGGGTTCAATTTCAAGTGGAACATGGGCTGGATGAACGACACGCTGAAATACGTGGCGCTCGATCCGGTGTACCGGCGCTACAATCACCAGCTGATCACCTTCTCGTTCATGTATGCGTGGTCGGAAAAATTCATCCTGCCGATCTCCCACGACGAGGTGGTGCACGGCAAACGCTCCCTGCTCAGCAAGATGCCGGGCGATGATTGGCAGAAGCGGGCGAATTTCCGCCTGCTGATCGCGTATATGATTGCGCATCCCGGCAAGAAGCTCTTGTTCATGGGATCGGAATTCGGACAGTGGCAGGAATGGCGCGATTGGGAGCAATTGGACTGGTATCTGCTGGAGGACCCCGCGCACCGCAGCCTGCGGCTTTGTGCAATGGAACTGAACAACCTGTACCGCGCCAGTCCGCAGCTGTACGGCAGCGACTGCGATCACGAGGGATTCCGCTGGGCGGACCTGCACAATGCGGACGAAAGCGTCTGGGCGTTCCAGCGGCGATGCACCGGCCATGACAAGGGCGCTCCATATACCTGTGTGTTCAATGCGACACCGGTGCCGCGCGACGGTTACCGCGTCGGCGTCGCCGAACCGGGCGAGTACCGCAAGATATTCGATTCGGACGATGCGCGCTTCGGCGGCTCGGGATACAACCGTCAGACGCAGATCACCGCCGGCGAGCACGGTGCCCAGGGCTATGCGTTCTCGCTGCCGCTCGATCTGCCGCCGCTCGGCGCCATATTCTTCATCGGGCCGGTATAAATGAAGTCGATTCAAAAGGGGTCGCCCCGGCCCCTGGGGGCGACCTGTTCCAAGCGCGGCGTGAATTTTGCCCTGTTTTCGAGCGCGGCGGACCGGGTGGAGGTCTGCCTCTATGATGAGACGAGCGGCGAGGAGCTGTCGCGCCACGAATTGCCCGGACGCACGGGCAACACCTGGCACGGAATGGTGTCGTCGCGCCGCGCGCGACCCGGGACGCCGTATGCGTTCCGCGTGTTCGGGCCGAACGATCCGCAAAATGGTCTGCGCTTCGATCCGGACTCGCGGCTGATCGATCCGTGCGCCCGCCGGCTGTCCGCCGCGGCGCCGCTGCGGTCGCTGGTGGTCGAGCCGGGGTTCAAGTGGGAGGCCGACAGGCCTCCGTCCACGCCTTGGCGGGACACGCTGATCTACGAGCTGCACGTCAAGGGTCTCACACGGCTGCATCCGGCGGTGCCCGAGGCCTGGCGCGGCAAGTTCCTCGGACTGACGGTCGCACCGGTGATCGAGCATCTGAAGTCGATCGGTGTCACCGCCGTGGAACTGCTGCCGTGCCAGTCGTTCATCAGCGAGCAATTCCTGCTCGAGCGCGGCCTGCGAAATTACTGGGGATATAACCCGGTGGCCTGGTTTGCCCCAGCCGGCGAATATGCGGTGCAGGACCCGGTGGCCGAGTTCAAGACCATGGTGAAGACGCTGCATGCGGCCGGCATCGAGGTCATCCTCGACATGGTCTTCAATCACACCGCGGAGGGCAACGAAGGCGGCCCCACCTTGAACCTTCGCGGTATCGACAACAAGGCCTACTACCGCCTGATCAAGGAGGACAACCGCTATTACGAGAATCTCACCGGATGCGGCAACACCGTCAACTGTGAACACCCGCAGGTTCGCGCATTGATCATCGATTGCCTGAAATACTGGGTCGAGGAGATGCACGTTGACGGCTTTCGCTTCGACCTGGCAACCGTGCTCGCCCGCGATTCCGACGGCTTCAATGAAAACTCATCCTTCTTCAAGTCCCTGCGGGCGGAACCCTCGCTCGCCTACGTCAAACTGATCGCCGAACCGTGGGACGTGGGTCTGGGCGGCTACCAGCTCGGACGGTTTCCCGCGGGCTGGTCGGAATGGAACGACCGCTACCGCGATACGGTGCGTGGTTTCTGGCGTGGCGACCCGGGAAGGATCGGCGAATTCGCCGAGCGGCTGGCCGGATCGAGCGACATCTTCCGCCACAACGGCCGCAAGCCCACCGCGAGCATCAACATGATCACGGCGCACGACGGCTTCACGCTGTGCGACTTGGTTTCCTTCAACGAACGGCACAACGAGGCAAACCTCGAAAACAACGCCGACGGTCACGGCCACAACCTGAGCTGGAATTGCGGCACCGAAGGACCGACCGAGGATGCAGCGGTGCTGGCGCTGCGCAAGCGCCAGATGCGTAATTTCTGCGCGACGCTGTTTCTCTCGCAGGGAGTTCCGATGCTGCAGGCGGGCGATGAATTCGCGCGCACCCAGCGCGGCAACAACAACGCCTACTGCCAGGACAACGACCTGTCGTGGGTGGACTGGCGGCTGCGCAGCACCAACGCGGAGTTGTTGCAATTCGTGCAGCTGCTGGCGCAACTGCGCCGCCGCCACGGTGAATTTCGCCGCGAGACCTTCCTCAAGGGCGCTGCGGTGCGCGCCGCCGCCAAGGACGTCGCGTGGCTGCACATGCGCGGCGACGAAATGACGCAGGAGGACTGGCAGAATTCGGATCTGCGCGTGCTCGGCGTCTGGTTCGGAAAGGGCGGCAGCGCGGTCGGCAGGTTGCTGCTGCTGCTGAATGCCGGCGACGGCGCGGTGCAATTCCTTCTGCCCGAAGCGCCGCCGGGCGAACCGTGGATCCGGCAATTCGACACTGCGCAGGACGCCCTCGATCTGACCAGCCTGCGCAACATGCGCCACTATCCGCTCGCTGCGCGCAGCGCCGCGCTTTTGGAGTGCTAAGACGTGGACGGCGCGCTGATCGAGCGGCTCGCCCGGCTGCGCGGAGTCGGCGACGCATACCACGATTTCCGCGGTGCGCTGCATTACTTCAGCCTCGGGACCAAAGCCGGAATCCTGCGTGCCATGGGCTGTGCGGTCGACGACGCGGGTTCGTTGACCGCCGCCATCAGCGCGCTCGAGGTTCAGCGGTCACGCGGTCTGCTGCCGCCCGTGGTGGCCGCGCAGGGCGCGCGCATCGCCTTCGACATCAATGTCGCGGCGCGTGACCTCGGCGCCAGCCTGATCTGGTCGCTGCTGCTCGAGGACGGCACGCTGCACGAGGGCAGCGTGTCCACGGCCGCCTGTGCGGAGCAATGGCGCGGCGAGACGGAAGGAACGTGGGTGACGCGCCGCCGCTTCGAGCTGCCGCGGGAACTGCCCCCGGGGTATCATCAGTTCGATGCACGGCTGGCGGGCGGCGAGGCGCACCGCAGCCTGTTCATCGTATCCCCGCCGCTGTGCCACGAGCCGCCGCCCATCGTCGCCGGCCGGCGTCTGTGGGGCCTCGCGGTGCAGCTGTACACGGTGCGGTCCCGGAGCAACTGGGGCATCGGCGATTTCGGCGATCTGCAACAGCTGATCAAATGGCTGGCGCCACGCGGCGCGGGATTCATCGGCTTGAATCCCCTGCACGCGCTGGCGCCGGCCGATCCGCTGCGGGCGAGCCCATACAGCGCTTCGAGCCGCCACTTCCTCAACATTCTGTACATCGCGGTGCCCGAGATCGCGGAATTCAAGGGCTGCGATGCGGCGCGCGCACGCGCCGCCGATCCGGCGTTCGCAGCGCGATTGGCCGCACTGCGCGCCAAGCCCCTGGTCGACTACGCCGGCGTCGCAGCCGCGAAGCTCGAGGTTCTCGGACTGTTGTATCGCGACTTCTGCGAGCGGCACCTGGGGGCGGACAGCGAACGTGCGGCGAATTTCCGCGCGTTCGTCGCCGCGGGTGGCCGCAGGCTGCAGATGCATGCGCTGTTCGATGCGCTCGACCGCCATTTTCACGCCACCCGGGGTTGCGCGTCCGGCTGGCTGAGCTGGCCGGAGGAGTACCGCGATCCGCTGCAGGGCGCGGCCGAGCGCTTCGCGCGCGAATATCCGCGCCAGGTGGAGTTTCATCTGTATCTGCAGTGGCTGGCCCACGGGCAGCTGACGGCGGCACAGTCGCTGGCGCGCAGCCTCGGCATGCCCATCGGCTTGTACGGCGATTACGCCGTGGGGGCCAATCCCTCCGGTTCGGAGACCTGGGCGGATCAGACCACCTACCGCATGGGTGCCGAAATCGGCGCACCACCCGACCCGCTTGCCCTGAAGGGCCAGGGCTGGGGCATTCCGCCGCCCGACCCTGTCGTGCTGGAAGCCCGGCATCTGCAGGGTTTCGTGAAGCTGATCGGCGACAACATGCGCTACTACGGCGCGCTGCGGCTGGATCACGTCATGTCCCTGTTCCGCCTGTGGTGGGTCCCGGCGGGCAGCCCGTCGACCGATGGGGCCTACGTGCACTATCCCTTGAATCAGCTGTTGACGGTGCTTGCGCTCGAGAGCGCGCGCAATGCCTGTCTGGTGGTCGGCGAGGATCTCGGCGTGGTGCCGGACGAGATGCGCGTCGCGATGCCCCAATTCGGCCTCTATCATTACAAGGTGATGCTGTTCGAGAAGCAGGAGGGCCGGTTCCGCGGGCCGCACGACTATCCGCGCCGCGCCCTCGCCACCGTCACCACCCACGACATGCCGACGCTGCGCAGCTATTGGGAAGGGCGCGACATCGGACTGCGCGAACGCCTGAATCTTTTTCCGAGCGCGCAGGTGCAGGCCGAAATCCTGCGCGAGCGCGGGCAGGACCGGGTTGCGCTGCTCGCCGCACTGAGGGAGCAGGGCCTCGCGCCGGCGCGGCCGTCCGCGGCGAACGAACCCTTCACCCCGGAGCTGGCACTCGCGCTGCATCTGTATCTTGCGCGCTCCGGTGCGGCGCTCGCCGCCGTGCAGATCGAGGACCTGCTCGGCATGACCGAGCCGGTGAACGTGCCGGGCACCTATCACGAATATCCGAACTGGCAGCGCAAGCTGACGCACGACGTCGAGGACATCATTGCGCGCGTCGATCTCGATGCGCAGTTCGCGGCGATCGGCGCGGCACGCCTGGCGGCACCGCAGTCCGGGCGACCTTAGTCACCCGGCCCCGGGAGTTCAGTGCGGCAATCCCCAATTGGCCGGTACGAACACATATCCCTCGGACGCCGCCGTGCGCAGATGGCCGATGCCCGGAAACGGCAGGTGCGCACCGCCCACCCAGTAGCCCTTGGCGGCCGCATCCGCGAAGATCTGCCGGCGTTGCGCCACCGCCGAGGTGGAGTCCGTGTCGAAGCGGATGGCCACCGACGGATCGGCGAACTGCACCGCGGCGACGTGCATGAGATCGCCCCACAGCAGCAGCTTGTTGCCGGCGCTTTCCACCACATACAGTGTGTGACCGGCGGTATGGCCGGGTGCCGCCACGGCACGCACGCCGGGCACCAGTTCGGCGTTGCCCTCGAACGGCTTGAACTTCCCGGCTGCGATGTACGGAGCGAGCACCTCCATGGCCCGCTTGAACCCCTCCTTGCGATCCGCCGGCGCCGCCTCCATGTTGGCCTTGCTCAGCCAGAAATCCGCCTCCGGCCGGGAGGCGCGTACCACGGCGTTGGGGAAGGCGCGTTGGCCGCCGCTCAGCAACCCCCCGATGTGGTCGCCGTGCATGTGGGTGATGTAGATCTCATCGACTTGTTCGGGCTGGTAGCCCGATGCCTTGAGATTCGCCAAGAGCATACCGGTGGTGGGTCCCATCGAGCCACCGGTGCCGGTGTCGATCAGGACCAGCCGCGTGCCCGTATTGACCAGAAAGCCATTGACGGAAGTCTCCACCGGATCCTTGAGGAAGAAGCGCGCCAGAGCGGCCTCGAGCGCCGGCGGCGAGATGCCGGTGAGCAGCTTGCCGACCGGCATCGGGAACGTGCCGTCATTGAGGGGTGTGACTTCGATGTCGCCGACCATCAGCCGGTAATAACCGGGCACCTGGGTTTTCTGCTGCGGCGCACCAGCCGGCGCCGGCCCCGGGAAACCGCACAACAGCACGGCGGCGAATGCGGCAAGGAATGCGCGCAGCTGAATCGATGTCATAAAGCCTCCCTCGGGTTCTCGATATACGCCGCTATTGTACGACGCCACGGCCGATCCGGCGCGCGTCGAGGATGCGCTGCAGGAACACGAGGTCGAGCCAGCGGCCGAACTTATGGCCGACCTCGCGAAAGTGCGCGACCTTTTCGAACCGCAACCGCTCGTGCATGCGCAGCGAGGCACCATTGGTGGCATCGACGCCGGCTATCATCACGTGCTTGCCGAGATTCGCCGCCTGCGGGATGAGGGCCTGCACCAGCGCGCTGCCCAGCCCGTGTCCGCGGCGCTCGGCGCGCACATGGACGCTGTGCTCGACGGTGTGCCGATAACAGGGCCACGCGCGAAATTCGCCGAATGACGCAAAGCCGTTCACGCGGCCGTCCTCGCAGGCGACCAGCACGGGATAGCCGCGCTCCAGCCGTCCGCGCCACCAGCCGCGCCGATCATCGAGGGTTACGGGCGATTCGCTGTACACCGCCGTGGTGTTGACAATGATCTCGTTGTAGATCTCGAGGATCATCGGCAAATCCGCCTCGATGGCGTCGCGAATGATCACGTCGCCGCAACCGCCCGCGCCGCCGCAGGCTGCGCCGCCCATTGCGCGCGCGCCGCCCAACACCACAGAACACCCGCGACCAGCACCGCGAACGGCACGATCCTCACGGCGGCCGCGAGCGAAGTCGCATCCGAGAGCGCGCCGATCAGGGGCGGGGACAGCACATCGCCCAGCAAGTGGATGGTGAACACGCTGAGCGCCACCGCCGATGCCCGCTCGGTCGGCGACACCAGATTGACGATGACGGCATTCACCGGACCGGTCGACACGAACAGCAACAACAGCGCCGCCACCATGCTGATCAGGTACAGCCGGGGCGACCCGGCCGTCAGGGCGACCCACACCAGCGGCACCGCTGCCAGGGTCGCGAAGGCCGACAGCCACAGCAGAGCCTGCCGGGAATATTTCGCGCAATAATCGCCCAGCCAGCCGCCGGCGAAGGTTCCGACGAAACCGGTGATGACGACCATGGCGCCGAAGCTGACGGTGGCCTGGGAGCGCGGCATGCCGCGCACCCGCTCCAGGAAGGCGGGCATCCAGGAGGCCAGGCCGCCCACCGCAAAGGTGTAGCCCGCGTATCCCAGGATGGTCAACAGATAGGCGGTGTTGCCGATCAGGTGCCGGTAGGTGGTGCGCACGGCCTCGGGTGCGCCGCCGCGCGGTGCGATGACCGCGCCGCCGGCGTCCTGCGTGCCGCGCGGCGGATCACGCAGCTTCAGGCAGAGCGCGGCGAGCACCAGCCCCGGCACACCCGCCACGAAGAACGCGGCGCGCCAGCCGAAATGCACATCCATCAAACCGCCGACCACGTAGCCGAGGGCCGAGCCGACGGGAATGGCACAGAAGAAGATCGCCATGACGCGGCCGCGCTCGGGCGCGGGAAAGTAATCCGCCAACAGGCTGGGGGCGATGGTGCCGTACGCAGCCTCGCCGATGCCGACCGTGGCGCGCGCCGCGAGCAGGGCGAGATAACTGCCGGCAAATCCCGACAAGGTGGTGGCGACGCTCCAGCAGGCTACACCGAAGGCGATCAAGCGGGGCCGCGAGCGCCGATCGCCGAGCACGCCGAACACCGGCGCGGTGAGCATGTAGACGATCAGGAAGCTGGTCATCAGGAACCCGAGCTTGAAATCCGACAGCGCTAGCTCGGAGTGCTTCAGGCTTTCGAACAGCGCCGAGACCACGAACCGATCCAGGTAATTGAACAGGTTGACGAACGCGAGGATCGCAAGTCCGAGACCCGCGGAGCTCCGCGCGCGCAATGGCAGATTCGGCATGGCGCGTTCAATAGTACCAATGCATGGCTGCATTTAGGTTTAAAGTTTCGCCCCAAACCATGTTGACGCCTGGCCAAAAGGGGCTGCTCGCCGCCGCAGCGTTGATTTTCACGCTGATCTGGTTCGCCCAGCTCGGCGGCCGCGCGCTGTACGATCCTGACGAGGGTCGCTACGCGGAGATACCGCGCGAAATGCTGAGCGGCGGCGACTGGGTGATTCCCCACCTGGATGGACTCGCCTACCTCGAGAAGCCGCCGCTGCAATACTGGATGACGGCGCTGGCCTACGAGGCATTCGGACAAAGCGAGGGCAGCGCGCGCCTGTTCACGGGCGTGTGTGGCTATCTGTCGCTGGTGCTGGTGTTTTTCACGGGGTCGCGGCTGTGGGGCTTTGCCGCCGGCCTGCGCGCCGCGATGCTCACGGCGGCTTCGACGCTGTTCGTGCTGCTGGGTCATCAGTTGACGCTCGACATGGCGCTGAATTTCTTCCTGCTGGCCTGCCTGGCCTGCTTCGTGGAGGCGCAACTGCGACGCGACAGCCCGCGCGCACAGCGCGCCTGGATGCTCGGCTGCTGGTGCGCCGCCGCGCTCGCCGTGCTGACGAAGGGCCTGATCGGCGTGCTGATCCCCGCGACGACGCTCGCGGTCTATACCATATGGCAGCGCGACTCCCGGGCCCTGCGCCTCAATGCCGGCTGGGGTTCGGCGCTGTTTGCAGCGATCGCGCTGCCGTGGTTCATCCTCGCGGCGCATGCGAATGCGGAGTTTCTGAAGTTCTTCTTCGTGCGCGAGCACTTCCAGCGATTCCTGACGCCGATCGAGCACCGCAGCGAGCCGTGGTGGTTTTTCATCGCGGTGCTGGCCGGCGGGATTCTGCCCTGGCTGCCGCAGGCGCTCGGCGCGCTCGGCCGGGGCTGGCGCGCATCGGCGCCGCGCGGCCGGTTCGATGCCGGGCGGCTGCTGTGGATCTGGTCCGTGTTCGTGCTGGTGTTTTTTTCATTTTCCGATTCCAAGCTGATCCCCTACATCCTGCCCGCCGTGCCGACGCTGGCGCTGTTGTGTGCGGGTGCGGGCGCCCTGCGGTGCAGGCCGCTGGCGGCCGGCGTGCTGCTGTCGGCCGCCGCGGGCGCCGGCGCGCTGGCCTATGCCGGCGGCGCATGGAGTTCGGGCGGCGGCCATGCGCTCTGGGTGCAGCTTGAGCCCGTGCTGCCATGGACGGGTGTGTTGTTGGCGGCGGCCGCAATCGGCGCCGCGACGCTGCTGCGCCGTGGGCACGCGCCGGCGGCCCTGGCGGTGCAGTGCACGGGCTGGTTCCTGGCAGCGGCGACGATTTTGGTGGGCGCCCAGCGGGCCGAGGCGCTCTACAGCAGCCGGGAGCTTGGCCTGGCACTCGAAGCGGCCGCGCCGGCTTCGGCTGCGCTATTCTCGGTGCAATGCTACGGTCAATCGCTGCCGTACTATGCCGGTCGCACGCTGTTGCTGGTCGACTACCGGGACGAATTCGATCTCGGCCTGCGGCAGGATCCCGCGCAGGGCATCGCGACCCTGGCCGAGTTCGCCAGTCGCTGGCGGGCCCTTTCCGACGGATTCGCCGTGATGCCAATGGCGACTCGCGATCGCCTTGCCGGCGAGGGCCTGCCGATGCACGAGGTGGCGCATTCCCATGACCGGGTGCTCGTCAGCCGTTAGCCTGTCTGAGCAGTCGGCGCGAGGTCTGCAACACGCACCTACACTTATGCCAAATGCGACCGGCGTAACGCTTCGCGCGCCTACGGCAGCGCCGCGCGTTATACACTTCCGGCCAGGCGAGTGTCGCTACGGCGATGTGCACCGTCATGGTGCGTGCCGACGGGTAAGTTTCAGCGGAGAGCAAGGGTGTCGATCCACGTTGCCTTGAATCATCTGACGCATTACCGCTACGACCGGCTGGTGGCCTTGAGTCCCCAGATCGTGCGGCTGCGTCCGGCTCCGCATTGCCGGACGCGCATCCTCGCCTACTCCCTCAAGGTGCAGCCGACCGGCCACTTCATCAATTGGCAGCAGGACCCGCAGTCCAATTACCTCGCGCGGCTGGTGTTTCCCGAACCCACCCGGGAGCTGCGCATCGAGGTCGATTTGGTGGCGGAAATGGCGGTGCTCAATCCCTTTGATTTTTTCCTGACGCCGAATGCCGAGAAATTTCCTTTCACCTATGAGCCGAATGAGCGGCGCGAACTCACCCCGTATCTCGTCAGGGCGCCGGCGCTCCCGCTCTTCTCCGATTACCTGGCCACGATCGCGCGCGAGCCGCGCCGCACGATCGATTTCCTGGTGGACATCAACCGCCGGCTGGCGGCCGACATACGCTATGTGATCCGTCTCGAGCCCGGCGTGCAATCGCCTGCGGACACGCTCGCGCTGCGATCGGGTTCGTGCCGTGATTCGGCCGCGTTGCTGGTCCAGCTGTTCCGCCATCTGGGTCTGGCGGCGCGCTTCGTCTCCGGCTATCTCATCCAGCTGGTGCCTGACGTCAAGCCGCTGGGCGGGCCGCCGGGGCCGTCGCAGGACTTCACCGACCTGCATGCGTGGTGCGAGGTGTACCTGCCGGGCGCCGGCTGGATCGGACTCGACCCCACATCCGGTCTGCTCACCGGCGAGGGTCACATTCCGCTGGCCTGCACGCCTGAACCCTCCGAGGCCGCGCCGGTCAGCGGCGCGGTCGACGAGTGCGAAACGCGCTTCGAACACCACATGAGCGTGCGCCGCGTCTGGGAGGCGCCGCGGGTGACCAGACCCTACAGCGACGCGCAGTGGCGGTCCATCGAAAAGCTGGGCCATGACGTCGATGCGCAGCTGAAGTCGCTGGACGTGCGGCTGACCATGGGCGGCGAGCCGACGTTCGTGTCCGTCGACAATCCGGACGCGGAAGAGTGGAACACGACGGCCCTCGGTCCGACCAAGCGCCGCTACGCCGCGGATCTGTTTCATCGGCTGAAGGGCAAATATGCGCCTCTCGGTCTCGCGCATTTCGGCCAGGGCAAATGGTATCCCGGCGAACAGCTGCCCCGATGGTCGTTGAATTGCTTCTGGCGCAAGGACGGGGAGCCGCTGTGGATCAATCCCGCGCTGGTCGCCGACGAGGCCAGGGACTACGGTGTCACGGATGCATCCGCGGCGCGCTTTCTGGAGCGGGTGGCCGCGGAACTCGGCTTCGATCCAAAATTCGTGTTTCCGGCCTATGAAGATGCATTCTACTACCTGTGGCGCGAGCGCCGTCTTCCCGTCAACGTCGACCCGTTCGATTCACAGCTCAAGGATCCCCTCGAGCGCGCTCGCCTGGCCAAGGTGTTCGAGCAGGGCTTGGACAACATCATCGGCCACGTGCTGCCGGTCTCGCGCACGCCCGACGGCCGCCGCTGGCAAAGCGGTCCGTGGTTTCTGCGCAGCGAGCGCTGCTACCTGGTTCCCGGCGATTCGCCGATCGGCTATCGACTGCCGCTCGATTCCCAGCCGTGGGCCGCGAGCGGTGATTATCCCTTCATTCATGCGCCCGATCAGTCGCGTGCGTTTGCGACGCTGCCGCGCCACGCCGACATCCGCCGCCAGTTCCGCGAACGGGATGCGGCGCGGGCGCCGCTGACGGCGGCGCAGATTCCCGCGACGCAGGAATCCGCCGGCTGGCTGACGCGCACCTCGATGTGTGCCGAGCCGCGCGGCGGCGTGTTGTACCTGTTCATGCCGCCGGTGCGCGAGCTCGAGGACTATCTGGAGCTGATCGGCGCGGTCGAGGCCGCGGCCGAGGCGCTGGATCAGCCCGTCATCATCGAGGGCTACGAGCCGCCGGTCGATCCGCGGCTGCGCAATTTCCGCGTGACTCCGGATCCCGGTGTGATCGAGGTCAATGTGCAGCCGTCGGCGGCCTGGGACGAACTCGTCGAGCGGACCACGCATCTGTACGAGGCCGCGCGCGAATCACGGTTGAGCACGGAGAAATTCATGCTCGACGGACGCCACGTCGGCACCGGCGGCGGCAACCACTTCGTGCTCGGCGGTGCGACCGCACCGGATTCGCCCTTCCTCAGGCGCCCCGACCTGCTGCGCAGCCTGCTCAGCTACTGGCACAACCATCCCTCGCTGTCCTATCTGTTCTCCGGACTGTTCATCGGCCCCACCTCCCAGGCGCCGCGCGTCGACGAGGCACGCAACGATTCGCTCTACGAACTCGAGGTCGCCTTCGGGCAGTTTCCCGCGTCCGGCGTCCAGAATGCCTCGCCACCCTGGTTGATCGACCGCCTGCTGCGCAATCTGCTGATCGACGTGACGGGCAATACCCATCGCGCGGAATTCTGCATTGACAAGCTGTATTCCCCGGACGGTGCGGCGGGGCGGCTGGGCCTGCTCGAGATGCGCGCCTTCGAAATGCCGCCGCACGCACGCATGAGCCTCACGCAACAGCTGCTGCTGCGCTCGCTGGTGGCGCGCTTTTGGCGCACGCCGTACCAGCCCGGCACGCTGGTACGCTGGGGCACGGAGCTGCACGATCGATTCCTGATGCCGTATTTCGTGGAAAAGGACTTTGCCGACGTGATCGCCGAGACCGCCGCCGCCGGCTTCGCGCTCGAGGAAGGATGGTTCGCGCCGCACTTGGAGTTCCGATTTCCCAAGTACGGCGATTTCAGCGTGAATGGGATGCAGCTCGAGCTGCGCCAGGCGCTCGAGCCGTGGCACGTCATGGGAGAGGAGGCCGCCCCCGGCGGCGCGGTGCGTTACGTGGATTCCTCGGTGGAGCGCGTGCAGGTCAAGGTCTCCGGCTTGGCGCCCGACCGTTATGCCGTCACCTGCAACGGCCGCAGGGTGCCGTTGCGGCCCACGGGACGCGTGGGCGAGTTCGTCGGCGCCGTGCGCTACCGCGCGTGGGCACCTGCCTCGGCGCTGCATCCGACCATCGGCGTGCAGGCGCCCCTGACCTTCGATCTGTACGACGCCTGGATGCAGCGATCGCAGGGCGGTTGCCAATATCACGTGACCAATCCGGGCGGCCTGAGCCATGCGGCTTTTCCGGTCAATTCATTCGAGGCGGAAAGCCGCCGTCTGGCGCGCTTTTTCCGCATGGGCCACACGCCCGGCGCGATGCAGGTACCGGCGGAACCCGCCGACGCGGAGTTTCCGTTCACACTCGACCTGCGCAAACCGAGCGATGGCCGAAACGCGCCTTGACACCTATGCGAGCGACGCGAGTCGCTACGATGAGCTGCTTGATGACGCCGGCGACGTGCGCCCGCATTGGCGGCCGCTGATCGAGCGATTGGCCGGTGACGGCGCCGAGTCGGTGCGCCGGGGCGCGGATCTGGCGCGCCGCCTGATCACGGAGAACGGCGTGACTTACAATGTCTACGCCGATCCACAGGGCCGCGACCGCCCCTGGGTGCTCGATCCGCTGCCGCTGCTGCTGACCGCCGCGGAGTGGCGGGAGATAGAACTCGGGGTGGAGCAGCGTGCCCGACTCCTGGATGCCCTGCTCGCCGATCTGTACGGCCCGCAACAACTGCTGAGCGCCGGCCTGGTGCCGCCGGAGCTGCCGTTCGGACATCCGAATTTTCTGTGGCCCTGCCACGGCATATCCGTGCCCGGCAACCGCTGGCTGCACGTCCACGCGGTCGACATGTCGCGCTCGGCGGACGGCACCTGGTGGGCTCTGGCGGATCGCACCCAGACCCCCTCGGGACCCGGCTATGCGCTGGAGAACCGCCACATCGTGACGCGCATCTTTCCGGAGCTGTACGACGACCTCGGCGTGCGGCCGCTCGGCGGCTTTTTCGTCGCGCTGCGCGAGAATCTGCTGCGCCACGCGGCCGAGGGCGAATCGCCGCTGGCAGTCGTCCTCACGCCCGGCTCGTTCAACGAGACCTACTTCGAGCACGCTTATCTTGCCCGGCAACTCGGGCTGCCGCTGGTAGAGGGCCATGACCTGACGGTGCGCGGCGACACCCTGTTCCTGAAGACCCTGGGCGGACTGCGCCGCGTGCACGCCGTCCTGCGGCGGCTCGATGATGATTTTTGCGATCCGGTGGAACTGCGCGCCGATTCGGCGCTGGGTGTGCCCGGCTTGATCGGCGCGGTCCGCGCCGGCAAGGTGGCGATCGCCAATGCGCTCGGCAGCGGGGTGCTCGAATCGGCGGCGTGGATGGGGTTCATGCCGGCGATCTCCGAGCGTCTGCTGGGTGAGAAACTGCGCCTGCCGTCGGTCGCCACCTGGTGGTGCGGGGAAACCCCGGCCCTCGAGTATGTGATCGAGAACATCGAGCGGCTGGTCATCAAGCCGACGTTTCCCAACCAGCGGTTCGATGCGGTGTTCGGCCGCGATCTCGACGCCACCGCGAAGACGGCGCTCGTCGATCGCCTGCGGGCGAGGCCGCACGCCTATGTCGCCCAGGAACGGCTGGCCTTCTCGCAGGCGCCGGTGTGGCGCACCTCCAGCCCGCAGGGATTCGCGGCCCGCGCCTTCGGCATCCGCGTCTATGCGATAGCCACGCCGGCGGGCTACCGGGTCATGCCCGGCGGTCTGGCGCGGATAGCCTCCGATGCGGCGGTCGATGTCGTGTCGATGCAGCGCGGCGGCGGCAGCAAAGACGTTTGGATACTGGCGCCCGATCGCCGGTCGATCGATGAGAGCGGCGCCGCGGCCGCGGCGACGCGCGCCCCGGCGCGTCATGACGATCTGCCTTCGAGCCTGGCGGAGAGCCTGTTCTGGCTCGGCCGTTACGGCGAGCGCTGTGAAGCGAAAGCGCGGCTGCTGCGCGCCACTCTCGGGGTGCGCGCCCACGATTCTCTGTGGCCGCACGCGGCCGACATATGCCGCCATTTCGGCGCCATGTCGAAGAGCGGCGAAGCGGAAATTCAGCTGTTCGACGAATCGAACCCCCTGGGTCTGCGCGCCGATCTTCAACGCCTGGGCTGGTGCGCGGCGCAGGCCCGCAGCCGCCTGTCGGCCGAGAACTGGCGCGCCGTCGGCGTTCTGCAGCGGGAATTTCAGGAGGCGGCGGCCACCGTCGGCGACGCGCGCGAGGCGCTGGATCGAATGCTGTTGTCGCTGGCCGCGCTCGCGGGATTTGCCCTGGACGACATGACGCAGGACGACGGATGGCGGCTGATGATGCTGGGGCGCCGCCTGGAGCGACTGCAGTTCCTAGCCGAACTGCTGGGTTTGCGTCTGGCCTCCGGCGCCGCCCCCAACCAGGGCGAACTCGAATGGCTGCTCGACATCGGCGACAGCACGATCACCTATCGCACGCGCTATCTGGCCTCGCCGCGGCTCGGCGCCACCGTCGATTTGCTGGTGTTCGATCAAAGCAATCCCCGCGCCCTCGCATTTCAATGGCAGGCCATAGACCATTCGTTGCTGCGCGTCGCAGCTTCCCTCGGCGGGACGCCGGATGACACACTCGACCCGGCCGTCGCGCTGGTGCAGGAAATGGAACCGGTCGCCATCGAGGGCGACAGCACGCGTGCGGAGCGGGCGCGGCAGACCCTGGGTGAGCGGCTCGGCGAGCTCGCCGCCGCCGCCGGCCTGCTCTCCGACCGGCTGTCGCTGAAGCACTTTTCGATGATCGATGCGGAATTGCGCATGGTCGCCGCATGAGCATGTCCGCCGCATGAGCATGCCCCCCGCATGAGCGAATCGAGGCGCTACCGGGTGCGGCACGAGACCGTCTACAGCTACGGCGGCAATGTCGCGCATTCCCATCAACTGCTGCACCTGACGCCTCGCGACTCGCCGGATCAGACCTGCCGGTCGCACGCAATCACGCTGTCGCCCGCGCCGAGCGAGCGCCGCGACGACGTCGACCCCTTCGGCAACGTCGTGACCCGCCTGGAATACGACCGGCCGCATGATCGGCTCGAGGTCGTGGCGGCGATCGACATCGAGGTGCGCGCACCGCCTGCGGCCGACCCGGCCGGCAGCCAGGCCTGGGAAGCGGTGCGCGCCGAACTTGCCTATGCCGGCCGCGTGCCGCAGCCCGATCATCTCAGAGCCTGCCGCTTCCGCATGGAATCCGCCTACGTCCGCGTCAAGCAGATCTTCACCGATTACGCCGAGGACTGCTTCCCCCCGGGACGGCCGGTGCTGGCGGCCGCGGAGGATCTGATGCACAAGATTCACCGCGATTTCGCCTATGCGCCGGGTGCGACCACCATCAAGACCTCGGCGGCCGAGGCGTTCGATGCCCGCCGCGGCGTGTGCCAGGATTTCGCCCACATCATGATCGCCTGTCTGCGCTCGCGCGGCATGGCCGCACGCTATGTGAGCGGGTATCTGCGCACCTTGCCCGCGGGAATCAGCGATGCTTCCCTGGTCGGTGCGGACGCCTCGCACGCGTGGGTGGCGGTGTTCTGTCCGCCGCTCGGCTGGGTCGCCCTCGACCCCACCAACGACGTGCGCGCGGGTCTGGACCACATCACGCTCGCCTGGGGCCGGGATTTCGGCGATGTTTCACCGTTGCGCGGCGTGCTCGTGGGCGGCGGCCGGCATCGCTTATCGGTACGCGTTTCCGTGCAGGCGGAGTAAGATCGACTGACCACGATGTCAGGAGAGAGCAGTTGGCCAAACCGAATTACCGTCACGCAAAGAAACAAAAGGAAGCGGCGCGCAAGGCAAGGCAGGACGCGAAACAGCAGCGCCGGTCGAGCCTGCCGGAGGCGCCCGCCGAGCCGGTCCCCGCCAAACCGGTCGAATGAGCCGCGGTGCGGCGCAATCAGCCGGCCACTTCGTGGGCGGCGCGCTGCTCGGCGAACTGCACCACCTGCCTAGCCAGTATCGACAGCTGCTGCAGGGTGGCCGTATTCGCCGATTCATCCGTTGCGAAGGTCTGCTCGGTGGTGTTGATGGCGACACCCAGTGGTGTGGGCCAGCCGCGCAGTGCATGCACGATCGAGCGCAGCGCCGTGAGAGTGGCTCCGGTCGCCTGCCAGCCGTTGGCGCAGGCGATCAGGCCCACGGCGCGGCCCTCGAAATACGGCAGCGCGTCGTTGCGCATGTCCTCCGCGTAGTCCAGCGCGTTCTTGATGAGGCCGGACAGCGAGCCATGATAGCCGGGTGAGGAGACGATGATGCCGTTGGCGCGGCGCAGGGCCGCGACCAGATGGCGCGCGGCGGCGTTGCGCTCCGGCGACTCGGGCGCGTAAATCGGCAACAGAATCCCGGAACCGACCAGCATCTCGGTGTCCGCGCCGAGATCCCTGGCCCGGGACAGCGCGAATTGCAGGGCCCGCTCGGAGGATGACCCCGGCCGGGTGGTCCCCCCGATGCCGACGATCAGCGGGCGCGGCTTTGGATCCGGTGCAGGCGATGACATGGCTGAATGCTAGCAAATTGCGGCGGCCATTAGCGGCACGGCTGTGGTTATGCCTTATCATGGGCCCATGAACGCACGGGTGTCGCCCTGGATGGATGATGAACTCGCGATTTTTCGCGACGCGGCCAGCCGCTTCATCGAGACCGAGATGGTGCCGAACGAGGAGAGCTGGCGCAAACAGCAACACGTGGGCAGGGAGATCTGGCGCAAGGCCGGCGAGACGGGCCTGCTGTGCACCGATGTGCCTGTCGAATACGGCGGTGTCGGCGGCGACTTTCGCCACGAAGCGGTGCTCTACGAGGAATTGGCGCGCCGCGGACTGTCCGGCTTCGGCCAGGGAGTGCACAGCATCTGCGCGCATTATCTCGTCAATCACGGCACGGAGGACCAGAAGCATCGCCTGCTGCCGCGCATGGCGAGCGGCGAGTTGATCGGCGCGATCGGCATGACCGAGCCGGCGGCCGGATCGGATCTGCAGGGAATCAGGACGCGAGCCATCCGCGACGGGGATGATTATGTCGTCAACGGCTCGAAGATTTTCATCACCAACGGCTATCTGTCGGGGCTGATCGCGCTGGTGGTCAAGACCCAGCCCGCCGAGGGCGCCAAGGGAACGTCCATATTGATGGTGGAAACCGCGGCCCTGGCGGGATTTCGCGTGGGCCGCATCCTCGACAAGATGGGCATGAAGTCCCAGGATACGGCCGAATTGTTCTTCGAGAACGTGCGGGTGCCGGCGGCCAATCTGCTGGGCGGCGCCGAGGGCAAGGGCTTCTACCAGCTGATGGGCGATCTGCCCTATGAGCGCGCGCTGATCGCGGTGGTGGGGGTGGCGGCCATGGAGGGTGCGCTTGCGGAGACCATCAAATATGTCAAGGAACGCAAGGCCTTCGGCAAGAGCATCGCGGAGTTCCAGAACACCAAATTCAAGCTCGCCGAACTCGCCACCAAGACCCGCATCGCCCGCGTCTTCGTCGACGAGTGCATCGCCAGGATCGTGGCGGGCACCCTGGACACGGTGACCGCCTCGATGGCCAAGTACTGGGTCACCGACATGCAGCAGGAGGTGCTCGATGAGTGCGTGCAACTGCATGGCGGCTACGGCTACATGAATGAATACCTGGTGTGCCGGATGTTCGCCGATGCCCGGGTGCAGCGCATCTACGGGGGCACCAACGAAATCATGAAAGAGCTGATATCCCGGTCGCTGTGAGCGCCCCTGTCGGCGCCCGGCGACGGCGCCATGGGCGCCGTCCGGTGATTCGTCAAAGTTATTGATTTCTTGACAGATCTTATCTTGCCAGCGATACGGATAGCCGCAAGAATCGGTTGAACATCAGGCAGCACCCGTGGTCAAGACCGTCATGAGTTCGTCAAAACTACGCCCGATCCTGGCCGCTTTGTGGGTGTTGACACTCGCCGGATGCAATGGCAGCGCGGTCGTGACCATGACCAGCACCCTGCCGCAGAACTTCTTTCTCGCCTATCGCGTCGGCCTCGACTCGGTCTCGCTGCAAACCGCCGCCGGCAAGTCGGTGCAGGCGCTGCCGACCGCCGCCACGGTCGACCTCGTGAATCTCGGCGGCGTCAGCGAGATACTGGGCGCCGCGTCCGTGACCAAGGGTACCTACACCAACGCGGTGATCACCCTGGATTACACCTCGGCCCAGATCGTCCTCGACGACGGCAGCGTTAACGGCGTGGCGCTCACGCCGGTCAACGCCAATGGACAGAATCTCGGCCAGGTACAGATCACGGTGGATCTCGATCCGAGCTACCCATTGACGGTCACGAAGAACAGCGCCGTATGGCTGGCCCTGGACTTCAGGCTGTCGGCATCCAACCGCGTCAATCTGGTGCAAAAGACCGTAACGGTCACGCCCATAATCGTGGCCAGCGCCATGCCCATCGACAGCAAGCCGGTGATCGTCCGCGGCCCGCTGGCGAGCGTCAACTCCACCGACAGCGTCTACAGCACGGGCGTCTCGCCGTTCGACTCCACGGTCAGCAGCGCGGGACAGCTGCAGATCACGCCGAGCACGACGACCACCTACGAGATCAACGGCACCGCGTCCAGCGGCTCGGTGGGTTTGGCGCAGCTCGCCGCACTGGGCAACGGCACCCTGGCCGTCGCGTTCGGCACCCTGACCACGAGCGATACCACCTCGACCACGGTCAGCGGCACCACCAGCACCTCTGCGACCACCACGACCGGCACCACGGGCACGACCAGCACAACGACCACCGTCGCGGGTCTGACATTCACCGCGACCCAGGTGTTGGCGGGCAGCAGCGTGCAGGGCTCCGGATTCGATCGCGTGTCGGGCGTGGTGTCGGCGCGAAGCGGCAATACGCTGACCATGGAAGATGCGACGTTGGTGACCAACGACGGCACCGGCACCTTCATTCCAGGCACCACCACAGTCGACCTCGGCGCGAACACGGCGGTCACGACCTTCGGCCAGGGCAGCGCCACCGTGGGCACCGGCACCTCGCAGATCTCGGTCGGCTCGAACATCCGTGCATTCGGCATGGCCACGACGCCGGGTTCCGGGGACGTCACCCTGGATGCGAGCGCAGGACGGGTGCGCGTCGGCAACAGCAACGCGTCCGGCCTGGTGACCGCGCAGGGATCAGGCACTGTGACGCTGAACCTGGGCTCGCTCGGCGGCCGCTCGATCGGCGCCTTCGATTTCTCCGGCACGGGCACATCCGGGGCCGACGCGAGCGCCGGGCAGTACTCGATCGCCACCGGCGCGCTCGACCTGACCAATACCACGCAGGGAGCGCCGGTGGCGGTCACCGGGACGGTGACCGCGTTCGGCGCTGCGCCCCCCGACTTTACGGCCACGACGCTGCTCGATCCGACCACCATTCAGGCGGAACTCGTGGTCGATTGGGGCAGCGCCGGTACCGCGGCGCCGTTCGTCGAATTCACCGGATCCGACATCGATCTGGACCGCAACAACGCCGCGATCGGTCCGCGCCATCAGATCACCATCGGGTCGCAGGCGACCGACGTCACGGGGCTGGCGTCCGATCCTTTGATCGTGCCGAACAGCACCTCGAGCGACATCGCGTTCTCCATCGGACATTCGGTCACCGACCGGGTCGAGAATTTCGACACCTACGCGGCCTTCATCACTGCGCTGCAAAGCTATCTCAACGGCACCAACGTCGCCACCAACCTGACGGCGGAGGGCCTGTACAGCGCATCGGACTACACCTTCACCGCCACCGGCATCACCGTGACCCTGAACAATTGACAGCGGACCCGGCCGAACCCTGCTTGCAGTTAACCAGCCGATCATAGTGACCCGTTGACACCCATCGGAATTACACGCCGCGAGTTTCTTGGCGCGACCGCCTCCGCGATCGTCGTGCCGTCCGCCTTCGGCGCGCCGTCCGCGGCCGTCGCGCAAGGATTCGCCTATGCCTACGTCGGCACCTACACCCCCAATGGCGGCGGAATCTACCTGTTCGAAAGCGACCTATCCTCGGGCGCGCTCACCCAGTTGCAGGTGCTCGATGACATCCGCAATCCCTCATGGCTCGCATTGAATCCGGCGCAAACCAGGCTGTATGCCGTCAGCGAGATCGATAATTTCGACGGCCAGCACAACGGCGCCGTCGCCAGCTATTCGATTGACGCCGTCACCCTGCAGCTCAGGCGGCTGGGTGTGGTCAGTTCGCGCGGCGGCACGCCCGCGCACCTGAGCGTGCATCCGTCCGGCAAATTCGTGTTCGTCGCCAATTATGGCGGCGGCAGCGTCGCCGTACTGCCGGTCGCGGAGAGCGGTGCCCTCGGGGAGGCCACCGATGTACGCCCGAGCGTCGGCCCGCGGCACCGCGCGCGGGCCGCCGATGATCCGCCGGGACAATTCGCGGTCAGCGACCATTTCAGTCCGCACGTGCACATGGTCGCCCCTGACCCCACGGGCCAGTTCGTCGTCGCCAACGACGCGGGCCTCGACCTGACGCTGGTATGGCGGCTCGATGCGCAGGGTGGGCGTCTGCTGCCCGCCGACGTGCCGGCCATCGTGGCACCGTCAGGTTCGGCGCCGCGCCACTTCGCGTTCCATCCGAACGGCCGCCACTTCTACAATTTGTACGAGCATGACGCAAAGATCGCGGTCTACGATTTCGATCCCGTGCGCGGCGGCATGAAACAGAAGCAGCTGGTCTCCACGCTGCCGCTCAGATTCGCAGGCAGCAATCTGGCGTCGGAAATCCTCATCAGCGCCGACGGCAAGAGCCTCTACGTGGCCAATCGACTGCACAACGCGATCGCCGTGTTCGCCGTCGGCGGCGACGGATTGCTGCGAATGATCGCGGATGTCTGGGTTCACGCGGATTATCCGCGCAGCCTGACCATCGATCCGACCGGCCAATTCATGTACTCGTGCAATCAGCGGGCGGATTCGATCACGTCGTTCCGGATAGCGCCGGGCAGCGGCGCCCTGCAGTTCACCGGCCGCTTCGAGCCGGTCGGCAGCCCGGCGGTGATGGTGATGGTGAACGCCCACCGGGCAATACCCATGCCGGGCGCTGCGCGCCGCTGAATCGCCGGGCGAGGCTGCGTTTCCCTGTACCGATGCTCGCGGCGCGCCCTATAATGGCGGCCCAAGCGTTCGCGCGACGATGGTTGAACCCTATGGAACTCGCCATGATTGGTCTCGGCCGGATGGGTGCGAACATGGCGCAACGTCTGATGCGCGGCGGACACCGCGTCGTCGGCTACGATCCGTCGGAGGCCGCGCGCAAGCTCCTCGAAAGCAAGGGTGCCGAGTCGGCGCCCACGCTCGAACTCGCCGTTGCAAAACTCAAGGCGCCACGTACCCTGTGGATGATGGTGCCCGCCGGCGAGATCACCGACGGCACGATCAGCGCGCTGCAGCCGCTGCTCGCCGCCGGTGACACGGTCATCGACGGCGGCAACTCGAACTACCGGGATACGCAGCGCCGCGCGCGCACCCTCGCGCAACAGCGCATCAATTACGTGGACTCCGGCACCAGCGGCGGGGTATGGGGGTTGGAGGAGGGCTACAGCCTGATGATCGGCGGCGATGCGGCGGTGGTCGAGACTCTGCGCCCGCTGTTCACGACGCTCGCGCCCGCTGCGGACCGCGGCTGGGGCCGGGTCGGAGAGGTCGGATCCGGCCATTACACCAAGATGATCCACAACGGCATCGAGTACGGCCTGATGCAGGCTTACGCGGAGGGATTCTCGATTCTCGAACACAAGCGGGAATTCGACCTCGACCTGCATCAGATTGCCGAAATCTGGCGCTATGGCAGCGTGGTGCGCTCCTGGCTGCTCGACCTGACGGCCGATGCGCTGCAGAAGAATCCGACCCTGCACGGCATCGCGCCTTACGTGGCGGACTCTGGCGAAGGCCGCTGGACCGTGGCGGAGGCCATCGAACTCGGGGTGCCGGCCGTGGTCATCACCCAGTCGCTGCTCGAGCGGCTGCGATCGCGCGACGCCGACTCCTTCTCGGACAAGCTGCTGGCGGCGATGCGCAATCAATTCGGCGGTCACGCCATCAAAAAGGAACCCTGACGGGGAGCCTGTCGCAAATCCGTCGCGGTCGAGGCCACGCCGAATACTCAGACAGGCTCCTCTGACTAGGACGCCGGCAGCTCGGCACGGTGCCGGCTGACCGCTTCGCCGTCGCTGCCGCGCAGGGACGTGAACACGACGGTCGACGCGATGGTGAGGCCGCCGAGCACCAGAAACGCCAGATGGATACCGTGGATCATCTGCGGGGGGCTGGTGTGGAAGCGGTCGGGGACGAACAGGGCGGTGGCGAGGGAGGCGGTGGCGATCCCGAAGCTGATGGACATCTGCTGGACGGTGCTGGCGATGGTGCTGGCGCCGGCCGCCTGCTCCTCGCCGACGTCGGCATAGGCGAGGGTGTTCATGCTCGTGTACTGCATCGAGGTGAAGAATCCGAAGATGAAGGCCATGAGGGCGATCGACCAGGCCGGAGTCCGCAAACCGATGCTCGAGAACATCAGGATCATCGAACCCAGCGCGATGGTATTGGCGATCAGCACCCTGCGATAGCCGAACTTCCTGAGAATCGACGGCATGGTGATCTTCAGGCTCATCGCCGCCACCGCCTGCGGCATGATGAGCAAGCCGGACTGGATTGCGCTGAAACCGATGCCGATTTGGTAGAGCAGCGGCAACAGGAACGGCATGCCCCCCACCCCCAGACGCGTGATGAAATTGCCGCTGAGCGCGGTGCGAAACGTGCGAATCCGGAACAATTCGAGCCGCAACAGCGGATGCGCGATGCGGGCGCTGTTGATGCCATAGGCCGCGAGCAGTGCCGCGGAGACCGCGAGCAATCCGAGCATCTCCCTGGCGCTCAGCGTGGTTTCGCCGAACACCTCGAGCACATAGGACAGCAGCGCGACGCCTGATCCGAACAGCACCAGCCCCACGACATCGAGCGGAAAATTATGCGTTTCCCGATAATCCGGCAGGTGCCGGTAGATCATGATCAGGCCGGCGATGCCGATCGGTATGTTGAGGAAAAATATCACGCTCCAGTGGAAATACCGGATGACCAGTCCGCCGGCGATGGGGCCCAGCATGGGGCCGATCAGGCCCGGGATGGCGACGAAGCTCATGGCGCGGATGAGTTCCGACTTGGCGAACGTCCGCACCATGGTGAGCCGGCCGACCGGCAGCATCATCGCGCCGCCGCAGCCTTGCAGCACGCGAAACGCCACCAACAGATGGATGTCGTTGGACACCCCGCAAAGAAACGAGCCCACCGTGAAGGTGCCGATGGCCGAGGCGAACACCCGGCGGGTACCGAAGCGGTTCGCCATCCAGCCGCTCACGGGAATGAAAACCGCCAGGCTCAAGGTGTAGCTCGCCAGAACGGCCTTCATGCTGAGCGGCGCCACCTTGAGCGCCTGCGCGATGGTGGGCACCGCCGTGTTCAGAATCGTCGTGTCGAGCGATTCCATGAAGAAAGCCACCGCCACCAGCCAGGGCAGCAGCCTCTTTGCGGGCTCCACTCAGCGCGACCTATGCTTGCGCGAGTGCATCATCCACGATGGCTTGCGCCTCGCTCAGGATGCCGCGCAAATGCGCCGCATTACGAAAGCTTTCGGCGTAAATCTTGTAGACATCCTCGGTGCCGGACGGCCGCGCTGCAAACCAGCCGCCGGCCGAGACCACCTTGATGCCGCCGATGGGCGCGCCATTGCCGGGGGCCTGGGCGAGCACCCGGTCGATCCGGTCTCCGGCCAGCTCGCCGATGCGCAAGTGTTGCGGCGCAAGCTTCGCCAGCTTGGCCTTTTGGTCGGCGGTGGCGGGTGCCTCGACCCGGTCGGCGAACACCTCACCCAGTTCGCGGGTCAGTTCGCGATACCGGTCACCGGGATCGCGTCCGCTGCGCGCGGTGATCTCCGCCGACAACAGCGCCGGGACGATGCCGTCCTTGTCCGTGGTCCACACGCCGCCGTCGATCCGGCCGAAGGAGGCGCCGGCGCTCTCCTCGCCGCCGAAGCCGAGCGAACCGTCGACCAGCCCGTCAACGAACCATTTGAAACCGACGGGAACCTCATAGAGCTTGCGGCCGAGGCCGGCCGTGACGCGATCGATGATCGCACTGCTGACGACCGTCTTGCCTACGGCCGCGTCCGGCTTCCACCGCCTGCGGTTGCGGAAAAGAAAATCGACGGCCACGGCCAGGTAGTGATTCGGGGGCATCAGTCCGCCGCTCGAGGTCACGATACCGTGACGGTCGTGATCGGTGTCGCAGGCGAATGCGATGTCGAAGCGGCCCTGCAGCCCGATCAGGCGCTGCATGGCGCAGCGGGAGGACGGATCCATGCGGATCTTGCCGTCCCAGTCCACGGTCATGAACCGGAACGTCGCGTCCACCTCGTCGCTGACGACCGTCAGATCCAGCCGGTAGAGTTCGGCGATGCGCGGCCAATAGTGAACGCCGGCGCCGCCGAGCGGGTCGACCCCCATGCGCACGCGGGCGCCGCGAATCGCATCCATGTCCAGAATCGCACCCAGGTCGCCGACATAGGCGCTGAGGAAATCGTGCGAATGAGTGCTCGGGGCGCGGCGCGCCCGTGCGTAACCCACGCGGCTCACTTCGAGAAGTCCGGATTGCAGCAGATGGTTGGCGTGCGCTTCGATCCAGCCGGTCACCCCGGTATCGGCGGGGCCGCCGTTCGGCGGGTTGTACTTGAAGCCGCCGCTCTCGGGAGGATTGTGCGACGGTGTGATGACGATGCCGTCCGCGAGGCCGGAGTTGCGTCCCCGGTTGTGTGTCAGGATGGCGTGCGAAATCGCCGGCGTCGGGGTGAATTCATCGCCCGCGGCGATCATGACCTCGACGCGGTTGCCGGCCAGCACCTCGAGTGCACTGGCGAATGCCGGCGCGGACAGCGCATGGGTGTCGAAGCCCATGAACAGCGGCCCGTCGATGCCCTGCTGCTTGCGATAGGCGCAGATCGACTGCGTGATCGACACCACGTGCGCTTCGTTGAAGCTGCAGTCGAGAGAGGTGCCGCGGTGACCCGACGTGCCGAAGGCAACGCGCTGCGCGCGCACCGTCGGATCGGGCCGTTCGGTGTAGTAAGCGGTGATCAGCCGGGGTATGTCCGCCAGCAGTGCTGCCGGCGGCGGCTTGCCGGCGAGCGGACTCGGCGCACTCATGTGCCGGTAAGAGCCTGACTCTTGGTTGCAATGAGCTGCATGAGTTCCTGCCACGACTTGACGAACGCCCTGGCGCCATCGATCTGCAATTTCGCCGCGAGCGCGTCGATGTCGACGCCCGCCTTGGCGAACCGGGCCAGGACCGCCTCGCAGTCTCCACCGTCGCGGGAAAGCGTGAGATTCAAGGCGCCATGCGCGGCGAAGGCGAGCAGGGTCTTCTCGGGCATTGTGTTGATGGTGTCGGGCGCCGCCAGCGCCTCGACGTACATCGTATCCGAGGCCTTCGGATCCTTGCTTCCCGTGCTCGCCCACAGCAGGCGCTGAACGTGGGCGCCGGCGGCCGCGAGATCGCGCCAGCGCTTCGAATCGAGCAGATCGCAGTACGCGCGGTAGGTGCGTCCGCCGATTGCGATTCCGAGCCGGTTGCGCAGATCATCCGGCACCTTGTCGGCCACCGCCCGATCCCACCGGCTGACGAAAACGGAGGCCACCGAAACCACCAAAGGATCGAGGTCCGCGGCGATGCGCCGCTCGATGCCGCGCATGTATGCGCCGGCCGCAGCCAGATAATGCTCGCGGGAAAACAGCAGCGTGACGTTGATCGGCACGCCGGCAAAGATGGATTCCTCGATGGCCGGGATGCCGGCGGCCGTGCCCGGAATCTTTATGAACAGATTCGGACAGGCGGCCTGCAACCGGATCCGCGCCGCCGCCTCGATGGTGCCCCGGGTGTCGTCGGCCAGCAGCGGCGACACCTCCATCGAAACCCAGCCGTCCATGCCGCCGGTCGCGTCGTACAGAGGCCGGAACAACTCAGCTGCGCGGCGCAGGTCCTCGAGCGCGAGTTCGACGAACAACTGCTCGCCCGCAAGGCCCGTGCGCGCCTTCGTCCGTATACTCACGTCGTAGGTGGACGTGCCGCCGATGGCCTCATCGAAGATGGTCGGATTGGACGTCAGGCCCGTGATCGACAGTTCGTCCACGTACGCGCGCAGGGTGCCGTTGTCGAGGATCTCGCGCGTGATGTTGTCGAGCCAGAGGCTCTGCGGCAATTCATGAAGTTTCTGGGTGATTTTCATGGGGCGTCCTCGAATTCGTAAGGGTTCATATCCACCAGGTCACCGACGTTGTCGATGGCCAGATCGGGCGGTGGCCCGATCATCTGCGACCGGTAGGCCTTTGCGTAATGTCCCTGGCGCACGAACACCGTGGTGAGCCTGCCGCCGAGCGAGCCCTTCATCGCCGCCAGCAGATTCGGCTTGTCGTCCACCATGACGTAATGCCGGGCCGGAAATCGTCTCTGCATCTGATCGAGCGCACGCTCCTTGTGGACGTAGATGAGCACACGGCCCTCCACCGCGTCCCAGATGCCGGCGCGCTGGATCTTGCGCGGCTGGAACACGATGTCGCCGTCCGACAGCACCACCGGCGTGCCGAATTCCCGCAGCCGTGCGATGGCCTGCAGCGCGCGCGGATACAGCAGCTCCGCAAACGGATATTCAAGGAGAAACTCGGACATGCGCAGAAGTTCCGGATGGCCATCCAATCCGCTGCGGAAGATCTGCATGCTCGCCAGATAGTCGGCGCGCCCCAGTTCATCGCGCAGATCGTTGAAAATATCCCAATAGCGCTCGCGCTCCGCCGCTCCGAACCTCCCCTCCAGCCGGGCGCTCAAGTCCGCGGCAAATCGGTCGTTGTCGAGCAGGGTGTTGTCGACGTCCAGCAGGAACACGCGCTCGCCGCCGTTCAGCACGGCGGGGACCTCTCGGGCCTGGGATCGTGCCAGATCTCGCCGTCCTGCATGATGCCCGACGCCGAGGAAGGCCCCCAGGTGCCGGGCTCGTACTGGATCACGGGTTCCGCCGAATCGAGAACCGGATCGACCACCCGCCACGCCGCCTCGACGCAATCGTCGCTCGTGAACAGCGTGGTGTCGCCGTGGATCGCGTTGCCGATGAGCCGCTCATAGGGGGATTGTTCGGTGCGCGACTCGTGCCGCGCGATCAATTCGACGTGCTCGCCGCGCATCTGCTCGCCGACCTGCTTGACGAGCGCACCCGCGCCGATGACCACATCCGGGCTGAGCCGGAAACGGTAGTAATTTCCCGGAACGACCGGAACTGCCTCAAAAACGGGCAGCGGCGGCCGTTTCAGGTTGACCACGACCTCCGTGGCCGTGATCGGCAGGTTCTTGCCGGCGCGGATGTAGAACGGCACGTCGGCCCAGCGCCAGGTGTCGATGTGCAAATGCAGCGCGGCGAAGGTCTCCACGGTGGAATTCGGGGCCACGCCGCGCTCGTCGCGATAGCCGCGAAACTGGCCGCGCACCACCTCCGCCGGGTTCAGCGGCCGCATGGCGCGGAACAGCCTGAGCTTCTCCGCGCGCATCGATTCCGCATCGTGGCCCACCGGCGCGTCCATGGCGAGCAGCGCGATCACCTGCAGGAGATGATTCTGCACGACGTCGCGGATCGCACCGACCTCCTCGTAGAAGCCGCCGCGGCCTTCGACGCCGAAATGCTCGGCCATGGTGATCTGCACGTCCTTGACGTACTGACGATTCCAGATCGGTTCCAGAAACGTGTTGCCGAAGCGGAAATACAGCAGGTTCTGCACCGCTTCCTTGCCGAGATAGTGGTCGATGCGGAAGATTGAGGACTCGTCGAACACCTCATGCAGAGTGCGATCGAGCATCTGCGCCGACTTCAAATCGCGGCCGAAGGGCTTTTCGACGATGACGCGCGCGGCGGCAGCGGCGCCGGAGCCGGCGAGTCCCTTGACGACGCTCTCGAACATGCTCGGGGGAATCGCAAGGTAGTGGATGGGATGCACGGATCCGCCGAGCGCCTTCTTCAGATTCGCGTATGTCGCCGGGTTCGCATAGTCGCCGTCCACGTACTTGAGCTGCGCCGACAGTCTGGCGAAGGCGTCCGGATCGAAATCCCCGTTGTGTTCGATGCTTTCACGGGCGCGCTGGCGCAGCTTCTCGAGCGTCCAGCCGGCACGTGCCATGCCGATGACGGGAATGTTCAATTCTCCACGCCGGACCATGGCATGAAGCGCCGGGAAGATCTTCTTGTACGCCAGGTCGCCGGTCGCCCCGAAGAACACGAAGGCGTCGGCGACGGCCTCATCTGCGGACACGGTGTCCATCAGTGCCGCCGGCGCCGCAGCTCCCGCCGCAGCTGCTCGATGTCATCCATGAGGTCGAGCGCGAGTGCGACGCCGGCCAGATTGACCTCCAGATCCCGCTGCAGGCGCAGAGCGAGCCGTGCGCGGCGTACGCATGCGCCGGAGAAGCGCCACTCGACGGAGCCGGCCTCCAGGATGTCCAGGATGCCTTCCTCGACCAGTTCGATGATGCGCTGCGCCTCGACCGCGCACAGGCGGCTCAGTTCCTCGAGGCTGAGGATCGCGTAATCCTCGAAGATGGCGGCGGATAACGGTGCGTCGGTCGGCGGCATGCGGCTACACTCCCAGATTCGCGCGCGGATTGAACGGCAGGGCTGCGGCCAGCGCGCGGTACGCGGCCTTGGCGTTGTCGTCCGCTGCGGCCGGCAGGGCGATCTCCAACACTACGTAGAAATCTCCGGGTGGCGATGCGGGAATGCCGCGTCCTTTGAGCCGCAACTTACTGCCGGCGTGCGATCCGGCCGGAATCCTCAGATCCACGATGCCGCCGGGTGTGGGCGTCTTGACGGTGGCGCCAAGCGCGGCCTCCCAGGGCGCGACCGGCAGATCGAGATACAGATCGCGGCCGTCGATGCGAAACTGGGGATGCGGCTTGAAATCGATCTCCAGGTACAGATCGCCCGCCTTGCCGGCACCCGCAGGCCGTGCCCCCTGGCCGGCGAGCCGGATGCTCTGACCGCCGAGTATGCCCTTGGGAATCTGCACGTTGAGCACGCGCTCCTTGAGCCCGAGCCGGCCCTCGGCATCGACTTCCGGAACCCGCAGCGTGAAGGATCGCGATCCGCCCTGCAGGCTGGCGTCGAGGTCCAGCAGCACCTTGGCGTGGTGGTCCTCGCCGCGGCCCTGATTGACGCCGCCGCGGCCCCGGTTGCCCGCCGCCCTGCCGAACAGGCTCTCGAAGAAGTCGCTGTAGCCCGGGCCGCCCGAACCCGCGCCGCTGAATTCGAACCCAGCCCCCCAATCCGGGGGCGGCTGGAATTCCTCCCCGGCTGAATGGCGTTGTCCCAGTTGATCATAGGCCGCGCGCTTCTCCGGATTCTTGAGCACCTCGTACGCCTCGCCCAACTCCTTGAAGCGCGCCTCGGCGTCCTTTTCCTTGCTGACGTCCGGGTGGTATTTTCTCGCAAGTCGGCGATACGCCTGCTTGATTTGCGCTTCGGTCGCGTCTCGTGCGACGCCCATGACCTTGTAATAGTCCTTGAACTCCACCCATCACCCGCGGGCGCTGTGTGCGCTTCAGTGCAAGGATACTATGCAGTGTCGGCGCGCGATTGATAATCCCCTGTAGGCGCTTTCTTACAACTGGTAGGCCATGGTCAGCAGCAGCCCCTCGCCGAGATCCCTGAGCAGCCCCGGCGGGCGGCGGTCGAATCGTTGCGCCCCGGGAATCAAGGCGCCGATCCACTGTGCCAGCCAATCGATCTCCCGCAGATCGTAGAACGCCACGGCGGATTCATAGTTGATCAGCAGGCTGCGCGAATCGAGATTGACCGATCCGCACAGGGCGAGGGTGGAGTCGAAGACCACGGCCTTCGCGTGCGCCATGTACGGAAGCAGATGAATGGCCACGCCTGCTTTCGCGAGCGACCGCAGGGCGCGGTTGCGCACGAAATCGGCCAACACATGGTTCGAGGATGCGGGAATGCACAGGTCGATCTTGACGCCGCGCCGGGCGGCGAGCCGCAGCGCCGTCTCCAGGCTGGAATCCGGCACGAAGTACGGAGTGACCGCGAGCAGCCGCTCGTTGGCGTGAAAGCAGGCATCGATCAACAGGGCGTGCACGGTGTCCTCGGATTGGTCCGGGCCGCTCGGCACGAATTGCGTGCGGCCGCCGGCGGCGCCGGTTCGCGCCGCTGCCAGGCGCTCCGCCGGACCGCCGCCGGAGGCGACCCAATCGGCCTCGAATTGCGCCGCGGCGGCCGCGGCCGCGGCGCCCTCCAGATCGAAGGACAGATCGAGCCACGCCGGAACGCCCGGCGCGCCGTCGAAGTATTCGGCCGCGAAGTTCCGGCCGCCGGCCCAGAGGATGGCATCGTCGGCCACCACCGCCTTGCGATGATTGCGCAGATTTCGCGGGCCGCTGGTGTTGCGCGCCAGCAGCGGGGAGAACACGGCGGTCTCCACCGCGCCGGCGTGCAGCCGTTTGAAACCCCTGCGCGACAGCTGCAGGGCGCCGACGCCGTCGAGCAGCAGGCGGACGCGCACGCCGCTCTGGGCACGCTCCACCATGCGCGCCATGACCTCGCGCCCCAGGATGTCGTCGCGCAAGATGTAGGTGCAGATGTCCAGGCGCGCGCATGCCCGCCCGATGGTCTCGAACAGCGCCAAGCGCGATTCACCGCCGTCGCGGTGCAGCCGCACGGCCGACGGTGCGGCCGGCGGCAGGCCGAAGCTGCCGATCAGGTCTTCCGCCCACGAGCTGCCCGGGTGCGCGCGGACCGCCGGCGCAGCCTTGCGCTTGAGCTTGCGCCGCCCGAACAGAAGATATAGCGGCAATGCCGCGTACGGAATTGCGATCAGCCCGAGCACCCAGGCAATGGCGATGGACGGCGGCCGGCGCTCGCGTTCGACGCGGGTGGTGAGGATGTAGGTGAGCACGCTGACGGTGATGGCGAGCGAGTGCAGGGTGATTCGCGCAAACCAGCCCTCGATCCAGGCGCCCATCGGCGTCTCAGGGTCCGAGGCGGCGCAACACGCCCGGCAGCAGATCCGGCAAATCCTCGGCGATCAGTCCGGGACCGAATTCGGCTGCCGCCGCGCCGTGCAGCCAAACCGCCGCCGCCGCCGCCAGCCAGGGATCCATCCCCTGACTCAGCAGTCCGAGGATGATGCCGCCGAGAACGTCGCCCGAACCGCCGGTCGCCAGGGTCGCGGGGGCGTTGGCGTTGATGAGGGCGCGTCCGTCGGGCGCCGCAATGACCGTGTCGGCGCCCTTGAGCACGAGGATGGCGCCGCTGTTGCGCGCCGCCGCGCGCGCGCGCTCGAGCTTGCCGCCGGCGGCATCGAATAGGCGCGCAAATTCACCGTCGTGCGGAGTCAACACGCAGGCGCCTTTGATGGCGCGCCCGAGGGCGGGCGCATCGCCCGCGAAGACGCTGATGGCGTCCGCATCGAGGACCACCGGGCGGCCGGTGTCCAGCATGGCCAGCGCGCGCGCGCGGGTGCGTTCATCGACGCCGGCGCCGGGACCGATCAACAGACCGGTGAAGCGTTCATCCGCGAGCAGGCGCTCGAAATCGCCGGCAGCCTGGAGAGGCCGCACCATGATGCTGGTCAGCGCCGCGGCGTACAGCGGTAGGGCGGATTCGGCCACGGCGATGCTGGTCAGTCCGGCGCCGGCGCGCGCCGCGGCGCGCGCCGCCAAGCGTGCCGCGCCGGTCATCGGATAGCCGCCGTAAAGCAAGGCATGGCCGCGACCATATTTGTTGCCGCCGAGCGCCGGTTGCGGCAGATGTTGCAGCCACAGCGAGGGGTCGTTCTGCAGGGTGTCGATCCCGATGGATCCGAGCACCGCCGCGGGGATGCCGATGTCCGCGACCTCGACCTCGCCGCACAACTCGCGGCCGGGCAGCAGCAGATGCGCGGGCTTCTTGCGCGCGAAGGTCACGGTGCAGGCGGCCGCGGCTGCGCCGCGCGACTCACCGGTGTCGCCGACGACGCCGCTCGGTACATCCACCGCCACCACGACCGGCCGGTGCCGCGCGACGGCGCCGAGCGTGCCGGCCACGGTGTCATCGAGCGAGCCCCGAAAACCGGATCCGAAGACCGCGTCGATCACGATCGCGGCGTCATCGATGCTGGCCGGCGACAGCGCTTCGATGGGGCCGCTCCAGCGGTCGGCGTGGTGTCGCGCGTCGCCCTTGAGCGCTTCGCGCCGGCCGTGCAGCGCCACGCGCACCGGCCAGCCGGCTGCGCTCAGGTGGCGCGCGGCGACAAAGCCGTCGCCGCCGTTGTTGCCGGGACCGCACAGCACCATGACCGATCCCGGCGGCCAGCGCCGCAGTACGGCATCGGCCACGGCCCGCCCGGCATTCTCCATGAGCTGCCGGCCGGGTGTGCCGGCCTCGATGGTCAGGCGATCGGCGGCGGCCATCTGCGCGACGCTGAGCACGGCCACGTGGGCGCCCGCATTGAATTCGGGCAAAGGCATCGCTAAGCGGCGACTCGCACGATGAGCTTGCCGAAATTGCGTCCCTGCAGCAGACCGAGGAATGCCGCCGGTGCGTTCTCCAGGCCGGCGACCACATCCTCGCGGTAGCGCACCTGACCGCTGCGCACCCACGCCTCCATCGCCTCCTGAAACTCCCCGAAGCGCCCGCCGTAGTCGTCGAAAATGATGAAGCCCCGCAGGGTCAGCCGCTTGACCAGGACGGTGCGCATCAGCAGCGGCGCCGTATCCGTGCCCTGCTCGGGGGCTTCGTTGTATTGCGAGATGAGTCCGCACAGAGGAATGCGTGCATGCGTGTTCAGCAGCGGCAGTACTGCGCGAAACACCTTGCCGCCGACGTTCTCGAAATAGACGTCGATCCCCGAGGCGCAGGCCTGGGCGAGCGCAGCGGGCAGGTCCGCCGCGTGGTGGTCGATACAGGCGTCAAAACCCAGCTCGCGCACCGCCCAGCTGCATTTTTGCGCGCCGCCCGCCACCCCGACCACCCGGCAGCCCTTGAGCTTGGCGATCTGGCCCACCACCGAGCCGACCGCACCGGTGGCGGCGGCCACCACCACCGTTTCGCCCGGTTTGGGTTTGCCGATGTCGAGCAGCCCCATGTAGGCGGTGAAGCCCGGCATACCGAGGACGCCGAGCGCGTATGAGGGGTTAGGATAATCGGCGGGCAGTTTGAGCAAGCCCTTGCCGTCCGACAGGGCATATTCCTGCCAGCCGCCGTAGGCGAGCACCAGGTCGCCGGCGGTGAAGTTCGGATGGCGGCTCGCCTCGACCCGTGACACGGTGCCGCCCGGCATGGCATCGCCGACGACGGCAGGTGCCGCATACGACGGGGCGTCGCTCATCCGGCCGCGCATGTAGGGGTCGAGCGACAGCCACAGCGTGCGCAGCAGCACCTGTCCGTCGCCCGGGATCGGCAGCGCCGATTCCTCCAGCCGGAACGATTCCAGGGTTGCGGCGCCCCGGGGGCGCGCCGCCAGGACGACGCGCCGGTTGTTGCGGGCGGATTCGCTCATGTTGGTTTTCTCCATTCCATGTCCTTCAGGCGATGGACCCGAACAACGCCCCCGCGCCGGCGGTCACCGCCATGGCGAGGGCACTCCAGAAGGCGACGCGCAAGGCTCCGGTGGGCACGTTCGCGCCGCCCGCTTGCGCCGACAGCCCGCCGAGGATCAGCAGGCACAGCAGCGAGGCGCCGACGATGACGGCGGCAATGTGATGCTGCGGAGCGAATGCCCCCACCAACAGCGGTACCAGGGCGCCGCTTGCGAAGCTCAAGGCGGAGGCGAGCGCCGCCTGCAGCGGGCGCGGCCGGTTCGTGGCGGACAGGCCGAGTTCATCGCGGGCGTGGCTGCCCAGGGCATCGTGCGCCATGAGCTGTTCGGCAACCTGCCGCGCGAGCGGGGCATCGAGTCCGCGGCGCACGTAAATATCGGTGAGTTCGCGGCTTTCGCCGGCGTAATCGCCGTCCAATTCGGCGCGTTCCTGCGCCAGCGCCGCCGCTTCCGTGTCCGCTTGTGAATGCACCGACACGTATTCTCCGCTGGCCATCGACATGGCTCCGGCCACCAGCGCGGCGAAGCCGCTGATCAGGACGTTGGCGTGGTCGGCGTGGGCGGCGGCGACGCCGAGCATCAGGCTCGCCGTCGAGACGATGCCGTCATTGGCGCCGAGCACCGCCGCCCGTAGCCAACCAATGCCCGTCAGCTGATGATGCTCATGACCGCGTGGACGCATGCTCGAACCTTGGGATCGCCGGAGCGCGATGAGTGTAGCCTCTTTGCCCCGTCGGCTGCCCCCTGTATATAACCCCATTGCAGACCGTGACCCCGGAAGCCGCAGTGGTGCCCGGCACCGCGCAGCGGCACCCGGCCCTCCGCGCAGCGGCCAACTCCGGGCTGGCCCGGCCGGCGCAACCCGGTACACTGCGGCCCATAACAGGCGGCTCAGCGCCGCAATCAGGATGGCGCTCCCCGCGGGAATCGAGAGATCCACCATGAACAACTCACTTTCCTGGATCGAATGGCTCGACCGGCTCGATCGCGTGCTCACCAGCGCCCGCCGGGATGTGCTGGCGCTGGCGCGTTCGACCAGTCCGCGCGCCTTGGCTGCCATCGATCGTTCGAGGCGTCAGCTGGCCGCCTTGATCAATGATCTGGGACTGCTCGACCGCAACGTGCTGCCACGCCCGGTGCGCGAGACGCCGCCGGATCCGGCCAGCGGTCTGAAGGCCGCGCTGGACGCCGCTCACTCGAAGCTCGGTACGGCGTCCGACCGCGAGCGCGTCCTCGGCGCGATCGATTCGGCCCTCCGGGATGCGCTGTACGAGGCGGCGATGCTGCTCGAGCCGCGCCGCCGCCGTGCCTGATCCGCGGCCGCGCCTGATCCGCGGCCGTCGGGAGCCTAGGCTTTGCCGGTCTTCGGCCCCAGGAAGTACCACAGAATAAATCCCAGCACGGGCAGGATGACCACCAGAACGGTCCACAGCACCTTCCTGCCGGTGTCCGCGCTGCTTTGAAAAATGTTGACGATGGCCCAGACGTCGGCGATCAAGACCAAAAAGCCCCAAACACCTCGATATTGCATGTTCCGCCTCAGATGTTGCTCATGATTGGCCCGGGAGCCGCTCTTCTAGACTACAGGATCAGCAGGAGTCCGGCGATCGCGCTCATGGCGAGCACGATCTCCTCGAACAGCCGCTGATTGATCCGCGTGATCAGCCAGCGGCCCGCGAGCGCGCCCGCGAAGACCGCAGGGGCAAGCACCAGATTGAAGCCGAAGCTCGCGATCGTGATCAGCCCGAGCTTGACCATGAACGGCACCTTGAACAGATTGAGGAGCATGAAGAACACTGCCGCCGTGCCGACGTACTCCATTTTGGGCAGCCGCATGGCGATGAGGTAGATCGACATCAGCGGCCCCGCGGCATTGGCCACCAGCGTGGTGAACCCGGCGAGGATGCCAACGCCGGCCGCCACGCCCCAGTGCATCAGCGCATCATTTTTCTCCAGTGGACCGGCCCGGAACCGCTGCCAGTAGCTCGAAGCCGAGAGTGCGAGGATGATGCCGCCGATCAGGTATCTGGCATGGCGATCGGAGATGTGGCCGAGCGCATAATAGCCGAGCACCACGCCGAGCGCCGTCCAGGGGAAGAGCCGCCACAGGAATCGCCACTGCATGTGCCGGCGGTAGGAGAACACGGCGACGAAGTCGCCGAAGATGAGCAGCGGCAACACCAGCCCGCTCGCCTGCTTGGTGCTGGGAATCGCGAGCGCAAACAACGCCACCACGAGGATACCGAGGCCCGATGCGGCGGTCTTGGTCACGCCCACCATCAGGGCGGCCAGCGCCGCCACGGCCCACTGCCAGGGTTCGATGATCATCCGCCATTGAAACATAGCGCGAAGCGGCGTGTCGCGAAGCAGCGCCGGCATGGCATACTGCGCCCCTTGCCGAACCACGCACTGATGATTTTCGATCTCGATGGCACGCTGGTGGACAGCGCGCCGGACCTGCAGCTCGCGGTGAATCGAGTGCTCGCGGATCACGGCTGCGCGCCCGTTTCACTCGGCGAAACCAGGAACATGATCGGCGACGGCGCCGCGCAGCTCATTCAAAGGGCTTTCGCCGCGCGTTCGATTCCCCTGGTGGATCCACCAGAGGCGCTGCGGCAGTTCATTGCGCACTATCGCGCGGCGCCGACCGCCAACACCCTGCTCTACGACGGCGTGCTCGAGACGCTCGGGACTTTGAAGGAGCGCGGCTGCGCGATGGCCGTCTGCACCAACAAGCCGGAAAACCCCACCAACGAGATCCTGAGGCGGCTGGGTATCGCGGAGTTCTTCCCGCGCGTCGTGTGCGGCGATACGCACGCCTACCGCAAGCCCGATCCACGGATGCTGACCGGTATTCTGACCGAGTTCGCCGTGAATCCGCCCATGTCGCTGATGATCGGCGACAGCGAGGTCGACGCGGCCACCGCGCAGGCGGCCCGGGTGCCCTTCGTTCTCATGACCTATGGCTACCGGCGCGGCGCGGTGCAGGATATCCCCTGCCTCGCGGCGCTCGATCGATTCGCCGATCTGACCCGTCAATTATCCGAATAGAAGCGCCGCAACCGGTGCAGGTCGATGATGACGTCGAAGTGCCTGCCGCTCGGCAGCTTGGCGCCGGTTGCGAAATCGTAGCGCGCATCAAGGTTCGGCACGTCCGGATGCAGGTCGTGCATCGCCCGTTTGAACATCTCCTTCGGCACCCACTCCGAATTCGACGACAGCGATCCGAACTCGTCGTGATAGATCGTCGCGGTCGAGATGTCTGCGGGTGAGGACTTGATCGCAAAAATGCTGGGGCGGCGGCCCTCCTGCAGCCGCACCTGCCTGGCACCGTCGACGATCAGCTGCCACTCGTTGCCCTGGGGCACCGCCAGCAATGCATAGGCGTGATGCTGGGCCGTGAAGAACAGCGCAGCGCACGCCGCCGCCGCGAGTGCCAGGCGGCGTCCGGTGCCGAGTCCCGAGGTGAGCGACCGGATCGAGGCGATCAGGAAGCACAGCAGCACGGCGGTCATGGCAAAGATGGTCCGGTACGTGGCGTAATGCTCGGAGGCGATCAGGCAGACGGCAAACGAGAACACCGGAAATCCCGCGAGACCGGCCAGCCAGATCAGCCCGCGAGTGCGGCCGTGGCGGCGCCATTCGAGCACCGCGCCGCCCAGCAGGATGAGGGCCACCGAGCCGGCGCAGCCGAGATACAGCGCGCGATCGAGATGATTGTTGTCGTTCAGCACCAGCAGGCTGAGGGCGTTCGTCAGCGGTTCCTGTACGAACCAGCCGAGCTTGTCGGTCCAGTGCTGTTCAAAGGCGATGCGCCCGGACTTGACGAACACGCCGGTGGCGTAGAGCGCGGTCATGGTGAAATACGCCATGGCCATCGCGGCAGTCACCATCCCAAGGTGGATTCCCACCCAGCGCGCGCAGCGTCCGGCGCCGTATTCGCGCCGCGCGATCAGCGCCGCCGACAGCGGCACCACATAGAACAACGCGCTCGGCTGGTAGATGAGCGCGCTCAGAACCATCAGTCCGAGGGCCACGGCCCACTGCACCAAGCGACGCGCGGAACCGGCGGCCGCCGCCAATGCGCCCTCGGCCGTGAAGAATCCGCCGACGGCGATCAATGCCGCCGCCGCATACGGCCAGCCGACGGCCCAACCCGCAATGACCTGCGCGGATGGCACCAGCACGACCGCCAGGGCGAAGCACAGGCTGGCGTTGAACGACCAGCGCAGCGCACGCAGGCCGCGAAAGGACACCAGCGAAATGGCGCCCAACAACAGTGCAGACAGCAGCCGCATCCAGCGCAGGTTGCGCACGCTGCTCGTCTGCCCATAAGACGCCTGCAGCAGCATCCCGTAGATCGGACGCGCATGCGATGCGCAGAACTTCAGCACCTTGCCCGGCTCTTCGTGGGCCTCGCGCAGATTGGAATAGTCGTCGCGCAACCCGTAGTCATGGAAGGTGGCGGGCCAGTAGGCGACCAGCGGCACCAGAAACAGGAACGCCGTCAGGACCCAAGCGCGCACACCAATGCGGGTGCGCGCCCGGTCGGTGGCGAGCGCCGGACCGACGGCCGGCACGGCGGTGGAGGAGGCGAGCAGTGTTTTGTCGATGTTCATCATATGGTTGAAATGATTCTAGATGGCGCAGCGCGAAAAATCTGTGTGCAGGGGCGGTATGAACCGTTAAATATATGTTAATCAAGCGCCGGGCCGGCCCGGCTTGCCTCGCCGCTTTAACATAGTCCGTCGGCGGCGATGGGACCTGAGGGTACAATGCCGTCATGTGCGGCCGTTATGTGAGTCCGGATGAGGCCTCGCTCGAGCGGGAATTCAATCTCGTGCGCTCAGAATGGCGGTTTCCGGCGAGCTTCAACGTGGCGCCGTCGCAGCCGGTGCCGGCCGTCCGCATGGACGGTGCCAGCAAGCACGTGATACCGCTGCGCTGGGGCCTGGTGCCGTTCTTCGCGAGGGGGGTCGCGGGCAAGTACAGCACCATCAATGCGCGCATCGAAACCATCGAAACCAGCGCGAGCTACCGCGGCCCCTGGAAGCGCGGCCAGCGTTGCATTATTCCCGCGCTCGGATTCTACGAATGGCATATCGATTCCGACGGCGGCAAACAGCCGTTTTTCATTCAACTGGAAGATCAGGAGGTGTTCGGGTTCGCCGGACTTTGGGATCGTTCCGCAAACGATGCGGGCGCGGTGATCGAGTCCTGCACCATCATCACGCTGCCCGCCAACAAGCTCATGGCGGAGATTCACAACGGCAGGGCGCGCATGCCGGCGATTCTTGGCCGAGGGCAGCACGATGCTTGGCTCACGGGCGCCTCGGACTCGGCCAGGGCGGCGCTCGCGCCCTATCCGGACGAGCAAATGTCCGCCTATGCGGTGAGCACCCGGGTCAATTCGCCCCGCAACAACGACGAGAAGCTGATCGATCCGTTGCCTCCCGCCATGGATTGAGGGATGCAGATCACACCCCGCGCAATGATCGCGATCGGATGCGCCCCCCATCGGGCGGTTCCATGAAGCAGTTCCCATCGGCCAGCGAGCGGCGCGGTAGGCTGGTTCCACGGATACCGCGCCCATGGGACTCAAGCTGTCGATCTTGTCCGCGATGCTGCTGATGTCGGCCACGGCCGGCGCGCAGGTCCGCATCTACACCTATCTCGATGAAACGGGCCAACGCCATTTCACCGACGTGCCGGACGACGGCCGGTACCGCCTGCTGCATCTGTCGCCGCAGGACCTGACCGAGAGCGGCCAGCACTACGACCCGCGGCTGCTGGAGAGATCAAGGCGCTACGACCCGATCATTGAGCGGGCCGCCGCCGCCGCGGCGTTGGAGCCCAATCTGCTGCGCGCCGTGATCGTGGTGGAATCGGGTTTCAATTCCCTGGCCGTATCGAAGCGCGGAGCCAAGGGATTGATGCAGCTGATGCCCGCCACCGCCCAGCATTACGGCGTCGCCGACCCCTATGATCCGCAGGCGAACGTGATCGGCGGCGCGCTCTATCTGAAATCTCTGCTCGATCTGTTCGGGCACGATCTCAAGCTGGCGCTGGCAGCCTACAATGCCGGCGAAGCGGCGGTGATGCGCAACGGCGGCCGGATTCCGCCGTATGCCGAAACACAGGCGTACGTTCCACGCGTCCTCAAGATCCTCAGGCTGCTCGGCGAGACGCGCGTCATCTAGACCGCGGTGTCGTCAACCGAATCGGGCCCTTGAGGTTGACTAAGGCTGCCCCGCAACCCAATACTGCGGGACGGTGAACCCCGAGCCCATGCCCGCGTTGGACGTTTTCGAGGCGCAGCTCGGCGGCCTGGCCGAACGCGGCCGGCTGCGCGCGCTTGCCCCGCGAGCGGGATTGGACTTCAGTTCCAACGATTATCTCGGGCTGGCGGCATCGCGGCGGATCGGCGGCGTGCTCGCGGCGGCGCTCGCGCGCGGGACTCCGATCGGCGCCGGCGGATCGCGCCTGCTGCGCGGCAATGCGCCGGAACACGAGCAGCTGGAGCAGGCTGCCGCGAGCTTCTTCCACGCCGAGCGCACACTGTTCTTCGGCGGCGGCTATACGGCCAATTTTGCGTTGTTCTCGACCCTGCCGCAGAGCGCCGACCTGATCCTCGCGGACGAACTCGTTCACGCCAGCACGCGCGAGGGCATGCGCGCCGGGCGCGCCGCAACTCAGGCGATAGCGCACAATGACTGCGGTGCGTTCGAAGACGGCATCCGCGCATGGCGCAATCGTGGAAACCGCGGCCGTGTGTGGATCGCGATCGAGAGTCTCTACAGCATGGATGGTGACCGCGCCCCGCTCGGGGAACTCATGGCGGTCGCCGACCGGCACGACGCCTTTCTGATGATCGACGAGGCCCACGCAACCGGCGTCTTCGGTCCGGACGGCCGCGGGCTGGCGGCGGCGTTCGAGGGCCGCGCCAACGTCATCGTCATGCATACCTGCGGCAAGGCATTGGGAGGTTGCGGCGCGCTGGTGAGCGCGCCGCGCGTGCTGTGCGATTTCGTGGTCAATCGCTGCCGGCCGTTCATCTACTCCACGGCGCCGTCGCCGCTGATGGCGCTCGCCGCCCTCGAGGCATTGGCCATCTTGAAGGACGAACCGCAGCGGCGCACACGTCTGGCGGCATTGGTATCGCGGGCCGGCGAGGCATGCGCGCGGCGTTGCGGCGTGACGGCCAGCGGCTCGCAAATCCTGCCCGTCGTCATCGGCGACGACCGACGGACGGTGGGAATCGCCGCGGCGCTGCGTGCACGCGGCTTCGACGTCGGCGGCGTGCGCCCACCGACCGTGCCCGCGGGGACGGCACGGCTGCGCATATCCGTGACGCTGAATGTCGATGAGGCGGCGATCAGCGCATTGTTCGATGCCCTCGCCGACGCATTGGAATCCGCCTGACATGCGGCCGAGTGCGCCCGCCGCGAACTCGCCGGTCTGGCACCCCTTTACGCAGCACGCGCTGCGCGCGTCCTTTCCCACGGTGGTGCATGCCGAGGGCGCGAGCCTGATCACGGCGGACGGCCGGCGCGTGATCGACGCCATTTCATCCTGGTGGGTGATCACCCATGGTCATCGTCATCCGCGCATCGTCGCCGCCATCCGGGCGCAGATCGAATCGCTCGACCAGGTGATTTTCGCCGAATTCACCCACGAGGCCGCCGAATCCCTGGCCGCCCGGCTGATCGACATGGCGCCGGGCGGCATGACGCGCGTGTTCTTCTCGGACAGCGGCTCCACCAGCGTCGAGGTGGCGTTGAAAATGGCGCTCGGTTTCTGGCGCCATCGGGGCGAGAGCCGCCCGCGCATCGTGGTCATGCAGCACAGCTACCACGGCGACACCGTCGGCGCGATGTCGATTGGAGCGCGCGGGCCGTTCACCGAGGATTATGCGCCGCTGCTGTTCGACGTCGATCGCATTCCATTTCCGGCGGCCGGCCGGGAGGAGGACACGCTGGAGTCCCTGCGCGCGATACTGCGCCGCGGCGTCGCGGCCGCGCTGATCGTCGAGCCGCTGGTCCTCGGTGCGGGCGGCATGCTCATGTATGCCCCCGCGGTTCTCGCCGACCTTCGGCGGATCTGCGCGACGCAGGGCGTCCTGTTCATCGCCGACGAGGTCATGACGGGCTGGGGGCGCACCGGTTCGATGTTCGCCTGCGAACAGGCGGGAATATCGCCGGATATCGTATGCTATTCGAAGGGGCTCACCGGCGGCTCCCTGCCGCTCGCCGTGACGCTCTGCCGGGAGGAGATTTTCGAGGAGTTTCTCGCGGCGGATCGCCGCCGGACGTTTTTTCACTCGAGCTCCTTCACCGCGAATCCGATCGCCTGCGCCGCGGCCCTCGCCAATCTGAAGATCTGGGAGACCGAACCGGTACGCGAACGCATAGCGGCGCTGGTCGCGCGGCAGTCCGCGCACCTGGAGCGCTTTCGCGATGACCCGAGATTCGAGAACGTTCGCCAGAGCGGAACCATCGCGGCACTGGATTTCAAGGCCGCCGATGCGGGCTATTTCGCCGACATCGGGCCGCGGCTGCAGGAATTCTTCCGCGCCAGGAATGTCCTGCTGCGGCCGCTCGGCAACACGGTCTACGTCATGCCGCCGTACTGCGTGACCGGCGATGAACTCGATGCGGTATATGCCGCGATTGCAGCATCCGCGGCGGCCGTGGCATGAGCGCGGGAGAACCCACCGGAACGCTCGAAGCGGCATTGGCGCAGGCGCGACGGCTGCTGCAAGCGGATCCATCGCTGGCGGCCGAACAGGCGGAGGAGATTCTCAAGGTCGCGCCGCAGCATCCGGTCGCGATGCTGCTGCTCGGCGTGGCGCGGCGTGCCGGCGGGGATGCACCGGGCTCGCTCGAGACATTGCGCGCGCTCGCGGCGGCTCAGCCCAATTGGGCGGCGGCCCATTACGAACTCGGAATGACGCTGGCGGACCGCGGACTCACCGCGGATGCCCTGGCATCCCTGCGCCGCGCCGTGGCACTCAAACCCAGCATGCCCGATGCCTGGCGCGCGATCGGGGATCAATTGAACATGACCGGCGACGCCGCGGGCGCCGACGTCGCGTATGCGCGCCACATCAAAGCATCGACCCAGGATCCGCGGTTGCTGGTGGCCGCATCGGCATTGGTCGACGGCAAGATCGCCCAGGCCGAAGGGCTGCTGCGCGCCCACTTGAAACAGTATCCGACCGATGTCGCCGCGATCCGCATGCTGGCCGAGGTCGCCGCGCGGCTCGGCCGAAATGCGGATGCCGAGACCCTGCTCGAGCGATGCCTCGAGCTGGCCCCGAGTTTTCATGCCGCGCGCCACCAATTGGCCATCGTCCTGCAACGGCAGAACAAAGTCACCGCCGCGCTGCGGCAAATCGAGCAATTGGATCGCCAGGATCCCCACAACTCGGCCTACCGCAACCTGCGCGCGGTGGTTTTGGTGAAGATCGGCGATTATCGGCAGGCCATCGACAATTACGAGCAGGTTCTGGCGGCGCATCCGGATCAGCCGAAAATCTGGTTGAGCTATGGCCACACCCTCGCCACGGCCGGGCGCGAAACCGACAGCATCGCGGCCTATCGGCGCAGCATCCAGCTCTCGCCCCAGCTGGGAGAGGCCTATTGGAGCCTGGCGAATCTGAAGACCTTCCGCTTCGGCGCGGCCGAGGTCGAGGCCATGCGGGCACAGATCGGGCGCGGCGATCTGGGGGTGGAGGACCGCTATCACCTCGATTTCGCGCTCGGCAAAGCTCTCGAGGACGAACGGCGGTATGCCGAGTCGTTCGAACATTACCTGAAGGGCAACGCGTTGCGCAGGTCGCTGATCGACTACCAGGCGGATGAAACCTCCGCCTTCGTGCGGCGCTCGAAGCAGCTGTTATCGGCGGAGTTTTTCGCGGCGCGTGCGGGTTACGGCGCGGCGGCGGTGGATCCGATTTTCGTCGTGGGCCTGCCGAGAGCCGGCTCCACGCTGATCGAGCAGATCCTCGCCAGCCATTCGCTGGTGGAAGGCACCATGGAACTGCCGGACATTCTCATGATGGCGGCGGCGCTGGCCGGACCGAAGAATTCGTCGCTCGACGAGCGCTATCCGGCGGTGCTCGCCGGCCTGAGCGCCGCGGCCTGCCGGGATCTCGGCGAGCAGTTCATCGAGACGACACGCATCCAGCGCAAGACCGGCAAGCCGCTGTTCATCGACAAGATGCCCAACAACTTCCTGCACATCGGGCTGATCCGCCTGGCACTGCCGAATGCCAGGATCATCGATGCCCGCCGCCATCCGATGGCGTGCTGCTTTTCGGCCTTCAAGCAGCTGTTTGCGCAGGGACAGCACTACACCTACGACCTCGATGACATCGGCCGGTACTACTGCGACTACGTCGAACTGATGCAGCACTTCGACCGGGTGCTGCCGGGCAGTATCCACCGGGTCATTTACGAGACCCTGATCGAGGACACCGAAGCGGAGGTACGGCGGCTGTTGGCGTATTGCGGCCTTGAGTTTGAGGGCGCCTGTCTGCGTTTCCACGAAAATGACCGTCCGGTGAGGACTCCGAGCGCCCGGCAGGTCAGAAAGCCGATCTTTCGCGACGGCATCGACCATTGGCGGCACTACGAGCCCTGGCTGCAACCCGTCAAAACGGCGCTCGGCCCGGTGCTCGACGCCTACCCCGGCGCACCGGATATTTGGAACCTGAAATCATTTGAGAACCCGACATAATTTGGAACCCGACATAATTGCGATAGACTACGGAGCAGGGGGGCTTGGCATGAAAAAACAATGGGGATGCCAAAATGACTCGAAGCCGAAAGAGGAAACTCGCCCGTAGCCGCGCGAAATGGGCCGGCGTGCCGCTTGCATCCGCGCTCGTTGCCGGCAGCGGCGTCATGGTGCATGCCGCCGACTCCACCGACACCGAAACCGTCACGCTCGAAGAGGTCGTGGTCACGGCGCAAAAGCGCTCGGAGGACCTGCAGAAGGTCCCGATCAGTCTGCAGGTGCTCGGCTCGGAGGTTCTCGAGCAGCATGAGGTCGGCAGCTTTGACGATTACGCCAAGCTGCTGACCAGCGTGAGCTACCAATCATTGGGGCCCGGTCAGGCGCAGCTGTATTTCCGGGGCATCGCCAGCGGCGCCGACGGCCTGCACGCCGGATCCCTCCCGGCCACCGGCGTGTACCTGGATGAGATTCCGGTGACCACCATCGGCAACACCCTCGATATTCACATGTATGACATTGCCCGCGTAGAGGCACTCGCCGGCCCGCAGGGCACGCTGTACGGAGCCAGTTCGCTGTCCGGCACGCTGCGCATCATCACCAATAAACCCGACCCGAGCGCTTTTTCGGCCAGCTACGACCTGAAGGCCGACAAGTACGGCAAGGGTGGCCCCGGCGGGGAATTCGAGGGCTATGTGAACATTCCGCTGGCCGAGCACGTGGCGGTGCGATTGGTCGGCTATTACGAGCACGTCGGCGGCTATATCAACAACGTGTTCAATCCGGTGACCCTGCAACAGGGAAGCCCGCCGCTCGGCATCCCCAACACTCCGGCGACCTACGACAATTTCTCCGAGAAGAATGCGAATGACGTCGACACCTATGGCGGACGCGCAGCCCTGAAGATCGATCTGAACGACCGCTGGACCATCACCCCGCAGGTGCTGGCCCAGAGCCAGACCGCAAACGGCAACTTTTCGTACAACCCCGCGCTGGGCGATCTGAACATCGGGGACTTCTTCAAGGGCATCAACCAGGACCAATGGTATCAGTCGGCACTGGCCGTGCAGGGCAAGGTCTCGAATTTCGACGTGGTGTATTCCGGCAGCTGGTTCCAGCGCTCCGTGCACAACCTGGTCGACTATACGGGCTATACCATCGCCTACGATCACCTGCAGCAGATTCCCGGGGGCACCTATGTGACCTATGACCGCTTCGTCGATCCGACCACCGGGCAACTGACCAATCCGCTGCAATTCACCGACAATCACGACAAATACACGAAGATGAGCCACGAGCTGCGGCTGAGTTCGCCAGCCGACTATCGTTTCCGCGGCGTCGTGGGGGGCTTTTACCAGCGGCAGACCGATGACATCCGCGCGGCCTTCCAGGCCAACAATCTGCCGGCCTATTTCACCGTCGACGGTCAGCCCGACACGATCTATTTGTCTCAGCAAACCCGCGTCGACCGCGATTATGCGCTGTTCACGGATCTGACCTTCGACGTCACGGACAAATTCAAGATCAGCGGCGGCATCCGCAGGTTCTGGGTGGAGAACACGCTGTACGGCTTCTTCGGTTTCAACGATGTGCTGAGTTCGCACGGCGAGGCGCTGTGCAATCCACCGGTCAGCGCGGCGACCATCATCCCGGGGTACTGGCCCTGCGTGAACACCAACAAGGAGGTGGTGGAGAACGGCGAAACCCACAAGATCAATCTGACCTATCAGATCGATCCCGATCTGATGGTCTACGGCACCTACTCGACCGGTTTCCGGCCGGGCGGCCCCAACCGCCTGCCGCAGGTGGCGGCCTACGGCGCCGACACCCTGACCAATTTCGAGGGCGGTTGGAAAACCGGGTGGTTCGACCATCGCGTGCGCTGGAATGGCGCCCTGTTCTACGAGCGCTGGAACGGGGTGCAATTGTCCGTCACCGGCGCCAATGGCATCACGTCGATCGTGAATGTCGGCAATGCCGCGGTGAAGGGCGTCGAATCCGAGGTGAGCTGGCTCATCATCGATGATTTGACCCTGACGGCCTCCGGTACCTACGTCGATGCGAGGACCACCGAGGAGTTTTGCGATCTGGATCCGAGCACCCAGCTGGTCACGCACGACTGCGCAACGCCGACCGCCCCCTCCGGCACGCAGCTGCCGGTGACCCCGCAATTGAAGGCGAGCGGCACGGCGCGCTACAAATTCGACGTCGGCGGCTACGCGAGCTTCGTGCAGGGAGCTGTGACCCACCAGAGCGTTTCCACCTCGAACCTTAATGTGGCGGAAAACGAGGCGATGGGGAACCTGGAGGCGTTCACCACCTTCGATTTTTCAGCCGGCACGGGCATGCATAACTGGAAACTGGAGGCGTACATCGAGAATGCCTTCGACAAGCGCGGTGAACTGAATCGCCTCAACGCCTGCGCGAACCTCTATTGTTACGAGAATTACCACGTCTATCCCATCAAGCCGATGATATTCGGGGTCAAATTCGGGCAGAAGTTCTGATCGAACGTCAGCCGAGCATCACGGTGCGTCCGAGGAACCAGAACAAGCCCTCGCCGACCAGAAACGAGGCGGCGACGTCGGTGAACAGCGGCCGTGGCATGGCGAGGCGGGTGCGCACCAGCAGCCATGCAACGAGCAGCGCACCGAGCACCACCGTCACCTGGCCGATCTCGACGCCGATATTAAAACCCACCAGCAGTTCGGCCAGCCGATCGGTCGGCAGACGCATCTCCAGCAGATTCGAGGCAAAGCCGAAGCCGTGGATCAGCCCGAATACCAGGGTGACCAGCAGCCGCACGCGCCCGGCGTCGCGCATGTGTCCGGTCAACATGAGATAGCTGCCCGCGAACAGGGCGCCGCCGAGCAGCATCACCATGGGCAGCGTGACCCCGACGCCCAGATACTTGGCGAGCGCCATGAGCAGCAGGATGCCGGCGAGACCGAGGGCGACCGGCAGCGGCCGATGGGTGGCATCGCCGATGTTTTCGGCGCCGATCAGTGCGATGGTGAGCGCCACCAGCGCATCGATGTATTGGGCGTCGGGCCTCAAAATGCCGGTCACGGCGAGCGCCAGCGTCAGGCTGTGGCCGAGGGTGAAACCGGTCACCACGAACAGCAGATCGCGCACGCGGCGCGATATCAACACCAGCCCGAGCATGAAGGACATGTGATCGACGCCGGTGAAGATGTGCATCACGCCCATGCCCACGAAGGTCATGAAGCCGGCGTTTTGCAGGGTGCTCTGGGCATCGCCGCCGGACACCTCGATCTCCTGATGATCGCGGGTGAGGATCTGTTCGAAGAAGCGTCCTGTGTCGTCCTCGATGCGCGCGAAATTCGTGTGCGAGGCCACCTTGTCGAGGAAGGCGCCGGAGTGGATTTTCAGGTCCCTGGTGGCCGGACAACTGAAGACGAACTCCTCGCGGAAGAATCCGGGCGTCGCCGACAGCGTGAGCGGGCCTTGCACGATCGGGCAGGGCACGCCGCCCGCCGAGGCACCCATGCGCGCGGCGAGATAGGTGCCGAGTTCGGCGCCCGTCGGCAGATCCTTGCCAGAGGCGGACAGACGCTTCGCCTCGAGCTCCGGTACGATCATCTGCAGATGCACGGTCCCGCCGCCGCTGATCTGCCAGGAGGAATGGCTTTCGCTCAAGGTGTGCGCGCCGGCGCCCGCGCCGTATAAAAGAGCCGCGGCAAGCCATGCCGCGGGCCTCTTCGCAAACCGCGTGCTGCGCCCCGGGCTCACGGGGTGGGATCTGCGGGCCGGTAATCGCGGACGTAGTCGGGCGCGATCAGTATTTTCGAACGCTCGCGCAGGAACCGCACGGTGGCTTCCAGCAGGCGCGTCTGGGCCGCGGTGTTGTAGTCGCCGACGACCGCCTTGCGCGAGGCGTCGTAGCCCAAGGGTACGGGCTTGGTGTTCTTCACCATCAGCACGACGTGGATGCCGTCCTTCGCCGCCACCGGCCCTGCGACCTGGCCCGCGTCGAGGTTCCTGACCTCCTCGAAGATCTCGTCCCCGAGCCGGTACTTGGCCGCGAAATAATAGTCCTCCTCGTAGCGCTTGCCCTCGATCAGGCCGAAACGGCGCATGACCTCATCCGGGGACGATCCGGCGCGCAGCGCCGCCGCCGCCTGGTCCGCAACCGCCGCGGCAGCCGGCTTCGCACCCGCCGGCAGGACCAGATTGCGTACCTGCATGACGCCATCGGTGGCGTAATCCGCCTGGTGCTTCGCGTAGTAGTCCCGCAGCTGCGCCTCGGTCGGCGGACTGGTGGTGACCTCGACCGTGGCGGCCTGGGAGATGGTCGACACCAGGGCATTGCGCGTGGTCTGATCGGTCTCCGCAAAGTCGAGCTCCAGGCCGCGTTGCACCAACAGCTCCTCGCGCACCATTTCATCGAGCACCTTCAGTCTCGCTGCCGCGCTGGTCTCCTCGAATTTGAGCCCCGTTTCGCTCTCCAATTGGGTGATGAAATCGCTGCGCAGAATCGGCCGCTGATTCACCAGCGCCACATCCTCCGGCGGCACGGTGCGCGTCGAGGTGCCGGCGGCGGTGAACAGGCCGTAGCCGGCGATGGCGAGTCCGGTGAGCGCGCCGATCGCATACAGGATCATCGAGCGCATCGGGTTCATGTGCGACGGGTCAAAGAATCCCGCAGCCCACGGCGGCTCGCGTGCCGGGCCGTCGTGCGCCCCGTCGCGCGTGCCGTCATTCATGGCTCGGCCCGGCCGAAACGGCATTGAGATACACGGCGATGGAGCGGATGGTGGCCGCCGGCAGGCGTCCGATCCATTCCGGGCAGATGCCCTGCAGCCCGTGGGCGATCGAATCGGTGATGCTCGCCAGCGAACCATTCCCGGTCAACCAGATGCCGTCCGTCAAATCCGGCGCACCGATGGCCGGGTCGCCGCGCCCATCGCCGCCGTGGCAGTCGAAGCAGAAGCCATTCTTGTGAAACACCGCCCAGCCGCGGGCGAGCGCCTGAGCATCCTGCCCCGGGTGCGAAAAGCCATAGACATACAGGGCGACATCGGCCACCTCGCGCGGGGTCAGCGGCTCCATCTTGTAGAACTTGTTCGGATTGGCCGTGGCAAAGGCCGGCATGATCGCCAGATTCCAGGCCTTCGGATGTCCGGAGCGGATGCCATACAGGATGGTTCTTTCGATTTCGCCCACGCGCCCGCTGCCATACAACCAGTCGCGGTCTGCGAGATCCGGAATGCCGCGTGTCGGGTCACCGGCAAGATCGGCTCCGTGACAGGAGGCGCAGTGCGCGGCGAAGGCGGCGCGGCCGCGACGGATTGCATACGCGTGCAGTGGCGGGTCGTTTTGGATGCCGTCCGGGACCGCCATGAGCAAACGCGCGCTCAGGGCGTCGTCATGCGCATACCACAGGCCGCCGGCCGCCACCGCGATGACGGCCAGCGCCGCGCCGGCGAGGATCCGCGCCCGGGCGACCCTCGCCGCTTCAGGCGGGCGCTTCATCCACCACCGCGTTGCGCAGGGTGCCGATGCCGCCGATTTCCACCTCCACCGTGTCGCCGGGCTTCAGCCAGAGCGGCGGTTCACGTCGATCACCCACGCCGCCCGGCGTGCCGGTGGCGATGACATCGCCGGGCTCCAGCCGGGTGAACGCGGAACAGTACTCGATGATGTGCGGTATGTCGAAAATCATCTCGCCGAGGGTCGCATCCTGCAGTACCGCGCCGTTGACGCGGGTCTGGATGCGCTTCGGACCGATCTCACCCATGGCGTCGCGGGTCACCATCCACGGGCCGAACGCGCCGGTGCCCGGAAAGTTCTTTCCCGGTGTGAACTGACTGGTGTGGCGCTGCCAGTCGCGAACCGACGCATCGTTATAGCAGGAATAGCCGGCGACGTGGCTCCACGCGTCCGCGCGCGCGATGTGGCGTCCGGGCTTGCCGATGATGACGGCGAGTTCGCCCTCATAATCCAACCGCGTGGATACGCGCGGGCGCACGATGCCGGCGCCGTGGCCGATCTGGGTGTTGGCGTAGCGCGCGAACAGGGTGGGGTACTGCGCGGCCGAGCGGCCGGTCTCCTTCACATGCATGTCGTAGTTCAGCCCGATGCAGATGATCTTGGGCGGGTTGGGGATCACCGGCAGCCATTCGATCGCCTCGAGCGCATGGCGCGAAGCGCGCGAGGCGGCCGCCTTGAATTCGGCGAGATCCGATCCGAGCGCCGAGCGCAGGTCCGGGCGCCCCGCGTGAAACAGGCTGCCGAGGTCAAAGGCCTGATCGTCCTGGATGATGCCCCAGGTGACGGTTCCGGTGGCGCGAAAGGTTGCGAGTTTCATGGTCGTTTCCCGATTTGTGCAGAATTTTCGCCGATAGTCCGCGCGCCTTGCATCACGTTCAACACCCGGACAGGCTCCGGGCGCCACTTTACGGATTTTTGTCGTCGCTCGCCTCGCTTCTACGTATGTTTACGTGTACCCGTCCTGATCCTGCAGAGCGTGCCGGACCGATGACCCTCAGGCTGCTCAAATTGACGCTGATCCGCGATGGGGGCGGATTCTGCGAGAATCTTTGGCGCTCGAGGCGGTCAAAAGCGGCGAAGGCGTGCTGCTGCTCGTCCCGGGCAATCGTGAAGTTGGGGGAATAATGATGACGACCAAGTTTGAAACCACGTTCGGCTCGCTGGGCGACTTCAGCAAGGGAGAGCTCGAAATCATCAACGATGATCCGAAAAACTATGTCTTCTCGAATATCTTCGACGTCGCGAGCAGGTCCCGGCCGTACGAAAAGGTGGTGGTCGCGATCAACCTGGGCTACGTCTTCGAGACGCTGCGCGCGGAAGGCACCTCGACCTGGTTCGCCGCGGCCCATGATGAGTTCGCCATCGTCATGGACGGCGTGGTCGCGGTCGACCTCGTGAAGCTCGATGCCCCGGATGCCGTGGTACCCCCCGGCCAGCGCGGTGCCATCGCCGTCGAGGGCACCCCGGTGGGCCGAAAAATGGGCTATGTCAAATGCAAGCGCGGCCATCAGGTGCTGCTGCCGAAGGGCGCCGCCTATCGCTTTCGGGCCGACAAGCCGGGCGTCATCCTGCTGCAAACCGTCGACGGGGCATTGTCCGTGCACAAATGGGCGGATATTTGCTACAAATTAGGCAAACAGGCAGGATCATCGGTCAACCGCTATTCGTCAGGGCTTGGGTCAGGAGGTTCATTCAATGAGTCAGACAGTCAATGCGCTGGAAGTGAAGGCCTCACCGGCCAGCAACCAGACCGGGTATCGCAGCTTCGAACTCGGCAGCTTTGCATTCAGCCGGGACGAGTATTTTGCGAAGGTGACCTGGCACGTGGGCGGACAGAAACTGTCGCACGTCATGTCCGCGGACGCCTTTCTGCGCGCCATGATGCGCGACGTGGCCTGGGGCTTCTTCTACGGCTGGGTCAACTTCGACCCGGTGATCGGCACCCGCAACCTGTACGGCAAGGTCGAGTTGTATGCCGGCGCCTATCACCCCGCCTATAAGGAGAAGGGCCTGGATTTGACCGAGACCTTCGATTCGCGGGAAATCATGGCGACCTTCAAGGCGATTCTGGACGACTGGACCAACGAGGGGTTCGATCCGTTCGCTGCGCCGGACGAAACCGACACGACATGGGTCGGCAAGAAGAACGGCAACAACCGCCTGGCCATCGAGCGGCAGCGCCAGGCGTGCAAGCGCATGCCCGGATTGGCCGGCGACGCGGAATTGCGCACCGACAAGAACGGCTATCCGGTTAACCGCGCGTTCGCCGACGTATCCCAGGAGGAGCCGGAGGTCCACGCCGAACCCGGCTTCGAGGACGAGGTGCATGCCTTCAGCCTGTTCGCCTATCTGTCGCGTTCGGATGTGACCTGGAATCCGTCGGTTTCCTCGGTGCTGGAACGCAGTCTCTGCTGCCCCACGACCGAGGAGTACATTTTGCCGATCAAGCACGGCAATGACCGCGTCGAGTGGTTCATCCAGTTGAGCGACCAGATCGAGTGGGAGATCGAGGACAAGCAGACCGGCGCGCCGCGCGCCAAGGTCATCATGAAGGCGGGCGACGTCGCGGCCATGCCCGCCGACATCCGCCATCAGGGCTATTCGAAGAAGCGCTCGATGCTGCTGGTCTGGGAGAACGCGACACCCGGCCTGCCGGAGCTCTACGAGAGCGGCAAGCTCAAGCCGAATCCCGTCGAGTTCTGAACTTGCAGACAAAGTTGTTGATCGGCGGCGAGTTCGTCGACGCGCTGGATGGCGCCACCCTGGATGTGATCAATCCCTACGACGGCAGCGTGCTGGCGAAGGTCGCGGAGGCCAAGGCGGCGGACGTGGATCGGGCGGTGGTGGCGGCGGAAAAGGCCTTCCCCGCCTGGAAGGCCCTGGCGGCCGCACAGCGCGGGCGGCTGCTCGGCAAACTGGCGGACGCGATCGAAAGCCATGCCGATGAACTGGCAGAGCTGGAATCGCGGGATACGGGGCATCCCATACGCGACACCAAGTTGCTGGACGCGCCGCGCACGGCGGCGACGTTCCGCTACTTCGCCGGCATGGCCGACAAGTACCAGGGCAGCGTGGTGCCGGTCGATGCCGGTTTCTTGAATTACGTGCTGCGCGAGCCGGTGGGCGTGGTCGGACAGATCGTGCCGTGGAATTTTCCGCTGATGTTCACCAGCTGGAAGATGGGCCCGGCGCTGGCCGCCGGCAACACCGTGGTGCTGAAGCCCGCCGAAATCACGCCGCTCACGACGCTCAAGGTGGCGGAACTCATGACCGAGGTCGGATTTCCGCCCGGCGTGGTCAACATCGTGCCGGGCTACGGCCACACGGCGGGTCAGCGCCTGGCCGAGCATCCGGGCGTGAAGAAGATCGCGTTCACAGGTTCGACCGCCACCGGGCGCAAAATCGTGCAGGCCTCGGCGGGCAATCTCAAGCGCGTGCAGTTGGAACTCGGCGGCAAGGGAGCCAACATCGTATTCTCGGACGCGTTCCTGCCGGCTGCCATCAACGGATCGGCATTCGCGATTTTCCATAATCAGGGGCAGGCCTGCATCGCCGGATCCCGCCTGCTGTTGCAGCAGGACATCGCCGATCAATTTCTCGAGGGTTTCCTGAAGCTGGCCGGTTCGATCCGGCTGGGTGATCCGCTCGACCCGCGCACCGAGATGGGCCCGCTCACCTCGCAGCGCCAGCAGCAAAGCGTGCTGACCTACTGCGACGTCGCACGCCAGCAGGGCGCACAGCTGCTGCTGGGCGGCAGGAAGCCGGCGGCGGCGGATCTCGCGGGCGGCTACTTCGTCGAACCCACCGTCGTCAAGGCACAGCCGCAGGACCGGGTCTGCCAGGAGGAGGTTTTCGGTCCGTTCGTCGCCGTGACCACCTTCCGCGACGAGGCCGAGGCGGTGGCCATCGCGAATTCGACGGAATATGGCCTGGGCGGGGGTTTGTGGACGTCGAATCTGCAGCGCGCCCACCGTATCGCGGGTTCGATGCGCTCCGGCATGGTGTGGATCAACTGCTACAAGCGCGTGAATCCGGGTTCGCCTTTCGGCGGCGTCGGCAGTTCCGGCTATGGACGCGAAATGGGATTCGAAGCAATGCATGACTACACGGACGCGAAATCCGTGTGGGTCAACGTCGATGCCCAGATCCCGCCGCATTACCCGCGCTGAACCTCGGGGCCGTTGAATGACCGGGGCCCCCCGCCAGGCGGCGCCAGCCGGACTGCATCTGTGCCGTCTCGAGGCCGTCGGCGACGGTGATTGCCTGGAAGTCCGCAGCGACGCCGAACCTGCGCCAAGCATCGTGGTGATGCGCAGCGCCGGCCGGGCATGGGCCTACGTGAACGTGTGCCCGCATTTTTCGCTGCCGCTCAATTCCGAGCCCGGCCGGTTCCTGATCGCCGGCGATCGGCTGGTCATGTGCGCCTATCACTGTGCGGTCTTCAGATTCGACGACGGCCTGTGCATCGAAGGCCCGGCGGAGGGACTGCGTCTGGACGCCGTTGCCGTCAAGATCGAGGACGGTGACGTGGTGGTGGCATGAACGCCCCGGATCTCAATCCCGAGGAGGCGGCACTGCGCCACGGGCCGGATCGCACGGTCGCGGTGCGCGAGCTGTTTGGAATCGACAGCGACCTCGAGGTGCCGGCGTTCGCCCGGCGCTCGGATTACGTGCCGGTCGTCGATGAGGCCTACCGGTTCGATCGCGACACGACCCTGGCGATACTCGCCGGCTTCACCCACAACCGGCGGGTGCTGATCCAGGGATACCATGGCACCGGCAAATCCTCGCACATCGAGCAGGTGGCGGCCCGGCTGAACTGGCCGTGCGTGCGCATCAATCTGGACAGCCACATCAGCCGCATCGATCTGATCGGCAAGGACGCGATCGGCATCCGGGACGGCCTGCAGGTGACCGAGTTCCGGGAAGGCATGTTGACCTGGGCCCTGCAGCGCAGCGTGGCGCTGGTGTTCGACGAATACGATGCCGGGCGGCCCGACGTGATGTTCGTGCTGCAGCGGGTGCTCGAGGTGGACGGCGCGCTCACCCTGCTCGATCAGAGCCGTGTGATCGCCCCGCATCCCTGGTTCAGGCTGTTCGCCACCGCCAATACCGTGGGTCTTGGCGATCCCAGCGGGGCCTACCACGGCACGCAGCCCATCAACCAGGGCCACATGGATCGCTGGCACATCGTCGCCACCCTCAATTATCTGCCGGCGCCCACCGAGATCGGCATCGTGATCGCACGGGCGCCGGATTTTGCGGATGCCGACGGCCGTGAAATCGTCGGCAGAATGGTCGCGCTGGCCGGCCTGACGCGCACCGCCTTCGTCGCCGGCGACATTGCCACGGTCATGTCGCCGCGCACCGTGATCAGCTGGGCACAGAACACGCGCATTTTCGGCCAGATCGGCACCGCGTTCCGCCTGACCTTTCTCAACAAGTGCGACGAGGGTGAACGCGCAATCATCGCCGAGCTGTACCAGCGCTGCTTCGGCGAGGAACCGCGTTGACGGCCTGACCGATGCCCGATTCCAAGCCTGCGGATGAGCTGCGCCGGGCCTCGCTGGCGACCCTCAAGACCCTGGCGGCCCCGGCGGCGAACGGCACCGGCGGGGACGGAACCGGGGAAGGTGGCCGCTGGGCCGGCGGCGAGCCGCCGGGAACCGCGGCGCTGCTGGCCACCTCGCCGCTCGATCCGGACAGCGCCGCGTTGCAGTTGTGGCGCGGACGGATCGATGCGCTGGCGCTTGCGACGCGCTTCAGCGACAGCGTCCTGCACAGCCGGCTGGCGCCGCCTCCGGGAGCGCGCGAGATCCTGTTCACGCAGCTCGAGCAAAGCCGGGTACAGGCGTTCGGCGGCGCGCATCTGCCGGGGATGCGCGCCAATCTGGCCGCCTTGCATGCGCAACTGAGGATTCCCGCCGGGATGCGCGTGCTCGAGGCCGCGCGGCTGCGGTTCGGTGCGCCGATGCTGGCCGGCGCCGGGCCGGCGGATTGGCGCAGCGGCATCGATTCGCAGGCCGCGCGGCACATCGAGGACATGGCGCAGCATCTGCACGATCAAGCGGCGTTCGCGCTGCACGCCGCCGCTTTGATCGAGCATCTGGATCTGACACCGGAAAATGCGACGCGATTCGAGCCGCCGGAGGCACCGCAGCCGCATGCGGGTCCGGCCACCGCCGCGGCGCAGGCGAATCCGGCGGCCGGCGCCGACGCCAGCCAGGTGGGGATCCTGCGCCGGATCAGCAGCGAGCCGCGCGGCATCGCCATCGCCCGCGAGTCCGCGCCGGCCGCCGGCACGCCGGCTTACCACGCCTATAGCAAAGAATTCGACCTAGTGTGGGAGGTGCGCGAAGCGCGCGCGCCGGTGGACGGCGGCTTCGATGCAGAGATCGCCGCGCGGCTGCAGGCCATACGCTCGGGCTTTGCGCGTTGGGCACACCGCCTGCAGCGGCATCTGCTGGTGCGTCAGATGCGCGCCTGGCAATTCGATCGCGAGGAGGGCGTGCTCGATGCGGCGCGCCTGACGCGGGTGGTGATCGAGCCGCTGCAGCCGCTGCTGTTCAAGCAGGAGTCGCCGGAGGACTTCCCGCTCACCGCGGTGACGATATTGCTCGACTGTTCCGGCTCGATGCGCGGCCTGCCGATCGCCACGGCGGCCGGCTGCACCGAGTTGCTGGCGGCCGTGCTGGAGCGCAGCGGAGTACGCGTGGAGATCCTCGGCTTCACCACGCGTCATTGGCGCGGCGGTCAAACCCGTGAGAAATGGCTGGCCGATCTGCGTCCGGAACATCCGGGCAGACTCACCGACCTGTTGCATATCGTCTACAAGCGCAGCGATGTGTCGTGGCGCCGCGCGCGGCGCAATCTGGCGGCAATGCTGGATGAGAGGCTGCTGAAGGAAAATGTCGACGGCGAAGCGCTGTTGTGGGCGCAGGAAAGGCTGCTGCGCCGCCCGGAGCCGCGGCGCATCCTGATGGTGATTTCCGATGGCGCGCCGCTCGACGATGCGACTCTGGCCGCCAACGACGCGGGGTATCTGGATCGGCACCTGCGCGCCGTGATACGCGACATCGAACGGCGTGGTGCGGTCGAATTACTGGCGATCGGCATCGGCCACAATGTCGGCGCCTACTATTCCCGCTCGTTTACAGTGTCGGGGCCAGAAAATCTCGGGGAAGCCATCGTCACGCAGCTGGTGGCACTGCTGGATGGGCGCGGGAGCAGGCATGGCCGCAAGACCCCGGCGGGGACGACATAACCTGCCCAGAATAAAGGACGGACTTGAAAGGGTGCAGACTATGGTCAAACATCTCGTTATGTGGCGGTTGCGCGAACGCAAACGCGCGTCGGCCGGACTGGAAAACGAGCTGCAGATCAGGCAGACGATCGACGCCATGCGGTCCGGCATCGGCGGCCTGAAGGCTCTTGAGATCGGCGTCAACAAGGGCGCCGCCAGCGACAGCGCCGATCTGGTGCTGTACTCGGAATTCGACAGCTGGGAGGCGCTGCAGGCCTATGAGATGCATCCGCTGCACGAGGCATTGAAGAATCTGATCGGACCGCTGCGCACCGAACGACGCGTCGTGGATTACGAGACCTCGTGACCATGCATGATACAATTACGCGAATTGGGTTCGCAGCGCGCGTGACGCGCATATCTCGGGAGGCTGGACCGGTGAAAACGCGATCAGCGGCCATTTTCGCGGCACTGCTCGCCTGCGCCTCATTGAACGTGCGGGCGCAGGCCGTGTCCGCCGGGCGCGAGTCGATCGCCGCCGCCGCGGCCGCACTCGGCGGGGTGGAGCGCATTCGCGCGGTCAGGAACATCACCCTGATCGGCTATGGTCAATACGCCTACATGTTCGGCGGCGGCAACATCACCGGCTCGCGCAATGCGCCGCAAAAATACCAGGCTGCAAACGACCTGCGGCGCATCTACGATCTGCAGAACGACCGCTATCAGCAGCTCGAGCGCCGGAATTTTCTATTCCCGTTCGCGGCGACTTTCGGCCACAACTACGCACCGGTGAATCAGGTGCTGGACGGCGACATCGCCTACGATATCGGCGCGGACGGCGTTGCCAAGCGCGTGCCGCGCTGGATCGAGAGTTCGCATCAAATCGACGGCATCCACATGCGGCGGCTGTGGATGCTCAACAATCCGGTGGCGCTGATCCGCGCCGCGCTCGATCCGGCGACAAAGGTGGGAAAAGCCCGCCCCGAGGGCGGTGATACGGCCATCGACCTGATGCTCAAGGAGGGCGACAAGCTGACGCTCGGCATCGACTCCACAACCCGGCTGCCGGCCTGGGTGCGATGGGCCAATCCGCAGTCGAATCTCGGCCAGCTCACCTTGACGACGTATTTCACGGGGTACGAACCGTACGCCGGCCTGCTGCTGCCGCTCGGCTACCGGACGGTCGAGGACTGGCGCGGCATCGAGTACCTTAAGATCTTCGTCGACAACTATGTGGTCGATTCGCAGATCGCGAATCTGGCCGCGCCGGACGCGGTGCGCGCCACGCCCGAGCCGGTGCCGGCGCCGGTGGATGTCAAGGTCACGCCGGTCGCCAGGGGTCTGTGGCGCCTCAATCCCTATGGCGGGACGGTGTTTGAATTTGCCGATCACCTGACGATTTTCGAACTGGGGGGCAGCGCAACCCTGGCACAGGCGGACGTCGATGCGGCCCGAAAACTGGTGCCCGGCAAGCCCCTGACCGAATACATTCCCTCGCATCATCACTTCGACCACACGGCCGGCCTGCGCGTGGCGGTGGCCGAAGGCCTGACCATCATCTCCAAGCCCGGCAACGAAGGTATCTTCCGCGAAATGGCCGAACACCCGGCGCCGGACTTCCCGGATGTGCTGGAGCGGCATCGGAGGCCCATGAAATTCATTCCCATCAGCCGCGAGCACCTGCGCCTGGCGGATTCGGCCATGACGGTGGATTTGTACTGGGTACGCAACAACATCCACATGGCGGATGCCGTGTTCGCCTATGTGCCCGAATCCAGAGTGATGGTGGAGGGCGACATCGGCACGGCCGCCGTCGACTACCAGTTCTGGGCCGACAGTTACATGGACAATGTAGACTATTACAAACTCAAGGTGGACACGGTGTCGCCGGTGCACCTGCAGATCATGAAACACGACGAGCTGATCGAGATGATCAAGGGCGGCGTGCAACGTGCGCGCGAGCGCTGCGCATCCGAGCTGGCCAAAGGCAACTATTTCCCGGGTTGTCCGGTCCAAACAAACCGGTATTGACGGCGAGCGGTCTTGACGGAATTGTCGGCAGTTGCCGCGCTGCCGCGTTTATCCAGAGGTGTCGGCGCGAGGCTTGGGATGCGCAAGACGCGACGTATTCTTTGACCCGAGGCATAGGCAGATGAGCGGATCGTTCTCCAAAACCGGCCTGATTGCGCTGCTGCTGCTGATCGGCGGCCCCGCCATGGCGCAGGTGGAGCTGTCCGGCACCTGGAGCCAGCTGATGCACGTGGACCGCGCGGAGCGCGGCACCGGCCCGGAAATCGCCGATTACACCGGCATACCCCTGAACGATGCGGCGCGTGAACGTGCCGAGACCTGGGACGCCGCCAAGTGGACCGTGCCCGAGCATCAGTGCGAACCGCACCCGGTGGATTATGCGCCGCACGGGCCGGCGAGCCTGCGCACCTGGAGCGAGGTCGACGTCGAGTCGCAGAAGGTCGTCGCCTGGCACGTCACGCATGCCTGGATGGTCACCACGCGTGACATCTGGATGGATGGCCGGCCGCACCCCTCGCCCCATGCCAGACACACGTGGATGGGATACTCGACCGGCGAATGGCACGGCGACATCCTCGAGGTCAAAACCGATCACATCAAGGAGGGCTGGATCCGCCGCAACGGCGTGCCGCGATCGGACCGGGGCACGCTCACCGAATTTTTCATCCGCCACGGCCAATACCTCACGCTCGTCTCGGTGGTCGATGATCCGGTGTATCTGACGGAGCCGGAAATCCGCGCCTGGAACTGGGTGTTGAATCTCGGGTACCAGATGGCGCCCTATCCGTGCGAGTATCGGGTGGAAACGGTGCGGCCCAAGGGCTATGTGGCGCATTGGCTGCCCGGGACGAATCCGCAGATCGGCGAATTCGCGCGGGCCCACAAGCTGCCGCCAGAAGTCGGCCGCGGCGGGGCGAAAACCATGTATCCGGAATACCGCCATGAACTCGAGCGCCTGCTGAAATCCCAGCCGAAGCCCGACGCCAAACCCGCCACGCCGGCCGCGCCATGAAGCGCCCATCCAACCCGCCGACAGTGAGCCAGGCCGCGGCGGCCGCCCTGCTGCTGTTGGCGTGCGCAGCCGGGCGCTCGCCTGCCGCGACCCCTGCCGAGGACCACGGCACGGGACACGCCGCCAAGGGCGCGGCTCCGGCACCGGCCGCGGCCAGCTCGAAGGCGGAAATCGTGCCCGTGCAGCATGGCGTTTATCTGATCTATGCCGGCGAGGGCAGCAATGTGGTCGTGCAGATAGGCGAGCAGGGCGTGGTCGTGGTCGACACCGCGACGGCGGCCGTCAGCGACAAGATCCTCGCCGCGCTGCGCACCCTCACCGACAAGCCGGTGCGCTACGTGCTCGACACCAGCGCCGATGCGGACCACGTCGGCGGCAATGAGATGATTTCGCGCGCCGGCGTGACTTTCGGCGGCGGCTACACCAGCGATGAGCACTTCTCGTTCATTTTTGCCCACGAGAACGTGCTCAACGCGATGAGCGCGCCGACCGGACAGAAGGCGGCGGCGCCGAGCACGGCGTGGCCGACCGACACCTATTTCCAGGACTCGATCGAGTTGTATTTCAACGACGAGCCCATACAAATGCTGTATCAGCCGAACGCCCACACGGACGGTGACAGCATCGTGTTCTTCCGGCGCTCGGACGTGATCGCCACCGGCGACGTCTTCAGCACGGAGGGATATCCGGTGATCGATCTGGAGCATGGCGGCAGCATCAACGGCATCATCGCGGCGCTGAATCGCATCATCGACATCACCATTCCGAAGCGTAATCAGGAGGACGGCACACTGGTGGTTCCGGGCCATGGACGGGTGTGCGATGAGTACGACGTGGTGGTGTACCGCGACATGGTCACGATCATCAGGGATCGGATAGCCGACATGATCAAGAAAGGGATGTCGCTGGACGCGGTCAACGCGGCCAAGCCGAGCTACGACTACGACGGACGCTACGGCGCCACCAGCGGCGCATGGACGACGGACAAATTCATCGAGGCGGTCTACAAGAGTCTGCAATCGCCGCCGCAGGAGCCGAAGTGAATCGCGGCTTAAGTTCTTCCAGGAGACTGACATGAGATATCCCCATGGTGCTTTGACGGCCCTGTCGGCCGCGGCGCTGCTCGCGGTTGCGTTGCCCGTCGGCGCACATCATTCGTTCCCATCCACGTATTTCGTCGACAAGACCATCACCATCAAGGGCAAGGTCACGGAGTTCATGTTCCGAAACCCGCATTCGGTGGTCCAGGTGCTGGCACCGGGTGATGACGGCAAGATGTACCGCTGGGCGGTGGAATGGGCGGCAGCGGCGGCGCTGGCGCGCGACGGCAAGGCGAGCCGCGACATCCTGCATCCCGGCGACGAAGTGATCGTCACCGGTGCGCCGGGCCGCAACCCGGACGATCACAAGATCCGCCTATACACCATCCAGCGGCCGTCGGACGGCTGGTCGTGGGAAGGCAAATTCGACTGACGGAGATGATATTGATGCAAGGCACGACCTCTGCCCGGGCGCTCGCGCTCACCGCGATGATGATCGCCTTCATCGTCAGCTGCGGGAGCACGGCCGTGGCGGCGGCGGCCGGTGCGGCCGCTGCGCCGGCACCGAAGCCGGCACCGAAGGCGGCTGCGCCAGCGACGCCCAAGGAGGCCGCGCAGATCGACATGACGGGCCACTGGGTGTCGATCGTCACTGAGGACTGGATCTATCGGATGCTGGTAGCGCGCAAGGGCGACATAGGCAGTATCCCGGTCAATGCCGCCGGCAAGAAGGCGACCGGCAATTGGGATCCGGCGAAGGATGCCGCGGCCGGCGAGACCTGCAAGGCCTACGGAGCGGCGGGCATCATCCGCAGGCCGGGACGTTTGAACATCACCTGGGCCGACGATCGCACGCTGCGCATCGATTTCGACGCCGGCATGAAGACCCGGCTGCTGCATTTCTCCGAGGAGCTGCCGCCGACCGGGTACATCACTTCCGAGCCGCCGGTGAATTTCGCGGTGCCGAACAACATCGGCGCACCCAGTCTGGAGGGCTATTCGGTGGCCGCCTGGCATCATCAAGGGCAGGCGCGCGGTATGGGTCCTATGCAAGAGCACTACGTGCCGTCGCACGGCGGCTCGCTGGCGGCGATCACCGGCAACCTGAGCCCCGCCTACCTGCAGTCGAACGGCGTGCCCTACAGTTCGAGCACGGTTCTCAAGGAATTCTTCGATCTGGTCGAGATGCCCGATGGCATTCAATACCTGATCGTGACCAGCATCGTCGAGGATCCCGTGTACCTGGATCAACCCTGGGTGACCAGCACGCCGTTCAAGCGTGAACCCGACGCGAAGAAATGGGACCCCAGCGGTTGCTGATGATGAAATTCAACGCCAAAGCCAAAGCCGAAGCCAAAGCCAAAGCCAAAACCAAGGCCAAGGGAGCCTGATCGATGAATGCCGTGCGCCAGACGTGGGATACGGGATACGAGTGGAAGACGGTGACGCTGTTGACGCTGGGTTTCGGCCTGGTGGGATTGGATCGCTGGATCATCGCGCCCATGTTCCCGGCGATCGCCAAGGATCTCGGACTCAACTACCAGGATCTCGGCAACCTGATCGGCGCGCTCGGCCTCGCCTGGGGCATCTGCGCGATTCTCGCCGGCGGTCTGTCGGACCGCCTGGGGCGCCGCAAGGTGCTGGTACCGGCGATCGTGGGATTCTCGCTGCTGTCCGGGTTCACGGGAATGGCGCAGGGGTTGACGAGCCTGGTGCTGATCCGCGCTCTGATGGGCATCATGGAAGGCTCGTTTTGTCCGACAAGCTTCGCGGCCACCGCCGAGGCTTCCGAGCCCGGACGGCGCGGCTTCAATCTGGGCGTTCAGCAAAGCGCCTTTCCGCTGTTCGGACTCGCCCTTGGGCCGATTCTGGCGACACAGCTGCTGCGGGTGATCGACTGGCGCTGGATTTTCATCCTGGTGGCCGTGCCCGGGCTGATCATCGGCGCGCTGATCTGGAAGGTGATCCGCGATCCGGCCACCGCCGGTGCATCGGCTTCGGTCGAACGCGCCAAATTGAGCGAGGTGTTGAAGCACCGCAATGTGGCGCTCGGCATGATCACGCTGATGTGCGCCATGAGCGGGATCTTCGTGCTAAGCGCGATGGTGCCGAACTATCTGGTCGATTACCTGAAATTGAGCGTCCAACAAATGGGCTTCGTCACCTCCGCGATCGGCTTCGGCGGATTCCTCGGTCAGGTGGTGTTGCCGGGCGCATCGGACATCTTCGGGCGCAAGCTGGTGGCGATCGCGGGGTTCGCTTTCGGCGCCGCGCTGCTCTATGCCTTCGCCCGCCTGGGTGCCAATCCGGCGGCGCTGTTCGGACTTCTGTTCGCCTCGTGTTTCTTCTGTTTCGGACTTCTGGGATTGATCACCGGCCCGATTGCGACGGAGGCCGCGCCTCGCGGGCTGATCTCCTCGACCGCGGGCGTCATCATCGGCACCGGCGAAATCTTCGGCGGCGGCATTGCGCCCGCGCTCGCGGGCGGCGTCGCGCAGCATTACGGCATTCAGCACGTGCTCACCATGGCGCTTGCCGGACTCGTCACGGGGGCGATCGTGAGCCTGTTCCTGCGGGAGACGGCGCCGAAGCACATCGCCGGTGCCGTGGGCAGCCGGGAACCGGCCTGAGCATGCTCGAGTGAGCATCCTCGAGGCCATCCAAAACACGGGTTTCGCCGACTGGATGCGGGTATCGGAGTGGGGTTATCCCATCATCCTGACGCTGCATTCGATCGGTCTCGCCATGGTGGTCGGCGTGCTGTTCGTGATTGATCTGCGCATCCTCGGCGTGCCGCGATCATTGCCGATTCTGCCGCTGCGGCAGCTGATGACCCTGGTGTGGCTGGGATTCGTGCTGAATTTGATCACTGGCTTGTGCCTGTTCTCTGCGGATGCGGTCAAGTTCTTCGAGAGCCCCACCTTCCGCTTCAAGCTGGCCAGCGTGTTCGCAGGCGTGGGCCTGGCGGTGTTCCTGAGCTCCTCGGTGCTGGGCGTGGGCGACAAGTTCGACCGCCGCGAGGCGGTCATTCCCGCCCGCGCCAAGGTCTTTGCCAGCCTTTCACTGCTGATGTGGCTGGCGGCGATCTGTCTCGGCCGATACGTCGCTTACGAGTAAGGCGCATGACCGCACCCACGATCAATACGGCGCACCACGAACCGTGGCTGGTGTGGGTCCATGACACCGCGTACGGCCAGATGATGCGGGATGTGACCTGGATGTTTCCGACCTTCCAGGCAGTGCATCTGATCGGCATGACGCTGCTGGTTGGCGTGATCGCCGTCATCGACCTGCGGGTGCTGGGGTTCGCCAAGGGCCTGCCCCTGGCGGCGCTGCATCGCCTGATACCCTGGGCGCTGTTCGGATTTGCCATCAACGTCCTCACCGGGTGCGGATTCTTTGCCGCCGAACCTTACTCTTTCGCGGCCGTGCCGGCGTTTCGCTTCAAGATGCTGCTGCTTGCGCTCGCGGGATTGAATGCGTTGTGGTTCTGGATCAGCGTGTATCCGCATGTCGAGGAATGGGGGCCGGGCGACAGCACACCGGTGTTGGCCAAGAGCCTGTCGCTGATTTCACTGTGCCTGTGGGTGAGTGTCATATTCGCGGGCCGCTTCATCGCGTTTGGCGGTACCGGGACGCTTTGAGGGCGCCGCCGCGGGCGTCGGCTCGGCGTCGTGCTGGGGCGTGGCGTCGTGCTGGGGCGTGGCGTCGTGCTGGCGCAGTGCCTGATCCCAAACCGGCTCGCCGGCAAAGCGCTGGGCGATGAAATCCACGAACAATTTCACCTTCATCGCGCGCCGGTGCGTCACCGGGTAGATCGCGAGCAGTTCGAGGGGCGGAATTTCGTAGTCGTCGAGCACGCGGGTGAGCTTGCCGCTCTGCAGATCCTCGCCGCACACCAGGGTCGGCAAACAGGTGATGCCGCCGCCGCTCAGCGCGAAATCACGCAACAGATGGACCGAATTGGTGCGGATCGCGGCGGGCAACAGCAGCGAGGTCTCCTCATGGGCGCCCTTGAACGTCCAACGATCACGGGTCGGGTAGGCTGAATACAGGCCGAGGTTGAAGCGCAGCAGATCGAAGGGCGAAGCGGGTATGCCGTGCTGCGCAAGATAGGCGGGCGATGCGCAGAACACCCGCCTGACTTGAAACAGCGGGCGTTCAATCAGCGACTCCGCGCTCGGACGGAATATCTGCAGGGCCACATCGTAGCCTTTGTCGACCGGATTCACCGGCACGTCGCTCACCGTGATGTCCAGTTCGATGTGCGGGTACTGGGCGCCGAAGTCCTTGAGCGCCAGTCCCAGGTGACCCAGTGCGAAACCGGGCAGCACCTGCAGCCGCAATACCCCCGTCGGCGTGGCTTTCATCGAGCGCATGTGTTCCATGGCCGAATCCAGCCGCGAGACGATGTCCGCACACTCCTCGAGAAAATTGTTGCCGGCCTCGGCCAGCATCACGGCCCGCGTGGAGCGGTGAAACAGCGGCGATTGAACATACGCTTCCAGCTGTTTCACCCGGCCTGTGATGACCGAGGCGGTGACGTTGAGCTGGCGGGCGGCCTCCACAAAGCTCTTGGTTTCGGCCACCCGTACGAATGCTTGCATACAGAGAAATTTGTCCATGTCCTATGTCTCAGTTTGGCCACATAGTTGGCCACAGTATTGTCGACATTACTGGCTACAACCAAGCGGTGTATTCGTATAACGCGAATAATACACCGGTTATTGCGCCATATACTAGAACAACAAAAGGGACGGGCAGTCCCGGGCCAGCCAGCGTCGGTCGTTGGTTTCCGGCCAGGATCAGCGGCTCATCGTGCAAACGGTGATGGGAGTGGAATGTATATCGAGGGCAACACGGCGCGTGACGTCGCAGGTCGCGGCCAGGGGATCCGCCAGTCCGAGCGGCTCGTGCAATTGATTGCGCAGCATCGCAGCGCCCTGGTCAATCACGTCAAGCGCATTCTCGGTTGCGCGGAGGACGCCGAGGATGTGGTCCAGGAGACCTGCGTGCGGCTGATGCGCGTGCACGACTTCTGGCGCGGCGAGGTTCAGGTGCGCGCCTTCCTGTTCAAGATCGCGACCAATCTGGCGCGCGACGAGCTGCGCAAGCGGCGCACGCGGGCGTACGACACCCATTTTCCCTTCGACAGCATCGATCTGGTCGGGGAGGGGCTGCAGCCGGATGAGATCGTCGATCGGTTCCTCGTCAAACAGGCCATCGCCCACGCGCTGCTCAGCCTGCCGCCTCGCTATCGGAAGGTGTTCAATCTGCATGTCGAGGCTCAAATGAGCTACCGGGCGATCTCCAAGCACCTCGGCATCAGCACCAAGACCGTGGAACGCGACATGTGCGGCGCGCGCGCCCTGTGCCAGGACCGGCTCGGGCCGGTGTCGAGGCCTGCGTGGCAGGGGGTGACTCCGTGATCGGCGAGCGCATCAAGACTCCGGCGCCGCTGCGGCCGAAGCCCGTTCAGTCCAAACCCCTCGAGCATGCGGCGCGGGTGGCCGAGATGCGCCCGGCGCTGGTGGCCTTCTTCCAGCGGCGCTGCCGCAATGCGGCCGAGGCGGAGGACCTGGCGCAGGATGTGCTGGTGCGTGCACTGGCGCATGCGAAATCGCTGTCTCCCGCGCAGGCGAGCGGCTACATCTTTCGCATCGCGGTCAATCGCTGGCGGGATCGCGGCCGGCGGCTGGTGTCCCACGGCAGCTGTGTGGCCTGGGACGAGAAGTCCGCGCTCGCGGTGAGCGATGGATTTTCCCCCGAACGCGTGGTCTGCGGTCAACAGGAACTGTGCAACGTGGTCTTGGCGCTGCAGGAACTCGGCGAACGTACCCGGGACGTCCTGGTGCTGTGCCGGCTGGAGCAGATGAAACAGGCGGAAATCGCCACTGCCATGGGCATTTCCGTGAGCTCCGTCGAGAAGCATCTGGTCAGGGCGCTCGCACATCTCGCCCGCCACGTCGATGCGCCCAGGGCCAGCGCGGGATTGCCCTGACAGATCCCTGAAATGCGTGGGCCATGGCATATGCCCTGGGCCATGGCGAAAGTTGCTTCGACATTGGGTCGGTAGTACCCTTTTTACAACGAATACACGGCTTCAAAATGCGGGTGATAGCACGTATGGTGCGCCTAGACACAACAAACGGCTCCAGCCGGGTCCCGGTCGCCAGGGTGGGGATTCGTTTACCTCGATCAGGGTTTGAAATGACGGTTTTGCAATAACTGTCATGAGGAATTGCGATAGCCGGGGTGAGGATTCCCGGGCGACGTGCGTATTTGGCTGTAAAGCGGCGTTTGCCCTATCGCGAGAGGTTTGTTCCACGGCTGATATCACTTAAGCATTGAATCAGGGGGAGGGAAAATGGCGTTCAATCACAAGAAACGCGCCCGAATCGGCATCGCTACGGCGATGTTGGCTTGCGGGGGCATCACGTTCTCGAATGCGGCGACTACCGGCAGCTCTGCGTCTACCGACGAGGAAAAAACTGCGGGCACAAACTCCGGCGTGCTCGAAGAGGTGATCGTCACCGCGCGGCGCCGCACGGAGGACATCCAACAGGTGCCTATTTCGATCTCCGAACTGTCCTCCGATGATCTGCAAATGCGCAGCATTACCACCTCGGAAGGCTTGAATCACGCCATTATCAATTTTGCGCCGGCACCGAGCAGTTTCTTCGGATTGGAGCAGGCGAGTTTCCGCATCCGCGGTTTGCCGAATGTCGGTGTCTACGTCGACGGCGTCGCCCATCAGGAGGAATTCGGCTTCCTCGGGTCGCTGCTCGAGATTGATCACGTCGAGGTTTTGCGCGGACCGCAGGGCACGTTGTTCGGCAAGAACAGCCTGGCCGGCGCCGTGCAATACGTCACCAAGGCCCCGGCCGACGCCTTCAACGTGAAATTTTCCACGACCGTCGGCGATTATCACCGC